>Ga0207710_10000016_pt1 | contig 388568 bp, 363 predicted proteins | sample KBSS24metaG_FD_184400 | JGI IMG/M metagenome (GOLD analysis project Ga0207710, IMG submission 184400) | Switchgrass rhizosphere microbial communities from Kellogg Biological Station, Michigan, USA - KBS S2-4 metaG (SPAdes) (version 2) | ecosystem: Host-associated > Plants > Roots >...
AGCGCCGATGGTAGTGTGGGGTCTCCCCATGCGAGAGTAGGACACTGCCAGGCATCAAATAAACGTTATCAGCATGACACCTGGTAATGAGCAGGATCGCCAAGCGCGGTTTTGCCTGCATCGAAAGGTGCAACGTAAAAGAATCGGTGGAGCGGTAGTTCAGTTGGTTAGAATACCTGCCTGTCACGCAGGGGGTCGCGGGTTCGAGCCCCGTCCGTTCCGCCACTTATTGATAAGCCCTGAGTCTATGACTCAGGGCTTTTTCATATTGAAAATTTGTCACGCTCGAAATGTCGTGCGTATTTTATGCGGTGAAAGGCTATTATTGATAAATAATTGTCTGAATTTAACGCCAGCATAAAGAATAATATACCCGACATCATTACTTTGCCGGGTGATGTACCTTGAAGAAGGTTATTTAATATTCTGCCGTGCCAGTTCTAACTGAATGTCCTTATGCAGATTAGCCACCCAGCGATTGTAATTTGAATGAATCTTGCCCTCTTTGGCATCCATATTGTTGCTTCCCACATACCTAATCTGGTGACGATTTGTACTGTAAGCGATACGGATGCTGGCTCTGTGGCCACGCAACAATATTTTGCCATCGATAACGCCTTCATTGACCGGGTTGATGATCCAGCCACGGTTAAGCCCGGCGTAGAGAATAGCCTGACGCACCTGAACTTCGCTGTGGTTACCGGCAACGCTTTGGTTGATGTTTTGCACGGGTGCGGTACCTGCACAGCCGCCAGCCAGAACGGCGACGAATACGCCAGCTAAAATGCGTGTTAAGGGTTTCATACTCTTTTCCCCGAGTGATAGTAAATAATAAATACATTAGCTATTAGAATGTTTTAGGCGGGATGCTACCTTCATTAAGGTACTAATAAGAACCATAGTCGATAAATATGGATGATTTTTATCGTGATAATTTTACGTCGCTTAATTCTCTCTAGGTTATGTCTATAACTGAGCTTAATCATTTAATCGAGTATTCCGAGCAAAAATAGGAATTTTGCGCATGCATTATTGGGTTAAATATAATAAATTTACGCACGGAATTTTTATGACCTGTAATGGCATTAATGGCGGGCTGCATGAATATACTCAGTTGGTGGGCGATGGCTCCCGATCGTGGAACGCGTGAAGCATGGCGCCAGTGGGCTACAGAGACTCATCTTGCCGCTGAATACCGGGGTGCGTTACCCGCATGTTCCCATATCCCCATGATGTCGCTACGGCGGATGAGTGTTGGAACGCGGTTGGCCGTCGAGAGCGGGCTGATCTTATTAAACGACCATCAGGCGGATATGGCGATTTTTACCAGTCGTCACGGTGAGCTGGAACGTACGCACAAAATTCTTCAGCATCTGCATCAGGAACAGCCATTGTCACCCACAGATTTTGCCATGTCGGTGCACAACACCGCTGCGGGGTGGTTGACCATTACGGCGAAGAATACCTTACCGACCACCTCACTGGCTGCCGGTGAAGACAGCTTTCAACAGGGAATGATTGAAGCCCAGGCCGTGTTGGCCACCGGCAGTGCCGAGCGGGTGCTATTAATTGATTTTGACGGTATCGTACCGGAGGTTTACCAGCCTTTCATTCCGACGAATCCCTTCCCCTATGCGGTCGCACTGCTGCTCGAAAGCGGCAATTCATTGAATTGTCGTACGGTAAGGCCTGGCCTGGATCTCCGTAAGGAACCGCAGAGCCTGTCGTTTTTGCGTGGCTGGCTTGGCGCAGATAACGAATTCACGGTGCCTGGCCCGCAGCACTGCTGGATGTGGGAGCGCTGATGGTCAGGGTTATACCTGCTGAACAAATCCCCGAGCAATCTTCATGGGTGAACCGTTGCTGGCGGATTATCGCCACAGGTTTGTGTTTTTCGCTTTTCGGCCTCGGCGGGCTGTTGCTGTCCGGCATCTGGTTTAACCTGATGCGTCTGGCAGTGCGCGATCCTGCGCGCCGCAGCCAACTGACGCAAAATTCGATCCGAAACAGCTTTCGCTTTTTTCTGGGCACTACCCGCTTTTTGGGCGTACTGGATTACCGTTTCGAGGGTGCCGAGCGCCTCAAAGAGGATCGCGGTTGTCTGGTGATCGCCAACCATCCCAGCCTGCTGGATTATGTGCTGCTGGCTTCGCGCATGCCGCGCTGCGACTGCATCGTTAAAGAGGCCCTGCTGAATAATGTGTTTGTCAGCGGCGTGATAAAGGCGGCGGGTTACCTGGCCAATGCGGAGTCGGATCGTTTACTGGAGCAATGCCGGCAACGCCTGGCTAGTGGCGGGACTATCCTGATCTTCCCTGAAGGGACACGTACCTCGCCAGGCAAGGCACTCACACTACAGCGAGGGGCGGCAAATATAGCGCTGCGCAGCCAGTGTGACATTAGGGTGGTACAGATTCACTGTCGCCCGCCCATGCTGACGAAACAGGGTAAATGGTATAACATTCCGCCGATAAAACCTCAGTTCCATATCACCGTTCAGGATAAGATCGAAACCCGTACCTTTATTCGTGCGGATGACGTTTCTCCCGCCCTTGCGGCAAGAAGATTAACCCAGCATTTAACTGACGCTTTACAGTCAGACTCTATAAATAATGAGAAATAGTGGAATGAATTTATTGAGCACCGAAATCAAGCAATTGATCATTGATACGCTCAATCTTGAAGGTATGACGCCGGAGGAGATTGACGCCGAAGCACCGCTGTTTGGTGATGGACTGGGCCTGGACTCGATTGATGCGTTGGAATTGGGCCTGGCATTAAAGAACCGTTATGGCGTGGTGCTGTCAGCTGAAAGCGAAGACATGCGCCAACATTTTTATTCCGTGGAAACGCTGGTGAAGTTTGTTTCTGCACTGCGTAGCAAATAAGAGGTTTTCATGGATAAGCAAGCTATTTACCTGCAAATTCAGGCGCTGCTGGTCAAACTGTTTGAACTGGATGCTGATGATATTAAACCGGAATCTCGCCTTTACGAAGAGCTGGAGTTGGACAGCATTGATGCGGTAGATCTGGTGGTGCATCTGCAGAAAACCACCGGCAAGAAGATTAAGCCGGAAATGTTCAAGTCGGTGCGCACCGTGCAGGACGTGGTTGACGCTATTGATGAACTGCTGAAATCAGACAGTTAACGCCGCGGCGCTAAGATGAGAACCGCTTCTTGGCTGAACCCTGTTTTGCGGTTGCTGCAGAGCCTGACCTGGCTGCTGCTGTTGCTTTACCCCCTGGCGGTGTGGGCCGGCCTGACACGTTGGGGAACCACAATCCTGGCGCCTTTACTGGCGGCGGTGTTTGCGTTGCGGCTGTTGGTTTTGCGCGGCAACCTGCACCGGCACATGTGGCTGGGCAAGGCGTTAGCCGGAGTAGGTATCTTGCTGGCACTCGCCAGTTGGGGGCTGAAACAGAGCCACTGGCTGCTGTATTACCCGGTGTTGGTCAACGTTTTACTGCTTTTGCTGTTTGCCTACTCCCTGTTTTCGCCGCCCACGGTGGTTGAACGGCTGGCACGAATTACCGAACCGCAATTAGGCGCCACCGGCGTGGCTTATACCCGACGGGTGACTCAGGTCTGGTGCGGGTTCTTTATTGTTAATGGCGCAATAGCGCTGGCAACCTGCCTGTCAGGCGATATAGCGCTCTGGACGTTGTACAACGGTGGCATCAGTTATCTGCTGATGGGGGCATTAATGGGTATTGAATGGATAGTCAGGAAAAGGATCAGGCGCGCCTGAGTTTACCGATGAGCCAGTGGCTCAGCACGGAGCGGGATGATTCCCTGCTTATTGCCTGGCGTGGCCCGCAGGCACTGCGCCTTGGCCAATTCCGCCGCGATGTCGCCGCCCTGGCCGCAAGGCTGGCAGGCAGGGAAGAACGCCGCTGGGCGCTGTGTTTTGAGGATAGTTATCGTTTTGCCGTTGCCTGGCTGGCATCGCTTTATGCCGCCAGGTTGCCGGTGATCTTCGGTCACCAGCGTGAAGCTATCCTCAAAGAGCAGCGGGCGGATTACGACGCTCTGCTGACCGATTTCCCTCTCAATCCCGGTACGCCGGTTCTGAGCGTGGCAGAGGGCTCTGTGGCGGATATCCCGCTGCCCGCCTGGCCTCAGGATCCCCGATTTATTCTTTATACCTCAGGGTCGACCGGCCAGCCGCAGGCGGTAAGCAAATCTGTCGCCTGCATGGATCGCGAGAGCGAACTATTGGCCGCCGAGTGGGGCGAAGTCTTTCAGGGCTGCTGCGTGGCGGCATCGGTGTCTCATCAGCATATGTACGGCCTGAGTTTCCGCCTGTTTCTGCCGCTGGCGCTCGGCCTGCCGTTTGATGCGCAGCTGACGCAATATCATGAGCAACTGATTGCCAGGCATCAGGAACGGCGTCTGATTTTTGTCAGCAGCCCGGCGTGGCTTAAACGTTTGGATAACCGGTTGGCGTTTTCAGCTTGCGCCCAGGTGTTTTCCGCCGGTGGCCCGCTAACCTTTGCCGAAGCGCAGCTTACCCGGCAAATGTTGAAGGTGCTGCCGCTGGAGATTTACGGCACCACCGAAACCGGCATGCTGGCCTGGCGCAGGCAAACCGAGGAGGCAGAGCTTTGGCGGTTGTTTACGTCCATTGAGCTAAGGGTTAATTCGGATAAAAGCGTCAACGTCGCCTCGCCGCTGATACCTGATAGCGGTGAAGCGGCGCTGAGCGATATTATCCAGCTCGCGCCGAATGGCCGGCTATTTCAGCTGAATGGCCGCGCCGATCGGATTATCAAGGTAGAAGAGAAACGTCTGTCGCTGACGGAAATTGAGCGACGCCTGAAAGCCTTGCCGGAGATCGCCGATGCCGCAGTGCTGCCACTCCAGCAAAGAGGGCGCACCCTGTTGGCGGCGGCGATAGTGCTTTCCCCGCACGGTGAAGCTCGCCGGCAACGCGTTTCCGAAGGGGCTTTCACCCGAGAACTGCGCCAGGCGCTGCGCAGCTGGCTGGAGCCGGTGGCGCTGCCGCGCACTTGGCGCATTATTGATGTCATCCCGCTTAACCCGCAGGGCAAACGCGACTATGCCGAACTACAGGAGCTGTTTTTATGATGCAACCTGAGGTACTGCAACAGCAGGTGAGCGATGAGACCCACGCCAGCCTGCTATTGCGTCTGCCCGAGGGGCTGTTTTGGTTTCGCGGCCATTTTCCTGAGCAGCCGATCCTGCCCGGCGTGGCCCAAGTGAACTGGACTATGCAGTATGCGCATCAGCTATTGGGTATCAAGGCAGCATTCAAAGGCATCGACGTCGTCAAGTTTCAACAACCCTTGTTACCGGAGCAGAGCGTATTGCTGCTGCTCGAATGGCAACCGGCGCGCCACAAGTTGTTGTTCAGCTATCGCCTCGGCGAGGCTACCGCCAGCAGCGGTAAGATTTCGCTATGTCAGTGACCGCGCCGTTCTCTCCTTGCATTGTTATCCCCTGTTTCAATCATGGGCAGATGATGGCCGACGTGCTGGCCTCGCTGGCCTGTTATAGCCTGCCCTGTCTGGTGGTGGATGATGGCAGCACTGCCGCTACCGCCGATGAATTGCAACGGCTGGCGGCTGAGTTACCTTGGGTTCAACTGCTACGGCTGGAGCAAAATCAAGGCAAAGGCGCGGCGGTGATCGCTGGGCTGCAATGGGCGCACCGCCAGGGCCACAGTCACGCTCTGCAGGTGGATGCCGACGGTCAGCATCAATTGAGCGACATCCCGGACATGATCGCCGAAGCGCGCGCTCACCCCGAATGTTTGATTTCCGGTCAACCGGTCTACGACAGCTCGGTACCGAAGGCGCGGCTGTATGGTCGCTATATCACTCACGTATGGGTGTGGATAGAAACCCTGTCGCTGTCGCTGAAAGACAGCATGTGCGGTTTTCGCGTTTACCCGGTGGAACCGACGTTGGCGCTGGCGGCGAGTCACCCGCTCGGCAAGCGCATGGATTTCGATACCGAGGTGATGGTCAGGCTCTATTGGCAAGGCGTGCCGAGCCGTTTCATGCCGACGCGCGTCACCTATCCGGTCGATGGCGTTTCCCATTTTGACGCGCTGCGCGACAACCTGCGTATTTCCTGGATGCACACCCGTTTGTTTTTCGGTATGTTGCCGCGTATTCCACGCCTGCTGCGCCGCAAGCCGGCGAGATCACTGCACTGGTCGGCAACCGAAGAACGCCACGGTCTTTGGGGCATCCGGCTTATGCTGCAGGTTTACCGGTTATTTGGCCGCCGGGCATTTCAACTGCTGCTGTACCCGGTGATTGGTTATTTCTGGCTGACCGGCCGCACCCAGCGGGAAGCGTCACGCGACTATCTGCAACGCCTGCGGAGGTTCGCACAGGGCAGGCAACGAGCCTTGCCCGCACCGCTCAACAGTTTCCGTCACTTTATGCGCTTCGGCGATGCGATGCTCGATAAGCTGGCAAGTTGGCGGGGGGAACTGCATGACATTCAGTTGGTGGATCGCGCGGGCTTCGAGCGGCAGATCGCTTCCGGCCAAGGGACCTTGATCCTGGCTTCGCACCTGGGGGATATCGAGTCCTGTCGTGCGCTGGGCGAGCTGGATGCCAGCGTTAAGGTCAATGCGTTGGTGTTTACCGAACATGCCGAGCGCTTCAACCAGGTGATGAAAGAGGTGAATCCGCGCGCCAATCTGAATCTGATTCAGGTCACTTCGCTGGGCCCGGAAACGGCCATGCGCCTGCAAGACAAGCTAAATGCCGGTGAATGGGTGGCGATTGTCGGCGATCGTACCTCCGCCGGAAAACATCAGCGTGGTGAACGGCCGCGCGTGGTGTGGAGCCATTTCCTCGGCAAGCCGGCGCCTTTTCCGCAGGGGCCGTTCGTCCTGGCCGCCGCGCTGCGCTGCCCGGTATTTCTGATGTTCGGCCTCAAGCAACAGGGGCGGCTGAACCTGTATTTCGAACCCTTTGCCGATCCGCTGCTACTACCCCGCGACCAGCGCCACCAGGCATTGCAGCAGGCGGTAGATAATTATGCCGCGCGGCTCGAGCACTATTGCCTGTTGGCGCCGCTCGACTGGTTCAATTTTTTCGATTTCTGGCAGTTGGCGGCGCGGCCGTCGGCACAGCAGGAGCCTGAGACATGAAGCTAAAAGAGGATCCGCGTTTTTCCACCCGGATTGAGATGACTATCCCGTTCCATGATACCGACGCCATGGGCGTGGTGTGGCACGGCAACTACTTTCGCTATTTTGAGATCGCGCGCGAAGCCTTGCTGAAACAGTTCAATTACGGTTATCGCCAGATGCAGGCTTCGGGTTATGTTTGGCCGATCGTGGACACGCGGGTGAAATACATTGCGCCGGTGCTGTTTGAGCAACGGATCATCGTCTGCGCCGAACTGGAGGAGTACGAAAACCGTCTGCGCATTGGTTACCGTATCCTGGATGCGCAAAGCGGCAAAACCACCACCCGCGGGCACAGTATCCAGGTGGCGGTGGATATCGAAAGCAAAGAGATGTGCTTTGTTTCACCGCAGATACTGTTGGATAACATCGGGGGCGAGCAATGAAAAGCGGGTTATTGATGGTCGTCGCCCTGTTCAGCCTGAGCGTCCAGGCGGTCACGTTGACGGAGTTGCAGCAGCGCTTTAGCCAACAGCCGGTGTTGCGTGCCGAGTTCGAGCAACAGCGCAGCATCAGCGGTATGGCGAAACCGCTGAAATCGAGCGGTGAACTGCTGATTTCCCAGCAAAAAGGGCTTTGGTGGTCACAGCAGAAACCTTTCCCGCTGACCTTGTTGCTGGACGATAAACGCATGGTGCAAACCCTGGCCGGCCAACCCCCGCAGGTGGTGACGGCGGATAACAATCCGCAGATGTTCCAGTTCAACCACCTGCTGACCGCGTTGTTCCACGCCGACAGCCAGGCGCTGGAGCAAAACTTTGCCTTGCAGTTCAGCGATCTGGGGCGCAACAAATGGCGGTTGATACTGACGCCAAAAACCACGCCGCTCGATCGCTTGTTCAAACGCATTACGCTCAATGGGGAGCAATTCCTGGAAACCATTGATATCGACGATATGCAAAGCGATGCCACGCACATTCGCTTCTTTAATCAACGTACGGCGCCGCAGGAACTGACCGTTGATGAGCAACAGCGTTTTGCGTCCTGAACAGCATCGGCGGCTGGCCTTTGGTTGGTTGGCGATTTGCCTGATATTGCTCGCGGCGCTGTGCTGGCTGCTGCCCCGCAGCCAGATCAACAGCAGTGTGCTGGCGTTATTGCCGAAGCAGCAACTGGCGGGCGTGCCCGATGAACTGGCCGAGGGCTTCAGCCGCCGGCTCGATCGCCAATTGATGTGGCTGGTGAGCCCACCGCCAGGTGCGGACAGCGCCGCAGTGAGCTGGTGGTGGCAGCAATTGCGGCAGATGCCGGAATTGCAGCAGGTTGGCGGCCCGATGGACGTGCAACGCCAGCAGCAGTGGGGGCGATTTTTTTATCAGCACCGCAACGTGTTGCTGGACGATGCCACCCGGCAACGGCTGATACAGGGGCCGGAGGCGCAAAGCCAGTGGATCCTCGGCCAGCTTTACTCGGCCTTCGCCGGCGTCAGCGGCAAGGAACTGGCTAACGACCCGCTGATGTTGGTGCGGGGTTCGCAGCTGGCGCAGCAGCGCAACGGCGGTTCACTGAGCTTATCCAACGGCTGGCTGGTGGCGCGTGACCCGCAGGGGCGCAGTTGGTATCTGCTGCACGCCGAACTTGGCGCTTCCTCTTATGACATCGGCAGCGCACGAAGCACGGTAGATAAACTGACGGCGTTGCAACAGCAACTGCAACAACGTTGGCCGGGCGCCGAGGTGTTGAACCGCGGCACGCTCTATTACAGCAACTACGCCAGCCAGCAGGCTGAACACGATATTTCGACCATTGGTCTGGCCTCGGTGGCGGGAGTCTTCCTGCTGGTGCTGTTAATGTTCCGCTCAGTACTGCCGTTGTTGCTGTGTGCGCTGTCGGTGGGGATCGGCGCTTTGGCGGGCACCGTCGCCACGCTGCTGGCGTTTGGTGAAATTCATTTGATGACGCTGGTGCTGAGCATCAGCATTGTCGGCATTTCGGCAGATTACGCGCTCTATTTTCTGACCGAGCGCAGGGTGCATGGGCAGCAGTCGACGCCGCTGGCCAGTTTGCAAAAACTGCTGCCGGCACTGTCGATGGCGCTGCTGACCACCGTGGTCGCCTATCTGGCGCTGCTGATTGCGCCTTTCCCGGGCCTGCAGCAGTTGGCGGTGTTTGCCGCCGCAGGCCTGAGCGCCGCTTGCATTACCGTGATCTGCTGGTATCCGCAGCTGTCGCGTCGGCTGCCGGTGCGTCCGGCGCCGGGGCTGGCGCTCATCCTTCGTTGGTTGCACGCCTGGCGCCACCGGCCACTGCTGCGCTATGGGCTGCCCGGCGCGGCGTTGCTGGTCATTATTGCCGGTTTCAGCCAACTGAAAGTGGATGACGATATCGGCCAACTGCAGGCGTTGCCGGTGGCGTTGCAGCAGCAAGAACAGCGTATCGCCGCGTTGACCGGCCAACATAACGATCAGAAATGGCTGGTGGTGTACGGTGCCAATGGTGAACAACTGCTGCAGCGGCTGGAGTTGTTGCAACCCAAGCTGGCGCAGGCCAAACGGCAAGGCGTGCTGGCGGATTATCGCCTGCTGCCGCTGCCTTCGCATCAGCGTCAGCAGGAAAACGTCACCCTGTTGCAACGCATAGCGCCACAGGTGATGGCGCAGTTGCAGCAGGCGGAACTGACGCTGAATGCACCTGACTTGACCGCTGATTGGGTGACGCCGCAACAGTGGCTGGACAGCGTGGCCAGCGAGGGCTGGCGTCTGCTTTGGCTGACGTTGCCTGACGGCCGCAGTGCGGCGCTGGTACCGGTCAGCGGCGTGCAAAACAGCGCGGCGATGCAGGCATTGGCTGGGCAGGTGCCGGGCGCCGGTTGGATCGACCGGAAAACCGAATTCAGCGAACTGTTCGGCCAGTACCGGCTGTATCTTTCGTACCTGCTGGCGCTGTCGGTGGCGGCGATTGCACTGATCTACCTGTGGCGTTTTGGGTTGGGGCACGGCCTGCGCTGCATGGTGCCGACGCTGTTGTCGCTGGGTTGCGGCATTGCGGTGCTGGCGCTGAGCGGCCATTCGCTGAATCTGTTTTCGCTGTTGGCGCTGATATTGGTCTTGGGGATCGGCATTAACTATACGCTGTTCTTCACCAATCCCCGGGGCACGCCGACCACCTCGATGTTCGCCATCTTTATGGCGGTCTTCACCACCCAACTGACCTTTGGCATGCTGGTACTGAGCCATACTCAGGCCATCAGCAGTTTTGGCATTGTACTAAGCAGCGGTATCGCCGTGGCATTTCTGTTGGCACCGCTGACGTTAGCAACGAAAAGAAAAAGAGGAAAAGCCTGATGCGCGGCTTACGAATAATGCTGTTAATGCTGGCAACCCTGCTGGCCGGCTGTGCCGGTTCGCAGGATCCCACCTTGCCGCAGGCGTGGCTGAAACCCGGGACGCGGGTGACATTGCCGCCGCCGGTGTTAGAGCAACCGATCAGCCAGCAGCAGTTATTGACCGCCGAAGTGAAGGGACAGCGGCATTCGATGCTGGTGCTGCTCAATGCCGACGGCCGCCGCCTGCAACTGGTGGGGATGTCGCCGCTGGGCATCCGCTTGTTCAACCTGACCTATGATCGCCAGGGGATCCACACCGAGCAGTTTATCAAAGCGGGTGAACTGCCGCCCGCCAACCAGGTGCTGGCCGATATCATGCTGAGCTATTGGCCAGCGGCCGACTGGCAGCCCTTGCTGCCTGCAGGATGGCGGTTGGAGGATCGGCCGGAGGTGCGCCGTCTGTATGACGATCGCGGCGCGACGATCAGTGAAATCCGTTATCAGCAAGCCCATGGCCAACGCAATCCGCTGTCGATAACCCAATCCGCTTTCCATTACCGCATCACCATTCAGAATCTGGGGAGCGAATAATGATCTATTTCACTGCCGTAGGTATGGTGAACGCGCTGGGCGGCAGTCTGCCGCAGATCGCGGAAAATTTGGCGCGCGGCGCAGCGCCTGGCATGCAGAGGCAGACGCAGTGGCTGCTCGGCGGCGCGCCATCCTGGTTCGGTAACGTACAGGGCGAGCTGCCCGCCATTCCTGAGCCGCTCAAACGCCATCACTCTCGCAACAACCGCCTGCTGTTGGCCGCATTGGCGCAAATCGAGGCTCCGGTGCATGAGGCCATCGCCCGCTACGGCGCCGATCGCGTTGCGGTGATCATGGGCACCAGCACTTCCGGCATTCACGAAGGTGAGCTGGCGCTGCAACGGCATCAGGCAGGGCAGTGGCCACAGGGCTATGATTATCAGCAGCAGGAGTTGGGCGACCCAGGCCAGTTCCTCAGCGCTTTTCTTGCTACCCGTGGCCCGGCCTACACCTTGTCTACCGCCTGTTCCTCCAGTGCGCGCGCCATCATCAGCGGTAAACGCCTGATTGACGCCGGGCTGGTGGATGCGGCGATTGTGGGCGGTGCCGATAGCCTGTGCCAGATGCCGATCAACGGCTTCAACAGCCTGGAATCGCTGTCGGCGGAGCGTTGCACGCCATTCGCCGCCGGACGCAGTGGCATCAATATTGGCGAGGCCGCAGCGCTCATGCTGCTGACGCGTGAGCCGGCAGCCGTCGCGTTACTGGGTGTCGGAGAGTCTTCCGATGCCTGGCATATGTCGGCACCGCATCCGGAAGGCGCCGGTGCAGAACGGGCTATCGATATGGCGCTGCGGCAGGCGGATTTGAGCGCCAAACAGATCGGTTATATCAATCTGCACGGCACCGCGACGCGCCTTAACGATCGGGTAGAAGCTCAGGTGGTGAATCGCCTGTTTGGCGCGCAGACACCGTGCAGCTCCACCAAGCACCTCACCGGCCACACGCTGGGTGCCGCTGGTGCGGTAGAAGCGGCGCTGAGCTGGTTGTTATTGACCCAGCCATTGCCATTGCCGCAGCAGGATTTCAGCGTTTCGCCCTGCGATGGCGAACTGGCACCTATAGGCCTGGTTTGCCGGCAGCAACTGTTGCGCCAGCGCGCTATCTTGTCTAATTCGTTTGCGTTCGGCGGCAATAATGCCTGCCTGTTGCTGGGGGATGCGCCATGAGTCGTTATCACACCGCAGAATACTATTTGCCCCATGCATCACCGATGGTACTGCTGGAACGGGTGCTTGAGGTGGGTGAGGAGCATGCGCAGTGCGCGGTGACGGTCAGCCCTGACGGCGTATTGGCCCCCTTTCTTGATGCGCAGGGCGCGCTACCTGGCTGGTACGGCATTGAGCTGATGGCGCAGGCCATCGGCGTCTGGAGCGGCTGGCATGGCAGGCAGCATGCCCAACCACCGCAGCTTGGCATGCTGCTCGGCGGGCGCGCCATCCACTGCGAACTGCCGGTATTTCCTGCCGGCAGCGAACTGCGGATTAGTGTGCAGCAACTGCTGAAAGACGAAAAACTGGCCAGTTTCGAATGTGAAATCAGTATCGATAATGTGCGGGTCGCACAGGGCAGGCTGAACACCTATCAGCCTGATCAACAAGAAATAATCCAATTGACTACCTTAAGGGGAAACGCATGATGCGTTCCGTTTTAGTCACCGGCGCCAGTAAAGGGATCGGTCAGGCGATTGCCTGCCGCCTGGCTGCGGATGGCTTTTCGATCGTCGTTCATTACCATAGCGACAAGACCGGGGCAGAGTACACGCTGCAGCAAATTGTCGCCGCCGGCGGGCAAGGGCGTTTGATTCAGTTTGATATCAGCAACCGCACCCAGTGCCGCGAGCAGCTTGAGCAAGATATTGAGGTTCACGGCGCCTATTACGGCGTGGTGAACAATGCGGGTATTACCCGCGATGGCGCTTTCCCGGCACTGAGCGAAGAGGACTGGGACGGGGTGATCCACACTAACCTCGACAGCTTCTACAATGTGCTTCACCCCTGCGTCATGCCGATGATTGGCCTGCGCAAAGGCGGGCGAATCATTGCGCTGTCGTCGGTTTCCGGTGTAATGGGTAACCGTGGGCAGGTCAACTACAGTGCGGCCAAGGCCGGCGTAATCGGTGCCTGCAAGGCGCTGGCGATCGAGTTGGCGAAACGCAAAATTACCGTTAACTGCATCGCTCCGGGCCTGATTGACACCGGTATGATTGACATGGAGCCGGCGGCGCTGATTGAAGCGATGCGCGCGATCCCGCTCAAACGCATGGGCTCGGCGGAAGAGGTGGCAGGGCTGGCCAGCTATTTGATGTCAGATATTGCCGGCTACGTAACGCGGCAGGTCATTTCCATTAACGGAGGAATGGTATGACGCAGCGAGTGGTTGTGACCGGCATGGCGGGCGTTACCGCTTTCGGCAATAACTGGGCGGACGTGTCCGGCCGGCTGAAGCAGGGTAAGAATGCGGTGCGTTATATGGCGCAATGGGAAGAGTATCAGGGGTTGAACACCCTCCTTGGCGCGCCGATCGATGATTTCGTGCTGCCGGAGCATTATACGCGCAAGCGCATCCGTTCGATGGGGCGCGTTTCATTGTTGGCTACCCGTGCGACCGAACTGGCGCTTGAGCAGGCCGGGTTGCTGGGTGAGGCGGTGTTGACCAACGGCGAGACCGGCATCGCCTACGGCTCCTCTACCGGCAGCACCAAACCGGTCAGCGAGTTCGCCACCATGCTGACGGAAAAACACACCAACAATATCACCGGCACCACTTATGTGCAGATGATGCCGCACACCGCAGCGGTGAATACCGGCCTGTTTTTCGGCCTGCGGGGACGGGTGATCCCGACCTCCAGCGCCTGTACCTCAGGCAGCCAGGCGATCGGCTACGCTTACGAGAGCATCCGCCACGGTTATCAGACGGTGATGGTGGCGGGCGGAGCCGAGGAGCTGTGTCCTTCGGAGGCGGCGGTGTTCGATACGCTGTTTGCCACCAGCCAGCAAAACGATCGCCCGGATCTGTCGCCACGCCCGTTTGATCGTCAGCGCGACGGCCTGGTGATTGGCGAGGGGGCCGGGACCTTGATCCTTGAGTCGCTGGAGCATGCGCAGGCGCGTGGCGCCACTATTTACGGCGAGATTATCAGTTTTGCGACCAACTGCGATGCGGCGCATATTACCCAACCGCAACGAGAAACCATGCAGATTTGCATGCAGCAGGCGCTGAAGTCCTCTGGGCTGGCGACCGGCGATATCGGCTACATCAGCGCTCACGGTACGGCGACCGATCGCGGCGACATAGCGGAAAGCCAGGCAACGGCGGCGATTTTTGGCAACCGCACGCCAATCTCCTCGCTGAAAAGCTATTTTGGCCATACGTTGGGTGCCTGCGGCGCACTGGAAGCCTGGATGACGCTGGAGATGATGCGCGAAGGCCGCTTTGCGCCGACCATCAATCTCAGTGAACCGGACAGTGCCTGCGGCGATCTGGATTACATCATGGGTGAATATCGGCAAATTGATACCGAGTTCGTGCAATCGAACAACTTCGCGTTCGGGGGGATTAACACCTCGTTGATCCTGCGTCGCTGGGCGTAATTCCTTCAAACCGGGGCGCTCGCTCCGGTTATTGTTGCCGTTTAATCAAAAGTCTTATGCGCAATAGGGCGTTTTTGATCAACAAAACAGTTGCCATAATCCTCCCATATCGCATCAACATCCTAATGAGAGAATAAGATTATGAGCATCCCTGTATTTGGTTTAGGCACTTTCCGTCTTCAGGATCAGGTCGTGATCGACTCGGTCAGCACTGCGCTGGAGTTGGGGTATCGCACGATTGATACCGCGCAGATCTACGAAAACGAAGCGGCGGTGGGCCAGGCAATTGCCGCCAGCGGCATACCGCGCGACGAGTTGTTCATCACCACCAAGATTTGGATCGCCAATCTGGCGAAGGGCAAATTGATCCCGAGCCTGCAAGAGAGCCTGAGCAAGCTGCAAACAACCTACGTTGATTTGACGCTGATCCACTGGCCGTCACCCAATGGCGAAGTCCCCGTTGCCGAGTTTATGGCTGAGCTGCTGGAAGCCAAAAAACTGGGGCTGACGCGCCAAATCGGGGTGTCCAACTTCACTCTGGACCTGATGCAGCAAGCGATCGATGCCGTGGGCGCAGAGCAGATCGCGACTAACCAAATTGAGCTGTCCCCGTATCTGCAGAACCGTCAGGTGGTTGAGTTTGCTCAGCAGCACGGCATTGCCATCACCTCCTACATGACGCTGGCCTATGGCAAAGCGCTGCAGGATGAAACCATCAAGGCTATCGCGGCGCGGCGCAACGCGACCCCCGCTCAGGTTATCCTGGCCTGGGCGCTGCAACTGGGTTACGCGGTGATCCCTTCTTCCACCCGGCGTGAAAACCTGGCGAGCAACCTGCTGGCGCAGCAGTTGACGCTGACTGCGGAAGAAATGGCGGAGATGGCTACGCTGGAAAGCAATGACCGTTTGGTTAGCCCGGAAGGCCTGGCGCCGAACTGGGATTAACGTTCCGGAACATGAGCATCAGGGCGCCCAAGGGGCGCCTTTTTTATTGCGCCAGGCGTTCGCTGACAAAGTCGATAAAGCTGCGCAGGCGGTTGCTAACCGCACTGTCGCTGTAATACACCGCATTGATTGGCATCGCTACCGGCAGGGTCTCTTTCACCAAAATCGGCACCAGATTGCCGTGTGCTATATCCGCATCGATCATAAAATCCGACAGGCAGGCAATGCCGTTACCGTGCAGGCACAGATGACGCTGAGTTTCACCGCTGTTGGTGGTCAGCCCCGGCGTGATTTCCAGTTGACGGCCGTCGGCACAGGCCAGCGGCCAGCGGTTCAGGCTGGGCAGATCGTTAAAACCGATACAGCAATGCCGTTCCAGCGCCTCCACCGTCTGCGGCGTGCCGTACTGCGCCAGATAGGCGGGGGAGGCCAGCACGCGCCGATAGCTGGTCATCAGTTTACGCGCCTTCAGGGTGGAGTCGCTCAGTTCACCCACGCGGATGGCGATATCCACCTTACGTTCAATCAGGTTGATAAAGTTCTCTGATGACACCAGCGACAGCGACATCTCCGGGTAACGAGCCCTAAACTCCGCCACCAGCGGCGTCAATACGTGCAGCACCACCGGCGTAGCGGCGTCGATACGCAGCAGCCCTTGTGGACGCCGGCGGCTTTCCATCAGCGCATTTTCTGCCGCCGCCATATCGCTCAGTACCTTCTGCACCTGGCGGAAATAGTTTTCCCCTTCCTGCGTCAGGCTGATTTGCCGCGTAGTGCGATTTAGCAGCGTCACGCCCAGCTTGGCTTCCAGTTTCTTGACCGTGCGGCTGACCACCGAGTTGGCCTGTTCCAGCCGCTCAGCCGCCCGGCTGAAACTGCCGCTTTCCACCACGGTGACAAAAGTGATCAACTCATCGGAATTGGCCTTCATTGTTGCTCCATTGGCAAAATTAATTTGAAACTTTGAGCATTTTTATCATTTAAACATGGGCAGATAATAGCCGTCATCAACCTGAACGCTATTTGGAGTAAATAAACATGCCTCTCGCATTACTTGCATTGACCATCAGTGCCTTTGCTATCGGCACCACGGAGTTTGTGATAGTCGGCTTGATCCCGACCATCGCAGAGCAACTTGGCGTTACCGTGCCCTCGGCAGGGCTGTTGGTAACCATTTATGCTATCGGCGTAGCGATTGGCGCACCGGTGCTGACGGCATTGACCGGCCGCGTGCCGCGCAAGCTGTTGCTGATCGGCCTCATGGTGCTGTTCACCCTCGGCAACCTGCTGGCCTGGCAGGCACCAGGCTATGAGTCGCTGGTGGTTGCCCGCCTGCTGACCGGCCTGGCGCACGGCGTATTCTTCTCAATCGGCTCTACTATCGCGACCGGCCTGGTGGCGAAAGAGAAGGCTGCCTCGGCGATCGCCATCATGTTCGGCGGCCTGACCGTGGCGCTGGTGACCGGGGTGCCGTTGGGGACCTTTATCGGCCAGCACTTCGGCTGGCGCGAAACCTTCCTGGCGGTGTCACTGATTGGTGCTCTTGCCACTGTGGCCAGCATCATTCTGGTACCGAACAATATCAAGAATCAGGCCAGCGCCAGTATCGGCGAGCAGTTTAAAGTGCTGACCCATCCGCGCCTGTTGCTGATCTACGCCATCACCGCCCTCGGTTACGGCGGCGTGTTCACCACTTTTACCTTCCTGGCGCCGATGATGCAGGAACTGGCGGGTTTCTCCGCCCCGGCGGTGAGCTGGATCCTGCTGGCCTATGGCATCGCGGTGGCTATCGGTAACATCTGGGGGGGCAAACTGGCGGATCGTCATGGTGCCGTGCGCGCGCTGAGCTTTATCTTTGCCGCATTGGCCGCTCTGCTGCTGGCGTTCCAGTTCACTGCCGGCCACAGCATTGCCGCGTTGATAACGGTGATCGTCATGGGGGTGTTTGCCTTCGGCAACGTTCCGGGTTTGCAGGTGTATGTGGTGCAGAAAGCCGAGCAGTACACGCCGAACGCGGTGGATGTGGCTTCCGGTCTGAATATTGCGGCATTTAACGTGGGCATTGCGCTGGGATCGGTGATTGGCGGCCAGACCGTTGCTACCCTGGGATTGGCGCAAACGCCGTGGATTGGCGCGTTGATCGTGCTGGTGGCCCTGTTGCTGGTTGGCCTTAGCGGGCGTCTGGATAAGAAGTACCAGCAGCAGCCTGCCTGATCCCCATGCTCTCACGCTATTCAGGCCCGCAGTTCATTTTGCGGGCCTTTTCGCATTTCTCACTCATCACCGCTAACCTTTACATACATATACTGTCAGAACATTGAATTCCCTGTTTCAGGCCCCTATAACTGGAAAGGATATACCCCGTAAAAGCCATGCTGTCAGGTGAGGGCAGGCGTATAATCGATTCATTGTTGGCGGGAATGTCACCGTCAGTTTCATCCTCATGGGAAATAGGCGAATAGCGTGCCGAAACGAACTTATGCAATGAGGTATGTTGCAGGCCAGCCAGTTGAGCGAATTTTCCCTGGTGCCGTCAACCAGCCGCTGCCGCCCGGGGCCGCATTGCCCACGGCGGGCGCGTTGCGGGTGATGGTGTGGAATATCTTTAAACAGCAACGGGCGGACTGGCTCTCGGTGCTGAAGAACTATGGCAAGGATGCACAGCTGGTGCTGTTGCAAGAAGCGCAAACTACGCCTGAATTGGTGAGCTTTGCCACTGCCAACTATCTGGCGGCCGATCAGGTGCCGGCATTTGCGCTGCCCCAACATCCTTCAGGCGTGATGACGCTGGCGGCGGCTCACCCGGTTTACTGCTGCCCGCTGCGTGAGCGTGAACCGCTACTGCGGTTAGCCAAGTCGGCTTTGATTACCGTCTATCCGCTGTTTAACGGCCAACTGCTGATGGTGGTAAATATCCATGCGGTGAATTTTAGCTTGGGTGTGGACGTATACAGTAAGCAACTGGGTCCAATCGGTGAGCAAATTGCTAATCACCATGGGCCGGTGATCATGGCCGGGGATTTTAATGCCTGGAGCCGCAAACGCATCAATGCGCTGTATCAGTTCGCCAGCGATATGGCGCTGCGCGAGGTGAATTTCACCGACGATCACCGCCGGAAAGCTTTTGGCCGCCCGTTGGACTTTGTCTTCTATCGCAATATGGGGGTCGCGGAGGCCTCCGTATTGGTGACCAGCGCTTCGGATCATAACCCTCTGCTGGTGGAGTTTCATCCTGAGGCAGACAAGCCGCACTGGTAATGAGCGCTCAGCATTCAGCCAATAAAAAAGCACCCCGAAGGGTGCTTTTTTTGTGCCGGAAACTTAGGTATCCGGCGTCATTTTGTTGCTTACAAACAAGGTCAGTTTCAGACCGGGTTGCAGGCTGTTGCCTTTGCCGAGCGTTGAATTCCAACGCATCACGTCGGTAATATCGACGCGATGACGACGTGCAATACTGGCAAGCGAATCACCTTTACGAACTTGATAGGTGATACTGCTGTTACTGTCAGTGTTGCTGGCCACTTGCAGGGTTTGCCCAACTTTTAAAGCGCTCTTGGCACGCAAGTTGTTCCAACTCTGCAAATCGCTGGTTTTGATATTCAACCGCTTGGCAATGCTCGATACCGTGTCGCCGGAGCGCACTTTATACGAGCTGCTACCAGACAAGCCGCTGTTCTTCGCCAACTGCGTCGTTGGCTGAGTCACCGCGATCTGGCCATCGGCCAGCGAGTCTTTCAGCTGATCGGCATTTCCTTTAGGAACCATAATGTAATGGGGCCCGTTGGGTGCCGTAACGCCTTTTTTGTAACCGGGGTTATAAGCTTTCATCTTGGTAATTGAAAGCCCAGCCATCTCAGCCGCCTGAGTTAACTGTATTTGCTGTCCGACATCAATACGAGCCAGCGCACGGGTGTTATCAGTCTTTGGCAGATTGATGCCGTACTGCTTGCTGTTTTTAATGATGTCGCTCAGCGCCAGCATTTTCGGGACATAAATTGACGTTTCACGTGGAAGCGACAATGCCCAGAAATTGGTTGGCTTACCCTGGCGTTTATTTGCCTTAACCGCTTGCATGACACGGCCTTCACCACTGTTATAAGCGGCAATGGTCAATAACCAGTCACCGTTAAACATGCGGTTCAAGTACTGCATCATATCAAGCGCAGCAGTCGTCGAGGCGACGACATCGCGTCGCCCGTCATACCACTGGTTGTTTTTCAAACCATAATTGCGACCCGTTTGCGGCACGATTTGCCATAGCCCTGCGGCGTTGGCACTTGACGTGGCGTGTGGGTCAAAAGCGCTCTCCACTATGGGTAGCAGTACCAGTTCCATCGGCATATTACGTTTCTTAATCTGCCCGACTATCCAGTACATGTACGGCTCTGCCCGTAATGTTACATCGTGGAGATAGCTCTTACTTTTTAGGTACTTTCTTTTTTGATCACGGATCCGGGAATTTTCCGGAACCTCCATCTTCAGCTCGTCGCTAATGAAGTTCCACAGGTTCTGTTGCGCGGCACCACTATTGTTATCTAGCCACCGCGCCGAGCTCGCTCGACCATTCGCTGTGTACTCTCCTGCTTCACCTTCTTGACCTGCCGAAGACAAACTCTGTGCATGCTGTTCTGGGGCCGGTGCATCCTGCCTGGATGACTGGCACCCCACTAGCAAGACTGAGGCGAGAAATATCGCTTTAGCCTTCATGTGTGTGTCAATATAGTTGCTTAAAAGACGAGCAATCATACTTTGCTTCGTCAAATAACACAACTAAAAGCTCAGAAGTTATCTTTCCGCAGGCGTAATTCGGAAAAAACCGAATGAAGATGGTCTGGTGGTGTGTAAAAGCCTAATTTCTTTTGTAAATCAGTGTCATGGCATCGTAAAAATAGGTTAATTTTACGCTCTGTTTGTAGCCTTGCAGGGACGCTGGGTTGGCCTTTTGCCCTTAACGCTTCGACTTGTTGTTGATATGTTTCAATCTCTCGATCTTCCGGCAAAATAGCGCGCGCAAACTTAAGATTTGAAAGAGTATATTCATGCGCGCAGCAAATTAAGGTGTTATCGGGAAGTTGCGCGAGTTGTTGAAATGCGTTGTACATTTGCTCGGCCGTTCCTTCAAACAGCCTGCCGCAGCCGGCAGAGAAAATCGTGTCTCCGCAGAACAGATAAGGTGCGCTATAGAATGCTACATGGCCCAGCGTATGTCCGGGAACCGCGATAACGGCATATTGGCGGCCGTTGATTTCGATCGTTTCACCGTCATGAACGAGGTGATTTGCCCCTTTGTCGGCCGTTTCCTGCGGGCCATAGACCTTCAAGCCAGGATAACGTGCCGCAATTTGCGCTACGCCGCCAACGTGATCGTGATGATGATGGGTCAGCAGAATGGCATCAGGCTTCAGATTCAGGCGTTCCAACGCGTCAAGCGCCGGTTGCGCTTCGCCGGGATCGACCAGGACGCAATGCCCTTGTTGGTTATCCAATAACCAAATGTAATTGTCCTGGAAGGCGGGAATGCTGATAAGATTCATGTTGGACCTCATGTTGGCAACGGCTTGAAAGAAGATAATAAATCATGAAACCAGCCCATACTCTAGAAAAGCTCGCCGGCCCACAGTCTTGGGCGGAAATGCCGTGGGGGGAATACTATCGTGAGGCGCTCGAGCGGCAGTTGCAACCCTGGTGGTCGAAGCTGTTCGGTTTTCACCTGCTGAAACTCGGTAACCTCAGCGCCAGCCTGGCGACCGACAAGTGCGCCATTTCGCATCAGGTGAATGTGAGCCTGAAAGGGGAAAATCTGCAGGTGCTGGCGGATGCTTACCAACTGCCGTTCGCCGCCAAATCGGTAGATGCCTGCCTGCTGGCGCATACGCTGTCTTATGCCGACGATCCGCACCGTATGCTGCGCGAAGTCGATCGCGTGTTGATTGACGACGGTTGGCTGGTGATCAGCAGTTTCAACCCGTTCAGCCTGTTGGGATTGGGCAAGCTGGTGCCCGGATTACGCCATCGTCAGCCCTATGTCAGCCGCATGTTTACCCAAATGCGCCTGTTGGACTGGCTCAGCCTGTTGAATTATGAAGTGCTGCATCAGGCGCGCTTTCATGTACTGCCGTGGCAGCGCAAAGGCGGGACGTTTTTAAGTACGCATTTGCCGGCGTTGGGGTGCATGAGCGTGATTGTCGCGCGTAAACGCACCTTGCCGCTGACGCCAACGCCGATGAAGGTAGGGGCCAGAAAACCGGCTCTCAGCCGCGCCGTCGGCGCGACCAAGAGTTACCGCAAGCTGCCTTAATTTTCCGGTTTGTAACCCACGTCATCCTGCGTGGGGTTGCCGGCCGCATCGCGCGCCAGCACGTCGCAGCGTTCGTTCTCCGGGTGGCCGGCGTGGCCTTTAACCCATTCCCACTTGATGGTGTGGGTCTGAATAGCCAGGTCCAACCGCTGCCAAAGATCGACATTTTTGACCGGTTTTTTATCGGCTGTTTTCCAGCCACGCTTTTTCCAGTTATGGATCCAACTGGTAATGCCCTGGCGCACATACTGGCTGTCGGTGCTCAGCGTCACTTCACAGGGGGCAGTCAGGGCTTCGAGCGCGACAATCGCCGCCATCAGCTCCATGCGATTGTTGGTGGTCAGGCGGTAACCCGCACTGAAGGTTTTCTCAACTTGCTTATAGCGCAGTATAGCGCCGTAACCACCGGGGCCCGGGTTGCCAAGGCAGGAGCCGTCGGTGAAAATTTCTACCTGTTTGAGCATCTCTGGTAGACTCTTCCTATCGGTTTTATAAAAGCCAAGTCTGACATAAACGAGCGCTGTGAGCACTGCAATATGATCTCTACAACCACCAGACAGATTGTCCTCGATACCGAAACCACCGGTATGAACAAACTCGGGGTGCATTACGAAGGCCACCGCATCATTGAAATTGGCGCAGTGGAAGTGATTAACCGTCGCCTGACCGGCCGCCACTATCACGTTTACGTCAAACCTGATCGGCTGGTGGATCCTGAAGCCTACGGGGTTCACGGCATCAGCGACGAGTTCCTGGCGGATAAGCCCACGTTCGACCAAATCGCCGATGAGTTCATCGACTTCATTCGTGGCGGTGAGTTAGTCATCCATAATGCGTCGTTCGACATCGGCTTTATGGATCACGAATTCCGCATGTTGCAGAAGGGGTTGCCGAAGACCGACACCTTCTGCACCATCACCGACAGCCTGTTGATGGCGCGCCGCCTGTTCCCGGGCAAGCGCAACAACCTTGACGCCCTGTGCGGCCGTTATGAGATAGACAACAGCAAGCGTACGCTGCACGGCGCATTGCTCGATGCCGAGATCCTGGCGGAAGTTTATCTGGCGATGACCGGCGGCCAGACGTCGATGGCGTTCCAGATGGAAGGCGACACGCAGCATAACGACTCGACGCAGGATATACAGCGCATTGTCCGTCCGGCGACGGCGATGAAAGTGGTCTATGCCAGCGATGCAGAAGTGGTTGCCCATGAGGCGCGACTGGATTTGGTGGCGAAAAAGGGCGGCAGTTGCCTGTGGCGTGCGGAAGCGGAATAACGGCGTTCCCGGCATGAAAACGCGCTTTTTAACCGCCTTAGCTGAAAAACTGCGCAAACGGTTAATTTCGTAAGAAAAAGGCATTGACGGAATAGAAGCTCAACCGTAATATGCGCCTCGTTCCTCTCGCAAGAGTTGAACGGCGCGGAGCGGTAGTTCAGTTGGTTAGAATACCTGCCTGTCACGCAGGGGGTCGCGGGTTCGAGCCCCGTCCGTTCCGCCAACATTAAGAAGCCCTGAGTTAGCAATAACTCAGGGCTTCGTTGTTTTAATCTTTGCTCAACTGCCTTTTAGCGAAGGTCACTGACTGATTGGCTGCCCATTCGCGGCGGGCAATGATCCGATAGCATCCCCCACCCAGTGCGGCACCGATAAACCAGCTAAAGTTCGCCACCTCATGCAGGCTGGGCGTAAAGCTGATCGCCAGCCCGATAATCACCGACGGCACCAGCGCCCAGATAGCGTTCGGGTTGAAACCGTTCTTATACCAGTAACGTCCCCCCGGCGTAGCGTTGTACAAATCGTCGACGTGCAGTTCGCCGCGTTTGATGATGTAAAAATCCACCAGCAGAATGCCGAACAGCGGGCCGATAAAGGCCGCCAGCACGTCCAGCGTGTAGTGGATCAGCTCGGGTGACTGAAACAGGTTCCACGGCGTCAGCAGGAAAGAACCCACGGCGGCGATCATCCCGCCGGTGCGGAAGCTGATTTTCTGCGGCGAACAGTTGGAGAAATCAAATGCCGGCGACACAAAGTTGGCCACGATATTGATGCCTATGGTGGCGACAATCATGGTCAGCAGGCCAAGGGCCACGGCGATATCGCTGTCGAGACGGGTGACGGTTTCGATCGGATCGGTGATCAACTGACCGAACAGCGGCAGGGTGCCGGAAACGATCACCACGGTGACCAGCGAGAACAGCAGGTAGTTGAACGGCAGACCCCAGCGGTTGCCACGTTGCACTTCGGCAAAGCTTTTGCCGTAACGGGTAAAGTCGCCGAAATTCAGCAACGGGCCGGAGAAGTAAGACACCACCAGCGCAGTGGCGGTCAGCATCAGCCAACCCTGCTCACCGGCGCTCAGGTTTTTGCTCGCCAGCGTGAGGGAAAGGTTCGAGAAACCGACGCGGTATACAATCCAACCGGCCAACGCGAACATCACCACGTAAACCGCCGGCCCGGCGATATCGATAAAACGCTTGATCGCCGTCATGCCATGCCAGAACACCATCGCCTGCAACACCCACATGGTGATGTAACAACACCAGCCAAGCTGCGACAGCCCGAGGAAATGCGGCTGGGTCATCGGCTCCAGCGACGGGAAGAATTTCAGCAACGTCAGCATCAGCGCATTGGAAGCCAGATAGGTTTGTATACCGTACCAGGCGAAGGCGATCATCCCGCGGATCACCGCCGGGATATTGGCGCCGAACACGCCAAATGCCTGGCGGCTCAGCACGGCGTAAGGCACGCCGCCGAGCTGGCTGGGTTTGGCGACCAGGTTGGCGCAAAACTGCACGATACAGATCCCCACCAGCAGGCAAATCAGTACCTGCCAGCTCGACAGACCGAGGGCGAAGAAGCTGGCGGCTACCACATAGCCGCCCATGCTGTGTACATCCGACATCCAGAAGGAAAAGATGTTGTACCAGCTCCAGTTCTGATCGCGCGTTGGCGCCAGATCGTCGTTACACAGCTTTGGGCTGTAATTTTCATTAGGGTTTGGCATAAATCGTGCTCCTCTCAAGAACGTCACCCGGATGTGGTTATCTGTTTTTTGGCAAAGATTGCTGAGAAGGCTTTTGCAGGATTCAGGCCAGATTGCTCTTTTTTGTATACAAAATATCTTAATCTTGTATACGATTTGATTCTCTAACGGTACAGGGAGCAGCAAAATGATCGGCACGACGATCGGCGTCAACGCCGCGTGGCTCGGGCAACAAGCCACTTATTTCACTGAAGATAAAGACGATCATATTTACAACGAGCTGGTGAAGGCGATTGTCGAACACCGGCTGCTGCCCGGCAGCAAATTGCCGGAAGAGGCGTTGGCGGAGACCTTTGGCGTCAGCCGCACCGGGATCCGGCGGGTGCTGCAGCGCCTTGCCACAGTGCAGCTGGTTACCCATCTGCCCAAGCGTGGTGCACTGGTGACAACGCCGGGGCAGGATGAGGCGGCGAACGTTTTCCAGACGCGCAAAATGTTGGAGTGCGCCAATTTGCCGTCGGTGGTTGCCGCCTGTCGCAAAGAACACCTGCTGGCGATGGAAGGCATCGTGGCGCAGGAACAGCAGGCGCACCGCGATCAGGACGGCGCTGCTGCGATTCGTCTGTCTGCCGCCTTTCACGTTCAATTACAGGCGATCGCCGGCAATAACGTACTGACAGAAATGGTCTCGCAGCTCACGTTGCGCTCATCACTGGTGATTGCCGTTTACGGCGCACCCTGGCAGCAGGGCTGCCGCTGTCACGATCACAGCGATCTGCTGGCGCTGCTGCGCCGCAAGGACTGCACGGCGCTGGTGGATCACATGGCCCGCCATTTTGACGATATTGTGGCGAACCTGAGGTTTAGTCAGGGGGGAGATGAAACCCCTGATTTTGCCCGTATTTTTGCCAAAACCGGTTTGCAGGAGCCTTTATGACCGCCGATTGCGTAATCCAGGTCATCAACCCGAACACCAGCCAGGCCATGACGGCGACCATTGCCGGTGCCGCCCGCGCGGTGGCTGCGCCGGGCACCAAGATCCTGGCGGTTTGTCCGCCAGAGGGGGCGCCATCGATAGAGGGACATTTCGACGAAGCGATTGCCGCGATCGGTGTTTTGCAGCAGGTCAAACTCGGCCGCGAAGCCGGCGTCAGCGGCCATATCATCGCCTGTTTTGGCGATCCGGGCCTGTTGGCGGCGCGTGAGTTGGCAAGCCGGCCGGTGGTTGGCATCGCCGAGGCGGCCATGCATATGGCGACGCTGGTGGCGACGCGCTTTTCTATCGTCACCACACTGCCGCGCACGCTGATCATTGCACGCCACTTACTGCATCAATATGGGTTTGAGCGCCACTGCGCCGCGCTGCATGCTATCGATCTGCCGGTGTTGACGCTGGAAGATGGCAGCGGCCTGGCTCAGCAGAAAGTACGCGAACAGTGCATTAAAGCAAAGCAACACGACGGCAGCGGGGCGATCGTGCTCGGCTGTGGCGGCATGGCCGATTTGGCTCGTGAACTGACGCAGGAGCTGGGGATCCCGGTGATCGACGGCGTCAGCGCTGCGGTGAAAATGATCGAGTCGCTGCATGCGCTGGGCCTGAGTACCAGCAAGCACGGCGATCTGGATTTCCCGCTGGTCAAACCCTTGTCCGGCATGTTTGGCAGTTTTAACGGGTAATCGGCAGAGAGAAGCAGCGATGAAAGAGTATGACTTCAATCAAGAGTATCCCCGCGATCTGATGGGCTATGGCGGTCGGCCGCCGCACGCTCGCTGGCCGGGGCAGGCGCGTATCGCAGTCCAGTTTGTACTCAACTACGAAGAGGGCGCGGAAAACAACGTTTTGCATGGCGATGCCGGGTCCGAACAGTTCCTGTCCGATATCATTGGCGCGGCCAGCTACCCCGAACGGCATATGTCGATGGAGTCGCTGTACGAGTACGGGTCACGCGCCGGATTCTGGCGTATCCATAATGAGTTTCAACGCCGCGGTCTGCCGTTGACGGTGTTTGGCGTGGCGATGGCGCTGGCGCGCAATCCGCTGGTGGTCGAGGCGATCAAAAACGCCAATTATGATGTGGTCAGCCACGGCTGGCGCTGGATCCACTATCAGAATATGGACGAAGCGACCGAACGGCAGCATATGCAGCGGGCGATCTCGGTACTGAGCGATCTGTTCGGCAAGGCGCCGCTCGGCTGGTATACCGGCCGCGACAGCCCGAATACCCGCAGACTGGTGGTGGAACAGGGCGGTTTGCTGTACGACAGCGACTATTATGGCGACGATTTGCCGTTCTGGACCGAAGTGCAGTGCGCCAATGGCGAGAAAAAACCGCATCTGATCGTGCCCTACACGCTTGAGGCCAACGACATGCGTTTTGCTTCACCGCAGGGCTTTAATACCGGCGAGCAATTCTATACCTACCTGAAAGACAGCTTTGATGTGTTGTATGCCGAAGGGGAAACGTCGCCGAAGATGTTGTCGATCGGCATGCACTGCCGTTTACTGGGGCGCCCGGGCAAGTTCCGCGCGTTGCAGCGGTTCCTGGATTATGTCGAGCAGCACGATCGGGTCTGGGTATGCCGGCGGCAGGATATCGCCGAACATTGGGTGGCGCAGCACCCTTTCAAAAAATAACCCGTGCCGGCACGGGTCGATTGATGTGGGCGCCGTAGAGGCGCCCTCATCAGGATCAGAACAGCACTGAGTAGTTCAGACCAAAGGTGCGGCCACGGCCTTTATAGCTGTACAGCTCTGGTGAGCCGTAGGTTGGGCTGTAAAGGATCGGCGCGCGCTGGCCCCAGACGGTGGTGTAATTCTTGTCCAGCAGGTTTTCCACGCTGAAGCTGACTTTCCCCACCGGCAAAGCGTAGCTGCCGAGGAAATCGAGGGTGTTGTAACCGTTGATTTTATTCCCGTCGGCATCCGAAACGTCGAACGTTTGCTGCGACTGCATGCGAAGATTCCAGTCGCCCGGAGCCCAATTGACGTAGGCGGTGGCTTTCGACGGGCTGGCGGTGTCGACGGTCAGTTTCTCCCACTTGCCGTCGGTTTTGGTTTCCGATTTGATCAGGTTAAAGGTGGTGCCGGTGCTCCATTCGCTGTTGTCGAAGAAGTAATCCACCGCACCTTCCACCCCGTAAATCCGGCGTTTATCCGAATCCAGGTTAATGGTCATGTCGGTTCTGTTGATCGAGATGGTTTTATCCGACAGCGAATAATAGGCAGCGACCTGGGTACGCAAGTTATCGCCGGTGTAGCGCCAGCCCAACTCGTAGGCGTTGACCTTGATGCCTTCCAGCTTGGAGTCGTTAACGTTGACGCTTTTCTGCAACTGATAGTGCCCGTTGACCAGCTTATAAGTGCCCGAACCGTAGTACTTCGCCAGATCCGGGATCTCAAAGCCTTGCGAGAAGTTGATCCATGCTTGCTGACGTTCGGTCAGGTGCGCCAGTAAACCGGCGTTGAACAAGGCGTTGTTGTAGTCGGTTTTGCCGCCTGGCACCGCATCGGCGGAGTTCGCCAGACCATTGGCGATCCCTTGTTGCTGCGCATAGCCGACAAAGTCGTCCACCTTGTTCTCGGTGTACTGATAACGTACGCCGCCGCTGAGGGTAAACATCGGGTCGATGTCATAGCTGGCCTGAAGGAACGGTGCCAGGTTGGTGGTGGTATAGCCAGGATAGCGGCCGACGTTATAGGCATTTTCCAGCGTCATACCGCCGGACTGCTGCGCCTTGGCCAGATTGAAGAACTGCTGGTTGGCGTTGAAGCTTTCATGTTCGGCGTCGAAGCCGTAAGTCAGCGTCAGGGCGTCAATCGGCTTGCTGTTCAGCGTCAGTTTGCCGCCGTAAAAATCGGTCTTCTGCTGTGAGGCACCGATGCTGGTGACTTTGCCGCTGGTCAGCGTCGGGAACGGGTAGAAGGTCAACGATTCATCGCGATAATAGACCTGCGCCACCAGATCCTGGCCCCAGAAATCGGTGTTGGAATATTGCAGGTTAATCAGATGGCGTTCGGTGCCCGGTATACGGTCCGAATTCAGGTTGCTGCCGTTGGAGGCCTGGCCCGCACCGGTCACGGCCGAGAAATTTTGCCCCAGATACAGGCCGTGCTTGCCGTCCGACTCGCTGTTGAAATACTGCGTCGTCACCTGCAACTGCTGGTGATCGTCAATGTTAATGGTGCCGGTACCCATCACGTCGATGCGATCGGAATATTGCAGCCCGGTTTGGGTGTTATCAATCAACACCTCATTGCCTTTGCCGTCGTACCAGCCGCCGTAACGTTGATAGGAGACCGACAGGCGGCCCGACGCGTTATCGTTGCCGCCGCTGACCGCCGCCGACACATTCTCGTCGTGATCGTTATGGCCGCCGAAACCGGTTTTTCCGCCCACCTGCAGCTCAACCTGTTTCTCTTTTTGCCCTTTCTTGGTGATGATGTTGATCAGGCCGCCGGTGCTGCCGCCGCCATACAGCGAGGTGGCGCCGGAAATCACCTCAATGTGCTCGATGTTGAACGGATCGATGGAATCCAACTGGCGGCTGTCGCTGCGCGAAGAGTTCAAACGCACGCCGTCGATCATCACCATCATCGAACGGCCACGCATGTTCATGCCGTAGTTGGTACGGCCCTGGCTGCTGACATCCATGCCCGGGATCAGTTGCGCCAGGATATCTTTGATTTCCTTGCCACCCTGGACCTGCTGTTCAATTTCCTGGCTTTCAATCACCCAGGTGGTTTGCGCCATCTCTGCCACGCTACGGTGCGAGCGGCTGGCGGATACCACCATTTGATCTTCGCTTTTTTGTTCTTCTGCCCAGGCCGCCGGCGCAAGCATCGCCAGCAGGCAAGGGTTCAATACCCAAAGGTGTTTGCGTTTCATCGTTATTTTTCCAGTGTTCCCATATTGGTGTGTAATTAAAACTCGGTGTAATTGAGCATGACGTGTTCAGCGCGAGCCGGGGTGGCCGGTTGCTGACTGCGCCATTGGATCACAGCCGGGGTGGACGTTAAATCGAACTGGTCGCGTCCTAAAGCCCGGTTGAGAATACGTGCCGACCGCCAGGCCATCAGGCTGAGCTGGGGTTCGGCGATACCGTGGCTGTGCATGCCGGCGTTGACGGCAAACAGGCAGTTTTCCTGCGGGCCCTGCCACTCGAGGGTGAAGTCGGGCGCAACGCGGTATTGGTCATCGGCCGTGGTCAGCAGACGCTCCGCCAGCGGGGCGAGGAACGCCGGGCGATCCTGCTGATAACCGGTGGCGAAGATCACCACATCGGTATCGAAAGTTTCTTTGCCCTGATCGAGGTGGTGATGGGTCACCAACTGATAGCCGTTACCCTGAGCGTGGATCGCCGCCAGCGAACGGCTTGGCAGCAGGCGCGCCCAGGGTTTTTCACGCAGCACTTCAAACTGGTGATACATCGCGCGGTAGATGGCCAGCAGCGAATCGCTGGTGATGCCGTCGGAGGTCATTTTCTGCTCGGTCAGCATGCGTTGCTTGGCGCTGTCGTTCAGGCCATAAAAGCTGTCGACGTAGTCCGGCGTGAAGTACTCGTTGGCGAACGCCGCTTCATCCAGCGCATTGTAGTTGTTGCGGCGCGAGATCCAGTTCAGTTGCGCCGGTTGGCCCCACTCGGCGCGGAAAATGTTCAGGAACAGATCGGCGCCGCTCTGGCCGCCGCCGACGATGGTGACGCGTTTGCCGGCCAGATCCGGGTTGCGCAAGGTCATCTCGCTGGCGTGGAAGCAGCGGTCGTTTTGCTCGGTAACGCAGTCCGGCAGTTTGATGCGTTTGCCGATGCCCAGGCAGACATGGCGAGCCCAGTAGGTGGCGCGCTGGGTGGTGACGACAAACTGGCGTTGCCGATCGTCAAAATCCACGCTCTGAATATCCTGGCTAAACTCGAGCGAACTCAGCCCGTTGGCGGCCCAGTCGAGGTAATCGGCGAACTCTTCGCGCGACACCGTACGCAGCTCGGTGGTCAGGAAACGGTAGAATTTCTTCCTTTTCACCAGGTAGTTAAGAAAGCTGTACGGATTGGTGGGCGACACCGCGCTGACCAAATCTTTCAGGAAGCTGGTCTGCATATGGCAGTCCGGTACCATCATGCCGGGGTGCCAGGAAAAGTGCGGTTTGCGCTCCAGGAATTTGCCGTTAAAGCCGGCGACTTCACTGCCGAGCGCGGCGATGCTGAGATTGAAGGGGCCGATGCCGATGCCGATGAAATCCAGAGGCTGATTCATTGGGCAAACTCCTTGGTGACCAAATAAAGAGGGTTATCCAGATCTTGCAGATAGTTTGGCAACATGCGGCTGCCGCCATCCTGCTCCGAATAGGTGAGTTTCACCGGGTTGAGCACCACGCGAATAATTTGTGGTTTGAATAAATCAAAGAGGGCGAAGCGTTCTGCCATGTCCGGGTGCTGCGCCATGTAGCGCTCCAGCACCTGCGCCAGCAGTTGATAGAAACGGGATTCACTGACCCCGCAGGCTTGCATCAGCGGCGAGATAAAACGCAGCACGGTGACGAAATGCCCGGTTTGCAAATCATGGATCAGATAGTCGGCGGACAGGCGCACGGTAACGTCCTTCACCACCTTCGGCAGTGAGGCCGCTTCCGGGAAGTCCTGATCCACCAGGCGCATATCGCCCTGGAAGTCTTTCAGCAGTACCCGTTGCGGCACATGGTCCTTCATCACCAGCGTGATGTTTTGGCCGTGGGCGATCAGGGCTACGCCGTAACGGCACATCAGGTGGTACATCGGCAGCACCACCCGGCTAAACATCTGTTGCAGCCAGGCCTCGGCGCTCAGGCCGGACCGGGCGATGTAAGCGCCGATCAGCGGCTGGCCGTGGTTATCGGTTTCCATCAGCGTCGCCATCAGAATGGCCTGCTCGCCGTCCCGCAGATAGCACGAAGGGTTCTCGCGCCAAATCACCCCCAGCATTTCCTGATAGCGATAGGGCGCTTTGGCCAAAGCCGCGTAGGTTTGGTGCGTCATATAGCCTGCGGCCGGCTCGCCGAGGATCTCGGCACCGCTGGCGCGCAGCGTACTGTCTTCGGCAAACACCTGTTGCAGCCAGCGAGAGGCTGCCGGCCCGGCGCTGATGTATTTGCCCGGAATGCCGCGGTAACACGAGGTGTTGTAAATGGTCAGCGGCAGCTTGATGTCGAACGCAGAACGGCGGCTGACGTTGGTCAGGGTGCGCAATGATTGCTGCGCCAGATAGCTGTCGCCAAACTCGCCCAGCTCGATCAGTTCTCCTTCGGCCAGTTGCGGCAGGAAGTGCAACGCGATCTTTTGCTGCCACTGCCATGGGTGTAACGGCACCGGGATCCAGTCATCGTTCAGCTCCAGCTCACGCCAGCGGCGGTCAAAGCGCTGGCGTTCATCACCTGTCATGGCGCTGCCGAGCAGGTTTTCCAGCGGGTAGTTATCGTCGGCACACCAGACAAAGCTGCCCCGTTTGGCCGCGACCCAGTGCAGCCGGAACTGGCCCTGATATTCGGGCGCGTACTGCTGCAACGCGGTCAGACCCCAGCCGCGACGGCCTTTGTTGAAGATAAACTTGGGGTGGCCGGCCAGCAGGCATTGCAGCGCGTCGGCGTCGAGCGCAATCAGATCCTGCGCGCTCATGCCGTGACGGGCGGACAGCAATTGCATATCACCGCGCAGCGTGGCGTACAGATCTTCCAGATGTTCGGCGATCTGCGCATCGTCCATCTTCAGCACCTGCGCCAACTGGCGCAGCGTTTGGTCGGCCGCCAACGGCTGGCGATCGCAGGCCAGGCTGGCGGCGTCGATGTGTAACCAGCCCCAGATGCCGCGTTCGGCGCTGAAGGTATAACTGGCGTCGCCCAGTGCGATGCGCCATTGGCCGTCATGCTGTTCGGCGCATAGCGTGCGTTCGTATTCCAGCTCGGCCAGGATCTTGGCGATCATCTGGCGGTTGACCCGTTGCCAGTTGGCGTAATCTGCGGTGGTCATAAGCCGATCCCCCGGAAGAATTCATCGCGCTGATTCATGATCAGACGCGAACGCTTGTGCGGGAAATCGAACTCTTTCACGGTGTGGTAACCGGCGGCCGGCAGGTGGCGGAACAGGCGTTGGTTATCGGCGCGTGGCTCGGCGACCACCCGCGTGGTGCGCGGTTCATCCAGATACAAATAATGAGTCAGGCCGCGTAACCAACTGCGGATATAGTGCGCGCCACGGCGATCTTCCTCGCCGACCAGCATGTGCAGCCCACGGTCGAACGGTTGCCAGCGGTAGTGGCGGCCAATGCGGTCTTCCGGTGCCCAATAGACTTCGAAATAACCGAACGGGCGATCGTCGAAACATCCCAGCAATGGGTAGCAGTAGCTGGAATCCAGCTGGCGTTGCAGGTAGGCCGCCTGCGTTTCCAGCGGGCCGCTCATTTCCCAGAAGGCATCGACGCGCGGCGAATTCATCCAGCGGGTGAATTGCCCAGCATCGCGTTCTACTTCCGGCAGCCGGAAACTCAGGGTCTGTTTAAGTTGCGGATCGTAACGGCGATAGACCTCGCCATTGGGCCGCATCGGGCGCTGCGGGTACCAGAGGCTGCGTTCGGCGTCATACATCATCTGAGCGGAGGCAGGGTTGCGTTCGGCGCCCAGCCACAGTGGTAACTGATAAAACGTCTCGCGTGCCAGATAGTCGCCGCTTGCGAGCGCGAACAGCGCCTGCGCCTGCGGCTCTTCGCGCCATTGCGCATAGGGGAGCGTGATGCCGCTCAACTGCGGTGCGGCTATCAGCAACTGGTCCAGCGCCTGCACCAGCCAGCCTTGCGGCAGGGAACCGGGATAGTGCAGCACCGCGCTGCCGTCCAGGCCCAGCCCGAGTTGCAGCTCCTTTTCCAGCCGTTCACAGCGAAAGCCGCTGCCGGCATGCATCAGTTTGGCTTGCGGCATCATTGGGCGGCTCCCTGGCGCAGCGGATTGACGAAATCAAAGTAAATCACCGCCGGATCGACGATGGTATTTTCGTTGTGGTCGTGCAGGTAACAGAAGAAGTTGCCTTTGCAGTTCCAGTGGCTGCTGTCGAGCACGTAGTCCAGGCACAGGGTGTTTTTGGCCGTGTCGCGCAGGCCGCTCAGCGCGTCGCGTACCCGGGCCATCAGGCTTTCTTCCGTGTCGAAACCGGCGGCAGCCAGTGCGGCGGTCACCGCCAGACTGGAGTTCACCAGCAGGTAGTAAGGGAAGTAGCGCAGCAATTGCTGTTCGCTGAAGCGGTTTTCCGCATCGGCTTCGCCAATCTCTTCCAGCCACGGTGTGGCATCGCGGGTAAAGCCGCTGCCCTGGCAGTCGCGGTACAGCATGCCGATCGGCAGATCCTGCTGCATCTCCACCAGAATGTTTTGCTGGTGGGCCAGCAGCACCAGCCCGTAATCGGCTTCCGTACTGAACAGCGGCAACAACACCTGTTGGCAGTAAGCGTCCAACCAGGCATGGGCGGCTTGTTGCAGCGGCAGATTCAGGCGGGTGGCCAGACGGCGCACTGCGGCGGCCAGCAGGCTGTCACCGCCATCCGGCGCCGCCTGCGTCAGCGTTACCAGCACGTTGGTTTGGCTATGCGGCTGGTCGAACAACAGGTTATCGCGCAGCGCCATCAGGCTTTCTTCCTGGACGGTACCGTCCGCCGAGCGCAGGCCGGCCCAGCCGTCTTCCTGCATCACGCGGAAGGTCGGATAGCGCGCTTGCAGCTCTTGCCAGCGCGGCGTTTGCGCCAGCCGGGCCAGGCGGATACCGCGTTTTACTTCTTTAACCGACAGGGTGCGCACCGAGTTGGTCAGGCGCACGCTGAGGGAGAATTTGATCATGTCGCGGTTGCCCGCGCTGTACAGCGAGCGTGAGGAGCTGGTTGGCAGCCAGCGCTCGCCGGCTTCGCCCAGATCGCTCAGCAATCCCTGCGCGGCGAGATCCTGGCACCATGTCTGCGTCAGCAGATGGTCGGCCTGCCACGGATGCATCGGCAGCAGCCAGACGTCATCGGTAAAGTGCGCCAACAGCTGCGGCGCGCTTTCGGCGGCAAAACGTTGCAGGCGTTGTTGCAGCGTCAGGTTCAGGCTGTCGCCGCACAGGTAGCGCTTATCGACGGCAAACCAGCGCAGCGGGAAGCTGGCGGCAAAGTCCGGCAGATAGCGACGCGCTTGCTGCTCGTTGAAGGGTTCATGGGATTTCGGCGCCGGGTGGAAGGCGTGGCCGACCAGCAGACCTTGCTCCGCCTGGGCAAAGTTCAGCGGCTTGTCGCGCAGTGAAGGCCAGTCCAGCCGGACATCAATGGCCTGGCGGGTATTATCATGACTTTCCAGCACTCGCTGGCGAAAACGCGCCACTGCCTCATCGGACAGCTCACCTTTTATCGCCGGTTTCTCCAGCAGCAGGGTGACCAGTTGCTCCATGCTCAGCGCCACGCCAGCCCCATCGTCCTGCTGATGCAGATAAGCAGGGAAAAGATACTGATGATGTTGTGTGGGCGAGGTATGGCGTAAGGCAATGCGAATAGCCTGGGTTGGTGAAAGCGGAATGTTGAGCTGCGGATACTGTGGGTGGCTGGCGGCTGGAACGATTTGCCAGTCCTGGGTTTCACGCATCAGTGCGTTGAGAAAACATTGGGCAGCCACGTCGGTCGCCGCGGTTTCAAACTGGAGAGTCATGATCCGATTTTCGCTAAGAATCAATTGAGAATGATTCTTATATCAATAATATTTATTGTTATCAATCATCCTATGATACAATTTTTCAATGATTTTTTCATAACCATATAATTTCATTAACGGTAACCTTACTTTTGATGAGTATTTCACCTTCCGCTAAATCACCCGCAACTGGGAATACGTCTCCTTCAAATTGGCCGTTGGCGCTGTGCGCCGGTCTGTTGGGCATCGGGCAAAACGGCCTGCTGGTGGCGTTGCCGGTGTTGGTCGGCATGACCCACTTGTCGCTTTCCGTCTGGGCCGGGCTATTGACGCTCGGCTCAATGCTGTTTCTGGTCGGCTCCCCCTGGTGGGGGCGACAGTCTGAAATTCGCGGCTGCAAGTTTGTCGTGACGATGGCGCTTGCCGGTTATTTGTTCAGTTTTGCTTTACTGGCGTTGGCCGTTTGGGGGCTGGCGGCCGGCTGGCTTTCGCCGATGGTGGGGCTGGGCGGCCTGATCGTGGCGCGCGTTATCTATGGGCTGACGGTGTCCGGCATGGTGCCCGCCAGCCAAACCTGGGCATTGCAGCGTGCCGGCTACGAACAGCGCATGTCGGCGCTGGCGACCATCAGCTCCGGGCTAAGCTGCGGGCGGTTGCTGGGCCCGCTGTGCGCCGCGCTGGCGTTGTCCCTTCATCCGATGGCACCGCTGTGGCTGATGGCCATTGCGCCATTCATCGCCTTGCTGGTGGTGTGCCGCCAGCATAACGATCCGCCCTTGCCGCCTGTGGCGCAGCAGCAAAATCGCCTGCGTCTCACCATGGTGCCTTATCTGCTTTGCGCGCTGTTGCTGGCGGCATCGGTCAGCCTGATGCAGCTCGGCCTGGCGCCGCATCTGACCCGTTTGTTCAGCCACTCTGCCACGACCGTCAGCCACCATGTTGCCGTGTTGCTCAGCGTAGCGGCGGCCTGTACGCTGCTGGCGCAGTTCCTGGTGGTGCGTCCGCAGCGCTTTAGCGCGCCGCAATTGTTGTTGATTGCGGCGGTATTGATGGTGGCGGGATTAGGGTTGATGTGCGCCCAACCGCTGGCGCTGTTCTATCTTGGTTGCGCGCTGGCTTCCTTCGGTGCGGCGATGGCGACGCCAGGCTATCAGTTGATGCTGAACGATAAATTATCCACCGGCAAAGGTGCCGGGGCTATCGCCACCAGCCATACGCTGGGCTACGGTCTGAGCGCGTTGATGGTGCCGGTGGTGGCAAGATTTTATGGCGAGTCACAGCTGATTGCAGCGGCTCTGATGATGGCCGTCCTGCTGGGCGGTATCAGCGGCTGGCTATGGTGCCGGCAGCGTATTCAGCTACATTCTGCGGGAGAGTAACAGATATGTCCGGCGCATCGAGTTACCGAATTTTTGATATCACACTGAAAGTAAAAGAAAACGTATCGCCTTCCTTGCTGCGCTGCGTTTTCGAAGGCCCGGATGTCCACCGCATGAAGCTGGAGGCACCGGATCAGCGCATCAAACTGCTGTTCCCGGCCGACGATGGCCAGATCCCACGGCTGGAAAACAGCGATGACTGGTATCGTCGCTATATGGCGATCCCGAAAGAGCAGCGCCCGATTATGCGTACTTACACGCTGCGAGCGCTGCGCACTGAACACAATCAGATGGACGTCGAGTTTGTGCTGCATGGCGTGAACGGCCCGGCCTCCGCCTGGGCGACCCATGCCAAGCCGGGTGATGCCCTTCAGGCGGTGGCCCCCAATGCGGATTTTGACGGCGACAGCGGCGGCTACGAATGGGCGCCGCCGGCGCATCTGCGGCAGGCGTTGTTGATTGCCGATGAAACGGCGGTGCCGGCGGCGATGGGCATTCTGGAACAACTCGCGCAACAGGCCAACCCACCGCAGGTGCAGGCGTTCTTTGAGGTGCCGCTGGCGAGCGATTGCCTGAATATGGACCGCTTCCCGTTCGCCGAGGTGTATTGGCTGCCGCGTGACGTCGGGCATCAGCAGATGCACGGCACGCTGCTGGTGGAATCGGTGCGCCAGCGGGTGACCATTCCTGAATCGGCGCGTGCGCAAGCGCAGTCGTTGACGGAAAACAGCCTGGGCGGCGAACTGCTTTGGGAGCGCGCAGAGGGCGCGGAGGGTTTCTATGCCTGGGTGGCGGCGGAGTCTTCTGCGGTGAAGGCGCTGCGTCGTTACCTGATCGGCGAGCGCGATCTGGACCGCTCTACCGTTAACTTTATGGCTTACTGGTGTTGAGTCGCGGCATCAATACCCGGTTTCGCCTTGGTGGCGAATAGCCAAAATAACGGCGGTTACACCGTTAAACCGATACAGAACAAGATAACCGCTATTGTCGAAATCGATAGGCCACTCCCTGAATTCAGGTGCCATATCTTTAGCGGGGCGGCCAATATGGGGTTGGTGCGCTATTATTTTGATGCAGTTACGAATAGTGGCGACAGCGCGCTTTGCCGAATTGAGATCCTTCTCAGCCAGAAATCGATAAAGCCGCTGTACATCCAGCAGCGCCGCTGGCGTCCATATCAGTTGTGGCACCCGGGTATCTCCGTATCATCACCTTTTTCCAGATCGGAGAGCCAGCCGTCAGCCTCGTCCTGAGTCAAATGTTTACCATTGGCCTGATAGGTTTCCCATGCCTGTAATGCATCGTTGCGAACAGCCTCGCGTTTTTCTTCACGCTCGACATATTCACGAATAGCTTCACGCATAATCCAGTGTGCGCTGCGCTGGTGGGCCGCGGCAATGTGTTGCACCCGTTGTTTAAGCTCATCATCAATTTTTATCGACGTAGCAGTAGCCATAAGTAGCCTCAGTTAGTTAAAGGTAATACCTTTAACTACTATACGGCTCCTGGCGTCAGGCTGTCCAATTTTTGCGCGCGGTGACTTATTCTGCTATCAAACTCACGTGCGCGGCCACGATGCGCCAGCCACAGGCCAGCTTGACCCAGGTTTGCATCTGGCGGCCGACGCGTTCGCTGCCCGGGCGGCGAAACTCGGTGCTGGCAACCGCCATATCATCACCGTAGGTGGTAATGACGGTGTTCTCCAGGAGGCGATCCAACCCTTGCGACGGCCGTTGCCGACGGAAATCGCGGATCTGATCGATGCCGTACAGGTTTTCCGTCGCGCCGTAGCGAACGGTACGCCCGTCGTGCCAGAACAGCTCATCCAATACGTCAATGTCATTGCCGATCAGCGCCTGTTCATAGCGATAAAACGCGGCGTTCACTTCAGCCAGCACCGCCGGCCGGTCGATATATTCACTTTTCATCCATTAACCCTGTTTTGCCGGTAAGGAACAATTCGCCACGCCGCGTTGCTCTAGCGCATAGGCGGCGCGCAACGCCAGATCTTCACGCCATGGCGGGGCGATAAGTTGCAGGCCGATGGGCAACCCCGAGGCGGTTTTCAGCGGCACCGTCACCACCGGCAGGCCGAGGAACGAAATCGGCTGCGTTAACATGCCCATGCTGGCGCGGATCGGCAGATCGGCGCCATTGATGCGCATCGTTTCCTGACCAAGGCTGGTCGCGCTGCACGGCGTTGCCGGGGCGATGAGAATATCCCAGTGTTCAAACAGCGGCAGCACTTGCTGTTGGAAATGGGCGCGGAAGCGTTGCGCTTGCACATACCAGGCTGCGGGCAGCATGGCGCCTGCCAACAGTCGCTCACGCGACAGCGGCTCAAAACGTTCCGGCTGGCTGCGCAACTGCGGCAGATAGTGATTGCCCCCCTCGGCGGCACTGATAATAAACGCCGCCGAACGCGCCAGTTCAGCCTGCGGCAGCTCAACCTCGGCACAGGCCTCCAGCGCCATCGCGACCTGTTGCACGGCGGCTTTGGCGTCGTCATTGCACCACTGCTGGAAATAGCCTGCGAGCACCGCACAACGCAGCCCCTGCTGGCCGCGTGGCAGCAGCGATTCGGTTTGGGTGATCGGTTTTTCCGCCTGAAAGCGGTCTTCGATATCGGTGCCCTGCATCACGTCGTACACCGCCGCCAGATCCCGCACCCGGCGGGCGAAAGGCCCCACATGATCCAGGCTGGCGACAAAGGGTTGGCTGCCGCTGCGCGACAGGCGGCCGAAGGTCGGTTTCAGCCCGTAAATGCCGCACAGCGACGAGGGCACACGGATCGAGCCGTTGGTGTCGCTGCCGAGCGAGAAGGTCACCAGCCCGGCGGCGACCGCGGCCGCCGAGCCGCCGGAAGATCCGCCGGCAATGCGCGTGGTGTCGTGCGGGTTACGGGTTGCGCCGTAGTGGCTATTTTCGGTGGTAAAGCCGTAGGCGTAGGCATCCATGTTCAGCATGCCGGAGAGCAGCGCGCCTTGTGCCGCCAGTTTGCCCACTGCCCAGGCGTCTTGTTTGGCGGGCGCACGGTCGCTGAACAGGCTGGCACCGGCCAGAGTGGTTTCGCCGGTGACGTCGAACAGGTTTTTCACCGCGTAGGGGATGGCCGCCAGGCTCGGCAACGTCTGCCCCTTGGCGCGGATGCGATCGAGGTGATCGGCTTCACTCAGCATCCGCTCGCGGGTGATGTGGGTATAGGCGTTCAGTGAAGGGTTGAACGTGTCGATATTCTCCAGCGTTTGCTGGGCGATTTCGCGCGCGGAAATCGCCCCCTGTTTAAGGGCGGCGCGGATCTCGGCGATCGATAGTGCGCTTAACGGATTCATGCGCGATACACCCCGGCAATCTCCAGGCGTTGATCGAGCGGGAAGGCCATCAGCGGTTCCGCCATCGCGGCGATGCGGTTGAACTGGGTCAGCAGCTCCTGGCGGCGCGCGTCATCCATTTCCAGAGCCAATATCGCCTCCATCTGGCTGATATAGGCCGCCCAGTCGGTGGCAGGCAGGTTGTTCATAGATATTCCCCTTTAACATGGTGTCTAAAAGCCGGCGGCGCTGCCGTTGCTGCGCGGGTCAAAAGCGCCTTCCAGCATGCCGTTGGTATGACGAACGATGGCGCCGGCATGGCCGACCGCTTCGCTGAAATCGGGCAGCAACTCCACCTCATGGCCGCGCCGGCGCAGATACTCCACGGTTTCTGCGCTGAAACGGCCCTCCAGCTTCAGGGAGTCCGAGCTTTCGCCCCAGGTGCGGCCGAGCAGCCAGCGCGGTGCGCTGATGGCCTGTTGCAGCGGCAACCCTTGCACCACGTGGCGGACAAATACCGCTGCCTGGGTTTGCGGCTGGCCGTCACCGCCCATGGATCCATAGACCAGGGTACGCCCGTCATACAGGCGTGCGGCGGCCGGGTTAAGGGTGTGGAACGGCTGTTTGCCTGGCGCCAGCGCCAGCAGGTGGGCGGCATCCAGGCTGAATGACGCGCCGCGGTTTTGCCACAGCACGCCGCTGTGCGGCAGAACGACGCCGCTGCCGAATTCGTGATAAATGCTCTGAATAAAGGATACCGCCAGACCGCTGCTGTCCATCACCCCCATCCAAACGGTGTCGCCCGGGCCTTTGCCTTTCCCCCAGGCGGCGGCCTGTTGGGGATCGATGCGTTTGGCCAACGCATCCAAATGCTCGGCTTCCAGCAGCGCCTGCGGATCCTGCGTCATATGGCGAGGATCGGTGATGAATTGATCGCGCAGGCCGAAAGCCAATTTGGTGGCCTCCACAATGCCGTGCACCACGGCGCCTTCGCTTTGGCCGGCGAGCGGCCGCCGATCGGTCAGCCCGAGGATAGCCAGCGACACCAGGCCCTGAGTGGGCGGCGTCAGATTGAAAACTTCGCCTTTCTGATGCTCCAGCCGCAGCGGCGTGCGGCGGCGCGGTCGGTAATCCGCCAGGTCCTGCGCGGTGAGCGGCATGCCCAGCCGGGCCATATCCGCTGCCATGTTGTGCGCCAGTGGGCCGCGATAGAAGCTGTCCAACCCGTCTTCGGTCAGCGCGATCAGGGTATCTGCCAGTTGCGGTTGGCAGAAACGTTGGCCGGCGTGAGGGATTTCCCCGTGCGGCAGGTAAGTGCGGGCAAAATGTTCCAGCTCCGCCAATTCATGATATTTGCTGCGGGTGGCGGCTTCCTGCGAGGCGGTGACCGGAATGCCGTCCGCCGCATAGCGAATGGCATCGGCCAACAGGCGCGGCAGCGGTAACGGCTCATTGCCCAATTCGGCGGAGTAATCCAGCGCGGCTTGCCAGCCGCCGACGGTGCCGGCCACGGTCAGCGCCGCCTTCGGCCCACGGTGCGGAATATGACGTTCACCGGCGTAGAAATCCAGCGTAGCCAGGGAACCGGCGGCACCGCTGGCGTCAATCGCGACCGGATCGCCCTGCGGCGGAACAATCAGCCAGAAACCGTCGCCGCCCAGGCCGTTCATGTGCGGGTAAACCACCGCGATAGTGGCGGCCGCGGCGACCATCGCCTCAATGGCGTTACCGCCTTCGCGCAGGACCGCCAGCGCGCTTTCGCTGGCGAGGTGATGCGGCGTGACCGCCATGCCCAATGGCGCGGTGTTGCTGTTAATCATTTCTTGGCCCTTTTTTGAGGTCAGCATCTGATTCAATACAAGCAAGAGGCGTTCCATATTTTTCCGAGGGACAATAATTGCTTGCCAGCAGGTGGATTGGCCGTGTTATGTTCCGCTGAAACGAACGTTACAGCAGGAGTGGCGATGAAGCAGATTGATGAACGCCTGCGCAGTGAATACCCGCAGTTGACGCCGCAGGAACAGCGGGTGGCCGATTTTATCTTCGATCACTTCGATGACCTGATCAGCTACAACAGCGCCGAGCTGGCACGCCTGAGCGGCGTTTCCAAGGCTACCGTCAGCCGTTTGTTCAAGCGACTGGGTTACCAAAGCTACCGCGAAATGCGCGACGAACTGCGCACCCTGCGTCAGAGCGGCATGCCGTTGACCGATAACCGCGATGCGGTGCAGGGCAACACCCTGTTGGCGCGCCACTACAAGCAGGAAATGGCCAATCTCACGCACTGGGTGAACCATATTGATGCAAACCAGTTCAACGCGGTGATCGCCGCGCTGGTCCAGGCGCGGCGGGTGGTGTTGATGGGGTTTCGCAACAGTTATCCGGTGGCGATGCACCTGCGCCAGCAACTGATGCAGGTGCGCGAAAATGTGTTGCTGGTGCCACAGCCTGGGCAGACGCTGGCCGAAGAACTGGTCGATCTGAGTACGCAGGATGTGGCGGTGGTGGTGGCATTTCGCCGCCGACCACGCCAGTTGCGGGCGTTGCTAGCGCAATTGCAGGTCCAGCAGGTGCCGACGCTGCTGGTGTGCGAACCGCAGGCGCAGGCACTGATCCCGCTGGCGAGCTGGCATCTGGCGGCGCCGCTCGACAGCGTTTCCGCCTTTGACAGCTACTCCGCCGCCATGAGCCTGGCTAACCTGCTCAGCAACGCTTTGCTGCACGAGACGTTGGCGCAAGGGCGGCAGCGCATTCATCAGATCGCTGACCTGTATAACGATTTGGACGAGCTGGAACAGCGCTGATCTCAGCGCTATTTTGGTGCTTTTGCACTTTAATGGTGCGCATTTTTCCCCACTTTATGCCTTTCCTCCGCCGCTGCAGCGGCAGGGGAAATCCCCTTCCTATGCCTTAACTTACGGGCAATAAAGCAGAACGTTCCCTGCGCCGCCGGTTGGCACATTAGTTGCAAAGTGATAATCAAAGAATCTTTTGTTTCATCACTTCACCATCGGGGATAATCTATGAACTTCAAGAAAATCGGGGTAGCGACATTGGGTGCGGTTTTGCTGATGGCGCAGGCCGCCTCTGCGATGGCGGATCAATTACAGGAGATCCAGCAGCGCGGCGTGCTGCGGGTGGCTGTGCCGCAGGACTTCCCGCCGTTTGGGTCCGTGGGCACCGATCTGCAGCCGCAGGGTTATGACATCGACATGGCGCATTATCTGGCAGACAAGATGAAACTTAAGTTGCAGTTGGTGCCGGTCACCAGCGCCAACCGCGTGCCTTATCTGCAAACCAACAAGGTTGATCTGGTGATCTCCAGCCTGGGCAAAAACCCGGAGCGCGAGAAGACCATTGCGTTTAGCCGCGCCTATGCGCCGTTCTTCCTCGGGGTCTTCGGGCCGAAAGAGGCGGCACTGGGCGAAGCCGCGCAGCTGGACGGCAAAACCGTCGGCGTGACGCGCGGCGCGGTCGAAGACATGGTGCTGAGCGATACCGCGCCGAAGGGCGCGCAGATCAAGCGCTATGAAGATAACAACACCACGCTGTCGGCCTACCTGTCCGGCCAGGTGCAGTACATCGCCACCGGCAATCTGGTGGTGAGCGCCATCGCGCGGCAGAACCCGACCAAAGCGCCGGTCGCCAAGTTTATGCTGAAAGACTCGCCGTGCTTCGTTGGCCTGCGCCTGGGTGAACCGGCGTTGAAAGCGAAAGTGGATGAGCTGATTGAACAGGCACTGAAGGACAACACCCTGAACGGCCTGTCGGAAAAATGGCTGAAAGCGCCGCTGCCTGCCAACCTTGGTGCATAACGGGAGCGCCTGATGACCTATCAGCTGAATTTTCCCGCTCTGTGGCCCTATATGCCCGAACTGCTGGCCGGTCTGCTGACCACCATCGAGCTGACGGCATTGGCCACTTTGATGGGCGTCGCGCTGGGGATTTGCGGCGCGGCAATCCGCAGCGGCAAGGCTAACCTGCTTAGCCATATTTGGGGCATTTACGTCGAGGTAGTGCGCAATACGCCGTTTGTGGTGCAGCTGTTCTTCATCGTGTTCGGCCTGCCTAGCCTGGGCTGGAAACTGACCGCCGGGCAGGCGGCGCTGTTGGCGATGGTGATCAACCTGGGCGCCTACAGCACCGAAATCATTCGCGCCGGCATTCAGGTGACGCCGAAAGGCCAGTGGGAAGCCGGGCGAGTGCTGGGGTTCAGCCGCAGCCAGACGTTTCTGCGCATTGTGCTGCCGCCGTCGTTGCAGCGAATTTATCCGGCGCTGGTCAGCCAGTGCATTATCGTCATGCTGGGATCATCGGTGGTGTCGCAGGTGTCGTTCGAAGAATTGACCTTCGCCGCCAACCTGATCCAGTCGCGCACTTTCCTCAGTTTTGAGGTGTATCTGGTGACGACGCTGTTTTATCTGCTGTTATCGGTATTGATGCGCCAGCTGTTGCTGGCCGCCGGACGGCGCTTTTTGGGGAGCCAGGGCTGATGCTGACTTTTACCGACTGGGACATTGTGCGCAATCTGTTGCTGGCGGCGCGCTGGACGTTGCTGCTGTCGCTGACGGCGTTCTTCGGCGGTACTGTGGTGACGCTGCCGCTGTTATTGCTGCGCCTGAGCAAGCGCAAGTGGGCGATGCGTTTTGTCCGCTTCTATTCCGAGCTGTTTCAGGGCACGCCGCTGCTGATGCAGCTGTTCCTGGCGTTCTTTGGCCTGGCGCTGTTCGGCATCGACGTCAGCCCCTGGGCTGCTGCCGCGCTGGCGCTGACACTGTTCACCAGCGCTTTTCTGGTGGATATCTGGTCCGGCAGCATCGCTGCCCTGCCGAAAGGGCAGTGGGAAGCGTCGCGTTGCCTGGGGCTGAGCTTTGGCCAGACTCTGGCGCGGGTGATTGTGCCGCAGGCGGTACGTATCGCCATCGCGCCCACCGTCGGGTTTTCGGTGCAGGTGATCAAGGGCACCGCGTTGGCCTCGATCATCGGTTTTATCGAGCTGACCAAGGCCGGCACCATGCTGAACAACGTCACTTATCAGCCGTTTAAAGTGTTTGGCCTGGTTGCGCTGGGCTATTTCCTGATGTGTTACCCGCTGTCGCGTTACAGCCATTATCTGGAGAAGAAATTCCATGCCGCTCATCACAATTAATCAGGTTCAGAAATATTATGGCCAGAACCATGTGCTGAAGGGCGTGGATCTGGATATCGACATGGGCCAGGTGATTTCGATTATCGGCCGCAGCGGTTCAGGCAAGAGCACGCTGTTGCGCTGTATCAATGGGCTGGAAGGGTATCAGGAAGGCAGCATCAAATTGGGCGGCATGACCATTACCGACCGCGATTCGCAGGCGCGTGAAATCAGCCGCTCCATCGGCATGGTATTTCAGAACTTTAATTTGTTCCCGCACATGACTGCGTTGGAGAACGTGATGCTGGCGCCGCGCCGGGTGCTGAAAAAAAGCCCCGCCGAATGCCGCGAACTGGCGGAGGAGATGTTGAACAAGGTCGGGCTGGGCGAGCGAATGCACTATTCACCGGCCAATCTTTCCGGCGGGCAGCAGCAGCGCGTGGCGATTGCCCGGGCGCTGGCGATGAACCCTAAGGTGCTGCTGTGTGACGAAATTACCTCGGCGCTGGATCCTGAGCTGGTGGGCGAGGTGCTGAAGGTGCTGGAGCAACTCGCCAAAGAGGGCATGACGCTGATTCTGGTGACCCATGAAATGAACTTTGCTCGCGAGGTCGGTGATCGGGTGGTGTTTATGCACCAGGGCAAGGTTTGGGAGCAGGGCGACAGCCGCACGCTGTTCGCTAATCCGCAAACGCAGGAATTAAAACAGTTTATCGCTTCGGTCCGTGGGCTGACAGAGGCCTGACCGGGGTGAGTGGAATAATAACTTATTAAGTTGGTAAGGAATGAACATGTTAGATATCACCCAGTTCGATCAGATTAATCCGCCGGCTCGCCTGTTGATGGGGCCGGGACCGATCAATGCCGATCCGCGCGTGTTGCGCGCCATGTCGAGCCAGCTGATCGGCCAGTACGATCCGGCGATGACCGGCTACATGAATCAGGTGATGGAGCTGTACCGCGCGCTGTTCCGCACCGAAAATCGCTGGACCATGCTGGTGGACGGCACCTCGCGTTCCGGTATTGAGGCCATGTTGATCTCCTCGATTCGCCCCGGCGACAAGGTGTTGGTGCCGGTGTTTGGCCGTTTCGGCCATCTGCTGTGCGAAATTGCCCGCCGCTGCCGTGCCGAGGTGCATACCATCGAGGTGCCCTGGGGCGAGGTGTTCAGTGCCGATCAGATTGAAGACGCGATCAAGAAGGTGCGCCCGCGCTTGCTGTTGACGGTGCAGGGCGATACGTCCACCACCATGTTGCAGCCGCTGGAAGAATTGGGTGACATCTGCCGCCGCCACGGCGTGCTGTTCTACACCGACGCCACCGCCTCCTTCGCCGGCAACCCGCTGGAAACCGACGCCTGGGGGCTGGATGCGGTATCCGCCGGCCTGCAGAAATGCCTGGGCGGCCCGTCCGGCAGTTCGCCCGTCACCCTCAGCCCGCAGTTTGAGGAGATCGTCCGCCGCCGTAAATGCGTGGAGCAGGGCATTCGCACGGCTGACCATGCCGACGGCGACGACGAGATGATCTACTCCAACTATTTCGATCTCGGCATGATCATGGATTACTGGGGCCCGGAGCGGCTGAACCACCATACCGAAGCCACCAGCATGCTGTTCGCCGCGCGCGAATGCGCCCGGGTGATCCTGGAAGAAGGGCTGGAAAATACCATCGCCCGCCACAAACTGAACGGCGCGGCGATGCTGGCCGGCATTCAGGGCATGGGGCTGGAGGTCTTCGGCGATCTCGATAACCGCATGAACAACGTGCTGGGTGTGGTGATCCCGCAACAGGTTCACGGCGAGCAGGTGCGTCAGATGATGCTGAATGATTTCGCCATCGAGATCGGCACCTCGTTCGGCCCGCTACAGGGCAAGATCTGGCGTATCGGCACCATGGGCTACAACGCACGCAAAGACTGCGTGTTGCAGACGCTGGCCGCGCTGGAGGCAGTGCTGAACCGGCTGGGCTTCGCCAGCCAACAGGGCGAAGCCTTGCAGGCGGCCTGGAATACCTACGACGCCGGGATCCGCTGATGGCGGCGCTGTTAACCGCCCAGGAGGCGGAACAGGCGGCGGCTCGCGTCATGGCGCGCTGCGATGCGCTGGCGGCGATCAGCGCCACGCCGGGCCAGCTGACGCGGGTCTATCTGTCGCCGGAACATCGGCGCGCCAACCAACTGGTGGGCGACTGGATGCGTACCCTTGGCATGATTGTGCATCAGGACAGCGTCGGCAATATCTGCGGCCGTTACGAAGGCCAAACGCCAGGCGCACCGGCGTTGCTGCTCGGCTCGCATCTGGATACGGTGCGCAATGCCGGCCGCTATGACGGCATGCTCGGCGTACTGACCGCACTGGAAGTGGTGGCGCATCTGCATCGGCAGCAGCGGCGTTTGCCGGTGGCGGTGGAGGTGATTGGCTTCGCCGATGAAGAAGGCACCCGCTTTAGCGTTGCCCTGTTGGGCAGCCGGGGTATCACCGGGCAGTGGCCTGCCGAGTGGCTGGAACGGACCGATGCCGAGGGGATCAGCATGGCGCAGGCGCTGCGCGAGTTTGGGTTGGATCCTGCTGCGGTGGGTGAGGCTAAGCGTGCGCAACGGGATATCTGCGGTTATCTGGAGCTGCATATTGAACAGGGGCCATGCCTGGAGGCGGCCGATTTGGCGCTGGGGGTGGTGACGGCAATCAACGGCGCTCGCCGGCTCAATTGCACCTTTACCGGCGAGGCGGGCCATGCGGGCACCGTGCCGATGGGGCAACGCAAAGACGCGCTGGCGGCGGCGGCAGAATGGATGGTGGCCGTCGAGACGATCACCACGGCCTGCGATCCGCATCTGGTGGCTACCGTTGGCAGAATCGAAAGCCTGCCGGGAGCGGTCAACGTCATCCCCGGCGAGGTAAAACTGTCGCTCGACGTGCGCGGCCCGGAGGATGGCCCTCTGGCGGCGTTGCTGGTGCAACTGTTGGCACAGGCTGAGGCGATCTGTGCGCGTCGGGGGCTGAGTTTTACCAGCGAAGAGTTTTACCGCATAAATGCAACAGCCTGTGATGCAAATTTGCAACGGCGTTGGCAGGATGGCGTGATGCAGGTACAAGGCCGCAGTATGGCGCTGCCGAGCGGCGCCGGGCACGATGCGATAGCCGTGGCGGCCTGCTGGCCGGTGGGTATGCTTTTTGTGCGCTGCGATCGCGGTATCAGCCATCATCCGGCTGAGGCCGTCACTCACGCCGATGTGGCGTTGGCGATTCAGGCCTACTGCCAGACGGTTGGCAGTTGGGGGGAAGCCTGATGGATTTGCAAGCGTTTAACCGGCTGTCGCCGCTGGAAGCCGAGCGGTTGCTGCGTCCCTGCGTGGATATTCCTTCCTGGATCGGTGCGGTAATTGCTGCCCGGCCGTTCGTCGGCATTGATGCCGCACTGGAGCTTGCCCGGCAGGCGTCACAGCGCTGGCAGGCGGAGGACGTCAATCGGGCGCTGGCGCAGCACCCGCGCATCGGCGAGCGTGCAGGCGGGCCAGGCCGCGAGGCGCAATTTTCCCGGCGTGAGCAGGCGGCGGTCGACGCGCAGGATGTTGCACTGGCCGAGGCGCTGCTGGCAGGCAATCGGCGTTATGAAGCGCGATTTGGTCAGGTGTTTCTGATCCGCGCTGCCGGCCGCGATGGGCAGGCTATATTGCGTGAGCTGGAACGTCGGTTGAGCAACAATGCGGAGCAGGAGCAGCGGGAAACCGCCGAACAGCTGCGTGAAATCGTGATGCTGCGTTTTAAGGAGTTACTGAGCGATGAGTAATATCAGCACCCATATTCTGGACACCTCACTCGGCAAACCTGCGGCAGACGTGCGGGTGTGGCTGGAGAGAGAGCACGACGGGCAGTGGCGGATGCAGGCCGAAAGCCATACCGATGCCGATGGCCGTGCGCGCAACCTGACGCCGGATGGCCTGACCGCCGGACATTACCGTCTGTCTGCCGATCTCGGCGGCTATTTTGCCGCAGGCCGACGCGACACGCTGTATGCCACGGCGATTATCGATTTTGTCGTCGGCGATGCGACGCAGCATTACCATTTACCGCTGTTAATCAGCCCCTATTCGTACTCGACCTACCGCGGCAGTTGATCTGATCCACTGACGTACCCTCGGGCGCGGCGTACCGCGCTCCAGGATTCAATCACCCAGCAAACGGGGGAAATATGGCTCTGTCTCAGGATAAGGGTGCGGCTTCATGCTGCCCGGAAGATGAAAAACTGCCGCTGGGAAAAACCTTTGCCTTCGGCCTGCAACATATTTTGACCATGTACGGGGGAATTATCGCGCCGCCCTTGATCATCGGTTCGGCTGCGGGTTTAGGCGCGCCGCAGATTGGCATGTTGGTGACGGCGGCGCTGTTTGTCAGCGGGCTGGCGACGTTGCTGCAAACCCTCGGCCTGCCCGGCCTGGGTTCACGCCTGCCGCTGGTGCAGGGCGTTTCCTTCGCCGGGGTGGCGACCATGGTGACTATCGTCACCGGGGACGGCGGGCTGCCTGCGGTATTCGGTGCGGTGATCGCCGCCTCGCTGGCGGGGCTGTTGATCGCGCCGTTTTTCTCGCAAATTATCCGCTTCTTCCCGCCGGTGGTGACCGGCACCGTGGTGACGGTGATCGGGCTGTCGTTGATGCCGGTGGCGGTGCGCTGGGCGATGGGCGGCAACGCCAAGGCGGCGGATTGGGGGGCGACCGGGAATATTGGCCTGGCCGCTTTCACGCTGGCGGTCATTTTGTTGCTCAATAAGATCGGTTCCCCGACGTTGAAGCGGTTGTCGGTACTGCTGGCGATGGCCGTGGGCTGCGTAGCGGCGGCGCTGGCGGGGAAAGTGAGCTTTGCCGCCGTGGGCAACGGGCCGTGGCTGGCCTTCCCCGAACCTTTCGCCTACGGTTGGCCAACCTTCGAGCTGAGCGCGATCCTGTCTATGCTGTTGATCGTGCTGGTGCTGTTGACGGAAACCACCGCCGGGCTGATGGCGGTGGGGGAAATTGTGGGTTCGCCGGTCAATTCGCGTCGTATCGCCAAGGGGCTGCGCGCCGATATGCTCTCCAGTGCGCTGTCGCCGGTATTTAACTCATTCCCGCAAAGCTCGTTTGCCCAGAATATCGGCCTGGTGGCGATCACCGGCGTGAAAAGCCGTTTTGTGGTCAGTGCCGGGGGCGCCATTCTGGTGCTGCTGGGCGTGTTGCCGGTTCTGGGGCGGCTGGTGGCCTGCATTCCGCCGCCGGTATTGGGCGGCGCCGGCGTGGTGCTGTTCGGTTCGGTGGCTGCCAGCGGCATTCGCACTCTGGCGAAGGTGGAGTATAAGGACAACATGAATCTGGTGGTGGTGGCGACGGCGATCGCTTTCGGCATGATCCCGATTGTGATGCCGACTTTTTACGATCAGTTCCCGAATTGGGTCCGCACTTTGCTGCATTCTGGCATTAGCGCGTCGTGTCTGGTGGCGTTGTTGCTGAATCTGTTGTTCAACCGGATCGATGCGGCAGAGAAAAATGCGACGGAGGAGGAGCTTTCCTGAAGAGGGCGGGCGCAGCGGACTGCGCCCGTAAGGATCAAAGGATCAATCGTGCCGCAGGAAGCTGTCGGCATCGCGCCAGGCCGGGAAAGCGCTGCGGTAACTCTGCAGGTTTTCCAGCGACAGTTCGGCGTCCAACCGTGCGGCGGTGCCCGGTTCCGCCTGCACCAGCGTTTCGCCTTGCGGGCTGAGGATCAGGCTGTCGCCGCTGTAGTTCAGCCCGTTGCCGTCTTCGCCAACGCGGTTGCAGCCGGCCACGTAGACCTGATTCTCAATGGCGCGTGCGGCCAGCAGCGTTTGCCAGTGTTTGCTGCGCGGCGCCGGCCAATTGGCGACGTACAGCGCCAGATCGTAATCCTGCTGGTAGCGGGACCACACCGGGAAGCGCAGGTCGTAACAGATCTGCGGCAGAATGCGCCAGCCGCGCCATTCGAAAATCTCGCGTTTTTTACCGGCGCGGTAATGCAGGTGCTCGCCGGCCATGCGGAACAGGTGGCGCTTATCGTAAGCATGCACCCGGCCGTGAGGTTCGACCAACAAGAAACGGTTGACTGCGCCCTCGGCAGTTTTCAGCGCCACGCTGCCACCGACCAGAGCGTTGCTTTTGCTGGCCCAGCCGTGCAGCCAGGCGATCACCTGTTGTTCCGGCAGCGCGCTTTCCCCGGCGTCCATCGCGAAGCCGGTGGTGAACATTTCCGGCAGCACGATCAGATCACGGCCGGTCAGCGGTGCCAGCAGCTCATCGAAATGGCGCAGGTTGGCTTCGCCGTCGCGCCAGGCCAGCGGTTGCTGCAACAGGGTAATTTTTAAAGTCGACATAACCGCTCCGCAGCCGCATCCAGCGTGGCGTCCTGTTTAGCGAAGCACAGCCGGATCAATTTATGAGGGAAAGGATCGGCACAGAAGACCGACAGCGGAATTGCCGCCACGCCCACGTGCTCGGTTAACCAATGACAGAAAGCGACGTCATCCAAATCGGAGACCGCGCTGTAATCCGCCAGCAAGAAGTATGTACCTTCACAGGGTAAAATTTCCAGTCGGCTGTTTGACAGCGCCTGCACAAAGCGATCGCGCTTGGCGCGGTAAAACGCCGATAACTGTTGCCAATGCTCCGGCTCGCTGCGCAGCATATCCGCCAGCGCCAGCTGTGCCGGGGTATTGACCGAGAAAGTCAGGTATTGATGCACTTTACGTACTTCGGCGCTCAGTGCGGCGGGGGCCACGCAGTAACCCACTTTCCAGCCTGTCATGTGGAAGGTTTTGCCGAAAGAAGACACCGCAATGGCGCGTTGCCGCAGTTGCGGATGGGCCAGCACGCTGGCATGGCCGCCCTGGGCAAAGCAAATATGCTCATACACTTCGTCGCTCAGCACATAGATTTCGTGATCGCTAATCGCGCGCCACAGCTGTTGCATATCTTCCGCCTGCCAGGTGGTGGCGGACGGGTTGTGCGGCGTATTGAGGATCACCAACCGGGTACGTGGCGAAAGCACTTCGGCAAACTGCTGCCAGTCCACGCCGAATGCAGGCGGCTGTAGCGCAATGCGCTTCAATGTGCCGCCGGACAGCGTTACCGCCGGCGCATAGCTGTCGTAGCTCGGGTCGAAACAAATCACTTCATCGCCGGGGCGCACCAAGGCGCTGATGGCGGCGAACAGCGCTTCTGTGGCGCCTGCCGTCACCGTGATTTCGCTGGCGGCGTCCGGCAGCCAGCCGTACAGCCCGGCGGTTTTCTCGGCGATGGCTTCGCGCAATGGCGCAACACCGGTCATGGGGGCATATTGGTTGGCCCCCTGGCTGACGTGCCAGGCCAGGCGATCTTTCAGATAATCCGGGCCATCGAAATCGGGGAAGCCCTGCGACAGGTTGATCGCCTGATACTGCGCCGCCAGCGCACTCATCTGCGTGAAAATGGTGGTGCCCAGAGCGGGCAATTTACTGTCGGGAATCAATGCTGACGTGCTCATAGCAGGCTAATACTCCTGGCGCTTAGGTTGCCGTCAATATAACACGATGTTAGTATTTGGCAATCAAGACGCTTAGATGGCTAAATGAAGAAAAGATCTAACTATATAAGCAAATCATTCTAAGCTTCACCTGCTGGACGACCTTACTGACCGGGAAAAATAATGACAGAAAATCCGCAACTTATAGCGTTATTGGCTGCCTGCCACTGGATTGGCGAAAAGGGCTGGTGCCCGGCGACCGGCGGCAATATGTCGCTGCGTCTCGACAATCAACGCTGCCTGGTGACCGAATCCGGCAAGGATAAAGGCAGCCTGACCGAAACGGACTTCCTGCTGGTGGAAACCGCGACCAATCATGTGCCGAGCGGTCGCACGCCTTCGGCGGAAACCGGCCTGCATACCCTGATTTACCGGCTGTATCCGCAGATAGGTGCGGTACTGCACACCCATTCGGTGAATGCGACCGTACTGTCGCGCGTTGAACGCAGCGATGGGCTGGTGTTGCAGGGCTATGAAATGCAAAAATCGCTCGGCGGCCAGAGCAGCCATCTGGACAGCGTGATTATTCCCATTTTCGATAACGATCAGGATATTCCGCGGCTTGCGGCGCGCGTGGCGGCGTATGCCGAAGTGACGCCACTGCAGTACGGTTTTCTGGTCCGTGGACACGGCCTGTATTGCTGGGGCCGCCAGGTCGCGGAAGCCCGTCGTCACCTTGAAGGGCTGGAGTTCCTGTTCCAGTGCGAACTGCAACGCCGTTTACTGGAGGCTAAATGATCCGCGCCATCGTCACCGATATTGAAGGCACCACCAGCGATATTCGCTTCGTGCACCAGGTGCTGTTTCCCTATGCGCGTGAGCGGCTGGCCGAGTTTCTCCGTCAGCACGCTGCCGATGCCGAAGTGGCCGCACCGCTGGCCGCGCTGCGGCAGGAGATTGAGCAACCGCAGGCGGACATTGAGCAACTGATTGCCGCGCTGTACCGTTTTATGGATGAAGATCGCAAATCCACCGCGCTGAAGGCGCTGCAGGGCATCATTTGGCGCAGCGGCTACCGGAACGGTGATTTTCGCGGCCATCTGTACCCGGAAGTGGCTGGGCAACTGGCCGCCTGGCAGCTGCAAGGGGTGAAACTGTACGTCTACTCTTCCGGCTCGGTGGAGGCGCAAAAGCTGCTGTTCGGCTACAGCGACGCCGGGGATTTACAGCCTCTGTTCAGCGGCTATTTCGATACCCATGTCGGCGCCAAGCGTGAAACCGCTTCGTACCGAAATATCGCCGCTGAAATAGGCATTGCGCCCGACGAGCTGTTGTTTCTTTCCGACATTCATCAAGAGTTGGACGCCGCACGCGCCGCAGGCTGGCGTACTTGTCAGTTGATCCGCGACGACGCCGATGCGCAGAGCCGGCACCCGCAGGTTAACCGTTTTGATCAGATCGATTTAGGGGAGTTTGCCTCATGAGTGGATTGACCATTTTCAGCGATAAAGAGCCGCAGCAGCCGTTATGGCAAAGCCAGGATGCCGAGGCCATTCAACGGCAACTGACGCAAATTGGCGTGCGCTTCGAGCGCTGGCAGGCGGATCGCGAACTGGGTGAAAACCCGGAGCCGGCGGCGGTGATTGCCGCCTATCAGCACGAGATTGATCGGCTGGTGGCGGAGAAGGGTTATCAGAGTTGGGACGTGATCAGCATGCGTCCGGATAATGAGCAACGCGAAGTCTTGCGCAGCAAATTTCTTTCCGAACATACGCACGGCGAAGATGAGGTGCGCTTCTTTGTGGCCGGCGCGGGGCTGTTTTGCCTGCATCTGGATGGCAAGATCTTCCAGATCCTGTGCGAGAAGAACGATCTGATCTCGGTACCAGCCAATACCCGTCACTGGTTCGACATGGGGTCGGCGCCCAACTTTACCGCGATCCGCGTCTTCGATAATCCGGAAGGTTGGGTCGCGCATTTCACCGGCGACAGGATCGCCGATGCCTATCCGCGCCTGGATTAACGTTTAACGGGGCGGCTTTTGCACCCCGTTATTGTAATTACCCCAGTGCCCGCTGGAAGATCCCGTCATTAACCTGTTGCGGCGTAATCACGCCGCTGTCGAACACCCAACCGCTAATCAGCGCCGCAGGCGTCACGTCAAACGCCGGGTTATAAACCGGGGCATCGGCAGGCGCCCACTGGCATGATCCGAAACTGCCGGACACGCCGGTCACTTCGGTTGCGGCCCGTTGCTCAATCGGGATGGCCGCGCCGTTCGGGCAGTGCGGATCGTGGGTGGTGTGCGGGGCGGCCACGTAGAACGGAATGCGGTGATAGTGCGCCAGCACCGCCAGGCTGTAGGTGCCAATCTTGTTGGCGACGTCGCCGTTGGCGGCAATGCGGTCTGCGCCAACCCACACGGCATCTACCTGGCCCTGCGCCATCAGGCTGGCGGCCATCGAATCGCAAATCAACCGGTAGGGAATGCCGAGCTCGCCCAGCTCCCAGGCGGTAAGACGGCCGCCTTGCAGCAACGGACGGGTTTCGTCGACCCACACCTGTTGTACTTTCCCTTGCTGATGGGCGCGCAGCAACACCCCGATAGCCGTGCCGATACCGGCGGTCGCCAGGCCACCGGTATTGCAATGGGTCAGCAGGCGGCTGCCGGGCTGTACCAGTTCCGCGCCGTGATCGGCGATCCGATCGCACAACTTACGGTCTTCTTCCACCAGTCGCAACGCTTCCTCCACCATCGCAGGCACCCACTGCGGTTGTGCCAGAGCCTGCTTCATGCGGTCCAGATTGTTCATCAGATTAACCGCTGTCGGGCGCGAGGCGCGTAAGGTGGCCAAGGCTTGCTCCAGTTCTTCACGCGGCAGACCGCGTTCCGCCAGCAGCGCCAGCAACAGGCTGGCGGACAGGCCGATAAGCGGAGCGCCCCGTACCCGCAAGGTGAGGATATGATCGACCAACTCTTCTACGGTGTCACATTGGCGCCACTGTTTTTCCTGCGGTAAAGCCTGCTGATCGAGGATCCAAAGTCGGTTGTCACTCAGGGTCAAACTGGTGGTGTTAAGCGATTGCATCGGCAGTTAAATCCTTGTTGCGTTGTTATTGCATCTGAAAAGGTATTCTGCCAACATGCCATACGGATGTATAGACGTCCAAATGCTTTTACGTCTAAAAAATAACATCGCTGCGTCAGTGAGAAAAATCAGAGGGGTTGGGAATGTCGCTTTATCGTACCTTTACTGCTGCCGATGCCGTTGAATATGCCCGCCAATACGGGCAGTTGGCCGATCCGCAGGCGCTGGTGAGCGCTGACGAGATTGGTGACGGCAACCTGAACCTGGTGTTCAAAATCCGCGATCGCGACGGCGTAAGCCGGGTGATCGTCAAACAGGCGTTGCCGTACGTACGCTGCGTGGGCGAATCCTGGCCGCTGACCCTGGATCGGGCGCGCATTGAAGCGGAAACCCTGTTGATCCACGGCGGTTTTTGCCCACGGCATACGGTGAAGGTGCTGCATCACGATCCTGAATTGGCGGTGATGGTGCAGGAGGATCTTTCCGATCACCATATCTGGCGCAACGAGCTGATCAAAGGCCACTATTACCCGTTGGCGGCCGGACAACTGGCGGAATATCTGGCGCAAACCCTGTTTCATACCTCCGATTTTTACCAGACGGCGCAAGAAAAAAAGACCGAGGTCAGCCGCTTCACCAACCCTGAGCTGTGCCAGATCACCGAAGATCTGTTCTTTACCGATCCCTATATCGATCACGAACGCAATCAGTTCGACGGGGCGCTGCTGCCGCAGGTGCGAGCGCTGCGGGACGATACCGCGCTGAGGCTGGCGGTGGCCGGGCTGAAGCACCGTTTTCTCAGCAAGGCGGAAGCGCTGCTGCATGGCGATATTCACAGCGGCTCGATTTTTGTTGCGGAAGGCAAGCTGAAGGCGATAGATGCCGAGTTTGGTTTCTATGGCCCGATAGGTTTTGACGTCGGCAGCGCGTTGGGTAACCTGTTGCTGAATTACTGCGGCCTGCCTGGCCTGTTAGGGCCACGCGATGCCGCCGCGGGGCGGGAGCAGCGCCTGCAGGACGTGCGTGAACTCTGGCTGATTTTTGCCGATCGCTTCCTGTCATTGTGCCACCAACAAACCCGCGAGATAGCGCTGGCGGTGCCGGGCTATGCCGAACAGTTCCTGCAGCAGGTATGGACTGATGCCATAGGTTACTGCGGCAGCGAGCTGATCCGCCGCACTATCGGTCTGGCACACGTCGCCGATCTGGACAGCATCAGCGATGCCGAAATGCGCGCCGAATGCCAGCGCAGCGCCTTGAGCCTGGGCCGTGCGCTGATCGTCAACGCGGCGCAGATTGAGCATATCGACGCACTGCTGGCGCGTATCCGCCAGAACGGCTAGGCGTTGTTTGGGCACCGCCGGCAGGAAGAGGGTGCTCATGGATCTCTGTCTGACAACCAACAGGCGGGGCGAACCCCGCCGTTGGGTTGCCTTACCCTTCGGATTCGTAAGCCAAAATGGCCGCAACCTCCGTGTCTCCCAGTTTGATGCGCAGTTCACATAGCGAACCGCGAGTGATCAACATGAACGCAATCAGCGTCATGCAGATAATCATCAGCCTCAGAACGACCCGTTCTTGCTGCATTTCTGACCTCCTTATCCTTGCCTTCCGGCGGGTAAGAGGCTAACCTGATGTTGCTAGACATTCAGAGTGGCCTCGGGTTGATAATATCGACTCGGGGCCTTTCTCTTTCTATCCGTTGCTTATGCCCCGGAAAGAAAGATCCAGAGCACCCGCTATGCAGTCTATCCGATTATTCCTGGGGTTAAATTAGTCGTTCTGGCAAGGCTGCGAGCCGCTGCGCATTTTGCTGCAGCACAAAAAGAAAAAGGGGCGATAATCATCGCCCCTGGGTGAATGGGAGTAACGCTGTTACGCCGCTTCGGTGTGCTGCTGGCGTTTAGACGGCGCTACCGGCTTTTCCGGCTTGTTGGCCGCCAGCGCATCCGGCTCGAAGTCATCTACGTTGATGGAACGCAGGCGGCTCTCTTCGGCTTTCACCAGGATCTTCGCTTCATCGGCGCTGATCTTGCCTTCTTCCAGCGCACGCTGTGCCAGGCGATCCAAACGGGTAAACGGCAGGTTTTTGCCGCTTTCCTTGCACAGGCGCAGATGAATCGGCTCGGCGGCAATGACGTCAGCCAGCGCGGATTCCAATAGGCCAACCGGGTTATGCTCGCTTGGCGTCAGGTACTGGCCACGGCCCAAACGGCTGCGGGTTGCGGACGGCTGCTGGATGATCTTGGCCAACTGGTGGTCCAGACGGTCAGAAGGTGCGGTATGCACGCGGCCGAACGGGAAGATCACGAAGCGCATCGCGCCAGCGATAAAGCGGTTCGGGAAGTTGCGCAGCAGATCGTCCAACGCCTGTTCTGCCTGATGCAGACTGTCCTGCACCCCCCAGTGTACCAGTGGCAAATCTTCTTTCTGACGGCCTTCATCCTCAAAACGTTTCAGCGTCGCGGAAGCCAGGTACATCTGGCTGAGAATATCCCCCAGACGGGCGGAGATACGCTCGCGGCGTTTCAGGCTGCCGCCCAGCACGCCCATGGAGACGTCCGACAGCAGCGCCAGGTTCGCGCTCAGGCGGTTCAACTGTTGGTAGTAACGGCGTGTCGCATCTTTGGTCGGCGTGCTGCTGGTGCGGCCATTGGTCAGGCCCAGCCAGAAGCTGCGTACCTTGCTGCTGCCCACGTGGCCCAGATGGCCGAACAGCGATTTGTCGAAGGCGTTCAGATCATTGCTTTGCGCAGCCGCCATTTCGTCCAGTACGTAGGGATGGCAGCGGATGGCGCCCTGACCGAAGATCATCATGGTGCGGGTCAGGATATTGGCGCCTTCAACCGTGATGGCGATCGGTGCGCCCTGGTAGGCTCGGGCCAGGAAGTTGGATTTGCCCAACATGATGCCCTTACCGCCGGCGATATCCATTGCATCAATGATTGCCTGCTGGCCTCTGTGGGTACAGTGGTATTTCACGATGGCTGACAGCACCGCCGGTTTCTCGCCCAGCATCAGGCCGCTGGTGATCAGCGTTGCCGCCGCATCCATCACATAGGTGTTACCGGCGATACGCGCCAACGGCTCTTCGATGCCTTCCATCTTGCCGATAGAGATCTTGAACTGACGGCGGATATGGGCGTAAGCGCCAATGGCCAGCGCCATAGACTTCACGCTGCCGGTCGAGTTGGAAGGCAGGGTGATGCCGCGGCCTACCGACAGACACTCAACCAGCATGCGCCAGCCCTGGCCGGCCATTTTTGGCCCGCCGATAATGTAATCGATAGGGACGAACACGTCGTTGCCGCGGGTTGGGCCATTCTGGAACGGCACGTTCAGCGGGAAGTGGCGATTGCCGATTTCAACGCCTGGGGTGCTGGTCGGGATCAGCGCGCAGGTGATGCCCGGTGATTCGTTATCGCTCAGCAGGCGGTTCGGGTCATGCAGTTTGAACGCCAGGCCCAGCACGGTTGCGACCGGCGCCAGCGTGATATAGCGTTTGTTCCAGGTCAGGCGCATGCCCAATACCTGTTCGCCTTGCCACTCGCCCATGCAGACGGTGCCGACATCCGGAATAGCGCCGGCGTCTGAACCCGCTTCCGGGCTGGTCAGGGCGAAACAAGGGATCTCGTCGCCGCGCGCCAGGCCCGGCAGGTAGTGGTTTTTCTGCTCGTCGGTGCCGTAGTGCTGCAGCAGTTCACCTGGGCCGAGGGAGTTTGGCACGCCGACGGTGATTGCCAGAATGCCGGAAACGCCGGACAGTTTTTGCAGCACGCGCGCCTGGGCATAAGGAGAGAAGTCCAGGCCGCCGTATTCTTTCTTGATGATCATCGCAAAGAAACGGTGTTCTTTCAGATAGGCCCACAGTTCCGGCGGCAAGTCGGCCAGTTCATGGGTGATCTGGAAGTCGTTCGCCATGCGGCAGGCTTCCTCCACCGGGCCGTCGATAAACGCCTGTTCTTCGGCGGTCAGTTGCGGTTTCGGGTAGTTATGCAGCTTGTTCCAGTCCGGTTGGCCGCGGAACAGATCGCCTTCCCACCAGGTGGTGCCGGCTTCGATCGCTTCTTTCTCGGTGGTGGACATCGGCGGCATTACCTTGCGGAACGCGCGCAGCGCCGGAGCGGACAGCATCGAACGGCGCAGGGAAGTCACGTTCAGCGGCAGAAGGACGATCGCCAGCGGCAGCAGCATCCAGAAGGTCCACAGGCCGATAACGCCCATGGCGGCGGTGTATGCCAGCAGAATAAGGCTACTGAGGGTGAGGTTCACTCGGTGATAAAACATCACACCAATGAGTGCCAGTAAAACAACAATACTAAGAACCATCATAAGAAGCTCCGAAGTAGTAAGAGGTCTGACCTGTTGTATGTATGTAATAGGTTTTAGTACAACCCCATATTTTTATCAATGCATTTACAGTTTAATTACAACTCAAGTCACAAACTGAGCGCATCAATAATCAAAAACCTCACTCGTACCTCAACCGGCGCGCTGTTTGGCTCACAGTGCTTCTCGGTTTTTCCCCGATCCGGTACACTGCGAAGCGGAAGATTGACGATAACAAGAGGTTCCTCATGTACCACGACCTTATTCGCAGTGAACTGAACGAAGCGGCCGATACCCTGGCGAAATTTATCAATGACGATGCCAATATCGACGCCATTCAACGCGCGGCAGTGCTGCTGGCCGATTCCTTTAAAGCCGGTGGGAAAGTGATTTCCTGTGGCAATGGCGGTTCTCACTGTGACGCCATGCACTTTGCCGAAGAGCTGACCGGTCGCTACCGCGAAAACCGCCCGGGCTATCCGGCGATTGCCATTTCCGATGTCAGCCACCTGTCTTGCGTCAGCAACGATTTCGGTTACGAATACGTGTTCTCACGTTACGTGGAAGCGGTAGGCCGCGAAGGCGACGTATTGTTGGGTATTTCCACTTCGGGCAATTCGGGCAACATCATTAAAGCTATCGAAGCGGCGCGCGCCAAAGGGATGAAAGTGATCACCCTGACGGGTAAAGACGGCGGCAAAATGGCCGGCTCCGCCGATGTGGAAATCCGCGTACCGCACTTCGGCTACGCAGACCGTATTCAGGAAATCCATATCAAAGCGATTCACATCTTGATTCAGCTGATTGAAAAAGAGATGGTTAAAGCGTAATGGCTTCAGGGGGCATGCCGCCCCCGCGACATTTTTAGGGGCGCCGCATGCTGCGCCCGCATAGACAGTGCCAGTGTGGGTAAGGAGTGGCAAGCGATGTGTGAACTGCTCGGGATGAGCGCGAACGTACCGACCGATATCTGCTTTAGCTTTACCGGGCTGGTTCAGCGCGGTGGCCGTACCGGGCCACATAAAGATGGCTGGGGCATTACCTTCTATGAAGGGAACGGCTGCCGTACGTTTAAGGATCCCCAACCGAGTTTCGATTCGCCGATCGCCCGCCTGGTGCAGGAGTACCCGATCAAATCCTGCGCGGTGGTCTCGCATATCCGCCAGGCCAACCGCGGCGAAGTGGCGCTGGAAAATACCCACCCCTTTACCCGCGAACTGTGGGGCCGCAACTGGACCTACGCGCACAATGGTCAGTTGAAAGGCTATCGCCAGTTGGAAACCGGCACTTTCCGCCCGGTGGGCCAGACTGACAGCGAATATGCGTTCTGCTGGCTGCTGCATCAGCTTTCCCTGAAATACCCGCGCACCCCGAGCCGTTGGCCGCCGGTATTCCGCTATATCGCCTTGCTGGCGGATCAACTGCGCAAGAAAGGGGTATTCAATATGTTGCTGTCGGACGGGCGTTTTGTGATGGCCTACTGCTCCACCAACTTATATTGGATCACCCGCCGCGCGCCGTTTGGCAAAGCCACGTTGCTCGATCAGGATGTGGAGATTGATTTTCAGCAGCAGACCACACCTGACGATGTGGTCACCGTGATTGCTACCCAACCGCTGACGGCGAATGAAACCTGGCACAAGATTGCGCCAGGCGAGTTCGCATTATTTCACTTCGGTGAGCGGCTTGGTTTGAGCGAAGGGGTTGGTGCTGGCAGCGGGAGCCGTTGACGCGTACTGCGTCATCTGGTTGCTGCTCATGACGGGCTGACCCAGCACGTACTGGCCATTGGAGACGCTGACCACCGGTGGCTGGTGATTCTTGACGAAGTAGTCGTAGCCCGGTTTCAACTGGTTCCAGAAGGCGATATCGCTGGATGAGCGGTGACGCTTCAGGTTCTGTTCGGTCATGCGGAACGGATAGATGCTGATATCGATCCGGTTCTGACCATAAGCGAATGCGGCTTCTACGTAACGGTAGATCTCATCCATATAGGTGTTGGTCATCGCGTAACAGCCAATCGATTTACATTCGCCGTGGATCATCAGATAAGCGCCGGAATAACCCTGCGACTTGTCGTAATCGTTCGGGAAGCCGATATTTATTGCGCGATAATATTTGCTGTCGGGTTTCAGATGGCGTGCGTCGACGCTATAAAAACCTTCCGGGCTTTTGAAGTCGCCTTCACGGCGTTTCGGGCCGAGTCCGCCGGAAAAATTACAGATGCGGAAGGAGTTCACCAGACGGAATTCGTTGCCCATTTTGGCATACAATTCCAGCGTGCGTTCTTCTTTGAAGATCTGAATATAGACCGGTGAACCTACTAATTGCTGTTTAACTACCGGTGCCTCGGGAACCTGCTCGCTGGCGCTGCAGGCCGTGATCATCGGCATAGAAAAAAGCATCGCAAACAACAGCGCGATTTTGCTCATTATTATTCCTGCTTATATTTATCTGCTGGCTCAATGAACTCGGCCGGCATGCCACTGATTATTGTTTTACTGCGTTAAAACCCCGCCAGATTACCAGTGTGTTTTTTTTTAGCAATATGCGATATGTATAAAAAAACTACAAACTTCGATAAAAGTGAATCGACAGGCAGTTTTTAACGATTGGTGATGCAAAACAGCAGAAATTTAATTGCATTTGCTTGACTCAGGTCACTGCTCAACGCAGAACAAAGTGGTGAAAAATGTTAATATTCCGGCTCCAATTAACCTGTTGTTGCAGTTGCATAAGAAGGCCTTGAGCTTATCTCCATGGCGATAACATGGGCTCTGCGGCAACAAGGTATTAACAGCGTTTTTGTCGAGAAAACCTTTTTTATCGTGCCAAACGAGGCCGGCGGGAGTTAATCAAGGGAATGTGCGTAACCCCATTTTATCGGCGCGAAAAAATTCATGTTGAGCGTGATGCCGTTGCGCTTAACCCGGAGGCTGCCGTTGCAGTCTCATCATCCAGGCATCGTCAGCACCAGCCTCTGGGGCCGGTAAGACGTGTAAACCTAGCCAACATCGTATAAATCCTATGATTAAAATCAGAAAAGGGTTAGATCTGCCCATTGCCGGAGCCCCGGTTCAGGCGATTCAGGACGGCCCACCAGTTCAGCATGTTGCCCTGCTTGGGGAAGAATACGTCGGCATGCGCCCTTCCATGTTAGTGCAGGAAGGCGATACCGTTAAGAAAGGCCAGGCGCTGTTCGAAGATAAAAAGAACCCCGGGGTTTTCTTCACGGCTCCTGCCAGCGGGCGCATTGCGGCAATCAACCGCGGTGAGCGCCGTGTGTTGCAGTCCGTGGTGATTGCGATAGAAAACGGCGGTGACGAGCAACTTGAGTTCGCTCATTATCCGGTCGCCGAACTGGCGGAGCTGCCGCGAGAGCAGGTTGAAGGCGAACTGATCGCCAGCGGCCTGTGGACCGCGCTGCGCACCCGCCCCTTCAGTAAAACGCCGTGTCCCGGCACCATCCCGCGCGCCATCTTCGTGACCGCCATGGACAGCCAGCCGTTGGCCGCCGATCCGCAGGTGATCATTGCCGGGCAACGGGAGGCCTTTAACGCCGGGCTGGCGGTGCTGGCGCGCCTGACCGACGGCAAGCTGCACGTTTGCCACGCCGCAGGTGCGAATCTGGGCAAACAGCCTGGCGCGCAGATAACCTACAACGAATTCGCCGGCCCGCATCCCGCCGGGCTGGTGGGCACCCACATTCACTTCCTCGAACCGGTCAGTTTGAAAAAAACCGTCTGGCATATCGGCTATCAGGACGTCATCGCCATCGGCACGCTGTTCATCACCGGCCATCTCGATACCCGTCGGGTGGTGGCGCTGGCCGGGCCGCAGGTGGAACAGCCGGTGCTGCTGCGTACCCGGTTGGGCGCCAGCATTGAGCAACTGACCGCCGGTCGCCTTAAAAGCGGCGAGAACCGGGTGATTTCCGGCTCGGTACTGAGCGGTACTCATGTCGCCGGCCCGAATGCGTATCTCGGCCGTTTTCACTCGCAGGTTTGCGTGCTGCAGGAAGGGCGTGATAAACAGCTGTTCGGCTGGATCGCGCCTTCGCCGGACAAATTCTCCATCACCCGCACCACGCTGGGCCACTTCCTGAAAAATAAGCTGTTCGCCTTCTCGACCACCACCCACGGCGGCGAGCGCGCAATGGTCCCGATCGGCAACTACGAACGGGTGATGCCGCTGGATATTCTGCCGACTCTGCTGCTGCGCGATCTGCTGGCGGGCGATACCGACAGCGCGCAGGCGCTGGGTTGTCTGGAGCTGGATGAAGAAGATCTGGCGCTGTGCACTTTCGTTTGTCCGGGCAAGTATGAATATGCGCCGGTGCTGCGCGACGTGCTGACCAAGATTGAGCAGGAAGGATAACCGATGGGCCTGAAGAACTTTTTTGACAAGATCGAGCATCACTTCACGCCAGGCGGCAAGCTGGAAAAGTGGTACCCGCTGTTTGAAGCGACCACCACGGTGTTTTATACCCCCGGTCTGGTGACGCGCGGCGCTTCGCACGTGCGCGACGCCATCGATCTGAAACGCATGATGATCCTGGTGTGGTTGGCGGTATTCCCGGCGATGTTCTGGGGTATGTACAACGTCGGCCAGCAGGCCATCCCGGCGCTGCACCATCTGTACAGCGGCGAGCAACTGCAGCAGGTGCTGGCGGGCGACTGGCATTACCGGTTGGCGCAATGGCTGGGGGCGTCGCTGGCGGCGGATGCCGGCTGGATCAGCAAAATGGTGCTGGGCGCCTGCTACTTTATGCCGATCTACGCCGTGGTGTTTCTCGTCGGCGGTTTCTGGGAAGTGCTGTTCGCGGTCATCCGCAAGCATGAGATTAACGAAGGTTTCTTCGTCACCTCTATTTTGTTTGCGCTGATTGTGCCGCCAACGCTGCCGCTGTGGCAGGCGGCGCTGGGCATCAGCTTCGGCGTGGTGGTGGCGAAAGAGATTTTCGGCGGCACCGGGCGCAATTTCCTCAACCCGGCGCTGGCGGGGCGCGCTTTCCTGTTCTTCGCTTATCCGGCGCAGATCTCCGGTGACCTGGTGTGGACCGCCGCCGACGGCTTCTCCGGCGCGACGCCCTTGGCGCAATGGAGCGTGGGCGGGGCGCACAGCCTGAGCAACGTAGCTACCGGTCAGTCGATCAGTTGGATGGACGCCTTCCTCGGCAACATCCCGGGTTCGGTCGGTGAGGTCTCCACGCTGATGATCCTGATCGGCGGTGCGATTATCCTGTTTGGCCGCGTGGCTTCCTGGCGCATTGTCGCCGGCGTGATGCTCGGCATGATGGCAACCGCCTTCCTGTTCAACAGCATCGGCTCCGCCACCAACCCGCTGTTCGCCATGCCGTGGTATTGGCATCTGGTGTTGGGCGGCTTTGCCTTCGGCATGATCTTTATGGCCACCGACCCGGTTTCCGCCGCCTTTACCAACAAGGGAAAGTGGTGGTACGGCATCCTGATTGGCGTGATGTGCGTGTTGATCCGGGTGGTCAACCCGGCCTACCCGGAAGGCATGATGCTGGCGATCCTGTTCGCCAACCTGTTCGCGCCGCTGTTCGATTATCTGGTGGTGCAGGCCAACATCAAGCGGAGAAAAACCCGTGGCGAATGAATCTAAAAACGACACTATCGGTAAAACGCTGCTGGTGGTGCTGCTGCTGTGTCTGGTGTGTTCGGTAGTGGTGGCGGGTTCCGCCGTCGGCCTGAAGTCCAAACAGCAAGAGCAAAAGCTGCTCGACAAGCAGCGCAATATCCTCGATGTGGCTGGCCTGTTGCAGCCGAAGATGGAAGGCGAGCAGGTCAAGGCGCTGTTCACCCAGCGCATCGAACCGCGCCTGCTGGATTTGAACAGCGGCGAGTTTGTGGCGGGCAATGCGGCGGCGTTCGATCTGGCCGCTGCACTGCGTGACGATGCCAAAAGCGTCGCCTTGTCGGCGGGCGAAGATCCGGCCGGCATCAAACGCCGCAGCAACCGGGCGGAGATCTATCTGGTGCGTGATAACGGCGGGGCGGTGAACCAAATCGTGCTGCCGGTTTACGGCACCGGCCTGTGGTCGATGATGTACGCTTTTGTGGCGCTGGACAGCGACGGCAACAGGGTGAAAGGCATCACGTATTACGATCAGGGGGAAACCCCGGGCCTGGGCGGTGAAGTTGAGAATGCCGGTTGGCGCCGGCAGTGGATCGGCAAAAAGCTGTTTGATAACGACGGCAAGCCGGCGATCCGCGTGGTGAAAGGCGGGGCGCGCCCGGGGGATGAGCACGGAGTGGACGGTTTGTCCGGTGCCACGCTGACCTCCAACGGCGTGCAGCACACTTTTGATTTCTGGCTGGGCGATCAAGGTTTCGGTCCATTCCTGAAAAAAGTTCGTGAAGGAGCGCTGAAAAATGGCTGATTCCAAAGAGATTAAGCGGGTCCTGTTCGGGCCATTGTTTGATAACAACCCGATAGCCTTGCAGGTCCTCGGGGTGTGTTCCGCGTTGGCGGTGACCACCAAGCTGGAAACGGCGGTAGTGATGACCATCGCGGTGACCCTTGTCACGGCGTTCTCCAGCTTCTTTATTTCCCTGATCCGTCACCATATTCCGAACAGCGTTCGCATCATCGTGCAGATGGCGATTATCGCCTCGCTGGTGATTGTGGTCGATCAGCTGCTGCGCGCCTATGCGTTCGAGATTTCCAAGCAGCTGTCGGTGTTTGTCGGCCTGATCATCACCAACTGTATCGTGATGGGGCGCGCAGAAGCCTACGCCATGAAGTCGCCGCCGATTGAAAGCTTTATGGACGGTATCGGCAACGGGCTGGGTTATGGGGTGATTCTGGTGCTGGTCGGTTTCCTGCGCGAGCTGATTGGTTCGGGCAAGCTGTTTGGCATTCCGGTACTGGATACGGTGCAAAACGGCGGCTGGTATCAGCCGAACGGCCTGTTCCTGCTGGCGCCGAGCGCGTTCTTTATCATCGGCCTGCTGATTTGGGTGCTGCGCACCCTGAAGCCTGCACAGATCGAAAAGGAGTAACGGCCGATGGAACATTATATCAGCCTGTTTGTGCGCGCGGTGTTCGTCGAGAACATGGCGTTGGCGTTCTTCCTGGGGATGTGCACCTTCCTGGCGGTGTCGAAGAAGGTGTCGACCGCCTTCGGCCTGGGCATCGCGGTAACCATAGTGCTCGGCATCTCGGTGCCGGCGAACAATCTGGTCTACAACCTGGTGCTGCGCGATGGCGCGCTGATGGAAGGCGTCGATCTGAGCTTCCTCAACTTCATTACCTTTATCGGCGTGATCGCGGCGTTGGTGCAGATTCTGGAGATGATCCTCGATCGCTTCTTCCCGTCGTTGTACAACGCACTCGGCATTTTCCTGCCGCTGATCACCGTGAACTGCGCCATTTTCGGCGGCGTGTCCTTTATGGTGCAACGCGACTACAACTTTGCAGAATCGGTGGTGTACGGCTTCGGCTCCGGCACCGGCTGGATGCTGGCGATTGTCGCGATGGCGGGGATCCGCGAAAAACTCAAGTATGCCAACGTCCCCGCAGGGCTGCGCGGTCTGGGCATTACCTTTATCACCACCGGGCTGATGGCGTTGGGCTTTATGTCCTTCTCCGGTGTTCAGTTGTAAAGGCGGGAATAATCTATGGAAATTATTTTAGGCGTCGCGATGTTTACCGGCATCGTTATGGTGCTGGTACTGCTGATCCTGTTCGCCAAATCAAAGCTGGTGAACACCGGTGACATTGCGGTGGAAGTTAACGGCGATCAGGGCAAGAGTTTTAACGCCCCGGCGGGCGACAAACTGCTGAACATGCTCTCCAGCCAGGGGATCTTTGTGTCCTCGGCCTGCGGCGGTGGCGGCTCCTGCGGCCAGTGCCGGGTGGTGATTAAAGAGGGCGGCGGCGATATCCTGCCGACCGAACTTTCGCACATCAACAAGCGCGAAGCGAAAGAAGGCTGCCGCCTGGCCTGCCAGGTGAACGTGAAGCAGAATCTGAAAATCGAGCTGCCGGAAGAGATTTTTGGCGTGAAAAAGTGGGAGTGTGAGGTTATCTCCAATGATAACAAAGCCACCTTTATCAAAGAGCTGAAGCTGAAAATCCCCGATGGCGAAGACGTGCCGTTCCGCGCCGGCGGGTTTATCCAGATAGAAGCGCCTGCCCACGACATCAGCTATGCCGATTTTGACGTACCGGAGGAGTACCGCGGCGATTGGGACAAGTTCAACCTGTTCCGCTACCGCTCGGCGGTGAACGACACCACGGTGCGCGCTTACTCAATGGCGAACTACCCGGATGAAAAAGGCATCATCATGCTCAACGTGCGTATCGCTACGCCGCCGCCGCGCGCGCCGGACGTGCCGCCGGGCATTATGTCCTCCTATATCTGGTCGCTGAAGGCCGGCGACAAGGTGACCATCTCCGGGCCGTTCGGCGAGTTCTTCGCCAAAGACACCGATGCCGAAATGATCTTTATCGGCGGTGGCGCCGGCATGGCGCCAATGCGCTCGCATCTCTTCGATCAGCTCAATCGCCTGAACTCGAAGCGTAAAATCACCTTCTGGTACGGCGCGCGTTCGCTGCGTGAAATGTTCTATGAGGATGATTTCAATCGGTTGCAGGCGGAGAATGAAAACTTCACCTGGCACGTGGCGCTGTCCGATCCCCAGCCTGAGGATAACTGGACCGGCTACACCGGCTTTATCCATAATGTTCTGCTGGAGAACTATCTGAAGCACCACCCGGCGCCGGAAGACTGCGAGTTTTATATGTGCGGCCCGCCGATGATGAACGCCGCAGTGATCAAGATGCTGAAAGATCTGGGGGTCGAAGATGAAAATATCATGCTGGATGACTTTGGTGGCTAAATGCGCATTGGGGCAATGAAGGGCTGGATGACGGCGGTGGCGCTGGGCGCCTCGTTGTTGTTGACCGGTTGCGGGCCGGAACAGGTGAATCTCGATGGCAAAACCATGGGGACCTCTTATTCGATCCGTTATGTCACCGGCGAAGGCACGCCGTCGGCAGCCAGAATACGGGCGGAGATCGACAAACGCCTGGAGTTGGTGAACGATCAAATGTCCACCTACCGGCCGGGTTCGGAGCTGAGCCGCTTCAACGCCAGCCGCGAGGTGGGCAAGCCCTTCCCGGTCTCGGCCGCGACCACCGAGGTGGTGCTGGAAGCGTTGCGCATTAACCGCGTGACCGATGGCGCGCTGGACGTGACCGTCGGGCCGCTGGTCAATCTGTGGGGCTTTGGCCCGGAAGGGCGGCCGGACAAGGTGCCGAGCGCTGCCGAACTGGAACAGCGCCGCGCCTGGACCGGCATCGACAAACTGTCGGTGCAGGGCAACGCACTGGTGAAACACATTCCGGAACTGTATGTCGATCTCTCGTCCATCGCCAAAGGCTATGGCGTCGATGTGATAGCCCAGTACCTGCAATCGCAGCAGGTGAAAAATTACATGGTGGATATCGGCGGCGAGGTGCGTACCCGCGGCCACAACGGTGAGCAGAAACCCTGGCGTATCGCCATTGAGCGGCCGACGGCCGGCGTGGAGCAAAAAGCGCAGTTGGTGATCCAGCCGGGCGAGATATCAATCGCCACCTCAGGGGATTACCGCAACTACTTTGAGCAAGACGGCGTGCGCTACTCGCACACCATAGATCCGATCACCGGTCGGCCGATCCATCATCATCTGGTTTCGGTCACCGTACTGAGCCCGACCTGCATGGCCGCCGACGGCCTGTCGACCGGGCTGAACGTGCTGGGGCCGGAACGAGGTATGGCGTTGGCCAACCTGATGGGGATCCCGGTGTTCATGATTGTGAAAACCGCCAACGGATTTGAAGAGCGCTACTCTGAGGCGTTTAAACCCTATCTGAAAAAGATCTTATGAGGCCGCTATGTTGACGGTATTTATCGCCACCTTCGTGCTGTTTCTGCTGGTGATCGGTGGCATGTCGCTGGGCTATGTGTTCAAGCGCAAAAGCCTGCAGGGCAGTTGCGGCGGCATCACTTCGCTGGGGATGGAAAAAGTCTGCGACTGCCCGGAGCCCTGTGATGCGCGTAAGAAGCGCGAAGCCAAAGCGGCGCTGCGGCGGCGGCAGTTGGAAAAACACCGGATCATCTGAAGACGAGGGGCGCATGTGGCGCCCCTTTCTTTACCGGCTATTTGGCCTTGCGAAAGTTTTTCGCGTCGGCCGGTGAGTTGACCATCACCCCGTCGGCCCCCAGCGCCAGTGCTTGCCGGTATTCCGCCGGTGAATTGACGCCGAACAAAATGATGTGCGCCGGGCCTTGCGAACGGAAACAATCGATCGACTCTTTATCCCAGGTCAGAAACGCTTTCGAGCGCCCTTCGCCCAAAGTGTATTTCTCCACCACTTCCACTTCACGTTTCAGCTCCAGCCCGTACCAGCGCGGTTGCTGATTATCCGCTTTTAATTCGCACTGGTGCGCCATGGTGACATTGGCCAGCAGGGTGCGGGTTTCGTCGCGGCTTTCAAAGCGTTTGATTTGTGGCGGCAGCGCTTGCAGGTATTTGGCATCGGTAGAATACACGCGGGTGCGGTTCAGGCTATCGGCCTTTTCCAGCGTCGCCAGCAGCGTTTTGCCAAATTGCGTCGGATCGGCGTCCGGCGACTTGATATCCAGATAGAAGGTCACCTTGGGGAAAGCCTCCAGGATCTCGTCCAGCCGCGGGATACCTATGCCTTTGCCGCGAAACGGATGCGTTTCACCTTTTACGAATGACCAGCCGGCATCCACTTTGGCCAGTTGATCGGCAGTATGGGCGGAGACTGGCCCCTGCTCGTTGGTCAATGCTTTGAGATCGGAAGGGCGGTACAGCACGATCGCGCCGTCTTTGGATTGCTGCAGCGTAATCCAAATGGCGTCGGCGCCATTTTTCAGGGCAGTTTCAATCGCGATGCGGGTATTTTCCGGCGCGTCTGCGGTGCCGCCGCGGTGGGCGATAATGGCTAGGGCATGGCCGACGGCGGCACCCGTCGCCAGCGAAACCAGCGACAGTGCGGAAGCCAACAGCAAATGGGAAAACCTGATCATGCGGAATACCTTTTATGATGTACCCGTCGTCTTTCGAGCCGCAGCCTTGTGAGCCGCCACATGAAATCCATAGGGTACAAGGATGAGAGAGTAAGTCAGCGGAAATCATACTATTGAAAAATTAAGCTTTTTTAACAACGCGGAAATATCTGGCTCAAACGCCGTTTTTTCCATGTCCACCGAGTCTTGAGCTTTCGATTATTGGCTGTATACTTATACAGTATTATTGGAGGCGCGATGCGTAAAATCATTCATGTCGATATGGACTGCTTCTTCGCGGCGGTAGAAATGCGCGACGATCCCAGCCTGCGCGATATTCCGTTGGCGATCGGCGGCAGCGCCGACCGACGCGGAGTGATCAGCACCGCCAACTACCCAGCACGCCGCTATGGTGTGCACAGCGCAATGTCGACGGCGATGGCGTTCAAACTGTGCCCACACCTCAAACTGTTGCCAGGCCGTATGGCGGCGTACAAGGAAGCCTCGCTGCACATTCGCGAAATCTTTGCCCGCTACACCTCGCTGATTGAACCGCTGTCGCTGGACGAAGCCTATCTGGACGTGACCGACTGCACCCAGTGCAACGGTTCGGCGACGCTGATCGCCCAGGAAATCCGCCTGGCGATTGCCGAAGAGCTTAACCTCACGGCCTCTGCGGGCATCGCACCGATCAAGTTCCTCGCCAAAATTGCCTCGGAGCTGAACAAACCGAACGGGCAATACGTCATCACGCCGGCGCAGGTGCCGGCTTTTTTACGGCAACTGCCGCTGAGCAAAATCCCCGGCGTGGGAAAAGTGACCGCCAAACGGTTGGAAGACGTGGGGCTAATCACCTGCGCCGACGTACAGCAGTACGATCTGGCGCTGTTGCTCAAGCGCTTCGGCAAGTTTGGCCGGGTGCTGTGGGAACGCTGCCAGGGAATAGACCTGCGCGAAGTCTCGTCGGAAAGGCTGCGTAAATCGGTGGGGGTGGAACGCACGCTGGCGGAAGACATTCATGACTGGGAAGACTGCGAGGCGCTGATTGTCGACAAGCTCTATCCCGAGCTGGAAATGCGGCTGCGCAAGGTGAAACCGGATCTGCATATCGCGCGGCAGGGCGTGAAGCTGAAGTTTCAGGATTTTCAACAAACCACTCAGGAACACGTCTGGCCGGTGCTGAATAAAGACGATTTGCTCAACGTGGCGCGGCAGGCATGGCGTGAGCGGCGAGAAGGCCGTGGCGTGCGCTTGGTCGGCTTGCACGTAACGCTGCTGGATCCGCAGCTTGAGCGGCAACTGCTGTTGCCGTGGGAATAAAAAAGGCCGGCGAGAGGCCAGCCTTTTAACGTTAAACGCGGCGATTAGGCGCGTTCTGGGATCGCTTTCAACAGCGCGGTCAGCAGCTTCCAGTACAGGCCGACGCTTTCGATATGTACCTGCTCATCCGGCGAGTGTGGCCCGGTGATGGTTGGCCCAATCGACACCATATCCATGTTCGGGTACGGTTTTTTGAACAGGCCGCATTCCAGACCGGCGTGGATCACCATGATGTTCGGCGTCTTGTTGAACAGATCCTGATAGATCTCGCGCACCAGATGCATGACCGGTGAGTCTGCGTCCGGCTGCCAGCCTGGGTAACCGCCCTTCGGCGCCACTTTGGCGTTGGCCAACTGACCCAGCGCGGTCAGCATCTCGACCACGTAATCTTTGCCGCTGTCGATCAGCGAGCGGATCAGGCAGATGATTTCCGCTTCGTTCTCGCTGGTGGTGACCACGCCAACGTTCAGTGAGGTTTCCACCACGCCTTTTACCGCGTCGCTCATGCGGATCACGCCGTTTGGCGTAGCGTTCAGCAGGGCCAGGAAACGCTGTTGGCTGTCGGCGGTCAACGCCTGAGAGGCGCTGGTCACCGGCTCCAGCAGCACGGTGATGTTCTTCTCTTTGGCGGAAAGCTCGTTTTGCAGTGTGCTCAGGAAGGCCTGGCTCAGCGCTTTCAGCGCGTCGGCTTTTGCCGCAGGCACGGCAACCACCGCAGAGGCTTCACGCGGGATAGCGTTGCGCAGGGTACCGCCGTTCAGATCCAGCACGCGCAGGTTCAGTTCTGCGGCATGAGCGAACAGGAAGCGCGTCAGCAGCTTGTTGGCATTGCCCAGGCCCACGTGGATCTCGGCCCCGGAGTGGCCGCCTTTCAGGCCCTTGAGCGTCAGTTTCAGCGTCTGATAGCCGGCCGGTACCGCTTCGCGCTGCAACGGCAGGGTAGTGATGAAATCAATACCGCCGGCGCAACCCATGTAGATCTCGCCTTCTTCTTCGGAGTCGGTGTTGATCAGGATATCCGCCTGCAGCCAGTTAGGCTGTAGCCCGAATGCGCCGTCCATGCCGGCTTCTTCGGTCATGGTCAGCAGCACTTCCAGCGGGCCGTGTTCGACGCTGTCGTCAGCCAGCACCGCCAGTGCGGAAGCCATGCCGATGCCGTTGTCGGCGCCCAGCGTGGTGCCGCGCGCCTTGATCCACTCGCCGTCGATATACGGCTGAATCGGATCCTTGGCGAAGTCGTGCACGGTGTCGTTATTTTTCTGCGGCACCATATCCAGGTGCGCTTGCAGGGCAACAGGTTTACGGTTTTCCATGCCTTTGGTGGCCGGCTTGCGCAGCAGGATATTGCCCACCTGATCGCGTTCGGCATGCAGATTCTTCTCTTTGGCCCATGCGAGGATGTGCTGTGCCAGCGCTTCTTCATGATAAGAAGGATGCGGAATAGAGCAGATTTTGGCAAAAATATCCCACAGCGGCTGTGGTGAAAGTTGAGACAATTCAGACACTATAGGTCTCCTGTGACAGCATTCTCAGCATGGCGTGAATGCCGCTCGGTTAGGGTGGATTGGCATCGGTGCGTTTTTGGCACGATCTCCAGAGAATATCACTTTATTCAGGGGCGCGCGCGTACCCTATTGCACTGTTTAAGGGGGGGAATACACATATTTGACGTGTGATTGTTGGTTTATGCAGGATCAATCACCAGACGAAATACTTATGATTTCCACAGTACAACTGGTATTCGGCTCAACCAGTCTCTATAATCTCGCGCAACCTTTTTTCCCCTGATCACGAGTAAGCCACACCATTGCTGGCTGGGATACCATTTTATGAGCGAAAAATACGTTGTTACCTGGGACATGCTGCAAATGCAAGCGCGCAAACTGGCTCACCGCCTGCTGCCTGCTGACCAATGGACGGGCATTATTGCCGTAAGCCGCGGCGGCCTGGTGCCGGCGGCCTTGCTGGCGCGCGAATTGGGCATCCGCCACGTGGATACCGTCTGCATTTCCAGCTATGACCATGACAACCAACGCGAAATGAAGGTACTCAAGCGCGCCGAAGGCGACGGTGAAGGCTTTATCGTGGTCGACGATCTGGTGGATACCGGCGGCACCGCGAAAGCGATCCGCGACATGTACCCGAAAGCGCATTTCGTCACCATCTTCGCCAAGCCGGCAGGCCGCCCGCTGGTGGACGACTATGTGGTCGATATCCCACAGGATACCTGGATCGAGCAGCCGTGGGACATGGCGGTGACCTTCGTGCCACCGATCGGCGGCCGTTAATCCCCGCTCACGCCAGTAAAACGCCCGGTTATGCCGGGCGTTTTCGTTATTTTGGTTTATCGCCCCAGAGTTAGGTACACTACCTCCAGTTAAGTAGGCTGTTTGCGGCCTACGGCCAGATTTACGGAGGCTGTTGTTACCATGGCACAAGCCAACCTTTCTGAAATCCTGTTCAAACCCTCATTTAAACACCCCGAGACCTCGACGCTGGTGTTGCGTGCGCGCAACAAAGCCGGCGCCGATCTGCACTCCACGCTGGAAGGCAACACTGTCAGTAATTGGTATCGCATGCTCAACCCGCTGCTGTGGGCCTGGCGCGGCGTTGATCCGATCGAAATCAACGAAGTGCTGGCGCGTATTGCGGTCGCCGATGTGGAACATACCAACGACAAACTGCTCGATACCGTGATCGGTTACCGTAATGGCAACTGGATCTACGAGTGGGTGCATCAGGGCATGCTCTGGCAGCAGCGGGCATTGGAACAGCAAGATCCGCTGATCGGCGGCCAGTACTGGCTCAATGCCGTCAACTTTTACAGCATCGCCGGCTATCCGCACCTGAAAGGCGACGAACTGGCCGAACAGGCCGAGACGCTGGCCAACCGCGCTTACGAAGAGGCAGCGCTGCTGTTGCCTTATCAGCTCAAGGAGCTGGAGTTCCGCATTGACGGGGGAAGCAGTATTACCGGCTTCCTGCACCTGCCGGAGAAGGGCGAGGCGCCGTTCCCGACGGTGCTGATGTGCGGCAGCCTGGATACCCTGCAGACCGACTACCACCGCCTGTTCCGCGAGTACCTGGCGCCGCACGGCATCGCCATGCTGACCATCGATATGCCTTCCATCGGTTCTTCTTATAAGTGGAAGTTGACGCAGGATTCCAGCTTCCTGCATCAGCAGGTGCTGGCCCAACTGCCTTCGGTGCCCTGGATCGACCATCAGCGCGTTACCGCATTTGGCTTCCGTTTCGGCGCCAACGTGGCGGTGCGCCTGGCTTATCTGGAGCCGCAGCGGTTGCGTGGCGTGGCCTGTCTGGGGCCGGTGGTCCACAGCCTGTTATGCGACGCCGGCCGCCAGCGAGACGTGCCGGACATGTATATGGACGTGCTCGCCAGCCGAATGGGGATGGCCAACGCCTCGGATAACGTGCTGAGAGTGGAGCTGAACAGCTATTCGCTGAAAACCCAGGGTTTGCTGGGCCGCCGCTGCCCGACGCCGATGCTGGCGGGCTATTGGGATCGGGATCCGCTTAGCCCGAAAGAGGAGGCGCAACTGATCGCGTCGTCCTCGATGGACGGCAAGTTAATTGCTATTCCACGCGCACCGGTGTATAGCAGTTTCCACAAGGCCTTGCTGCAAATGGCTCACTGGATGAAAGATAAAATGCGTTAATTTGTTGCTAAATTTTAACAATTTGTTAAAAAGAGTGGTCTACATTGAGGAGGTTAAAGAATGACGTTACCTAGTGGTCACCCTAAAAGCCGACTAATGAAACGTTTTGCCAGCTTGGGGCCGTACCTGCGTGAAGGGCAGTGCGAGAACGACCGTTTTTTCTTTGATTGTTTAGCCGTTTGCGTCAATGTCAAACCCGCGCCAGAGAAGCGTGAGTTCTGGGGATGGTGGATCGAGCTGCATGCTGAAGAGGCGCGTTTCACTTATGCTTATCAGTTCGGTCTGTTTGATAAGGACGGGCGCTGGACGCCGGAAAAGATTAAAGATACTGAAGTAAAAACCAAGCTGGAAACCACCCTGCGTGATTTCCATCGCCGCTTGGGCGAGTTGCTGGCGACGATGGAGCTGGCGCTTGAACCGGCCGATGATTTCAAAGAAAAACCGATTAAACTCTCCGCCTGACCCCGTTTGACCACAGTATTGTGCTGATTTCGCGTTGTGCCTGTTGGCATAACGCGTCTCTCCTGTTACAAAGTCCTTTGCATTATCCTTCTCATCTTACACGGCAGAAACACTATGAACGGCAGCCAGACATTGGTTGTGAAATTGGGCACCAGCGTGTTGACCGGCGGATCGCTGCGTCTTAACCGTGCCCATATTGTCGAACTGGTACGCCAGTGCGCACAACAGCATGCAGCGGGTCACCGCATCGTTATCGTCACCTCCGGCGCGATTGCCGCCGGGCGCGAACATTTGGGCTACCCCGAACTCCCCGCCACCATCGCCTCCAAGCAGCTGCTTGCGGCGGTCGGCCAGAGCCGGTTGATCCAACTGTGGGAACAGCTGTTCTCCATTTACGGCATCCACGTCGGGCAGATGCTGCTGACGCGCGCCGATCTGGAAGACCGCGAACGCTTCCTCAACGCGCGTGACACCATGACCGCGCTGCTGGACAACCGTATCGTGCCGGTAATCAATGAGAATGACGCGGTTGCGACCGCAGAAATCAAGGTGGGCGACAACGACAACCTGTCGGCGCTGGCGGCGATCCTGGCCGGGGCCGACAAACTGCTGTTGCTGACCGATCAACAAGGCCTGTATACCGCCGATCCGCGCAACAACCCGCAGGCGGAACTGATCCGTGAAGTGCACGGCATTGACGACGCGCTGCGCGCCATCGCCGGCGACAGCGTTTCCGGGCTGGGCACCGGCGGCATGGGCACCAAATTGCAGGCGGCCGACGTGGCCTGCCGCGCCGGTATCGACGTGATCATCGCCGCAGGCAGCAAGCCGGGCGTGGTGGGCGACGTGATTGAAGGCAAACCGGTGGGCACCCGTTTCCACGCGCTGGAAACCCCGCTGGAAAACCGCAAACGCTGGATCTTCGGCGCACCGCCGGCCGGTGAAATCACCGTGGACGACGGCGCGGTCGACGCCATTATGGCGCGCGGCAGCTCGTTGTTGCCGAAGGGCGTTCGCGAAGTGAAGGGCGATTTCTCCCGTGGCGAAGTGATCCGCATCCGCAACCTGGCGGGGCGCGATTTGGCGCACGGCGTCAGCCGCTATAACAGCGACGCGATGCGCATGATTGCCGGCCACCACTCGCAGGAAATCAGCGAAATTCTCGGTTACGAATACGGCCCGGTGGCAGTGCACCGCGACGACATGATTGTGAGCTAAGGAGTGAGCATGCTAGAGCAAATGGGGAAGGCCGCCAAACAGGCCTCCTGGCAACTGGCGGTGCTGAGCACGGCGAAAAAAAACCAGGTGTTGTCGGTGATGGCCGACATGCTGGAAGCCAACAGCGAAGTGATTTTGCAGGCCAACGAACAAGACATGGCGCAGGCGCGCGCAACCGGGATGACCGAAGCGTTGCTCGATCGCTTGCTGCTGACCCCGGCGCGGCTGGCGGCCATCGCCAACGATGTGCGCCAGGTGTGCCGCCTGAACGATCCGGTCGGCCACGTCTTGGACGGCAGCCTGCTGGACAGCGGGCTGAAGCTGGAACGCCGCCGCGTGCCGCTTGGCGTGATCGGCGTGATTTATGAAGCACGGCCGAACGTCACCATCGACGTCGCCAGCCTGTGCCTGAAGACCGGCAACGCGGTGATCCTGCGTGGCGGTAAAGAAACCCACAACACCAACCTGGCGACGGTGAAGGTGATCCAGCAGGCGCTGGAACAATGCGGCCTGCCGGCTGCGGCGGTGCAGGCGATCGACAGTCCCGATCGCGCGCTGGTGAATGAGCTGTTGCGCCTGGATCGCTACGTAGACATGCTGATCCCACGCGGCGGCGCCGGCTTGCACAAACTGTGCCGCGAACAGTCGACCATTCCGGTGATCACCGGCGGCATTGGCGTTTGCCATACCTATGTTGACGACAGCGTTGATTTCGACAAGGCGCTGACGGTCATCGAGAGCGCCAAAATCCAGCGCCCAAGCGCCTGTAACTCGCTCGAGACGCTGCTGGTGAACCGCAACATCGCCGAACAGTTCCTGCCGGCGCTGAGCGCCAAGATGGCGGCGGCGGGCGTGACGCTGCACGCGGCGCAGAACGCCATGCCGCTGCTGCAAAACGGCCCGGCGACGGTGGTGGACGTGGCGGAAGGGGATTACGACGACGAATGGCTGTCGTTGGATCTGAACGTGCTGGTGGTGGACGATATCGATCAAGCCATCGACCATATCCGCGCCCACGGCACCAACCACTCCGATGCGATCCTCACCCGTTCGCTGAGCAGCGCCGAGCACTTCGTGCGCGCGGTGGATTCCTCGGCGGTGTACGTTAACGCCAGCACCCGCTTCACCGACGGCGGCCAGTTCGGCCTGGGCGCAGAAGTGGCGGTCAGCACCCAGAAGCTGCACGCACGCGGCCCAATGGGGCTGGACGCACTGACCACCTACAAGTGGATCGGCTACGGCGACGATTTGGTGCGCAGTTAAGTCAGGTTTCGCGTTTTAAATTTAAGGGCGCAGTTCATTGAACTGCGCCCTTTTTGCATACGGGTGTGGAAAAGGGATTTTCGCTGCTGGTAGATGCCTGGCGGCAAAATGGCCAAACGGCGCAGCGGTGCTTAACTCGCTAAAAACTGTTAATTCGCGGCGGAAAATACCATCGCATCCTAAGTTAATTCAGCTTGGGTTCATTTGCTATTGTGACGCATTAAGGAAGGCTGCACATGATTGTTTGTTTCCCGGACTTCCTTACCATGCAGTAAAAGGATATGACGAAAAGGCTTCGGTTTGTTTTAACCACTCGTTGCTGAAAAGTGCAGCTAGGTTATGAAAAGGGTAGCAAGAAAACTTTCCATTCATTCCGCCACAGCTCTTCTACAAGACTCAAACAAGCGGGAATTGACAGCGAGACGCGAGCTCAGTTTGTTGGACATATCCGTGGTTCTGGTGAGACAGAGAACCGATATAGCAAAGATCATCCACTAGCAGCCCTCTTTGCTGTGTTTGAGATCGTTACGTTAGGGCTCCCGGAAATTGCTCTATTTGTTTGCGATGATGGTGTGGCTGCGGTAGTTGATGCGCTACGAATTAAACTGAGTAACAAAAAGCGTATGGAAAAACACTAGTTTGTTTTGATGACTAAGATTTGAGTGTCAAATGCTATAACACGATTAAACTTGGTTGCAGGCGTAGCAAGAAGTAGAGTTTACACTGTGTCATGTTTATCGAATACTAAGATCTTAGGCATTGCAAATTTTCGGTTATATTCTCCTACAATATTTGATGAGGATTGATTTTTAAAATTACAAAGTAGAAAACGATGCATGAAGCAAAAATAGTAAAACAAAATTGCTCGTAATCACTTTAATAAACAGGCTCATCGAATTACAAACTCACATGAGTTACATCAATTCGCATCTCTTTTTGATATAGACTATCTGAAAAAGCGGGCTCAATTATTTTTCATAACAGATAAAAATTCAACTGATGGCCTACATTCACATTATTATATTGTTGAAGCTGGCTGGAACGATAAGAAACCACTGGTTGCATTCCCATTAGTGTTAAATTTACCTAGAGTAGAGCATCGGTGATGCCTTGCTTGTTTATAAAAATCAACTAGTTGATAGGGAAGGGGGATTTATAAGCATGGTTGATGAACGTGCTGTAATTATTCAAGCGAAAATCACTGGTAACAAATTGCACCTTCCTAAAGTAACCATAACCTCTGGAGACTCATCAAAAAAGGAGTTTGATCTCTACAGGAAAATGGCTTTCGTTCATGTTCAAGAAAAAGAGTGGTTACACTCCTTTGTTTAACTTTCTTTACCCACTGGGCAAAAGTGATCCATTTCCCTATGCATCTATCTGGCAGCGATAAAATAATACTCTAAGAATTCAGAATGGCGCTGTCACTGGATGGGATCCCCATCGAAAAATCAGAAAGGTGTAATATTTCCGCTGGGGATATACTACTTAGTTTGAAAACTGGATTACCAGTAAGTAACTATCAAGTAGGCGCAGGCTTAAAGTCAAACCTGGAGTGGGCTAGACTTGTAAAAGTTGTACTAATGTATGTATCCTCTAATTGGAATAATAATGGGTAGTGTAGGGTAATTATGCCAGCGCGAATAAAAGGAAGTCGTTTTCAGCTTGTTAACTATAATATACTAACATTCCTTCGTAGGCCTAGAAGATTAAATATTGTTTTTAATTCAGCGTTAAATTATCTATTTTTTAATGCGCCGGTCTTATGGGGGGGTATCTAATCCAGTTAAAAACGACCCTTGTGATAGTAATTTTTCAGGCAAGTTAAGGATTTTGAGGGTGACTCGGATTAGTTCAGAGTTCCCATTTGAAGAAAACGATTTATAACAGGAATAATAAGATATAAAAACAATCTATAAGTATGTATAAATTCGATTTTAAAAGTTTGTAATGATGAATTACCTATGAAATTTCAGGTTATTTCTGTCATTATCTATGCAGCAAAATGTATAGAAAGCCAAAAAAATCCATATATCACATTAGACATATTTTGTAAATTAGATAAGAAGCAGTGAAGTAAATTACCTTTCTATTTTGAAAATAAATGCCCCCCAAATAATCAGGGGGCCAAATAATTTATGCCCTTCTGGCCTCGATTCCTTTTTTCCTGCCTTCTATCAATACTCTCCACTCTTCTAATACTTCGATGTCTTTGATTAGTTCGTCAGGATGAGGGGTGGGAACCATTGCGATTGCAGCACCATCGTGTGCAAATTTAGAGCATCTGGTCATATTAGATTCTACCAATCGGTAATCTTCATCTTCAACAATCACATATCTTAGTTTTTGTGTTGAGATTCCTTCGGAAAATCTGTTAACTACACCTTGAAAAAGGATTTCTTCGACACTTCTTTCCCAAGCCATTCTTAAATGGTAATAAGTATCTTGTGTAAGTTTTTTGGTTAAATCCTCGTCTCCACCTTTATGATGTCTTACTACTTCACTATGCATACCCCTCAATGCTTTAACTCTCTTTGAGGTGCTTAGCGCATCAAATGGTAATCTATCTGTGTGAACACCAAAACCTTGAGATGTTTTTCTGATGCATTGTGTAAGGTTTACAACATTATTTTCTTGAGATTCTTGCTGAAGGATGCATAAAAAATAAATGTCATGCGTGAAAACGATTATCTGCCTTTTCTTAGACTCTTCTACTAGCCGTCTAGCTACATGCCAGCGACGGCGATGATCTAGAGATGATACTGGATCATCAAATATTAGGCCGGACATCGTTTTAGATAAATTAACTTCAGTCAAAAATGAAGCAATTGCTATTGCTCTTTGTTCACCTTCACTAAGGATCTCTGATGGTCTTGCGCCATTAGATTTTTCCATTACTAATTTAAATTGAGTTTTACCTCCAGGAGAAGAGTTTTGCATTGTGACTCTTAGTTCATGAACATTTAAAGATACAAACTCCTTGTTAAGCATTTCAATAACCTCAGGGGTTGCTATTGATCTCGCCAATTCAGTGGACTTTCTTGATATAGCAGTTGTTACACAACTTGCTGAACATTGATTTAGTTTATTACAAAGAGTTAGCTTTGAGATGCAATCGATAACAATATCTTTAAATTCTTTTAGCTTGGAACGCGACACCAATTCGTTATGCTCATTAACCATAGCTTGTTTAGCTTCAGCATTAAAAGTTGCCTCTAAAACCCTAGCATCAGATTCAAGCCTTATAACTGCCTCATCAATGGTTAAACTAGGCGAGTCAAGTAATTTAATAACTTCTTCCCAAGGAAGTTTTTCACTTGCAGCTAATATAATATTAGATTGACGTTTTTTTAAATTTTTTTCAAACGACAAGCATAAGTTTAATAGTTGAGGTGAGTAGTCTGACAACTCATTGTTTAATGCTTCATCTAAATTTAGATTTAAGTCGAATTTCTCTATCTCCTTATAAGCATTCCCAGCATTAACTCTTGTTGTTACGATCAACTTTTCCGCTTCTTTTTGTATGAATTTATTGAAAGAAATTAATCGCGTTACACCTTGCTCGCCTAATTCATTTTGACAAAGAGGACATTTATCCGATTTTTCTAAGTTTGGGAATTGTTTTTCAGGATAGCTTTCCTTTGAATATTCACGTGCTGCGTCAAAGAGTATTTTCCATGGTTCCCCGCCTGTTCCTATTAGTTGTCCAGGGGTTTCTTTAAAATCTTTAGCAGCAATTTCAGCTGCTTTTTTTGCGGATTTATATTTACCTATTAATTCTTTTAAATTATCTTCCTTATGTGATGATATTGCAGTTGACGCTGTAACTATTCTTTTGGAAAGCCCTTTGAAATGAAGGGCCTTTTGCCTTAATATCATGGCTTTTTGTTTTGGGTCAGATTCTGCTAATGTTTTCGTTAATGTCTCTAATCTGGCAATCTCATCCTCTTTAAGTAAGGCAAGTTCTTCAACTTTTTGTATTGATGTCTGATGAGATAAATTAGAAAGAAGCACACCAGTTTGAGTCTTTGTTTTTGATAGCTCACTAAAAATATCTATATTTGGTGTGTTTTTTTTCGTGTCGCGCTCAATCTTTAATTTTAGCTTACTACAAATACTAACTAATTCAGTTAGTATGTCTAGGCCATAAGGTATATAAGCAAAGTCACCTTGGTTATCTATGTAGGCCCTTGCGCAAAATGAGTCAAAGGTAGATATGTTGGAAAGCTCTTCAGGAGGTGGGGTGTCATCTTGCCATTTTAGTGTTATTTCTTCTCCGTCTTTAATAATTTCGAATTCGGCCTTGGCTGGACCAGTTTGTTCGGGGGGGATATTAGCATTTGGAAGGAGTGGCTCTCTCTGATCTCGAGCTCTACAAACTTTTTTTAATAATCTTGAATAACCAGATTTACCTGCACCATTCTCACCATAGATTATGGTTAATCCTATAGGGGATATTGGTAGTTCTTCTTTTTCAGCTAATGCATTTATATTTTCTAAATTTTTTATCGATTTTATCTGAATTATTGAAGATGTATTTTCTACTACAGCTATTTGATCTTCAGTAAATGTTAATGCTTGTATTTCCTGTTGTTCAGGAATGCCATGATGTAGTTTGAGAAGAAGGTAGATATCTTCCAAATCCTTATCTTCAAGTTGCCTTGAAGCGTAGATTCGATTTATAGCATGTTGTTGCCAGAGTGGTAGTTTGGTAGACCAGTTTTGTATTTCCTGAAGTATTGACATGCAAAACCTCCATCTGCATGAAAGTAGATAATGCTCTTGTTATCTATACCACCTTAAGCCCAGTCATGCAGCGACAAATTCATCCTTAATTTTGGTATGAAAATTAAGCTATACCAAAAAACGACCGTTTTCCGGCACCTCTTCGCGAGTCACTCTTTGACTGTTGAACAGATTAGCCTTGGCTTTTCTGGCAAGCCATCCGATTTTGACACGGTTTTCTGGCAGGGGCCGGGTGAGGATAGGATGATGGCGAATGTTGGCTATGGGTGTGTGTCTACAATGCAGCCTGTTACGGAGAACCAGCGGCTGGAACTTGGGCAAGTGGGATAGACGTTTGACTTCTGGTTTACTGATGTTGTCAGCGGGAAGGTTCCAGCAATTCAGCGTAAGGCGTTTTTTGAAATGCTTGGCAAAATTCGAACAGGCGAAACGCTAGTTGTGGCAAAACTCGACCGTTTGGGGCGTGATGCAATTGATGTGCTCCAGACTGTCCGGTTGTTATCTGATCGCGGCATCAAGGTGATCGTCCACCAGCTTGGAACAACTGATCTCACTTCTGCTGCCGGTAAGCTTCTGTTGTCGATGCCGACTGCGGTTGCTGAAATGGAGCGTGACCTGTTGATTGAACGTACTCAGGCAGGGCTGTCACGGGCAAAAGAGTTGGGAAGGCCATCAAAAATCGCACCAAAAGCTCGTGGCGCGATTGTAGAGAAAAAGAATAGCGGAGGAACTAGTGTCAGCGCGTTAGCGCGTGAATACGGCGTTTCTAGAGTAACCATAGCGTCTATCATAGATTAATGAGTGCCTTTAAACGAGGACAGAACGTCACAAAATGAGAAGGAGAAGATTGATGTCATTTTTAAGGTGTTGTAGATTTCCTGAATAGCTCATAGACAACTTAATGAGATAAGAGAGTAATAACTATTGTCGGAGGTGTAAATGTCACTTGTTTTTCCTGTGAGATTAGATAGCGAAATATTACTTTCAAACGGAAATTATTCGTTTCCGGTAACTCAAATATCAGATTATTACCTGGCTAATAATTATGTTTTTTTAGATCTATCTGGGATGCCAACAAAAGTGAATGGTTATGATTCCTCACATGAAAATGATGGCAAAGGGCTGAGGGTAACTAATCTATGTGGGGTTCTCAGTGGAGAGCTTCTTAAGCTATGTCCAAAATGTGATCTGATCAAGAACTTTTATCATTATGGACCTTCATATAGAACGACTAATGAGAAAAGGGACCAAAGTGACTGTGAAGAATGTAGAGGTAATTATTAAAAAGTTCAATGTTATAAGGTGGTTTTCATGACTAGAGTAAGTTCTGAATCCCACATTGGCGAGCTAGGATCAGCTTTTTTACAGTATTTATGTAGCAAACAAGAAGTAATTTACCGCCCAGTTAGGATTTTTGATGTTGGTATAGATGCATTTATTGAGCCTCAAGTGGGGAATATAGCTACAGGAGCGATGATAGGCGTTCAAATAAAAACAGGGAAGAGTTTTAAAACGAGTTCAGGTCATTATTATTTCAAAAGTGATAAAGCTCATTTTGAATATTGGGATAGATGCACTTTGCCAATCATAGGCGTCGTCTATGATCCTGATGATGAAAAAGGTGTTTGGGTTAATTTGAGCGATATGGCTAAAGATAGGCTTACCAATAAAGGGCCATGGGCAATTAATCTTTCAATTGAAGATAACCTGTTAGACTCTGACAGTTTACAAACACTTATAGATAGTGCTGAATTAACAAGAATAAAGAAAGATTTCAATAAATTTTCTTACTTAACCATGCCTCAACCGAATCAACCGAAAGGGAAAGATTCATTTCTAAATTTAAGCACTATCTCTTCCCATACAGCATGGGATGAACTCTTAGATACTTTTCTTTCTCTTCTTTATGATGACAGAATTATTGCTGACGCTGGTTATAGGCTAAGCTTATATTTCCCAAGGGAAAAAAGTGATTTTCGTTACCAGTATATAATTAAAAGATTGTCTTTGCTAAATGATATCCAATTAATCAAAATGATATATGCAGTGAAGATTGCACTAGATGATTGTTGTGAGCATGTGGCAGAACATATATGCAATATAATGAAATATATCCCAGATATATGTTTAAGGTTAGAAAAAATTATCTTTAAAAATACTCTGGGCAATGATGGGAATGTTGTTGCCATTCAAGTGATTGAGTCTATATCAGAAGATGAACGCCAAGATTTATGGAGCATGATTAATAATGAAAGATTGTCATAGTATGATGTCTCTATTTTTAGGAGTTAGTTTTTCTAAAACAATTTTCTGATGAGTTGGAGGCTCATGTTGGCTACGTCAAATGGTTTCGGATGACATAATTCCCACTCATTAGTTGAATAAGCGGGACATTATTTTGTGAACTTAGGCATTTTCAATGCTTCTGGTTGGCTATTTTTAGATGGTGAAATAATCTATTGTTTTATATTGTTTTTAATTTTAGGTTGTTTTACATCATGTGTTTTTTAGTGGTCTTTAGGGGACATTGGCTCTCCTACAAAACTATCCATGCGATTTCATAATTGATTAATGCTTTATGGTTACGCGTCCTGAAAGCCGGTATAGCTCAGTTGGTAGAGCAGCACATTCATAATACGAAGGTCGTAGGCTTGATTTGTTATTACAATGAATGAACCCGCCCACCAATCATTCCCAGCACAGCACCTGCATCCACCCCAAGCAGCCGTGCCATCACAGCAAATTCAACCACATCCAGCTTGCGCTCGCCGTTTTCAACCTTGGCGATAAACGACTGCGGGCGGCCCAGCGCCTCGGCCAGCTTGGTCTGAGTTATGCCTTTTTCTATACGAGCATCCCGAAGTATTTTTATAACTAATTGATACTCGGTTGAATAAACTGAAGTCATGGCGCTTTCCGCGAGTGATATCCCAAAATCGAATATCTGCCATTGCTGCAATTATCCCAAAACGGGATAATTAAGCCATCAGATAACCAGGAGGGTTAAACATGATGGATAAACGCGATTGGCATCCGGCGGACGTGATCGCCGCATTAAAGAAGAAGGGCACGACGCTGGCGGCGGTGTCCAGAGAGGCGGGATTGGCATCTTCTACGTTGGGCAATGCACTGGCTCGGCACTGGCCGAAGGGAGAGCGACTGATAGCCGAAGCTTTGAATCTGCCCCCTGCGGAGATATGGCCTTCAAGATACTCTGAACCTGCATATAAGGATGAGCAGGGCGGTCATTCTGCATCAGAACTCGGCACTATTTAACGCGGATGAAAACAGCAGGTACAAATATGGGGGCAGGGCAGTTAACTATCCGCAGCCCCCATTATTATCTAATGAATAGTCGCGGTTATTGCTTAACAACAAGGTGGCTGCGCTGTTCTTTGCTCAATGCTTTATTAGAGCTGGAAATGACGCAGTTATATTTTTCGTCTTTATTGATAATCATAAAGGTGCTGACCGGGTTTTTATAGTCTTTGTCGATAGTGAAATAAACATAATCCTGCGGCAAAGAACTCGGTTTGAAGGCGCCAAACGCATAAACACCTGCCATGCCCAACGGGGACAAATCAACCGTGAGCTCTAGCGGCTGCAGGGTATTCGGGGAGGGCAGCATGGATTTTGCGGACATCATCATCGAAGTGGTATCGATGGTGTATTCGCTGGTCACTTTCATCCCGACATACCTGGATTCAGGTGTCGAAAGCTGTTTCATACAGGCGGCATCGTGCTGGGGCGCGGGGCTGCCATTTTCTTGTACGGCGTGCACATGCTCCAACGTCACCAGCGCTTTGCCGGTCATCGTTTTTGCGCTGTCTGCCGCTTGTGCCATACCGGAAAAAACGAGGGCAGCAACCGTGGGTAGAATAACGCCAGTCATTATTTTCATTACTTTTCTCCAGACTTTTATGAATGGGGAAGCCATATTGACTTTCCCGTGTGTGTAGTCGATGAAAGTTAATTAATGAAATTATGGGTAGCGCTGAATCACCTTGTGTAAACACATGGCATGACACCGCTGCCCAGAAGAATAACTGGCGTTTTTAAGATGAGGACATAAATTTTAAATAAACGGACGTGTGATTATCGTTATTAAATTTCGGGCATATGAACTGTATGGATAACCTTAGTCAATATCCGGGATAGATACAACTCGATGGGAGAATTTTTTATTTTATCGAAGCAATAGTTGAATTAATAAGCCAATAGATTATTTCCATTGGCTTATATATACATGCTTATTATTATCTTGTTGCCACTGGGTTAACGCTTTTTAAACAGCGGCAGCATTCTCACCAAGGTATTGTCCTTAAAGGCATAATGATGAATCAGCGCCGCAGCGGCGTGCAAGCCAATCAGCCAATAACCGAAAGCGGCCAGCGTCTTGTGCCAGCCGATAATCGTCCGCGCCTGCGGCCGGTCGGCAATCTCGGCAAACGGCATCGGCAGGCCGAATAAAAACCACTCCTTGCCGCCAAGATAGCGGGAATAGACGCCCAGAACCGGCAGCGTCAGCAGCAGCAGGTAAATCAGGGTATGCACCAGATGCGCCGCGCCGGTTTGCCATTTTGGCGGTTTCGGGCTGATGGCGGGGGAGGCGTGACGCGAGCGCAGGATCAGGCGAGCGATCATCAAGACGAAAACCGTCACCCCGCAGCTGAAGTGGGTGACCACCAGCAGATACCATAACGGTGTGCCCGGTTCGGCAAAGCCCCTTAGCTCAATCGTGGCACAGGTGATGACCAACAGGATAGCGACCAGCCAGTGCAGACGGATCTGCATTGGCATAAATGTTTTCTGCACTGGGTTTGCCTTGCTAAGGTGAGATTCGATAGGCATTGAGAGTAACGAAATGTTACAGGAGAGGAAAGCGCCGGGTTTGAATTTATCCCGGCGCTTTGGCTTAGTTCACCTTCGCCTTGGCGAAGTCACTGCCGTTCACGTCAACCACATAGCCGCTGACGTTGCTGCGGGTGGCGTAGAACACCTTGCCGTTAGCCAGCGGCAGCAGCGGGGCCTGTTCGGCAAAAATCACCTGCGCTTGCTGATAAAGCTTGGCGCGTTCTGCCGGGGCGCTCACCTGAATCGCCTGCTGGATCAACCGATCGTAACCTTTGTCGCACCAGCGGGCTATGTTGGCGCCGGTTTGCACGCCGGCGCAGCCGAGCAGCGTGGCGAAGTTGTCCGGGTCGCCGTTATCCGACATCCAGCCATACAGCGCGCTCTGCTGTTCCCCTTTGCGCAGCCCGGCCAGATACTGCCCCCATTCCCAGGTGACGATTTTGGCCTTCACGCCCACTTTCGCCCAGTCGCTCTGGATCATCTCGGCAATACGCCGCGAATTAGGGTTGTATGGCCGCGCCACCGGCATCGACCAGATGTCGGTTTCAAAGCCTTTTTCCAGCCCGGCCTGTTTCAGCAGATCACGGGCCTTTTGCGGATCGTAGGTATATTCCGGCAGTTTGTCGTTGTAGCCCAGCATACCAGGCGGCAGTATCGAATAGGCCGGCGTACCGCTGTCTTTAAACACCGCTGCGACAATCGCCTTCTTGTCCACCGCATAGCTCAGCGCCTGGCGAACCAGCACGTTATCAAAAGGTTTCTTCTGGGTGTTGAACGCCAGGTAGCCGACGTTCAGGCCGTTGATGTCATGCAGTTGCAGGTTTTTGTCGCTCTTGATGGCGTCGAACTGCTCCGGCAGCGGGGCGGGAATGATCTGGCACTCGTTGGTTTTCAGCTTGGCCACCCGGGTCTGCGCATCCGGCGTGATGGAGAAAATCAGGTGTTTGCTGGCCACCTCGCCTTGCCAGTAATGCGGGTTGGCCACGTAGCGGATCAGTGAATCCTGCTTGTACTGCTGCAGTGCGAACGGGCCGGTGCCGATAGGCCAGTTATCCACGTACTCCGGCGTGCCTTTCTTCAGCATGGCATCGGCGTATTCTGCGGAAAGAATCGAGGCGAAATCCATCGTCCAGTCGGCCAAAAACGCGGCGTTGGGCTGGCTCAACGTAAAGCGCACGTGGTCGTTATCCACCGCTTCGACGTGGGTAATCAGCTTGTCCAGCCCGGTGTCGGTAAAGTACTCGTAGTTACCGCCGGACACCTTGTGGTACGGATGATTAGCGTCTTTTTGGCGCATCACGGTGAACACCACGTCCTCGGCGTTGAAGTCGCGCGTCGGGGTGAAGTATTTGTTGCTGTTGAATTTCACGCCCTTGCGCAGCGTAAAGGTGTAGGTTTTGCCATCCGGGCTGATGGTCCACTCGGTGGCCAGCGAGGGGGCAGGGGTTTTATCGCTTTCGCGCAGCGTCAGCAGGCGGTTATACAGCACCTGCGAGGTGGCGATAAAAGTCGGCCCGGAGCTGGCGAGTTGCGGATTGAAAGACTCCGGCGAGGCGACCGTGCAATAAACCAGCGTATCGGAAGCCGCCAGAGCGTTGCCCGCCGCCAACAGGCTGGTTCCCGCCAATAGCAGGCCTGCAGTTGTTTGTTTTAAAAGCATAAAAGTGATAGCTCCCTCAGGTTGATGGGGGACACTGCCGCCGCTGTGGCATTCAGGCAGCCCCCGGTTTAACTATAATGAGGCTTTGCGGATCTGGGAACGGGTGGCGGCGGATTCCTTTTCGGTTATTACGCCGGCCGCCAATATTTCCACCGCCGCCGGCGAAGGTTTTTTGCCTCGATAATCCCCTCATTCGACACGCATTAACCTGTTGTCCTATATTTATGAAAATGATAATAAGTGTTATTATCATTTTCATTTGTAACCATGTTGAAACACTTTCAGCGCGTTGCGGCCGTCGTTTTTCTGGTCTCCATGTCGCATATCAAAGGTAGGTAACATGTCGGAAACCCTTTTGGCTACTGAATGGCTGCCGCTGTCGCCGGCGCAGTTAGATTTCTGGGAGGAGTTTACCCTGCACCCCGGGCAGCCCTTTTCCACCGTCGCTCACCTCACCGAATTGCGCGGAGCGGTGGACGAGGCGGCGCTGTGTCGGGCGATAACCCTCACTGTCGCAGAAACGCAGGCGTTTGCGCTGCGGTTTGGCACCCGCAGAGGCGATCGGTTGCCGATGCAGCGCTACGATCCCGAACGGATTCCGCGCCTGAAGCGTATTGATTTGCAGGAACATCCCGACCCTTACCAGGCCGCAATGCGGCTGATGCAGGCCGATGCCGAGCAGCCGATGGATCTGCACAGCCAACCGATGACGGCCGTGTGGCTGCTCACTCTGGGGCCGACGCGCTATATCTGGTACCTGCGTGCTCACCATATCATTATCGATGGTTACGGCATGGCGCTGGTCGAGCATCGCTGCGCTACGCTGTACGCGCATTTTCTCGGCAAGGGCTCAGCGGGGCAAGCATTGGGCGCCTTCAGCGCTTTCCAGCAACATGAGCTGGCCTACGGGGCTTCAGAACGTTGCGACAAAGATCGCCGGTTCTGGCAGCGTTATTTACCGCCGTCGCAGGTGTTGCCGACGGTGCGTAAAGGTGGCCGGGAATATGGCGTGAAATGCCTCAGCACCAGCACCCCGCTGCCGGAGGACATTTCACGGCGGCTGCGCCTGTTGTCCGAGCGCAGCGGTATCGGCTGGCCCGATCTGCTGCTGGCTCTGTCCGCCGCCTGGCTGTTTTTTACGTTGCCGCCTTTACCGCATGAAAGAGGGGATACACGGACCTTGTGGATGCCGGCGATGAACCGTCGCAGCAGCAAAGCGACCAATACGCCGGCTTTGGCGGTCAATACGCTGCCGTTTTTGGTTTCACTGCGTGCGGAAGAGACGTTGGGGCATTTCCTGTCCGGCGTGACGCAGACGCTGCGTGAACTGCGCAGCCACGCCGGTTACCGCCTGCGGCAGATTGCCGCCGATCGCGGCGTGACACCCGCGTCGCGTCTGTTTATTTCGCCGTTTATCAACGTTCAGCCATTCGACTCGGCCGGTTTCAGCGGTTGCACCAGCACGCGCCGGGTGCTGGCAGGCGGTGCCGGCGACGGAATTAACCTGATCTTCCGTGGCAGCACTGACGCCGGCGATCTGCATTTGGATATCGATGTCTTTGTGCAGCAGTTCCCTACCGCCGGGGCGGCCAACTACCGAAGCGCCTTGCAGGACTTTTTGCAGCGCGCGTTACGGGAAGGGGCGTTGGAGATGGCGATCGGTGATCTGGTGGCGGTGCCCGCCTGATGAAAGCGGGCAGGGGATGACCCTGCCCGTAGGGGATTGAGGGTTAGCGGGCCAGCAGCGCTGCGACCTCCCGTGCATTTTTGCAGGGGATCAGCACCGTTGGCGGCAGTTGGGTGCCAAAGGCGTCATTAAGCCGTGCGGCCACCTGGCGGATGTGCGGCAGTTTCAGCCCCATGCTGATAAAGGCGGTTTCCTCCCCCCACTCAGGACGTGGCGCCGCGCCGATGGCCTGCAGATAGATGGTCAGAATTTTGCCGCTCTGCGCCGGCGGCGCGCTCGGCAAAGGTGCTGCACAGGCGTTCAACCCGGGAGCCGCCCGCCCGGCCCCGAGCGCGGTGCGAATAGCGTGACGGTCGGTTTTTCCGTTGCCGGAGAGCGGCAGCGCTTCGGCGTGGATAAAGCGCGTCGGGATATGTGTACAAGGCAGATAGCCGGTCGAGAAGGCGCGAATATCCGCCAGTGACAGCGGCTTGCCGTCGTGGGTGAGGTACATCGCGCCCAGCGTCGACTCGGCATTTTCCCCGCTCGGATAATCCACCACCACAATGTCCAGAATCGCCTCATGCCCGCGCAGCACGTCTTCGATCTCCGGCAGCGACACGCGCACGCCGCGGATTTTCACATAGCCGTTCACCCGGCTGGCGAACAGGATGTTGCCGTCCGGGCGATAGTAGCCCTGATCGCCGGTGCGGAAGGCCCGCAGCGGTTGACCGTCGGGGCCATTCAACGGGACGAAGTCATGTTGCTTCACTTCGCCGTCTTCCAGATAGCCTAACGCCAGATTCACCCCCGCCGTATGAATGCGGCCCACCACGCCGGCCGGGCAGTGCGTGCCGTCGTCATGGCAAATAAAGTATTGGTTGCCCGGCAATGGTTGGCCGTAGGGCACGGTGCCGGTGTCCTGCGCTGCAATCGGGTGCCAGATGCTCCAGATAGTGGTTTCTGTCGGGCCGCCGAGTGAGAACAGGCAAATGTCCGGGCGCAGGCTACGCAACGTCTGTACCGTCGCCGGTTTGATGTAATCGCCGCCCTGAGCCACCAGCCGCAGTGAGCGCAGGCTGTCGGCCGTTTTGCAGGTGAGCAGCATTTCCAGGATCGCAGGCACGGAACACCACAGGCTGACGCGGTGGCGCTCCACCAACTGGTTCCAACTGATGGCGTCTTTTTCTTGATGCGGGGCGGGCAGAACCAGCGTCGCACCGGCGCTGAGCGAGCCGAACAGGTCAAACATCGACATATCGTGGTGCGGCGGCGTCACGGAGATAAACACATCATCGGCGGTGACCGCCCAGCGTTGCAGAGTCTGCCCAAGCACGTTGGCGGTGGCGCGGTTGTTGAGCACCACGCATTTGGGTTTGCCGGTGGTGCCGGAGGTGTACAGGTAATAGCTTGCTTCGGTGCTTGCGCTGCGTTCCGTCAGCGTCTGGTCGCCCGGCAGTTCAGGCGTGCCGGCTGCCGGATCGAGCAATTCTGTCGGCGTCACCCCGTGCGGGGTATCCAGCTCGCCCTGATGCACCACCAGATCCGGCCGGCAGTTGCTCAGCAGATAGGCGGTGCGTTCCGGCGGCGAGTTGATGTCGATCGGCACCCAGATAACCCCCAGCAGCGCACAGGCCAGGGAGACAGTCACGTGTTCCGGGCTGCGCGCCAGATACAGCGCCAGCACGCTGCCGCGCCCCAGATTGCGCCGTTGCAGGTTGGCCATTACGGCTCCGACCTGGCGGCCCAGTTCAGGATAAGACAGGGTTTGCTCATCGCAGATCAGCGCCGGTCGCGGCTGTGGGTCGTTAAACAGCCGTTCGGCCAGCTGCGCCAGGTAGGGATAAGCGGTGAATGCCGCTTCGCCGTAGTTATGGCGATAGTGTCGGTAATCGATAAAGCGCGCCGGGGCGATCTCCAGATCGCCGCCCTGGCACATTTGCACCACGCGGCGTTGCAGGGCGTCCAGCATCGCCTGCACCTGTTCGCCGTCCAGCGCCTGCTCGGCGTAATCGACGCACAGTTGCAGATTTTTGTCGGCATCCTGCGTCAGACGGATGTCGATCGCGACCTGCGGCGTTTGGGTCAGGCCGTCGTGGTAGCGGACCGGTGCGCCGGCCGGCAGTGTCTCCCAGCTCAGGCAGTTGGTGAGAATGACCGGCAGCGCCGGGGCGCCCTGGCTGCGGTTCAGCAACTGCCGCGCCAGATCGACGCCGGAAAACGTCAGGTGGTCGAGAGCGCCCAGTATGTCGTCTTGCAGTGCCTGCGCACGGCTGACAAAGGTACCGCCCGCGCGCGAATAACGCACGGCCACAAAGCTAGAGGCGTTGCCGAGCGAACCCCCAGCAGCAGGAAACGCCACCGGCACGCCCACACACAGCTCGCCGTCGGTGGTCCACTGCGCCAGCGTATCGAGGATCACCGCCGAAAGGGCGCTGTTGCGCAGCAGCGAATGGGCTGAGCCCAGGCGTGAAAAGGCTTTTAGCACGTCGCGCGGCAGGGTCAGGCTGGCGCGCCGGTAGCGAGAGCTTTTGATGTTGGCCAGCGGGGCGCGCCACGGCAACGCCGAAGGCGTGGTGACGTCCTGCAGTTTGGTCTGCCAATAGGCGGCGTCGGCCCGGCGCTGTTCTGCCGTTGCGGCGGCCGGCGGGGTAGCCGGTGCGATTGGCGGCAACGGAGCGTCATCGAACAGCCGGGCTATCAGGGTAGCGATGCCCTGACCATCGAGGATCAGCGCGTCGAAGCTGGTGAAAATCAGGGTGTCGTAGCGCCCGGTTGCGTCCTGCGTCTCCGGCAACTGAATGGCGGCAATACGCCACAACGGCTGCGCAGGATCGTGGCGCTGGTGCGAATACAGCTCGCGCAAGGCGGCCAGCCGTTGCTGCGCAGCATCGTGCTCCAGTGAGCGCAGATCGTGCCGATCCAGGTTCAGCGTGGTTTCCGGCCGTACGCGCTGGGTGAAACGCTGGGGATCGAGGCAGGTACGCAGCGCGGGATAGTGCCGCACCAGTTCGGCCAGCCGGGTTTCCAGCCGTGCCAGATCCAGCCGCTGGCCGCGGTATTCGCGGAAATCGTGCATCGCCACGCCGCCGAGCGGCCATTGTTCGCTGCGGCCGAGGAGGTAAGCCTGTTGCAGCGCGGTTAATGGTGTCTCCATGGTATTTCCCTATTGTCGCTAACCGATGAAAAAGAACGCAGGGCGCGTGGGGCTACGCGCCCAAAACCGATATCAGACCTGAGGCGCCAGCACGTTCAGCAGCATTTTCGCGCCTTCGGCGGCCTTGGGGTCACGCTCGCAGATCAAAGCGGCCAGCGTTGCCGGAGTGGGGTGCGCCGCCAGATCTTGCGCGGTCAAGGCTACCGGCAGGTATTTATTGAGTACCCCGAGCAGGGCGAGCAACGCGGCCTCCGGCAGCGGCAGGGCGGTGATGTCGTCATCGTCGCGCAGCCTGACGCCCGGCGCTACGCGCGCCACCAACCGGTGCAGCAACTGGCGTACCGGGGCCTGGGTTTCCGGTAAGCACTGTGACAGCAACTGCGCCAATGGCCGCCTGAAACTGTCGGGGTGGCGTGCCGCCTGCTGTAACAGGGTGCTGTAGGTGGCAAACAGCTGCTGCGGTAATCGGTCCGGGAAGGCATCCATCCGCAGATCCCAGTTGATCAAGATACCGCCGTTGGCGTGCGCCACCTGGGCGTCCAGCGCCACCTGCGGGCCCTGGGAAATCACCCAGTCCAGCGGGCCGAAGGTGCGGGTGACCTGGTCGGAAAATAGCGCTTTGCCGCGAATGCCGAAACCGGCGGTGAACACCACCGGCGAAGGTTGCATGCTGCCGTGCAGGCGCGACAGGTCGCGCATCACGCTCACGCCCGGGTAGTCGGCATGGGTGAGCAATTCCGCCAACTGATCCATCAGGCGGCGGCAGAAGGCGGGCAAGTTTTCCGCCGGATTGAGCTCTACACCGAGCAGCACCAAATTCGAGAAGTCGCCAATGATGCCCTCTACGCCTTCCGCATCGCGGTGGAACAAGGGTACGTTGAGCCGGAAGCGTCGCAGGTTCCAGCCGTGGCCGACGGTAATGGCAAACAGTGCCAGAAACAGGGAGGAAAGCGTGACGCGGTGCGCTTTGGCGGCATCGGCCAGCGCCTGAGCCTCTGTGGCGTTCAGTTGAAGCGCCAGCCGATCGCTCTGACAGCGTTCCAGTGCGCGCAGCAGGTGGGGCGCGGGCGGCAGTTGCGCCAGGCGTTCGCGCCACCAGGCCTGAGCGCGGGCTCGTCGCTGCAGCAGCTCGATGTCGGCATGGTGCCGATCCAGATAGTCAAAATAGGGCACGCCGTCGTTGTCGGGGGCGGCCGGGCAGTGGTGATAAAACCGCGCCAGATCCTCCATCAACACGCGAAATCCCATGGCATCGCCGGCGATCATGTCCAAATCCACATGCAGCCGGCGGTGGCCGTTTGGCAACAGACTGAGGCTGATATCACAGGGAATGCCCTGTTCCAGCGGCAATTTTTGGCTGCTTTTTTGCCGGCGTTTGGCGTTCAGCTCGTTGGCTGCCTCGGGGGCGTCGGTGTGGCGGAAATCGTCGATATGCAGGCAATGGTGCGGACCGCAGGCATCAATGGTCTGTTGACCGTCCGCCGTGATGCGCAGGCGCAGCATCGGGTGGTGCAAATAAAGGGCGGTCACGGCCTGTCTCAGTCGTTCGACGTCCAGGTCGCAGCCGTTAAATTCCGCATACAGGTGGGCGGAGACGCCCCCCAGCGGCGCTTCGGATTGCCGGCCCACCCAGTAGGCGGCCTGCATCGTGGTCAACGCTTTCATTGGGTTTCCATCAGTATTGAGAGACGGGAAGAATATATGTCAATGTTAATAGGAATGAAAATTATTACTATTTTTATTTGTTGTTGTAAAACGAAGTCGTCATAAGGGGCAGGATGAGTATTGTCACCCCAGGGTAAATGAATATTTTTTATATTATTATGTTTTATATTAATTTTTAAAGAAATTATTGCGATTTGAAATGATGAAGGAAACCGATTTTTTTGGTCTTTATGCTGTTTCTTTGTGAGCCTGTCCATTCTCCTTATTGATAATGATTTGCATTAAAATATGTAAAATATTATCATTATTAACATTTCTTTACGTTTCCAGACAAAAATACTGCATCCGCCCGCTGTGCGTCTGGGGGGAGGCCGTCTGCTGCAGGGATAGGCAATAGCAAGGTCAGGAAGGCCGCAATGCCAGTGTTAGTGTGAGTGTCAGCGTCGTTACCTATGTGAAAACAATCAAATTTTTGTGCATCTGGGATGAAAGGAGAATACATCTATGAGCAAGCATTCAGCGGCTCAAAGGCATAAAATCGTAGGAAACAAGGAAAAAACGGGCTTACAGGCCATCGGGGCATTTTCCTCACTCTTTTTGGGACTTTGCTCTGTGTCTGTGGGGAGCGTTAACGCAGCAGCGCCGGACGATAAGGTGCAGGAAGCCGCCGACAGCAAACGCCAGGGCAATTGGCAGGACTCGGAGAGCCTGCTGGTCACCGGCGAAAAAATTAAACGCACCATTTTCGATACCGGCTCCAGCGTGCAAGTGTTCGACAGCGAACGGATTTCTTCCATGCCGAATGCGTTGCAGGTCACCGATTTGCTGCGCATGACCCCCAACGTGGTCGATTTGGGCATTGGCAACAATTTGCCGACCGTGCGCGGCATCGACGGCTCCGGCCCGAACGTCGGCGCCAATGCTTTCCTCAGCGGCACCCGCCCGCGCCTCAATCTGTCAATGGACGGCCGCTCTCTGACCTATAACGAGCAGGCATTTGGTCCGCAGTCGCTGTGGGATCTGGATCGCGTTGAAGTGTTCCTCGGCCCGCAGAGCTATATTCAGGGGCGCAACGCCATTGCCGGCGCCATCGTGATGACCAGTAAGGATCCGACTTTCGACTGGGAAAGCGCCTTCAAGGGCGGAGCCGGCAATCAGCATTCTTCACAGCTGTCCGCCATGGCCTCCGGCCCGCTGGTGGAGGACCAACTGGCGTTCCGCGTCAGCGTCGATCGCCAGCGTCGCCGCAGCGATGTCGACCTTCCCGCCTATGAACCGGTAGGCGATCCTCGTGAGGTTGAAGCCACTACCGCTCGCGCCAAACTGTTGTTTAACCCGGCAGGTATGCGCGAGTTGACCACCAAGCTGACCTTTAACCATTTTGGCAGCACTTCACCGCAAAACGAGAGCCTTAACCCGCTGGTTCACCCGACCAACCCGCGCCACGATCCGCGTCGTGCCGTGTTTAAAAGCAACACCAACAGCAGTGTCTGGGATTTGGCCTGGGAGCAATCCGACAGTCTGACGCTGGAAAACCGCGTTATTTACACCGACTTCAACATTAACCGTCCTACGGCCTACAACATTCAGTATGCAGAAATCGACGGTAAAGAGGTGCATGTGGAGCCGGTGGCGCGCTTTGGCGGGCCTGACAGCCGCCTGCGCGGGCTGGCGGGGGTGCGCTATTTCCACGCCAAGCAGGATGAGTTCGTTAATATTTTCGGCGGTTCCAGCTTCAAGGATAAAACCGACACCAACTCGGCCTTTGCCGAACTGACCTACGCCATCACGCCGCAGGTGGATATCACCGCCGCCAGCCGCGTGGAACGTGAACATCGCCGGCGCACCGGTGGCAGCAATGCCGTGCGTATCGATTTCGACGAAACCTACGATGTGTTCCTGCCGAAGCTGGATCTGGCCTGGAAACCGACGGACACGCAGACCTACGGCGCCAAAGTGGCGCGCGGCTATAACGCCGGCGGCGCCGGCATCACTATCGGCACGCCGGTGGTCAGCTACACCTACGGCTCCGAATATGTCTGGAACTATGAGCTGTATTCCCGCCACCACCTGAAAGACGCCAACGTCATCCTGACCAGCAACATTTTCTACAACGACTACAAGGACATGCAGCTGCCTTATTCGTTGAGTGAAAACTCCAGCGTGATCCGCAATGCCGACAAGGTGGAAACCTACGGTGCGGAAATGGGGGCGACCTGGCAGCCGCGTTGGGACTTCGAGCTGTTCGGTAACGTCGGCCTGCTGAAGACCAAGATCAAGAAGTTCTCGGGCAGCGGCGTAGATGGGCACGAACTGGCGCGTGCGCCGGCCTATACCGCCAACATGGGCGCCAAGTACCAGTTGATGGCCGGGCTGGAACTGAGCGGCAACGTGGCGTTCTCGGACTCCTACTACTCGCAGTACGACAATGATTCACGCGGGCGTATCGGCTCTTACTGGTCGGCGAATACCCAACTGGCGTACACCTTCGCCTATGGCCGCGCCACCCTGTATGCGCAGAACCTGTTTGACTCGGAACGTCGCGTGATGGTCAGCGGCAACGACGTTTATACCGCGACCCAGCAGCGTCCGCGCATGATCGGCGCCGCACTGGAACTGACATTCTGATAACGGGCTTTGTCAGATGCCAGTGGGCGTGCAAACGCCCCTTTTCGTGACAAGCGTTCCCCGACGTTCCGGTGCGACCGGACACAAGGAGATAGAGCAGTGAGCGGTTATTTTGACAATATTCTGAGCGACGACGAGGCCCAGCGTCTGGATCTGGCGTTCAAGACGCTGGGCGAGCAGGCAGCGGATGCCTCGCAGCCTTTGAGCGAGGCGGAAGAGCTGGCGTGGTTCACCCACCAGCAGCGGGGAGACGGCGGCAGCCAACAGGCGATGGCGTGGCGGTTGGGCGGTGAGCCGGATATCGGCAGGTTGGCCAGCGCGCTGGAGGCCCTTACGCGGCAGATGCCGGAGCTGGACGTCCGCTATGATTTCGATGATGAGCTAGGTTTGCGCAAGCTGCGAGGCAATGCGCGGCTGAACCCGGTGGAGATTCAGCCGGTGACGAGCGAGGAACAGGCGGTCAGCCGTTTGTTGCAGGCGCAGGCCACACCGCTCGAACTGGCACGGGAAGCGCCGTTGCGCTTTTTGGTGTTCACGGGCGTAAACGCCGTGTTGGGCGTGGTTGCGCACGATATTTTGACTGAAACGCTGTCATGCCGGCACTTATTGACCCGGTTGTCGGCACTGTATAACGGGCAAGAGCCGGCACCGATGTATGCCGCCCTGCCGCCGCTGGGGTTAAATGCGCGATTGCCGGAAAGTACCGCTCTGGCGCTGCCGTGGCCGCGCCATGCGGCCGCACTGCGGGATTATCGTCCGGCCGTGCCGCAAGATGGCATTCTGGCGCAGGCCGGTGTACGCATCGTGACCCGTGTTGCGCGCAGGATGTTACCCGCCGCCGAAAACCCGGCGCAGCTGTTGGCGGCGGTTGCCGTTCGCTTCGCCGGCTTTATCTCCGCTCAGGCCGGCGGGCAGCCTCTGCAACTGTGCGTGCCGCAAGGGGATGCGCAAGAGGCTATTGGCCTGGAGAGCTGGACGGACACCACCCGCTTGAAGCGCCTGACTTTACAACACCATGACCCTGAGCCATTGAACAGGCTGTTGGCGCAACAAACGGCGGAAGAGCCGAACCCAGACCTGGCCCAACTGCTGGTGACCTGGCTGGCGGATCCGTCGGTGGCTTTACAGCTCGATGGCGTGAGCGCCGAGCGCATGTTGTTGCCGCCGCTGCATACCCCCTTTGAACTGGTGCTGGCCCTCAGCCTGCCAGATCCCGATTCGGTGCTGTTGGAGCTGGTCGCAGACCCAAGATTAACCCCGCATGCCGCCCCTTTCCTGCTGGAGCAGTTTGTCGCTTCTCTTGCCGGGCAGAGGATAACGGCGGCGCTGCTTCCCGCCAGTGAACGGCCTATGGCGCCGGACAACGGCGGCACTGTGGTGGACGACAGGGTAAATGAAGAGATCGCTCAGCTGATTCTGGCGGAGTTCCGCGACGCGCTGGCCGCGCCGGAGATGACCCTCGATGAAGATTTCTTCGATCGCGGCGGGCATTCGCTGGTAGCGACCCGCGTCATCGGTCGGCTGCTTAGCCTGCACCGCATCGAGCTTAACATTAACGATCTGTTCAGCCACGCTACCGCTCGCGGCTTGTCGGTTTACGCGAAACGGCAGGCGGCTGCGGCCCCGGTGGCGGAGCGGGTCACTCAGGATCAGGGCGAAGCGGTACAGGCGCCGCTGTCACTGGCGCAGCACTCTTTGTGGAAGGTTTACGAAGCTTTTGGTCATGATGAAATCTTCAACCTGCCGTTCGCCATCAGTTTCCTCGATCCTGTGGATGAAGGGGCGTTGCGCCAGGCGTTTATTGACGTGATGGTGCGCCACAGCGTACTGCGCTCGCTGTTTATCGAGCAGCAAGGCGAGGTGCGCCAGCAGGTGGTGCCGGCCGTTGAGCTGCCGGACTATGCCTGGTTCCGTTTCTCCCATGAAACCCCGCCCGGCGACGCGAGCGAAATGCTGGCCAAAGCCGGTGAACACCGCTTTAACCTGGCCGCCGAGTTGCCGCTGCGCGCCACCTTCCTGCGCGACGTGGCAACGGGCCGGCAGTTGCTCTCGCTGCTGTTCCACCATGTGGTGCTGGACGAGTGGTCGCTGAACCTGATGATGGAAGAGCTGGGCATGGCCTACCGCTATCGTGTGGCGGGGCAGCCACCGACGTGGAAAACCGAGGTGCCGCAATTTTATGCCTTCGCCCGGCAGCAACAGGCGAGCGGCGTCAGGCAAAAACACCTGGATTACTGGCTCGATAACCTGCGCGATGCACCGGTCGGCCAACCTTTGTTCCAGCAGGAGCCTTCACACCATCCTGCGGTACCGGCAGAGGCCGACGTCAACGGCGGGTGGCTGGAGTTCGACGTCGATCCGGCGGTGGCGGATGGGCTGTACGCGCAGGCCAGAAAGAACAACGCTTCGCTGTTCAACGTGGTCTACGCCGGCATTACCACCGCCCTGCGCCTGCTTGGCGGCCCGGCGGACCTGCTGGTGGGCACCTCGACCTCCGGCCGTAACGACGCCGAATTCTTCGATACCGTCGGCTACTTCACCACCGTGGTCGTGCACCGGGTGCGTTTCGCTGATTCGCTGACGCTGGCGGGGCTGATCGACCAGGTCAAAAACACCATCAACGGCTCGATGCCTTACACCGATATCCCGATCGATCTGGTGGAAGAGGGGCTGTTTGGCGCGCACGCCGATCGCAAGAATCACATGTTCGAAGTGTTCATTCAGATCCACAGCCGCATCAAGCTGAACGGGGAATTCACTCTGCAAGACGGCAGTACGGTGGCGTACCGCCAGGTAGAGCCGGAAAAAACCGAATCGCTGCTTGGCCTGCAGTTTGAGGTGATGGAGGAAAACCTCGACGGCGTGAAATCCCTGCGCGTGATGATGACCTACCGCACCGATCACTACACCGCTCAGCAAGCGGGGTTGATCGCCGGCACCATTCAGCACGTGTTCTCACATTTTGCGCAGCACGCTGGCGGGGACATCCCGCTGTCGGCCCTGTCGCCGGCGCCGCAGGAATAACGTTGTTCACCCTAACGGGCTTTATTATTTCAAGGAGATAAACGGATGTCTGGAACAATAGGAACACCTCGCGCCTTACTGTCGCTGTTGATTGCAACCTCGTTGGTGGTGGCCGGTGCGGCACAGGCCCGCGATGCCGGGATCAAGCCAGAGGATATCCAGCGTCAGGCGTTGTCGTCTGCGCTGGTGGAGATGGCCTACAGCCCAAGCCAGCAGTCGCTGTTCGTCAGCGCGCCGGACTGGAAGGAAGAGGCGCGTTCTCGCGTGCTGCGCCTGGATCCGGCAACGCTGGCGGTGCAGGCGGAGATCCCGCTGCAGGTTAAGGGGTTTGGCGTGGCGCTGGATGATGCCGGTAAACGGCTGTATCTGACGCAGGGCTTCAACGGTTCGGTCGGCGTGGTGGATACTCAGACCAACCGTGCGCTGAGCAGCATCCCGGTGACCGAAAAGACGATGCTTGAGCAGACTTACAAACAGGCGGGCATCAGCGGCAAACGGCTGGAGTTCCTGCTCAAGGAGCTTAAGCGCTTCAAGATCACCGAAGATTACCAGTACCGGATCCGCGAGGTGAAATATGACGCGCAGACCGGTCGCCTGTTCCTGCCGGGGCTGGGATTTGGCGTGGATAGCGTGCTGTTTGTGGTCGACACCCGCAATAACAAGTTGGAAAAAATCATTCCCGGTTTTGGCTATAACGCGGTGGGCATCACGCTCGACGAGAAAGGACGACGGGTATTCGTCTCCAACATGCAGGGGCAGTTGATCACCCTGAATGCCGATACGCTGGCAATCACCTCGACGAAAGAGATCCAGGCGGATCAATTGCTGAACCTGGTGTATGACGGCAATAATAACCGTTTGTTAGGGGTGGATCAGGGGATCGATCGTGACGACTACCGCAACACTCATCTGGGGCACGACTATGCCAAGCGCAGCAGCGGGCACCGGGTATTTGCTCTGGATGCGGACAGCGGAAAGGTGCTGGCCAGCGAACTGACGGATGAAGTGCCGATCGGCCTGCTGTTGGACGACGGCAACCAACGTCTGTACGTTGCCAACCGTAATGGGATCCGCGTCGAGCAGGGGGCGGGCACCTTGACGGTGTTTGATTCGAACACCCTCAAGCGCCTGCAAACCGTGGCGCTGCCGCCGCACCCTAACAGCCTGGCGTTGGATACGCGCAATAATGTGCTGTTCGTGACGGTGAAAAATGACGGTGCGAGCACCAAGGCCGGCAAACCGGAAAGCGTAGTGCGCATTCAACTGCACAAAAATTAAGGTTACCGCGCTGCGTCAGCTGCTGCTGACGCAGCCTTTTCGCCTATCCAGCCTAAACCGCCCTGGTAGGCTCGGTTCCCTTCGTCGGGGCGCTGCATGCTACGCCCACCTGATCACCTTGCGGTGTTTTTTGTCCGCTGTTTGGGTGACTGCAGATTCAATAACCGGAACCATTGTTGTGCTCGGGGCGAACCTCTGGCGCGCGTTTTTCCGGCGCGGGTTTGTGCGTTTTCCTGAGCGGTTTTTTATTGTGATGGGGCTTTGGCGGCATTTTATTGTCATGCGGTTTTTTATTATTCTGGTGAATTATCGGTTTTTCATTAGGCTCATTTACCGGCGGCGCCGCGAAGACCTGTACGCTATTTAACGCCATCACGGCGGTGAGGATAAACATCAGTTTTTTCATTATTACATCCTGAGTTCTGATAAATATATTTTTATTAAGCCCCCTATTAAAGGGGCTGTTATTTAGCGCGGTGCGTTAAAGTGATAACCGGGCCCGCCTGGGCCACCGCGCCCGCCGCCACCACCACCGCCACCAGGAGGTGGGAATAAACAGCCGGCCAGCATTGCGCTAATAGTCACCGCGCTGATGAACATCAGAATACGACGCATAATATAACCTTTATCACTAAATCGAGGTGGCTAGTATTATCTTCCGACGCGGAGGTTAGCAATATGGAAAGAGTAGGCAAACCGAAAATATTCCGTAAGTAAGATTATTCTAATCGGGGAGTGTCGGCCGACTGAGATAATACGGGCTAAAACCCAGCCTTGAGCATCTCTTCTCGCAGTAAATCGACGATCGCGGGTTCTATGTCAGGGAACTGTCGCGTAATGTCCGCAATCGCTCCCGCGACAGAAGGCGCTGAAAAGGTGCCGGAGAAGGGCACAAGAGGAAGGTTGGCGTCGCTGTCCGGAAACTCGCCGCTGATGGTTCCGGTGATCATCCCTCCTTTCTTTTCCGCAGTGAAGTCATATTCACCCACGTTTTTATTAATCAGTGTCATTTTTACCTCTATATCGCCGGCTCCAGTCGCGGGATTCTTTGCATTCCACTCTCCTTTTTCAAGGATAGTGGTTGAGGTGGAGAATACCAATGAAACGCGGGTTTTCAGGCTTTGATTTTGATGTGTGTCAACTCCCTATACAGAAGGCAATAAAAACTGGATTTGAACCGATAATTTTATTATAAACACCGCCGTTAGGGACAATAGTCGAATCTGAAACGGGAGTGTTTATGTTGGCTAAAATGAATCGATTGATCACCGCTGTGTTACTGATGTTATTGCTTCCTGCCGCCACTGCGGCGGATTATCGCGAAGGCGATCAATATACTCGCCTGGATAAACCGGTGGCCTCCGCCCCTGCGGTGGTGGAATTCTTCTCCTTCTACTGCGGCCCCTGCTACCAGTTTGCCGACACCTACCATGTTGGCAGCACCGTCAGCCAGGCGCTGCCTGCCGGCAGTAAACTGACCAAGTATCACGTTGGCCTGATGGGCAAGCTGGGTAACGAACTGACCGAGGCCTGGTCGGTGGCGATGGTGCTGGGGATTGAGGATAAAATTGAAGGGCCGCTGTTTGACGAGCTGCAAAAGAAGCGCGCCATCAACAGCGTTGAGGATATCCAGCGGGTGTTCAGCGCCGCCGGCGTGGATGCGGCCGCTTATGAAAATGCGCGCCACAGCCTGTTGGTGAAAGGCCTGATCGCCAAGCAAAATGAGGCGGTGAAGGCGCTGGACGTACGTGCGACGCCGTCGTTTTATGTTTCCGGCAAATACAAGATCGATAACGCCGGTATGGCGAGTACCAGTGTCGACGGCTACGCGCAGGAGTTCGCGGCCGTGGTCCGGTATTTGTTGGATACGCAGCCATAACGGCGCGTCGGTAACTTTACTTTGACCGACCCGGCTACGGCCGGGTTTTTCATTTGTGCATGGCAAAATGGGCAATCTGTGATCCCTGCGCCAGATCGCCGTCCCGGCGTTGATTGTGTGTTATCGGATTGTTATGTTTATTTTCTGTTCAGCAACGCTCGCGGTTTCATCGCGGGTGTTTGAAGGGGAAAACCATGGCAATTTCCGCACAGGTCAGAGACGCCGGATTTGAGGCGTGGTTGGGGAAAATCAATTCCGCCTGCGGCCGGTTCTGCGCCAAGACGCTGGGGCCGGGGTTTAGCGGCGCGATACAGGAGTTTCGCGCGCACGCGCTGCGCCTGAGCGTAGTGGATGCCGCCCAAATCCGGCTGTATCGCACGCCGCAGGAGATTGCCCGCAGCGACGGCTCGCACTTTTTTACCGTTTTTCAACTGCGCGGCAGCGCATTGATGGAGCAGGGCGATCGGCAGGCGGTGTTGTCCGCTGGTGACATCACGTTAATAGACGCTGCACGACCCAGCAGCTTTATCTTTCAACAAGACTCCCGCCAAATTTCCTTACTGATGCCGCGCAGCTATATCGAACAGCCTCTGGGCGTTGCCGACTTGTCGTGCGCACGGCGGATTGAGGCGGAAAACAGCGTGGTACGGCTCAGCCGGCAGTTGGTATTGGGCAGCATGCAGAACCCGCAGATGAGCGCCGCAGAGAGCGAGGCGATCCTGAACGCGGTGGCGACGTTGCTGCGCCCGGCGCTTATCGGCCGTGATGCGGTTTCCGAAGCGCAGCCGCAGCTCTTCGCACGTTCGCTGGCGCTTATTGATACGCATATTCAGTCGGAGCAGTTGCGGCCCGAGTGGATCGCCGGGGAGCTTGGCGTTTCGGTACGCAGCCTGTACCGGATGTTCGCCCGTCAGGGGCTGGTGGTGGCCCAGTACATCAAGAACCGCCGCCTGGACCTGTGCGCGCAGGCCTTGCGCAGTGCGCCGGGGCGGCAAAAACTGGCCACGGTCGGCTATGACTGGGGCTTTACCGATCACAGCCACTTTTCTACCGCCTTCAAAGCCCGCTTTGGCGTCTCGCCGAGCGAGTACCGCAAGCAGTATCAGTAGCGCCGCAGGCGGCGCCCTGATGATTTAGCCGATTCTCAATAGCGAATGCACACCGATTTGGTTTCGGTATAGGCGTCCAGCCAGTCGGGGCCGAAATCGCGGCCGCTGCCGGACTGTTTGAAGCCGCCGAACGGCATGTTGGCGTCGATCAACGTATGCGTATTGACCCACACCGTGCCGGCCTGAATGCGCGGCGTTAAAGCCATCGCCTGTTGCAGGCTGGTGGTCCACAGGCTGGCGGTCAGGCCGTAGTCGGTGTCGTTGGCCTTGCTCAGCGCCTCTTCGGCATCCGCTACCCGGATCAAATTGACCACCGGGCCAAACACTTCTTCACGCGTCAGGTTCAGCTTGTCGTCCGGATTAATCACCAGCGTCGGCGGGATGTAAAATCCTTGCGCATCCGGCCCGGCAGCGCCGCTGATCAACTCTGCGTGCTTGGATCTGGCATCATCCAGATAGGCCGCCACTTTATTGCGGTGATCGCGTGAGACCAGCGGGTTTATCTGTGCCGTGGCGTCCATGCCCGGCCCGACCGACAGCGATTTCACCGCCTGTTCGAACCCGGCCACCAGCCTGTCGTAAATCGGCGCTTCGATGTAAATCCGCGAACTGGCGGCGCACACCTGGCCCTGGTTGAGGAAACTGCCCATCATCAGGCCTTCGATCACCTGCTGCGGGTCCGCGTCTTTCAGCACGATGGCCGGGTTTTTACCGCCCAACTCCAGCGTGACGCGCGTCAGGCGATCCGCCGCGCTGCGTGCGATGCTTTTACCGACCGGGGTAGAGCCGGTAAAGCTCACTTTGGCGATCAGCGGGTGTTCGGTCAGCGCCTTGCCGCAACCGGTGCCACGGCCAGTCACCACGTTGAATACGCCCGGCGGGACGCCGGCCTCGGTGGCCAGTTCAGCCATGCGCAGCAGGGTAAGCGGGGTAGTTTCAGACGGCTTGATCACGATCGAACAGCCCGCCGCCAGTGCCGGCATCACCTTCCACATGCCAATCATCAGCGGGAAGTTCCAGGGCACGATGCCGGCTACCACGCCAATCGGCTCTTTACGGGTATAAACCTGATATTTCGCGCCCGGCGGCATCGGGATCGACACATCCAGGGTCTGGCCGACAATCTTGGTGGTCAGCCCGGCGGTATAGCGCATCCAGTTCAGCGTGCAGCCCACTTCAAAGGCGCGGGCGATATTGATCGATTTGCCCTGTTCCAGCGTTTCCAACTGGGCCAGCTCTTCGGCGTGTTGTTCAACCAGATCGGCATAGCGCAGCAAAATACGCTCGCGTTCGGCCGGCAAGCGCTGTGCCCAAGCTCCGGTTGTGAAGGCTTTATGGGCCGATTGCACCGCACGGGCTACGTCCTGCGCGTTGGCATCGGCGGTGGAGGAGATTTGTTGCCCGTCGGCGGGGTTATACACCGCCAACCGGTCATCGGCGCTGGACTCGCACCATTGACCGTCGATATACAGCCCGTGTTGACGATCGAGAAAACGCGAAACACTGTCCATCACTGCTTGGGTATTGTCAGGCATACGCCCTCCTGTCAGACAAAAAAGGTCGTTATCGTTAACCTTCAAAGCCTACAACAGGCGGCCGGGATCGCCTTTTGTCTGCCTGACATTCGGTTTGTGCTGCGTGACAGCCTGCGAGGAGGCAACGGCTGAGAAGCTCAGCCGTTGCTAAACAAGATTACGAACTGAGCGTCGCCAGGCGGGTGGCGAAGCCGAGGAACAGTAGGCCAATCAGGCCGTTGCCCAGTTTTGCCAGCCCTTTCTTATGGTTAAAGAAGTGCGCCAGCATTGCGCCCGAGAAGATCAGCGTGGTCATGTAGATAAAGCTGACCGACTCGAGGATCACGGCCAGGATAGTGAACGACAGGCCGGTGTGGGCATAGTTGAAATCGATAAACTGCACGAAGAACGACACGTAAAACAAAATCGCCTTCGGGTTGGTCAGGCTCAGCGTCAGCGATTTGCGCAGGATGCTGTGGCCGCCTTCAACCTGCTGTTGCTGCGCCGCGTTTTTCTGGATAAAGGTGGCGTAGAGGATTTTTGCGCCCAGGAACAGCAGGTAAATCGCACCGAGAAAACGCACCAGGGTAAACAGGAACGGCGTAGTGCGGATCAACGAGGCCACGCCGATATAGGCGCAGAAGATCAGGATCGCATCGCCGATAAACACGCCCAGCGCAGCGGTATAGCCGGCGCGTACGCCGCGTGAAACCCCGGTTTTCAGTACGTACAGCGTATTCGGGCCCGGCAGGATGATGATGAAAATCACCCCGGCCAGATAGGTCCAAAGATTCAGGACGCCAAAACTTTCTAACACAATAACCTCTCCATGCGCGGAACTGACAGGCAAAAAAACTGGCTACGCCCGTAGCCGTGCGCGATCCTAACGCCGCAGAGGTGGGTTGGCAACGTAATAAACTTCATGTTGTTTGCCGAAAATGGCGTCAGTCGACATCCGCGGCGCTGACGCCAATCTTTTGCTCAGGATTAGGGCTTTCGTGCCAGAAGCGTGGCGAAACGCAGGGAGATGCGGTTGCCGGAGGTGTCGGTTCGGTGCAGTTGGCCAACGTCTTCGTTGTACTTGAGAATTTCCCAGCTCCGGTAATGGTCTTTCAACTCGCCCGGCTTAAAGGTGAACGGAAAGGGCAGGCTGCACGGATAATCCGGGGTATCCATTGCCGCGACGATCAGGTTATGGCCGCCGCTGAGGGTGCCATTTTGCATCTCTTGCACCAGCGAGGGGATCCGCTCCCGGTTCAGGAACATGAACACCACGGTGGAGAGAATAAAGTCGTATTCGCCGCTGAAAGAGTGGGTGTTGAGGTCCAGCGTGCCGGCGCGGATGTGCGACAGGGCTTCGCTGTCGATGATGCCGTTGAGCTTGTCAATCGACGGCGAGTGTTTGTCCCAGGCGGTGACGTCAAAGCCTTTCAGGTTGAGGTAAAGCGAATTGCGTCCGCCGCCGCAGCCCAGATCCAGCGTCTTGCCGGGGGCGATTTGCCGCGCGGCTTCGATCACTTCCGAATGGGTGCGCGTCAGCTCATACTTTTTAGCGTAGTAATCTTCCGGCGAACAGTAGAAAGCCAACTGGCAGATCATGTCATCCGAGAAGGAAACGATGCGGTGCCATTGCTGCGGCTCGATAAACGGCGGTTGGCTCTCGGGGCTGAACTGCCAGGTTTCGGTGGTTTCACCTTCTTGCGTCATCAGCGCGAAGGTCAGGGTGCCGCTCAGCAGGGTAAGCCTGGCCCAGGTGCCGGTCTGGGTGTTGTGTTTTTGCTGGAAGGCGGCCGGCAGCGTTGCGCTGTTCCATTGCGGCAGCGTTTTATAACAAAGCAGATCGTTCATGCGTCTCTCCTGAGGCAGGGCGTTGCCGGCGCGTGGCGGGCGAACAAAATGATTTTATATGTTGCATTTAAAATACATGTTTATTGACCCTTTGAAAATGCCTGCAAGGAGGAAAGGCGCGGTTTACAGCCTGCGATGCATGCGGGTGTTTACCGCGTTGAAGCCCAGCCGGGCGTACAACCGTGCCGCAGTCGGGTTGTCGTTGAAGACCGCCAGCTCGGCATATTCCGCGCCGTCGGCCCGGCCGGCGTCCAGCACCGCGTTCAGAATTTGCTCGCCGTAACCTTTGCCGCGCCAGGTGGTTACTACTTCAAAATCATAAATAAACAGCTGCTTGCCGTAAGTTCGTTGTTCTATGGCGTACCAAACGAGGGCGATATTTTCTGCCGAGCCCGGTAGCCGAGCGCAAACCAGCCGATGGCCCGACGTTGTCGCCCCGTTGGGCAGCGAGTCGTTGAAGGAGGCGGTAGCTTCAACCAGCGCCTGCTCCCGGTTCAACAGCAGTACGCGCGCCAGATCCTTAGCGTATTCCTCGATGCCGTGGGTGCGATAGCGCTCAAATTCTTGCGGGCTCATGTCCCTGAGTTCAATCATTGGATTATCCTTGATGTTTATTTCGCCGTCAGAGCTTAGCCCAGGCGATCTGATTAGCCTATTTTTAACTGGATCGCGTTCTCCGGCTGGGCTAACGTCAGTGCAGATTATGCCAAACGATCAGGGAAAAGATGTCAATTCGCCGTTATATCAACTCGATGACCTTGCGTCCGTTGAGCCTGGCCGCGCTGCTGGTGCTGGCCGGTTGTACTACGAAAACCACGACGGCGCCGGAGCATCGCCCCGCCGACGTCAAGGCGCAACTGGTGCGGCTGATGCCGGCCAACGCGGCCGATCGCCAGGGTTGGGCCACCGACATCACCGCCGCCTTTGCCGCACAAGGCATAGAACCGAACACCGAAAACCTGTGTTCGGTGTTGGCGGTGACCGAGCAAGAGTCGACCTTCCAGGCCAATCCGCCGGTCGCGGGGTTGCCCAGTATCGCCTGGAAAGAGATCGACCGCCGTGCCGACCAGTTGCATATCCCGAACTTCCTGGTGCATACCGCACTGCTGATCAAATCGCCGAACGGCAAAAGTTACAGCGAACGGCTTGATAAGGTGCGCACCGAGAAGGATCTGAGCGATATCTTTGATGACATGATCGATACGGTGCCGATGGGGCAAAAGCTGTTCGGCAGCCTGAACCCGGTGCATACCGCCGGGCCGATGCAGGTGAGTATCGCCTTTGCCGAGGCGCATGCCAAAGGTTATCCGTACCCGATCGACGGTTCGATCCGCCGTGAAGTGTTCAGTCGCCGTGGCGGTATGTACTTTGGTATCGCGCACCTGTTGGGCTACCCGGCCGACTACAGCCAGCCGATCTACCGCTTTGCCGATTTCAATGCCGGCTGGTACGCCAGCCGCAATGCGGCGTTCCAGAGTGCGGTCAGCCGGGCGAGCGGCATTCCGCTGGCGCTGGACGGTGACTTGATTAACTACGGCACCGATAAGCCCGGCTCCACCGAACTGGCGGTGCGCACGCTCGGAAAACGGTTGGATATGAGCGATTCGGCGATTCGCGGGGCGCTGGAGAAAGGGGATCTGTTCGAGTTTGCCGACACCCGTCTTTATGGGCGGGTCTATGCGCTGGCGGAAAAAACGGCCGGCAAGAAACTGCCGCGCGAAATGCTGCCGGGTATCCAGCTGGAAAGCCCGAAAATCACCCGTAAACTCACCACCGCCTGGTTTGCCAAGCGGGTGGATGAGCGGCGCCAGCGTTGCCTGGCGCGCGCGTCGGCGGGTTAAACCTGCGGGGTGCTGATAAACGCGGGGTGTCGCTCGGCTTGGGCGGTAAACGCCGCCAGCACCGGGTGCGCCTGCGCGGTGATCCGTTCGGGCAGCATCAGTTGAGTAAAGCTCCAGGCCACTGCCACGCTGACCTCCGCGCTGCCCATAACCTGCGGTATGGCGGCGGTTTGCGCCAGCAGTTTTTCCAGTTCGGCGTAAGCCGCCAGCAATTGGCCCTGAACGCGATCCAGCCACGGCTGATGCTGTTTCTCCTGCGGGCGCTGCTGCTGTTCATAAACGATTTGCACCGTTTTTTCGCAGGCGGCCAGCGCCAGCCCGGTCAGTTGCAAAGCGCGCAGCCGTGCGGGTCCGTGCGCCGGCAACAGGGCCTGGCCGGCGGGAACCAGCCCGGCGGCGTACTCCAGAATTAGCGACGAATCCATCAGGATTTGATCGTCGGCCAGCACCAGCGTCGGGGCTTTCACCACCGGATTGAGGGTTTTGAACCGTTCAAAATCGCGAAATACCGACACTGCGCGATGTTCAAATTCGACGCCCAATAATTTCAGGCAAATAGCCACCCGGCGCACATAGGGTGAATCCAGCATGCCAATCAATTGCATCAGGTTTTCTCCTGGGCATATTGCCCGTTTAAAGTGAATGTATAAATGCCGCCAACAGTTGCGCCACCGTCTCCGGCGCGTCTTCCATGAGAAAATGCCCCGCGCGGGGGATCACCTGTAGCCTGGCATCGGGAATGTCGGCCTGCAAAGGGTTGGCGTAACCGACCGGTTGCCATTCATCGTTTTCGCCCCACAGGATCTGCACCGGCAGGCGCTGTGCGAAATCCTCAGTATAGCGGGCATCGATTACCGGGTCTGCGTTGAGTGCCTCTCGATAGCCGGCATGCTGGTGGCCATTTCTGCGGGCATAGAGATTGGCCTGCTCAGCCAGCAATGTCTCGATCGCCGGGTGCAGATCGATGCCGGGTTTGAACGCAGCATGCCGTTGCCCGAAGTGGTGAATGCACTGCGCCTGGGGGCCAAACGGCATCATCCGCTGCTGCAAAGGCTGCAACAACGGATCGTACAGGCGCTGGGGAAAACAGCCGCTTCCTGAGAAGCGGCGGATAACGGCGCGGTTAGGCGCGGCGCGGGTTGGTCAGGCCGAAGTTGAAGTTATTGCAGCGGTTGCAGAACTCTTTCATCACCGGCGGGGTATCCATCATCGGCACCTTGACTTCGATAAAGGCCAGCCGATCCTGGCGTGAAGCCTGTTCCAGCGCCAGCTCCAGTTGTTGAGTGGTTTCGACCGCCACGCTGAACGGCGTAGCCTGGGTGTTGAGCACCACCGGCAGTTTGGCGTAATCCCAGGGGCCAATGTCGTTGTAAGACGAATTTTCCCCGAGAATGTAGCGCTCGATGGTGTAGCCGTCGTTATTAATCAGGAAAATGATGGGCTTTTGCTCATAGCGCAGCAGGGTGGAGACCTCCTGGGCGGTGAGCTGGAAGGAGCCATCGCCAATAAACAGCAGGTGCCGACGATGTGGCGCGGCCATCAGGGTGCCGAGCAGCGCCGGCAGGGTATAACCAATCGACCCCCAGATCGGCTGATTAACCACTTTCACGCCGTCCGGCATGCGCATGCCGCCAATCGCCGCTCCTGAGGTGCCGTTCTCCACCACCAGCACGTCATCCGCCTGAATAAAGCGCTGCATCCGTTGCCAGAAATAGGCCTGATCGAGAGCCGTTTCGTCCGGCGTCGCCAGCCTGTGCTTGTGTTCGGGGAGCGGTGCCAGCGGCGGGGCCGCCACGCTTTTATCCAGCGTCAGCAGTGCTTGCAGCAGGTCCGCCGCCGCTACCGCCGGGTAGGAGGTATTGCCCAGTTTCAGCGAGAAAGGCTGAATATCAATTTGCGCGCCGGCAGGGATTTGATGCGAGAAATAACCGGTGGTGGAATCGACCAGGCGTACGCCGAAGGTCAGCACGCAGTCGGTGTTCGCCATGTGCTCGTACAACTCGGGGCGTGACAGGTCGCCGCTGTAGCCACCCATCCAGCCCGCGGTGGTTTCCGGGATAATGCATTTTGCCGTCGGCATGTTGGTGAGTGGGATCGCAAATTTATGGGCAACCTCGATCACTAATTGCTGAAGCTGAAAGCGATCCACCATTTGGTCGACCAGAATAATCGGTTTTTTTGCCTGTTTGATGCGCGCCAGCAGCGCCATCGCCGCCAGTTGGACATTATATTGGTCGCTTTGCGGCAATTGCGGTGGCGTGCTCGTCTGGGCTATTTCAATTTCTACATCGCAAATATCGGAAGGCAACTGTAAATAAACCGGTTTCTTTTCCGTCCAGGCGCGGGAAATAACGCGCGGAATTTCCACTGCCGCATTTTCCGGTGTGATTAACGCTTGGGCGACGGTGAACTGTTTAAAGCAGTTCATGACGTTATCAAAGTTACCGTCCGCCAGCGTGTGGTGCAGCAGTTCATGATTTTTCATCGCATGCAGCGGCGGGGTGCCGGACAGGCAGATCACCGGTGCGGATTCGGCATAGGCGCCGGCAATGCCGGACAGCGCGGCCAGGTCGCCAACGCCGTAGGTAGTGATTAGCGCTCCGGCGCCTTTCAACCGCGCATAACCGTCGGCGGCATAAGAGGCGTTCAGTTCGTTACAATTACCGATAAATTCAAGTTCGCCTTGCTGTTCAATCAGTTCCAGCAGCGCCAGGTTATAATCGCCGGGCACGCCATAAATACGATCGATGCTTAGGGTACTGAGCTGTTGCAGAATAAAGGCTCCAATAGTGATCTTCATGTGTTTCTCCGGATTTTATCTCTTTTCTTTTATCAGGCAGAAATCAGCAAAATACATTGCCGGCGATGTTGTGTGGCGAATGAGTAAATAGCCGCTCTGGTGCAAACGGTTTTTTCTCGCTGGCTTTAACCATTATTTAAACACCCCGCTTGTTCAAGTTGGGGCTGCGGTGGGGTAAACGGCGGGATTGTATTCGGGGGTTTACGTTGCCAGTAATCAATATTAAAAATAAGGTTATTGGCGGTAGCATTTTTCATTGAATCTGATTGAACAGTAAAATCGGGATAGGGCGCGCAGATAATGGGGCGTTCGGCAATCTCTCGGTACTTTTGCCGGCAGGGGTAATCCCCTTTTTTTATTACCGCGACTTTTTTGCTTTTCTCGTTTTGTTTGCCGCAATAAATAACTCTTTTTAAGTATCTCCGGTGGGGAGCTCATTAAATTGCAGGTTGTTATCCGCAGGCGATGAAAGAGTATCTTCAATAGTGCTTTGATGTAATGGCTCCTTTACAGGGGGGCTATATTCTGGCGAGCCGTCTGTTTGCTGGGGGCAGCCCACCCAGCGGGCTTTCAGCCGTGGTTGCAAACGGGGTGGCCATCACATTCCTGTTCCGGGCGACAGTAACGATTTCGCTACACTTTGCTTAAAGACGAAGATCGGCCAACGCGGGGGAGACCTCCATTATTGCGGAGTTTTCCGACAGACGGGGTATTGGGGGAGCAGTAGGCTGAGCGCCCGTAACAGGACCCACGGAATGATATTCCTTGCCGACGGTTAAACTTAACCGAGTTGCAATGAAGTGGGGAAAAAATCTTGGATAAATAAGATACAGCTTGATCTTGCTAATGCGATCGGTAAGAATCCCCGGCCTTAATTTTACAGGAGCTTTATGATGTTTTTTAAACGGACAATTTTGGCTTGCTCGATGGCGTTGATGTTTCCTGCACTACCTTCTTACGCAGAGGTTGGTGCAGGAAATAGCAATTCCGTACAGGCTGAAAAACCGGGGCTGTGGCAACGTTTCACCGATAACGTATCGGAAACCTGGAATAATTCGCCGAATAAAGACATCTATCTGCCGGCCATCACCTGGCATAACCGCTGGACTTACGATGACGAGCACATCGACAAGTACAATGAGCGGCCCTGGGGCGCCGGTTATGGCATCTCGCGCTACGATAGCGACGGTGACTGGCACGGCATCTATCTGATGGCGTTCAAGGATTCGTTCAACAAGTGGGAACCGATCGGCGGTTACGCTTACGAGAAAATCTGGCGGCCGCTGGATGACAAGGATTTCCGCCTGGGATTGGGCTTTACCGCCAGCATTACCGCGCGGGATAACTGGAACTACATTCCTATCCCGGCGCCGTTGCCGCTGGCCTCGATCGGCTATAAACAGCTGACCTTCCAGGCCACCTACATTCCCGGCACTTATAACAACGGCAACGTGTTCTTCGCCTGGCTGCGCTGGCAGTTCTGATTTCCAGCGGGCCGTTGGGTCCGCTGCTCTCCCCCCAAAATTACCTGAATTCTGAAAAACGGCTGCTGCAACAGATAAAAGGAACTTGTCGGCAACGGTGGCGTCGGAAGAGGTGACCCGGCGCATTGCGTAGAGCGCGCCGTTTTCGGGAAATAACAGGAGCTTTACCCCCATGAATACCAAACATCGTTTACTGTTGGCGCTGACCTTGACCACGGCTATGACCTGCGGGGCAGCGCAGGCTGCCGGACTGATGGATTCCATCAACAGCGCCGCCGGTGAACTGACCAAGTCCGGGGGCAGCACTGGCGGCACCTCGCTGTCTTCCCTGACCGGCCTGCTGAATGGCGGCGATAAAGCGCTGAGTTCCGGCAGCATGACCAACGCTGCCGGCATCCTGCAATATTGCGTGAAAAACAATGTGTTGTCGGCCAATGGCACCGAAGCGGTGAAAGACCAATTGCTGAGTAAGTTAGGCATCAGCAGCACTGAAAACGCCAAAAGCCAGGACTACCAGCAAGGGCTGGGCGGTCTGTTGAAAACCGGCGAAGGTAAAAGCCTGGATCTGAACAACCTGGGTGTTTCGCAAATCACCGAGAAAGTGAAGCAAAAAGCCTGCGATCTGGTGCTCAAGCAGGGCGCATCCTTTATTTCCTGATAGCCTGAACGGCGGGGGCTGCGGCCACCCGCCGTTTTTATTTCCCCGTCGTATTTCAAGCTGCAACGTGAAATTCATGGGGGCGATAAGAGCAAAAATGAAAAAAATTCTAATGGCCTCCCTGTTGGCAGGGGTGACGCTGCTACAAGGTTGTGCGGTAAAAACGCCGGAGGCGCCGCCACCGCCGCAGGTGAAAGCGGTCGGGATGGCCAACCCGGCAGACGTTTATTGCACCGAGATCGGCGGCAAGCTGAACGCCAGGCACAACGCCGACGGCCAGTATTCCACTTGCACCTTGCCGAGCGGCCAGGAAATCGAGAGCTGGGAATTGTTCCGGCGCGATCACCCGGTGAAGAAGTAAGCCTGACGGCATCGGAGTCTTCATCTGGTGCCGTATCAGAACTCGCGATCGCTGATGGATTGGAACTCGATGCCGCTGTTCGAGCTCATCTTCAGCGGCATCCGCCAATTGCTGTCTTTGCCCAGGGTGAACGCTTTGGAGCGGAAGTTGCAGCCGCTCTTGATATTCTTGATTTTCATCACGTGTTCCGCTGTTGAATCGATTTTGACATCGAAGTTGCCGGCGGCGGGAATAAACACCTCCGCCAGCTGTTGCGGCGCTGCGGGCGTTTCCAGCCTGACCAACACCGCAAAATCGTTGCCTTGATTGTCCAGCGTCAGACGATGCAGGCCGGCATTGGCCCGGCGTTCCGGCTGATGCAGATAGCCTGCCGAGGCTGGCCAGGCTTGCCCGGCATTGTCGTGCAACGGCCCGCCGCACTGTTCACGCGCTTCGCGCAGCGGCATTTCACGCAGGCTTGCCCGGTTGTAATCGATGGGGGTGGTCGTCACAAATTCATCGTCATGTTGATGTGCGCGCAGATAGCGTTTGGCGCTGAATACCCCAGCGGCAATCAGCATAAAGAAGATAAAAATCGTCAGGCGATTCCTGAAGATGGATCCGAACAGCCTGCCCGGCAATTGAAATAGCCACTTCGCGATTTTCAACAGCATCTTTTTCCCTTAGCGCCCAAGCCGTTACGTTCTGCGGTAACGATGCTTGCCTCAGTATAGCCAACATCTTGCCGACGAAAATCCCTTCCCGGCATTTTTCTTTCTCCTGATTGTTGTACGCTTTTGTTCGTTTGTGTACATTTGTGATCGGTTATTCACCTTTGAGCCGTAAAATGTCCAAACTGTTACCCAATGAACGTCATGACGCGATCCTCGCCACCTTGCAGCGCCAGGGACGGGTGTTGGCGGCTGAAATGGCGGAACGCCTGAATACCACCGAAGCTACCATTCGGCGCGATCTGCGCCAGCTGGCGGCGCAAAACCTGTGCAAGCGCATTTATGGCGGCGCGCTGGCGCCCACGCCGGCATCCGGGCCGATGAGTGAACGGCTGCATTTAAGCGGCGACGAGAAGCAGGCGCTGGCGCTGGCCGCGCGGGAGTTGGTGACGCAGGGGCAGATCATTTTCCTTGATGCCGGCAGCACTCATCTGTATCTGGCCGACCTGCTGCCGCGCGACCAGCGGCTGACCGTCGTCACTAACGCGCTTTCCATCGCCGGTAAAATGTTGGAGCGGCCGGGGATCCGCACGATTTTAATCGGTGGCGAACTGGATGCCGAGGTGGGTGGCTGCGTGGATGCGAAAGCCGCGCAGGAAATTGACGGTTTTCATTTTGATATGGCCTTTATCGGCATCTGTGCCTACGACCCGGCCAGTGGCTTTTCGGCGCTCAATTACCAGGATGCCCAGTTCAAACAGCGCCTGCTGACGCGCTCGGGCAACGTCGCGGTGCTGTGCACCCGCGACAAACTCAACACCTTCGCCCCTTACACCTTTCTGCCCGCCGGGCGAGTCGATTATCTGGTTACCCGGAGCGGCGGGCATCCGCAACTCGAACAGCAGGTGATCCAGGGAGGCGGCAAGGTGTTGTATGGCGATTCACCTAACGGAGACTGAGATGAAAATAGCCCATGTTGCACTGTGGACCCGCGATATCGATGCCCAGATGGCGTTCTGGCAGCGCTATTTCAACGGCGTTGCCGGCGAGGAATACGTTAGCCGCAACCGCCCGGGTTTTGTTTCCCGCTTTGTCAGCCTGGCTGACGGTCCGCAGTTGGAAATTATGCGCCTGCCGGATCTGCTGCCGGCGGAACAGGCTAACGAGCGCGTGGGCTGGGCGCATATCGCGCTGTCGGTCGGTGGCGAGGGCCAGGTCGATATGTTGGCGCAGCGCGCCCGGCAGGAGGGTATCCTGCTGGCGCCACCGCGCTGGACCGGCGATGGTTTTTATGAGGCGATCATCCGCGATCCCGACGGTAACGCCATCGAAATTACCGCCTGATCACTCTTCCTCGAGGATCGCGAACTGCCGGGACAAATAGTCGAGCAGCAACCGAACCGCCGGCAGCAGCCCACGGCGCGACGGATAGACCGCATGCACAACGCCGCCCTGCGGTTGCCAACCGGGCAGCAATGGCACCAGCTCACCGCGCAGCATGTTGTCGCGCATCATCATCGACGGCAACTGCACAATGCCGACGCCGGCAATCGCCGCGGTACGCAGCATCAGCATATCGTCGGTAACCAGCCGCGGCCTGTGCTCCCATTCCACTTTCTCACCGGCCGGCCCGGTCAGTTGCCACTGGTGCTGTGCCCGCGCCGGCCCAAGATCGAGCGTCGGGTATTTATCCAATTCGTCAGGCCGTTGCACCGGGCCAAGGGTCCGAACCAGCGCGGGGCTGGCGGCGATGTACCAGATGCGTTGAGCCAGGATCTTCAACACCAGATCGCTGTCTTCCAGCGGCGGCGGCCGCACGCGGATCGCCAGATCCAGGCCTTCGCCCACGACGTCCACCCGGCGATTGGTGGCTTCCAGATGGACCGTCACTTTGGGGTAATCGGCCATAAAGGCCGCCACCATACTGCCGACACGGGTATGCAGGAGCGCCACCGGGCAAGACATGCGCACCGTTCCGCAGGGCTCCGCGCGGGTTTGCTCAATGGCCTGCTGCGCGGCGTCGGCCTCCACCAGCATCGCCTTACAGTGGACGTAATAGTTCTGACCGACTTCGGTGACGGAGAAACGCCGGGTTGAACGCTGGATCAGGCGTACGCCCAGGCGCTCTTCCAGCAGCGCCACGCGGCGGCTGAGCTTGGACTTCGGAATGCCCAACGCCCGGCCGGCCGGTGCAAATCCCTGATGATCGACCACGCTGGCGAAATAAAACAGATCGTTCAAATCGGTGAACATCGCCCGTCCTTATCGTTCTACATGTAGAACGTTGAGTGTACATCTTGCCTACTACTGCGGCAAATGGCGTTCAATTAGACTTCTGGCATCAACCTAAGGTCGCGAGACCTGAAACAGGAGTTCAAGATGAAAAAGATCCTCGGCATTTACGACAGCCCTGAAGCTCATTGGGTCGGCAACGGTTTCCTGGTGAATTCGCTGTTCTCCTACAACGATTTGGGGGCGGAAATGAGCCCGTTCCTGCTGTTGGATCATGCCGCACCAACCAAATTCCGCTCCGCCTCCGGCACCCGCGGCGTTGGCCAGCACCCGCATCGCGGGTTTGAAACGGTGACCATCGTGTATCAGGGGGAAGTGGAGCACCGCGATTCCACCGGCAGTGGCGGGGTGATTGGCCCCGGCGACGTGCAATGGATGACGGCCGCCTCGGGTATTTTGCACGAAGAGTTCCATTCACGGGATTTCTCGCGCAACGGCGGCACCATGGAAATGGTGCAACTGTGGGTCAATCTGCCGGCCAAGGACAAAATGGCCGAGCCGGGTTACCAGACGCTGCTGAATGCGGATATTCCGGTGGTTCCGCTGGCGGACGGCGCAGGGCAGGTGCGGGTGATTGCCGGTAACTTTGGCGGCCACGCCGGCCCGGCACGCACCTTCAGCCCGCTCAATGTGTGGGACATGAAGCTGAACGCCGGCCACACCACCACGTTGACGGTGGAAGAAGGCCATACCCTGGCGTTGGTGATGTTGCACGGCGCTATTCATGTTAACGGCGAGGAAGTGGTGCGCGAAACCCAAATGGTCAGGTTTGACCGTGCGGGCGATTCGATCACTATCGAAGCCAACAACGATGTCGCCTTGCTGGTGCTGAGCGGCGAACCGATCGATGAGCCTATCGTCGGCTACGGCCCGTTCGTGATGAACAGCGACGCTGAGATCCAGCAGGCTTTCAGCGATTTCAACGGCGGCAAGTTCGGCACTATGGCGGCTGAGTACGGGGCGAGTTAAACCACCCCTGCTGGCCCGGAGCAAGTTCTTCGGGTCAGACACTACACTTAAACCTCTGCGCTCCCGGCGTTGTGGCCGGGGCGCTATATCCGCAATAATCAAAACCCAACAGGAGTAAACCATGGCTGCAAATTACAAACGCCTCGACAAGGATCAGGCCGCCGTATTGCTGGTGGATCATCAGGCAGGGCTGCTTTCGCTGGTACGTGATATCGATCCCGATCGTTTTAAAAACAACGTACTGGCGCTGGGTGATTTAGCGAAGTATTTCAACCTGCCAACCATCCTGACTACCAGTTTCGAAGAGGGACCGAACGGCCCGCTGGTGCCGGAACTGAAGGCACAATTCCCAGACGCACCTTTCATTCCTCGCCCGGGGCAGATTAACGCCTGGGATAACGACGACTTCGTAAAAGCGGTAAAAGCCACCGGCCGCAAACAGTTGATTATCGCCGGCGTGGTCACCGAGGTATGCGTGGCGTTCCCGGCGCTGTCCGCCCTCAGCGAAGGCTTTGAGGTGTTTGTGGTCACCGACGCCTCCGGCACCTTCAACGAGCTGACGCGTCAGTCGGCCTGGAGCCGAATGGAAGCCGAAGGCGCGCAACTGATGACCTGGTTCGGCGTGGCCTGCGAGCTGCACCGCGACTGGCGCAACGATGTGGAAGGGCTGGGCGCGCTGTTCTCCAATCATATCCCGGACTACCGTAACCTGATGACCAGTTACAGCACGCTGACTCGCGGTAAATAAGACGACGAGCGGGATGGAAATACCGATGTATCTTTACAAGATCCTTAAGTTTTGATCACGTTGGCGTCAGGATGTAAGCAAAGATCATCGGTGTGAAAAGGTCGTGAAAAGCGGCTTTCTCATCTGCCGGGGGCGGGGTAGGTTAAACCTAATCCCGGCAAATGAGGTCAATATCATGAAAAATGCACGCAAAGTACTGGCACTGCCTTTCCTGGCCGCCGCGACGCTGTTCAGCGTCAGTGCGCTTTCCGCTCCGGCTCCGACAGATAAAAATGTGCCTCCGGCAGGACAAGACTTCCGCTTGCCGCCTTTCCCTGAGGGGCATATGCCCAAACCTGGCTTCTGTCACGGTGGGGAGGTGTTCTGCGCCACCTCTGCCAGCGACAACCCGACCGAAACCATCAATAAGCTGACCTCGCTGATCCCGGCTGGCAGCGCAAAGCATTATGAGGTACGAATTTCGGTCGTGGCATTGCCGGATACGCCGCCAGCACCGCCGGCCCCTTAAAGAGCGCATCAGTCTGCTGGCTCTGGGGGGGAATGCGCGCTAGTCTGGGGTGACCACCTCAGGAGGCAGGATGAATTCGCCAAAGCTCCCCCCTAATCTCTCTTCTTATCTACAGCCTGGCGATCGGGTGCTGTTATTCGATGGCGAATGCAATCTTTGCCATGGGTTGGTGAGATTTCTGATCCGCGCCGATCGACAAGCCAAAATCCTGTTGGCGACGGTGCAATCGGCGGAAGGGCAGGCGATCCTGCGCTGGCTGGGGTTGCCCACTGACTCTGTCGATTCCATCGTTTATCTTGAGCAGGGGCACCATTGGCTGCGTTCGGCGGCGTTTTTTCAGGCGTTGCGCCAGCTTGGTTGGCCAGTTCGCCTGTTGGCGTTGGCGCGCTTTCTGCCGCAACGGCTGGCCGATGGGGTTTACAATGCGGTGGCGAGCAATCGCTACCGGCTATTTGGCCGCAATGACGGCGCCGCCTTGCCCGGCGCCGATCTGCCGGGGCGCTATCTGCATTCCGGCTCCCGCCGCTCCCGCTGAGCTTTACGCTTCTTTACCCTTTAATTGCTTGAAATATCAGCATACTGGCTCCATATAATGGAACGTTCAGCCAAAAAAGGAGTGCGTATGGGAATCAGTGAAGAAGAGCATCTCCGCCGTTTAACCCACGAAAAGAACGCTGTGGGGAATTCGGCGAAATGGGTAGCGATAGTTTCAGCCGTTTACTTTGCCCTGATGGTGTTTTACGGCCACCCGATTGGTGTGATGGCCATGTCCGGGGTGATCTTTATCGTTTCTACCGCCATCTGGTTGAAGAAGCGCAAGAAAGTGAAATCCTATCGTCGGGTGCTGGCGGAAATCAACGACGACGCCTCCGTTTAACCGCCCTGATAGTCGCTGCGCATCAGGGTATAAATCAGGCTTGGCTCGGCGCCAGGCACGTCGTTTAGCGTATCCACCAAGCGCAGTCCCGCTTTTTCCAACACGTGACGTGAGGCCTGGTGGTTTGCACGCACGGTGGCGGAAATCTCATTCAACCCCAGGAGTTCGAAGCCATATTCGAGCGCAGCCAGCGCCATCTCCGTGGCCAATCCCATTCCCCAGACCTGCGTATCGAAGCGGTAACCCAGATTCACCGTGCGCTGCGCGCCGAGCGGATGCCACGATAGCCCGCCGAAGCCGATGATCCACTCCGGCCGTTCACGTAGCGCAATCGCCCAAGAGCCATAACCGTGTTGCCGCCATGTATTTATGCGTTCAGTAAGCACCTGCTTAGCCTGCTCTTCGCTGACGATGGGGCCGGCAGGGTTGAAGCGCTGGGTTTCAGGATCGCCGAAAATGGCGTAAAACCTGGCCAGATCGTCGGCCACAGGTGGGCGCATTACCAAGCGGGTGCTGATATAGGGATCGGTAGGGGACATCTTCGGCATGGATTCTCGTAACCTGCTGTGATTGGGCAGGTTTAACTGTAGACCAACTGCGCGGGGGAGAAAACATAAACCCCCTCTCCGGGCGGAGAGGGGGGCAGAATCAGATAAATGAATCGTCGTCGCTGTAGTCGTCATCCGCGAAATCGGCGCTGTCGTCGGCTTGATAACCTGCGTTCTGGAAACCGTTGTCCTGATTCAGGAAGCGGCTGTCGCCGTTGTTAAAGGTGTCGAGGTTGTTGGACGCGTCAAACTCCCTCATTGCGCTGTCGTCCACCGGCTGTGCCGGCGTTTCGTCGATAATGTTCACAATCTCTTGCGGCTGCGAATGGCGGAACATGCCGGTCAGCATGTCGGCCAACACCACGCCACCCGCCACACCTGCCGCAGTTTGCAATGCGCCGCCGAGGAACCCGCCGGCCCGAGAAGGCGCAGCCGCCTGCTGTGGCGCTTGTTGTGGCTGCTGCTGCGGGGCATAACCCGCCTGCGGCTGATTATTCCAGGCTGCATTATTCTGCTGTTGCGCCTGGTACTGATCGCGCGGGCTTGGCGTATTGCGGCTGCCACCGCCGAACAACCCGGCCAGGAAGCCGCCGCTGCTCTGTTGGCTGGCGCTATTTTGCTGCTGCTGAGCGATCTGGTTCTCCAGATCTTTTACCCGCTGGTCCAGTTGCTTCAGCGCCGCTTCCTGAATGATCATCGCCTGCGCCATATAATAAGGCGCAGAAGGTTGTTCACGGATGTGCTGGTTGATGAGCTGCTCTGCCTGGAGATCCCTCTGGCCCGTCTTGGTCTCGGCTTCTTTCAAGCGGCCAAACAAACCATCGATAAGGCGTTGTTCTTCAGATTGCATAGGGTTACCTCAGGAGATAAATAACAAAGCTTGATGATGATTATCATCGGTAGCTATCACCCTAGCGCGTTTGTGTTAACCAATAAATAAATGGTGAGTAAACCTGTTTATGAATTTGTTACCAGTTACGCCAAAGGGATCAGCATGACCAGCTTCAGCGCGCTGTTTTCCGCCGGATGAAAGGTCAGTTGCCGATAGTGCAGCGCCCCCTGCTGCGGATGAGTGAACCCCCGTTCGCCACCCTCGCGCGCCATCACGTCATGTTGCTTCCACCAGTGATTAAAGGCTTCGCTGTTGTGCGTCATGTTGCGCACGAAGGCGCGCATCGCTTCGGTATTCTGGTGATGGCTGGTTTCCGCGCGAAACTCGGCCACCACGCGCCGAGCGCGATCGTCCCAGTCGCAGACCAGGGTCTTCGCCAGCGGGTGGAAAAACATAAAGTGCAGCAGATTGGGCGTCTTGGCCTGGCCCAGCCAGCCGCTGAACAGGGTTTCCGCTTGCGGATTCCAGGCAAGGATATTCCAGGTGAGATCCAGCAGATAACAGGGGACTGCCACTTGGTAAACGCTTTGCAAAACGGCGCTGTTGGCGATGTCCTGATGCTGTTCCTGCTCGGGATCGGCCACCCGTGCCAGGGTAAACAGGTAGTGACGTTCGGCATGCCCCAGTCGTAACGCTTTGGCAATGCGCGCCAGCGTATGCGGAGAGATGGACACCTCGCGCCCCTGCTCTATCCAGGTATACCAGGTGGCGCTGATGCCGCTGATTTGCGCCAACTCCTCACGCCGCAGGCCGCTGGTGCGGCGGCGTGGTGCGCTGGGCAGCCCCAACATGTCTGGCTTGATGCGCTCGCGGTGGGCGCGCAGAAAGGCGCCGAGGGCTTTGGGGCCGGATAAGGCTTCGGATTGCATAGGGGGGTACCTGCTCATACTAGGATAACTGCTTATATTGTACCCGTATATCAGCCTGATTATAGTGGGTTGTATCCCGTAATTGTTTGTGACCGCCAGCGGCGCTCAGGTGCAATGACGGAAACACCTTAATAGAAAGCCATCCGGCACGGGCGCAAGCCCGACAATAACAGGAGCAAACATGAGCATCAGCAACAGCCATAAAAATGCGGTCGATCGTCAGTTCGGCGAGCAGGCCAGCGCCTACCTGACCAGCGCGGTGCACGCGCAGGGCAAAGATTTGCAACGCCTGGCAACATTGCTGGAGCCCCATGCCGATGCCAGGCTGCTCGATCTGGGCTGTGGGGCCGGGCACGCCAGCTTTACCGCGGCGGCGAAAGTGGCTCAGGTCGTGGCCTATGATTTGTCCGCACAGATGCTGGAAGTGGTTAGCCAGGCGGCAGTGGATAAAGGGTTGAGCAATATTCAGGTACAGCAGGGCGTGGCGGAATCGCTGCCGTTTGACGATGCCGGCTTTGATGTGGTGATCAGCCGTTACTCGGCGCACCACTGGCATGACGTGGGTCGGGCGCTGCGTGAAGTTAAACGCGTGCTGAAACCGGGCGGCATGGCGATCTTTATGGATGTGGTGTCGCCGGGGCACCCGCTGTTGGATATTTATCTGCAAACCGTTGAAGTGCTGCGCGATACTTCGCATGTGCGCAATTATTCGCCGGGTGAATGGCTGAGCCTGCTGACTGAGGCTGGGCTGGTGGTGCGGGAGGTCACTTCGGATCGGTTGTATCTGGAGTTCGGCAGTTGGGTGGCGCGCATGCGTACGCCGGAGCATTTCGTTACCGCCATTCGTGCGTTGCAGCAGGGCATTTCTGAAGAAGTACTTCAGCACTTCGCCATTCAACCGGACGGATCCTTCACCAGCGACATTATGATGTTTGAAGCGGCGAAAGCCTGAAAACAGCAGGGCAGCCGATAAGGGCTGCCCTGTTAAACGCAATCAAATACCGCTTAATTACTTCTTGTCTTCCAGCAGGCAGCGATAAATCAGGCCGCCGACGACACCGCCGATTAACGGCACCAGCCAGAATACCCAAAGTTGTTGCAATGCCCAGGTGCCCTGGAATATTGCCACGCCGGTACTGCGCGCCGGGTTAACGGAGGTATTGGTTACCGGAATACTGATTAAGTGAATCAGCGTTAATGCCAGACCGATAGCCAAAGGGGCAAACCCTGCAGGCGCACGCTTATCTGTCACGCCGTGAATAACAATCAGGAAGAATGCGGTCAGGACCAATTCAATAACGATGGCGGATTGCAGAGAATAGCCGCCCGGTGAATGTTCGCCGTAGCCGTTGGAAGCAAAGCCGCCGCCGGTTGGATCAAAGCCCGCTTTGCCGCTGGCAACCAAATACAGCACGGCCGCTGCAGCGATACCGCCGATGACCTGAGCGATCACATAGGGGATGACGTCTTTGGCCGGGAAACGGCCGCCGGCAAATAATCCCACGGTAACGGCCGGGTTAAAGTGCCCGCCAGAAATATGCCCAACGGCATAGGCCATTGTGACTACGGTAAGACCAAAAGCGAGTGCCACACCGGCAAAACCAATACCCAGTTGTGGAAATGCTGCAGCTAATACCGCACTGCCACAACCACCAAACACCAACCAAAATGTGCCAAAAAATTCAGCAAATAGTCGCTTTGACATAAACTCCATCCTACGGAAAATACTAACGATCGTTAGCACTAAAAACTATAGAACACCTTTCTCAATTAATGCAGGTTTCTATCAGCATTTTCTTAATGCACCTTAATGACGGCGGGTATTAAATCCCCGTAAATTAGTTTTGTCTATGCGACTTCGGCTATATTTTTTCGAGTTTTGGCGCGTTTGATTATTTTTTATCTTTCTTATAAGAATTTACCCTAAGCTTAAATGTTGGGGCTGTTGTTAGCGGGATCCAACCCTTGGTAAATTTAATTTTCCATCTGCTTTTTCCATTCAATTCGCCAATGTTAATTGTTAATTTCTATTTGCCATGTTTAATTAGCACTATGATTCATGACATTAGCGGGGCTGTCATCAGAATGTCACGCTAGGTTAATACCTTAGCAAGCTGCAAACTTCACTCCCTTAACTCTGAGCCATAACCATGAAAATAAAACCGGTTTCGCTGTTAATTACCTCGTTGTTTCCTCTGATCTCTTATGCCGCCGACGTTGAGGTAGAGCGCTATGTCGTCAGCTTCCCCGGCGGTGAGCACGTAAGCTATCAGGGCGCTTTCGCCAAGCATTTTCCGCAGGGATTACCGGTAGGTATCGGCTCCGGCCTGGTGTTCAATGGCCGTGAGGGCAATGATCTGCTGCTGACCACCGTCACCGATCGCGGTCCTAACGCCGATGCGCCTGCGGTCGGCGAACAGGAGGCCAAAATCTTTGCCAACCCGAAGTTCGTTCCCTTGCTGATGGATATTCGCGTTGGCAGCGGGAAAGCCGTTGCCGGCAATCAGCGCCCATTGCATGACGAACAGGGGCCTGTCAGCGGGCTGCCGCTGCCGGGCGGACTGATTGGTTCCACCAACGAAGTGGCGCTGAGCGATACGCTCAAAACCTTGCCGAGCGATCGACGCGGGCTGGATACCGAAGGTATCACGGCCGACGGTAACGGCGGCTACTGGTTGTGCGACGAATACGGCCCGTTCCTGATCCATATCGACAATAAAGGCAAGATCCTCGCCAAATATGGCCCTGCGCCGCAGAAAGGGGAGCAGGCGGTGGCCGGCGGCTTGCCGAATATTATCAAGTGGCGCCAGCCTAACCGGGGTTTCGAGGGCATCACCCGCCTGCCGGATGGCCGCATTTTGGCGGCGGTGCAGAGCACGCTGGACGTTGACGGCAAGAGCAAGAACAAGGCGCAATTCACTCGCCTGGTCAGTTTTGATCCGGCCAGCGGCAAAACGGCGATGTACGGCTACCCGATTGATATCGACAGCTATAACAAGGCCAAGGATGCCAAAGTCGGCGACATCGTGGCGGTGGACAACCAGCATATCTTGCTGATTGAACAGGGCAGCGATAAAGACAAGCAGATGATTAATAAAATCTACCTGGTCGATCTCAGCCAGGCGACCGATCTGACGGCCTTCGACGGCAAGGACAAAGCGCTGGAGTTTGACGATGCTAAGGATCTCGCCAAGCGCGGCGTGAAGCTGGCGCAAAAGCGCGAAGTGGTGGATCTGCGCAAATTGGGCTGGCAGCAGGAAAAAGTGGAAGGCCTGACGCTGATCGACGATCGCACGCTTGCGGTGATTAACGATAACGATTTTGGTCTGCAGGCCAAGCTGGTGAACGCCGAGCCTAAGGGCAAGAAAATCGGCGATTACCAGTTGGATAAGCAGGGCGGCTTGACCCTTGACGGTAAAGCGGTGTCGACGAGCATCGAACTGCGGCCGCTGGATAAGCCGGAATCACTGAGCGAACTGTGGGTGCTGAAACTGCCGCAACCGCTGAAATAACTGCCGTGACAGGGGGCATAGCGTACCCCCTGTCCGCCTTCTTATGTTGCCGCGCCGTTTTGTTGCTGCGGCGTTCTGCCCCGCGAGATGCTTTCCCACACCGCAACCACCACCATAATCAGCGTGGTCAGTCCGTTCACCATCAGCAAATCGGTCAGGTAAGCTATCGGCGTCAGCACGGCCAGCGCGATCAGGCCCACCAGGTGCGACAGCGGGAAGCGGCGATACACCAGCCGTTTGTACAAGGCGTTGGCGAGCAGGTAAATGGCCGGACCGAGGAGCAACACCGCCGCCGTCACGTTGCCGATAGGGCCGTCGGGATGGGCGATCACCAGTTCGTTGGCGACGGCGCAGACGATAATTGCCCCGACCAGCACTACGTGCACATAGTGGAAGTTGGCACCCAACTGGCCGGGATTTTCCGCCTGGCTGATGGCGTGGCTTCCGGCTTTGCTGCTGGTATCGAAATAGACCCACCACATCGCCAGACTCCCGATAAAGGCCACCAGCGAGGCGATCAGCACCGGCGCTGTCCAGGTTTCCATTTCGCTGAGGGTAGAACCGGTAATCAGAATGGTTTCACCCAACGCCACGATCACGAACAGCTGGCAGCGCTCTGCTAGGTGATGGCCTTCTATGGTCCATTCACTGCTGCTGTCGGAACGACCCAGCACCGGCAGGCGGAAACCGAACATCGGTGAAACGTATTCGCACAGCACCGCCAGCGCCCACAGCAGCAGCCGACTATTGCCTTGCGCCAGTCCGCCCAGGATCCAAAATATCGCCGAAATGCACAACCAGCCCAGGATACGGCGGAAGTTTTGCTTCAGCGGGTGATTGGCTTCCAGCAGGTTCAGGACCACGCAGGAGCGACCCACCTGGATCGCCACATAGAACAGCGCGAAAATTAACCCGCGTTCGCCAAACGCCTGCGGCAGCGCGGAGGCGGCGAACAGCCCCAGCAGCATGATGGCAAACAGCAGGATACGAATGGGGCGGGTATCCGGATTGAACCAGTTGGTCACCCAGGCGGTGTATTGCCACGCCAGCCAGACGGCAAACCACAGCAACAGGGTTTCCAGCGCGCCGGTCAGCGTCAGATGGTGCAGCAGGTAGTGGGAAAGTTGAGTAACGGCAAAAACGTAGATCAGATCGAATAACAGTTCCGAGAACGAAACCGAAGCGCCTCGACCATCGCGCACGCGCAGTAAGGTTTGCGACATAGAGAGTCCTTCTAAAGTGATAACCTTCAGAAAACAGCGTAGTTCAGGGGGTAACCGAGGGTGGAAATTTCTTAAAAACGAAGGTTTTTATATTACGGAGAGCACCGGGCTTTTAATTGGCTTCGGACAGGGGTAAAGTTTTCTCAGCAACTGCAGAATTATCCTGTCATGACATCGATGTACGCACTTCCTCCTTATTTACCTCACAATGATTGATGTTCTTTACATTGAATGACGTCGCTTTGCACTGCCAGGCGGATAATTAACTCCACTGATAGAGAAAATAAACAAAAACATCTGGAGCTAATCATGAAACTATTACCTGGCATCGCAGCAGTCCTGATCGCAACCGCTTCTTTTTCCTCTCTCGCCGCGCCACTGTCAACGGTAAAACAAATTGACAGCGAGCAGGCAAGCAACCTGCAGAGCATCGGCGTGGTGTCGGTTTCTGGCATCAGCGGTTCACCGGGCGACGCGGTTCATGCGCTGAAAGAAAAAGCCGCGGCGGATGGCGCAAGCCATTACCGTATTATTGCTCTGGACACCCCGGGAGATTCCAGCAACTGGCGCGGTAATGCAGAAATCTACCGTTAAAAATAGGCTTAAAATAATTGCCTGGCCGCCGACAGGTGGCCGGTAAAATAAGCGGTTGCGGAAGATAATCTGACCGGTAATGCTGTCGTTTGATTACCCTAAGATTATTATCGCAACCGTTTCGCGTTTTTGGCGCCCGCCGGTCGCATTTTATTACAACTGTTTCGATGGCTTTCGGATTCATGTTAATGAATACTTAAGAAATTGAGGGCAGATTGGTGGCTACTCAACCCAACGGAGGCCCCAATGTTAAATGCGACACGGCTGCAACTGAAGAACCACTTTTCCTATCTCCAGCAGTTTATGGCTTCACCGCGCACCATTGGCACCCTGGCGCCTTCTTCCCCTTGGCTGTGTCAGGCGATGTTGAATCAGATCGAATGGACTGGCGCCTTGTCGATTGCCGAGTTGGGGGCCGCGGATGGCGTGCTGACCAAACGCATATTGGGACGCATGCGCGCAGATGCCTCGCTCGAAGCGTTTGAGATCCAGCCTAATTTTGTGCATCAGTTGCGCAAGATTGACGATCGCCGCCTGCAGGTTATGGACCGTTCCGCGGAAGAGATGGACCGCGACTATGACGTGGTGTTCTCCTGCCTGCCGTTGTTGTCGATCCCGGTTAAAATCAGCATCCGTATTCTGCAGCAAGCCCAGCAGCGGTTGCGGGCAAGGGGCGGCACTCTGGTCTTGTTCCAGTACAGCCACCTGTCGGAAAAGCTGCTGTCTCGCTATTTTCATTGGAAGCGGGTGCGGGTGGTGCGTAACTTCCCGCCGGCATTGGTGTATATCTGCACGCCGCGTTAGCTACAGTTTTTTCTCCATCACCACCACTTCGCCATCATATTGCCGGCGGCGCTCGATCGTGTGCCAACCCCAGCCCGCATACAAAGCCTCTGATTTGTCGGTGATCAGGTGCAAGACGGGGTGGTTATGTTGGCGAGCCAACTGCACGATAGCGTCTTCCAGACGCTGCGCAATCCCCTGGCGCCGGTGATCGGGATGAACAAAAACCCCCGCCAGCCAGGGAGACAGATCCTTTCGCTGATGATCGTCGCTCGGCCACAGGCTGGCCATGCCCAGCGGGCGTTCGCCATCGAGTATCAACAGGGTGACATAGTCTTCACTCGGTTGAGTGCACAGGGCAAAACGCTGGCGCGTGCTCTCCAGCGAGCCGCCGCGCTGTGACCCCCACTGGCCAAAGGCCCATGCGGCGCAAACATCGCTGTACTGCGGGCATTCCGTTAGCGAAACAATACGTTGGTTCATCTGTGCTCCTTTGGTTTTTCCCATCTCGCCATTTTTATCGATTTATCGGCTGATTTTTACTGTAGACAATCACATTTACGGCTGTTTTGCATTTATCGGTGCCGAAACACCGTGATTCAGCGGATTTGTCCTGTCCTGCGCGCGTTATCAATTGAAACTGTTAATGAGAGTAATTATCATGCACCCATCTTTTAGCTGCCCCCGGCCCACTCATGCGCAATCCTTTCGTTTTACTGCTGCTTTCCCTGTTGTTCGGCGTTTTTAGCGCTCAGGCGAAAATGGTCACCGACATTACCGGCCGACAGGTCGACGTGCCGGATAACCCGCAGCGCATCGTGGTGGGCGAAAGTCGCATGCTGTATACCCTGGCGCTGCTGGAGCCGGGCAATCCTGCTCAGCGCGTCGTCGGCTGGCCGGAAGATATGGCGCGTTATGATGCGCAAAGCTGGCAGCTCTATACGCAAAAATTCCCGCAGATCAAAGCGATCCCTTCCATCAGCAAGGGTAATTTCCGCCAGGTTAACGTCGAAAACCTGATCCAATTGAAGCCGGATCTGGTGATTCTCGCCCGTTATGCGCGTGAAGAGGGCGACAGCGATTTTCTGCTAACGGCGCTGAACAAGGCCGGTATTGCGGCAATCTACGTCGATTTACGGGTTGATCTGCTGAACAATACCGTGCCGAGCGTGCGTCTGCTGGGCGAAGTGCTCAATCGTCAGCAGCGGGCGGAGCAGTTCATCAGTTTCTATCAGCAGCATATGGCGGTAATTCAGCAGCGGCTGGCCGGCTACCGGGGGCCAAAACCCAAGGTGATGCTGCATCTGCACCTCGGGCGACGCGAAACCTGCTGTACCACCGCTGCGCACGGCAATCTTGGCGATCTGGTGGCCTTTGCCGGCGGCGACAATATCGCCAACGCCAGCATCAAGGGCGTCTTCGGCGATCTAAACCCGGAAACCATCCTGACCGCCAACCCTGACATCTACATCGCTACCGGCATGGCCGGGCCGGAGGGCAAGCGTTTTTCCGATCTGCGCCTTGGACCACGGGTTACCCAGCAGGAGGCCGATGAAAGCTTCCGCATGATCATGCAAAAACAGCCAATGCTCGCCAACCTGAAAGCGATCAAGAACCACCAAGCCTGGAGCATTTGGCACAATTTCTATCTCAGCCCGTATCACGTCGTGGCGGTCGAGATGCTCGCCAAAGCTTTCTATCCGGATTTGTTTGCAGACATCAATCCGCAGCAGACCTTTAAGCAGCTATACCAACAATTTTTGCCGTTACCTTTTTCAGGCACCTACTGGAGCCAACTGAATAACCCATAACGCCAAACGTGGCTGCTGGGGGCACAGCCCCTGGCGGCTTGCGTTCAACACCGACGTTGGGTTACAGAGCCGCCCGGTCGTTAAGGAGAACCCGATGAGCCCGCTTGTTCGTTTAGCGCAACTGCAGGATATCCCCCAACTGATCGCCATTGAACGCTCGGCGGCGCAGCTGTTTCTTCAGCAACCGGCGTGGCGTTTTCTTGCCGATGGCTCGGTGATGAGCCGTCAGCAGCATGCTGATTTTATTCAGCAACAGCGGGAGTGGGTGGCTGAAAGCGCGTCGGGTGAGGTGGCCGGGTTTATCGCCGTATTGCCGCAGCAGCAGGATTGGCACATCGCCGAGCTGTCGGTAGCCGCCGGCTGGCAGCGGCGCGGTATTGGCCGGCGTTTGATCGCCGAGGTTGCCATGCAGGCAAAATCGCAGGGCGTGCAGCGCCTGACGCTGACCACCTTTATCGATGTGCCCTGGAATGCGCCTTACTACCGGCGGTTAGGGTTCCAGCCGATCGCAGCCGTTCGGCTCAACTTGCCGCTGCGGCAACGGCTTGCTGAAGAGGCGGCGCAGGGATTTGTTGCCGGTAGCCGCTGTGCAATGGAATTTACACTATCGTAAATATTGAAATACAGGCTGATGGCGGTATGATGCAAGCAACCACGCCATCGCAGGATCTGCGCGCCGATCTCCAGGCGTACAAATGCAATCAAGTCACCGTATAAGGGACAACCCGTAATGACACAAACCATTTTCATGGTAGGCGCTCGCGGAGCCGGTAAAACCACGGTGGGCAGCGCATTGGCGCAGACAATGGGCTATCACTTCACCGATACCGATCTGTTTATGCAGCAGACCACGCAAATGAGCGTGGCGGAAATGGTCGCCCATGAAGGCTGGCTGGGCTTTCGCCGCCGTGAAAGCATTGCGCTGCAAACCGTGACGCAGCCGTCAACTGTAGTTGCCACCGGCGGTGGCATGATCCTGGCGGAAGAGAATCGTCGCTTCATGCGCCAGCACGGCACTGTGATTTACCTGCGTTCGCCTGCGGACGTGTTGGCGCAGCGGTTGGAAGAGTATCCGCAGGACGCGCAGCGCCCAACGCTCACCGGCCGCCCAATTGCCGAAGAGATGCTTGAAGTGCTGGCGGCGCGCGAAGCGCTGTATCAGGAGGCCGCGCATTTCGTCATGGATGGTACCGGCAGCCCGCAGCAGGTGGTCGAGCAAATCCTCTCGGCGCTGCAGCGCGAAACGGTAAAATAATCCACCGCGAATTTTCCTGTGGGCACAGTGCGTTGTGCCCAATACTCTGTTTTTCTCCCCTGTTTTTTTCGGTCTGATGACAAATCGCGCTTGCCTTTATAAATGACGAGTGACATATATAAATAAATGACAACCATCATTTATGATGTTTAACTCAAGCTTATTGCGAGGCATCTGTATGAAATACACTCCCTTTGGTCGCAACACCGGCCTGCGCGTTGCCGAACTGGCTCTGGGCACCGGCAATTTTGGCACGGGCTGGGGCTACGGCTCGGAAAAGGAAGAGGCCAGACGGGTATTCGATCGCTACGTCGACGCCGGCGGCAACTTCCTCGACACGGCTGACGCTTATCAGTTTGGTCAGTCGGAACAGCTGGTGGGGGAATTTATTGCCGCCGAGCGCGATCGCTTCGTCGTCGCCACCAAGTACACGCTGGGCGCTGCGCCGGAGGCAAGTGTTGCGCACACTGGTAACAGCCGTAAAAACATGATTGCTTCGGTGGAGGCCAGCCTGAAGCGCCTGAAAACTGATCGTATCGACCTGCTGTGGGCGCATTTCTCCGACAATCTGACCCCGATTGAGGAGATCGTACGCGCGTTTGACGATCTGATTCGCGCCGGCAAGATCCAGTATGCCGGGTTGTCCAACTTTCCGGCCTGGCGCATTGCCCGGGCGGATACTCTGGCCGAGCTACGCGGCTGGGCGCGCATTGCCGGCATTCAGGTGGAATACAGCCTGGTGGAACGTACCGCCGAGCGTGAACTGCTGCCGATGGCCGAAGCCTTGGGGATGGCCGCTACGCTGTGGTCGCCGCTGGGCGGCGGTCTGTTGACCGGGAAATATCGCCACAGCAATGCCGGGCGTCTGACCGAGCTGGGGCGCCTGGTGCATCGCGAGAAAGATACCGCGCTGCTGGATGAAGTGCTGGCAATCGCGCAGGAGCACGGTGTCCAGCCGACCCACGTCGCCATCGCCTGGCTGCGCGACCGGGCCGCGCACTCCAGCACCAGCCTGATCCCCATTCTGGGGCCGCGCACCTTAGCGCAACTGGACGATACGTTGTCGGCGCTCAGTCTGACGCTGAGCGAAGAGCAAGTGGCGCGTCTGGATCGGGTAAGCGCTATCGAGCCAGGCACGCCTCACCGGCAGATTGCCGACACGCTGGCGCGAGCGCAGGGCGGTGACAGCGGCAGTTTTGCCGCACCGCGCCCCCCGCGTGCCTGAGTCTTTTCATGAGAGGCATCATCATTGAGTACGGTCAGCGGATGGCCTAAGATGATGCCGGATTGATAAGGAGAAAACACATGGCGCGGGTATCAAAGCAACAAATGGAACGCAATCGCGAGGCGATTGAACAGGTGTCTTCACAACTGTTTCGTGAACGTGGCCTGAACGGCGTCAGCGTTAACGATCTGATGGCGGCGGTGGGGCTGACCCACGGCGGTTTCTATGGTCATTTTGCCTCCAAGGATGAACTGGCGGCGGTAGCCAGCCGCAGAGCGGCGGAGGAGTCGGACCAGCGTTGGGAAGCGTTGAGCAGCCAGCCCGGCAAACACACTTTGCAAACCCTGATTGACGGCTATCTGAGCGTGAAACACCGTGACTGTCCCGCCGAGGGTTGCGTGGTCACCGCGCTGGCCGCCGACGTGGCGCGGGAAGGGGCCGATAAACCCGTACACCAGGCCTACCTGAGCGGCGCAAAATCGATGCTGGCGCGGCTGGAGTCGCTGTCGTCATTGGAAGATGAACAGCAGCGGCAGCAGCAGGCTTTGGCGCAGATGGCGATGCTGGTGGGGGCACTGACGCTGGCGCGGGCGACTCGCGGTGACGCGTTGTCGGAACAGTTCCTCAACGCGGCGCGTCAGGCGCTGTTGCCGGCGGACGCTGAGTAAAATACCGCCCCGGCGTGGTGCCGAAACGCTCGCGAAAGGCGGCGATATAGGCACTGACATTGTCGTAACCGCAGTCAGCGGCAATCTGGCCGACGGGTTCCCCCCGCGACAGCGCTTCCAGCGAGCGGAGCACCCTGGCTTGCTGGCGCCAGCGCGAAAAAGTCACGCCCGTTTCGCCGATAAAACGGCGGCTCAGGGTACGGACGCTCAACCCGGCCCAGTCGGCCCATTCACGCTGAGTGCGCTCGCCGGCAGGTTCGTTCAGCAGTGCGCGGGCGATTTTCAGCAGCCGCGCATCTTGCGGCAGCGGCAGTTGCAGCGGGGGGCTTTCCTGAACGTGCATTTCATCCAGCAATACCTGCAACATCCGCTGTTGCGATGCACTCAGCGGCTGCCCGGTAAACTGCGCGATACGCTCGACCAGCGCCTGAATCAGCGTTGAGGCGACGCTCAGCCGGGGGTGCTCCGGCAGTGCCGCACCGCGTTGTTCTCCCAGATACAGGATCCAGCCCGCCACGTTACCGCAGGCCAACGCCTGGTGTGCGCAGTGTGGCGGCAACCAGCCGATACTGCCTGCGGTCATTGCCCATTGCCTCCCTGCGGTTTCCAGCGCCATCATGCCGTGCGTTAACAGATAGATCTGCCCGTCGGCATGGTGGTGCCAGGGCGTGAGGTGTTTTTTCTCATGCAAAAGCCGTTCGCTGCGCAGGATCATCATGTTGGCCGATTACCGGTATAAAAAGTCCAGGTACGGTTATTATGCCACCCTCTGCCTTCGCTATGATCCCCGTCTCATTCCATTTTTGGAGATCCTCTATGAACGAAAATCCCTCAATAGCCGTGGTACTCGACGCCTTGCAGCGGGTGGTTGCCTGCTCGCAACACCAACCGGCGCTGATAGCTGAACTGTTCAGCGAAGATTACCGCCAGCAGGTGGACGGAAAAGCACTCGATTATGCGCAATTTATGCAGCATATGGCTCTGTTGAAGCAGCTCACCCGCAGCATGGCGTTGGAAATTATCGCCGTCGCCGGACAGGGGGAGGCGGTACTGACGCACCATCAGGTGCGAGTGGAAAAGCGCGACGGTGGCCGCAGCCTGGTCAAGGTGCTGGCGCATTTCACCGTACGCGACGGCAAGATCTGTGCCTGCGATGAGCTGACGCAGCTGTTGGAAGGCGAACATGGCGATCGCGATCTGGGATCGCGCGTGTCGGCATAAACTCGGCTGCTATACTTAACCCTGTGTGATTCACACGGGAGAACAGCATGCGCGAAAATAACCGACCAGGCTATCCGAGAACCGCTCGGGTGGTCGAAGTTGACCGGGGCGACCCCAGCTTGCATATCCATCGTTTTGAGGTGCGCACCGACGACATTGAGCCGAATACGCTGCTCAGTGAGCATTCGACCGAGCAGGAAGCGCTCGACGCCAAGCATCGCTACGAGGATCCGGCGTTGGAAGATTAACCTGTACCCTACGGAAGCCGGCGCGATGCCGGTTTCTTTTTTGCCTTTTGCTGAAGGCCACTTCGTGCGCATTGATCTTGCCGGCCGCTGAGTTAATTATCTGATTCGAATACGAATAAAATGCCATGACGCTGACTGTCCGGCGGTGGCCTGGCGCTATTTTTGTTGCGGATTCAGAACGGAAGGCCGACGACCGATCGCCGGGCAGAATTTTACTCTGCGCCACGATCGCATTTCGCGTGAAAAACCAGTGACAGATCAAGCGCAATCCCCCAATATGGATTTCTCATAAAGTTGATTATGCGGGTGCCAGTCTATGCTGAAAGTGAACGAGTATTTTGCCGGAAAAGTGAAGTCTATCGGTTTCGATAGTAGCAGCATCGGCCTTGCCAGCGTCGGTGTGATGGAAGAGGGTGAGTACACCTTCAGCACCGCCCAGCCGGAAGAGATGACCGTGATTACCGGCGCGTTGAAAGTGTTGCTGCCGGGCTCGCCGGATTGGCAGGTGTTTATGCCGGGTGAGAAGTTCTTCGTACCGGCTCACAGTGAGTTCAACCTGCAGGTTGCTGATGCAACTGCCTATCTGTGCCGTTATTTAAGTTAGTAGTTTCCTCTTTTGGCGGGAAATCAGGGCTCTGCATGCAGAGCCCTAAGGCGCCATGCAAAGTGAGATATTAGTGAGAGTGTGGCGGTAGAAGGTGCGGTTATTCATCATCTTTTATTTTTAAAACATATTTTTTCCAGAGACGGCTGGAAAGAAATGCATAAATTAATGTGAAGATAATAGACGCAAAAAATGCTTTGATTAATGAAGCCGGGAAAGCAAGTGCTCTGATGTTTACGATCAAATAAGTAGAAAAAGAAATTCCTGATATGAATACCAATCTTCTTATTCTTTCTTTTTTCACGACACACTCCTTTTACTTAAAAAGGAGAGATTGTAATCTCTCCTCATGTAACGACTTACCAATGACATTGACCGTTTACACTATTCTTATTGCTGTCTCCGCCAAAAGCGCCACGTCCGTTACCGCCATTATTTCGAGGATCATTTACTGCATCTACCGCTGCATTATAACCAGCTTCGCCGATAACACCACCGATCCAGCCCCCAATAGCTGCCCCCAGAGGTGCTCCTGGCCCGGTAACGAGAGCTCCGATATACCCTCCCGCTATAGCTCCCGCCCCTGCAGCTGCAGTTTTTCCTGCGCTATTAGCCCGGCCACTATTGTCAATCCGGTCACCGCCATTATTACCGCGACCACCAGAAATATGATCGAGCATCGATGAATCAATAATTTTCATAAATAATTCCCTTTCATTATGTAATTGATGTGAATATATATCAGTGTGTGAAGCTATTTATAAATAGATTGTTTTTTCGACAAGATCAATGCAGAGAGGTAAAAGCATAATAAAAGGTAGCTATCGATTCGCCTAAAATAACGTGGGAAGGTGAATGGGGGCACTGATTGGTATATGGTCACATATTTGTTCGGTGATTGTATACGCAACAAATTGGCAGTTATAAAAATGAGAGAGTGAGCCTAATTTTTATCGGCTACTGGAGTATTCGGATGTGTTCTTGGTAAAGGACGTTGCAGCAGTCCAAGGGCTCTGCATGCAGAGCCCTTGGTATTTTCAGGCTGAGTTAACGCTGGGCTTCGCCGCCCAGGGCTTCGATGGTGTTCTTGATTAACGCCGCCAGTTCGCTGGTCATCAGGATAAAATCGGCGTCAAAACGTTGGGCGAAGTCGTCGCGATCGATATCGTCATTCTGCTCACGCAGCGCGTCGGCAAACTTCAGGCGCTTGAGCGAGCCGTCGTCCGCCAGCACCAGTTGAATGCGTTCCTGCCAGTCCACCGCCAGTTTGGTCACCAGCTTGCCGGCTTCGATATGCACCGCAATTTCGTCGCTGATCAGGTTCTGCTTCTTGCAGCGGATCACGCCACCGTCTTCCAGAATCGCCTTCAGTTCCGCTTCGTCCTGAATGATAAAACCGGCCGGCAGCTCGCCGGAGCGCACCCACTCGGTCAACGTCAGCTCGATCGGGCTTTCCATGGTCAGCGGCACCACCGGCAGCGAACCCAGGCTTTTGCGCAGCAACGCCAGGGTATCTTCCGCGCGTTTGGCGCTGGCGGCGTCAACCATGATCAGGTCATTGACGGTGTCGATCCACATAAAGGTTTGGTTGAAACGGCTGAAGGCGCGCGGCAGCAGGCTGTGCAGCACCTCATCTTTCAGCGCGTCCTTCTCGGTTTTTTTCAGTTTGCGGTGCTGTTCGCCTTCCAGCCGCTCAATCTTGGCCTGCAACTCTTGCTTGATGACCGGCGAAGGCAGGATTTTTTCTTCCTTGCGCGCGCAGATGACGATCTGGCCGTTAACCGCGTGCGTCAAGGCGTCGCTGTGGGAACCCATTGGGGAGACCCAGCCGGTTTTCGCCATGTCCTGGCTGCCGCAAGGGGTGAAAGCAAAAGCGCTGAGCTGTTTTTCCATTTCATCCGCGTTTAGCGCAACTTCGCGGCTCAAACGGTAAACCATCAAATTCTTAAACCACAGCATAATGTTGTCCCTGGCTGGGCGTGCAGTCGGCACGCTTGTTCATCAAAAGCAGGGCGGCATGATAACGAATCAGAGGCGAAAAATCGCCTCATTCCCTCTGAATTGCGTCGCCGACCGCGTTTCTTCTCCGCGCCCGTTGCAGCGCCAGCGCCAGTTGCCGCTGGCTGAAAGGCTTGCGCAGCAGCTCAAGCTCAGGCAGATCTCCCTGAGAGTGGCGGCGCATGTCCTGGCCGCTGATCAGCAGAGCGCAGAGGTGGGGATTGATCTCCCGCGCCTGCTCAATCACCTGCGCGCCGTTCAGTTCGCCCGGCAGCATCAGATCGCTTATCAGCAGCGCGATATCCGGCGTCTGGCGCAGCAGCGCCAGCGCTTCCTGGCTGTCTGCGCTGTCCAGCGTCAGGTAGCCGAGCTGGTGCAGGTGTTCGCACAGCGTGTGGCGCACGTCGTTCTCATCTTCCAGTACCAGCACCAGATTGTCGGTGCCGTCACTGTCGTCGAGCGGCAGCAGCGGCGTTTCCGTTACCGCCTGCATGGGGGCTCGGGGCAATTGCAGGCGCACCAGCGTGCCTTTGCCCGGCGCGGTTTCAATCTGTACCCGCCCGCCGGACTGGCGGACAAAACCGTAAACCATCGACAGGCCAAGCCCGCTGCCGCTACCGACCGCCTTGGTGGTGAAGAAGGGCTCGAATACCTGCGCCTTGACCTCCTCCGACATCCCGCAGCCGGTGTCGATCACTTCCAGCGCCACCATGTCCTGTTTTTTGCCGCTGCTGCGCACCACCCGCTGGTTATAAATGCGGATCTTCACCACCCCACTGCGGCCTTCCATCGCATCCCGCGCGTTGACCACCAGGTTGATCAGCGCATTTTCCAACTGATTGGCATCGATCCACGCCGGCCAGCCGGGCTGTTGCGCCTCAATGGTCAGCGATAGCGTGGCGGGCAGCGAATGGCGCAGCAGTTCCTGCAGGTTTTCCACCAGCGTGCGCAGCGCGATGGCCTGCGGGTGCAGCGCCTGTTTGCGTGAGAACGCCAGCAGGCGCTGAGTGAGTTGCGCGCCGCGTTCGGCGGCTTTCAGTGCGCGGGCGATGCGTTGCGCGGTTTGCGCGTCCTGCGTTTGCCCGGTAGTCAGTTCCAGGCTGCCGATAATCACCGCCAGCAGGTTGTTAAAATCGTGCGCCAGGCCGCCGGTAAGCTGACCGACCGCCTTCATTTTCTGGCTGTGCAGCAGCGCCTCTTCCAGCGCCTTGCGCTCGGTGCGTTCGAGCACCACGTTCACCACCCCGCGGTTGGGCACCGGGCTGAAGCGCAGTTCGACGGTACGGCCGTCATCCAGACGCAGTTCCTGCGGCTGCGGCAGTTCGCTGGACAGATTGGCCAGCACCGCCTCCCAGCGCTGGCCCCGCGGCGGCGTTACGTGCTGCAGTAACTCGCGGTAGTGCTGGCCGCGGTGCAACTGGTGTTCGTCCAGCCCCAGCAGCAGCGGGTATTGCGGGTTCCACACCACCAGTTGTCCGTCGTTATCGAACAGCGCAAAACCGTCGCGCATCGCCAGAAAGGTGGTTTCCAACTGGGTGCTTTTTTCTTTCAACAGGCGAGAGGTTTGTTCCAGCGAGGCGGTATTGCGAGCAAACACGTTGAAAGCCCGCGCCAGTTCGCCCAGTTCATCGCGGCGTTGCAGCGCCGGCACGCTGACATCACGCTCACCGCGCGCCAGCCGCGTCATGGCATTGGCGATCGCCGTCAGGTTAGAACCGAGGTTGCGGTAGATATAAAGCCCGGCGAAGCCGGTAATCACCAACGCCAGCAGAGCGAACAGGCCGATAAATACGCTGATGGAGCTAAGCTCGTGGTGCGTCTGGTGGGTGCGCAGCTCCGACTCTTTCGCCACCTTTTGCACGTACAGGTTGATGTCGTCGTTGAGCATCGCGACTAACGCTTTGATATGGTAGGTATAATAGGCCAGGGCGAGGTCGCTTTGCTCCAGTTCCAGCGTTTCGGGCAACAGGCGTTGTTCGCTTGCGCGAAACTGCCGCATTTTCTCGTCCACCAGCGCATCCGGGCTGCGCTGCGGCCAGTAGACCATTACGCTGTCGAGTTGCTGGGCGGCCGCCTTGGGCGTTGGGGTCTGAATGGCGATGGCCAGCAGCCGGTCGATCTGGCCGAGCAGCGGCTGCGAAGGCTGGTCCAGATTATCGCGTTGGCTCAGGCTGGCGATATGCCGCAGCGTGCTCTGCGCCTGGTACAGCCCGCTGAGCAGAATGTTGCGTTGCAGGTGCCGCGCGTGGCCGAGTTCCAGCATGCGGGTGACGCTGGTTTCCAGGGCGTTGCTGCGGCTGATGATGCGGTTGACCAGCGCCGGCTCGCTGTGGGCCAGCGGGGCGTCCGCCAGCCGGTTGAGAGACGCCTGCAGCGCCAACTGGGTCTGTTTCAACCGGGCGGATTCGCTCTGGTACTCCAGCGCGCCAACCACCTGCGAAAGCCGAATGGCTGCGGTGGCGACGTTCGACGTATCCCGGCTCAGCGCCATACTGCCGTTCATCTCTTTCAGCGTTTGCGCCTGCACCTGTTCCTGCAGCTTGCCCGCATGTTTAAAGCCGACGATCGCCACGCCGCTGACCATCAGCGTCACCGCCACCACCAGCAGGTTGAACATCAGCAGGCGCCCACGCGCACCGGCAAGGAAAGGCAGTCTGCGCATCGTATCTCCCGTAACTGACTGTTCGCAGTATAAATCCCCGTTCCATTAACAATATGACAAACATGAACGGGCGCTGACATTTTGCATTTATTTATGCGTGGTTAACTGCATGTAATCCGAACCGCAGCCTGAGGTATGACGATGAGCGTGACCCCGATTTTGGAAATGCACAACATCGCCAAGAGTTTTGGTCAGTTTTATGCGCTGAAAGGCGTCGACCTGACGGTATATCGCGGTGAGATCCACGCGCTGATGGGTGAAAACGGCGCGGGTAAAAGCACGTTAATGAAAATATTGGCCGGCGCGTATATCGCCAGCAGCGGGGAAATTTTTATCGATGGGCAGCCGTTCGCCATCAAAGGGCCAAAAGACGCCCTGGCGGCAGGTATCACGCTGATTTACCAGGAAATGAATCTGGCACCGAATCTGACGGTGGCGGAGAACATTTTTCTGGGCAGCGAGATCCAGCGCGGTGGCCTGGTGAAACGCCAGCAGATGTTGCTGGAAGCGCAGAAGGTGATCGACAGGCTGGGCGCGCAGTTCAGCGCCGGCGATCGGGTCATGAAATTAACCATCGCCGAGCAGCAGCAGGTGGAAATCGCCCGCGCGTTGCATCGCAATAGCCGCATTCTGGTGATGGACGAGCCTACGGCGGCGCTCTCTTCGCGTGAAACGCATCGGCTGTTCGAGCTGATCAAGCGCCTGCGCGATGAGGGTATGGCGATCATTTACATCAGTCACCGCATGGCGGAAGTGTACGAACTGTCGGATCGCGTCAGCGTGCTGCGTGACGGCCAGTACGTCGGTAGCCTGACGCGCGACAAGCTGTCCGCCAGCGAACTGGTGCGCATGATGGTGGGCCGCCCGCTGAGCGATCTGTTCAATAAGGAACAGGGGATTGCGGTGGGCGAACCGCGTCTGACGTTGCACGGGCTGACCGACGGCAAGAAAGTGAAGCCGGTCAGTCTGCAGGTGCGCGCCGGCGAGATTGTCGGCCTTTCCGGGCTGGTGGGCGCCGGGCGCTCCGAACTGGCGCAGCTGATTTTCGGCGTGCGCAAGGCGAGCGGCGGCACTGTGGAGATTGACGGCAAAACGGTCAATATCCATTCACCGCGCGACGCCATCGCTCTGGGCATCGGTTTTCTCACCGAAAACCGCAAGGAGCAGGGGCTGTTTCTCGATCTGGCGGCGCATGAAAATATCGTTATGGCAACGCTGGAGCGCGATGGCCGCTACGGCCTGCTGAATCGCCGCAAGGCGCAGATCATTTCCAGCGACGCTATCGGCCTGCTGAATATCCGTGTGCCGCATGCTCAGGTCCGCGCCGGCGGCCTGTCCGGCGGCAACCAGCAAAAGCTGCTGATTTCTCGCTGGGTGGCGATCGGCCCGCGCATTTTGATCCTCGATGAACCCACGCGCGGCGTTGACGTCGGCGCCAAGAGCGAAATTTACCGCATCATGAGCCAGATGGCGCAGCAGGGGGTGGCGATCCTGATGATCTCCAGCGAACTGCCTGAGGTGGTCGGCATGAGCGATCGGGTTTACGTCATGCACGAAGGCAGTATTGCCGGTGAACTGAGCGGCAGCGACATTACTCAGGAAAACATCATGACGCTGGCTACCGGCGTCGAAACCGCCGTGGAAATCGCCGACCATGAATAATTCAATCCGTACGCTCAAGGAGCCTGCCATGACTTCGAATCCGCTGCCGCCTGGCGCAAAAAATCCCACGCTGAAACGGGCGATCTTGGGCGATATGATGCAAACCGTCGGCATTCTGCCGATCCTGATCCTGATCGTCGCGGTTTTCGGTTTTGTCGCGCCGAATTTCTTTACCGATGCCAACCTGCTGAATATCGCCCGTCAGGCGTCGATCAACATCGTGTTGGCCGCGGGCATGACCTTCATCATTCTTACCGGCGGCATCGATCTTTCGGTCGGTTCGATGCTGGGTACCACGGCGGTGGTGGCGATGGCGGTTTCGCTGATGCCGGGCATGGCCGGGCTGTCGATCCCGCTGGCGCTGCTGGCCGGGTTGGGTATGGGGCTGTTCAATGGATTTCTGGTGGCCTACGCCGGTTTGCCGCCGTTTATCGTTACGCTGGGTACCTATACCGCCCTGCGCGGCGCGGCTTATCTGCTGGCGGACGGCACCACCATCATCAACTCGAATATCAGTTTTGAATGGATCGGCAATGCTTATCTGGGGCCGATTCCCTGGCTGGTGATCATCGCCTTTGCGGTGATCGCGCTGTGCTGGTTCATTCTGCGTCGCACCACGCTCGGGGTTCATATCTATGCGGTGGGCGGCAATATACAGGCCGCGCGCCTGACCGGCATCAAGGTGGGTGCGGTGCTGCTGTTCGTCTACGGCATGAGCGGCCTGCTGTCCGGGCTGGGCGGCGTGATGAGCGCCTCCCGGCTCTACAGCGCCAACGGCAACCTGGGCATGGGCTATGAGCTGGATGCCATCGCCGCGGTGATCCTCGGCGGTACCAGCTTTGTCGGCGGTATCGGCACCATTACCGGCACGTTGGTGGGGGCGCTGATTATCGCGACCCTGAACAACGGCATGACGCTGATGGGGGTTTCTTATTTCTGGCAATTGGTGATCAAAGGGGCGGTGATCATCATAGCGGTGCTGATTGATAAATACCGTACCCGAAACTATCAACACTAATCGCAGTGCTTCATAACATCTGGATAATAATGAGGAAAACACTATGCGTTTCAAGCCATTGATTACCGCTTTGTTGATTACCGCCGCGCTCGGCAGCGCCTCTGTGGTCCAGGCGAAAGAATTGAAATCGATCGGGGTGACGGTGGGCGATCTGGCCAACCCGTTCTTTGTGCAGATCACCAAGGGCGCGGAGTTGAAAGCGCGTGAGCTGGCCGGCGACAAGGTGAATGTGACGCTGGTGTCGAGCGGTTACGATCTTGGCCAGCAGGTGGCGCAGATCGACAACTTTATCGCCGCCAAGGTCGATATGATCATCCTCAACGCCGCCGATTCCAAAGGCATCGGCCCGGCGGTCAAACGCGCCAAGGACGCCGGCATTGTGGTGGTGGCGGTAGACGTGGCGGCCGAAGGCGCCGACGCCACCATCACTTCGGATAACACCCAGGCGGGTGCGATGGCCTGTAAATACATCAGCGATCGCCTGAAAGAGAAAGGCAACGTGGTGATCATCAACGGGCCGCCGGTTTCTGCGGTGCAAAACCGGGTGGAAGGCTGCATGACCGAGCTGAAGAAACACCCGGATATCAAGCTGCTGTCCTATAACCAGAACGCCAAGGGCAGCCGCGAAGGCGGCCTGGAGATCATGACCTCGTTGCTGGCGGCCAATCCGAAGATCGATGGCGTATTCGCGATTAACGATCCGACGGCGATCGGCGCCGATCTGGCGGCCAAGCAGGCGCAGCGCAGCGAGTTCTTTATCGTCGGCGTAGACGGTTCGCCGGATGGTGAAGAGGCGCTCAAGCGCGGCAATTCGCTGTTTGTGGCGACGCCGGCGCAGGATCCGCAGGTGATGGCGGCGAAGGCGGTCGAGATCGGTTACGACATTCTGCAGGGCAAACCCGCGCCAACCGGCCCGGTGCTGATCCCGGTGACCATGATCGATAAAAATAATATCGGCAGCTACAAAGGCTGGACGGTGAAATAACCTTCTGCCACCAGGGGCCAGCTCAGTCTGGCCCCTTATTGATAACCACGCCCGGAGGTGCCATGAACCGTTCCGCCGTGAACCGGATCCTGCAGCAAACCCAGCACTTTTTTGCCCGCTTCGACGTCCATCTGCCGCCTTTCGCTCATTTTAGCCCGTCGGCCTGGCGGCAGCTCGATCGCCAGCCGTGGCAGGAGGTCTTCGATCTGAAACTCGGTTGGGATGTCACCGCGTTCGGCGGCGATGACTTTGCGCACCGTGGCCTGACGCTGTTTACGCTGCGCAACGGTTCGCCCGGCGGCCAGCCCTATGCCAAATGTTATGCGGAGAAGATCATGCACTGCCGCGAAGCGCAGGTGACGCCAATGCATTTCCACTGGCGCAAACGCGAGGACATCATCAACCGAGGCGGCGGCAATCTGATCGTCGAACTGCACAACGCCGATGCCGATGAACGGCTGGCTGAGGGAGCGGTGACCGTTACCCTGGACGGTTGCCGACAGACCCATGCCGCCGGTTCGCGTCTGCGGCTGGCGCCGGGAGAAAGCATCTGCCTGACGCCGGGCATTTATCACAGCTTTTGGGGTGAGGAGGGCTTTGGTGACGTGCTGGTGGGCGAAGTCTCGACGGTCAACGATGACGACAACGACAACCGTTTCCTGACGCCGCTCAGCCGCTTTGGCCAAATAACGGAAGACCAGCCGCCGCAGTGGCTGCTGTGCAACGAATATTCGCGCTTTATCGATTAAAGGAGAACAGCTATGGCACTGATTTCACTGGCGCAGGGGTTGGCGCACGCTCGTCGGCACGGTTATGCGCTTGGTGCGTTCAACGTGCTCGACAGCCACTTCCTGCGTGCGCTGTTTGCCGCCGCAGAGGCGGCGCGATCGCCGTTTATTATCAACATTGCCGAAGTGCACTTTAAGTACGTCTCGCTGGAGTCGCTGGTGGCGGCGATTAAAAGCGAAGCGGCGCAGCACGCTATTCCGGTGGTGCTGAATCTGGATCACGGTTTGCATTTCGAGGCGGTGGTACAGGCGCTGCGCCTGGGGTTCAGTTCGGTGATGTTCGACGGCTCCGGCCTGAGCTATGAAGAGAACGTGCGCCAGACGCAGGAAGTGGTGCGCATGTGCCACGCGGCCGGGGTTTCGGTCGAGGCTGAGCTGGGCGCGGTCGGCGGCGACGAGGGCGGCGCGCTGTACGGCGAGGCCGACAGCAATAAATTTACCGATCCGCAGCGGGCGCGCGAGTTTGTCGGGTTGACCGGCATCGATGCGCTGGCGGTGGCGATTGGCAATGCGCACGGTAAATACAAGGGCGAGCCGAAGCTCGATTTCGACCGGCTGGCGGCGATCCAGCAGCAGGCTGGCATTCCGCTGGTATTGCACGGCGGTTCCGGTATCAGCGACGCGGATTTCAAGCGGGCGATTGGCTTGGGCATTCACAAGATCAATTTCTACACCGGTATGTCTCAGGCGGCGCTGGGCGCGATTGAGCAGCGGATGACGCAGCGCCACGCAATTTACGATGAGTTCGCCGAAGTGCTGCTGGCGGTGGAGCAGTCGATTAGCGAAGTGGTGCAGCAACAGATGCATATTTTCGGCAGCGCCGGGCGGCTGTAATGACCCGGCATGGCATTGTCTCGGCCGGCAATATGCTGGTGGATCACGTACATCACATCGCTCACTGGCCGCAGCCGGGCTGGTTGGTTGAGATTGAACGCAGCCAGCGCGCTACCGGCGGCGCGCCGCTTAACGTGCTGCTGACGCTGGCGCGGATGGAAACCGGGTTGCCGCTGGCGGCGATCGGGCTTATCGGCTGCGACGCGGACGGCGATTACATCATGCAGATGCTGGCGCAACACCGGGTTGATGGCCGCCGGGTGCAGCGCTGCGAAGGGGCGATGACCTCCATGTCGCAGGTGATGACCGAACCGGGCGGGCAGCGAACCTTCTTCCATGCGCCGGGCGCCAATCGGCTGCTGGATCTGGACGCTTTCGACGGGCTGTACAGCGAACACAAAATTTTCCATCTCGGTTATCTGCTGCTGCTCGACAGCCTGGATCGCCCGGATGAGGCGTTCGGCACCCGCAGCGCGCGGCTGCTGGCGCAGATGCAGCAGCGCGGTTACCGGACGTCGCTGGATCTGGTGTCGCGTCAGGGCGATCCGCGCTACCGGCCGCTGGTCTTGCCGGCGCTGCGCTGGCTGGATTATCTGGTGATCAACGAGCTGGAGGCCGGGGAGTTTACCGGGCTGGCGCTGCGATCAGCCAACGGCGCTTTACAGCAGCATTTGATGGCGCAGGCCGCGCAGCAGCTGTTGCAGGCCGGCGTGCGCCGACGGGTGGTGATCCACTGCCCGGAAGGGGCGTACGGGCTGGAAAGCGGCGGTGATGCGCGCTGGCAGCCCTCATGGCGCCTGAGCGAGGGCGAGATTGTCGGCAGCGTCGGCGCCGGGGATGCGTTTTGTGCCGGGGTGTTGTACGCCAGCCATGAAGACTGGCCTTTGGTGGAGACATTGCAACTGGCGCATGCCTGCGCGCGTTTCAATCTGCTGTGCGCCAATGCTATCGACGGCGCACGGCCGTTATCGGAACTGCAGGCGTATATCAGGCGGCAGCCACCGGCTGGCTGACGTCGGCGGCGAACACATAACCCAGCCCGCGAATGGTGCGGATCAGTTCGGGTTGATGCGGATTGATCTCGATCTTGCGCCGTAGCCGCATGATCAGCACGTCGATGGTGCGATCGAAGACCTCCAGCGTTTCGCTGTGGGTCAACTCCAGCAGGCGATCGCGGGTCAGCACTTTGCGTGCGTGCTGCACCAGCGCCAGCAGCAGGCCATATTCGCCCTGAGTCAGATCGACAGGTTGTCGCTGCGGATTGTGCAAGGTGCAGCGGGCGGCGTCCAGACACCAGCCGTTGAACTGCCAGCCTTCGGACTTGCCCTGGCCAACCGCTGCCGGCTCCAGCGCCAACGCGCCGGTACGCCGCAGCACCGCTTTGGCGCGGGCCACGACTACGCGTGGGTTGAAGGGCTTGGCGATGTAATCGTCGGCGCCCATTTCCAGGCCGACAACCACGTCAGACTCGGAACCGAGGCCGGTCAGCATCACCACCGGCAAATCCGGGCGCAAGCGGTGGATCTGTTGCAGCACCAGCAGGCCGTTGGTATCCGGCAGGATCAGGTCGAGCAGCACCAGAGCAATGTCCGGCTGCTGGTTGAGTAAGGCAAGCGCTTCGCTACCCCGGTGGCAGGCATGAACGGTAAATACGTGTTCATTGAGTACGTCGCTGAGCACGTCACAGATAGCGGGGTCGTCATCGACGATCAGTACGGCAGGTTTCATCGCTGCTCTCCGGATTTATTATGTGGGACTGTTTAAAAACAGTGTACCTGATGGCTAATTAATAAGCGGCAGCCGGCAGGGTGTCTGATGCGGAAATTGCCGTCGCCGTCACATTCGGCGGCAAGGGGATGATCCGGCATGCCGGTTACAGTAGTCTGTAGCAATGTTGTTGTGCATTGAGGAGAAAAAATCGTGCGCATTGGTATCGATCTGGGTGGCACCAAAATTGAAGTGATCGCGTTGGCCAACGACGGACATGAGCTGTTCCGCCATCGTATCGCGACGCCGCGTCATGACTATCAGCAAACGCTGGATGCAATCACCGGCCTGGTGAAGCTGGCGGAAGAAAAGACCGGGCAGCAGGGTTCTGTCGGCGTCGGCATCCCCGGCACGCTGTCGCCCTATACCGGGCTGGTGAAAAACGCCAACTCGGTCTGGCTCAACGGCCAGCCTATGGATAAGGACCTGTCGACGATGTTGGCGCGTGAAGTGCGCATCGCCAACGACGCCAACTGTTTGGCGGTCTCGGAAGCCACCGATGGCGCGGCGGCCGGTCAGAAAACCGTGTTTGCGGTGATTATCGGCACCGGCTGCGGCGCGGGCGTGGCGATTAACGGGCAGGCGCATTCCGGCGGCAACGGCATTGCCGGCGAATGGGGGCACAATCCTTTACCCTGGATGGATGACGACGAGCTGCGTTTTCGCACCGAGGTGCCTTGTTACTGCGGCAAGCAAGGCTGCATCGAGACCTTTATCTCGGGCACCGGTTTTGCAACCGACTATGCGCGCCTGAGCGGCAACCCGCTAAAAGGCCATGAGATCATGACTCTGGCGGCGCAAGGTGATGCCCTGGCAGAGCGGGCCATCGGCCGCTATGAACTGCGGCTGGCGAAATCGCTGGCGCATGTGATCAATATATTCGATCCGGACGTGGTGGTGCTGGGCGGCGGCATGAGCAATGTGGACCGCTTGTATCAGCACGTGCCGCAATTGGTGAAATCCTGGGTATTCGGCGGCGAATGCGAAACGCCAATTCGCAAAGCGATCCACGGCGATTCCAGCGGCGTGCGCGGCGCGGCCTGGCTGTGGCCGCAGAGGTAACCCTTGCAAAAAAGCGCGAGCCTGTTCGCGCTTTAATCAATTGCCTGTACAAAAACTGGACGCCCCTCTATGCTTTAGCTAACTTAGCTAAGGAGACGCTCATGCCTATTCAGGCCAATATGCACGAAGCAAAATCGAACCTGAGCCAGCTGGCGGATAAAGCCGCAGAGGGAGAGACAGTGATCATAGCGAAAGCAGGGAAGCCTTACGTTCAGTTGATGGCGATTAAAGGTGAAGCGCGCAAACCCGGCGCGGCCAAAGGTAAATTTACCGTACCGGAGGATATTAATGCCGGCGATGCGGACATCACCGCATTGTTTGAGGGAGAAAAATGAGGCGCTTGCTGCTGGATACCCACGCGCTGCTGTGGTGGCTGGTGGACAATGCCAGCCTGGGGCCGCGGACCCGCAATCTGATCGCCGATCCCAATAATCTGCTTTACGTCAGCGCGGCGAGCGTATGGGAAATCTCGATCAAGCAGGCGTTGGGCAAGCTGCCGGTGCCAGAGGACATTTTTGACATCATTGAGGCTGAGGATTTTCTGTCGTTGCCGATAGCCGCTTTTCATAGCCAGCAGGCGGGGCAGTTACCGCAACACCACGGCGATCCTTTCGATCGCATGCTGATCGCCCAGTCGCAGGCCGAAGGGCTGACGCTGATCACCGCCGACGGCGTTTTCCCGCAGTATGGCATTCGGGTGTTCGACGCCCGGCGCTGATCCTATTTCACCTCGCTCTCACTGCGCACCCGTTCGATATGAATGGTCAAAAACATCATCTCTTCGCTGGTTAACTGGTGTTGGTAATGTTTTTCGATGTGCTGATTGATCTTGCCGGCGCAGGCGAATGACTCGCGGTATTTCTCTTTCACCACCTGGTAGAGCGAATCATCGTCGCTGTCGACGTAGTTTTTCCCCAGCAGGCGCTGGGCGAAGAATTTCAGGTGAGTGACAAAGCGATGGTAACTCAGCGCTTCTTCGTTGTAATCGAAGCGGAAGTGGTATTTGAGGATGTTAAGGATCTCCTGCATCACGCGGGTGATGTGCAGGGTGTTGTGCATTTCGTCGTTCAACTGGGCGTTGACCAGGTGCAGGGCGATAAACCCGGCTTCGTCCTCCGGCAGGGCGGTGCCCAGCCGCTGGGTGATAAGGTCCAGCGCTTCCAGTCCGACGGCAAATTCGGCCGGATAAAGCTTTTTGATTTCCCACAGCAGCACGTTTTTGATGTCCAACCCCTGGTCGTGGCGCTGCAGTGCAAAGTGAATGTGGTCGGTCAGCGTGATATAGACGATGTTGTGCAGCTTGCCCGGTAGGCGCTGGCGGGCAAGGGTGATGATTTTGTCGGCGGTGGTCACGCAGGCCAGCGGGATCTCCGCCAGCAGCTCTTTGTAGCGTTCGCCCATTTCGCCGCCGTTGGGGGTGAAGATCTTCTCGATCAGGTTTTCGTCCAGCAGATCGCCGGCCTTCTTTTTAAACCCTACGCCGCGACCCATCACTACCGTTTCTTCCTGACGGTCGTCCAAGGTAATCACCGCGTTATTATTAAGTATTTTTGCGATTTTCATGGTTGTTCCCTGCTGTTTCAGCGCGCTGAAAACGAAAAAACCTGACGCACGGGAGCGATCCCCTGCGTCAGGTTTTGCCTGTATTCGGATATCTCTTCTCCCTGGTATGCCAGGGACGCTGCATATTGCGCCCGCATGAGTTTGATTCATCGGGCAAGGCTGCAGCTTGAAATTCTTAGGTATACAGTAGCAATCCTGTTATCAGCAGCATCATAACCCTTGTCAGCGGCGGCTCAACGCTTTTTGCCAGGGAGTGCCGCTGTGGTCACACTTCTCAGTCGCTGCCGGACAACATCAGGTCCTGCGGCGCATTTCGGCGCTGGGTTTTGGTCAGCAGGAAATAGAGATAACCGCAGGCCATCAGGGCGATAAATACCCCGCCGATCACCGGGTTAAACCACAGCATGGCGATCAGGCATACCAGCGCCAGCACCAGCGCGATGGCCGGTACCAGCGGGTACCCCGGCGCCAGGAAGCTGCGCTCCAGCTCCGGCGCAATGCGGCGCAGTTTGAACAGGCTGAGCATGCTCATCAGGTACATCACGATGGCACCGAATACGGCCATGGTGATCATGGCGGCGGTGAGGCTCATGCCCTGAAGGTTGATCCAGCTGTCGCTGAAGATCGCGGCGATGCCGATCACGCCGCCGGCAAGGATCGCCCGGTGCGGCGTCTGGAAGCGCGACAGTTTCGCCAGTGAGGTCGGCAGGTAACCGGCGCGCGCCAGCGCGAAGAATTGGCGCGAATAGCCGAGAATAATGCCGTGGAAGCTGGCCACCAATCCAAACAGGCCAATCCACACCAGCATGTGCATCCAGCCGGAGTTTTCGCCTACCACCATTTTCATCGCCTGCGGCAACGGATCGTTGATGTTCGACAGTTTGCTCCAGTCGCCTGCGCCGCCGGCCAATAGCATCACGCCCAGCGCCAATACCACCAGCGTCAGAATGCCGGAAATGTAGGCACGCGGAATGGTGCGTTTCGGATCCTTGGCCTCTTCCGCCGCCATTGCCGCGCCCTCGATGGCCAGGAAAAACCAGATCGCGAACGGAATGGCGGCGAAGATACCGGACAGCGCCGCGCTGCCGAAATGATCGCTGCCCGCCCAGCCGTTGAGCACGAAGTTGCTGAAGCTAAAGCCCGGCGCCACTACGCCCATAAACACCAGCAGCTCAAAGACCGCCAGCACGGTGACGCAAAGTTCGAACAGCGCCGCCAGCTTAACGCCGAGGATATTCAGTGTCATAAAAATGGCGTAGGCGCCCACCGCCGCCCACTTGGGGTTAAGCGCCGGATATTGCACGTTGAGATAAGCCCCGATCGCCATGGCAATCGCCGGCGGTGCGAACACGAATTCCACCAGCGTCGCCAGCCCGGCGATCAGGCCGCCGGTTTCGCCAAAGGCGCGGCGGCTATAGGCGAAAGGCCCGCCTGCGTGAGGAATGGCGGTGGTCAGCTCGGTAAAACTGAAGATAAAACAGCCGTACATGGTCGCCACCATCAGGGTGGTGATCAGGAAACCGAGCGTCCCCGCCACGCCCCAGCCGTAGCTCCAGCCAAAATACTCCCCGGAAATCACCAGCCCGACGGCAATGCCCCAAAGATGCAGGGTGCCCAGGGTAGGTTTAAGTTGCATTGTCATGTTGCTCTCCCGATCGAAAAAACCGCCTGCGCAGATAAAGAAGGTGCCCGCTCACGACGCTGCAGGTTTTATGCCATGACGACGCCTCTCTGCCAGCACGGGGGCGTGGCTTAAGGGCCGCCTGAGTGCGCACCAAAAGTGGGCAGCGTGGCGACGAAATTGTGCTTTATTGGTGATTTTTTGACCGATACGGCAGCGGGAGGCGGACCGGTAAGCTGGTACGGAAGTTGCTTACCTCCCTGCACCGTTACAGCCACAGTGGGATACATCATGCCGACAGCGCTTTCCTGCCAGCCGGAAGCATGCACTCAGTTGGAAGCCGGTCTGACGCGGCGGGAGAACAAGAGGGAAGGCTATCGTTTCGACTATTCGGTGGAGCACGGCGTGATTTTGTGTCAACGGCGCAATGCCGAACTGACGCTGGTGGACCGTACCCGCGCCCAGGTGCGTCAAGCGCTGCTGAGCGGAGAACCGGCGCTGGAAATCATCGCCGAGAAAATGGGCCTGTCCGCCGGTTCGTTGCAGCGCCGCCTGCGTGAACAGGGGGTGACCTTTACCGCGTTGGTGGACAAGGTACGCTGCGACCTGGCGACCCATTATTTGCAGCAGCGCCACCTGCCGATTGCCGAGTTGGCGCTGCTGCTGGGGTATTCCGATGTCAGCGCGTTTTCACGCGCTTTTCGCCGCTGGTTTGGTATCAGTCCACGCCAGTGGCGGCAACTGCCGGCCTAACTTTCCAGCCGAAACTGCGGCTCCAGCCGGCTGATACCCAGTCCGTTGACCTTTTTCACCTTAATCTGCACCGGAATGCGTTCTTTCATCGCTTCGACATGGCTGATCACGCCGATGGTTTTACCGGAGGCATTCAGGCTGTCGAGCGCGTCCAGCGCGGTATCCAGGGTTTCCGCATCCAGCGTGCCGAAGCCTTCGTCGAGAAACAGCGAGTCGATGCTGGTCTTGTGGCTGACCAGGTCAGACAACGCCAGCGCCAATGCTAGGCTGACCAGGAAACTTTCGCCGCCGGACAGGGTGCGGGTGTCACGCAGCGCGTCCGCCTGCCAGGTATCCACCACCTGCAGTTCCAGCGCGTCGCTGGTTTTGCGTTGCAACAGGTAGCGCCCATGCAGCCGCCCAAGCTGGTTATTGGCCAGGTACACCAGATGATCCAGCGTCAGCCCCTGGGCAAATTTGCGGAATTTATCGCCTTCTTTGGAGCCGATCAGCTGATTGAGGTAGCTCCAGTCGTCGTACTGCTGCTGGCTCTGGCTGATTTGCTCAAATAGCGATTGCTGATTGAGACGGCGTGCGGCGTCGCTTTCCAATTGGTTGCGCACTTCACCCTGACGCAGTTGCAAGGCTTTCAACTGCTGCGCCAACGCCTCCAGGCTCTGGCTCAGGGCTTGCGCGTCGGCCTGGGTTTCATCCAGCCCTTCCGGGCGCTGTTGCCGCTGTTGTTCCAGCGTATGAACCGCCTGTGCCAGCAGGGCGCTGGCCTCCACCTGCCGCTGGTGCAACCGTTCTTTATGCTGTTGCAATTGCCGGCGCTGTGCGTCATCCAACAGCGCGGCGCTGAATGCGGCTTCGTCGCTGAATTCGCTGGCGGCCAGTGCTTCCAGCCAGGTTTGTTCCGCCTGTTGCAGCCTCTCGCTCTGCCGTTGCTGCTGTTGTTGCAGGCCGGCAAGCTGGCCGGCCAGGCGATCGCGCTGTTCCTGAGCTTTCTGCCATTGTTCCGCCGCCTGATGGCTGGCCTGCTCGCAGGCGGCCAGTTGGGCACGCAGCTGTTCGCGCACCTGCGGAATCTGTTGTTCGCCAAACAGCGCCAGCCGCTGCGCGCGGTGTTCGCCCAGGGTTTTCTCGCTCTCTTGCCACTGTTGTTGCAAGCGCTGCTGTTGCAACTGCGCATCGGCGTGGTTTTTTTCCAGCAGGGTGAAGCGCTCGTCCAGCAGCGCTTGTTGCTGTTGCGCTTGTTGTTGCTGCGCCTGGAGCTCGGCCAATGCATCTTTCGCCTGCTGTACCGCCTGTGCTGCCTGTTCGTGCTGCGCCAGCCCTTGCTGGCCCTGGCGTTCTTCGCTGTCGCAGGCGTTCAGCCACTGGCTCAGGCGCTCGGCATCTTGCAGATCGAAATCAAACGCCAGCGGCGCGCTGAGGGTTTGCCACTGTTGGCGCTGGGCGGAGAGTTGCTGCTCGTCCTGCGCTATTTGCTGTTGTTGGCGCTGTTGCTGCTCCTTCAGGCTTTCGCAACGGGTGCGCAGTTCGGTGCCCTGGGTGTACAGCGCCTCGGTTTTGACGCGCATTTCCGCCAGGCGCAATGCCGTCTCGGACGGTTTTACCGCCTGATATTGCTCAATGGCCGGATGGCTGGCGGAACCGCATAACGGGCAGGGCTCGCCGCTTTGCAGCAGTGCGCGCTCGGCTTCCAGACTGACGATGCGCTTTTCCAGCTCAAGGGCTTTTTCCACGTCCAACTGATGCGCTTTTTGCTGCTTATAGTGCCGCCGCGTTTCTTCCAGCTGTTGCTCATGTTCGCCAAGCTGCGCCTGACGGGCGGTAAACTCTTTGCGCTGTTGTTCAAGCCGCTCGCTGGTCTGGCGGAACAGCGAGGAGAGGGTGAACAGCTGCTGGCGTGCCGGGCGCAGCTCGGCCAACGCGGTCTGACGCTGGCGCAGCGCCGCCAGCGGTGACTGCGTTTCCAGCGCATTTTGCTGCTGTTGCTGCGCCATCAATGCCGCGTTAAGACCGTTAAGCTTCTCCTGATGTTGCCCGGCCTGTGCGGTCAATTGGCTGCGTTGAACGTTTAACTGCTCCAGATCCGTTTTCTGCTGATGGCACTGCCGGGCGGCGTTGTCGCACGCCTGCTGCAATTCCGTCTGCGTTTTTTGCAGCTGAGCAATCTGGTGGTCGAGCGGGACGATCTGCTCGTCGATCAGCCGCTGCTGGATCTGCTGGCGTTCGGCCTGCGCCTGCTGCTCGACGCGCGCTTTTTCCACTGACTGCTGCAATGGCGCCATCTGCGCAAGCTGATGCTCTTGCTGCTGCGCCATTTGGGCGATCTGCTGTTGCAGCGCCTGCTGCTCACTGCGGCAGCGGTGACGGTCGTTATGCAGCGGCCGCAGTTTCTCCGCCGGTTCGCTGCGCGCCAACTGTTGCAACTGCGGTTCGGCCGCGGCCTGCTCCTGTTGCACGACGCTCAACTGGCGTCGGTATTCCTGCTGCTGGTGCTGCGTTCGCTGCCACTGTTGCAGCCAGTTCAGCGCCTGTTGCTGTTGCCGGGCCTGCCCGTTGAGGGCGGTTTCCTGCGCGCTCAGCTCAGCTAATTGGCTCTCCAATTGCTGACGCTGTTCGTCATTCAGCAGTTCAATGCCGCTGGCGCGTTGATGCAAGGCGTCCAGATCGGCTTTGGCCTGTTTGTGCTGCTCGAAAACCCGTTCGGAAAGCTGGCCGTAGATCTCGGTGCCGGTCAGCTCTTCCAGCAGTTCGGCCCGGTCATTGGCATCGGCATTGAGGAAGGCGGCGAACTGCCCCTGGGACAGCATCATCGATTTGGTGAAGCGGCCGAAATCCAACCCGGTGATCGCGGCGGTCAGATCCAGCTTGTCGCGGACTTTATCCGCCAGGATTTTGCCGTCTTCACGCAGCGCCAGCTCCACCTTTGGCGCTTGCAGGTTGCCGTCCGGCGCATTTTTGGCGCGGCGTTGGCTCCAGAAGGCGCGGTAGCCGATGCCTTTGACCTCAAATTCGACCTCCGCCAACGACTCGGCGGTGTGGCGCGTCATCAGTTCGTTTTGGCTCGGTGTCACGTTGAGGCGCGGAGTCTGGTGGTACAGCGCCAGGCAGATGGCATCCAGCAGGGTGGTTTTGCCCGCGCCGGTTGGCCCGGTGATGGCGAACAGCCCATTGCTGGCAAAAGGCTCAGCGGTGAAATCGATCTTCCACTCGCCCTGCAATGAATTGAGGTTCTTCAGCCGCAGGCTCAGGATTTTCATTGGGTCGGCTCCTCGTCGTTGTGCCGTACGGCCTCGACCACCTGATGGAACATTTGGCGCATCCGCTGTTGGCGGGGCTCTGTGATTTCCGTCTCCTGCGCCAGCCGCCGCTCGAAAACCTCATCGACGCTCAGTTCGTTGAGCGTTTCCTTGTCCTGCTGTTCAAGGGCCTGGCGGCGCTGCTCTTTACTGCGGCGCAGCAATACCACCTCCACCGGCAGTTGATCCGCCAGCAGTTGAATCCGGCGCTGAATGTCGCTGAGATAATCTTGCGTGGCCACTTCGATATCCAGCCATACCGGCAGTTCCCCTTGATAATCGGCGAACTGCCGCAATTGTTGCTCGATTTGCGCCAAATCACCTTTGATCAGTTGCATCGGCTGGAAGCTGGGGATATCCAGTGCGGTGACCTGTTGCAGGGCGCCTTCGGCGAAATCCACCATAAACACGCTCTTGGGTTTGCCCAGCTCATCGAAACTGAGCGGGATAGGCGAACCGCTGTAGCGGATATGCTCGGATTTGGCGACGTTTTGCGCCCGGTGAATATGCCCCAACGCAATGTAGTCGGCAGGCGGAAACGCCTGCGCCGGGAAGGCATCCAGCGTGCCGATGTAAATATCGCGCACCGAATCGGAGGTGGTAACCCCCACGGTGGTCAGGTGGCCGGTGGCGACAATCGGCAAGGTTAGCCCCAATTCATCGCGGCGTGCGCAGGCCGCCTGGTAGAGCTGTTGATAGTGTTGCGCGATGGCCTCTTGCAACGCCTGCTGCTTTTGCGCACCCGATTCGCCGGCGCGGCTGGTCGTCAGATCGCGCGGGCGCAGGAACGGGATGGCGCACAACACCGCACCCGGTTGGCCGTCGCGCTGGTTAAGTATCAGGATCTGCTGCGCGATATCGCTTTGGGCGTTGGCGATCACCGTTGTATTCAGGCAAGAAAGCAATTCGCGCGATTCATTCAGGGTTGCCACGGAGTCATGGTTACCGCCCAGCACCACCAGTTGGCAGCCGGTACGCTGCAGCTCCACCACGAAGCGGTTATACAGCTCGCGGGCGTAACTCGGCGGCGAGCCGGTGTCGAACAGATCCCCGGCGACGATCAGCGCATCCACCCGTTGCTGTTCAATTTGCTCGATCAGCCAGCGCAAAAAAGCCTGGTGCTCGGCGGCACGGCTTTTGGTGAAAAAGTACTGGCCAAGATGCCAGTCAGAGGTGTGGATCAGGCGCATGACACTCCCGGGGCGATAAGCTAATGGCAGTGATTATAAAGGGGGCTGACTCTCCTGTCGTGACGCAATGATTATGACAACTGAATGATTTTTCTTTGAAGCTGGAAATAATCGCTATGCTTACTGGCTATAACAGGCTGGTTTTTTCATAAAAGTGTCACAAAACTGACGCATAATGGCGCCCGCAATCAACTGTGATCGCTAACACATTGGCAGGATTGACGATGGCAAGACGCATACTGGTGGTGGAAGACGAAGCGCCGATCCGTGAGATGGTGTGCTTTGTGTTGGAACAGAATGGTTACCAACCGTTGGAAGCCGAGGATTATGACAGCGCCGTGACGCGCCTGTCTGAGCCGTTCCCTGATTTGGTGTTGCTCGACTGGATGTTACCCGGCGGTTCCGGTATCCAGTTTATCAAACACATGAAGCGTGAAGCGCTGACCCGCGATATTCCGGTGATGATGCTGACCGCACGCGGTGAAGAAGAAGACCGGGTGCGCGGCCTGGAAGTGGGAGCGGACGATTACATTACCAAGCCGTTCTCGCCGAAGGAGCTGGTGGCGCGCATCAAGGCGGTAATGCGCCGCATTTCACCGATGGCGGTGGAAGAAGTGATTGAAATGCAGGGGCTGAGCCTGGACCCTTCCTCACATCGCGTAATGGCTAATGAGCAGGCGCTGGATATGGGGCCGACCGAGTTCAAACTGCTGCATTTCTTTATGACCCATCCGGAACGTGTTTATAGCCGCGAACAGTTGCTTAATCACGTCTGGGGCACTAACGTTTATGTGGAAGACCGCACCGTTGATGTGCATATCCGCCGGCTCCGTAAGGCGTTAGAGACCACTGGTCATGACAAAATGGTTCAAACCGTTCGGGGCACCGGCTACCGATTCTCAACGCGTTACTGATCGCGTCGCGCTGGAGAATATGCTGTGCTAGAACGCCTTTCCTGGAAGAGGCTGGCCCTGGAGCTGGCTCTTTTCTGTTTACCTGCCTTGCTGCTGGGGCTGATTTTCGGCTATCTGCCCTGGCTGCTGCTGGCCGCCGTGCTGGCGGCGCTGGTCTGGAATTTCTACAACCAACTCAAACTTTCCCACTGGCTGTGGGTCGACCGCAGCATGACGCCGCCGCCTGGGCGCTGGAGCTGGGAGCCGCTGTTTTACGGCCTCTACCAGATGCAACAGCGCAACCGTCGTCGTCGTCGTGAACTGGCGTTGTTGATCAAACGTTTTCGCAGCGGCGCGGAATCGCTGCCCGATGCGGTGGTGATGACCACCGTCGAAGGCAATATCTTCTGGTGCAACGGGTTGGCGCAGCATCTGCTGGGATTCCGCTGGCCGGAAGACAACGGCCAGCACATCCTTAACCTGTTGCGTTACCCAGAGTTCAGCCACTATCTGCAACAGCAGGAATTCACGCGGCCACTGACGCTGCAACTCAATAACGAGCACTACGTCGAGTTCCGCGTGATGCCCTATTCGGAAGGGCAACTGTTGATGGTGGCGCGCGACGTCACCCAAATGCGCCAGCTTGAAGGCGCGCGCCGCAACTTCTTCGCCAACGTCAGCCATGAGTTGCGTACCCCGCTGACGGTATTGCAGGGTTACCTGGAGATGATGAGCGACGAGGAGCTGGATGGCTCGTTACGCGGCAAGGCGCTGGGTACCATGCAGGAACAGACCCGGCGCATGGACGGGCTGGTCAAACAGCTGCTGACGCTGTCGCGCATTGAGGCGGCACCTAACGTCGATATGAACGAGCGGGTCGATATTCCGCTGATGTTGCGGGTGTTGCAGCGTGAGGCGCAGTCGCTGAGCGGCGGCAACCACGAGATTACCTTCCGGGTGAACGAGCAGCTCAAGGTGTTCGGCAACGATGACCAATTGCGCAGCGCGGTGTCGAATCTGGTGTATAACGCCGTCAATCACACGCCGAAAGGCACCCATATTGAGGTGAGCTGGCAACAGACGCCAAACGGCGCGCAGTTCCAGGTCAGCGACAACGGGCCGGGCATCGCCGCCGAACATATTCCGCGCCTGACCGAGCGTTTCTACCGCGTCGATAAAGCCCGTTCACGCCAGACCGGCGGCAGCGGGCTGGGGCTGGCGATCGTCAAGCATGCGCTCAGCCACCACGATGCGCGATTGGAGATCCTCAGCGAGCAGGGGATTGGCACCCGTTTCATCTTTACCTTGCCTAACCGGTTGATTGTTCCTGCAGCTTTATCAGAGAATGCGGTGAAAAATTAACGCGCGAGAGGCTGGCATGATCCGAATTACCCGATGGTTGTTGCTGTGCCTGGCGCTGCTGGCGAGCCGCGGCGCACTGGCACAGCCGGACGGTATGCTGTCCGGTAACCTGTCGAGCGTCGGCTCCGATACGCTGGCGAATCTGATGGCGCTGTGGGCGCAGGACTTCAGTCAGCACTACCCTAACGTCAATTTGCAGATCCAGGCCGCCGGTTCTTCAACCGCGCCTACCGCACTGGCGGCGGGCGCAGCGCAGCTTGGGCCAATGAGCAGGCCGATGAAGGCGGCGGAAGTGTCGGCGTTCGAACACCGTTATGGTTATGCGCCGCTGGCCGTGCCGGTAGCGGTGGATGCGCTGGTAGTGCTGGTGCATCAGGACAATCCGTTGCGCGGTCTGAACCTGCAGCAGCTCGACCGCATTTTCTCCGCTACCCGGCGCTGCGGCGAAAGCCGGCCGCTGATGCGTTGGGGCGAATTGGGGTTGACCGGCAGTTGGCAACAGCGTGACCTCCAACGTTTCGGGCGTAACTCCGCCTCCGGCACTTACGGCTATTTCAAACTGCGCGCCCTGTGCGGCGGCGATTTTATGCCGCGGGTCAATGAGCTGCCCGGTTCGGCCTCGGTGGTACAGGCGGTGGCCGGCTCGCTGAACAGCATTGGCTACGCCAGCATCGGTTTTCGCGCCAGTGGCGTGCGTCTGCTGCCGCTGGCGGAATCGGGTGAAAATTATGTTGTCCCCAATGATACCAACGTGCGCAACGGCAGCTATCCGCTGTCGCGCTATCTGTATATTTACATCAACAAGGCCCCCAACCAACCGCTGGAGCCGCTGACCGCCGCTTTTCTCGATCGCGTGCTGTCCGATGCCGGGCAAAAGCTGGTTAATCATGACGGTTACCTGCCGCTGCCACCCGATACGCTGCGCAAAACCCGGCTGGCGCTGGGCCTGAAGTAATCCTCCAACGGGCGCCGAGTGGCACCCAACATGAATTTCTCTCAACACCAATGAAAATTATTCTATTGCCGCCCGACAAGCGGCGTGACAGGATGCTCCCCAATAGGTTATTTAGACGTCTGGATGTCCAAAGTAACTCAGCGTAATAGTTCACACTGTCAATCATTGAAGCAAAGAGGCCCGATCCTTTGCTTGTCACCGGGAGTCATAATATGTGCGATTGCAACCACGCCTTTCACGCTGACGTTGTCGGCAGCCTGTTGCGCCCTGCGGCGCTGAAAACTGCTCGCCAGCAGTTCCAGCAAGGCGAAATCGATGCCGCCCGGTTGCGCGCGGTTGAAGACGAGCAGATCCGTTTGGCGGTGGCAAAACAGAAAGACCTCGGTTTGGCGGTGGTGACGGACGGCGAATTCCGCCGTGCGTGGTGGCACTTCGACTTCCTGGAAGGACTGGACGGCGTGGAAGGTTATGATGCGGAGCAGGGGATTCAGTTCAACGGCGTGCAAACCCGCGCACGCAGCATCAAGGTGGTCGGTAAAGTGGGCTTTAATCCCCAGCACCCGATGCTGGCGGATTTTCGTTTCCTGAAGGCGACGGCTGGCGATGCGGTACCGAAAATGACCATTCCCAGCCCGAGCGTGCTGCACTTTCGCGGCGGGCGCAAGGCCATCGACAGCCGGGTTTACCCGGATCTGAATGCCTATTTCGACGATCTGGCGCAGACCTACCGTGATGCGATCAAGGCGTTTTATGACGCAGGCTGCCGCTATCTGCAGCTGGACGACACCGTCTGGGCTTATCTGTGCTCGGACGATCAACGGCGGCAGATCCGCGAGCGCGGTGAGGATCCGGATCGTCTGGCGAAGATCTACGCCGACGTGCTGAATGCGGCGATCGCCGGCAAGCCGGACGATCTGACCATCGGCTTGCACGTGTGTCGCGGTAATTTCCGCTCTACCTGGATCTCCGAAGGCGGTTACGAGCCGGTGGCGGAAATCCTGTTCGGCCAGGTGAATATCGACGCTTTCTTCCTGGAATACGACAACGAGCGCTCCGGAGGCTTCGAGCCGCTGCGTTTTATCAAACCCGGTAAACAGCAGGTGGTGCTCGGCCTGATCACCACCAAAAACGGCGAGCTGGAGAATCCGGAACAGGTGAAACAGCGTCTCGAGGAGGCCGCGCAGTTTGTCGATCGCCGCCAGTTGTGCCTCAGCACCCAGTGCGGGTTTGCCTCGACCGAAGAGGGCAATAGCCTGAGCGAACAGCAGCAGTGGAATAAGCTGCAAAGCGTGGTGAATATTGCCCGAGAGGTTTGGTAAGCGCGCAGATCCCGTTCAGACCACGCGAAAACCGATCGTTTATTGGCGTTTTCGCGCGGTCTCAAGCCGGATGTTTCACGGTTTGTGAATGCAGCGCTCAAAAATGATACAAATCATGTAGTGTATATTTATTGATAGCCAATATGATCGACTGGTGACAAAAGATTATCTGGTCGATAGCTCTGGTTTTTGTCACGCGACTTGCCTTTCAACGCTATAAACGTTTAACTTACCCCCCGTTGTCGGACTAAACCTCCATTTATAACTCCTAAAACTCTGTCCATCATCATGAGTGGTCAATTTCGAATAAGGACAAAACGCCGGACGTTACGCGTTTTCTGCTCTTATTGGTCTCACGATGAAAGGGCAAGCCGGCAACCGGGTGGGGGCATTACGTCACCACGATATCGGGTACTTTTTTTCATTTGAACAGGCAGCACGACATCGTATGAGTCATCGTTTAACGTCAAAAGATATTATGGCGCTGGGTTTTATGACCTTTGCCTTATTTGTCGGCGCCGGGAACATCATTTTCCCGCCGATGGTCGGTTTACAGTCCGGTGAGCACGTCTGGATCGCAGCAATCGGCTTCCTGATTACCGCAGTCGGTTTGCCGGTGATAACCGTTATCGCTCTGGCACGCGTTGGCGGCGGTATTGATGCCCTTAGCACGCCGATTGGCCGCAGCGCCGGTTTGCTGCTGGCGACGGTCTGTTATCTGGCGGTTGGCCCGCTGTTCGCCACCCCGCGTACCGCGACCGTGTCCTTTGAAGTGGGTATTGCACCGCTGACCGGCGACGGCGCCATGCCGCTGTTTATCTACAGCCTGGTGTATTTCGCGCTGGTCATCGGCATTTCACTGTATCCGGGCCGTTTGCTCGATACCGTGGGCCACGTGCTGGCTCCGCTGAAAATCGTTGCGCTCGGCGCACTCGGCATTGCGGCGTTGGTTTGGCCGGCGGGCACGCCTATTCCGGCTACCGAAATTTATCAGCACGTTCCTTTCTCTTCCGGCTTCGTCAACGGCTATCTGACCATGGATACGCTGGGCGCGCTGGTGTTCGGCATCGTCATCGTCAACGCTGCGCGTTCCCGCGGCGTGAAAGATGCCGGCCTGCTGACGCGTTACACCATTTTGGCCGGCCTGATCGCCGGTGTGGGCCTGACGCTGGTTTACCTGAGCCTGTTCAAGCTGGGTTCCGGCAGTGGCGTGTTGGTGCCGGACGCGACCAACGGCGCGGTGATCCTGCACGCTTATGTGCAAAATACCTTCGGTGGGTTGGGCAGCTTCTTCCTGGCGGCGCTGATCTTCATCGCCTGTATGGTGACTGCGGTAGGCCTGACCTGCGCCTGCGCCGAGTTCTTTGCTCAGTACCTGCCGTTCTCTTATAAAACGCTGGTCTTTATTCTGGGCCTGTTCTCGATGGTGGTTTCCAATCTGGGCCTGAGCCATCTGATCCAGATCTCTATCCCGGTGCTGACCGCGATTTACCCGCCGTGTATCGTGCTGGTGGTATTGAGCTTCACCCTGCGCTGGTGGAACAGCGCGACGCGCATCATAGCGCCGGTGATGCTGGTCAGCCTGCTGTTTGGTATCCTTGACGCGGTGAAAGCGTCCACCTTCCAGCACCTGTTGCCGGAGTGGACCAATCACCTGCCATTGGCTGCGCAGGGGTTGGCATGGCTGTCGCCTTCTCTGCTGATGCTGGTGTTGGTCGCGATTTATGACCGGGTTTGTACGCGTTCTGAAGTGACCGCGCACCCATAATCCCCCGGCTGAATTTTGGGCCACGGACTTGTCCGTGGCCTTTTTACGTTTAAAAAACACGGGTTATTTTCATGCAACAACAGTCACCCTCCGCCCCTGCGGCCAATAAGCTGAAGCGCGGTCTCAGCACGCGTCATATCCGCTTTATGGCTCTCGGCTCGGCCATCGGCACCGGCCTGTTCTACGGTTCGGCGGACGCCATTAAAATGGCCGGACCGAGCGTTTTGCTGGCATACCTGATTGGCGGCGTCGTCGCTTTTATCATCATGCGCGCTTTGGGCGAGATGTCGGTCAACAACCCGCAGGCCAGCTCGTTCTCCCGTTATGCACAGGACTACCTTGGCCCGATGGCCGGGTATATCACCGGCTGGACCTACTGTTTTGAAATTCTGATCGTCGCCATCGCCGACGTGACCGCGTTCGGCATTTATATGGGCGTCTGGTTCCCCGAGGTGCCGCACTGGATTTGGGTGCTGAGCGTGGTGCTGGTGATTGGCGCCATCAACCTGATGAGCGTGAAGGTGTTCGGCGAGCTGGAGTTTTGGTTCTCGTTCTTCAAGGTCGCCACCATCATCATCATGATTGCCGCCGGTATCGGCATCATCATTTGGGGGATTGGCAACGGCGGGCAACCGACAGGTATCCATAACCTGTGGTCCAACGGAGGCTTCTTCAGCAATGGTTTTATCGGCATGATCCTGTCGCTGCAACTGGTGATGTTCGCCTATGGCGGCATCGAGATCATCGGTATCACCGCCGGTGAAGCCAAGGACCCGAAAACGTCGATTCCCAAGGCCATCAATTCGGTGCCGTGGCGCATCCTGGTGTTCTACGTCGGTACGCTGTTCGTCATCATGTCGATTTATCCGTGGAATCAGGTGGGCACCAACGGCAGCCCGTTTGTGCTGACCTTCCAGCACATGGGGATTACCGTGGCTGCGGGCATCCTCAACTTCGTGGTGATCACCGCGTCGCTGTCGGCGATTAACAGCGATGTGTTCGGCGTCGGCCGCATGCTGCACGGGATGGCCGAGCAGGGCCATGCGCCGAAGATGTTCAGCAAGGTGTCGAAGCGCGGCATTCCGTGGGTTACGGTGTTGGTGATGATGCTGGCGTTGCTGTTGGCGGTGTACCTCAACTACATCATGCCGGAAAACGTGTTCCTGGTGATTGCCTCGCTGGCGACCTTTGCCACCGTGTGGGTGTGGATCATGATCCTGTGCTCGCAGATTGCCTTCCGCCGCAGTCTGAGCAAAGAGCAGGTGAAAAAGCTGGCGTTCCCGCTGCGCGGCGGCGTGTTCACTTCGGTGATTGCGATTATCTTCCTGGCGTTCATCATTGGCCTGATTGGCTACTTCCCAACTACCCGCATATCACTTTACGCCGGTCTGGTGTGGGTGGCAGTGTTGCTGGCGGGTTACTACTTCAAGGTCAACCGCCAGAAGAAGCGGGCGGTGCTGGCACCACAGCAGGATTGAAAATGAAAACACCGGCCAGCGCCGGTGTTTTTTTAAGCTCATTGTTCTGGTCTGTCAGGCAAAATCCAGTTTGCGCAGTTTCGATAGGTCAATGGATTGTCTGGCGTGCCAGAGATCGTAAGCATCCTGCATTCCCATCCAGACATGTTCGGAACTGCCGATAACAATCGATAAACGTATAGCCATTTCCGGTGAGATATCGGACTTGCCGCTAATCAGACGTTGAACCGTTGATGGCGCTACATCAAGCGCTCTGGCCAGGCCGCGCGCGCTAAGCTGCAATGTCTCCATCGTTTCCTTGATCAGTTCTCCGGGATGTGGCGGGTTATGCATGTGGTTCATCAGTGATAATCCTCATAATTGACGATATAGATATCTCCCTCGGACAATTCAAACGTAATTCGCCAGTTGCCAGTGACGGTGATTGACCAAAGTCCTGTTCGATCGCCCGTCAGCGAATGAAGAAAGAACCCGGGGAGATCTACATCATTGATTTCCTTAGCCAGATCCAACACGCTCAGACGGAGGCTGATTTTTTTGCCTGTTTGGCATCGATGCCAGCCGTTGAACCCGTTTCAAAGAATTTCTTGAGTCCTTTATGCCTGAAGCTTTTTATCATCCTGATGGCTCCATCGGTGTTGCGTTATACGCATCATAGTCGGGTGTTGCGTATGACGCAACGGTTTGTTTTGACCCGTGCAGACTATCGTCTATCCTCGGGTTCGTCGTCACCCGAGCCGCGTGCTTCAACGCGCAAACTACTGTCGCACAGTCGTTCTTCTTTGCCCTCGCCGGCGCAGCGCGACAGCACTTCACGGAGATCCTGCATGCTGCTGCTGAGGGCGCTTAGCGAGGGTTGCAGCGTGCGGCTCATGCGGCTTTCATCCAGCGAGGCGCTATGCAGGCAGCCGATAAACATCAGGGTGGCCAGCAGAGTAAACAACCGGTGTTTTAACGATTTAAGCAAAGGCATCTCTTCTTCTGTGCAGTAGGGGAAAAAGCATTAACGCCGTTTTAATCGCAGAAGAAAAGCGCCTGGAGACATCTGCTGGCAATCGACAGGGAATCTTTACCAGCAGACATAATTACGTCAGCCTGCGTCAGGAAACGTCCGTCGCCGCTCGCATTTGGCTCAGCATGCTACGCATGTCGTTGCCGGTGGGCGTTTGATGCACGCGTAGATCGAACTCGTTAATCACCGCCAGAATATGATCAAAGATATCTGCCTGAATGCTCTCGTATTCCGCCCACACCGTGGTGTTGGTGAAGGCGTAAATCTCCAGCGGCAAGCCCTCCGGCGTCGGTGCCATTTGGCGCACCATCAGCGTCATGCTCTGATGAATATTGGGGTGAGCGCGCAGGTAAGCCACCAGGTAGGCGCGCAGCGTGCCGAGATTGGTCAGACGGCGGCCGTTGAGCGGTGAGCTGAGATCCACGGCACTCTGCCGATTATAGTGGCTCAGTTCTTGCGTTTTATCCTTCAGATAACGCTGCAACAGCGGATTGCGATTAAGGCGCTGTTGCTCTTCCGGGGACAGAAAATGCACGCTGGTGGTGTCGATATTGATGCTGCGCTTGATGCGTCGCCCGCCGGATTCCGACATTGAGCGCCAATTCTTGAAGGAATCTGAGATCAGCGCATAGGTGGGAATGGTGGTGACGGTGTTGTCCCAGTTACGGACTTTTACCGTGGTCAGGCCGATGTCGACGACCGCGCCGTCCGCGCCGTATTTCGGCATCTCCAGCCAGTCGCCGATTTTCAGCATATCGTTGGCGGAAAGCTGAATGCCGGCCACCAGCCCGAGGATGGGATCCTTGAACACCAACATCAGCACCGCGGTCATCGCACCCAGGCCGCTGAGCAGCAGCAATGGCGATTTGCCCATCAGCAATGAAACGATCATGATGCCGATCAGAATGGCGGCTACCAGTTTCAGCCCCTGGAAAATGCCGCGCAGCGGCAGCTGATTCGACAGTGGGCTTTGGCGCAGCACCGCCAATAACGTATCCAGCAGCGAAAACAGCGACAGCAGGGCAAAGGCCATGATCCAGACCTGTGCGGCGGTGATGATGAATGCCTGCGTCTCGCCGCCGGCGTGCAGCCACAACACCGCTTGCAGATTGATGATGACCCCTTGCAGCAACAGCGCCATGCGCTGAAACAGCTTGTACTGGGTGAGCGCTTGTTGCCATACGCGCTGCGATTGCTGGCCGCGGCGCTGGATCGTCGCCAGCACCACGCGGTGCAGCACCAGATGAATGGCCACCGAAATCAGGACGATCAGTCCGAGCACCATCAGCAGAGACATTACTCCGCTGAATTCCAGCCCGAACTTCTCCAGCCACAGTGTTATCTGTTGTTGCATTATCGCTCCTTTAAAAAATGCGCAAAAAATATCCAATACACTCAAAAGACGTTAGCCTAATGGCTGCAGGCCATAATGTGCGGCTGTTTACCCTTTTTTACATAGGGTTGCCGTCGGCAGCCTATCTCCACCCCCCGGCTCCTCCCCGAGTTTAGCGGCCAAAGAGGAGGGGGACTTGCACTCAACGTGGCATTGTTCGTGGCATTGAATAACGTCGTCGATTTCGTTTTGTACAGCAGGAGAACAGTATGCTTAACGCCTGGCATCAACCGGTCCCGCCCTTTGTGGTGAAGAAGGGACAACGCCTGGATATCACGCTGTGGTTACAGGGTGATGATTTGCCTGAGAGGGTCTTTTTACGCGCCGAGCCGGATAACGAAGAATGGCTGCTGATCATGAAAGCGCACAGCGCTGAAGGCCGGTGGCGTTATCAGGCCAGCCTGACGCTGAACGAAGGAGAGGCCACGCGGCGCTACTGCTTCAAACTGGTGTGGGCCGATCGTCAGCAATGGTTCGGGCCTCAGGGGTGGTCGCTGATCCCGCCGGGCCAACTGGCGCAGTTTGCGCTCGACGAACCTGACCGCAGCCCGGCCTGGGTGGCGGATCAGGTATTTTATCAAATTTTCCCCGATCGTTTCGCCGGCAGCGGCGGCGAGCACGGTATTCAAAACGGCAGCTATCGCCATCACGCGGCCGGTTGCGACGTGGTGCGCCGCGACTGGCAGCATCCGCTGGAAGACCGGGATGCCGCTTCCACGTTCTATGGCGGCGATTTGGATGGTATCAGTCAAAAGCTGCCTTACCTGCAGAAACTGGGCGTCACGGCGCTGTACCTGAACCCGATTTTCACCGCGCCGAGCGTGCATAAATACGATACCGAAGACTATTATCAGGTCGATCCCTATTTCGGCGGCAATGCCGCCTTGCAGCGTTTGCGAGTGAGTACTCACAAGGTGGGGATGAAACTGGTGCTGGACGGGGTGTTTAACCATACCGGCGATTCCCACCCCTGGTTTGATCGTCACCAGCAGGGCGACAACGGCGCCTGCCACCACCCGGATTCACCGTACCGCGGCTGGTTCAATTTCTACCCTGACGGCCGGGCGCTGGACTGGAAAGGCAACGCCAGCCTGCCGAAGCTCAATTTTGCCGAACCTCAGGTGGCCGAGAGGATTTATCGCGGCGACGGTAGCGTGGTGCGCCACTGGTTACGCCCACCCTACAGCATCGACGGTTGGCGGCTGGACGTGGTGCATATGCTGGGTGAGAACGGCGGTGCTACCGGCAATCTCCAACACCTTGCCGGCATTTATCAGGCGGCTAAACAGGAAAACCCGCAGGCCTACGTGCTGGGCGAACATTTTGGCGATGCGCGCCGCTGGCTGCATGCCGGCGTAGAAGACGCGGCGATGAACTATATGGGCTTCGCCCTGCCGGTAAGGGGGTTCCTTGCCGGACTGGATGTGGCGCATCACCCGGTGCAGATGGACGCTGCGGACTGCGCGCAGTGGATGGACGGCTACCGTGCCGGATTGCCGCACGGCAGCCAACTGATTCAGTTTAACCAGCTCGACAGCCATGATACTGCGCGTTTCCTGACGCTGTTGCAGGGCAATCAGGCGCGCATGCAGATGGCGGCGGTGTGGCTGATGAGCTGGATTGGCGTTCCCTGCTTATATTATGGCGACGAGATTGGCCTGGATGGCGCCAACGACCCGTTCTGTCGCAAGCCGTTCCCGTGGGATGAAAATCAGTGGGATCAGAGCCTGCTGGCGCTGTGCCAACGGATGGCGGCGCTGCGTAAACAGAGTCTGGCGCTGCGTCGCGGTGGTTGCCAGGTGTTATATGCCGCCGGTGAAACGTTGGTATTCGTGCGCCTTTATCAACGGGAGCAGGTAGTGGTGGCGTTACAGCGTGGCGGCTGCGGTGAAGTGGCATTGCCGTACAGCCCGCTGCTGGCCGCAGGCAAATGGCAGCGGCTGGAAGGGCATGGTGAGCTGAGAGAAGAGCAAAACGGCATGACGCTGCAACTGGGCGAAGAGTCGGTCACCTTGTGGCGTCGGATAGGGTAAAGCGGCGACGGGGCCGGCGGACCGGCCCCTGATTAAGTTAGTGTGCGTTCACACTTTCCATAAGATCAATAGCCTACCGCTGAACCTGCCGGGCGGCGCACGTCATTGGCACCGTACAGATAACCTTCGCGTACCTTGCCGGAAACCGCAGAGTCGTTGCCGGAGTTGGCCGGGCTAACGCCTGCGGCACCCGGCAGGCCCACCAGAATCAGCTCGGCGGCGCCCCACGGCGTTTGCTCGACCATCTTGTAACCCATGCCGCCGAGGAGTTTCAGCGTATCGGCGGAGACGCCACGCTGCTCGTAATACACTTCGTCCGGCAGCCACTGATGGTGAATACGCGGCGCATCCACCGCTTCCTGCGGCGCCATGCCGTGGTCGATCACGTTCAGCGCGGTTTGCAGGGTGATGGTGATGATGCGCGATCCGCCCGGCGAGCCGAGCACCATAAAGATTTTGTTGTCTTTGGTCACCAGTGTCGGGCTCATCGACGATAGTGGGCGCTTACCGGGGGCAATGCTGTTGGCGGTGCCCTGCACCAGTCCGTAGAGGTTTTTCTCGCCGACTTTAACGGTGAAATCGTCCATTTCATCGTTGAGGAAGAAGCCTGTTCCCGGTGCTATCACGACCGCGCCAAAGCGGCCGTTGACGGTATAGGTGGTGGAGACGGCATTGCCGTCATGATCGACAATCGAATAGTGGGTGGTTTCCGGTTTCTCGTGGGGTTCCATGCCCGGCTGCACGTTCTCTGACGGCGTGGCCTTGTCAGCGACAATTTTTTTGCGGATCTCTTCGGCATAGCTCTTGCTGACCAAGCGATCGATCGGGTTTTTGATGAATTCCGGGTCGCCAAGGTAGGTATTACGGTCCATATAGGCGTGGCGCATCGCTTCGGTCAGGGTGTGAATGGCCGCCGCCGAGTTAAAGCCCATACTTTTCAGATCATAACCTTCGACCACGTTGAGGATTTCGCACAGCGTTACGCCGCCGGAGCTGGGTGGCGGTGCAGAAACAAATTTATAGCCACGGTAGCTGCAGGTAATGGGCGGCGTTTCGGTCACTTTGTAGTTGGCGAAGTCGGTCGCCGTCAGGATGCCGCCGCCTTGTTTGGCTGCGGCCTCCACGGCCTGCGGGATCTTGCCCTTATAGAAGGCGTCCGGGCCGTCTTTGGCGATGGCTTCCAGGGTGTTGGCCAGATCGCTCTGCACCAGACGGTCGCCCGGTTGCAGTGCGGTGCCGTCCGGGCGCAGGAAGATTTTGGCGGATTCCGGGTCCTGTTTGAAGCGGGCGACGGTGGTGTCGAGAATATCGGTATCGGCACGGGTCAGTACAAAGCCTTCGCGCGCCAGTTTGATCGCCGGCCCCATCACCTGCTCACGGCTCAGCTTGCCGTATTTCTGGCGTGCGGTTTCCATGCCCAGCACGGTGCCCGGCACGCCCGCCGCCAGATAGCCATACAGGCTGGCGCCTTTTTTCACGTTGCCTTCGGCGTCCAGATACATGTTGGCGCTGGCCGCCGCCGGGGCGGTTTCACGGAAGTTGATAAAGGTATCGGTACCCTCGGCCAGGTGTATCGTCATAAAACCGCCGCCGCCGATATTGCCGCAGCAGGGGTTCACCACCGCCTGCGCATAGCCGACCGCCACTGCGGCATCGATGGCGTTGCCGCCCAGCTTGAGGATATCGACGCCAACCTGCGAGGCGAGATGTTGCGATGTCACTACCATGCCATTTTTGGCTTCGACCGCCGGGTTGGAGGCGGCATACAGGCTGCTGCTGACCAGCAGCGCCGCCATGGTCAGCGGCTTGCTCCATTTCTGTAAAAACATAGTTATTCCTACCCTGTCAGTGTTCTTATTGTGATTGGCTTGCCGTTTTACCCTGCAAAGAGCGAGCCAGCGTTATTTATAGTAGCTACAGGTGGGGGATTACGCGGTGTTCAGGGCCGAAAATGTGAGCGGAAACAGGGAAGTAAAGCCCGAATGAGGGGCAGTCTGCCCTAAAAAAGAGCAAAAAAAACCGGCCTCGAGGGCCGGTTGATTCACTTGCAGGCTGAAATTACAGCTTGGAAGCGTTCTCGGACAGGTATTTAGCTACGCCGTCTGGAGATGCGCCCATACCTGCTTTGCCTTTTTCCCACTGAGCCGGGCACACTTCGCCGTGCTCTTCGTGGAATTGCAGCGCGTCAACGGTACGGATCATTTCGTCGATGTTACGGCCGATTGGCAGGTCGTTAACAACCTGAGCACGAACCACACCGTCTTTGTCGATCAGGAAAGAACCGCGCAGCGCAACGCCGGCTTCTGGGTGTTCGATGCCGTAAGCTTTCTGAATTTCACGCTTGATGTCAGCAACCATGGCGTATTTCACTTCACCGATGCCGCCATTTTCGACAGGGGTTTTACGCCATGCGTTGTGAACGAATTCTGAGTCGAATGAAACGCCAACCACTTCAACGCCACGCTTCTGGAATTCTTCATAGCGGTGATCGAAAGCGATCAGCTCAGAAGGACATACGAAGGTGAAGTCCATCGGCCAGAAGAACAGTACGGCTGGTTTACCGTTCAGGTGCTTCTTAAAGTTGAAGTTTTCAACGATTTCGCCGCTGCCCAATACGGCAGCTGCAGTGAAGTCAGGGGCTTGACGAGTTACCAGGACCATAATTACTCCTGTAATAGGTGTTAAGGGGTTGATGTAAAAGCAAGGGCCAGTATAGGGACCAAGACTCGGCGAATAAAGGGTAAAAGACCAATCGATGAGATAGCTTTTACCTATCGAATTCGATGATTAAATTTAGCAAGCTTTAAAAGTAACCTTTTCCTGCAAAAGGGCAAGGCTTAAAACCCGATTTCTTGTAAAGCGTCGCATTTTCAACGGGTTTGGTTTGCGCTTAAAGCTTTTTGTCTTTTGCCTGCTGCATCATCTGCGGATAAAACTGCCAGAACTGTGTTTCAAGCTGATGATAGTGGCGCTCCACGTCGGCGAAGGAGCCGGCCAGAGCGGCCAGGCGTGGGCGGCGGCTGGCCATGCCCGCCAGCACGGTGCCGATAAACGGCAACTCGGCGTAGCGCTCCAGCCAACGTTCCTGCCATAAATACCCGTTTAAGTTCTGAAAGCGCGGCGGCGTCAGCGGCAAATGCGGCACGATCTGGCTGCGGGCCTCTTGGGTAAAGCTGTGCAGGCTGAGAGACGGCTCTAACTGCTGCCAGTGGCGCGCCAGGAAATGATCCCACACCACGTCGAGCGTGATGGGCGCCACACGGCGGTGTTCGTCACTGAAGAAGTCACGGCAGACCTTCACCTGCGGCAGGCTGTCGGTCAGTACGTCGACGCGGCGGTGCATCATTATGCCGGCCACTACCTCGGGATTGTACTCGCCTGCGGGGTTGCCGCGCACGAAGTCGGCCAACAGGTTGCCCAGCAGCGAGCTTTCCGCCAACTGAGCCAAATGGAGATGTGCAAGGAAGTTCATCCGGGCATTGTATCCGAAGTCGTGCAAATCCTCCTTATTTCTTGCTGCTGACCGCCCGCGGCTTTAGACTAGGCCGCTTGTTTTTTACCAACCAGTCTTATATTGAAGAAGTGAATACCCATGCGCGTCGCCGATTTTTCCTTTGAACTTCCCGAGTCCCTGATTGCCCATTATCCTCAGCCTGAGCGCAGCGGTTGCCGTTTGCTGCAGCTGGACGGGCCGAGCGGGGCGCTGACGCACGGCGTATTCACCGATCTGCTGGATAACCTGGAAGCCGGCGATCTGCTGGTATTCAACAATACCCGGGTGATCCCGGCGCGCATGTTTGGCCGCAAGGTCAGCGGCGGCAAGATTGAAGTGCTGGTCGAGCGCGTGCTGGACGATCATCGGGTGTTGGCGCACGTGCGCGCTTCAAAAGCGCCAAAGCCGGGCGCTGAACTGCTGCTGGGCGATGACGAAAGCGTTGCCGCTACCATGGTGGCGCGCCACGATACGCTGTTCGAATTGCGCTTCAACGATGAGCGCGATGTGTTCACTATCCTCAATGCCGTTGGCCATATGCCGCTGCCGCCTTATATCGATCGGCCGGATGAAGACGCCGACCGCGAGCTTTATCAGACGGTTTACAGCGAGAAGCCGGGCGCCGTTGCGGCACCGACCGCCGGGCTGCACTTCGATGAGCCGCTGCTGGCTGCGTTGCGCGCGAAGGGCATTGAGATGGCTTTTGTCACCCTGCATGTGGGCGCGGGCACTTTCCAGCCGGTGCGAGTGGAAACCATCGAAGAGCACGTGATGCACGCGGAATACGCCGAGGTTCCGCAGGAAGTGGTTGATGCGGTGCTGGCCTGCAAGGCGCGGGGCAAGCGCGTAGTGGCGGTGGGAACCACCTCCGTACGTTCGCTGGAAAGCGCGGCCAACGCCAGCAAGGACGCGCTGATTGCGCCGTTCTTCGGCGATACCAGCATCTTTATCTTCCCGGGCTATCACTACCAGGTGATCGACGCGCTGGTGACCAATTTCCACCTGCCGGAGTCGACGCTGATCATGTTGGTATCCGCCTTCGCCGGTTATAAAAACACCATGCATGCCTATCAGCAGGCGGTGGCCGAGCAGTACCGTTTCTTCAGCTATGGCGATGCGATGTTCATCAGCCGTAACCCGCAGGCGGAACACGAGTCCGTCGGCGCCTGATTCCCCGGGCTGCGCATTTGGCGCGGCCCTGTTTTAACGACGCCAGACTGTTTCTCTGGCGCTGGAGGTTTTGTGAAGTACGAATTACAAGCAACCGATGGTCGCGCCCGCCGTGGCCGCCTGGTATTTGAACGTGGCGTGGTGGAAACCCCGGCCTTTATGCCTGTCGGCACCTACGGCACGGTAAAGGGCATGACGCCGGAAGAAGTGAAAGAGACCGGCGCGCAGATCCTGCTGGGCAACACCTTCCACCTGTGGCTGCGTCCAGGGCAGGAGATCATGAAACTGCATGGCGATCTGCATGATTTCATGCAGTGGCACGGCCCGATCCTGACCGATTCCGGCGGTTTCCAGGTATTCAGCCTGGGGGCGATGCGCAAAATTAAAGAGGAAGGCGTTTATTTCCGTAATCCGATTAACGGCGATAAAGTGTTCCTCAGCCCGGAAAAATCGATGGAAATCCAGTATGACCTGGGTTCCGACATCGTAATGATCTTCGACGAGTGTACGCCGTACCCGGCCGACTGGGATTACGCCAAGAGCTCGATGGAGATGTCACTGCGCTGGGCGCAGCGCAGCCGTCAACGTTTTGACGAACTGAATAATAAAAACGCCTTATTCGGCATTATTCAGGGCGGCGTTTACGAAGATTTACGAGATGTTTCAGTAAAAGGGCTGGTGGATATCGGCTTTGATGGTTACGCTGTTGGCGGCTTGGCTGTAGGCGAGCCAAAAGAGGATATGCATCGTATTCTCGAACATGTTTGCCCGCAAATTCCGGAAGATAAGCCACGCTACCTGATGGGCGTAGGCAAACCGGAAGATCTGGTTGAAGGCGTGCGTCGCGGTATCGATATGTTCGACTGCGTGATGCCAACGCGTAATGCCCGCAACGGTCACTTGTTCGTGACTGACGGTGTGGTAAAAATCCGTAATGCCAAGCACAAGGATGATACTTCTCCGCTGGATAAAGACTGTGATTGCTACACGTGTCGCAATTACAGCCGCGCCTACTTGCATCATCTCGATCGTTGCAACGAAATACTGGGTGCCCGATTGAATACCATTCATAACCTGCGCCACTACCAACGCCTGATGGCGGGTTTACGCCAGGCTATTGAACAGGGTAAATTAGAGCTGTTTGTTACGGATTTCTACGGTCGGATCGGCAAACCGGTTCCACCTTTAAACGCTTGAATTAATAATTGATAACTTAATGAGGGAATTTCAATGAGCTTTTTCATTTCTGACGCCGTCGCATCCGCAGGGGCCCCGGCTCAGGGAAGCCCGTACTCTCTGATCATTATGCTGGTCGTGTTTGGTCTGATTTTCTATTTCATGATCCTGCGCCCGCAGCAAAAACGCGCTAAAGAGCACAAGAAGCTGATGGACTCGATTGGCAAGGGTGATGAAGTGCTGACCACCGGTGGCCTGATTGGCCGCGTGACCAAAGTGGCTGACACCGGCATCATCGCCATTGCGCTGAACGACACCACGGAAGTGATGATCAAGCGTGACTTCGTGGCGGCCGTTCTGCCGAAAGGTACCATGAAGGCCCTGTAATTTTGTTTTCCCGAAGGGAATTGCCGTGCTAAACCGTTATCCTTTGTGGAAGTATCTGATGCTGATCGTGGTGATCATCGTTGGTCTGCTTTATGCGCTTCCCAACCTCTATGGTGAGGATCCGGCTGTACAAATCACTGGCGCGCGCGGTGTCGCCGCCAGTGAAACTACGCTGGACCAAGTCCGTACCGTATTAGAAAAAGACAATATCGCGAGCAAGTCGATTGCGCTGGAAAATGGCGCCATCCTGGCTCGCTTTAAAGATCCTGACGTTCAGTTGCGTGCCCGTGAAGCCTTGATGGCGGAGCTGGGCGACAAGTTCGTCGTCGCGCTGAACCTGGCTCCGGCCACGCCGGCCTGGTTGGCCATGTTGGGCGCCGAACCGATGAAGCTGGGCCTGGACCTGCGTGGTGGCGTGCACTTCCTGATGGAAGTGGACATGGACACCGCGCTGGGCAAGCTGCAGGAACAAACCATGGATACCCTGCGCAGCGAATTGCGTGAAAAGGGCATTCCTTATGCGTCTATCCGCAAGCTGGACAACAACGGCGTGGAAGTTCGCTTCCGTGACGATGCCGCTCGCGATCAGGCCATCAGCTACATTACCCCGCGTCAGCGCGATCTGGTGCTTTCCGCCAATGGCACCAACACCCTGAAAGCCAGCCTGACGGATGCTCGTCTGAGCGAAGCGCGCGAATATGCGGTGCAGCAGAACATCACTATCCTGCGTAACCGCGTCAACCAGCTCGGCGTTGCCGAACCGCTGGTGCAGCGCCAGGGCTCTGACCGTATCGTGGTTGAATTGCCGGGTATCCAGGACACCGCACGCGCCAAAGAGATTCTGGGCGCTACCGCTACGCTGGAATTCCGCTTGGTCAACACCAACGCGGATGCGACAGCCGCGGCCAACGGCCGTGTACCGGGTGATTCCGAGGTGAAAAACACGCGCGAAGGCCAGCCGGTAGTGCTGTATAAGCGTGTGATCCTGACCGGTGACCACATCACCGACTCTACCTCCAGCACCGACGAATACAACCAGCCGCAGGTTAATATCTCGCTCGACAGCGCCGGTGGCACGTCAATGTCCAACTTCACCAAGGACAACATCGGCAAACCGATGGCGACCCTGTTCGTGGAGTATAAGGACAGCGGCAAGAAAGACGCCAACGGCCGTGCGATTCTGGTGAAGCAGGAAGAAGTGATCAACGTGGCGAACATTCAGTCACGCTTGGGCAACAGCTTCCGTATCACCGGTATCGGCAACCCGAACGAAGCACGTCAGCTCTCGCTGCTGCTGCGCGCCGGTGCGCTGATTGCACCTATCCAGATCGTGGAAGAACGTACTATCGGCCCAACCCTGGGGCAACAGAACATTACCCAAGGTCTGGAAGCCTGTCTGTGGGGCCTGGTGGCTTCTATCGTGTTCATGGTGGTTTGGTACCGTAAGTTCGGCATGATCGCCACGACGGCGCTGGTGGCCAACCTGGTGCTGATTGTCGGCGTGATGTCCCTGTTGCCGGGGGCGACGCTGACCATGCCGGGTATTGCCGGTATCGTGCTGACGCTGGCGGTGGCGGTCGACGCCAACGTACTGATAAACGAACGTATCAAGGAAGAGCTGAAGAATGGACGCTCCATTCAACAGGCGATCCATGAAGGCTATAAAGGCGCGTTCTCCAGTATTGTTGACGCCAACATCACTACCCTGATCACCGCCATCATTCTGTACGCAGTGGGCACCGGTTCGATCAAGGGCTTTGCGATTACGACCGCAATCGGTGTGGCGACGTCCATGTTCACCGCAATTGTCGGTACCCGTGCCATCGTCAACCTGCTTTACGGCGGCAAACGCATTAACAAGCTGTCTATCTGAGGAGTGCGTTGTGGCACAGGATTATACTGTTGAACAACTCAACTACGGCCGTAAAGTCTACGACTTTATGCGCTGGGATTACGTGGCCTTCGGCATCTCATTGCTGCTGTTGGTCGCGTCAATCGCCACCATGTCGGTACGCGGGTTTAACTGGGGTCTGGATTTTACCGGCGGTACGGTAATCGAAATCAGCCTGGAAAAGCCGGCTAACCTCGATCTGATGCGCGATACGCTGGAAAAAGCCGGGTTCCAGGACCCGATTATTCAGAACTTCGGCAGCAGCCGTGACGTGATGGTGCGTATGCCACCGGCGACCGGCACTGCAGGCCAGGAACTGGGCAATAAAGTGATCGGCGTGATCAACGACGCGGTGGATAAAAACGCCACCGTGAAGCGTATCGAGTTCGTCGGCCCGAGCGTGGGCAGTGAACTGGCGCAGACCGGCGGCATGGCGTTGCTGGTGGCGTTGATCTGTATCCTGATCTACGTCGGTTTCCGCTTCGAATGGCGCCTGGCGCTGGGGGCGGTTATTGCGCTGGCGCACGACGTGATCATCACTATGGGCGTGCTGTCGCTGTTCCATATCGAGATTGACCTGACCATTGTCGCATCATTGATGTCGGTTATCGGTTACTCGCTGAACGACAGTATCGTGGTTTCCGACCGTATTCGTGAGAACTTCCGCAAGATCCGTCGCGGAACGCCTTACGAAATCATGAACGTGTCGTTGACCCAAACGTTGAGCCGTACATTGATGACCTCCGGTACCACCTTGATGGTGGTGCTGATGCTGTACATCTTCGGTGGTGCCATGCTGCAGGGCTTCTCGTTGGCGATGCTGATCGGCGTGTCTATCGGTACCGTATCCTCTATCTACGTAGCGTCCGCGCTGGCGTTGAAACTGGGTATGAAACGCGAGCACATGCTGCAACAGAAAGTGGAAAAAGAGGGCGCAGATCAGCCTTCGATTCTGCCTTAATACGCTGATTTTTTTCGGTGAAATAAAAAGGAGTGCCGTTTGGCGCTCCTTTTTTTTGCCTGCGGCGAGGGAGTGCGGATCAGTGTTGTTGTACCACCGCCGGTTGGGCGGTCGGAACGATACTGTGCAGCCGGACAAAGCCCAGTTGCTCCGGCGTCAGGCCGCTAAAGCGCAGTTCGAAATTCTGCTCCGGCTTCGGCAACAGCGAGTCTGCACTGGCGACCGGTTGTGACAGCGAGTCGGCGGTTAGCGGTTTACCGGTGACGGCATCCAGTTGCCCCCATTCCACCACCGCTTTAAATGCCGGCAGCGAAGCCTGCGAGAGTGTGCGAACGTGCAGCAATGCCTGGGTGCCGTTGGCTTCGGCTTTTACGTGGCTGAGCGACACGCTCAGTTCGCCGATGCTGCTTTGCAGGCGCGCGGCGTTATTGGCCGCAGGCAGCAGGTAGACGCCGCTGGTAGAGTTCTGATTCAGCTGGTTCTGCTGTTCCAGCACCGTGGCTTGCTGGGTCAGCGTAGTTAATTTCTGATTCAGTTCAACCACCTGGTGGCGGAGCTTCGGCACCTCGTGAGTTTGCGCGCAGCCTGCCAGCAGAACAAGCGCGCTGAGCAGGAAAACTTTCGGATAAGGGGTTGTCATGGCGGCGATTTCCTATTCAATATCTCCTGTTATCAGCTTAGCCCGCCCGGCGAGGAAAGTCATGCGCGCCGCCGTTTTAGCGCCATTCGGTATCGCGGCTCGCAACAAATGGTCGACGGCCTTTGTTGTGACCGTACTTCGGGGTAAACTGCTCTTAACTATGAAAACGTTTATCAGGACGTGTTATGCATTGCCCTTTTTGCGCCGCCGTTGATACCAAAGTCATTGATTCCCGTCTGGTGGGTGATGGTTCGCAGGTGCGCCGTCGCCGCCAGTGTTTGGTTTGTAATGAACGTTTCACCACCTTTGAAGTGGCTGAGCTGGTGATGCCACGGGTGATAAAAAGCGACGAAGTGCGTGAGCCGTTCAACGAAGACAAACTGCGTCGCGGCATGCTGAAAGCGTTGGAAAAACGCCCGGTCAGCTCCGACGACGTGGAAAATGCGATTAACCACATCAAATCCCAGCTGCGCGCCACCGGTGAACGCGAAGTACCGACCAAGCTGGTCGGCAACCTGGTGATGGACGCGCTGAAGAAGCTGGATAAAGTGGCCTATATTCGTTTCGCCTCGGTTTACCGCAGCTTTGAAGATATTCGCGAATTCGGCGAAGAAATCGCCCGTCTGCAAGACTAAGGGATAGCGCATGCATAACGACGAATTTTATATGGCACGTGCCTTTGAGTTGGCGCGGCTGGGGCGTTTCACTACCGCACCGAACCCGAACGTCGGCTGCGTTATCGTGCGTGACGGCGAAATCGTCGGCGAAGGTTATCACCTGCGCGCCGGCGAACCCCATGCGGAAGTGCATGCGTTGCGCATGGCGGGCGAGCGGGCGCGCGGCGCCACCGCTTATGTCACGCTGGAGCCCTGCAGCCATCACGGGCGCACGCCGCCTTGCGCTGATGCGCTGGTCGCCGCCGGCGTTGCCCGCGTGGTTGCGGCGATGCAGGATCCCAACCCGGAGGTTGCCGGTCGTGGTCTGTACAAGCTGCAACAGGCGGGTATAGACGTGCGCCACGGCCTGATGCTGGCTGAAGCGGAAGCGGTGAATCCGGGGTTTCTCAAACGCATGCGCACCGGTTTTCCTTATGTGCAACTGAAGCTGGGGGCCTCGCTCGATGGCCGCACGGCCATGGCTTCCGGCGAGAGCCAGTGGATCACCTCACCGCAGGCGCGGCAGGACGTGCAGCGTTTGAGGGCGCAAAGCGCCGCCATCCTGAGCACCAGCGCCACCGTTTTGGCCGACGATCCGTCGCTGACGGTGCGTTGGGATGAGCTGGATACCGCCACTCAGATCCTCTACCCACGTGAAAATCTGCGCCAGCCGCTGCGCATTATCCTCGACAGCCAGAACCGCGTAACGCCGCAGCATCGGGTAGTGCAGCAGCCGGGAACGAGCTGGTTGGCGCGGTTGCAGCCGGACGATCAGAACTGGCCGCAGGATGTTGAACAACTGACATTTCCGGCGCACGGCGGCGGGGTCGATCTGGTCGTGATGATGATGCAACTGGCGAAACGCCAGGTGAATTCCATCTGGGTAGAAGCCGGCGCTGCGCTTTCCGGCGCGTTGTTGCAGGCAGGGCTGGTTGATGAGCTCATTTTGTACATCGCGCCAAAACTGATGGGTGATAATGGGCGCGGCCTGTGCCGGTTGCCGGGCCTTGAAAACCTGGCCGATGCGCCGGAATTCGTCTTCAGCGAAGTACGGCAAATCGGCCCCGACCTGCGCTTGCGGCTGAAGCCGAAATACTGAATGTAAAGTCTGTTTGCCGCTCCGATTGGCGTTTTACAAAACCGCCGCGCAGGCAGATAAAGAATGTGATAGAATCCGCCCCCCTGCGGGGTATCGAACCCATTTTTAAGGAAAGCCCATGAAAGTTATCGAAGGTGTTGTTGCTACTCCAAATGCCCGTGTGGCGATCGCAATTGCACGTTTTAACAATTTCATCAACGACAGCCTGCTGCAAGGTGCCATCGACGCACTCAAGCGCATTGGTCAGGTTGCTGACGACAACATCACCGTTGTCTGGGTCCCGGGCGCTTACGAGCTGCCGCTGACGGCTCGCGTGTTGGCCAACACCGGCAAATACGATGCGATTATCGCGTTGGGTACCGTTATCCGTGGGGGCACCGCGCACTTCGAATATGTCGCGGGCGAAGCCAGTTCCGGTATCGGCAGCGTTTCTCTGAACGCTGAAATCCCGGTTGCCTTTGGCGTGCTGACCACCGAGAGCATCGAACAGGCTATCGAGCGTGCCGGCACCAAAGCGGGCAACAAGGGTGCTGAAGCGGCTCTGACCGCACTTGAAATGATTAATGTTATCGAAGCTATTAAAGCCTGAATTTAGTTAAGGGGAATTCCGTGAAACCTGCTGCTCGTCGCCGCGCTCGTGAGTGCGCTGTTCAAGCGCTTTACTCTTGGCAGTTGTCTAAAAATGACATTGCCGATGTTGAACACCAGTTCCTGACGGAGCAAGATGTCAAAGATGTGGACATCGCCTATTTTCGGGAGCTGCTGTCTGGCGTGGCGGTGAATGCAGGTCTGCTGGATGGCCTGATGGAACCTTTCCTGTCGCGTCAGCTCGAAGAGCTGGGCCAGGTAGAAAGAGCCGTTCTGCGCATTGCACTGTTTGAACTGAAAATGCGTCAGGATGTGCCTTATAAAGTGGCTATCAACGAAGCGATCGAACTGGCGAAAACCTTCGGCGCTGAAGACAGCCACAAGTTTGTGAATGGCGTGCTGGATAAAGCAGCACCAAGCATTCGCAAGAAAAAATAAAAAATTAAGGCCGGCATCGCCGGCCTTAATTTCTTCTATTGGAATATCGACCATGGCATGCGGCGAATTTGACCTCATTGCCCGCTATTTTGACCGGTTTAAGAGTCTGCGCCGGGACGTACAGTTGGGCATTGGAGATGACTGCGCACTCCTGACAGTGGCAGAAAAACAGCTTTTGGCCGTCAGTACCGACACCCTGGTTTCGGGCGTTCACTTCCTGCCGGATATCGATCCGGCCGATCTCGGCTACAAAGCGCTGGCAGTCAACCTGAGCGATCTGGCGGCAATGGGCGCCGATCCGGCCTGGCTTTCACTGGCGTTAACCTTGCCTGACGTGAATGAGCCCTGGCTGAAGGCGTTCAGCGACAGCCTGTTCGAACAGCTTAATTATTACGGTATGCAATTGATTGGCGGCGACACCACGCGCGGCCCGTTGAGCATGACGTTAACCATTCATGGCTTGATCCCGGCCGGCCGGGCGTTGACCCGCAGCGGTGCGCGCATCGGCGATTGGATCTACGTTACCGGTGCATTGGCGGACAGCGCCGCCGGCCTGGCTATCTTGCAGGATCGCCTGCAGGTAGCGGATACCGACGCCCGCGATTACCTGATTGGCCGCCATCTGCGGCCGCAGCCACGGGTGTTGCAAGGGCAGGCGCTGCGTGATTTGGCCAGCTCTGCGATCGATATTTCCGACGGGCTGATCTCCGATCTGAAGCACGTGCTGAAAGCTTCCGAGTGTGGGGCGCGCATCGTTCTGGATGAGCTGCCGCTGTCGCAGGTGTTGAGCAGCCATACGGACGCTGAGCAAGCGCTGCGCTGGGCGCTGACCGGCGGTGAGGATTACGAACTGTGCTTTACGGTGCCGGAAATCAATCGCGGTGCGCTGGAAGTGGCGCTGAGCCATCTGGGTGCGGATTACACCTGTATAGGCCAGATTGGTCCACTTTCTGAAGGCATTAAATTCTACCGCAACGATGAAGCGGTGGAGCTGCCGTGGAAGGGCTTCGATCATTTCAGCGCGGAGCAGGCGTAATATGGATGAAGCTAAACGCCGTCTGCGGATGAGCAATCCGTGGCACTTGCTGGCTACCGGTTTCGGCAGCGGCCTGTCACCGGTGGTGCCGGGCACCATGGGATCGCTGGCGGCGATTCCGTTCTGGCTGCTGCTGATCCAACTGCCGTGGCAGCTCTATTCGCTGCTGGTGATGTTCAGCATCTGTATCGGCGTCTATTTATGCCACCAGACAGCCAAGGATATGCGGGTACACGATCATGGCAGCATCGTCTGGGACGAATTTGTCGGCATGTGGATCACGCTGATGGCGTTGCCGGTTAACGACTGGCAGTGGGTGGCCGCAGGTTTTGTGATTTTCCGTATTCTCGACATGTGGAAACCCTGGCCTATCCGCTGGTTCGATCGCAACGTGCATGGCGGTATGGGTATCATGGTCGACGACATCGTCGCCGGGGTGCTTTCGGCCGGCATCATCTACCTGATTGGCCACCACTGGCCGCTCGGGCTGTTTTGATTACAGGGGCGCAGTTCAACACGGCTGCGCCCTTGAAACCTCCGCGTTATTCAAACCCCGTCACGTGATGCGGCACATAGGCCGTTTCCAGCTCGGCAATCTCTTCCGGCGTTAATGCCAGATCGACGGCGGCCACGGCGTCTTCCAGATGTTCATGGCGCGACGCGCCGATAATAGGAGCACTGACCACCGGTTTGCTCAACAGCCAGGCCAGCGCAACCTGTGCACGTGATACGCCGCGTTCTTCGGCAAGGGTGGCGACGCGTTCGGCGATAATGCCATCGATACCTTCGGTTTCGTCATACAGATTTTTGCCGACCTGATCGGACACCAGCCGTGCGGTGGTTTCACCCCATGGGCGAGTCAGACGGCCGCGAGCCAGCGGGCTCCACGGCAGCACCGCGATGCCTTCGGCGGCGCATAGAGGATGCATTTCGCGCTCTTCCTCACGTTGAATCAGGTTGTACTGGTCCTGCATGCTGACAAACCTCGTCCAGCCGTGCAGATCGGCGGTGTACAGCGCTTTGGCGAATTGCCAGGCATACATCGACGACGCGCCTATATAGCGCGCTTTACCGGCCTTGACCACGTCATGCAGTGCTTCCAGCGTTTCTTCAATGGGCGTTTCATAATCCCAACGGTGGATTTGCAGCAGATCAACATAGTCGGTGCCCAATCGTTGCAGGCTGTCGTCGATAGACTGCATGATTTTGGCGCGCGACAACCCGCGCTCCAGATTACTCAGGGGGAAATAGACTTTGGTGGCGATCACCACGTCATCACGGCGCGCGTAATCCCGCAGCGCCCGGCCGACGATCTCCTCGCTGCTGCCGTCTGAGTAGCTGTTGGCGGTGTCGAAGAAATTGATGCCGGTATCCAGTGCCTGTTTCAGCAGCGGACGGCTGCTTTCTTCCGGCAGCGTCCAGGCGTGATTGCCGCGGTTGGGTTCACCGTAGGTCATACAACCCAGGCAGATGCGCGAGACGTTCAGATCGGTGTTACCCAGTTTCAGATACTTCATGCTTGCCTCCCAGTGTCAGCACAGATCTATAACTGTAGTGGATTATCGGGATGACTGAGACGAAAACGCCCCCGCAAAGCGGAGGCGTCGGTCAATCAGGCGCGGGGATTATTGCGCCAGCCAGGCTTCAATTTGTCGCCGTATGCCGGCGGCGTCCAGGCCCAAATCGACCCGAACCTCTTCCTGGCTGCCTTGCGACACAAAGCTGTCCGGCAGGCCGATATTCAGTACCGGCACTGCGCGGCGTTTGGCCATCAGCAGCTCGTTCACGCCACTGCCGGCACCGCCCATAATGGCGTTCTCTTCCAGCGTGACCAGCACCTCGTGGCTGGCAGCCAGCTCCAGCACCAGCTGTTCGTCCAGCGGTTTCACGAAGCGCATATCCACCAGGGTGGCATTGATGTCTTCAGCCACTTTAGCGGCTTCTGGCAGCAGGGTACCGAAGTTCAGAATCGCGACCTTTTCACCTTCCCGGCGCACCACGCCTTTGCCGATCGGCAACGCGGCAAGCGGTTCCAGCGGCGCACCTGTGCCGTTACCACGCGGATAGCGGACGGCGCTTGGGCCTTCGTTATAGTGATAGCCGGTGTACAGCATCTGGCGGCATTCGTTCTCATCACTTGGCGTCATGATCACCATGGTCGGGATACAGCGCATGAACGACAGATCGAACGCCCCCTGGTGAGTCTGGCCGTCGGCGCCGACGATACCGCCGCGATCGATAGCAAACATCACCGGCAGTTTTTGGATCGCCACATCGTGGATCAGTTGATCGTAAGCGCGCTGCAGGAAGGTGGAGTAAATCGCCACCACCGGTTTGTAGCCGCCAATCGCCAGACCGGCGGCAAAGGTGACCGCATGCTGTTCGGCAATGGCGACGTCAAAGTATTGCTGCGGATAGTCACGAGAGAACTGCACCATGCCGGAGCCTTCGCGCATTGCCGGAGTAATGGCCATCAGAGAGCTGTCTTTGGCGGCGGTTTCGCACAGCCAGTCACCGAAGATTTTTGAATAGGACGGTTGGCCGCCGGCGCTTTTCGGCAAGGTGCCGCTGGCCGGATCGAATTTCGGCACTGCGTGGAAGCTGATCGGATCTTTTTCCGCCGGCGCGTAACCCCGGCCCTTTTTGGTCATGATGTGCAGCAACTGCGGGCCTTTCAGATCACGCATGTTTTTCAGCGTGGCGACCAGCCCCTGGACATCGTGGCCGTCAACCGGGCCGATATAGTTAAAGCCCAGCTCTTCGAACAGCGTGCCCGGAACCACCATGCCTTTCAGGTGTTCTTCGGTACGTTTGACCAACTCTTTGATGGGCGGCAGGCCGGACAGCACTCTTTTGCCGCCTTCGCGCAGGGTGGAATAGAGTTTGCCGGAAAGCAGTTGCGCCAGATGATTGTTCAGCGCGCCCACGTTTTCGGAAATCGACATTTCGTTATCGTTCAGTACCACCAGCATATCCGGGTTGATGTCCCCGGCGTGGTTCATGGCTTCAAACGCCATGCCGGCGGTGATCGCGCCGTCGCCAATCACGCAGACCGTGCGGCGATTCTTGCCTTCACGCTCCGCGGCGACCGCCATGCCGAGGCCGGCGCTGATCGAGGTAGACGAGTGGCCAACCGACAGCACGTCATATTCACTCTCAGCACGCCAGGGAAAAGGGTGCAGGCCGTCTTTCTGGCGGATGGTGGAAATCCTGTCGCGACGGCCGGTCAGAATTTTATGCGGGTAGGCCTGGTGGCCAACGTCCCATACCAGATGATCGAAGGGGGTGTTGTAAACATAGTGCAATGCCACCGTCAGTTCGACGGTACCCAGCCCGGACGCAAAGTGGCCGCTGGAGCGGCTGACGCTGTCCAGCAGGTATTGCCGCAGTTCGTCACACAGCTTCGGCAGGATCTCTTTTGGCAGCGAGCGGAGTTCATCGGGATTTTCCACTAGCGCCAAGGTCGGGTATTTGGCTATATCAAGACTCATTCGATACTCATATCAGAGGAGTTAACGTCACACGTTAATTGTCGCGTTCAATAATGAAGCTGGCTAACGCTCGCAATGGCGCTGTGTTATAAGATTGCGCTGCCAAAGTGTCTAATGCAGCTAAAGCTTCCTGATAGAGATCCCACGCTTTTGCTTTCGCGCTGTCAAGCCCGAGCAAAGCTGGATAGGTGCTCTTTCCGTGTTGCTGGTCCGCTCCCTGGCGTTTACCGATTTTCTCGGTTTCGCCGACAACGTCCAAAATGTCGTCCTGTACCTGAAACGCCAGGCCGATTGCCGCAGCGTAACGGTCAAGCTGCGGTAGCGCTGCACGGCCAGGTTCACCGGCGGCCAAAGCCCCAAGGCGAACCGCCGCGCGGATTAATGCGCCGGTCTTGTGGCGGTGTATCAGCTCCAGCGCAGGCAGATCAATTTGCCTGCCTTCAGCCTCGAGATCCAACGACTGGCCACCGCACATGCCGGCAGCGCCGCTGGCGGTCGCCAGTTCGGACACCATGGCCAGCCGATCGCGCAGCGCCACGTCGGGCATGTCGGCATCGGCCAGAATGGAAAATGCCAGCGTCTGCAGTGCATCACCCGCCAGGATCGCGCTGGCTTCACCAAATTTGATATGGCAGGTAGGCTGACCGCGACGCAGATCGTCATCGTCCATTGCCGGAAGATCGTCGTGGATCAACGAATAGGCATGAATGCATTCTACCGCAGCGGCCGGCACATCCAAATTATTCAGTGAAACGCCAAACATCTGCCCGGTGGTATACACCAGGAACGGGCGCAGACGTTTGCCGCCCAGCAGCGCGCCGTGGCGCATGGCGGCCACCATGTTGCCTTCATTGAACGGCAGCGGCGCGATAAAATCCAGCAGCGCGCGGTCGGCCCGCTGGCGAAAAGCCTGTAACTGCTCAGGAAAAGCGGCCTGTTGGACGATCTCAGACATGACGATTACTCTGCATCCGGGGTGAAAGGCGCCAGCGCGGCGTCATCGGCGCTGTCGTTAAGTAAAATTTGCACACGCTGCTCGGCCTGTTGCAGCTTCTGTTGGCCCTGACGCGCCAGCTGAACGCCGCGTTCGAATTCATTCAGCGCGTCTTCCAGCGGTAACTCACCCGATTCCAGACGCGTCACGATGTTTTCCAGTTCGCTGAGGGAACTTTCAAAGCTGATGCTTTGCTCTGTACTGTCTGATTGTGCAGGTTTTTTCGGCATAATTTTCTTTTTACATCATCATGTGAACAGTGGCGCCAGAGCCTATCCTAGCGGATTTTGATTAGCAAATCATGGCGCGCATGTGTGGTTTTGTGCACCGGGCTTCACCAGATAGTGATATACTCTGCGCCGCAAATGCGATTGATAAAACATTCGGCAGTGCCGTTGGTTTTATCAATCGCATATACATTGTAAATCCTTTTCCCTCGTAATTCTGACAATAAAGACCGCCATGAAGTTTATCATTAAATTGTTCCCGGAAATCACCATCAAGAGTCAATCTGTGCGCTTGCGCTTTATCAAGATTCTCTCGACCAATATCCGCAACGTCCTGAAGCAGTATGATGAAACGCTGGCGGTTGTCCGTCACTGGGATCATATCGAAGTTCGCGCCAAAGATGAAAATCAGCGGCCGGTGATTGCCGACGCGCTGACGCGCATTCCAGGCATCCACCATATTCTGGAAGTGGAAGACCGCGCCTACACCGATATCCACCATATTTTCGAGCAGACGCTGGAAGCTTACCGCGAGCAGCTGGAAGGGAAAACCTTCTGCGTGCGCGTCAAGCGCCGCGGCAAGCAGGATTTCAACTCGCAGGACGTGGAACGTTACGTTGGCGGCGGTTTGAACCAGCACATCGAAAGTGCGCGCGTTAAGCTGTCGCACCCGCAGGTGACGGTCAATCTGGAAATCGAAGACGACAAACTGATGCTGGTAAAAGCGCGCCGCGAAGGCATCGGCGGTTACCCGGTGGGCACCCAGGAAGACGTGCTGTCGCTGATTTCCGGCGGTTTCGACTCTGGCGTTTCCAGCTATATGCTGATGCGTCGCGGTTGCCGCGTACATTACTGCTTCTTCAATCTGGGCGGTGCGGCGCATGAGATTGGCGTCAAGCAGGTGGCGTATTATCTGTGGAACCGCTTTGCCAGCTCGCACAAGGTGCGCTTTGTCGCCATCGATTTCGAACCCGTGGTCGGCGAGATCCTGGAAAAGGTCGACGATGGCCAGATGGGTGTGGTGCTCAAACGCATGATGGTGCGCGCCGCCTCGCAAGTTGCGGAACGTTATGGCGTACAGGCGCTGGTCACCGGTGAGGCGCTGGGTCAGGTGTCCAGCCAGACGTTGACTAACCTGCGTTTGATCGACAATGCGTCCGATACCCTGATCCTGCGTCCGCTGATTTCGCACGACAAAGAGCACATCATCAAAGTGGCGCGCGAGATTGGCACCGAAGACTTTGCCAAGACCATGCCGGAATACTGCGGTGTGATCTCGAAAAGCCCGACGGTAAAAGCGATCAAAGCCAAAATTGAAGAAGAGGAAAGTCACTTCGATTTTTCCATTCTCGATCGCGTGGTGAGTGAAGCGAAGAATGTCGATATCCGTACCATCGCCGAACAGGCGCAGGAACAGGTTGCTGAAGTAGAAACCGTGGCGGCCTTTGGCGCTGACGAAGTGATCCTGGATATCCGTTCTAACGACGAGCAGGAAGAGAAGCCGCTGAAGCTGGAACAGGTTGAGGTGAAACCGCTGCCGTTCTACAAACTCAGCACGCAGTTTGGCGATCTGGATCAGAGCAAAACTTACCTGCTGTACTGCGATCGTGGCGTGATGAGCCGCCTGCAGGCGCTGTACCTGCTGGAGCAGGGGTTTACCAACGTCAAAGTCTATCGCCCTTAAATCCCCGTTTCTGTGCGGGGAATCCCAATAGATTTCGAGCTGTAGCTAGGCGGCAACCGAACACATTCCCAGGAGCTTACTTGAGTAAGTGACTGGGATCGGTGAGGACAGCCAACAACGCTACAGTTCGAAAGATGAAGGGATTAGTCGCGGAAGTCGTACATGCCCGGTATCAGCACCAGCTGCGCTGCTATTTCCGCCGCTTTGGCCTTACCCAGCAGCAAATCAATCAACTTCAGCGCAAACTCCATCGACGTTCCCGGCCCCTGGCTGGTGAGCAGGTTGACGCGTGCGTCGTATACCACGCGCCGCTCCATCCATTTGTCTGCCGGGATCTGATCTTTCAATCCGGGGAAACCGGTCATATTGCCGATGGGGAACAGATCGTGGTGTTGCAGCACCAGGGCCGGTGCCGCACAGATAGCGGCGACGATGTTGCCCTGCAGATGCATCTGACGCACTTTCTCTACCAACAGCGGGCTGTCGCGAAAACACTCGGCGCCTTTCAGGCCGCCGGGCAGCACGATGGCATCGAAGGGATCGTCCACAATCGACACCAGCGGCGCGTCCGCCAGCAGCTTTACGCCGCGTGAGCAGACGATAGTCAGGTCACCGTCGCCGGCCACGCTGGCGGTGGTGACTTTCACGCCCGCTCGTACCAGAAGATCGATGGTAGTGACGGCTTCGGTTTCTTCGCTACCAGGTGCCAGGCAGACCAGCGCCGATACGCTCATATTCATTTTCCTTTCGCTTAATCAGTTCAAACAACCGCGCGTTCTCCGGCAGAATCATGCCGTGGCTGCGCGCGCGGCGCAGCAGATAGCCGGTAATGTAGTCGATCTCGGTATGCCGCTGGGTGCGGACATCCTGCAGCATCGAAGAGATGTTATCTGCGGTGCTCTGAATCACTTCCATCACGTATTGCCGCAGCCCTTCGCATGAGGTGTGGTAGCCTTCCATTTCCATCACGCCGGAGACTTCGCGGCACAGGGTTTCGATTTGCTCCGGGTAACGCTGCAATTCGCCATTACGGCAGTCATACAGCGCCGTAAGGGGGTTAATCACGCAGTTGACCGCCAGCTTGCGCCAGTTTGCTGACGCAATGTTGTTGTGCCAGGCCACATCGGGCAAAGCCTGATGCAACATTTCCGCCAGATGGCTGAGATGTATCGCCGCCGGCGATGTCGGGCCGATATGGGTGGTGCCGCCGGCAACATGGATAATGGTGCTGCCTTCGCGCCTTGCCGCGTGGGTCGTGGTGCCCTGCAATATGGGCTGGCTGTTTGCCGGCAGTTCATCCTGGGTACCCATGCCGTTATGCAGCAGTAGTATGGCGCAACGCGGGTTCAACCTGGGCAGCAGCGCGCTGACGGCGCTGGAAACCTGCCAGGCTTTCAGCGTGACCAGCAACAGTTCGCTTTGGGCCAGATGTTCGGGATCGTTGGTGGGCAAATTACGGTTGAACGAGGTGCCCTCAGGCTCAATCACGTTCACTGCGCAGAAGGGTTGCGGTACCCGCAGCCATCCTTGTACGTCGTGGCCCTGCTGATAAAGCCTGGAGAGCCACAGTTGTCCGAGCGCACCGCAACCAAGAATAGTTATTTTCATTCAGTCTCCTTGGGGTAACGGGAATACCGCTCAATTACTGTCGTATAATTATAGACTTTTCTGCTATCCGGCGAGATATCTGCCGGTAGGCTTAGCGGATTTTGCCTGAGGCGCTAAAGCGGTTATCATGCTCGGCATCGAAATCGCCTATCGCATTAGGCTCTAATTCAGGAGGAAGAAGTATGCCATCTTTCGACATTGTTTCCGAAATTGATATGCAGGAAGTGCGTAACGCCGTTGAGAACGCCACACGCGATCTCGGCACCCGTTGGGATTTCCGCAACGTGCCGGCCAGTTTTGAGCTGAACGAAAAAGATGAAAGCATCAAAGTCGCCAGCGAATCTGATTTCCAGGTGCAGCAACTGCTCGATATTCTGCGTGAGAAACTGAGCAAGCGCAGTATCGATGGCGGCGCGCTGGAGATCCCGGACGAAATGACCCACAGCGGCAAAACCTACAGCGTGGAAGCCAAGCTGAAACAGGGAATTGAAACCACCCAGGCGAAGAAAATCGTCAAGCTGATCAAAGACAGCAAGCTGAAGGTGCAGGCACAAATTCAGGGTGATGAAGTCCGCGTTACCGGCAAGTCACGCGACGATCTGCAAGGGGTGATGGCGCTGGTGCGCGGCGCCGATCTGGGGCAACCGTTCCAGTTCAAAAACTTCCGCGATTAACTTTTCCGCGACGATATTACCAAGGGCCAGCAAGCTGGCCCTTTCTATTACGACAGCTACAGCGAATTTACCAGAGCTTCCAACTGACCGCGGTTGGTCTGTTTGGTATCGACCTTCACGTAGGCGCTGCGCTCTTCGGGCACTACTATCGCTTCCGCCACGCCAGGCTGGGCCTTCAGACGGCTTTCCAGCGCAGAATCCTTCACCGCCAGTTCCGACAACGTAATGCGCAGGCTGCTGACGTACGGCGGTTCTTGCATGGTGCTGCTGACCAGGAACCAAACGGCGGCGATAACCGCACCGGCGATAAATACCAAGCTGGCGCCCTGCAGGCCATACAACAAGCCGCCCAAACTGCCGCCAATCGCCACGCCGATAAACTGGCTGGTGGAGTAAACCCCCATAGCGGTACCTTTGTAACCGGCCGGCGATTCTTTGCTGATCAACGAAGGCAGAATCGCTTCCATCACGTTAAACGCCATGAAGAACAGCTGCACGCCGGCAATGATGCCCCACAGATGGGCACCGGACAGCCACAACAGCACTTCGGCACAGAACAGAACCGCCACGCAGCCCATAAACACCTGCTTCATGCGGCGTTTCATTTCGGCATAAATGATAAAGGGCACCACGGCGGCAAAAGAAACCAGCATGGTGACCAAATAGACGATCCAATGCTGGCTTGCCGCCAGGCCGGCTTTTTCCATCGCCAGCGGCAGCGCCACGAAGCTGGACATCAGCAGAATATGCAGACACATGATGCCGAAATTCAGCTTCAGCAGGCGGGAGTTGCTCAGCACCTTGCTGAAACTGCCGCTCACTATGCTGGATTCACGGTTCAGCACGTGGCTGTCTGCGGACGGCACCACCGCCAGGGTAATCACGATACCGGCCAAGGCCAGCACGGCAATCATCCAAAATAGCGCATGCAGGCCGAAAGCGTGGGTGACGATCGGGCCGACCACCATGGCAATAGCAAAGGTGATGCCGAAGCTGACGCCGATAAACGCCATCGCCTTGGTGCGGTTCTGCTCGCGGGTCAGGTCTGACAGCAACGCCATCACTGCCGCCGCGATAGCGCCGGAGCCCTGTAATGCACGGCCGAGGATAACGCCCCAAATGGAGTCGGTGACGGCGGCAATCACGCTACCCAGCGCAAAGATCAATAGCCCGCCGACGATCAGCGGCTTGCGGCCGATGCGGTCGGAAATCAGGCCGAAGGGGATCTGAAACACCGCTTGTGCCAGGCCGTAAATGCCGATGGCGATACCGATCAGCGTTTCGCTGGCGCCGTTCAACGCCATACCGTAGGTGGTCAGTACCGGCAGCACCATAAACATGCCAAGCATGCGCAGTGAAAATACCGTTCCTAATCCCCAGGTCGCCCGTCGTTCCTGCGGGGTCATTGCATTGTCGTTCATTAAAACCTCATTAAAAGCCATTCCAGCAGGTTATCGGCGATAACGCCTGGTGGGATAGCTTCTGAAAAGCTGCGTCATTTTAGTGTGAAGGGCAGGGGGGGTAAATCGAATGTTGTTTAACAGATATTACAGTTCGGCGGCTTTTCGGCGAGACAAATAAAATGGGCCGCTAGGCGGCCCATTCACAGACGATTTGGCTTACCAGACGTAAGTCATCAGCGTTTCTGGCGATGCCGTTGCGCTGAAGTCGATAGACATCATTACGCTCAGCGAAGTGATGGCAACAATGGAGAACACAAACAGCTTGCGCGCCCAGATGCTGTCATTTTCTGTTTTGTAACCACGCAGCGCCATACCCAGCCACCATACGCTTACCGCCGCAGCGACGATCAGGTATTTGTAGCCGGCGTAGCCGCTCAGGGTCAGCATCAGCGTAGCAATCATAAACGCCAAGATGTAGACCGTGATGTGGTTCTTCGCCACGGAAATGCCTTTGACCACAGGTAGAACCGGGATGTTGGCCGCCTGGTAATCTTTAAAGCGGAAGATGGCAATCGCGTAGGAATGCGGCATCTGCCACAGGCTAAAGATAGCCAGCAGGATCAACGCACCGGCATCAAACTCGTTGGTCACCGCGCAATAACCGATAACCGGTGGCGCAGCGCCCGACAGGCTGCCGATCAGTGTGCCGTATACCGAGTGGCGTTTCATGTACAGGCTATAAACGCCGACATAAACCACGAAGCCCATCACCGCCAGCCACATGGCCAGCGGGTTGGCGCCGATATACAGCAACACAAAGCCCGCAATACCCAAAACGGTAGCATAAACCAGGGTCACACTCGGCGCGATCAGGCCTTTCACCAGCACCCGGTTCTTCGTTCTCTCCATTTTCTTGTCGATGTCGCGGTCAATGTAGTTGTTAAACACACAGCCCGAAGCGACAACCAACGAGACACCCACCAGGGTGGCGAGAAACAGGGGATAATCGATGCTTCCTTTGGAAGCGAGCAGAAATCCCCCTACGACAGAAATTAAATTGCCGAAAATAATTCCTGGTTTAGTTACTTGCAGGTATTGCTTAATCATCACGTGCAGCTCGACTCTTTAACTGACCATCATATTGATGTTGAGGTTGTACATAATCCAGAGTGAACCCACAACAACGATACCGATGATCATAGCGGTGAACAGCAATGCCACCAGGTTCCAGCGCTCTTCCGATGAGGTATTCATGTGCAGGAAGTAAATCAGGTGAACAATCACCTGAATGACTGCCATGCCGACTACAACCGCCAGGATGGTTGAGTGAGAGGCTGTGCCGCTCATCACCATCGCAAATGGAATCACCGTCAGGATGATCGACAGGATAAAGCCGATCAGATATGACTTAACGCTACCGTGGCTTGCGCCGCCGTGAGAAGTTTCATGGGATGAATGGCTCATGACATAACCCCCAGCAGGTAAACAACGGTAAATACGCAGATCCAGACCACGTCGAGGAAGTGCCAGAACAGGCTCAGACACATCAGACGGGTTTTGTTGGTTGAAGTCAGGCCACGCTTGCTCACCTGAATCATCATGATGATGATCCAAACCAGACCGGTAGACACGTGCAGACCGTGAGTAGCAACCAGTGCGAAGAAGCCGGACAGGAACGCGCTGCGATCCGGACCGAAGCCTTCGGCGATCAGATGATGGAATTCATAGATTTCCATCGCTACGAAGCCCAGACCGAACAGGAAGGTCAGGAACAGCCAGGTATTAACGCTGCCAACCTTGCCTTTGTTCATGCCGATCATCGCCATACCGTAGGTGATGGAGCTGAACAACAGCAGGAAGGTTTCAACCAGGACAAACTTCAGATCGAAGATGTCTTTGCCAGAGGGACCGCCGGCGGTCCCGTTCACCAGTACTGCATAAGTCGCGAACAAGCTCGCAAACAAAATACAGTCGCTCATCAGGTAGATCCAGAATCCGAAGACTTTGGTCTCGCCTGCGTCATGGTGCCCATGCTCTGCATGGGCTGCGTTATGGTTAGTCAGAGTATCAGTTGACATGTTTCACGCCTGCTTTGCTGATTTGTTCATAGTGTTGGTTTTCAATGCGCTCGATTTCATCAACCTGCACATAGTAATCAACATCTTCATCGAAGCTCTTGGCAATCCAGGTCACGATCATACCTACGAAGGCAGCGATCGCCATCCACCAGATGTCCCAGATCATCGCGAAACCGAATACCAGGCTGAAACCAGCGATAATCACACCGGCACCGGTATTTTTCGGCATATGAATCGGTTCATACTTAGCCGGTTTCTTATAGGCTTCGCCTTTTTCTTTCATGTCCCAGAATTCATCACGGTCATGAATCTGCGGCACTACGGCAAAGTTATAGAACGGCGGTGGAGACGAGGTAGACCACTCCAACGTACGAGCGCCCCATGGGTCACCGGTCAGATCGCGGTTCTGCTCGCGGTCACGCACGCTGACGAAGATCTGGATCAGTTGGCACAGAATACCGCAGGCAATCAGCGCTGCACCGCCAGCCGCTACCAGCAGCAGTGGGTGGAACTCAGGGTTGATGTTCTGGCTGATACGACGAGTCATGCCCATAAAGCCCAGAGCATACAGCGGCATAAAGGCCACGAAGAAACCGATGATCCAGAACCAGAACGCGCGGATGCCCCATTTTTCGTTCAGCGTGAAGCCGAAGGATTTAGGGAACCAGTAAGTCAGGCCGGCGAAGCAACCGAACACCACACCACCGATGATAACGTTATGGAAGTGGGCAATCAGGAACAGACTGTTGTGCAGCACGAAGTTCGCGCCCGGAACGGCCAGCAGCACGCCGGTCATCCCACCCACGGAGAAGGTGATGATGAAGCCGATGGTCCACAGCATTGCCGAGTTGAACTGAATGCGGCCCTGGTACATGGTGAACAGCCAGTTGAAGATTTTCACCCCGGTAGGGATGGAAATGATCATGGTGGCGATACCGAAGAAGGCGTTGACGTTCGCGCCGGACCCCATGGTAAAGAAGTGGTGCAGCCATACGATGAACGACAGAACGGTAATCGCGATGGTTGCCCATACCAGTGAGGTATAGCCGAACAGGCGTTTTCTGGAGAAGGTCGCGGTCACTTCGGAGAACACACCGAACACCGGCAGCACCAGAATATACACCTCTGGGTGACCCCAGGCCCAAATCAGGTTGATGTACATCATCATGTTGCCGCCCATATCATTGGTAAAGAAATGGGTGCCCAGATAGCGATCCAGGGTCAGCAACGCGATGGTGACGGTCAGAATTGGGAAAGAAACGATGATCAGGACGTTAGTACACAGCGCCGCCCAGGTGAACACCGGCATCTTCATCAGAGGCATGCCAGGGGCACGCATCTTCATGATGGTGGCGAAGAAGTTCACACCGGTCAACAGGGTACCCAGACCGGAAATCTGCAGACTCCAGATCCAGTAATCGACCCCGACGCCAGGACTGTATTCCTTGCCCGACAGCGGCGGATAAGCCAGCCAACCGGTCTGCGCGAACTCACCAACCCCCAGAGAGATGTTGATCAGCACTACGCCCACCACGAAGAACCAGAAGCTCAGGGAGTTCAGGAACGGGAAGGCAACGTCACGGGCGCCGATTTGCAACGGAACCACAACGTTCATCAGACCAACCACGAAAGGCATCGCCATGAAGAAGATCATGATTACGCCGTGAGCGGTAAAGATTTGGTCGTAGTGGTGCGGCGGCAGGAACCCGGCCTCGCCGGCGGACGCAAGCGCCTGCTGGCTACGCATCATGATGGCATCGGCGAAACCACGCAGCAACATAACCATTGCCACGATGATGTACATGATACCAATTTTTTTGTGGTCGACCGAAGTCAGCCAATCGCTCCACAGCCATTTCCATTTGCCGAAATAGGTTATCAGAGCCAGCAGAGCCAGGCCCCCGATAACAATTGCAGCAACGGTGATCATGATGATCGGTTCGTGGTACGGAACCGCATCAAGTGTTAATTTTCCCAACATCAGATTATTCCTCGGCTCCGGCGTGAGCATGCTCACTCATGTCCATACCCTGGCTCATGTCCATGCCTTCATGCGCGGTAGCGCCTTTGTGCATGTTCATGTCACCCATGAATTTGCCAATAGTTTCTTTGAACAAATTCGGTTTGACACTGGAGAAGTACTCGACCGGGTTGTTTTCACTCGGCTCTGCCAGTTTGTTAAAGTCGCTGGTGGCGTTAAGGTTATTCGACGATGCTTTCACCTTGGCAACCCACTGATCGAAGTCGCCTTCGGTTGGGGTGACAATAGCGGTGAATTTCATGCCGGAGAACCCGCGACCGCTGAAGCTACTGGAAATACCGTCGTATTTGCCTGCTTCGTTGCCGATCAGGTGCAGTTTGGTCTGCATCCCGGCCATCGCATAAATCTGCCCACCTAACTGAGGAATAAAGAACGAGTTCATTACCGAGTTAGAGGTGATCTTGAATTCGACTGGAACATCTTTCGGGAAAGCCAATTCATTAACGGTTGCGATGCCTTGTTCTGGGTAGATAAACAACCATTTCCAGTCGAGCGACACCACTTCGATCGTCATCGGCTTCTTGTCAGTGACAATCGGCTTGAACGGATCAAGTTCGTGGGTAGTCTTCCAGGTAATGGTGCCAAGGATGGCGATGATAATGATAGGAATGGTCCAGACGACCGCTTCGATCTTGTTGGAATGTGACCAGTTCGGACTGTACTTGGCGTCTTTGTTGGAAGCACGGTACTTCCAGGCAAAAGCGAACGCCATAAAGATAACCGGTATCACCACGATCAACATCAGCGCGATTGCAGTGATAATCAGTGTCCGTTGCTCAACACCAATTGCTCCTTTGGGGTTCATCAATACCATATTGCAACCACTGAGCATTACAGTAGATGCAATTAATGACATCATCCCAATACTTTTATTGTATTTCTTAAGTCTCATCTAACGACCTCAATTACAAAGGCTCTATTGTCGTTTCATGTGTGCGGGCATTTTACGGGAAGGTTGCAGTACTGTAAACATGCTTAAGGGAGTGTCAGCGCCTTGTTGACACTTTCTGTTAAGGGGGTCACAGATGTAACCTTACGTGACAATTTACCAATGGCAACAACGCGTTGGCGAGCTGAATCGTGCCGGGCAGGCTCTATGTTAAGGAAAACTAACGGTATGCTGATTTTGGCACATTAACCTGCCGTATTTTAAATACGAAGGAAAGGTTTATATAATGTAAAATAATTGTGTATTTAAAGTGACGGTAATTTTATTTCCGAGCGTTTTGCTCGGATAAAAAAATAATTTTAACGGCAATTCTGTTTTTTTAAGAAAAATAAACTCATCACGTTGATGCATTTTTGCCGACCGGTGCTATGACCGGCCGGCAATATCAGGCCAGCTTGGTGCGGCGCAGCGCCAGGTAGTCAAGCAGGCTGCCCATCGCGATGCCCACCAGGCTCAGTGCGGCGCCAGTTTGCAGCAGGAGGTCGGCCAGGTTCGGCAAGGCACTCCAGTCGAGCGCGTTGGTAATCAACAGAATCAGCCAGACCCCCAGCAGCGAGCAGCCCAACGTCAGCAGACGCAGTGCCCAGCGGTAGAGTTGACGGAACTCGGTACGTGGCATGAAGTTGTCGGTACGCTGGGTATATTCCAGCGTTTGACGGCACAGGCGCAACAGCAGCAGGCCTGGCAGGGCGGCTGCGATCGAGAATAAATAAAACAGCGGCCAGCCGTGCGCCTCGACGAACCAACCGGCAATCGGGCCAACATAGACGCGGCCGACGGCGGACAGTGCCGACAACAGGGCGAACTGGGTGGCGGAAAACGACTTGTTGCACAACGTCATCAGCAGCGCGACGAAGGCCGCAGTGCCCATGCCGCCGCACAGGTTTTCCAGGAAGATGGCGCTGCCCATCGTCATGATGTTCTTGTCGGTGACCGCCAGGATCCAGTAACCGAGATTGGACACCGCCTGGAGAATGCCAAACAGCATCAGAGCGCGGAACAGACTAAGGCGTTGCATCAGCACACCGCCAAACAGCGCGCCGACGATGGTGGCGAACAGGCCGAGAGTCTTGTTGACCAGCCCGACCTCCCCGGCGTCAAAGCCCACGCCGCGGATCAGGAACGTAGTGCTCAGGCTGCCGGCAAAGGCGTCGCCCATCTTGTACATGACTATCAGCAGCAAAATCAGCCAGGCATTGTTCCGTGCAAAGAAATCGCGCAGCGGGGCGACGACCGCCTGCTCCATGGAGCGCGGTGCCGGAATGCCATCGTCCGGCTCGGGGGCCAGCAGGGTGGCGACGATACCAATCAGCATCAGACCGGCCATCAGCCAATAGGTTGATTGCCAACCTAAATAGCGATCTGCCAGCCACAGCGCCAAGCCACCGGAAACCAGCATCGCCAGCCGGTAGCCGAGAACGGAGATCGCCGCCCCCGCGCCGCGTTCTTCGGCGCTTAGCAGGTCGGTTTTATACGCATCGAAAACAATATCCTGCGAGGCGGAACAGAACGCCACCAGCACCGCCAACGCCGCCAGCCACCACAGATGTTGCGCCGGTTGCATGAAGCCCATGGCCACAATCGACACCACCAGCAGCAACTGACTGATCAGCAGCCAGCCACGACGCCGGCCAAGGAATGGCGGGGTGTAGCGGTCCATGAAGGGAGACCACAGAAATTTGAATACATAGGCTTGACCGACCAGTGAAAAAATACCGATGGTTTTCAGATCGATGTTTTCGACGGTCATCCAGGCTTGCAGCGTGCCGGAGGTCAGCGCCAGCGGCAAACCCGAGGCAAAGCCCAGCAGCAGGAGAATGGCGGAGTTACGCTGGGTGAAGATATTCAGATACTGTTTCGACATGATTTCCCTGTCTGTGCCGCCCGATGGCTCAGGCGGCACAAAGTATTCGCGGATTAACGCGCGTTCTGCTTGATGAAGTCGTTGACGCTGGTGTCTTGCGCCATATCGGCAATAACGTCGCCCAATACTGTGTTAACCGCGTTGGTGATTTTCTCGTTGGTCGCAGTGAAAGCACCCTGCACGTTATAAGTGGAGCGGTAGTTTTTCACCTGCTTGTTGCCGTTTTTCGCTTGAGCGGTGATCGAAATATCGGCCTTGGTGGTGATGTTGTAGCGCAGGTTGCCTTCGGAGACGTCCGCATACAGGTTGTTCACCACGATTTGCAGATCAACCGCGCCATCGGCGCCGATCATGTAACCGCGCGCGCCCATTTGTTTCTCCAGCACTTCTTGCAGCAGGAAGCGTAGATCGCGCGATGGCGTAAGGGTAACGAGCTGGCCGTCGCGATTCACTTTCGCCAGCGCCTGGTCCTGGCGCTGATCTGCACCGTTAATGCTGACAGTTACGCCCTGCAGCGTTGGATCCTGCTGCGGCAGTACGATCTTGGGCGTTACGTTCAGGGTGTTGCTGCTGGTAGCACAACCGGCCAGTATCAGAGCGGCCAACAGTGGAAGGCAAAGTTTTTTTAACATAGTTACTGTCTCATTCTCGATGGATTTTAAGCCGACTCAAACTGCTGATGATAGAGAGGCCGGTTTGAGTAAACTTTCTGTAATAATCAGAGCGGGATAGCCAACAACGAATTGTCGACATCATAGCATCGCCGCCGGCCGGGGGAAGTGCAGAACGCACCGGAGTGACAAATTTTTACCTGCCGTTGATAAAAACATGCTTTTTTGACCGTCTCAATCAGATAAACCTCAAGCGATAGCGGATGTTGGCGATTTTTGGCGGGCGGCGAAGAGAAATTTACGTGATGAATAGTCTAAAAGGGGTGAAACCGGCTAATATTGAAATAGATGGGCACGGTCCTCTGCCGGTGTAGTAAGGAGATCCTATGATTCGCGAGCAAATAGAAGCAAAGTTAAGGGCGGCGTTTGAGCCCGCGTATCTGGAAGTCGTTGATGAAAGCTATCGTCATAACGTTCCGGCGGGTTCAGAAAGCCATTTTAAGGTGGTGTTGGTCAGCGATCGCTTTGTCGGAGAACGTTTCCTGACGCGTCACCGTTCGATTTACGGCGTGCTGTCGGAGGAGTTGGCCGATGGCGTACACGCCCTGGCGTTACATACTTACACGCTGAAAGAGTGGGAAGGGCTGCAGGATACTGTGCCGGCTTCCCCCCCTTGTCGCGGGGCCGGTACGTTGGCCTGACGGGTAAATTTGCAGTATCAGTGGAACTTTAACCACGAATTAGGGTATTACTACTGACGAATTTTGGGACGGCCTGCGGGCCGTTTCTGTTTTTGACGACGACACAGCCGATGCGCAATGCAGCTAAGGCCAGGTCGGTTTCGGCGGTCTTTTGGCGATCAAATCGGCAAAAGTGTGAGTTTTAGCGCGCCGGTGCCGCCTTGCTTTCCTCGACTCGCTTCGCTTGCGCCGCTATAATGTCGCGTCTTATTTTTCCGGAATGGTTTCGGGACGCTTCAGTCATCAGGGAATTCGGTTCTGTAATGTAGCCGTCCTGGTTCTTGGAACGGAGTTGACCGAGCACTGTGATTTTTTTGAGGTAACAAGATGCAAGTTTCTGTAGAAACCACTCAAGGCCTTGGGCGCCGTCTCTCTATTACTGTACCCGCTGATACTATTAATCAGGCTGTTAAAAAAGAGCTGATCAAAGCAGCGAAAAGCGTTCGTATCGACGGTTTCCGCAAAGGCCATGTGCCGATGAACATCGTTGAGCAGCGTTATGGCGCCTCCGTTCGCCAGGACGTGCTGGGCGAAGCGATGCAACGCAGCTTTGTTGACGCGATCATCAAAGAAAAAATTAACCCGGCTGGCGCACCAAACTACGTGCCGGGCGAGTATAAAGAAGGTGAAGACTTCACTTTCGCGGTTGAATTCGAAGTGTATCCTGAAGTTGAGCTGAAAGGCCTGGATGCGATCGAAGTTGAGAAACCAGTGGTTGACGTTAACGATGCTGACGTTGACACCATGCTGGACACTCTGCGCAAGCAGCAGGCGACCTGGAAAGACAGCGATCGCGCAGCGCAGGCTGAAGACCGCGTAACCGTTGACTTCACCGGTTCTATCGACGGTGAAGAGTTCGAAGGTGGCAAAGCCTCTGACTTCGTACTGGCCATGGGCCAGGGCCGCATGATCCCAGGCTTCGAAGAAGGTCTGGTTGGTCATAAAGCCGGTGAAGAATTCACCATCGACGTTAACTTCCCGGAAGATTATCACGCTGAAAACCTGAAGGGCAAAGCGGCTAAATTCGCTATCGTTCTGAAGAAAGTGGAAGAGCGTGAGCTGCCAGAGCTGACTGAAGAATTCATCAAGCGTTTCGGCGTGGCTGATGGTTCTATTGAAGGCCTGCGTGCTGAAGTGCGTAAAAACATGGAGCGCGAGCTGAAAGGCGCAGTGCGTAACCGTATCAAGACTCAGGCAATCGACGGCCTGGTCAGCGCTAACGACATTGACGTTCCTGCTGCGCTGATCGACGGCGAAGTTGACGTTCTGCGCCGTCAGGCTGCACAACGTTTCGGCGGCAACGAGAAACAAGCGCTGGAACTGCCACGTGAACTGTTCGAAGAGCAGGCAAAACGTCGCGTTGTTGTTGGCCTGCTGCTGGGCGAAGTGATCAGCACTCACGATCTGAAAGCTGACGAAGATCGCGTCAAGACCCTGATCGAAGAAATGGCCTCCGCTTACGAAGATCCAAGTGAAGTTGTTGAGTTCTACAGCAAAAACAAAGAGCTGATGAACAATATGCGCAACGTTGCTCTGGAAGAACAAGCGGTTGAAGCTCTGCTGGCGAAAGCGAAAGTGACTGAGAAAGCCACTACTTTCAGCGAGCTGATGAATCAGACTCAACAGGCGTAATGTCTGTACGCAGTGGCGCAACTTGTTGCGCCCTCAGGGCCGGCATGCTGGCTCCTGCGTGATAAAAAGCCCGTAACCTTCGGTTGCGGGCTTTTCTTTTTGCCACGTTGCTGATTAATCTCAGGTTAAGCGTGCCAATATGCACTATATTTACCCTGTTGCGCTTGGGGCAGTCTGGCATTATGGTCATTACCGTTAGCTCGACGCATCGGTCAGGCCGGTAAAAATACTGTGCCGGACTTGAAATGCTGCCAATGGCCCCAATCTGTAAAATGTATATATATGTGCTGTTTGCCAGAGTGCGCGGGATGATTATAACCGTCGGGTACGTGTGGCGCGGTCGAATGCTTGAGCATAGTCATCATGACCGTTCTCAAGTAGAATCGGTGCAATAGGGTGTAACCCTGGCCGCCAAGGCAATTTCTATTAGGAGACGGTAATGTCATACAGTGGCGAACGAGATCAATTTGCACCTAACATGGCCCTGGTGCCGATGGTGGTAGAGCAGACTTCACGCGGGGAGCGTTCTTACGACATCTATTCCCGCCTGCTGAAAGAGCGCATTATTTTCCTGACCGGCCAGGTAGAAGATCACATGGCCAACCTGATTGTGGCGCAGATGCTGTTCCTGGAAGCGGAAAGCCCGGAAAAAGACATTTACCTCTACATCAACTCTCCGGGTGGCGTGATCACCGCAGGCATGTCAATCTATGACACCATGAAGTTCATCAAGCCGGACGTCAGCACCATTTGTATGGGCCAGGCGTGCTCGATGGGCTCTTTCCTGCTGACCGCCGGTGCGAAGGGCAAGCGTTTCTGCCTGCCGAACTCACGCGTGATGATTCACCAGCCGCTGGGCGGCTATCAGGGCCAGGCGACGGATATCGAAATCCATGCGCGTGAAATCCTGAAGGTGAAGGCTCGCATGAACGAGTTGATGGCGGAACATACCGGCCAGACGCTGGAGCAGATCGAACGCGATACCGAGCGCGATCGCTTTATGACCGCGGAAGAAGCAGTAGAATACGGTCTGGTTGACGGTATTCTGACGCACCGCAGCTAGAACCACGCGGCTGGCGAGGTATATGTGCGAGCCGATAGACTATAGTAATCAGAGTGGGCGCGGCTCGCTCTGGTGAGCATTATCGGCGTTCCCGGTATGAGTTTTGGGCGCACTGCCGCCGTGATTTTCCTGCGGGAAAAAGACTAAAGAAGAGGTTTACTGATGACAGATAAGCGCAAAGACGGTTCAGGAAAGCTGCTGTATTGCTCTTTCTGCGGCAAAAGCCAGCATGAAGTGCGTAAGCTGATTGCCGGTCCGTCAGTGTATATCTGCGATGAATGTGTTGACCTGTGTAACGACATTATTCGCGAAGAGATTAAAGAAGTTTCCCCGCATCGTGAGCGTAGCGCGCTCCCGACGCCGCATGAGATCCGTCACCACCTGGATGACTATGTCATCGGTCAGGAACAGGCGAAGAAAGTGCTCGCGGTAGCGGTATATAACCACTACAAACGCCTGCGCAACGGCGATAGCAGCAACGGTATCGAGTTGGGGAAAAGCAACATTCTGCTGATTGGCCCGACCGGTAGCGGTAAAACCCTGCTGGCGGAAACGCTGGCGCGTTTCCTGGATGTGCCTTTCACCATGGCCGATGCCACCACGTTGACCGAAGCCGGTTATGTGGGTGAGGACGTGGAGAATATTATCCAGAAGCTGTTGCAGAAGTGTGACTACGACGTGCAAAAAGCGCAGCGCGGTATTGTCTATATCGATGAAATCGATAAGATTTCCCGTAAGTCAGACAACCCGTCCATTACCCGTGACGTGTCGGGCGAGGGCGTGCAGCAGGCGCTGTTGAAACTGATCGAAGGCACCATCGCCGCCGTTCCGCCGCAGGGTGGCCGCAAGCACCCGCAGCAGGAATTCCTGCAGGTTGATACCTCGAAAATCCTGTTTATCTGTGGCGGCGCCTTTGCCGGCCTGGATAAAGTGATCGGCCAGCGCGTCAATACCGGTTCCGGTATCGGCTTCGGCGCGACCGTGAAGGGCGAGTCCGAGAAAGCGACCGAAGGTGAACTGCTGCTGCAGGCCGAACCGGAAGATCTGATCAAGTTTGGCCTGATCCCTGAGTTCATCGGCCGTCTGCCAGTGGTCGCGACGCTGAGCGAACTGAGCGAAGATGCGTTGATTCAGATCCTGAAAGAGCCGAAAAATGCCCTGACCAAACAGTATCAGGCATTGTTCAATCTGGAAGGTGTGGAGCTGGAGTTCCGTGATGAAGCGCTGAACGCTATCGCCAAGAAGGCCATGACGCGTAAAACCGGTGCACGCGGCCTGCGCTCTATCGTTGAGGGTGCGTTGCTGGACACCATGTACGACCTGCCGTCAATGGACAGCGTCGATAAAGTGGTGATCGACGAATCGGTCATCGCCGGCCAGTCCAAACCTCTGTTGATTTACGGCAAACCGGAAGCACAGGCTTCAGGCGAATAATTAGCCAGTCAAACCAGAAAGTTAATACCAAAATGGGGGATTTTATCCCCCATTTCTTTTTCCTGCGTTCTGGCCGTTGAATGTCAGAGATTCATCCCCATATACTCATTAACCAGATTTTATGAAACGTTTGATGCTTGCGTCTCATGAGATTCCCCTCAACCTGGCGGAAACTAAACTAAGAGAGAGCTCTATGAACCCTGAGCGTTCCGAACGCATTGAAATCCCCGTCTTGCCTTTGCGCGACGTGGTGGTTTATCCGCACATGGTGATCCCGTTATTTGTTGGCCGGGAAAAATCAATTCGGTGCCTCGAAGCAGCAATGGATCATGATAAAAAGATCATGCTGGTGGCACAGAAAGAGGCCTCAACGGATGAACCTGGCATTAACGATTTGTTCTCTGTCGGCACAGTCGCGTCTATTTTGCAGATGCTGAAACTGCCGGACGGCACGGTAAAAGTGCTGGTGGAAGGCTTGCAGCGGGCACGCATTACTACGCTTTCCGATAGCGGAGAGCATTTTGCCGCCCAGGCAGAATATCTTGAATCACCGGCGATCGACGAGCGTGAACAAGAAGTCCTGGTGCGCACGGCAATCAATCAGTTTGAAGGCTACATCAAACTGAACAAGAAAATTCCACCGGAGGTGCTTACGTCATTGAACAGCATCGACGACGCTGCACGCCTGGCGGATACCATCGCCGCGCACATGCCGCTGAAACTCAGCGACAAGCAGTCGGTACTCGAGATGTTCGACATCACCGAGCGTTTGGAATACCTGATGGCGATGATGGAATCGGAAATCGACCTGCTGCAGGTTGAGAAACGTATCCGTAACCGCGTCAAGAAACAGATGGAAAAAAGCCAGCGCGAGTACTATCTGAATGAGCAAATGAAAGCGATTCAGAAAGAACTGGGCGAGATGGACGACGCGCCGGACGAGCACGAAGCGCTGAAGCGCAAGATTGAAGCGGCGAAAATGCCGAAAGACGCGCGTGAAAAAACCGAAGCGGAGCTGCAAAAGCTGAAAATGATGTCACCGATGTCTGCGGAAGCGACGGTGGTGCGCGGTTACATCGATTGGATGCTGCAGGTACCCTGGAATGCGCGCAGCAAGGTGAAAAAGGACCTGATCAAGGCGCAGGAAGTGCTCGATATCGATCACTACGGCCTGGAGCGCGTCAAAGACCGCATTCTTGAGTATCTCGCAGTACAGAGCCGCGTCAGCAAAATCAAAGGGCCTATCCTGTGCCTGGTAGGGCCTCCGGGCGTGGGTAAAACCTCGCTTGGCCAGTCGATCGCCAAAGCGACCGGCCGCCAGTACGTGCGTATGGCGCTGGGCGGCGTACGTGACGAAGCGGAAATCCGCGGTCACCGCCGTACCTATATCGGTTCGATGCCGGGCAAGCTGATCCAGAAAATGGCCAAGGTTGGGGTGAAAAACCCACTGTTCCTGCTGGACGAGATCGACAAGATGTCTTCCGACATGCGCGGCGATCCAGCGTCTGCACTGCTTGAAGTGCTGGATCCGGAACAGAACGTGGCGTTTAACGATCATTATCTGGAAGTGGATTACGATCTGTCCGACGTGATGTTCGTTGCCACCTCGAACTCGATGAACATTCCTGCGCCGCTGCTGGACCGTATGGAAGTTATCCGCCTGTCTGGATACACCGAGGACGAGAAGCTCAACATCGCCAAGCAGCACCTGTTGCCGAAGCAACTTGAGCGTAACGCCCTGAAAAAAGGTGAGCTGACGGTCGACGACAGCGCCATCACTGGCATTATCCGCTATTACACCCGCGAAGCCGGGGTGCGTAGCCTGGAGCGTGAAATCTCCAAGCTGTGCCGTAAAGCGGTGAAAACGCTGCTGATGGACAAAAAGATCAAGCATATCGAGATCAACGGCGACAACCTGAAAGATTACCTGGGCGTGCAGCGCGTTGACTACGGCCGTGCGGACACCGAAAACCGCGTGGGCCAGGTCACCGGTCTGGCATGGACGGAAGTGGGCGGCGATCTGCTTACTATTGAAACCGCTTGCGTGCCGGGCAAAGGCAAGCTGACTTACACCGGTTCTTTGGGTGAAGTGATGCAGGAATCGATTCAGGCGGCGCTGACCGTGGTCCGCGCGCGCGCGGACAAGCTGGGCATCAACGCTGATTTTTACGAGAAGCGTGACATCCACGTGCATGTGCCGGAAGGTGCAACGCCGAAAGATGGCCCAAGCGCCGGTATTGCCATGTGCACTGCGTTGGTTTCCTGCCTGACGGGCAACCCGGTTCGCGCCGACGTGGCGATGACCGGCGAGATCACGCTGCGTGGCCTGGTATTGCCGATTGGCGGTCTGAAAGAAAAACTGCTGGCGGCGCATCGCGGCGGTATCAAAACCGTGCTGATCCCGTATGAGAACAAGCGCGATCTGGAAGAGATCCCGGATAATGTCATCGCCGATCTGGATATTCATCCGGTGCAGCGAATTGATGAAGTTTTGAACCTTGCGTTGCAAAACCCGGCGTTCGGCGCGCTGCCGGTAGCGGCAAAATAGTGACGAATAGCAAAAACCATTGATAAAACTTATGCTGGCAAGTCATTTCGGACTTGCCAGTCTTTTTTTGTACCGCTAAGTTAGACAGCTGTCGGCCCGCGTTTTGCCACGCTTTCGGTGGCTTGCCAAGGTTCGATGGGATTGATATAACAGCTGCGCTGTCGCCACCGTAGGGATTTTTCGGTGCGACGATTGAATTCTAGAGGGGATGATAGAGTGAATAAGTCACAACTGATCGACAAAATTGCCGCAGGTGCTGATATTTCCAAAGCGGCAGCTGGACGTGCTTTAGATGCAGTAATTGCTTCTGTTACCGAATCCTTGAAGGAAGGGGATGACGTGGCCCTGGTTGGTTTCGGTTCTTTTACGGTGCGTGAGCGTTCGGCCCGTACTGGCCGCAACCCGCAAACAGGTAAAGAGATCAGCATCGCGGCAGCCAAAGTTCCGGCCTTCCGTGCAGGGAAAGCGCTGAAAGACGCAGTAAACTGATCGTTTGCGTCTAACCGGTTAGCGTTACAGGGTTTTGTAATAAACAATCACCTGACGCAACGGTGCTGGTAAGGTAAGATATAAGGCGCATCAGATTGATGCGCTTTTTTTATTTTTGTCGCAGGGAACGCGCCTGCGCAAGGGTGTTTTTAATCCACATCACAGCGGAGTGTTGTCACACTATGATGGACAATTTACGCGCGGCAGCTAATCACGTCGTGCTCAAAATCATCCTGGGCCTGATCATTTTGTCATTTCTTTTGACAGGGGTGGTCAGCTATCAGGGGAGTGCCGGTGATTATGCAGCGAAGGTCAATGGCCAGGTGATCGAGCGTGCTCAGCTGGAACAGGCTTTCCAAAGCGAACGCAGCCGGATGCAGCAACAACTGGGTGACCAGTTCTCCGCGCTGGCGGGCAACGAAGGCTATATGCAGCAGATGCGCCATCAGGCACTGTCACAGTTGATCGACAACATGCTGCTGGATCAATACGCCAAAAAATTAGGCCTGAGCGTCAGCGACGATCAGGTAAAAGACGCCATCCGCAAGGCGCCTTACTTCCAGACCAACGGCCAGTTCGATAATGCCAAGTATCTCGATCTGATTAGCCGCATGGGGTACACCGCCGATAACTTCGCGCAGTCGATGCGCCAGCAACTGGTTAATCAGCAGGTGATCCAGGCTTTCGGTCAATCAGGCTTCGTGTTGCCATCCGAGTCCCAAGGCATGGCTGCTCTGGTGCTGCAGGAGCGCAACGTGCGTCTGGCGACCCTGGATCTGAAAGCGCTGCAGGCTAAACAGACCGTGACCGACGATGAGCTGAAAGACTACTACAGCCAAAACAAGAACAGCTTCATTGCTCCGGAACAGGTCAAAGTCAGCTATATCCCGCTGGACGCCGCCTCGATGCAAGACAAGGTGACGGTGGCAGATGCGGATATCAGCGCCTACTACGACCAGCACAAAAGCAGCTATGGCCAGCCTGAGCGCAAAAATTACAGCGTGATCCAGCTGAAAACCGAGGCGGAAGCCAATGCGGTGTTGGATGAGCTGAAAAAAGGCGGCGATTTCGCCACTCTGGCGAAAGAAAAATCCACCGACATCATCTCTCGCCGCACCGGCGGTGAGCTGGGCTGGCTGGAGCCGGAAACCACCGCGGACGAACTGAAGCAGGCTAATCTGACCGAAAAAGGCCAGCTTTCCGGCGTAGTGAAGTCCTCCGTAGGTTATCTGGTGGTGCGCCTGAACGACATCGCACCGGAGAAAGTGAAGCCGTTGAGCGAAGTGCGTGACGACATAGCCAAACAGGTCAAGCAAGAGAAAGCGGTAGACGCTTATTACGCGCTGCAGCAGAAGGTGAGCGAAGCGGCCACCAGCGATAACGAGTCTCTGGCGTCAGCCGAAGAGGCCGCCGGCGTGAAAGCGGCACAAACCGAATGGTTCACCCGCGACAACGTTCCGGCAGCGCTGAACTTTAAACCGGTCATCCAGTCGATTTTCGACGGTTCACTGATTGGCGAGGGCGGCTCTCCGGGCAGCAACTCCGACGTGATCACCGTTGATGGCGACCGCGCCTTCGTGATCCGCGTGTCTGGTCACAAGCCGGAAGGCATTGAGCCGTTCGACCAGGTTAAAGATCGTGTGGCTGAGCTGGTCAAGCGCAACAAGGCTGAGCAAGAAGCTAAACTGCAGGGCGAGAAACTGCTGGTTGAACTGAAACAGGGCAAGGGCGACGAAGCGATGAAAGCGGCCGGCCTGAGCTTTGGCAGCGAACAGAAGATGGCGCGTGCGCCGGAAGACAGCCAACTGGTGCAGAGCGTGTTTGCGCTGCCGCATCCGCAGGAAGGCAAACCGGTTTACGGCATGTCGCAAGATCGCCAGGACAACGTGGTGCTGATTGCGCTTGATGCGGTGAACCCGGGCACCTTGCCGGCAGAAGAAATGAAAACCTTCGTCGGCAAGATGGAAGAAGGGGCGACCGGCGTGTCCTTCGACTCTCTGTTGGCCAGCCTGCGTAAAGAAGCCAAGATCAAAATGGGTGCCGCTGAGCAGCAACAGCCTCAGTAAGCCCCGCATTTTTGTGCAACGCAATGTAATAACCAAAGGCCGCTTTCGCGGCCTTTTCCATATCTGAAATCCGCCAATTGCCGTTCGTCACCCGCTGCGGCAAGGTAGCCATGCTGTTAAACACAAGGAGGATACAGCATGCAACTTGCAGAAATAAAAGCAGTTAATGGTTATGGTTTCAGCGTCAAAGCGTTGTTGACGGCTGCCCTGATTTGCCTGACGGGGCCGTCGATGGCCGCAGTGGAAAAAGCGGGGGCTGCTCCGCCGGTATTATCTGCGCCGGCTGTTAAGGCGGCGCAGGGAAGTGAGGTCGCCGTCGATGACGAAGCCTCAGTCAGCATCAATCAGGCCGATGCCGAGCAACTGGCCAGTGTGTTGAAGGGGGTAGGGCTGAAGAAAGCGGAGAGCATTGTGCGCTATCGCGAGCAGAACGGTCCGTTTACACAGATAGAACAACTCCAGGAAGTGCCGGGCATTGGGTCTGCACTGTTTGAAAGGAATCGCGCACGACTCAAAATGTGATGCTGTTCACGGCTGCGTGGCAAAGTGCCATTGCAGCCTTTTTCCTCTGCTACATTCTACAGGTCTTACCAGTTTGGCGTGTTGACCAAACGGGTGCGGGGGCAGTACGCCGTCCCCGCTTTATTCTGTAATCACCAGGCAGGAGCGGCCGTTCCCTATGCATCATACCTTTATTAAAGTCCGTGGTTATCATCTTGATGTTTATCAACACGTTAATAATGCCCGCTATCTGGAGTTTCTGGAGGAGGCGCGCTGGGATTGGCTGGAGAATCATGAAGGCTTCCGTTGGATGACGGAAAACAACATTGCCTTTATCGTGGTGAACATCAATATCAATTACCGCACTCCGGCGGTGTTGGGGGACAAACTGCGCATCGACAGCCAGATGGTGCAGCTTAACGGCAAAAGCGGTGTGCTAAGCCAGAAGGTGACGCAGGATGCAACGGGCACGCTGGTTGCGGATGCGCTACTGACCTTTGTCTGTGTCGATCTGAAAACCCAGAAGGCATTGCCGATTGAGGGGCAACTGCGCGAACATCTGCAGGTGCTCACGCAGCCGGAGAATCGGTAAAGCAACGAGCGGCAATCTTTGCCGCCGTTATTTCCGTCATACTTCAAGTGGCATCCTTGTTGGCTACCCGAGTCACTTACTTGAGTAAGCTCATCGGGATGCGTTTGCTTGCCGCTTCGATACCACTCGAATTATTTCGGGTAGGTACACTCAGGCCAGGCCGGTCTTCTGTTTCAGGCTCGCCATCACTTCGGCTTTGTTGATTTGATAGTGCTTCAGGCCGTTGGCACGCAGGTGGCAGGCTGCGCATTCACCACAGCCATCGCCCTGAATACCGTTGTAGCAGGTCAGGGTATCCTGACGTACCCGATCCAACTGCTGATAGTAATCCGCCAGCGCCCAGGTCTCTGCCTTATTCAGCCACATCAGCGGCGTTTCGAAGCGAATATCGCGGGCGATACCGAGCACCACTGCGTGATTCAGCGCTTTGACAAACTCGTCGCGGCAATCCGGGTAACCGGAAAAGTCGGTTTCACAAACGCCGGTGATCACGGCTTCGGCTTCCACCTGGTAGGCATAGATAGCGGCCAGCGTCAGGAACAGGATATTACGGCCCGGTACGAAAGTGCTTGGCAGCCCGCCTTCCTGCTCGTTGTTATAGGCAGGCACCGGAATGCTGTCACGGGTCAGGCTACTGATAGCCAGTTCGTTGAGTAACCCTACGTCCAGCACCTTATGCGCTTTGGCGCCAAGCGCGACCGACAGCGCCTGAGCGACTTCGATTTCGGCGCGGTGACGCTGGCCGTAATCGAACGTGATGCAATGCACTTCATCGTACTGCTGCAATGCCTGAATCAAGCAGGTCGTGGAATCTTGTCCACCGCTGAAAACGACAACCGCGCGTTTCATAAAATCACCTTATTTTATGGCTGAAACCGGGCCGAGGCACCCTCGGGCGACCGGATAAAAAATGCGTGCGGCAACTAGGGTAGCAGAAATGGCTGCATGTCGTAGCCGCCGCTTCCATTTATCACTGAGGAGGCTGTGGTTGATTCTCCACCGGGGGTGGCAGCCAGGCCTGGCAGAAATCAAACCAGCCATAGGCGGTCAGGGTAACGCCATGAATACGCGGTGGTGCGCTGATTTGATATTGGTAGTGAAACAGCGGGGTGATGATCGCCGCTGCCATCAACTGTTGATAGTAAGTTTTCAATTGCTCAAAACGCGGTTGCTGCGCGGGAAATTGCTGGATCCGCTGCAACGTTTGTTGCTGATGTTGCCAGCGTGAGTCAGGCAAAATGCCACGCCACAGCGTATCTTGCCGCAACCAGCTTTCCAGCGTGGCTTCTGGCGACTCGCCGATCAGGTTATCCGCCAGCAGGAGATCGGCCTGTTCGATTTGCTCCGCACTTTGCCAGCGTTTGCCTGCATAGTAACGCACCTCCAGCTCACAGCCATGGCGCGCCAATAATTGTTGCAGCGCCACCGTGACCGTCTCCAACTCAACCGGCGGCCGGTACAACAACGTCAGCCTGGCGGGCAGGGCAATATCCTCGCTGGCTTGATGTTGCGGGATCGCCCAGCCAGGCAGCATCTCGTGGCTGGGGGTGATGACGCTGTTGGGGACCGGCAGATTGGCCAGCAGGCCGGATTGCTGGATTAGCATCAGCAGTTTCTGCCCCTGCGCTTCACTTAGCACGCCATGCTTCAGGTTAATCGCCAGATAGCACCAGCCCAGGCTCATGCTGCGTTGCACCGGCCGGGCCAGCGCCAGCTCTTCCTGAGGGCCGATGGTAATACGCACCGGGTGCTGGCAACTGGTGTAAGCGCCGCCGGCATGCAGTTCCGGGGTGATCCAATACTCAATGCTTTCCAGATAAGGATGCTGCAAATGGTAAAACGGATGCTGCTCCAGGCGTACCAGATGCGGCTCATTTAGCGTGAGCTTAAAGGGGCCGGCGCCAATGCCCGGCGAGTCCGGGTGGGTCAGCAGACAGGGCAACTCTGCCAGCCGGTGTGCCAGCCAAAAGTCCGGGCGCAGCAGATCAAACTGGATGCACAAGGCATGAGGCAGGCTGATGGCGGCAACGCTGGCCAGGCTTGGCTGGCTGCGCGGATGCTGGAGTAATTTCTCCAACGTTTGCAGCAGCTGTTGCCCGGTCAGCGGTTCGCCGTTATGCCAGCGCAACTGGCTGCGCAGAAAAAACTGCCAGCACAGCCCGTCGTCACTGATTTGCCAGTGATGGGCCAGATCCGGTTGCGGCTCGGGGTTACCGGTCATAAAGCGCGTCAATCCGGCGTGCAGTGTGGCGACCAGATGTTGCTCGGCACGGCCGGTGAGGGTCAGCGGATCCAGGATTTCCAGCGTACGGTAGTAGGGGATACGCAGCGTCGGGCTGCCCGCCTGCCATTGGCCGCCGAGGTGTGGGCTGAGCAACTCTTGCAGATGTTGCGGATCCAACTGCGCCATTTCCAATGCGCCCTGATGATCGCCATTTTGCAACAATCTTTGCAGATGAGCGGCCCGCAGTTCATCCGGGGTTTTCAGGCAGTGAAGACGAGCGCGTTTGCCGCGCCCGGCCTGTGAATGCCAGCTCAGCCAGCCTTGATCCTGCAACTGCTGCACCAGCGTGCGGGCATGGCGTTCGCTGCAATAGAACAGCGCCGCCAGCTCGCCGATGGTGATTGCCACCGGCGCGCCGCCGATCTGCTGGTACAGGCGTTGATATTGGCTGAGACGGTGGGTCAGGCGCATGATAGAAATCCGGAACAGTTTTGCAGAATTGTTCACTATTACTTCCGCAAATACCATCCCATACTGCAGTGATTGTAATCGCGTTCACATTCACGAGGTCTTTATGTATCGTCTGGCGGCTTTTGATATGGATGGCACTTTGCTGACGCCGGATCACCGGGTCGGATCGGAAACCCTGGCGGTGCTGAAGCAACTGGTTGAACGAGACATGATCGTGACCTTCGCCACCGGGCGCCACTACCTTGATGCTCAGCCGATCATGGCGCAACTCGGCCTGCAGGGCTATCTGATTACCGGCAACGGTACCCGGGTTTACGACAATCGGGGGCAGCAACTGCACGCCACCGATTTGCCTGCCGATATTGCCGAAGAGGTGCTGCATACCCACTGGCGCACCGAGGCCAGCATGCACGTTTTTCGTGATGAAGGCTGGATAACGGAATTTGCGGTACCGGACGATATGCTAAGGGCACATCACCTGAGCGGTTTTCGTTTCCAACTGGCGGAACTGCGCCGGCTGCCGGCGTTCGGCAACAGTAAAGTGTGTTTTATCGCGCCGCACGAGGCGTTACTGGCATTGCAGCTGCAACTGCAGGCGCATCTGGGCGATAGGGCCGATCTCTGTTTTTCCGCTTACGAGTGCCTGGAAGTGCTGCCGCTCGGCTGCAACAAGGGCACTGCGTTGGATATGTTGAGCCGCCACCTGGGGATAACGATGGCGGACTGCATGGCGTTTGGCGATGCGATGAACGACAAGGAGATGCTGGCGACGGTGGGGCACGGCGTGGTGATGGGCAATGCCTTGCCGCAGTTGAAGTCGCTGCTTCCTCGGCTACCGGTTATCGGCCACTGCGAACAGCAGGCGGTGGCTCACTATTTGCAACATTGGCTGCGTTCACCTTACCTCACCTATTCCCCCGAATTATGAGGTTTTACTTTTACAGCCGGCCGGGTATGACTTACCCGGCTTTTTTTGTTCTGATGCTTACAAATCTTCCAGTTGCGCCAGCCAGGGTGTCAGGTCACCAATATTGTTGCTCACCCATTCCGGGTTGTAATAAGTGTCCAGATAGCGTTCGCCACTGTCGCACAGCAGGGTGACGATCGACCCCTGCTCACCTTGTTCACGCATTTGCTTCGCCAATTGCAGCGCGCCCCAAACGTTGGTGCCGGTGGAGGCACCCACTTTGCGCCCCAACACTTTTTCCAGCCAGTGGATAGTGGCGACGCTGGCCGCATCCGGTACGCGCAGCATAGCGTCGACTACCGACGGAATAAATGAAGGCTCGGCGCGTGGGCGGCCAATGCCTTCGATCCGGCTGCCGCAACTGCCGATAATGGTGCGGTCGCGCTGATGGAAACAATCGTAGAACACCGAGTTTTCCGGATCGACCACCGTCAGGCGCGTGTCGTGCCCTTGATAGCGAATATAGCGCCCCAGAGTTGCAGAGGTGCCGCCGGTACCGGCGCTCATCACAATATGTTTGGGTACCGGGAAGGGCTCGCGCGCCATCTGGCGGAAGATGCTGTCGGCGATGTTGTTGTTACCGCGCCAGTCCGTCGCACGCTCGGCGTAGGTAAACTGATCCATATAGTGGCCGTTCAGCTCTTTCGCCAATTGTTCGGAGACGGCGTAAATTTGCGCCGCATGGTCGACAAAGTGGCAACGGCCGCCGTAGAAGGCGATTTGCTCAACTTTGCGGCGCGCGGTGCAGGACGGCATCACGGCGATAAACGGCAAACCAATCAGCCGAGCGAAGTAGGCCTCGGATACCGCGGTACTGCCGGAAGAGGCTTCGATAATCGTGGTGTTTTCGGTGATCCAACCGTTGCACAAACCGTACAGGAACAGCGAACGGGCCAACCGGTGCTTCAGGCTGCCGGTCGGGTGAGTGCTTTCATCTTTCAGGTACAGGCAGATACCGGGAAATTCAGGCAGGTTCAGGCGGATCAGGTGCGTGTCGGCGGAGCGTTGGAAATCCGCTTCTATTTCACCGATCGCATATTTTACCCAAGAATTTGTCATCGTCTGGCCTCAGAATAGGGGGCTTGTTTACCGCGTAGCATAGCCTGTCGCTGGGAAAAAAGGATTGCCATTTTCCCTGTTTAATCGCCTAATGGGAGAAAATTTTTCTCCTGGTTGGCGATATGTTAGATAAAACAGACCGTAAATTACTGTGCATGCTGCAACAGGACTGCACGCAGTCGCTGCAGGCGCTGGCCGACGCGGTCAATCTGACGTCGACGCCCTGCTGGAAAAGGCTGAAGCGGCTGGAAGATGAGGGCTACATCCGTGGGCGCGTCGCGCTGCTGGATAACGAAAAGCTGGGCCTGGGGCTGACGGCGTTTGTGCTGATCAAAACCCAGCAGCACAGCAGCGAGTGGTATCAGAAGTTCGTGCAACTGACCCAACAGATGCCAGAGGTGCTGGCGTTCTATCGCATGGCGGGCGAGTACGATTACCTGATGCAGGTGGAAGTGGCGGACATGAAGAGTTACGACAGCTTTTACAAGCGCCTGGTGAACGGTGTGCCGGGGTTGATCGACGTCACTTCCAGCTTCGCGATGGAAAAAATCAAATACACCACCGCGCTGCCGGTTCCCGAGTGAAATGTTCACCAAACTGGCAAAGTAACGGTGGTATTCTACTCTGCTGAGTCAGAGCGAGAGTAAAATCGACTACATTATCCTGGAATAAAACTGCGTGAGATTATTTGCTCAAATCGGCTGGTATTTCCGCCGCGAGTGGCGCCGCTACCTGGGGGCGGTGGTGCTGCTGATCGTCATCGCCATACTGCAACTGTTGCCGCCCAAGCTGGTGGGCATCGTTGTCGACGGCATCACCGAGAAACAGATGTCCGCCGGCGTGTTGATGGCCTGGCTGGGGCTGATGCTCGGCACCGCCGTGATTGTTTACCTGCTGCGCTACGTGTGGCGGGTGCTGCTGTTTGGTGCCTCCTACCAACTCGCCGTTGAACTGCGCGAGAATTTTTATCGCCAGCTCAGCAGGCAGAATCCGGCCTTTTATCTGCGTCACCGCACCGGTGATCTGATGGCGCGCGCCACCAATGATGTGGATCGGGTGGTTTTCGCCGCCGGTGAAGGGGTGCTGACGCTGGTGGATTCACTGGTAATGGGGTTGGCGGTGCTGGTGGTGATGAGTACCCAAATCAGCTGGCAACTGACTCTGCTGTCGCTGATCCCGATGCCGATCATGGCGATTGTGATTAAGTATTATGGCGATCAGTTGCATCAGCGCTTTAAATCGGCGCAGGCAGCCTTTTCCAGCCTGAACGATCAGGCCCAGGAAAGCATGACCAGCATTCGTATGATCAAGGCATTCGGCCTGGAAGATCATCAGTCCAACCAGTTTGCGGAAGTCGCCGCGCAAACCGGCGCCAAAAATATGCACGTGGCGCGAATAGACGCCCGTTTTGATCCGACGATTTATATCGCCATCGGCGCTTCCAATCTGCTGGCGATCGGCGGCGGCAGTTGGATGGTGGTCAACGGTTCGCTGACGCTTGGCCAATTGACCAGCTTCGTGATGTACCTTGGCCTGATGATTTGGCCGATGCTGGCGCTGGCCTGGATGTTCAACATCGTGGAGCGCGGCAGTGCGGCGTATGGCCGTATTCGCAGCCTGCTGGAGGAAGCGCCGGCGGTGACCGACGGCGAGAGCCTGTTGCCGACCGGGCGCGGCAACCTGGAGGTCGACATCCGGGCATTCCATTACCCGGGAAATTCGCACGCGGCTCTGCATAACGTGGCGCTGAAACTGGCGCCGGGGCAGATGCTCGGCCTGTGCGGGCCAACCGGTGCCGGGAAGTCGACGCTGCTGTCGTTGATCCAGCGTCAGTTTGACATTGACGAGGGCCAGATTAGCTATCAGGGGATGCCGCTGGCCCAGGTGAAGCTTGACGATTGGCGCTCGAGGCTGTCCGTGGTCAGCCAGACGCCGTTCCTGTTTTCGGACAGCGTTGCCAACAATATTGCGCTGGGCAAGCCGGGAGCGACGCAGGAGCAGATTGAACGCGCAGCTCGTCTGGCCAGCGTGCACGAGGATATCTTGCGGCTGCCGCAGGGCTATGAAACCGAAGTGGGCGAGCGCGGCGTAATGCTCTCCGGTGGGCAGAAACAGCGTATTTCCATTGCACGTGCCTTGTTGCTGGATGCGGAGATCCTGATCCTCGACGACGCGCTCTCGGCGGTGGATGGCCGTACTGAACATCAGATCCTGCACAATTTACGCAGCTGGGGGCAGAACCGTACGGTGATTATCAGCGCGCACCGGCTTTCGGCGTTGACCGAAGCCAGCGAGATCCTGGTGATACAGCACGGCGGCGTGGCGCAGCGCGGCCAGCATGCGTCGCTGGCAACTCAGCCAGGCTGGTATCGCGATATGTATCGCTATCAGCAACTGGAGGCGGCGCTGGATGAAGCTCCGCAAGCCGGCGAGGAGATGTTAACCAATGAATAAAATGCAAAAGCTGTGGCCGACGCTGAAACGGCTGCTGGCTTATGGTTCGCCCTACCGCAAACCGCTGGGGCTGGCGGTGTTGATGCTGTGGGTAGCGGCCGCGGCGGAAGTCGCCGGGCCGATTCTGGTCAGTTACTTTATCGATAATTACGTCGCCAAAGGGCAATTGCCGTTGATGATCGTCTGCGGGCTGGCGGCGGCCTACATTCTGCTGGAGCTGTTGGCGGCGGCGCTGCACTATTTTCAGGCGCTGCTGTTCAATCAGGCCGCGGTGGGGGTGGTTCAACGTCTGCGCACCGATGTGATGGACGCTGCACTGCGTCAGCCGCTCAGCGCTTTCGATACGCAACCGGTCGGGCAGTTAATCTCCCGGGTGACCAATGACACCGAAGTGATTAAAGATCTGTACGTAATGGTGGTTTCCACCGTGCTGAAAAGCGCCGCGTTGATTGGTGCCATGCTGGTGGCGATGTTTAGCCTCGACTGGCGCATGGCACTGGTGGCGATTTGCATCTTCCCGGCGGTATTTGTGGTGATGGGCATTTACCAGTACTACAGCACGCCGGTCGTACGCCGGATGCGCGGCTATCTGGCGGACATCAACGACGGTTTTAATGAAGTGATCAACGGCATGGGCGTGATCCAGCAGTTTCGTCAGCAGATCCGCTTTGGCGAACGCATGAACGCAGCCAGTCGGTCACACTATTCCGCGCGTATGCAGACGCTGCGCCTGGACGGTTTTCTGCTGCGGCCGCTGCTCAGCCTGTTTTCGGCGCTGGTGCTGTGCGGCCTGCTGATGCTGTTCGGTTTCAGCGGCGAAGGGTCGATAGGCGTCGGCGTGCTGTATGCCTTTATCAACTACCTGGGGCGCCTGAATGAGCCACTAATCGAACTGACATCGCAACAGTCGATCCTGCAACAGGCGGTGGTGGCCGGCGAGCGCATTTTCGAGTTGATGGACCGCAGTCAGCAAAGTTACGGGACGGACGATCGCCCGCTGGAAAGCGGCCGTATCGACATCGACAACCTGAGCTTTGCTTACCGTGAAGATAAAAAGGTGCTGCAACATATTTCGCTGTCGGTGCCTTCGCGGGGTTTTGTGGCGCTGGTCGGCCATACCGGCAGCGGCAAGAGCACCTTGGCTAATTTGCTGATGGGTTATTACCCGATCAACGAAGGCGAAGTGCGCCTTGACGGCCGTCCGCTCTCCAATTTGTCGCACCGCACGCTGCGCCAGGGCGTGGCAATGGTGCAGCAAGATCCGGTGGTGATCGCCGAATCGGTGCTGGCCAACGTGACTCTGGGGCGCAACATCAGCGAAGAGACGGTCTGGCAGGCGCTGGAAACGGTGCAGTTGGCTGAGCTGGTACGGACCTTCCCGCAGGGTATCCATACCCGTCTGGGCGAGCAGGGCAACAATCTGTCGGTGGGCCAGAAACAGCTGTTGGCAATGGCCAGAGTGTTGGTGCAGGCGCCGCAGATCCTGATCCTGGACGAGGCGACCGCCAACATTGACTCCGGAACCGAGCAGGCGATCCAGCGCGCGCTGCGTTTGATCCGTGAACACACCACGTTGGTGGTGATCGCTCACCGTCTGTCGACCATTGTCGATGCCGACTCGATTTTGGTGTTGCACCGCGGTCAGGCAGTCGAGCAGGGCAATCATCAGCAACTGCTGGCGCAACAGGGGCGTTACTACCAGATGTATCAACTGCAACTGGTGGGCGAGGAGCTGGCCGCTGCCAGCCGCGAAGAAACGCAAACCGCATGATCCCAGGGGCCGGTTATCAAAATCGGCCCTTTCTTTTTCCCGCCACGCACCACAAACAGGCATCCATCCTTTTCAAATCCCTTGCTCTGCACTTTTTCGACGCGCCATGCACCAAATTAGTGCGCAATATTTAATCAATCACCCTCGCAGGAACCGGTTGCCGGGTAGCCTCGGTACGTCGCATCGCCAGCCCGTCGGTTAATTTGCTGAATTCGCGCACAAAACCATTTGTGGCATAGCCTTTGCTTTATAAGACTCGTACCAAGGGGGAGTTTGGGCTTAATTCGTGGAGGGGCAATATGAAGCTGGTTACCGTGGTGATTAAACCATTCAAGCTGGAGGACGTGCGTGAAGCCCTATCCTCTGTAGGTATTCAGGGGCTGACCGTAACCGAAGTGAAAGGGTTTGGTCGCCAGAAGGGTCATGCTGAGCTCTATCGCGGAGCGGAATACAGCGTCAACTTCTTACCTAAAGTCAAAATCGACATTGCTATCGCCGACGATCAGTTGGACGAAGTGGTTGATGTCATTAGTAAAGCGGCCTACACCGGTAAAATCGGTGACGGCAAAATTTTCGTTGCCGAATTGCAACGTGTCATTCGCATTCGCACCGGCGAAACAGACGAAGCAGCACTGTAATCACAGGCTCAGTAAAGTAATGGGGATGGATTGATAATGAAAAAACTTTTATCCATGTTGGGCCTGAGTACGGTAACCATGGTTCCTTCTTTGGCCCTGGCCGCTCCGGCGGTCGCAGACAAGGCTGACAACGCGTTCATGATGATTTGCACCGCTTTGGTGCTGTTCATGACCTTGCCGGGCGTAGCTCTGTTTTACGGTGGTTTGCTGCGTTCCAAAAACGTGCTCTCCATGTTGACTCAGGTCACCGTTACCTTCGCAATGGTGTGCGTGCTGTGGGTGCTTTATGGCTACAGCCTGGCTTTCAGCGAGGGCAATGCGTTCTTCGGCGGATTCCAGACGGCGATGCTGAAAGGCATTGGCATCGATAGCGTCACCGGCACCTTTAGCCAGATGATCCACGTGGCATTCCAGGCTTCCTTTGCCTGTATTACCGTTGCGCTGGTGGTGGGCGGCTTTGCCGAGCGTATCCGCTTCTCTGCGGTAGTGATTTTTGCGGCCATCTGGTTCACCATTTCTTACCTGCCGATTGCGCACATGGTATGGGGCGGCGGTTTCCTGGCCGCTGACGGCGCGCTGGACTTTGCCGGCGGCACCGTAGTGCATATCAACGCGGCAAGCGCCGGGCTGATTGGCGCCTACCTGTTGGGTAAACGTGCCGGCTTCGGCAAAGAAGCTTTCAAGCCGCACAACCTGCCGATGGTGTTTACCGGCGCTTCAATCCTGTATGTCGGCTGGTTTGGCTTCAACGCCGGTTCTGCCAGCGCGGCTAACGGCATTGCGGCACTGGCGTTCCTGAACACCGTGGTTGCTACCGCCGGCGCGATCCTCTCCTGGACCTTTGCCGAGTGGATTGTGCGCGGCAAACCTTCACTGCTGGGCGCATGCTCCGGTTGTATCGCCGGGCTGGTCGCTATCACGCCGGCTGCGGGTACCGTGGGTATCGGCGGGGGGCTGATTATCGGCCTGGTGGGCGGCGTTGCCGGTCTGTGGGGCGTGGTCACGCTGAAGAAATGGCTGAATGTGGATGATACCTGTGACGTGTTCGGCGTGCATGGCGTGTGCGGCATCGTCGGCTGTCTGTTGACCGGCGTGTTCACCTCTGCCTCACTGGGCGGCACCGGGTACGCAGAAGGCGTTACCATGAGCCATCAGGTGCTGGTCCAACTGATGAGCGTGGCAATCACCCTGGTCTGGTCCGGTGTGGCTGCTTTCATCGCCTTTAAAGTGGCGGGCGCCATCGTCGGTCTGCGCGTACCGGAAGAGCAGGAGCGCGAAGGTCTGGACGTCAACAGCCATGGCGAGAGTGCCTATAACCAATAAGCCTTGAAGAAGGGCAGTGCGCTAAATAACACGAAAAATAATGATGATGCGAAAAGGGCGATGGTGACATCGCCCTTTTTTTCTTTTTTAGGCGTCGCGCTGGCGAATCACGCCTTCTTGCACCGTGGTGGCGACCAGTACGCCTTCACGGGTGTAGAACTGGCCGCGCACAAAGCCGCGTGCGCCAGAGGCGGAGGAGCTTTCCACCACGTACAGCAACCAGTCGTCCAGGCGGAACGGCCGGTGGAACCACATCGAATGATCGATAGTCGCCACCTGCATGCCCGGCTCAAGGAAGCCGACGCCGTGCGGCTGTAGCGCCGTCGGCAGGAAGTTGAAATCTGACGCATAGCCCAGCAGATATTGGTGGATACGCTGATCGTCCGGCATGGTGCCGTTGGCGCGGAACCACACGTAACGGTGCGGTTCTTCCACCGTCCCTTTCAGCGGGTTGTGGAATTTGACCGGGCGCATTTCAATCGGCTTTTGGCCGATAAACTTTTCGCGAACCTTGTCCGGCAGCATATGCGCCAACTTCTGGGCTATGTCTGATTCGGACATCAGTCCTTCTGGCGGCGGCACGTCCGGCATGGTGTTCTGGTGTTCAAACCCTGCTTCCGGGCTTTGGAAAGAGGCGGTCATGTAGAAGATCGGTTTGCCGTGCTGAATGGCGCTGACGCGACGGGCGCTGAAGCTATTGCCGTCGCGCAGGATTTCTACGTCATAAATAATCGGCTTGCTGCTGTCGCCTGGGCGTAAGAAATAGCTGTGGAACGAGTGCACGCTGCGTTCTGCCGGTACCGTTTGTTTGGCGGCATACAGCGCCTGGCCAACCACCTGTCCGCCGAATACCTGACGCAGACCCAGATCTTCACTTTGTCCGCGGAATAGCCCTTCTTCGATTTTCTCCAGATCCAGCAGATCGAGGAGGTTTTGCAGTGCCTGGCTCATAAAGTTACTACCCTTTTAATAATCATTTTGCGCAGTGTGCGGAATATCACGGCAAGACGTCAATATGTTGCGTTAAGGCACAGGGAAAATTGCCTGAATACTGAGCGTTATTAGAAGGCTAAGTGATTAACAGGCAGTGCAAAATGGATTTTTCAGTATTTTGTGCTAAGTTTAATGAGTGAGGTGGTGAAAGCCACCAAGGTGTTGATAATAAAAAAGGAGACCGATCCATGAAACTCTGGCAAATCGTAGGTGGAGCAGCAGCATTGACGATCACTCTGGCGGGTTGTGCTCAAAAGAGCGCAAATGTGCCTGTGCCGGCAGCGGGAAACCCAGCGATTGCGCAAACGCAGATTCAGGGCCCGGCGGTAACTGGTTCGGTTAACATTCGCCAGCGTATTGCGCTGCCACCGGATGCCGTACTGACGGTTACGCTCTCTGATGCTTCATTGTCGGATGCGCCGTCGAAAGTGATTGCCCAGCGCGCGGTGCGCACTGAAGGCAAGCAGGCGCCGTTTAATTTTGTACTTCCTTACAACCCGGCTGATATTCAGCCCAACGCGCGTATCATTCTGAGCGCGGCCATTACGGTAAACGGTCGGATGACCTTTATTACCGACACTATCCAGGAAGTAGTGACCCGCAACGGCACCCGTGCCGACCTGCAGTTGGTTCCGGTGCAGGGCATGCCGGTTCAGGCGACGCCAACAGTGATGCCGTAAACCGGCAATCCTGAAGCAGTAAGAGATCAACAGCCTTTGCGCTCCGGCCAAAGGCTGTTTTGTTGCTACCAGCGCCAGCCATAAATCAGTAGATCGACCGTGCTGTGCGCGCCGAAGATGATCCCCTCACTCAGCAGCGCCTGGCGCTGACGTTGAAAGTCCTCTCCCTGCTGCGAAATCTGGCCATGGCGGTTAATCACCCGGTGCCAGGGCAGGCTGCTGCCTTCCGGCAGACGCCTCAGTACGCCGCCAACCTGACGTGCGGCACGCGGTGAGCCCGCCAGCCGCGCTACCTCGCCATAGGTCGTGACCTTGCCATAGGGAATGGCGGCTACCACGTGGAACACGCGCTGGCTGAATGTGGCGTCTTCTGGTTCCATTTATGTTTTCCTGCTGCGGCAAAAAGCCAAGGATGAAAGTGTGCCACAGCCTGGGTGGGTAAGAAAACAGCGGTTGGCCCCGGTTGGCTTGCTATTTGGCTGGCCATCACCGATAATGCCCACCGCTTCGCAGTCATAGAAGCCGTCAATGGGGGCCCTGTTGGTTCTCCCGCAACACTAACTTGTGAACTCGGTCAGATCCGGAAGGAAGCAGCCGTAGCAGGTGACGTGTGTGCCGGGATGTAGCTGGCAGGGCCTCCACCAATTTCAGCCTCCTGTAAAAGCTACCGACCTAATTTGGCGATATTATGCCGCTTTCTGTCCGTCGCACGCTTTACTGAATGGAGATCCGATCTTCAATCCAGTCAGTACCTAAAACATGGTTTTCACCATTTGTCACCCTCAACCATCCTCGTACGTAGTAGCTCTGGCCATTAGCGGTGATAGGCGAAAGAACCAGATTTCGGCGATAAAATCCGCGATAATAGATCCCAGATGATGGGATTGATGCTCCGCTGGTACCCGGCACACTTTTGATTGCATCAAAGTTTTCTGAGGATGGATCGCAGTCCGTAGGAATAATCACGCCCACTGATGAAAACCAGCCAGATGGGAAGTTCATAATACCCTGATTCATCTCCTCTCCGCCGGAAAAAGCGGGCAGGCACATCATTTTATTATCTGTCCCCCAAATAAATGCGCTTCCCTGACTAATTGAAGCTGCATTTTTAAACAGGTTACCCGCTGCATGGACAACAGAGTTTCCGGTATTATTGTTGTGGATACAGGTGTGTTCTGCGCCAGTCCCTGCTACCCAGCGGCCATTCGCTAATCTGTTGCTTTTTTTGAAGTAGGGATCTCCATTGAATATACAGTTTTGTATCTCAACTGCCATTTTTGAGTTAAGATAAACTCCTTTTTCAGAGAAACCATGAAGAGTATTGTTTGAGATTTTAATGTTCCATGAATCAGAGTTTAAACTCAATGAACCGGTAACTGCGACGCTTATACTTGTGCCCATATTAGTTAATTGATTACCACTGATTAACAGGTTGGTCAGTGTACCTATGACGTTTATCCCAGTACAATTTAGATCGGAATGAAGTATTTTTGGTGATACAGGTCCATTTCTGGCATACCGCTTGCCATAACGATAGTCGGCGTAAAAAAAAACGGAATTATTATTTTCTAATGTAGAGCTGGCTGGCAATGTTCGGGTTAATATATTTTCAGTAATGGTTATTGAAAATGCACCCGGATAGATACTACCATTGACATCCAGGTTTGAGCTATAGAGATAAGGTTCAATAGGTGTGATTTTCCCATTAATCGGCTTGCCAGGAATTGTTGTTGAACCTGTATGAAGGTTAATGCCACCAATATAAATGTACTGCTGTATATTTCCAGTATCAGGTGCAAACACTTTCCCTCGGAAAACATCACTGACTGTATTTCCTTTTATAATTATGTTCATTGGAACCTGAGAACCTTCCTGTGCGGCACCGCTGATCGCCGGCGTATCCATGCCGACAGCGATAGCCCGAGCATGAGGCCTGACCAAGGTATTGCCTTCTATCACGGTGTTTTTAGCACCAAGCGCACAGATGCCCTGACTGTCTGTGATCGTGTTGTTGCTGATACAGATAGAATGGTCGTCAACGGCAGGATTGATATCATCGGTAACATGAACCGCAATGCAATCATCATTAATAAATGAAAAGTTATTATTGGCGACAATGACTCGTTTGAAGTTAATTAGCCTGATACCATCCGCAACGCTACGATCAAACTGGCAACCGGTAACGATCGCCGTTTTCCCTCGCCAGATGCTGGCCATCATATATCTGGAGTTAGAGAATCGGCAATCGGTTATTCTTAGTTCACCATCCAGCATGGTTACCCCGAGTAAATGCCTGGCTTTATCTCGGCCACCGCTCCAGTTGCCATTATTGCCCCATGAACCATTAAATCCTAACGCGTTTATAGTGAGATTGCAGACATCAACACCGCCAATTCCTGCACTACCGGTGCCATATTCATCTTCAAAGTAAAGCACTGACTTCAACATACCGTCACCCAGTAATGTGACATTTCCGGAGATGGGTAAGGCTGGGCCTTCTTTGCTGTATTGTTGAGGATTTTCCGGATCATCGATTGGTTCAATGAGACCCGCTTGAGGAAAATATCGATAGATTCCCGCTGGAAAATAAACCGCTTTACCACTGGCTTTGGCGATTTTAATCGCTCTTCTTATCGCTGCAGTGTCATCAGTTATACCATCACCGATAGCATTTTTATTTTCATAGTAGTCTTTAACATTAATAATATTGCTGTTGTTATCCATACTTAATGACCTTCTGACATGGTGTGATTAATTTCATAGCTTTAAGATGGCCGTTATAATGTTAAAATTATAGATACTTTACGTTGACGACAAGAGTCTGATGTTTGGTTATCTCTCAGCAGACATGCGAGTAACCTTGTGAGAGGGGATATCCCCGCGCTATAGGGGGAGCTATATCAGAGACGTACCTGCTAGTACTGAGGAGATATGCTTGCGGAATGGTGAGCAGATGCAGATATTGATCAGTAGATACAACCCGGCAATCCGTATATGGGGTTTGCCAGGTCAGTCCTGGCCGCTGTATATGTTCAGGCCAATCAGGCTCGGCATCTAGACTGTGGGGGCATCAGCACAGCCGGTATGAGCAGCAGGATCGGTAAAAGTACTCCGCTGCTGTCGGTGAGGGTATTTTATTGCTTTAGTGGTGCGGTTCATTGCGCATGGAGTGGTTCGTTAGAAATTGCCGGTAGCTATTTTATTTACTGTCGCTTGAAGGATATTGAACGGGCTGTGGCACAACCGGGGCCGCTTACTTAGCCGCGTCCTGGGTTACTGTTCAGTGCCGCCCCGCGTTAATTGGGGATGGCTTCCGACTATATTGCGGGATTTCGGCAGTGAATGAAAATCACTGCAAGTCAATAAGATAAATGCGTGCTTGCCGTAAACATTGAAGCCGATAAAGGTATCGGCTCAACGCATTTATCACCTGGATTATCGTACGAATTTCCAAACGGCAACGGGGATTTTATCGTACAGCTTATTCATGGTGAGCTCGGCCAAACGGTGGTCCGCTGCAGAGTAGAACAGCTCTAGTTCGTCATCCGAAAGCTCATACTTATTTTTTTCAATAACGCGTTCCAGGGTGTCAATCGTGGTGCATTTACGTAAACGCATCAGATAGTCAATTTTAGTCATGATAACCTTTAGTTTTATAAACCGTAGAGTAATTTGGGGATAATTATCCCCTAAGTTTTCATTGTCGTACAGATGCCCTCTCCTGAGAACATTCTGAATAATCGCGCTTTGGTCTTTTGCCAGCGGCGCAAATCGGAATCATTAATACCATAACTGCTAAACAGCGTGTAGGTATCGTCGAGATACTCTTCGACTAACTCCGATAAATCACTTTCGTCCATGTATTTAATTTTATAACTCATCACAAACGAAGCAATATGTTCAATCAACTCGTTAAGCTGGAGGTTGACGGAAGACGTTGGATCGTTCACCCAGCCGTGGTGGCTGTCGCCCAGCGTTGCGATACCTTCATCATACAAATTTTCGCACAAGAATTTGAGCTGAGCAATATCGTGCCTTTTAGGCGAATACTCATCCATATCATCCCCTCCGTAAGTCTTAATTTCGGTGTTGATAACACTCTGTGAGTAAGCTGATTTACATCATGGACGGAGGCAGCTTAACGGTGACAAAATAAACTTTCCGTATAATGAATATAAATCATTTTTTCGCATTTGGCCTGCTGTTATTACGTAAACTTACAATTCATCTGCGGTAGAGGGGCGGGAGTTATCAATGATGTCAAAGGTTAATCCCGTTTCGACAACGCTAAAAGTCACGCTGTCGCTGATGTATTCCTCGGCGCTGATATCCAGACAGGCGTTGAAAATTGTCCATTTATAGCGATAACTCATTGAATACTGGTTGCTGCTCACATTCTGAATATCAAGTATTTCTAATGAGCCCTCGGCGTAACGTGCGCTTTCCGAATAAAAACTCAGGCCACTGGTCAATGCCGGCACCAACTCTGAAATTTTATCGTTAATCATTTTTTTTAGTTTTTTAACGGAAAGTGCTTCCGTCATTGTGTCGCAACGAAGAGTTACATGCATTTAATGTCTGGCCGTACCGCTATCCAATCTATTTATCTTACTCCTTTTTCGTCACCTCGTCGGTAAACTTTTCGTTTATCGGGGGCTTTTTTACAGTTTCTCAACGTTGTTTACTGCTTAATAACCCTGATGTTATTCGGTATATCTCAAAGGGAGTAACCCCGTTATTCGTTAATCTGCTAATTATCGGTGCAAGCATAACTTTCTTTGTTAAGTTCCGTTACATAAATCGCCGGAGGAGTGCTTGAGGTGTTGATGGTTTTGTGATGTTATATTATAACAATAAATCTTTCTTCTCTTTGGCTATGAAACTGACATCCGCACCCCATCAACATGACGCTGAGCCGTCACTGCATTCCCTGTTCACCGCATCGGCGGGATTACGCTGTGGCATTGCGGCAGCATTGTTGGCCCTGTTGTGGTTGGGCATTCTCTGGGCGGTATTGCTGCCATGATTACGCTACAACAGACCGTGGTTGGTTACGGCGGCACTCCGTTGTTTCCACCGCTTAGCGGACATTTCGCTGCCGGCTCTTTGACGGCGGTGGTTGGCGTTAACGGTGCCGGCAAGTCCACGTTGCTGAAAACCTTGGCTGGGCTTTTACCCTTGCAGAGCGGCAGCCTGCTTTTCAGCGGCAACAAGTTACCGCGCATGGCATATCTGCCGCAGCAGGCTGAGCTGGATCGTCAGTTCCCGATCCTGGTGAGCGATCTGGTGGCAATGGGAAGCTGGCCGCAGTGCGGTATGTTCCGTGGGCTGAACAAGCGCGCCGGGCTGCAGATTGTCGAGGCGCTGGATGCCGTGGGCATGGCGTCGATGGCGAGAAGCCCGGTAGGCGAACTTTCAGGTGGTCAGTTGCAACGCGTGCTGTTTGCTCGCTTGCTGGTCCAGCAGGCACCCTTGATTTTATTGGATGAACCTTTTACCGGCATCGACAGCGCCACCACCCAATTATTGCTGCAGGTGATCGCACAACTGCACCAACAGGGGCGAACGGTGATTGCCGTGTTGCACGATATGTCGATGGTGGCCAATCATTTTCCTCAGGCGTTGCTGTTAACGCCACAGTGTTGCCATTGGGGCGATGCCGAGCGGGTGCTGGAACATATTCCGGCGCTGAACGTCGCCAGCCGGCCCCAGTGCCTGAGGGCGGTAGCGCCATGATGCTGCTTGATCCTCTCATCGATCCCTTTGCCTCATTTGGCTTTATGCGTCGTGCGCTGGTGGCCTGTTTTGCGCTGTCGCTCAGCGCAGCGCCGTTGGGGGTGTTTCTGTTACTGCGGCGCATGAGTCTGGTTGGCGATGCGTTGTCCCACGCGGTACTGCCCGGGGCGGCGATAGGCTATTTGATTTCAGGCATGTCGCTGGTGGCGATGGGGGTCGGCGGGTTTATCGCCGGACTGGCGGTGGCGATGCTCTCCGGGCTGGTCAGCCGCCGAACGCCGCTGAAAGAAGACGCCAGTTTCGCCGGTTTTTATCTGGGTTCGTTGGCGCTGGGGGTGACGCTGGTCTCACTGCGCGGTTCAAGCGTCGATCTGCTGCATGTGCTGTTCGGCTCGATTCTGGCGGTAGATACGAACGCCATTTTGATGGTGGGTGTCATAGCCAGTTTTTCGCTGTTGGCACTGGCGGTGCTGTATCGCGCCCTGGTGATTGAATCTTTCGACGCCACCTTTTTGCGAGTCAGTGCGCCGCGCTGGCTGGCGCTGATACACGGGCTGTTTCTGGCTCTGGTGGTGATAAATCTGGTGGCGGGGTTCCAGATCCTCGGCACGCTGATGTCGGTGGGGTTGATGATGCTGCCTGCCGCCAGCGCGCGTTTCTGGGCGCGTAATCTGCCGCATACGTTGGCGGTGGCGATGGGGATTGGCATGCTCTCAAGCCTGATTGGCCTCGAATGGTCTTATTACGCGTCATTGCCCGCCGGCCCGGCGATTGTGCTCAGCGCCAGCGTGATCTTTTTTGGGTCGATTTTGTTTGGGACGCGTGGGGGAATTTATTCTCTCGCGCGCCGTTGAGAAGTGCCAAGTTCAAGGAGAAAGTATGAAACGTTTACCTATTTCGCTGGCAGTCGCTGCTCTGCTGTCCAGCCCATTGGCGATGGCGAAAACCGTTGATGCCGTCGCCAGCTTTTCGATCCTCGGCGATATCGTGAAGCAGGTGGGGGGAGAACACGTCAGGGTCACCACGTTAGTGGGGCCGGACGGCGATCCGCACAGCTTCGAACCTTCGCCGAAAGACAGCAAGGTGTTGTCGCAGGCTGACGTGGTGTTCGTCAGCGGGCTTGGGCTGGAGGGCTGGATTGATCGCCTGGTCGGTGCCTCGGGGTATAAAGGGCAGGTGGTTACCGCATCGCAGGGGGTCGACACCCGCCAGATGAGCGAAGACGGCAAGGAGGTCACCGATCCCCATGCCTGGAACAGCATGAAGAACGGAGTGCAATACGCAACCAACGTGATGAATGCGCTGATTGCCGCCGATCCGCAGGACGCCAACTATTTCCGCCAGCGCGGTTCAGAATATATCCAGCAGTTGCAGAAATTGGATCTCTGGGCCAAAACCCAGTTTGCCGCGGTACCGCAGCAAAAACGCAAGGTGCTGACCAGTCATGATGCTTTCGGTTATTTTGGCCAAGAATATGGCGTCACTTTCCTTGCTCCGGTCGGTTTCTCTACCGAGGCCGAAGCCAGCGCCAGCGACGTGGCCGGTTTGATTAAGCAGATCAAACAGGAGAAGGTTAATGCCTACTTTATTGAAAACCAAACCGATCCGCGGCTGGTGAAACAGATTGCCGCCGCCACCGGCGCGAAAGCCGGCGGTGAACTGTATCCAGAGGCGCTGTCCAAACCGCAAGGGCCGGCGGCGACCTATATACAGGCGTTCCGGCACAATGTCGATACGCTGCTAGGCAGCATGAAATAAACCGTAGCGGCCCTGCCGGTAAGGCGGGGCCACTGGTTCGTTTCAGTTTCCTTTCTCCATAAAAAAGCCCCGTTGAGCAGCAACGGGGCTTTGCGACAGATGACACTTCAGACGTTAACGTTTTTTCTTGCGTCCCTGCACCGCTTTGAAGCGCGGGTTGCTTTTACAAATCACATAGATACGGCCATTACGGCGTACGACTTTGCAATCCGGATGGCGCTGCTTCGCCGACCGCAACGAACTTAAAACCTGCATGTTGATTCCCTTTTATTTGCTGCCAAGGAAGCGGCCAAAACGCTGCTGGAAGCGCGCGGTGCTGCCTTCTTTGGAGAACTCTTTCTGCTTGCCGGTGTAATACGGATGCGAAGCGGAAGAGACGTCGATAGTGACGTACGGCCAGTTTTCGCCATCGAGTTCAATGGTGCGATCGGTATTAATGGTCGAACCCACTTTAAAATAGGTGTTGGCACTCAGATCGTGGAACACCACGGTACGGTAGTTTGGATGGATGCCTGCTTTCATGATGCTCTCTCATGTAATGTTATACTATAACAATAATTATGCGCCGCACGGCAGAGCGGATCAAGTACAAAATGCAGCGACAGGCGAATTAATGAGAGTGGTTTGCATTAAGCGGATGAAGCCAAAGAAAAAGGCCGCATAAGCGGCCTTTGTGTTCAGCGGTAAGCACTCACTGGGTTATCAGTGATGCTCAACCGGATGGCTGTGTTCCACATCTTCAGACTTCTTGCTGAAGCGGCGGCGAACCACCACGAAGAAGACAGGAACGAAGAAGATGGCCAGCACGGTAGCGGTAATCATCCCGCCCATAACGCCGGTACCTACCGCGTTTTGCGCGCCGGAGCCTGCACCGCTGCTGATAACCAGCGGCAGTACCCCGAGGATGAAGGCCAGTGAAGTCATCAGAATCGGGCGCAAACGCATGCGCACCGCTTCCAGCGTGGCTTCTATCAGGCCTTTACCTTCTTTATCCATCAGGTCTTTGGCGAATTCCACTATCAAGATGGCGTTCTTCGCCGACAGGCCGATGGTGGTCAGCAGCCCTACCTGGAAGTAAACGTCGTTGTTCAAGCCGCGCATGGTGGCCGCCAGCAACGCGCCGATAACCCCCAGAGGCAGAACCAACATGACCGAGAACGGAATCGACCAGCTTTCATACAGCGCGGCCAGGCACAAGAACACCACCAGAATCGAGATGGCGTACAGGGCAGGGGCCTGGTTACCGGACAGACGTTCCTGGTAGGACATACCGGTCCAGTCGTAACCGATGCCGCTCGGCAGCTTGGAGGACAGCTCTTCCATCATGTTCATTGCTTCACCGGTACTTTTACCCGGTGCCGCCTGACCCAGAATTTCCATGGAAGGCAGGCCGTTATAACGTTCCAGACGCGGTGAACCGTATTCCCATTTCGCTGAAGAGAATGCGGAGAACGGAACCATCTGGCCACTGGTGCCACGGACAAACCACTTGTTGATGTCCTCAGGCAACATACGGAACGGTGCTTCAGCCTGCACGTAAACCTTCTTCACACGACCGCGGTCGATGAAGTCGTTCACGTACGAGCCACCCAACGCGGTGGTCAGCGTGCTGTTGATGGTGGTGATGCTGACACCCAACGCCTTGGCTTTTTCCTGATCGATAATCAGTTTGAACTGCGGCGTATCTTCCAGGCCGTTAGGACGCATGCCGACCAGCAGGTCCGGATGCTGGGCCGCCATGCCCAACAGCTGGTTACGCGCTTCGGTCAGTTTTTCATGCCCCAGGCCACCCTGGTCAATCAGCTGGAAGTCAAAACCGGTAGCGGTACCCAGTTCGATAATCGCAGGCAGGTTGAACGGGAATACCAGGCCGTCTTTGATTTGCGAGAACGCGCCCATGGCGCGGCCTGCAATCGCAGGCACTTTATTCTGCTCTCCGCTACGCTCGGACCAGTCTTTCAGGCTGACGAACGACAGACCGTTGTTCTGGCCGTTACCGTTAAAGCCGAAGCCCGCAACGGTAAACACCGACACCACGTTGTCCTTTTCTTTGGTCATGAAGTAGTCGGTGACTTCTTGCAGCACTTTCGAGGTTCGAGCCTCGGTGGCGCCCGCAGGCAACTGCACCATGGTCAGCAGGATGCCCTGGTCTTCTTCCGGCAGGAACGAGGACGGCAGGCGCAGGAACAGCAGGCCCATGCCGACGACGATTAGCAGGTAGATCACCAGATAGCGACCGGTGCTGCGCAGGATACTGGCTACGCTGTCGGTGTAGTGGTGGGTACTCTTTTCGAACATGCGGTTAAACCAGCCGAAGAAGCCGGTTTTAGCCCCGTGGTCGCCTTTGTGCACCGGTTTCAGCAGGGTGGCGCACAGCGCCGGCGTCAGAATCAACGCCACCAGCACCGACAGTGCCATCGCGGAAACGATGGTGATGGAGAACTGACGATAGATTGCACCGGTTGAACCGCCGAAGAATGCCATAGGTACGAATACCGCTGACAGCACCATGGCGATACCGACCAACGCACCCTGGATCTGCTCCATCGATTTCTTGGTCGCTTCTTTCGGCGGCAGCCCCTCTTCGGACATTACGCGCTCGACGTTCTCCACCACCACGATGGCGTCATCCACCAGCAAGCCTATCGCCAGCACCATGCCGAACATCGTCAGGGTGTTTATCGAGAAGCCAAAGGCCGCCAGTATCGCAAAGGTGCCCAGCAAGACGACCGGTACCGCGATGGTTGGGATCAGCGTCGCGCGGAAATTCTGCAGGAACAGATACATGACCAGGAATACCAGCACGATCGCTTCGAACAGCGTTTTCACCACTTCGTTGATCGAAATCTTGACGAACGGGGTGGTGTCGTACGGATAAACCACTTTCATCCCCTGAGGGAAGAACGGCTGCATCTTGGTTAACGCGTCTTTTACCGCTTTGGCGGTGTTCAGGGCGTTGGCGCCGGTAGCCAGTTTGATACCCAGACCCGCCGCCGGTTTGCCGTTGTAACGTGCGGTTACGGCATAGCTTTCGCCGCCACGCTCAATACGCGCCACGTCTTTCAGGCGAACCTGCGAACCGTCCGTATTCACCTTAAGCAGAATTTTGCCGAACTCTTCAGGAGAGGTCAGACGGGTCTGCGCGATGATTGAGGCGTTAAGCTGCTGGCCCGGTACCGGTGGCATCCCACCCAATTGCCCTGCGGCGATCTGGTTGTTCTGCTCGGTGATGGCTGATGTCACATCCGTCGTGGTCAGTTGGAAATTGTTCAGCTTGCCCGGATCCAGCCAGATGCGCATGGCGTACTGTGCACCAAACAGTTGCACCTCACCCACACCTTGTGAACGGCTGATAGGATCCTTGATATTTGAGGCTACATAGTCCGCGATGTCGTCCTGAGTCATGCTCGGATCGTCGGAAATGAAGCCGGCTACCATCAGGAAGCTGCTGCTGGATTTTTCTACTTTCAGGCCTTGCTGCTGCACTTCTTGCGGTAACAGCGGCGTGGCCAGCGACAGTTTGTTCTGGACCTGAACCTGCGCGATGTCAGGGTCGGTGCCGGAGTTGAATGTCAGCGTAATGGTGACGCTACCAGAGGAATCACTGGTGGAGGACATGTACATCAGATTATCGATACCGTTCATGTTCTGTTCGATAATCTGGGTCACGGTGTCCTGCACCGTTTTTGCATCCGCGCCTGGATAGTTGGCGGAAATACTCACCGCCGGTGGTGCAATAGTGGGATACTGCGCGATCGGCAGTTTCATTATTGCAAGCACCCCCGCCAACATGACGATGATGGCGATTACCCAGGCGAAAATCGGGCGATCTATAAAGAACTTAGCCATGTCTTACCGGCTCCTTTTTATGACTTCTGCGCTTCAGACTGCGGCTGTTTTTGCGCCTGAGTGTCAACTTCTTGCACTTTTACCTGAGCGCCCGGGCGAACTTTCATCAGGCCGGTGACAATCACGCGATCGCCGGCTTTCAAACCGTCGGTAACCAGCCATTTGTCGCCGATAGCCTGATCCGCTTTCAGCGTACGCAACTCGACTTTATCGTCAGCGCCCACCACCATGGCGGTAGCTTCGCCGCGCGGGTTACGCGTCACGCCCTGTTGCGGTACCAGCAATGCATCGCTGCGAACGCCTTCGTCCAGACGGGCGCGAACGAACATCCCCGGCAACAGCGTATCGTTCGGGTTAGGGAACAATGCGCGAATGGTGATGGAACCGGTGGTTTCATCAACGGTAACGTCAGAGAATTCCAGCGTGCCTTCCTGGGCGTATTCCGTGCCGTTTTCCAGCAGCAATTTCACCTTGGCTTTGCCGTTTTCCTGTTTCAGCGCGCCGCTGGCCAGTTCTTGCTTCAGACGCAGGAAATCGTTGCTTGACTGAGTCACGTCCACGTACATCGGATCCAGCTGTTGCACGGTAGACAGCGCGGTGGCTTGACCGTTGGAAACCAGCGCGCCTTCGGTCACGGCGGATTTGCCGATGCGGCCGGAGATCGGCGAGGTCACTTTGGTGTAAGCCAGGTTGATGCGTGCGGTTTCCACTGCGGCTTTCGAGGCCACCACGGCGGCTTCTGCCTGCTGCAGCGTGGAAACTGCGGTATCGTAATCCTGCTTACTGATGTAGTTGGTGCCCAGCAAGGGTTTGTAGCGGTTCACCGTTACGCGCGCGATCGAAGCGCTGGCTTGAGATTTGGCCAGGTCACCTTTGGCGCTGTCATAGGTTGCCTGATAGGTGGCGGGATCGATCTGATACAGGGAAAAACCTGCTTTGATGTCACTGCCTTCAACAAAATTGCGCTTCAGGATGATGCCGCTGACCTGAGGGCGAACTTCGGCGATACGATACGCAGCAGTGCGGCCAGGAAGATCGGTAGTAATGTTGAGAGGCTCGGCCTTCAATGTCACTACGCCCACTTCGGGAGCCGGTGGTTGGGCGCCTTGTTGTTGGGTTTCCTTATCGTTACATCCTGTAAGTACTAAGCTGCCTGAAAGCATCAGAACTGCCGCCAGAGGCGTTAACCCTCTGTTTTTGTTCATAGAAAAACCTCAAGTGTCCGATTTCAAAATGATCAATGGATCACAAGCTTTAAAACCCATTGCTGCGTTAATTATATGTGCGTGCTATGGTACATACATACGCGAATGTATGTAAATCACACTCCCCCGAAAAAACAACGCCATGGCACGAAAAACCAAACAGCAGGCGCTAGAAACTCGACAGCACATTCTTGATGCTGCGGTGCAGGAATTTTCTGAACGTGGCGTTTCTGCAACGTCACTGACAGATATTGCCACCGCTGCCGGTGTTACGCGTGGTGCTATTTATTGGCACTTCAAGAATAAGGTAGACCTGTTTAACGAAGTTTGGGAATTGTCAGAGTCGAAAATAGGCGATCTCGAAATAGAGTATCAGGCAAAGTACCCTGATAATCCACTGCGTATTTTACGTGAAATACTAATTTATATACTGACGGCGACGGTCGATGACGGCCGCCGGCGAGCACTGATGGAAATCGTATTCCACAAATGCGAATTTGTCGGTGAAATGATGCCGCTGCAGGACGCGCGTAAAGTGCTTAGTTTGGAAGGCTACGAGCGTATCGAGTCGGTGCTGCGCAATAGCATGCGCCACGGCCAACTTCCCGCCGATCTCAATACCCGCCGGGCGGCGATTATCCTGCGCGCTTATATCACCGGCCTGATGGAAAACTGGCTTTTTATGCCGGAAAGTTTTGATCTGAAAGCCGAAGCGGCAGCCCTGGTCGATTCATTCCTCGAAATGACCCAATTCTGCCCGACCTTAAGGGGCAAACCGGAAGAGCAGGCGGCCGAGCCGCATTGTGCCGACTGTCATCCTTAAAAGGAGATGCACCATGTCATCCGTTGTGTTGATCGCCAGTGGCGCGGCCTATGGCCAGGAATCACTGTTTAACGCCCTGCGTCTGGGCATTGCGCTGAAAGAGCAGCAGGCCGATCTCAATCTGAAACTGTTTTTGATGTCAGACGCGGTGGTGGCCGGCCTCGCCGGGCAACAGCCGCACGAAGGTTATCATTTGCAGCAGATGCTGGAGATCCTCACCGCACAGCAAGTGCCGGTAAAATTGTGCAAAACCTGCGCCGACGCGCGTGGCGTCAGCCGGTTGCCGCTGGCAGACGGGGTGGAAATCGGTACGCTGGTGGAACTGGCGCAATGGACGCTGGCCGCCGAGAAAGTACTGACGTTCTGATCCCGCTACATCTGTACATCACCAGCAACGTTTTTCTTATTCGTTGGCTATCTGCGATCGTGATAATCTTTTGGCTTCATTATTGATTCGAAGTCAAATCATGCATCGCAGGTTAGCTAAACGTCCTTTTCTGACGTTACCCTCGTTCTTCGGGGGGGATATCTCCCGCGCCCTCGCTCTGTTTTTATTGATCGCCATTTGTGCGGTCTGCCAGCCTGTTGCCCATGCGGCGTTGAACGGCGATGCGCCGTCGCGCAGTGAAATTCAAAACCAGCTTGATGCGCTGAATAAGCAGAAGACGCTGACGCCGGTCAATAAGCTCACCCAGCAGGATCTGACCCGCACGCTCGAACTGCTGGACGCCATCGAACGCGTCAAACAGGATGGCGCTGAGCTTAAACAGCAGTTGCAGTTGGCGCCGGGCAAACTACGCCAGGTGACCGAGGATCTGGATGCGCTGAAAGTCCCTGTTGATAGCGCGGCCGCCAGAGCCGATCTGCTGCCGCTCTCCCTGCGTCAACTGGAAACCCGCCTTTACCAGACGCTGGACGAACTGCAAACCGCGCAGGAAAACCTCTCCGCCTATAACAGCCAACTGGTTTCGCTGCAGACCCAGCCGGAACGGGTGCAAAGCAGCATGTATACCGCGTCGCAGCGTCTGCAGGAGATCCGTAACCAGCTCAACGACCAGACGCCGGGCCAAAACTCGCTGCGCGACAGCCAGCAGGTGATGTTGGCAACGGAGCAGGTGTTGCTCAATGCGCAGATTGATCTGCAGCGCAGGAGCCTGGAAGCCAACACCACTTTGCAGGACCTGCTGCAGAAACAGCGCGATTACACCACCGGGCACATCGACGCGTTGGACCGAACGGTGCAGTTGCTGCAAGAAGTGGTTAACAGCAAACGCCTGACGCTGTCTGAAAAAACCGCCAAAGAGGCGCAGAATCCGGAAGACGCCACGGACATCCAACAGGATAAGCTGGTCAGTAAAGAGCTGGACGTCAATCGCCAACTCAGTCAGCGGCTGATTGCCGCCACGGAAGAGAGCAACATACTGTTTCAACAGAATATCCGGGTAAAGAACTGGCTCGATCGCGGCCTGCAGTCGGAGCGTAACCTGAAGGAGCAGATCCAGGTGCTGAAAGGCAGCCTGGTGCTGTCGCGCATTCTGTATCAGCAGCAGCAAAACTTGCCGCAGGGCACGCTGGTGGCGGATATGGGCACGCGAATCGCCGATTTGCGCCTGGAGCAGTTTGATATCAACCAGCAGCGCGACGACCTGTTCAAGGGCGACGATTACATCAATAAGCTGCTTGTCGACAGCAAAGAGAAAGCCAGTGCGGACGTGCTCGATGCGCTGAACGAAATCGTCGATATGCGCCGTGAGCTATTGGATCAGTTGAATAAGCAGCTCAGCAACCAGCTTGCGCAGTCTATTAGCTTGCAGATCAACCAGCAGCAACTGACCAGCGTTTACAGCTCGCTGCAAGACACGCTGACCCAGCAGATATTCTGGGTTAACAGCAACAAACCTATCGATCTGGCGTGGTTGAAAGCCTTGCCGGGCGCGGTCAAAGATCAGATTGCCGCACTCGATTTCAAACTGGACACCGGCAAAATGCTGCAGGGCGGGTTGAATGCGTTGGTGTTCCTCATCCCGATGCTGATTCTGATAGCCCTGCTGCGCTGGCGCTACAAGCTGATCGATACGCACCTGCAAAAACTGGCTAATGATGTCGGGCAGCTAAAACGCGACAGCCAACTGCACACGCCGAAGGCCATTATGCTGACCTTGCTGAAAGTGCTGCCCGGCTCGGCGCTGCTGCTGGGTGCCGGTTTCTGGTGCTACCGCGCAGAAATCGGCCTCAGCGATTTTCTGTGGGCACTGTCGCAACAGCTGGCGCTGTTCTGGCTGATTTTCGGTTTTACCTACCGTACGCTGGCGCCGGGCGGCGTTACCGAGCGCCACTTCAACTTTTCCACCGGACTGTGCGCGCACTACCGCCGGCAGACCCTGCGCCTGGGGTTGGCGCTGCTGCCGCTGATCTTCTGGTCGGTGCTGGGCGAGAAAGCGCCGCTGCGGCTGGTGGAGGATGTTATTGGCCAGGTGGTGGTGATGTTGACGCTGGCGCTGCTTGCCGTGCTGGTGTTTCCGCTGTGCCGCGACGGCTGGCGCGAGAAAGGTTCGCACGCGGTGCAACTGGTGGTCATCACCGCCATTGCCGCCACGCCGCTAATCCTGCTCGGCCTGATGTTCGCCGGTTATTTCTACACCACGTTGCGTCTGGCCGGCCGCTGGATCGACAGCCTGTATCTGTTCTTCCTGTGGAACATCGTTTATCTGACCGCCATTCGCGGCCTGAGCGTTGCGGCACGTCGCTTGGCTTACCGCCGCGCGTTGGCGCGTCGCCAGAGCCTGGCGAAAGAGGGGGCAGAAGGCGGGGAACCTGTCGAGGAGGCGCCTTTGGCGCTGGATCAGATCAACCAGCAGTCGCTGCGTCTGACCACCATGGCGCTGTTCATCATCTTTGCCTGCGCCTTCTACGGCATTTGGTCAGATCTGGTAACGGTGATTTCGTATCTGGACAGCATCACGCTGTGGCATTACACCACCACCGTTGCCGGCGGCAGCGTGCCGCAGGCGGTGACGCTGGGCAACATGATGGTGGCCATCGCGGCGGTGATCGTCGCCTATGTCATGACGCGCAACCTGCCCGGTCTGCTGGAGGTAGTGGTGCTGTCGCGGCTGCAACTGCGGCAAGGGGCGTCTTACGCCATCACCACCATACTGACCTACCTGATCACCACCGTGGGCGCCGTTACCGCGCTCGGATCGCTGGGCGTGTCCTGGGACAAACTGCAATGGCTGGCCGCCGGGTTGACCGTCGGTCTGGGCTTCGGCCTGCAGGAGATTTTCGCCAACTTTGTTTCTGGCCTGATCATTCTGTTCGAGCGGCCGATCCGCATCGGCGACACCATTACTATCGGCACCTTCTCCGGCTCGGTCAGCAAAATCCGTATTCGCGCCACCACCATTACCGATTTCGATCGTAAAGAGGTGATCATCCCGAACAAGGCGTTCGTTACCGAGCGGCTGATCAACTGGTCGCTGTCAGACACCATTACCCGGGTGTTGATCAAGGTTGGGGTGGCGTACGGTTCCGATCTGGACAAGGTGAAAGCGGTGCTGTTGCAGGCTGCGCATGATAACCCGCGGGTGATGACCGATCCGGAACCGCAGGTTTTCTTCCTTAACTTTGGCGCCAGTACGCTGGATCACGAATTGCGTCTTTATGTTCGTGAATTGCGTGACCGCAGCTATACCGTCGATGAGCTGAACCGTTCGATCGATCGCCTGTGCCGGGAGAACGACATTAATATCGCCTTCAACCAGCTGGAGGTATATTTGCACAACCAGCAGGGTAACGAGGTACAGGAAGTGAAACGGACGCTGTCGCAGGATGAGGGCAGCCCGTCGGCTGGATAGTGGGATGAAAGCGAGGGTTCAGTTCAATTCAAGGCTGAACCCTTTTTACTGCCCGGCGGGCAGGTAAGGCGTGGTGACGCCGTTGCGTTGCAGTTTTTCCTGATAGTCCCGTTTGACAATATCCAGCGCCGCCAGCGCAATGGCTGGATCGATCTCGTTACATTCCAGCAGGTAAATCAGGTCTACCGCCAGCTGCAATTCTGGTGAGGCATTATCTAGAGACATAAAACCAACATTTTTGTTTAGTAGGTGAATGAATAAGGTGTCGCTTCGGCTGAGTATAGTGAACAAGGCGCGCGGCAGGGAATAATCATTAAAGTATTGTGATAAATCTTCAAAAACCGTTTTCTTTACGCTCGATGCTGCGCTCAATGCGCGCCAGCGCCTGTCGACAACGCACCAACCTGCCTTCCAATGCCGCCAATTCGTGCTGCAATTTTTGCTGCGCTGCGAATGTGGTCTGCCTGCCCAGCAGGCTTTCCCGATCCTGAATCATCGACATTAACCGGCGTTCATAATCCTGATGCTCGGCCAGCTTGTGATACAAATCGACCGCCACCACTTCTTTCGGCTGATTTTTACGGCGCAACGCCTGTGTCGCCAGTTCGCGCTGCAGAGCGGTGATCTGGGCCACCAGCTTCTCTGCCAGAAAGGCGACCTGACTGATGCGGCTGTCGTTGGCTGCCGTCTGCAACTGGGCGAAGTTCCTTTGCACTTCCGCCAGATAATCACGCAGCCGGGTGCCGCGATTGGAAAACAGCGCGGCGTCAAAGCGCGCCTGAGGGATAGGGGCGTCGCCACGTGGCGTCACCTCGGCGGCCAAGGCCGCGATCTGCTGTTCTAACACCTGTAATAGACGGTGAGTGCTCACGTTGGCTCCATTCAAATTTCACAGGGCTCAGCTTGCCCGCGATCCCGCCGTTAAACAAGCGCGGCGCGCATATTCCGGCCGTTGCGGCTGGTGGCGCAGGGGAGGAGGGTGATAAAGTAACGCCAGACAGACTAGCGGACAAGGGCTCGCATGACGCGTTGGTTATTGATTATCCTCGGTTGGTTGGCGGTGGTACTGGCGACGCTGGGCGTGGTGCTGCCGCTGTTGCCGACCACGCCATTTCTGCTGCTGGCCGCCTGGTGTTTTGCCCGCTCATCGCCGCGCTTTCACCATTGGCTGCTGTATCGTTCCTGGTTCGGCCCTTATCTGCGCCATTGGCAACAGCATCGTGCGTTGCCGCCAGGGGCCAAAGGGAAGGCGGTAGCGGTGATTGTGCTGACGTTTGCGGTTTCGCTGTGGCTGGTTAAACTCTGGTGGGTGCGCGGGGTGTTGTTGCTGATGCTGGCTATTCTGCTGACCTTTATGCTGCGTCTACCGGTTGTTGATCTGTCGCAACAAAAACAGCGCTGATCCTGTCTTATTATGCCCTGGGGCTTTCAAGTCGGCCGCTCCTGCACATTCATGCGCTCGCGGCATTTGTGCATCCCTCTATAACGCAGCCAGGCGATCCGCTCGCTCATCCCCAGAGGCTTACTCAGGCAAGTCACTGGCGATGGGCGAGTGCGGATGACAACGCTGTAGCTTGAAAGATGACGGGGATGGTTGCATTTGTCCGCCAGTTTGCATAGATTTGGGCGTTTTCGTGCGCGAGTTGCTTCCCATTCCTTCTTTATACCGGGCTGGGTGATGCAGTTTGCGCGCAAGTCTTCAGGTAGTTTTATCAGGCAACAATTATGACCGCTACTGCGCAGCAGCTTCAGTTTATTAAAGACAGTATCAAAACCATTCCGGATTACCCGAAGCCGGGCATACTGTTCCGTGACGTCACCAGCCTGCTGGAAAACCCGCTGGCTTACGCGGCCAGCATTGAATTGCTGGTTGAGCGCTACCGCGATGCGGGCGTGACCAAAGTGGTGGGCACCGAAGCGCGCGGTTTCCTGTTTGGCGCTCCGGTGGCGTTGGCGTTGGGCGTGGGTTTTGTGCCGGTACGCAAGCCGGGCAAGCTGCCGCGCGCGACCCTCAGCGAGAGCTATGAGCTGGAATACGGCACCGATCAATTGGAAATCCACACCGACGCCATTGTGGCCGGCGATAAAGTGCTGGTGGTTGACGATCTGCTGGCGACCGGCGGTACCATTGAGGCCACCGCGAAACTGATCCGCCGCCTGGGCGGGGAAGTTAAAGACGCCGCTTTCATCATCAATCTGCCGGAGCTCGGCGGCGAAGGGCGTTTAAATAAGCAGGGCATAGAATGCTACAGCCTGGTCTGCTTCGCAGGCCACTGATCCTGCATTGCCCCAATGCCACAACGGCCTCGCGGATCGCCGCGGGGCTGTGTTAGCATGACCCTCTAGATTCCTCGACTTCTCCGGTATTAATGAGCTATCAGGTTCTTGCCCGTAAGTGGCGCCCTCAAACGTTTGCAGATGTTGTCGGACAAGAACACGTCCTGACGGCGCTGGCCAACGGCCTCTCGCTGGGGCGGATTCATCACGCCTATCTGTTTTCAGGCACGCGCGGCGTGGGTAAAACCACCATTGCGCGCCTGCTGGCCAAAGGCCTGAACTGTGAAACCGGCATCACCGCGACCCCGTGCGGCCAATGCGATAACTGCCGCGAGATTGAGCAGGGGCGTTTTGTCGATCTGATCGAGATCGACGCCGCGTCCAGAACCAAGGTGGAAGACACCCGCGATCTGCTGGATAACGTCCAATACGCGCCCGCCCGCGGCCGTTTCAAAGTTTACCTGATTGACGAAGTGCACATGCTCTCGCGTCACAGCTTCAATGCGCTGTTGAAAACGCTGGAAGAGCCGCCTTCGCACGTGAAGTTCCTGCTGGCGACCACCGATCCGCAAAAGCTGCCGGTGACCATTCTGTCACGCTGCCTGCAATTCCATCTCAAAGCGCTGGATGTCGATCAGATCCGCAACCAACTGGAAACGGTGTTGCAGGCGGAAAACATCACCAGCGATCAACGTGCGTTGCAACTGTTGGCGCGTGCCGCCGACGGCAGTATGCGCGACGCGCTCAGCCTGACCGACCAGGCGATTGCCATGGGGCAAGGTCAGGTGACGACCGCCACCGTCAGTCAGATGCTGGGCACGCTGGACGACGAACAGCCGCTCGCCATCCTTGAGGCGCTGGTTAGCGCAGACGGCGAAAAGGTCATGGCGCAGGTCGCGCAGGCGGCTTCCCGCGGCGTAGATTGGGAGAATTTGCTGATCGAGACGCTGGCGCTGTTGCACCGCATTGCGATGGTGCAATTGCTGCCGTCGGTACTGGATAATCATTACGCTGCTATTGAACAAAGGCTGCGTGAACTGGCGCGTACCTTGCCGCCGACTGACGTACAGCTTTATTACCAAACGCTGCTGGTAGGGCGCAAAGAGCTGGCTTTTGCGCCGGATCGCCGCATGGGGGTTGAGATGACCCTGCTGCGTGCGTTGGCGTTTCACCCGAAAGCGGTGATCCCGGAGCCGGTGGCGCCGGTGCAAATTGCCCCTGCGCAGATGGCGCAGCCGCGGGCCCCCTCTGCCCAGCCGCCACCGCCGTTAGGGCAGGCCGCACCGCAGAACAATCAACCGGCGAATCTACCGGATGCCACCGCGCAGTTATTAAAAGCGCGCACCCAACTGCTGCGACAGGGAGCATCCACACCAAAAAAGAATGAGCCGGCGGCGCCTGGAAAAGCGCGGCCGGCAAACTCAGCACTGGAGCGCTTGGCTTCAGTGACTGAGCGCAGCCAGCAGCGCCTGGCGGAAAAACAGGTGCAGGAAAAACCGGCCAAACCGGAAGCCTACCGTTGGCGGGCGTTGACCGAGCCGGAACCGGAGCCGGAACCGCTGGCGACGCCGAAAGCGTTGCGCACCGCACTTGAGCATGAGAAAACGCCCGAGCTGTCGGCCAAACTGGTGGTTGAGTCGCTCGAGCGTGACCCCTGGGCGGCAGAGATCGATAAGCTGAAAATCCCGAAACTGGTGCAGCAACTGGCGTTGAACGCCGTGAAACAACAGCTGGAACCCGGCAAAATTTGTCTCCGCCTGCGGTCTTCGCAGCGCCATCTGAACTCGCCTTCGGCGCAGAAGGTGCTGACTGACGCGCTCAGCGAGTTGTACGGCAGCCCGGTTGAGTTGACCGTGGTGGAAGATGATAATCCGGCGGAGCGGACTCCGCTGGAGTGGCGGCAAGCCATTTATGAAGAAAAACTGGCGCAGGCGCGCCAGTCCATCGTTGCGGATACCAATATCCAGACGCTGCGCCGGTTCTTCGACGCGGATCTGGATGAAGAGAGTATTCGCCCCCTTTAAACGCTGCGCAAAGTGCGCGGCCCTAGCGACGAGAGACGACTATGTTTGGTAAAGGCGGTCTGGGCAACCTGATGAAGCAAGCCCAGCAAATGCAAGAAAAAATGCAACAGATGCAGGAAGAAGTCGCCAAATTGGAAGTGACTGGCGAATCTGGTGCTGGCCTGGTGAAAGTCACCATTAACGGCGCGCACAACTGCCGTCGCGTGGAGATCGATCAAAGCCTGATGGAAGACGATAAAGAGATGCTGGAAGACCTGATCGCCGCTGCGTTTAACGACGCCGCGCGCCGCATCGACGAAACCCAGAAAGAGAAGATGGCGTCTGTTTCCAGCGGCATGCAATTGCCACCTGGCTTTAAGATGCCGTTCTGATGCAAACCAGCCCGCTCCTTGAAACATTAATGGAGGCGTTGCGTTGCCTGCCGGGCGTTGGCCCGAAGTCAGCCCAGCGCATGGCGTTCCAACTGCTGCAGCGCGATCGCAGCGGCGGAATGCGCTTGGCGCAGGCGCTGACCCGAGCCATGTCGGAAATTGGCCACTGTGCCGATTGCCGCACTTTCACCGAGCAGGATATCTGCACCATTTGCGCCAATCCACGCCGTCTGCAAAACGGCCAGATCTGCGTGGTGGAAAGCCCGGCCGATATTCACGCCATCGAGCAGACCGGACAGTTCGCCGGGCGCTACTTTGTGCTGATGGGCCATCTGTCGCCGATGGATGGCATCGGGCCCGGCGATATCGGTCTGGATCGGTTGGAGCAACGGCTGGAAAAGGAAAGCATTACCGAAGTGATCCTGGCCACTAACCCGACGGTGGAAGGCGACGCAACCGCCAACTACATCGCCGAGATGTGCGGCCAGTATGGCGTGGTCGCCAGCCGCATTGCCCACGGCGTGCCGGTGGGCGGCGAGTTGGAGATGGTCGACGGCACCACGCTGTCGCATTCGCTGGCCGGCCGCAACGTCATCAAGTTTTAATGTTTTCCCAGACGGGGCCCATGCGGCCCCGTTATTCCCCCGCAAAAATTTCCCGCCAGCCGCTTGAAAAACAACGTGCTTGTCCCCATTTACTCCTCATTGTCCGATTTTGGTAGCCACTGTCTTTGAGGTAATCTGAGTATGAAAGGTCAAGAAACCCGCGGTTTCCAGTCTGAAGTAAAACAACTGCTTCATTTGATGATTCATTCGCTGTACTCCAATAAAGAAATTTTCCTGCGCGAGCTGATCTCCAACGCCTCAGACGCCGCCGACAAGCTGCGCTTCCGCGCGCTGTCTGCGCCTGAGTTGTATGAAGGCGACGGCGAGCTGCGTGTGCGCCTATCCTTCGATAAAGATCAGCGTACGCTGACCATCGCCGATAACGGTATCGGCATGAGCCGCGATGAAGTGATCGAGAACCTCGGCACCATCGCCAAATCAGGCACTAAATCCTTCCTGGAATCTATCGGTTCCGACCAGGCCAAAGACAGCCAGTTGATCGGCCAGTTCGGCGTCGGTTTCTATTCGGCTTTCATCGTGGCGGATAAAGTCACCGTGCGCACCCGTGCCGCTGGCGCAGCGGCGGATCAGGGCGTGTTCTGGGAGTCTGTCGGCGAAGGCGATTACACTATTGCCGATGACACCAAAGAAGATCGCGGCACCGAGATCACCTTGCATCTGCGCGAAGGCGAAGATGAATACCTCGACGCCTGGCGTCTGCGTTCGGTGATCGGCAAATACTCCGATCACATCGCGCTGCCGGTTGAAATTGAAAGCAAAAACGAAGAAGACGGCACCGTCACCTGGGAAAAAATCAACAAGGCGCAGGCCCTGTGGACCCGCAGCAAGGCGGACGTCACCGACGAAGAATACAAAGAGTTCTACAAACACATCGCTCACGACTTTACCGATCCGCTGAGCTGGAGCCACAACCGGGTAGAAGGCAAGCAGGAATACACCAGCCTGCTGTATATCCCGGCGCAGGCTCCGTGGGACATGTGGAACCGCGATCACAAACACGGCCTGAAGCTGTACGTGCAGCGCGTGTTTATCATGGACGACGCCGAGCAGTTCATGCCGAACTACCTGCGCTTTGTGCGTGGCCTGATAGATTCCAACGACCTGCCGCTGAACGTCTCGCGTGAGATCCTGCAAGACAGCCGCGTGACGCAAAACCTGCGCGGCGCGCTGACCAAGCGCGTACTGCAGATGCTGGAAAAACTGGCTAAAGACGATGCTGAAGGCTACCAGAAGTTCTGGCAGCAGTTCGGCCTGGTGCTGAAAGAAGGCCCGGCAGAAGACGGCGGCAACAAAGAAGCCATCGCCAAACTGCTGCGCTTCGCTTCTACCCAGGGCGACAGCTCGGCGCAAACCGTCTCGCTGGAAGAATACGTCGGGCGCATGGCGGAGGGGCAGGATAAAATTTATTACATCACTGCCGACAGCTATGCCGCCGCCAAGAGCAGCCCGCACCTGGAACTGTTCCGCAAGAAAGGCATCGAAGTGCTGCTGCTTTCCGATCGCATCGACGAATGGATGATGAGCTACCTGACCGAATTCGACGGCAAGCCATTCCAGTCGGTCAGCAAGGCGGACGAAGCGCTGGACAAGCTGGCGGATGAAACCGAAGAGCAGAAGGCCGCCGAGAAGCAGCTGGAGCCGTTTATCGACCGCGTGAAGACGCTGCTGGGCGATCGCGTGAAGGACGTGCGTCTGACGCACCGCCTGACCGATACGCCGGCCATTGTCACCACCGGCGCCGATGAAATGAGCACCCAGATGGCAAAACTGTTTGCCGCTGCGGGCCAGGAAGCGCCGGAAGTGAAATACATTTTCGAGTTAAATCCGGAGCATGCGTTGGTCAAACGCGCATCCGATGTGGGTGATAACGAACAATTCGCCGAATGGATCGATCTGCTGATGGATCAGGCGCTGCTGGCTGAACGCGGCACGCTGGAAGATCCAAACCAGTTTATCCGTCGCATGAATAAGCTGTTGTCGGCCTAATTCCCGGGTGTATGCGCTCTTAACCGTTCGGTTAGGGGCGCATTCTTTGTTTTTCTCCCTGATTTTCCTGTTTTACCTGCCTTGTTGTCCCTGTCGTTCCGCAATCGATTTCCTTGCGTACCTTGAGCCAGCCCCCCCGGAAATGGTATGGTTGAGCGTTTTCGCAATTTTATAAAAACTACATAGCAAGGGGATTTACGCAATGCGTATCATTCTGCTGGGCGCTCCGGGCGCTGGTAAAGGTACTCAGGCTCAATTCATCATGGAGAAATACGGTATTCCGCAAATCTCCACCGGTGATATGTTGCGCGCAGCCGTGAAGGCCGGCAGTGAGCTGGGCAAGCAGGCGAAAGAAATCATGGACGCCGGCAAGCTGGTGACCGATGAGCTGGTAATTGCACTGGTTAAAGAACGCATCACTCAGGAAGATTGCCGTAACGGCTTCCTGCTGGACGGTTTCCCGCGCACCATTCCACAGGCCGACGCAATGAAAGAAGCCGGCATCAACGTGGATTACGTGCTGGAATTCGCCGTGCCGGACGAACTGATCGTCGATCGCATCGTTGGCCGCCGCGTACATGCGCCGTCTGGCCGCGTGTATCACGTTAAATTCAATCCGCCGCAGGTGGAAGGCAAAGACGACGTGACCGGCGAAGAGCTGACCACCCGTAAAGACGATCAGGAAGAAACCGTGCGCAAGCGCCTGGTGGAATACCATCAGATGACCGCACCGCTGATTTCCTATTACAGCAAAGAAGCGCAAGCAGGCCACACCCAATACCGTAAAATCGACGGCACCCGTAAAGTGACCGAAGTGAGCGCTGAACTGGCGACCATCCTCGGTTGATCGATTTTTATTGCTGTGCATAGCGCCAGGCCTTGGGTCTGGCGTTTTTTTATCTGGCGACTAAGGTATCGCCTGTTACTGATATCGGTTCCGGTGAAGCGCTTTTCCGCTACAATAGACGCCATTAATTGACGTTAACGCCCTGACCCAGAAAGGGGTATTAGCCTGCAAGGCATCAAAGGGAGCTGAGATGAAGCAAGAGAAACACGGGGTATTGCTGGTGAACCTGGGCACGCCGGATGCTCCGACCTCGTCGGCGGTAAAACGCTATCTGAAGGAATTCCTCAGCGACGACCGCGTAGTCGATACTTCACCGCTGATCTGGTGGCCCATCCTTAATGGCGCGATCTTGCCGCTCCGATCGCCGCGCGTCGCCAAGCTGTATCAGTCGGTATGGATGGACGAAGGCTCGCCGCTGTTGGTCTACAGCCGCCGTCAGCAACGCGCGCTGGCCGCACGCATGCCGAACACCCCGGTAGAGCTGGGCATGAGCTACGGTTCGCCGAGCCTGTCGGAAGCGATAGACAAGCTGTTGGCGCAGGGTGTAACCAATCTGGTGGTGTTGCCGCTGTATCCGCAATACTCCTGCTCGACCAGTGCAGCGGTGTGGGATGGCGTGGCTCGCGTGCTGAAAGGCTACCGCCGCCTGCCGTCGATAGGCTTTATCCGCGACTACGCCGAGCACCCGGCCTACATTGCCGCGCTGCGCCAGAGCGTTGAGCGCTCGTTCGCCGAGCACGGCCTGCCGGATCGTCTGGTGTTGTCTTTCCACGGCATTCCCAAGCGTTATGCCCGCCTCGGCGACGATTACCCGCAACGCTGCGAAGATACGCTGCGTGCCTTAACCGCCACGCTGCCGCTGGCACCGGACAGGGTGATGATGACCTACCAGTCTCGCTTTGGCCGCGAACCCTGGCTGACACCTTATACCGATGAAACCCTGAAAAGCCTGCCGGCGCAGGGCATCAAGCATATTCAGCTGATTTGCCCCGGCTTCTCGGCGGACTGCCTGGAAACGCTGGAAGAAATCAAAGAGCAGAACCGCGAGATCTTCCTCAAGGCCGGCGGTGAGAAGTTCGAGTATATAGCCGCGCTGAACGACGAACCGGCGCATATCGATATGATGCAGCAACTGGTGGCTCAGCGCTTCTGATCGTCATGCAACCCCCTCAATCAGGCAGAAATGTGCTAACATTTTCTGCCTGATAATAGCCACTGCCACCAATCACATGAAATTTCCTGGTAAACGTAAGTCCAAACACTATTTTCCGGTGAACGCTCGCGATCCGCTCTTGCAGCAAGTTCAGCCTGAAAATGAAGTCAGCACCTCTTATATCGTCGGCATCGACCAGACGCTGGTGGATATCGAAGCAAAAGTGGATGACGCGTTTATCCAGCGCTACGGCTTGAGCCTGGGGCATTCCCTGGTGATTGAGGATGACGTCGCCGAGGCACTGTATCAGGAGCTAAGCGAAAACAATCTGATCGACCATCAGTTCGCCGGCGGCACCATCGGCAATACTCTGCACAACTATTCGGTGCTGGCGGATGACCGTTCGGTCCTGCTTGGCGTCATGTGCAGCAACATTAAAATCGGCAGCTACGCCTACCGTTATTTGTGCAATACCTCGAGCCGCACCGATCTTAACCACCTGCAGGCGGTTGACGGCGCTATTGGCCGCTGCTTTACGTTGATCACCGAAAGCGGCGAGCGCACTTTTGCCATCAGCCCTGGGCAGATGAATCAGTTGCGGCCGGAGAGCGTGCCGGAAGAGGTGATAGCAGGTGCTTCGGCGCTGGTGTTGACGTCGTATCTGGTGCGCTGCAAGGAAGGGGAACCGATGCCTGCCGCCACCATGCAAGCCATAGAATTTGCCAAAAAACACGACGTGCCGGTGGTGCTGACGCTGGGTACCAAGTATGTGATTGCCGATAACCCGCAGTGGTGGCGCGACTTCCTGAAGCAGCACGTGTCGATTCTGGCGATGAACGAAGATGAAGCGCTGGAGCTGACCGGGCTGAGCGATCCCTTGACCGCCTCTGATATGGCCCTCGAGTGGGTGGACTTAGTATTGTGCACCGCCGGGCCAAACGGCTTGTATATGGCAGGTTATACCGAAGAATCGAATAAGCGGGAAACTCAGCATCCGCTGTTGCCGGGGCATATCGCCGAATTCAACCGTTATGAGTTCAGCCGCGCCATGCGTCGTGAAAGTTGTGAAAACCCGTTCCGCATCTATTCGCATATCGCGCCGTACATGGGCGGGCCGGAGAAAATCATGAATACCAACGGCGCCGGCGACGGCGCGCTGTCGGCGTTGTTGCATGATATCGCCGCCAACGGTTTTCACCGCAATAACGTGCCGAATTCCAGCAAACATGTGCGCAGCTACCTGACGTATTCCTCGTTGGCGCAGGTGTGCAAATATGCTAACCGCGTCAGCTATCAGGTGCTGAACCAGCATTCACCGCGCCTGACGCGTGGCCTGCCGGAACGGGAAGACAGCCTGGAAGAGTCTTACTGGGAAAGGTAAAAAGCAGAAGGTCCGGCAAGCCGGACCTGAGACTGCTGACGAGGCTCGTTATTAGGGAGAGCGTGCCGAAGGGGTCGTAGCGGCTTGCCCGCCGGAGCGCCCCTCGGTACGCTAGGCCCGGGAATCTCGGGTTCAAAGACAACCTTGTCATCAAACGCCGGTCCGGCAAGCCGGGCCTTTTCGAACACCGGTTTCACGTCAAATCGGGCAGGCGCCCATTTTCTCTTCTTCGCTTAGCGTATCCAGCTTAAGGATATTCAACATGCTGTTGGCGATTTCACGCTCGCCCATCACGACCTGATCCGCGCCGCGATCGGAGATATATGACACTTCGTCATCGTAATGCGCGCGGGCAATAATCTCTATATTTGGCCGTTTGTTGCGTGCAGAGGCGACGATCTCCCCGGCCTCGTAGCCGTTTGGAATGGTCAGCAACAGCCAGCGTGCGCAGTCGAGCCTTGCCAGATCCATTACCTCCGGATTGGCGGCGTTGCCCAGCACCGTTTTGATACCCTGTTCACGCAGCGCTTCGACCCGAGGGCGAGAGTTCTCGATCACCACCAGCGGGATGCCGGCCTCGGCCAGTTTGGCACCCAACAGGCTACCGACGCGGCCATAGCCGACCAGCAGAGCGTGATTGCACATATCGAACGGGATCTGCTTCTCTTCTTCCACCGCTTCTTCCAGAATCTGGTCTTCCATGGTTTCAGTCTTGGCGAGATAACGTTCGAGCAGGGTGAACAGCAGCGGGTTGAGCATGATCGACAGGATGGCACCAGCCAGCACCAGATTACGGCCGTGCTCCGACATCATGCCGAGCGAGATGCCAAGGCCGGCCAAAATGAAGGCGAACTCGCCGATCTGCGCCAGGCTGGCGGAAATGGTCAGCGCGGTGCGCCTGGAGTGGCCGAACATTTTCACCAGCAGGAACGCCGCCGCCGATTTACCGAACACGATAATCGCCAGCGTCGCCAGCACCGCCAGCGGCTCGTTGATCAGGATCATCGGGTCAAACAGCATGCCGACCGAGACAAAGAACAGCACCGCAAAAGCATCGCGCAGCGGCAGCGTGTCATGGGCTGCACGGTGGCTCAGCTCCGACTCGTTCAGCACCATGCCGGCGAAGAACGCCCCCAGAGCGAAGGAAACGTCGAACAGCTTCACGGCGCCATAGGCAATGCCGAGCGCCAGCGCCAGCACCGCCAGGGTAAACAGCTCACGAGAGCCGGTGCTGGCGGTTTTCGCCAGGATCCACGGCACCAGGCGGCGGCCGACCACAATCATCAGCGCGATAAAGGCGATGACCTTACCGATGGTGATGGCCAGCTCCATCAGCAACTGGCTGCTACTGGCGTTGTCATTGCCCATCATGTTGCCGAAGGCCGGCAGCAGCACCAATGTCAGCACCATCGCCAGATCTTCCACGATCAGCCAGCCGATGGCGATTTGCCCGCGTTGGCTGTCGATCAACTGGCGTTCTTCCAGAGCACGCAGCAACACCACGGTACTGGCGGTGGACAGACACAACCCGAACACCAGGCCGGAAATCAAATCCCAGCCGAGCAACTTGGACAGCCCCATACCCAGCAAGGTGGCGACGGCAATCTGTGCCACGGCGCCGGGAATGGCGATATGTTTTACTGCGAGGAGGTCTTTAAGAGAGAAATGGAGGCCAACACCGAACATCAACAAAATCACGCCAATTTCCGCCAGTTCCGGTGCCAGCGAGGTGTCGGCAACAAACCCGGGGGTAAAGGGGCCGGCGAGCACGCCTGCTGCAAGGTAACCTACCAGTGGGGAGATGCGCAGGCGATTCGCCAGCATACCGAGGAGGAAGGCGAGTACTAACCCTCCGACAATAGTGGTGATTAACGGTGTTGAATTATGCATCCAGACTCCTTCTAGCTATGCATGACGGCAGAGGGAAAGCGCAACGAAGTTACGAAAAGATACATTTAGTTTATTGCATTTGTGCGTGCCTTGCTTAGCTAAATTTGGCTTTTTTTAGAAAAAGCAGAGGATTCCGCTTTGGGCGGGTCAGTGAGGGGATTTATCAATGAATAAGTCAAATAACATTGATTTATGTGGGAGATAACCCGGCTGAATAATATTTATCAACCGGGCTGTAGCAGGGTTATTGCGAGTTATGATCCATATTAGGCAGCAATGCGGTGATAATGCCGATCAAGGGTAAGAAAGCACAGATTTGGTAGACCAATTCGATACTGGTCAAATCTGCGACATAACCAAGAACTGCCGCACCTAACCCACCCATACCAAAAGCAAAACCGAAGAATAAACCGGAAACCATACCCACTTTTCCGGGGATCAGCTCCTGAGCGTAGACCAAAATGGCCGAAAACGCCGAGGCGAGAATTACCCCTATGATCACCGTCAAAATACCGGTCCAGTATAAAGATGCATAGGGTAAAACAAGCGTGAAAGGTGCTGCGCCAAGTATGGAGCCCCAAATGACATATTTTCGACCTATCTTGTCGCCCAGTGGCCCGCCGATAATGGTACCGGCGGCTACGGCGAACAGAAAAGCAAACAGGTGTATCTGGGCATTTTGTACCGAAACGCCGAACTTATGTATCAGATAAAAGGTGTAATAGCTGCTGATACTGGCCAAGTAGAAATATTTTGAGAAAATAAGCACCAGCAGGATGCCGAGAGCGTAGGTAACGGTACGTTTTGGCAGCGGTTGCCGCGCAGCAGCGGTTTTTGGCAGACCTTTTGTTGCCCGATGCTGTTGCTGATACCACTTGCTGACCTGCAACAGCACCACAATCGCCAGCAGCGCCGCCAGTGAGAACCAGGCGACGTTGCCCTTACCGTAAGGCGCGATAATCAGCGCCGCCAACAGGGGGCCCAGAGAACTGCCAAAGTTGCCGCCGACCTGGAACAGCGACTGCGCCAGACCATGCCGGCCACCGGAAGCCATGCGCGCCACGCGGGACGACTCCGGGTGGAACACCGAAGAGCCGGTACCGACCAACGCCGCAGCCAGCAACACCAGCGGGAAAGTATTGGCTACCGACAGCAGCAGCAGACCACACAGGGTAAAGCCCATGCCGATCGGCAGCGAATAAGGCTGCGGGTGTTTATCGGTGAAGTGGCCGATCAACGGTTGCAACAGCGAGGCGGTCAATTGATAAGTCAGGGTGATCATGCCGATCTGCACAAAGCTGAGATTGAAATCGGCCTGCAGGATCGGGTAAATCGCCAGGATCAGCGATTGAATCATGTCGTTCAACAAATGGGATACGCTGATGGCGCCGAGGATCGAGAAAGCGGTGCCTTTAACCGCACCACCCTTGGCCGGCGGCATGGCGGTTTCGCTACGGTCGGTCATTTTATTATTAGCCTGGTAAGTTTTAGAGTTCAGAGCAGATTATCTTAGGCAAGTTGTTCAATTTTTACCACATCCGACATAATTTGACGTACATCGCAAAAATTTGAAATCACTCGCCTTTGTTTCGCGCTACAATTTCGGCCACCTCAAAAAACAGTGCATTTTCATCATGGAGAGCCGCCATGCGTTTTTCGTTAAAAACCACCGCATGCGCCTTGGCCGTGTCCCTGACTTTCCTGTCGGGAGCCGCCAGCGCCTGGGAAAAGGATAAAACTTACGACATCACCATCCTGCATACCAACGATCACCATGGCCATTTCTGGCAGAACGATCACGGTGAGTATGGTCTGGGTGCGCAGAAAACCCTGGTAGACAGCATTCGCCAGGAAGTGGCGGCCAGGGGCGGTAGCCTGCTGCTGCTGTCCGGCGGCGATATCAATACCGGCGTGCCGGAGTCCGACCTGCAGGATGCCGAACCGGATTTTCGTGGCATGAACCTGGTGGGTTACGATGCGATGGCGATCGGCAACCATGAGTTCGACAATCCGCTCAGCGTGCTGCGTCAGCAGGAAAAATGGGCGACCTTCCCGCTGCTGTCGGCCAATATCTATCAGAAAAGCACTCAACAGCGTCTGTTCAAACCCTACGCCTTATTTGACAAGCAGGGCATCAAGATCGCGGTTATCGGCCTGACCACCGACGACACCGCCAAGATCGGCAACCCGGAATACTTCACCGATATCGAGTTCCGCGTACCGGCGCAGGAGGCGAAACAAGTGGTTGAGCAACTGCGCAAGGATGAAAAGCCGGACGTGATCATCGCCGCCACTCACATGGGCCATTACGATGACGGCAACCACGGCTCCAACGCGCCGGGCGACGTCGAGATGGCGCGCAGCCTGCCTGCCGGTTACCTGGATATGATCGTCGGCGGTCACTCGCAGGATCCGGTCTGTATGGCCGGCGAAAACCACAAACAGGTAGACTACGTGCCAGGCACTCCGTGTTCGCCGGATCGCCAAAACGGCACCTGGATCGTCCAGGCGCACGAGTGGGGCAAATACGTCGGCCGTGCCGACTTCCAGTTCCGCAACGGCGAGCTGAAGCTGGTGCATTATCAACTGATCCCGGTCAACCTGAAGAAGAAGGTGGAAAAAGCCGACGGCACCAGTGAGCGAGTGTATTACACCCAGCAAATTCAGGAAGATCCTTCCATGATGAAACTGCTGACGCCATTCCAGGACAAGGGCAAGGCGCAGCTTGAGGTTAAAATCGGCAGCGTGAACGGCAAGCTGGAGGGCGATCGCAGCAAGGTGCGCTTCGTTCAGACCAATTTGTCGCGCGTGCTGCTGGCGGCGCAAATGGAACGTGCCGAAGCCGATTTTGCGGTGATGAGCGGAGGCGGGGTGCGTGATTCGATCGAGTCCGGCGACATTACCTATAAAAATGTGCTCAAGGTGCAGCCGTTTGGCAACACGCTGGTCTATGCCGAGATGAAAGGCAGCGAGGTAGAAAAATACCTGGCGGTGGTCGCCAACATGAAGGTGGATTCCGGCGCTTACGCGCAGTTTGCCAACGTCAGCCTGACGGCGGACGGCAAGAGCGTCAGCAACGTGAAGATCAAGGGCGAGCCATTGCAGGCGGACAAAACCTACCGTATGGCGACGCTGAACTTCAATGCGTTGGGCGGTGACGGTTATCCGAAACTCGATACCCTGCCAAGCTACGTCAACACCGGTTTTATCGATGCCGAAGTGCTGAAACAGTATATCGAGAAGCACTCTCCGCTGGATGCGGCGGCCTATGAGCCGAAGGGCGAGATTGTTTATCAGTAAATGTTAATCGGGGAGCCGCAAGGCTCCCCATCGCTTAATCGCGCTTGGCGATATCGGCGAAGCTGCCGGCCAGCAGGCGGCATAAATCGCCGGCGGCCAGTTCGATATCCAGCCCGCGTTTGCCGCCGGAGACGTAAATGGTGGCGAACTGCTGCGCCGGGCTGTCGATCACCGTCGGCAGCCGCTTTTTCTGCCCCAGCGGGCTAATGCCGCCGACCAGATAACCGGTTACGCGCTGTGCCAGTTGCGGGTCGGCCATTTCCGCTTTCTTTGCGCCCAGGGCGCGAGCGACCTTTTTCAGATCCAACTGGGTCGCGACCGGTGTTACCGCCACCGCCAGATGTTTGGCGTCGCCGTTCAGCGCCACCAACAACGTTTTATAGACGCGATCGGCATCGAGCCCAAGTTTCTGCACCGCTTCATCACCGAAGTGGGTTTCCGCACTGTCGTGATGATAGGGATGAAGGGTAAACGCGATTTTTTGTTTCTCAAGCAGGATCACTGCGGGCGTCATACTGTTTTCCTATTTCCCTTCGCACGGGAAGTTGCAACGCAAAGCAACAAAATTACAAAAATCTAACGGCGGCAGCAACCTGAGCTGCTGTTACATAAAGCGGGTTGCCAAGGTGTTCACTGGGTTGCTACCCTGTCTATTGTAACCGTTAACACGGTTGCTATGCGTATAACTAAAATACAAGAAATTCCTCTTTGACTGGCCAGTAGCGATATTGGCCACTTTTTTTACTGCGCCTGAAGCATCGCCGGCAGATTATCTTCGCCGTACAGATGCAGTGCGCCCACCGCCACCACGTAGTTGCCGGCCGGCAACGCCTCCAGTTTCTGCTGCCAGTCCCGGTTGCGCCGATGCATCAGCACGTCGTACAGATCGGCGCTGAAGGTGGCGGGCAGGGTTTCCAGCGCGCCGTTGGGTTTTGCGTCCAGCCACCAGCTCACCATGGTTTGCAGCAGGCGCGCGTTGGTGTGCCAGTGCTCCAGCGTATCGCGCAGCAGCGCCATACCGCCTTCCGGCAACTGTTCCAGCATCGCCATCTGCTGTTCCGCGCCTTCCAGCTCAATCACCTTTTTGTGTTGTTGCCTGGCGGCCTGCAACAGTTGGTAGTCTACGCCGTACTCGGCGCGCAGCCCCAGTCGCTGAGCCTGACGAGCCTGCATCGTCAACGCCACCTGCCAGCCGGGGAGGGTTGAGAACACCTCTGCGTCGGCGCCCAGTTCCTGGCACAGGACCAATAACTGCTGAAACTCGGTATCGGAAAGGCGCTCTACCAGGTCGGGTTGTGGGGCGCTGTGGCCAAACGGCGAGGCGGAGCCGGTGATATCGGCTTCGACAATCAGGGCATCAGCCTGTTTCAGGCGGGTCGCCAGCGTGGCAGGCAGCGGCGACATATCCACCGTACCCATATGAATGCTGCCCACCAGATGGAGTTGACGATCGCCGGGCAGCCGGATATCCAGCGCCGGGTAGGCGTAGGTCATCGGAGAAATAATGCCGAGAAAGGCGGCCAGGCGGCGTAATAGCTTACCCATACAGCGTGGTTCCTTATTTTCCCCGCGAGTGTGCAGACGACGGCCTGGCCTCTGGCGGGTAGCGCGTTTATGCCATGCTAAACGCTATCCGGCGCACAAGAAAGCCTGAAGAGTGAAGGAATTATCCCAAAGGAAGCGGGGCGCAAGGATTTGCGCCCCGCAGCGGCATTCAGCGTTTCGGTTTAAAACGCAACAGCCGGTTGGCGTTACTGACTACGGTAATGGAAGACAGCGCCATCGCCGCGCCCGCCACTACCGGGCTGAGCAGAGTGCCGGTCAACGGATACAGCACCCCGGCGGCGATGGGAATGCCGAGCGTGTTGTAAATGAATGCCCCGAGCAGATTCTGTTTCATGTTGCGCAGCGTGGCCTTCGACAGTTCCAGCGCGTCGGCGACGCCGTTCAGGCTGTGACGCATCAGGGTGATGGCGGCGGTTTCGATAGCGATATCGCTACCGCTGCCCATCGCGATGCCCACGTCGGCTTGCGCCAGTGCCGGGGCGTCGTTGATGCCATCGCCGACCATCGCCACGCGGTGGCCCTGCGCCTGCAACTGTTTGATCGCCTCGGCTTTGCCGTCCGGCAGCACGCCGGCGATGACCTTGTCGATACCGGCTTCTTTGGCAATGGCGTGGGCGGTCACCGGGTTGTCGCCGGTCAGCATCACCAGTTGATAGCCCTGACGATGCAAGCGTTGCAACGCCTCAACGCTGTCGCTGCGCAGCGGATCGCGGATGGCGATCAGCGCAGCCGGCTGGCCGTCGGCGGCCAGCAGCACCGGCGTAATGCCGCGCTCCGCTTGTTGCTGCATCTGCGCTTCCAGCGCGGTGGTCGCCACTTGGTGCTGTTGCAACAGCGCGGCGTTGCCCAGCAGCAGCTTCACGCCGTCCACTTCGCCGCTGACGCCGGCACCGCGCAGGGTCCGGAACTGCTCAACCGGCGATAGCGCTTGCCCGGCGGCGTGCTCAACGATGGCCCGCGCCAAGGGGTGGCTGGCACCTTGTTCCAGCGCGGCGGCCCAACGCAGCGCCTGCTGCTCGCCGATCTGATTGAAGGTGAAGATCTCCACCACGCGCGGCTGGCCCTCGGTCAGGGTGCCGGTTTTATCAAACACCAGCGTATCCAGAGTGCTGGCCTGCTGCAACGCATCGGCGTCGCGCACCAGCACGCCGAACTCGGCCGCACGGCCAACGCCGGAGATGATCGACATCGGCGTCGCCAGGCCCAGCGCGCAAGGGCAGGCAATGATCAATACCGTAGTGGCGATCACCAGCGTGTAAACCAACTGCGGTTGCGGGCCGAAGAAATACCAGATCGCCGCGCTGAACAGGGCGATGGCCACCACCACCGGCACGAACACCGCAGAAATACGGTCCGCCAGTTTGCCAATCTCCGGCTTGCTGCTCTGCGCCTGGCGCACCAGTTTGATGATTCGCGCCAGCGTGGTTTTGCTGCCGATTGCGCCGGCGCGAAACAGCACGCTGCCGTCATCCACCACCGTACCGGCATGCACCGTATCGCCAACGCCTTTCTGCTGCGGCACGGCCTCGCCGGTCAGCATGGCTTCGTCCAGCCACACTTCGCCCTGCACAATTTCGCCGTCCACCGGGATACGATCGCCGGTGGTCAGGCGCAGCGTCATGCCAAGCTGCACCTGCGCCAGCGCAATGGTTTTCTCGCCGTCGTCGGTCACCAGCCGCGCCGTCGGCGGCGTCAGGTCCAGCAGCCGCTCCAGCGCCTGTGACGAACGCTGGCGCGCCCGCTGTTCCAGCGCATGGCCGAGGTTGATCAGGCCGATGATCATGGCGCTGGCCTCGTAATACAGGTGCCGCGCCTCCATCGGGAAGAAATCCGGCCACAGGTTGACGCTGATCGAATACAGCCAGGCGGCGCCGGTGCCGAGTGCGACCAGCGTATCCATGGTGGCGCTGCCGTTGCGCAGTGCGCGCCAGGCATTACGGTAAAAATGCCCGCCGGCGAACACCATCACCGCCAGCGTGATCAGACCCACCCACAGCCACGGGCGTTGGGTTTCCGGTGTCAGCGACATACTGCCGCCAAACAGACCCCAGGCCATCAGCGGAATGCCCAGAGCCAGGCCGAGCGCCGCCTGCCAGCGGAAGCGCTTCATGTTGGCCTGTGCGGTCAGCTGTTGGCGCTCGCGGCGTTCGGTTTCGTCCTGGATCATTTCCGCGCCGTAGCCGGCTTTTTCCACCGCCGCCACCAGCGCTTGCGGATCGGCACCGCCGGTAATCAACGCGCTGCGTTCCGCCAGATTGACCCGCGCCTGTTCGACGCCGGGCACGCTTTGCAGCGCGCTTTGGACTTTACTGACACAGCTGGCGCAACTCATGCCGCTGAGCAGCAGTTGAACGCTGTCATCATCGTCGCTGTGGCGAGTTACCGGAAGGGAAGAGGGGGCCGCTGCCTGGGGTTCCGGCAAATCAGGGGCTGATTCAGTCAACGGCTCAGTTTTTGGGAGAAGGGCGGCTCCATTGACGCTGGCGTGATAACCGGCTTCCTCTACCGCTGCGATCAACGCCTCGGGAGCGGCATCGCCATAGACCTTGGCCGACTCAATGCCGACGTCGGCGGCGATCACGCCCGGTACCGCTTCCAGCGCTTTACGGGTGCTGGCGGCGCAGTGCATGCAGCTCAGGCCGCTCAGTTGCAGTTCGGTATCCGGCCGTTGCGCTACGGCAGCTTGGTAACCGGCGGCGATCACGCTGTCGATCAATGCCTGGCTCGGCGCATCGCCGGTGACTTTGGCGTAATGGACGTTGACCTCTGCCTGTTCGACATCGTTGCGGCTTTCCAGGGCTTTTTTCACCCGTTGCGCGCAGTTCATGCAGGTTAGCCCCTGCAACGCCAGCACGGTGGTTTGTGACATGATTCGGTTCCTCGCTCAAGTGCGGTGTTTAAAGGTTGACCGCTTAGCCTATTTTCACTAAGAATGAAGGTTAAACCTTCCAGCAAGGGGAAGGTCAAGGAGTGAAAATGAATATCAGCGACGTGGCGAAAAAAACCGGTTTAACCAGCAAGGCGATCCGCTTTTATGAAGAGAAAGGGCTGGTTACCGCGCCGATCCGTACCGATAACGGTTACCGCAGCTATAACCCGAAGCATATCGAAGAGCTGACGCTGCTGCGCCAGGCGCGGCTGGTGGGTTTTAACCTGGACGAGTGCCGTGAGCTGGTGGCGCTGTTCAACGATCCGGCCCGCCACAGCGCCGATGTGAAAGCGCGCACGCTGCAAAAAGTGGCGGATATTGAAAAGCACATCAGTGAGTTGGGCGAGATGCGCCAGCGTTTGCTGGCGCTGGCGAACGAATGCCCGGGCGATGACGGGGCGGAATGCCCGATCATTAATAACCTGGCCGGTTGCTGCCACAATCACTAGCGCGTAACGGCACGGATCACCAGGGTGACGCCCTCGACGGCGATCACTTCCACTTCGGTCCCTATCGCCAGATCTTCACTGGCCTGTGCGCGCCAACTGCTGTCGCCGATGTTAATGCGGCCCATGCCGTTGTGCATGGCTTCGGTCAGCGTTGCGCGGGTGCCGATCAACTGGCGGTTGCGCTGGTTCAGCACCTGCGAACCACTGGTTGCCGCCGCCGGCCGCTGGCGCAGCCAGTACCACCACAGATAGGCCACGACAATGGTCAGGACGGCAAAAATCACCCCCTGCCACTCCCAGGCCAGTTGCGGCAGCAGCCAGACCATCGCGCCGACCACCACCGCCGACACGCCGCTCCACAACAGGTAACCGCTGGCGCCGAGCATCTCGGCCGCCAGCAGCAACCCGCCGAGTGAAAGCCAGAACCAGTGCGGGTTTGCTGCAATTTGTTCGAGCATGATTACTTGCCTTTGGTGTCTTTCAACAGCTCGGCAATGCCACCGATTGAACCGAGCAGGCTGCTGGCGTCCAGCGGCATCATAATGACTTTACTGTTGTTGGCGGAACCGATCTTCTGCAGTGCATCGGTGTATTTCTGCGCCACAAAATAGTTCACCGCCTGGATATTGCCGCTGGCGATAGCGTCGGAAACCAACTGAGTGGCCCGCGCCTCCGCTTCTGCGGCACGTTCACGCGCTTCCGCCTGCAAGAATGCCGATTGGCGCTCGCCCTCGGCCTTCAGGATCTGCGATTGCTTATCCCCTTCGGCGCGCAGGATGGCCGCCTGGCGCACACCTTCGGCCTCAAGGATGTCCGCACGCTTGGTACGTTCGGCCTTCATCTGGGCATTCATTGAGGCTATCAGTTCGGCCGGCGGGCGCACGTCGCGGATCTCGATACGGGTGATCTTGACGCCCCAGGGGTTGGTGGCTTCGTCGACGATATGCAGCAGGCGGCTGTTGATGCTGTCGCGCTGCGACAGGATTTCGTCCAGCTCCATTGAGCCGAGCACGGTACGGAAGTTGGTCATGGTCAGGTTGACGATCGCCCGCTCAAGGTTGCTGACCTCGTAAGCGGCGCGCGCCGGATCGACCACCTGGATAAAGCACACCGCATCGATGGCCACGTTGGCATTATCGCGCGAGATGATTTCCTGCGAAGGAATATCCAGCACCTGTTCCATCATATTGATTTTTCTGCCGATGCGATCCATAAAGGGCACAACCAGATTTAAACCGGGCATCAGCGTTTTGGTGTAGCGGCCGAAGCGTTCCACCGTCCATTGGAACCCTTGCGGTACAATTTTGACGCCGGCGAAGACGATGATCAGCGCGACGACAATCACGATGGGAATAAGGGTAAACATGGCAAACCTCCTGTCAGACATATGTAAGAAGATTTTACGCCAGAGCGGGGGGAAAGCCTAATATCCCCGTCGTTTCAGGAGATAAATCAGCATAAGGGATCGATAACATTCCAAATTGGCATGTTTCCAATAATTTTAATTCATTTCATGACGTTGTCTGCCTTGGCTAGAGTGGAACCTGTCGCTGCGCTTATCTTCGAACTTTTGTCATTTCTATTTGCGACTATGCTTTTTGAAGTGACATCTTGCGCCAAGGATCGTTATGGACTCAATCAGTGTCGATGAACTCGCCCAGAAAAAAGATCGCTGGTATCTCATCGTGGAAGAAATGTTGGCTGCAGCCGGCATTACCATCAACGGGAATAATGCATTTGATCTTCAGGTGCACAATCCGGGCTTATTTAAACGCATTCTGCAGGAAGGCTCGCTCGGGTTTGGCGAAAGCTATATGGACGGCTGGTGGGATTGCGAAAGGTTAGACGCGCTGTTTACCCGCATCCTGCATTTCGGCGTTGATGAACGCCTGCCAAAAAGCCTGGCGGACATTACGCGGATCGCTTATGCGCGGCTGTTTAACCGGCAATCGCGCAAACGCGCCTGGCAGGTGGGGAAAGAGCATTACGACATCGGCAACGATCTGTTTCGTGCGATGCTCGATCCCTATATGCAATATTCCTGCGGTTACTGGAAGGACGCACAAACGCTGGAGCAGGCGCAACTGGCCAAGCTGAAAATGATCTGCGAGAAGCTGCAACTGAAACCGGGCATGTCGCTGCTGGACATCGGCTGCGGTTGGGGCGGGCTGGCGCAATATGCGGCGGAAAACTACGGCGTATCGGTGTACGGCGTGACCATTTCCGCCGAGCAGCAAAAGCTGGCGCAGGAGCGCTGCCAGGGGCTGGACGTGGAGATCCTGCTGCAGGATTACCGCGATTTGAACCGCCAGTTTGACCGCATTGTTTCCGTCGGCATGTTTGAACACGTCGGGCCGAAAAACTACGACACCTATTTCAGCGTCGCGGCGCGCAATCTGAAGTCTGACGGCCTGTTCCTGCTGCACACCATTGGCGCCAACCAAACCAATCTCCATGTCGATGCCTGGATTGATAAATACATCTTCCCCAACGGCTGTCTGCCCTCGGTGCGCCACATCGCCGAAGCCAGCGAAAAGCGTTTTGTGATGGAGGATTGGCACAATATCGGCGCCGATTACGATCGCACGCTGATGGCCTGGTACGAGAATTTCAAACGGGCGTGGCCGGCGTTGTCAGAAAATTACTCTGAACGCTTCGAGCGGATGTTCACTTATTACCTGAATGCCTGCGCCGGCGCGTTCCGTTCACGCGATATTCAGCTGTGGCAAGTGTTGTTCAGCCCGAAAGGCGTCGAAGGTGGGGTACGGGTTTACCGCTAATATCCTCGTCATATTTCAAGCTGCCTCGGCGTTGGCTGCGTTTGCTCACCCCAGTCACTTACTTGAGTAAGCTCCTGGGGACTTACAAACTTGCCGCCTGGATGCAACTCGAACTCTTTAGAGGATATTTCCTCAATTATTTACTTTGGGATAGAGACCCAATGGATTTCCAGTTGTATCTAGGCGGCAAACGCGAGAAACCCCAGGAGCTTAGATAACTAAGTGACTGGGGTTCGAACGTGAAGCCAACAACGATGCGGCTGGAAAGACGAAGGGTATATCAGTAGAGCAGAGAGTACAGCTGACGCCGATACTTGGCGGCCAGCGCGTCACCGGTGCCCAGTGCGGCCAGAATATCCATCAGCGTCTTGCGCGCGCTGCCGTTGGCGGCAGCCAGATCTTTCTTCAAATGCCCCATCAGCAGTTCCAGCGCTTCTTCGTTGCGCCCAACCTGATGCAGTTGCAGCGCCAGTTGCACGGCCAGCTCGACGTTCTCCGGCTGTTGTTGCACCTGTTGCTGCAACAACTGGATTTCCGGCGTGTCGGCCGCCTGCTTCAGCAACTCAATTTGCGCTACCAGGCCCTGATAACGGGTATCGCGATCCTGCAATGGGATGGTCGCCAGCACCGTTTCGGCCTCTTCAGTGCGGTTCAGCGCAATCTGGGTTTCTGCCAGCGTCAGGCCGATATCGCTGCGTTGCTGGCTGGCTTGCCAGGCGTCTTTCAACAGCGGCAGCGCTTCAGCCGCGTTGCCTTCGGCCAGCAGATCGGTTGCCTGCGCCAGTTTCAGATCTTCTGCCTTCGGCAGGAAGCGCTGCAGGAATTCGCGGATGACGTCTTCCGGCTGCGGGCCCTGGAAGCCGTCGACCGGTTGGCCGTCTTTGAACAGGTAAACCGTAGGGAGGGAGCGCAGCCCGAACTGGGCGGCGATCGCTTGTTCTACGTCGCAGTCCACTTTGGCCAATATGAACTGACCGGCATATTCCGCCGCCAGCTTATCCAGGATCGGGGTGAGCTGCAGACAGTGTTGGCTGCGATCTGACCAGAAGTAGAACAGCACCGGCAGGGACATCGATTGTTCCAGCGTTTGGTGCAGGTTTGTTTCGTTAATATCAACAACAGCTTGAGCTAGCATGTGATTCTCTCTCTGATCTTGCGGAGCCATTGGCTCTTAGATGGGGGCGGGGCGGCATTCTTCAACCCCGGCGCCCAAATTAACCGTTGCTGCGCAGCAGCCAGTCCAGGCAGCGGCCGGGCAGGATGCGGCGCAAGACGCTCAGCGCGTGCGCCAGCAGGGTCACCGGATAGCGCAGCCTGGCGCGCGGGTTTTCCAGCGCGTGGCGCAGCTTGGGCAAAATGGCCTCCGGCGGCAGCGTCAAGCGTTTGGCGATACCGGGGTTATGCACCGGATTATCGCTCTGCGCCTGGTTCACGTTCTGGGTAAAGTGGGTCGAAATCGGGCCGGGTTCAATCAGGCTGACCTGAATGCCGGTGCCGTGCAGCTCCATGCGCAGCGCGTCGGACCAGGCTTCCAACGCAAACTTGCTGGCGGCATAGGCGCCGCGTCCGGCGCTGGAAACCAGCCCCATCACCGAACTGGTTTGAATAATGCGCCCTTCGCCGTGCGGCAGCATCGCCGGCAACAGCAACTGGGTCAACTGGTGGGTGCCAAACAGGTTGGTGGAGAATTGCCGCTCCAGCTGTTGACGGGAAATGCTGCTCAGCGGGCCGTACACGCCGAAACCGCCATTGTTGAACAGGCCATACAGCCGGCCGCCGGTCAGCGCGATCACCTGCGCCGCGGCGCGTTCGACGCTGTCGCTGTCGTCCAGATCCAGCTCAATGCCTTCCAGCCCCAGTTGACGCATGTTCTCCACGTCCTGCGGCTTGCGACAGGCGGCCAGCACCCGGTAGCCGCGATTACGCAGATCTTGCGCTGCAATCAGTCCTATCCCGCTGGAGCAGCCGGTTATCAATACCGCTTTTTGCATAACTTTACCTAGTGTACAACCCTATTTAGTTAGACTCATGTTTTACTAGAGGTTCCAGGCGTTCCGCCATCCAGGTGGCGATAAACGGTTGGGCGTCCTTATTGGGGTGCAATCCGTCATCCTGCATCCATTCCGCTTTGATCACCACCTGTTCCATATAGAACGGCAGCAGCGGAATGTTGAACTGCCCGGCAAGCTGCGGGTAAATCGCGCTGAAAGCCTCGGTATAGCGGCGGCCATAGTTGGGCGGAATGTGGATTTGCATCAGCAGCGGCTGCGCACCGGCTTGCTGCACCAGAGTAATGATCTGGCTGAGATCGCGTTGCACGTCCTGCGCCGGGAAACCGCGCAGGCCGTCGTTGGCGCCCAGTTCGATCAGCACCCAGCGCGGTTGGTGTTGTTTCAGCAGGGCGGGCAGGCGCGCCAGCCCTTGTGCGGCGGTGTCGCCGCTGATGCTGGCGTTCACCAACTGCGGATCGCCCGGTTTTTTCTGCCATTGGTCGGCCAGCAGCGTCGGCCAGGCCTGCGCCACCGGCAAGCGGTAACCGGCGCTTAAACTGTCGCCTAAAATCAATAAGGTATCGGCGGCGACAGCGCGTAAACTGAATAATCCCAACAGCAAAAGGAAGGGAAGATGCCAGCGGAAAACGTTCTTGAAGTTCATCATCTTAGTAAACACGTTGGTCAGGGTGAGCATCAGCTCTCCATCCTTACCGGAGTCGAGCTGGTTGTCAAACCCGCACAGACAATTGCCCTGATTGGTGAATCCGGCTCAGGCAAATCGACGCTGCTGGGGATCCTCGCCGGCTTGGACGACGGCAGTGAAGGGGATGTGCATTTGTTGGGGGAATCGCTGACCGCGCTGGACGAAGAAGGGCGCGCGGCCCTACGTGCCAAAAACGTCGGCTTTGTATTTCAGTCATTCATGCTGGTGCCGACGCTCAACGCGCTGGAGAACGTGCAATTGCCGGCGCTGCTGCGCGGCGAAAGCGACAGGCAGAGCCGCGAGCAGGCGGTTCAGTTGCTCGAGCAACTGGGGCTGGGCAAACGGCTCGATCACCTGCCGGCGCAACTTTCCGGCGGCGAGCAGCAGCGGGTCGCGTTGGCGCGTGCGTTCAGCGGCCGGCCGCGGGTGCTGTTTGCCGATGAGCCGACCGGCAACCTCGATCGCCAGACCGGCGAACGCATCGCCGATTTGCTGTTCTCCCTCAACCGCGATTTCTCCACCACCCTGATCCTGGTCACCCATGACGAAACCCTGGCGGCGCGCTGCCAGCGGCGGTTGCGCCTGCGTGAAGGCAAGCTGTGGGAGGAAGCATGATCTGGCGTTGGTTTTGGCGGGAATGGCGTTCGCCGTCACTGCTGATCGTTTGGCTGGCGCTGACGCTGTCGATGGCCTGCGTGCTGGCGCTGGGCAGCATCAGCGATCGCATGGACAAGGGGCTGAGCCAGCAAAGCCGTGATTTTATCGCCGGTGACCGCGTGCTGCGCAGCGCGCGGCCAGTACCGGAAGGCTGGCTGCTGGATGCGCAACAAGAAGGGCTGAAAGTGAGCCGCCAGCTGTCGTTCACCACCATGACCTACGCCGGTGACCGGCCGCAGTTGGCGGACGTGAAGGCCACCGATCTGGCCTATCCGCTGTACGGCAAGCTGGAGACGCGCCCGGCCAACGTCAAGCTTGCTCCGGGGTCGGTGCTGGTGGCGCCGCGTTTGCTGGCGTTGCTGAATGTGAAAGTGGGGGACTCGCTGGACGTGGGCGACACCCGCCTGCGCATTGCCGGTGAAATCCTTCAGGAGCCGGATTCCGGCTTCAATCCGTTCCAGACTGCGCCGCGCATCATGATCAACCTGGCGGATGTGGATAAAACCGGGGCGGTGCAACCGGGGAGCCGCCTGAGTTACCGCTATATGTTCGCCGGTTCGCCGGAGGACATTCAGCGTTACGAAACGCGCCTGACGCCGCAGCTCCAGCCCGACCAGCGTTGGTTTGGGTTGCAGGAGTCCGGCAGCGCGCTGGGCAAATCGCTGCAACGATCGCAACAGTTCCTGCTGTTGTCGGCGCTGCTGACCCTGCTGCTGTCGATTGCCGCCGTTGCGGTGGCCATGAGCCACTATTGCCGCAGCCGTTATGATCTGATCGCGGTGCTGAAAACGCTGGGGGCCGGCCGCAGCGCCTTGCGCAAGTTGATTGTCGGCCAGTGGCTGGCGGTCATTTCGCTGGCGGCAGCGTGCGGCGGCATTATCGGCCTGGGGTTTGAAGCTGTGCTGATTCGGCTGCTGGCGCCGGTGCTGCCGGCGGAACTGCCGGCCGCCGGGGCCTGGCCGTGGCTGTGGGCGATCGGCGCGTTGCTGATGATTTCGCTGATGGTGGGGCTGCGGCCGTACCGGCAACTGTTGGCGACCCAACCGCTGCGGGTATTACGCCGCGACGTGGTGGCCAACGTTTGGCCGCTGCGCTATTTCCTGCCGGTAACGGCGGTGATTGTGGTGGCGCTGCTGACGGCATTGATGGGAGCCAGCACGCTGCTGTGGTCGATCCTCGCCGGTATTCTGGTGTTGGCGCTGTTGTTGGGGGCTATCGGCTGGGGCAGCCTGCTGTTGTTGCGCCGCATTACGCTGAAGAATCTGGCGCTGCGGCTGGCGGTCAATCGTCTGCTGCATCAGCCCTGGGTAACGGTCAGCCAACTGGCGGCGTTTTCGCTGTCGTTTATGTTGCTGGCGTTGTTGCTGGTACTGCGTGGCGATCTGCTCGACCGCTGGCAACAGCAACTGCCACCGGACAGCCCGAACTACTTCCTGCTGAACCTGACTGAAGCGCAGGTGCCACAGGTGAAAACCTTCCTGCAACAGCATCAGGTCAAGCCGGAAACTTATTACCCGATTGTACGCGTGCGCCTGACCGAGATTAATCAGCAGGTGGCGACCGAGCGGGTGCATGAGGACGATCCGGGCGGTGAGGCGGTTAACCGCGAGCTGAACCTGACCTGGCTGGCGGATCTGCCGGCGCACAATCCGCTACTGGCGGGCAGTTGGCCGCCGAAGGCCGGTGAGGTGTCGATGGATCAGGGCATTGCCGGACGGCTCAAGGTTAAGCTGGGCGACACGCTGACCTTCAGCGGCGATACCCAGTCGTTCAGCGCCAGGGTCACCAGCCTGCGGCAGGTGGACTGGGAAAGTCTGAAGCCGAACTTTTACTTCATCTTCCCGCCGGGTGCACTGGACGGTCAACCGCAGACCTGGCTTACCAGCTTCCGCTATGACGGGGACGGCCAGATGCTGACCCAGCTCAACCGGCAATTCCCGACGCTTAGCCTGCTGGACATCGGGTCAATCCTCAAACAGGTCGGCGGGGTGCTGCAACAGGTCAGCCGCGCGCTGGAGGTGATGGTGGTGCTGGTGGTGCTCTGCGGTGGCTTGTTGCTGATGGCGCAGGTGCAGGTGGGCATGCGGCAACGGCGCCAGGAACTGGTGGTGTACCGTACTCTGGGGGCCGGCAAGCGCTTGTTGCGCAGCACGCTGTGGTGCGAGTTTGCGTTGCTTGGGCTGGTGGCGGGCATAGCGGCGGCGGTGGGGGCGGAAGCGGCGCTATGGTTGCTGCAAAGCCAGGTATTCGACTTCCCGTGGGCGCCCACGCCGGTACTGTGGTGGGCGTTGCCGTTGTTCAGTGCGCTGCTGTTGTCGCTGTGCGGCGGCTGGCTGGGCGTGCGGCTGTTGCGCGGCCAGGCATTGTTCCGCAGTTACGACGGTTAAACCGCTGCAAAGTCGGCCCGGCCCCCTGTTATCGGGAGCCGGGTCGATACCTTTATTATTGAAAATCCAAAGATTTCCTTTCCAGGCTCTCTGTCTAAAAAGCGCCTTTTCCCGTCCACCTTGATCCTTCGTTACAGATGTCACTCAAGTGAAATCGATTACAAATAAATGGCTGCTATTCAAAGTTAATATTGAAGTCTGACAAGCGGTGTTTTTTAACTTGAGAGTTCTAGCAAACGACATAAAGTTATTTTTAAATATAATCAATGTCATATGTTTAATTTTTCACGTCGATACGTAGGAAGTCCAAAATGGAAATAATGTAATCGTTTCCACTAATGTGATCTCACTCACTTACCGCCTGCGGATTGCCTCCTATCATGACGGCTAACTGATTCAACGTTATCTATTGGAGGCTGTATGAGTGTTGCCGTCAAAATTGCGTCGGCTGAGAAAAGCCAGACGAATGCCGGTATGACTTTTTTCGTCTGTTTTCTGGCTGCGTTAGCCGGGCTGCTGTTTGGTCTGGATATCGGCGTGATTGCGGGCGCTTTGCCGTTTATTGCCGACTCTTTTCACATCACCAGTTCCCAGCAGGAGTGGGTGGTCAGCTCAATGATGTTCGGCGCGGCGGTCGGCGCCGTGGGCAGCGGTTGGATGAATTTCCGCATCGGGCGCAAATACAGCCTGATGATCGGCGCGATCCTGTTCGTGGCGGGGTCGTTGTGTTCCGCAGCGGCGCCCAATGTGGACATATTGATACTCTCGCGCATTCTGCTGGGGCTGGCTGTGGGCATCGCTTCCTATACCGCGCCGATTTACCTGTCTGAAATCGCGCCGGAGAAAATTCGCGGCAGCATGATCTCGATGTATCAATTGATGATCACCATCGGGATTTTGGCCGCTTACCTGTCTGATACCGCGTTCAGTTACACCGGCGCCTGGCGCTGGATGCTGGGGGTTATCACCATTCCAGCCGGCTTGCTGCTGGTTGGCGTGTTCTTCCTGCCGGACAGCCCGCGCTGGCTGGCCTCGCGCAATCGCCATGAACAGGCGCGTCAGGTGCTGGAAAAGCTGCGCGACAGCAGCGCCCAGGCGCAGCATGAACTGAACGAAATCCGTGAAAGCCTCAAGCTGAAGCAGAGTGGCTGGGCGCTGTTCAAGGATAATAAAAATTTCCGCCGCGCCGTTTTCCTCGGCATTCTGTTGCAGGTTATGCAGCAGTTTACCGGCATGAACGTCACCATGTATTACGCGCCGAAGATTTTCGGCCTGGCGGGTTTTGCCAGTACCGAACAGCAGATGTGGGGAACGGTGATCGTCGGGCTGGTTAACGTGCTGGCCACCTTTATCGCCATTGGGCTGGTGGATCGCTGGGGCCGCAAACCGACGCTGATCCTCGGTTTTATCGTCATGGCGGTGGGTATGGGCGCTCTGGGAACAATGATGAGCATCGGCATGAGTACGCCGGCGACGCAATATTTCGCCGTCATCATGTTGTTGATGTTTATTGTCGGTTTTGCCATGAGCGCCGGCCCGTTGATTTGGGTGCTGTGTTCGGAGATCCAACCGCTGAAGGGCCGTGATTTTGGCATCACCTGTTCCACCGCCACCAACTGGATCGCCAATATGATCGTCGGCGCGACTTTCCTGACTATGCTCAATTCGCTGGGCAGCGCCTATACCTTTTGGGTCTACGCGGCGCTCAACGTAGTGTTTATCTTTATTACGCTGGCGTTGATCCCAGAGACCAAAAATATCTCTCTGGAACATATCGAACGCAATCTGATGGCCGGCAAGCCATTACGCAACATAGGTACGCGCTAGTCGGCTGGCTGCGCGCATGAAACAGGCTTAGGCATCGGATGTTAGCGCCCGATGCTGATGAAAGGGGAGCATGATGGCGATTTTAGTGACCGGCGGCGCCGGATACATAGGTTCACATACGGTACTGGCGCTGTTGGAGCGCGGTGAAGAGGTGGTGGTGTTGGATAATTTGATCAACGCCTCCGAAGAGTCCTTACGCCGTGCAGAGCAACTGGCCGGTAAAGCGGCGGTGTTCTGCCAGGGGGATGTGCGGGACGCGGCCTGCCTGAGCCGGATCTTCGCCGAGCACAAGATCGCTTCGGTGATCCATTTCGCCGGCCTGAAAGCGGTGGGAGAATCCACCCGCAAACCGCTGGAATATTACCAGAACAACGTAGCGGGCACGCTGGTATTGCTGGAAGCCATGCGCGACGCCGGGGTTCATCAATTTATCTTCAGCTCTTCGGCGACGGTGTACGGCGAAGATGCGCCGGTGCCTTACCGGGAAGACATGCCGATCGGCGGCACGACCAGCCCTTACGGCACTTCCAAGTGGATGGTGGAGCAGATCCTGCAGGATTTCGCCAAGGCTGAACCGGCCTTTTCCATTGTCTCTCTGCGCTACTTCAACCCGGTGGGCGCCCATGAGTCTGGATTGATGGGGGAAGACCCCAGCGGGATCCCGAATAATCTGCTGCCTTATATTGCTCAGGTGGCCGTCGGCAAGCGGGATCACCTGAGTGTGTTCGGCGGGGACTATCCCACCAAAGATGGAACCGGCGTGCGCGATTACATTCACGTGATGGATCTGGCACAAGGCCACCTGGCGGCGATGGATCACCTAAAGCAGATCGCCGGTTTTAAAGCTTATAACCTGGGGTCCGGGGTCGGGCATTCGGTGCTGGAGATGGTGCATGCGTTTGAGAAAGCTGCCGGCGTTGCCGTGCCTTATCAGATTTTACCGCGCCGTGCCGGGGATTTGCCCGCTTTCTGGGCCGATGTCAGCCTGGCTAAACGTGAACTGGGCTGGGAAGTGCAGCGCGGGCTCGATGCAATGATGCGCGATACCTGGAACTGGCAAAGCAAAAATCCGCGGGGCTATGCCCGGTAGTTTTTCATTGGCAGTAAAAAAGGGTTCAGCTTGCTGAACCCTTTGATTTTTTTGCGGAGTAAACCTTAAGCCAGCTTCTGTTGCGCCCAGGCCAGGCCGCTCTGGTATTCGGCCGGCAGCAGCGGTGCCAGAGCCTGCAACGCCTGTTGCAGCACGGTGGTGCTAGGATCGTTCAGGTTGAGGTGGCCGACCTTGCGGCCTTCGCGCACCTCTTTCTCATACCAGTGCAAATGCACCAACGGCAGCGCCAACCACTGTTGATTCACGGCGGTGCCGATCAGATTGACCATCACCGACGGCGTGCTTACCACCGGTTTCGGCAGCGGCAGGGCGAGAATGGCGCGCAGGTGCAGTTCGAACTGGCTGATGGAGGCGCCGTTTTGCGTCCAGTGGCCGCTGTTGTGCACCCGTGGTGCCAGCTCGTTAATCAGCAGGCTGTCGCCAACGATAAAGCACTCCATCGCCATCACGCCGACGTAGTTCAGCTCGTCGAGGATCGCCGCCAGCATCTGTTCAGCCTGCTGTTGCAGAGCGGGGGCAGGCTGGGGCAGCGCTACGCTGGTGCGCAGAATGCCTTCTTCATGCAGGTTATGGGTCAGCGGATAGAACACCGACTTGCCGTTGTGCCCACGCGCGCCCACCAGCGAAACCTCGCCGGAGAAGTTAATCCCCTGCTCGACGATGCACTCGCCGTAGGCATCCGCCGGCAGTTCCGCTTCCTGGCCCGGGCGCAAGCGCCATTGACCGCGGCCGTCGTAACCGCCAACGCGACGTTTGACGATCGCCAGTTCACCGAGAGTGGCGAACACCTGCGGCCACTCGGCGGCATCGGCCAACAATTGCCACGGCGCGGTGGCCAGGCCGAGCTGATCGAGCAGCTGTTTTTGCGTCAGGCGGTCGGCCAGACGGGGGAAAATATCGCGATTGACGAAGCTGTTGTGGGTCGCCAGTTCACGCGTCAGCGCGGTTTCCGGCCAGCGTTCGATTTCGGCGGTGATCACGCTGTTTTGATAGGGCACCGCTTCCGGTTCGGCGTCGATGCCGACCGGGTAAACGGCGATGCCCAGCGGTTCACCGGCCTGGCGCAGCATGCGCCCCAGTTGGCCGTTGCCCAGTACGCAAACTGGCTTCATGCTTCCTCCCGCGGATCCGGGTTGTTCAGCACCTCTTCGGTCTGTGCCTGGCGCCAGTCGGCCAGACGTTGCGCCAGCGCGGTGTCGTGCAGCGCCAGAATTTGCGCCGCCAGCAGCGCGGCGTTGGCCGCACCGGCTTTGCCGATCGCCAGGGTGCCGACCGGAATGCCGCGCGGCATTTGCACGATAGAATACAGGCTGTCTACACCGCTCAGCGCGGCGCTTTGTACCGGAACACCCAGCACCGGAACCAGCGTTTTCGCCGCCAGCATGCCCGGCAGGTGCGCAGCACCGCCCGCACCGGCAATGATCACGTCAAAGCCGTTGGCGCCGGCCTGTTCGGCGAAACTGAACAGCTTGTCTGGCGTGCGATGAGCGGAAACGACTTCGACATGGAACGGGACATCGAGTTGGGTCAGGATTTCGGCCGCGAACTGCATGGTGGCCCAGTCACTTTTCGATCCCATTACAATTGCGATTTTAACCCCAGCGTTGGTGGCTGAAGCGGCGTTGGCTCCCATGGGTGTAAGGCTCCTGTAAGTGTACAAACGACGGCCGGTTGCCTGCGGCGGGAGGCCGAATGAGGGCGCAGATCATACCATGAGCGCACGGCGAGGAAAACGGTTGCGTCGCCGGTTTTCACCGTCGAAAACGCGAATTTTTTCACTCGCGTGGCAACTCAGGGGGTTAGAAAGGGAATTGGATCAGTTCGACGGCGTCGGCGCTGACTTTGATCATCGAACCTTCAGCGTGCCAGGCGCCCAGCACCACGCGGTGAGCCTTGCCGTTGCTCAATTCCAGCTCATGCACCGCCGGGCGGTGGGTGTGACCGTGGATCATCCAATGCACGTTATGGCTCAGCATCGCCTGCTCAACCGCCTGCGGGTTGACGTCCATAATGGCTTGAGATTTGCCCTGATTGCTCTGCCGGCTGCGAGCGCGCATCTTGGCGGCGATCTTCAGGCGCCAGCGCAGGGGCATGGCCAAAAACAGCTTCTGGATTAACGGATTGTGCACCTTGCGGCGGAACTGCTGGTAAGCCTGATCGTCGGTACACAGCGTGTCGCCGTGCAGGATCAGGATTTTGCGGCCGTACAGCTCCAGCACTTTTTCTTCCGGCAGCAGATGCATGCCGCTGGCGCGGGCAAAGCGCTTGCCGAGCAGGAAATCGCGGTTGCCGTGGATAAAGTAGCAAGGCACGCCGGCTTGTTGCAGCGTCTTCAGCTCGGCGGCAATCTCCGCGTGCAAGGGTTCGGGATCGTCATCGCCGATCCAGGCTTCGAACAGATCGCCAAGAATGTACAGGGCTTCGGCGTGAATCGCATCGTGCCGCAAAAAACGCAGAAAACCGGCAGTGATTGCCGGTTCCTGTGCGCATAAGTGCAGATCCGCGATGAACAGCGTGTTCATGCAGCCGCGATTACTCGCCGACGGTAACGCTGGTGACGATCACGTCTTCTACCGGAACGTCCTGGTGCATGCCGCTGCGGCCAGTTTTCACGGCTTTGATCTTGTTGACCACGTCCATGCCTTCAACCACTTCGGCAAATACGCAGTAACCCCAACCTTGCGCGTTCTCGGCGCGGAAGTTCAGGAAGTCGTTGTCAGCCACGTTGATGAAGAACTGAGCGGTAGCGGAGTGCGGATCGTTGGTACGCGCCATCGCCAGGGTGCCCACGGTGTTTTTCAGACCGTTGTTGGCTTCGTTCTTGATGGTCGCTTTGGTGTCTTTCTGGTTCATGCCAGGCTCAAAACCGCCGCCCTGAATCATGAAACCGTTGATAACACGGTGGAAGATAGTGTTGTCGTAGAAACCTGCACGGCAGTAGCTCAGGAAGTTTTCAACGGTAACCGGCGCTTTGTCAGCAAAGGTGTTGATAACGATGTCGCCGTGATTAGTGTGGAAAGTAACCATAGTTTTAGTCCTAACAAGATGAAGTGAGACGTCACGTAGAGCGAGTGAACATTCAGACCGACCTTATAACATATCTCTATTAACGAGTCAGCAGCGGCTAAACCGCGCAGGCTCTGTGGTAAATTGGGTGTTGTTATATTATAACAATTACGGCGGCATTAATTTATACCCTGCGGCTTGCAAGATGACGGATATATCACCGATTTGCGCAACCCGGCGCAGCAAAGCGCGGGCTTAACCTTGCATTAGATCAGGCTTCGGGTTTCAATACGTTGCTGGATGAACAGCCTAATTATCATTTTTGTTATCACGCACACCACGGAATGTCCCGATGCTAAAGATTTTTAATACCCTGAGTCGTCAAAAAGAGGAATTCAAACCCATTCATGCCGGTAAAGTGGGCATGTACGTGTGCGGGGTAACCATCTATGACCTGTGTCATATCGGCCACGGGCGTACCTTTGTCGCTTTCGACGTGGTAGCGCGTTACCTGCGTTATCTCGGCTATTCGCTGAACTATGTGCGCAATGTGACCGACGTTGACGACAAAATTATCCGCCGCGCGACAGAAAACGGCGAAAGCTGCGATCAACTGACCGCACGCATGCTGGCGGAGATGCACGCGGACTTCGATTCGCTGCTGATCGAACGCCCGGATCAAGAGCCGCGCGCCACCCAGCATATCGCCGAGATCATCGAGATCACCCAACGCCTGATCGATCGCGATCACGCCTATGTAGCCAGCAATGGCGACGTGATGTTCTCGATTGATAGCGATCCGCAATACGGCCTGCTGTCACGCCAGGATCTGGATCAGTTGCAGGCCGGCGCGCGCGTCGAGATTGACGACGTGAAGCGCAATCCGATGGACTTCGTGCTGTGGAAGATGTCCAAACCGGGCGAACCGAGCTGGCAATCACCGTGGGGCGCGGGCCGCCCAGGCTGGCACATTGAATGTTCCGCCATGAACTGCAAGCAGCTCGGCACCCATTTCGACATCCACGGCGGCGGTTCGGATCTGATGTTCCCGCATCACGAGAACGAGATTGCCCAGTCCAGCTGCGCCCACGACGGCCCGTACGTCAACTACTGGATGCACTCCGGCATGGTGATGATCGACCGCGAGAAGATGTCAAAATCGCTGGATAACTTCTTCACTATCCGCGACGTGCTCGGCCATTACGATGCCGAGTCGGTGCGTTACTTCCTGATGTCCGGCCACTATCGCAGCCAGCTGAACTACAGCGAAGAGAACCTCAAGCAGGCGCGCACCGCGCTGGAGCGTTTGTATACCGCACTGCGCGGCACCGACGCCAACGCGCAACCGGCCGGCGGCGAAGCCTTCGAAGCCCGCTTCCGCGAAGCGATGGACGACGATTTCAACACCCCGGAAGCCTACTCGGCGCTGTTCGATCTGGCGCGTGACGTTAACCGCCTGAAAGGTGAAGACATGGCGGCGGCCAACGGGTTGGCGGCGGAACTGCGCAAGCTGGCGAAGGTGCTGGGCCTGCTGCAACAGGAACCGGAACAGTTCCTGCAAAGCGGCGCACAGGCTGACGACGGTGAAGTGGCGGAGATCGAGGCGTTAATCAAACAGCGTAACGACGCGCGCAAAGCCAAAGACTGGGCGCTGGCGGATACCGCTCGCGATCGGTTGAACGAGATGAATATCGTGCTGGAAGACGGCCCGCAGGGGACCACCTGGCGCCGTAAGTAACAGGCGCAGCCGCAAACAAAAAAGGCGCTGATTATCAGCGCCTTTTTCTATGGAGCGGGGCTTACGGCTTAACTACAACCTGGCCGCCGTTAAACTCCACCACCTGATCGGCGACGATTTTGCAGCGTTTGCGCGTTTCGACTTTGCCGTTCACTTTCACCAACCCTTCGGCGATGACTTCTTTGGCGGCACCGCCGCTTTCACACCAGCCCTGGAACTTGAGCAGGTCGCACAGTTCGACGTGCGGGTGACTATCCAGATTAAAAGTTTCCATACTGCCTTACTTATTTAGGTTGAACGTCGTGATATTCCTCGCAGGCCTGCAAGGTATTTTGGATCAGTGTAGCAACGGTCATCGGGCCAACGCCACCCGGAACCGGGGTAATGTAGGCTGCACGCTCACTGGCGGCATCGAAATCCACGTCACCGACCACTTTACCACTTTCCAGACGGTTAATGCCGACATCGACCACGATCGCGCCCGGTTTGATCCAATCGCCCGGAATAAAGCCCGGTTTACCGACCGCCACCACCAGCAGATCCGCGTTTTCGATATGATGACGCAGGTTCTTGGTGAAACGGTGGGTCACGGTGGTGGTGCAACCGGCCAGCAGCAGCTCCATGCTCATCGGGCGGCCAACGATGTTGGATGCGCCAACCACCACGGCATTCAGGCCGTAAGTGTCGATGTTATAACGCTCGAGCAGGGTGACGATACCGCGCGGGGTGCAGGGGCGCAGCTTCGGCGCGCGCTGGCACAGGCGACCGACGTTGTACGGGTGGAAACCGTCGACGTCTTTATCCGGATGGATACGTTCCAGCACTTTGACGTTATCGATGCCGGCCGGCAGCGGCAACTGCACCAGAATGCCGTCGATTTCGCCGTCGGCGTTCAGCTTGTCGATCAGTGCCAGCAGCTCGGCCTCACTGGTGGTGGCAGGCAGATCGTAAGAGCGGGAAAGGAAGCCCACTTCATCACAGGCGCGGCGCTTGCTGGCGACGTAAATCTGTGACGCCGGGTTCACGCCAACCAGCACGACCGCCAGGCCCGGGGCGCGTTTTCCGGCCGCCAGACGTTGTTTAACTTGCTCAGCCACTTCGTTTCTAACCTGCTGCGCAATCGTTTTACCATCAATAATCTTTGCTGCCATCAGTGAGGAAATCCATCAATTAAGAAAAGCGGGGGATGGCGCTATTTTGTCAGAAGCTGAGCGCGCTGTCAGGCGTTGAATCGCGATCGTCGGCGTTTGCCGGTGGGGATTTACGTTTTTTTTATGCCAACGGAATGATCCTCTACGCCTTTTTTACCGGCTGCTGCGTAAGCTGGCATTATTCATACTGCGGTACGGGAGTAAATATCATGATGGTCATCGCCCGGTTGCACTCATTGCACCACCCGATTGATAGCCAACCGAAACACGTCGGTGAAACGGTGTTCGACTCTTCTTTGCACCCGGCGGATGTGGCGCAACTGATTGCGTTGCACCAACTCGCCGTACACAAGGCTCAGCCTTCATGGAGAGCGCGGCTGCACGCGTTGTACCGGAGGATGCGAGCATGAGAAAACTCGTGTGCATAGGTTTTATGCTGCTGGCGTGGATGCCCTTGGGCCACGCCTCGTTAAATGCTGCACCGGTCAGCGCAGCGCTCAGCCAACAGCTAACGGCGGCCTGCAACCTGCTGACGGCGCAACACGCCGACTGGGGGAATATCAACGCGGTGGTGCGTTCGGCCCGCGTTTGCCTGCAACGCCCGGCAGGGCAGGAGCAATCCGAACGCCTTCCCGCCACAGCCGATCGTGGCCTGGCCCAGCGCAGCAGCAGCCTGCTGCCGGATCTCACCCAAGATAAATGAAGGCGTTGGCCCAATGGGCGGCACGGGTGATGGGCGAAAAATCGCCATAAAGCACGGCTGCCGCCGTAACGTCATGAAAAGGCATTGACTCAGTGACCTCTGACCGTATAATCCCAACCCGCAACCCCCGGTTGCCGCATCCCAATGCGCCCTTAGCTCAGTTGGATAGAGCAACGGCCTTCTAAGCCGTAGGTCACAGGTTCGAGCCCTGTAGGGCGTACCATTAAGATTCAACGACTTACAGCTATTCCCCAACTGCGATATTTTCCAAAAGTGCCAGATTAGTGACATTGCCCGCCAAGACTATGTCAATTTTTCTCGCCTGTTCGGTTAAATGGGAAGGGGAGAGGTGAGCATATCGTTGAACCATCTCTATGCTTTCCCTGCCCCCCATTTCCTGTAACGCTGAAAGTGGTACTCCTGCTTGAATCAACCAGCTTGCCTTGGTGTGGCGAAGGTCATGAAATCGAAAGTTGGTTATACCCGCCCACCGCTTGCCTGTATTCCATGCCGAGTTATCGTCAACGCGCATTTTCCTGACGGTTGGCGTCATGTCACCGCCAGGACGTTTGCGTTCCGTCATATGCACAAACACATACATGCTGGCGCTTTCAAACCTCACTGCAAATCTGTGCTGGACAGGTGGCGACGCTAAACCAACGGCGTGAAAAAGTAATGCGGAACAATTAAGCATGATGTGTGTCTAATTCGCAGTTTTCATAAATGAGGTAGCTATATGAAAGGACTCATATTTTCTTGTCTGATTTTACCCATGCCAGCGCTGGCAGGAATATCGCCTTCTTTTCAAACGTCCCCCATTGGGCTAAGTGAACCCACAGAAACCGTGGTCTTGGTTCCCAGGGAAAGCAAAGAGCCGTTCTCAGGCTCGGGCTCTAATGAGGGGTATTACTGTTATTACGATGGTAAGGCATTTTCCCTGGGTTCAATTTTAAAAGACAAGACCTGCAAACTTGTTGCTATTAAGACGGATAAGCCGCTTCTAAAAATGGCTATCCCTCAATGGACCGGTGATGATGAGGCCCAGAGTAATAAGTAACAGGACGTGGCGAGGCAACCCCGCGAGGTGTGGCTGAGACAGTGAAGAAGATTTGTTGCCGATTAATGGTGTTGTCGTAAAAACGAGCACTTCATTGGCATTGAAATCGAGTAAAACATGAAAAGAATAATGTTGTTCGTATCGGCCGTGATTTTATCTGAGTGCAGACTTAGCGGGATCGATAAACAACCTGGAAAATAGGATCATAGCAAGGAAAACGTTGATGCTCAGTACGGAGAAGCCAGCTATACACATGGATGATTTGCCAAAGTTATGATCTACCCCAGAATTAGATAACAAACTCAGTTAATACTGGCTTTTTTCTACCCCAACCCCCTATAAACACAGCAGTTCGATCATGGCCCGCGTTGCCGGCGATTGGCGGCGATGCGGTGCGTATACCACCGAAAAAGGCCGTGAACGGCCGCGCAAATGCGGCAGTATTTCTACCAACCGGCCGTTTTCCATTCGGTCATGAACGATAAATTCATAGCTCTGGCAAATACCGATACCCTGTTCGGCCAGGGACACCACGCCCAATACGTCGTCGGAAATTTCGATGGATGAGCTGGGCAGCCAGTCAACATCACGCTCACCGTCGCGAAATACCCACGGCGCGAGCCGGCCGGTGCGCGGCATGACGAACGGCAGGCACATATGCCGCTCCAATTCTTCCAATGTCTTGGGTGTACCGGCGCGATTGAGGTAGCCGGGTGAGGCGACCAAAAGCAACGCCGCATCCTCGAGCTTTCGCGCGACCAGGCCGCTGTCGGGCAAGTCGCCAAGGCGGATGACGAGATCAAAACCCTCCGCGACCAAATCGACATTGCGATTGGTGATATTCAACTCCACCCGGACTTGCGGGTACTGCTGGGCAAAGCGCGCCAGCAGCGGCGGTAGACGGTAGTGTCCATAAGTGGTGGGCACGCTTATCCGCACGCGGCCGGTCAGTTCGCCTTCCAGCCCCTGGATCTCGCGCCCGGCGTCGTCAAGCTGCTGAAATGCCGATCGCGCCTGCTCCAGGTAGAGCCGCCCGGCTTCGGTCAGGCCCAGATGGCGGGTGGTTCGATGCAGCAATTGTCGCCCCAGGCGCGTTTCAAGGCGGGAAACAGCCCGGCTCAGCACGGAAGCCGTGGTAGAAAGCGCCACGGCACCCGCAGTAAAAGAACCTTTCTCGATCACCGCAATGAAAGCCTCTACATCCCCAAGGTAGTCAAATTTACGGCTCATCTTATCCCCCAAAGAACAAATCTTTGTCTATCAAGCCAATTTATCACCCTGAGAGTTGTGAATACAATTTCCCTGTTCCTTATCAAAGGGGGATTGCCATCGGCCTGCTGCAGCCTCGCCAAAACGCCTGAACTCCCATTCACCGCTTTTCCTTACATTCAACGGAGCACGTTTATGCCCAAACATTTCTTTCGTCTTTCCGCCATGGCCATAGTGGCTCTGCTGTCTTTCGAGAACGCGGCGATAGCGGCGGATTCACCACCCCTCGAACGCTGGCGCAGCTATACCGGCGTGAGCTGGGAATCGCCCAAAGGTGGCAAAGATCCGGCTGCTTTTTCCGGCTCGGTCAACGCGCCTATCGCCGGTATTCATTTCGATAAGCAAGGCACCGCGTTCGTGAGTACGCCGCGCCTGGTGTCCGCCGCTGCACCTGCCACATTGAGCATTCTGGACACCCGCACCACGTCCGGGCCTGCGCGCTTGGTGGCATTCCCGTCCCGCGAGGGCAACGCCGTGAATGCCGCGCCGGAACAAAACCTGCGTAATGTGCTGGGCTTTTATGTCGATCGCGAGAACGGCTGGTTGTGGGCACTGGACATGGGCTTCGTCGCCGGCGAAGCCGAGGCTCCGGCCGGCTCGCAGAAGGTACTGGTGCTGGATCTGACGTCCGGCCGAACGATCAAGCGCATCGGCCTGGATGGCGTGGCCGACCGCAAGGGCAGTTTCCTGAATGATATTGTCGTCGATGAGCGCCGTCGCGTCGCCTATATCTCCGACAGCGGTTCGCGCAGCGCACCGAACAATAAGGTCGGGTTGATCGTGGTGGATTTCGCCACCGGCAATGCCCGCCGGGTACTCGACCGGCACGCGAGCCTGCAGGTTGAGGCGGGCGTGAAGGTCATTGCGCATGGCGCAGACGTTTGGCCGGGTAACCCGTTACTGATTGGCATTAACGGCATCGCCTTGTCGCCGGACGGCCGCACGCTGTATTGGACAGTAACGACAGGCACGCACGCTCATGCGGTGCCGACCGAGATTTTGCGCAACACTGCGGCCACAGATGAACAGATTGCCGCAAAAATCCAGGATCTTGGCTCCGTAGGCGGTAATACCGATGGCATCGTGACCGACGCCGTCGGCAACCTTTACATTACCGACGTCACCCGCAATGGCATCGTGAAGTTTGATCCCAAGAGCGGGGCGATGTCGCTGCTCGCCGCTGACGAGGGCGTACGCTGGCCAGACACGCCTGCTATCCAGCCAGGAGGCGATCTCATCTTTACCTCGAGCAGTTTGAATGACCACTTTGCGGGAACCGTTAAACGGGGTGAAGAGCGTTACGAGCTGTGGTGCTTGCCATTGAGCGGGCGCGTGGCGAAAGCTGGCTGATTGAGCATGAGATGGGAGTGGGGGCCCCTTGCGGGGCCCCTTCAGGTTAAAGCCTTGATTCAGCCTCGGCGGCGGAGTGTTCCGTGCGGAACATCTTGGCGCGAACGGTTTTGCGATAATCACCGGGTGAAACGCTGGAGATGCGTTTGAACTGGCGGTTAAAGTGCGCAATATCCTGGTAACCCACCAGACCGGCAATTTCTTGAATACTCAAATTGGTCGTTTGTAACATATTGATTGCGGACTCAATCCGAGCCTTCAATAGATATTGCAAGGGTGAAATATCGGTCGCATTTTTAAAGCGGCGGTTAAAGTTGCGCAAACTCATGCCTACCATATCGGCGAGTTTCTGCATCGGTAAATCTGTCATGCAATTATCTTTTATCCAGGTTTGGATCTGGATTATATCCTCATCAGGATGAGGCTTATTTTCTTCTCTGTAACACTGGCGTTCAAAGTGGCTACGGATCTCGTGGAAGAAGGTACGTTGCGTATGGTTTGCCACTTTTTTCCCGTAGATGGTCTCAATAAAATGAATAGTGAGATCGGAAAGGGCCTTAACGCTGGCAGCGCAGAAAATATTCTCGGACTGGGTGATGAAGTATTTTGTTTTTAAATTCACCTCGGGATAATCATGTGCAAACTGTTCGAAATAGTGCCAGTGGGTGGTTGCCGGTTGAGCATCCAGTAATCGGGCTTCAGCCAAAAAGCAGCACCCCGTCCCGACGGCGGCTATCCGCGTACCTTTTGCCGCCTGCATTGTCAGCCACCGGGTGATGGCCGTGTTCTGTCTTACTATAGGGCGCGGATTGCGCCAGATGGCGGGCAGATAGATGATGTCGTAATCGGCATCGTCTTCCAGTACGTCATCGGCAATCAGGCTAAAACCGCTGTGTGTAGGTATGGGATTTTTATTAATACTGATCGTACTAATATTGAGGATATTTTCGGGTCTGCATAAGGTAAGTGTGTATTTATCTTGATTTTTCTGATTGTTTCTTTGTTCTGCGAAATAACTGCTTGCTGCTGATTTCCACATTTCTATCGGTAGGCTGAGGCCTGAACTCAGCATGTGTTCGCACAATACAAATCCTATCTTTGTATTTCTCATTTTCCGGTAAATACCTGATTTATTATTTGGTTATTGCTTTTCACACCTGTCTTGGCCAAAAAAGTCTGCATTTTGGCCGGATTTTCATAATAGCTTTTGCCCACGCTTTGTAAACTGATATCTGTAAATTATCTAAAGTAAGTGAAGGCATAACGATGCCGCAGAAAGGCTAGGATACTCTATGGTCAAGTTACCTGTCATAACCGCCTTCGGTGGCTACGGGCCCGCAGGTCGGAGCTCTTCGCACCACGCATTTCGTCGCATGGTCATAGACTCTTTGCCGGAAGAACAGCAGCAAGAAACGCTATTATCATTAGCAGTACTGATGGGATTGCTTAAATATCAGGATGACGGCTACCTTAACGCGGAAGGGAATATACGCTCAGCCGCACAGGCAGCGGCTGAAATAAAAGAAGCCGTGTTGCAAGGCACACTGATCAGGAAGATCGCCAAAGAGTATTTTGACGTTGATGCCGTGGCCAGCCATGCCAAATTGAATATGGCGGCGGGTGCCGAACCTTTGAGTTTTGATCTACCCAGCCGGCAGGTGCCCCAGCCTCTGCCGCAAGGGTGGCGGGCTGAGCCGCTTCCGGACGATCGGGTGCGCATTACCGTTCGCGGTGAGATGGACTGCAAAATCGACGTCACGCTGCGCACTGAAGCGCAGGCCGCCGGGCAATTGCCGCAGGGGTTCAGGCCGGGTGACCACTACAGTTCGCAGTTTCATCCCCGAGCGTTGCAGATGGCGATCGTCGCGGCTTCAGATGCCATTAATGCTCTGGGGATCCCGTGGCGTGAAATCCGGGCGCTGATTGCGCCAGACCAGCTAGGGGTGTATTCCGGCAATATTCTGGGGCAGCTCGACGACCAGGGGTTTGGCGGTATGCTGCAATCGCGGCTGAAGGGCCACCGCGTCAGCGCCAAACAGTGCCCGTTGGGCCTGAACAGCATGTGCGCCGATTTTTTGAATGCCTATGTACTGGGCAGTGTGGGGCACACCAGCGCTACCTTGGGCGCCTGCGCCACCTTTCTCTATAACCTGAATGCCGCAGTAGAAGATATCAAGGCGGGCAGGATCCGCGTGGCCATCGTAGGCAGCGCGGAGGCGCCTATCACCTCGGAAGTGATCGAGGGTTTTGATGCGATGGGGGCGCTGGCGACGGAGAGCAAGCTCAAACGTATCGATGAAACCGAAACGGCAGACTGGCGCAACAGCAGCCGCCCGTTCGGCAACAGCTGCGGTTTTGTGATTGCCGAGTCCAGCCAATATATTGTGCTGATGGATGATGAGCTGGCGTTGCAGTTGGGGGCGGAGATTCACGGTTCGGTGAGCGATGTTTTCATTAACGCCGACGGTTATAAACGCTCTATCGCCTCGCCGGGGCCGGGCAATTACATCACCATGGCGAAGGCCGTAGCCTCTGCCGTCACGATGGCCGGGTTGGCATGCGTTCAGAAAGGCTCTTTTATTCAGGCGCACGGTTCCAGCACGCCAAAAAACTGCGTGTCCGAAGCCGAGATCTTTGACCGGGTCGCCGAAGCCTTTTCCATTAACGCATGGCCCGTCACGGCGGTGAAATCTTATCTGGGGCACTCATTGGGGCCGGCGAGCGGCGATCAGTTGATTAGCTGCCTGGGCACCTTTAAGTACGGTATCTTGCCGGGAATAAAGAGCGTGGATCAGATATCGCCGCAGGTGAATGATGCTCGCTTGCTGATCCCAACCCAGGATCGGCCTTTGTCTGCCGACCAGGCGCAGATCGCTTTTATCAACTCGAAAGGGTTTGGCGGAAATAATGCTACCGGCGTGGTCTACTCACCGCAACTGACGGCGCAGTGGTTGCGCAAGCGGCATGGTGAACAGGTCTTTGCCGACTACCGGCAGCGCAGGCGGCAGGTAGAACAACAGGTGGCGGCTTATGATGCGGCGGCATCGCGCGGTGAATTGAACGTTATCTATCTTTTTGGGCAGCATGGCATGAATGAGGATGAGGTTAAGATCGACATGAACGGCATCACGATGCCGGGATTTGAACAACCGATTCATTATTCCAAAGTTAAACAATTTACAGATTTTTAATTATACGGATTTATAACTTTGTAGCGTTGAAGTTATTCAGAAAACTATTTTTTATTTATAAGGGTGCTTGCGATTCCGCAAGCACCTTATCTGTGTGGCGATAATAATCGGGAGAAGTAAAGTGGTTAATCTCAGTGAGATGCTGATTGCCTTTGGTTGGGGCGGTATTGTTGTGGGTATTATGATGGGCGGCTTAATGGGGATGTATGCTTTTAAGGGGCCTTTTCGGGCGCCTAAAGGGCATGAGAATTACACCGATTTAAACCGCAGGATGTTGAGATTGGCGCATATCGCTTTTATTATGCTGCCATTAATATCAATGCTTTATGGCATGAGCATTGACACCTTACAGGTTCCGTACGTTTACAAGTATTATGCGGCGATATGCATGGTCATTCTTTCCGTGGGTATTCCTGTATTGCTGATTGCCGCCTGTTTTTACTTACCCTTCAAATATATTCAGGTTATTCCTTTTAGCTGTGGGATGTTTGCCTTGGTTGTTATGGCCGTAGGCAAAGTATCCGCCTTGTAATCTTCTATCAACCGTAGTTTTTATATTGAGATCCTAATAATGGAAACGTTACTGAGTGCACGCCAACTCGGCAGAGATGCTATTGCTGCAACGGTAGAAAAGAATAACTATCAACGTAATCATAAATTTGCAAAGAGATTAATTGATCGCGTTGAATCTCATCCGTTGATGAGAAACCCTATCTTGTCAAAAATGAATAGCGGTGAATTTGACCTCAATCAGATGAAAGTCTTCCATCTGGAGTTTTATCATGCTTTCGCCCAGGTCTTTACCGATGCGGTGATCGAAGCGCTGAGCTCGGCAAAACAGTTGGAAGGCCGCCTGGGCGCCCGGGCAAAAATGGCCGCGCGTTTCCTGCTGCAGATCAACCTGCTGGACGAATTGGGTTTCCACCCGGGGACCGGCAGTGACGGCAGCTATAACGGCCAGCCTGCATTGGCGCACTATGTGCAATTCTTCAATACCATTGAACAGCTGGGTATGAGTGAGGACGAGGTGAAAGCCTGGTTGCCGATGTCCAGCTCCGTGGCTTGCCGCGCAACCTTTGAAAACGCCTACGGCGATTACCCGCAGCTGGTAGCGCTGCTGGCCGTTGCGGAAACGGTGTTCCATGATTTTGCGACGCCTTGGGCGAAGAGCGTGGACGTGGCGACCGACATCGACGTCTCCCGCGGTTATCACAGCATTCACGTAGAAACGGAAACCGGCGAGTCGATTGAAGACGGCCACTCTGAAGATGCCTGGATTTTATTCTGCCAGGCGATAACGGAAGATCGTTTCGAGGAAATGGTACAACGTGTGGATCTGTGGCTGAAGGTATGGAATGACTTCTGCAACGATCTGCTTGCCGGCCGCGCCGCAAAATAATTTCAGGCTAATTTAACTTTTCATATTTTATATTGAGAATAAAGAGCTAATCATTATGCCGTCTCATCAGTTGTTTAACAGGGGATTTAATTCCTTCAACCAACTATTGCCCGAACTTGCTGTTCAACATACCGACAAGACGGCATTTGAATTTTTGCGAAGTGCCAAAGAAATAAAGAATCAAAGTTACAGACAGTTGCATCAGCGCGCCGCATCTCTGGCCAGTGCACTTCAGCAATACGGTCATCGGGGCGACAGGGTTATTTTACTTTACCCCGACGGCGAAGATTTTATTGGCGCTTTTTTCGGGTGCCTTTATGCCGGCATGATTGCCGTGCCTGTCCCTATGCCGGCCAAGGCCTCAGGCAGCGCGTGGGAGCGCTTTATTGGGGTTTTACGCAATGCGCAAACGGAATTTATCGTTACCACAGGGAAAGGCGCTGAAACCTTAATATCGCTCGGTTTACCGCTAGCGCCGCTAATTTTTACCTTTGATCAACTGCCCGCAGTGGCATTGCCGGCGGGGTATCGCCTTCAGCATCTCGATAGCCATTTTTCAGGGGCGTTTAATCCTGCACCGGTGAGCGACGACGATGTGGCTTTTTTGCAATACACCTCGGGTTCAACCGGTACGCCAAAAGGGGTCATGGTCACTCATGGCAACCTGTGGGCCAACTCTCAAGCCATCCATCGTTATTTCGGTCACCACAATGAAAGCCGCGGCATGATATGGCTGCCGCATTTCCATGATATGGGGCTTATCGGCGGCTTGCTTCAGCCGGTATTCGGGGCATTCCCCTGCCGGGTGATGTCGCCGATGATGCTGATGAAAAACCCGCTTAACTGGTTAAAGCAGGTGTCAGAGTTCCGTGCGACGACGTCGGGTGGCCCTAATTTCGCCTACGACCTCTGCGTGCGCAAAATCAGCCCGCAGCAGGCCGAAGGACTGGATCTCTCCAGTTGGGATGTGGCGTTTTGCGGTGCGGAGCCTATCCGCCCAGCCACGTTGCGCCAGTTCAGTGAACACTTTGCCCCGGCCGGTTTCCGGGGGCAGGCGTTTTTACCCTGCTATGGCATGGCGGAAACCACGCTGATCGTTACCGGCAGGGAGAAAGGCCAGGGGATGGCGGTCGCCGAAGAAAAATCGGGGGATGTCGTCAACTGTGGCGAGGCGCTGCCCGGCACCGATGTCCGCATTGTCGATCCCGAGACGCTACAACCGCTTGCGGCCGGGCAAACCGGCGAGATTTGGTTACGTGGGCCCAGCATTGCGGCCGGTTATTGGAATAACGCGGCGGCGACGGAGACCACCTTCCAGGCGCGCATCGAGCCTGATCCGGCGCATTGGTTACGCAGCGGCGATTTGGGGTTCCTGCAAGCGGGGGCGCTGTACGTCACCGGACGTGTGAAAGAACTTCTGATCGTCAATGGGCAAAACCATTACCCGACGGATATCGAGGAAACGATCAGGGGAGCAGATATTTTGCTGGCAGACGCAACCGTTTGCGTCTTCGCCGCCGAGATTGCCCAAACTGAACAGGCGGTGGCCTTGCTGGAGATCCCGGAACGTCTCAAAGAGACCCTGGATACCGCGGTGTTGAACCGGCGTTTGAATGCCGCGGTGGCCGAGCGGCACGGCATAACCCTGGGGGAATGGGTATGGGTCGGCCGCCGGGCCATTCCACGCACCACCAGTGGCAAATTGCAACGTACCCGCGCCAGAGAAATGTACCGGCAAAATGAACTGGCGGTGCAATGGCGTAGCCGGGCCGAGCAACCGCAAACCGCCCAGGTTGCCGATGTTGCCTCATACAGCGTGCCTGCCTTGGCCGCGCTTATCGCCGGTATCATCGGCACTGCGGTCAACGGCGCTGTCGGTGAAGAACAGTGGGATGAGGCTTTTACCGCCTTTGGCCTGAACTCGTTACAGGCGGTTGGCGTGATCGGCGAGTTAGAGCAACATTTGGGGCGTGAGCTGTCGCCGGCGCTGATTTACGATTATCCGACGATCAATAAGCTGGCTGCGGGTCTGTTGCAACCCGTTGCGCGACCAGAAGCCGCCAGGACGGCCGTGGCCAGCCAGGATATCGCCGTGATTGGCATCGGGGTTGAACTGCCAGGCCACAGTGGCGTGCAGGCACTGTGGGCGATGTTGCAGCAGGGGCAAAGCACCACGGGTGAAATACCCGCTCACCGTTGGGCCGGCTCTGCACTCGGCGGTTTTAACCGCAAGGGCAGTTTCTTTGACCGCGTGAGCGATTTTGACGCCGGTTACTTTGGCATTTCGCCGCGCGAGGCGGAGTATATCGATCCGCAACATCGCCTGCTGTTGGAAACCGTGCAACAGGCACTGACCGATGCGGGGTTACAGGCTTCTGCGCTGCGGGGCAGCGACACCGCGGTGTTTATCGGCATCAGCGCCAGTGATTATGCCTTGGTCTCGGGCGACCGGGTTTCCGCGTATAGCGGGCTGGGCAATGCACACAGCATTGCCGCCAACCGCATATCTTATCTTTATGATTTTAAAGGGCCCAGCGTCGCCATTGATACGGCCTGCTCCTCTTCGCTGGTGGCCATCGACGGGGCCATGCAAAGCCTGCGTTCGGGGCGCAGTTCGCTGGCTATTGCCGGCGGCGTGAATCTGGCGCTGACGCCGCATTTGCAAAAGGTCTTCACCGAGGCGCAGATGCTGGCGCCGGACGGCCAGTGCAAAACCTTTGACGCGCGCGCCGATGGTTATGTGCGTGGCGAGGGGTGCGGCATCGTGGTGTTGAAACCCCTGGCGCAGGCATTGGCCGATGGCGACCGGGTTTATGCCACCTTGGTTGCCAGCGCTATCAATCAGGATGGCCGCAGCAACGGCATCACGGCGCCTAACGGGCCATCGCAGCAAGCGGTGATCGCGCGGGCGCTGGCCGAGGCGGGCATCGACAGCAATCACATCGACTATGTGGAAGCGCATGGCACCGGGACGGCTCTGGGTGACCTGATTGAGTATCAGGCGCTGGAAGCGGTGTTTGCCGAGCGGAGTCAATCGGCACCGGTTCAGGTGGGATCCGTCAAGACCAATATTGGCCATCTCGAAGCCGCCGCCGGCGTGCTTGGGGTGGTGAAGACCGCGTTGATGTTGCATATCCAACAGCGCGTGCCTCATTTGAATTTCCAACAGAAAAACCCGCATATCGCCGCCATTAGCCACCGGGTGGCGGTGGCGGGCAGTCACCCTTGCGCCTGGGAGTCTGCGGCGGGCCAACGTTATGCCGGTGTCAGCAGTTTTGGCTTCGGCGGGACGAACAGCCACGTGATACTGCGTGATTGTCCACAGGCCGCGAAGCGCGATGAGGCGGCCCAGCCGCTGACGCTGCTGCTGGTGGCCTCGCACGAAGAGCAGGGTTTCAACGCGCAGCGTGACGGCATTTATAGCACCTTGCAAATGCAGCACGACGTTGACGTCCCGGCATGGTGTCGCCTGGTCAATACCCGTTATGACCACCCGCGCTATCGTGGGTTTGCCTATGGCGCCAATCGCCGGCAATTGGCAGAAAACCTGGCGCAACTTACCGCGAATAAAGTGGAGAAACCGCGCCCGCAGGTCTGGCTCTTCCCTGGGCAGGGAACGCAGCAAATCGGCATGGGGGCGGCTTTATACCAGCATCTGCCGCACTACCGCACGTGCTTCGATAGCCTGGCTGAGCGGGTTCAGGAAGAGTATCAAATCGATATTCGGCAAGCGCTGCATGCGCAGGACGACAGTTGGCAGCATTGCGCCAAAACCTGCCAGTTGGCCCTGTTTGCCTGCAGCTATGCCACGGCGGACAGCTTGTTGCAGTTCGGGCTACGCCCAGCGGCGGTGATTGGCCATAGCCTGGGCGAGTATTGCGCTGCGGTTGTCGCCGGCCAGATTTCGCTGGAGCAGGGGTTGGCGATGGTTCATCAGCGTGCAAATCTGATGGCCGGCCTGGAGCAGCGGGGCGCGATGGCGGTGGTGTTCAGCGGCGAAAATGAGGTCCGCCGCAGTATCGCCCCCTGGGCCGATGATATCGACATTGCCGCGTTCAATACGCCGACGCTGACCACCATCACCGGCAGTTCGCCGGCGATTGATGCCTGCCTGCAGGCGATTTCAGCGCAAGGCGGCCATGCCCGCCGGATCAAAACCACCAACGCATTCCATTCTCACCTGATGGATCCCATCTTGCCGGCGTATCGCCTTTGGTTGACGCAGCATATTGATTTCGCTGAGGGGAATATCCCTTTCTACAGCAATCTGGACGCGCTGCCGCGCCGGCATACCGATGCCGACTACTGGAGCCAACAAATCCGGCAACCCGTTCATTTCCTGCAAGGCATACAGGCGCTGCAGGAGGAAGGGAAATATACCTTTGTGGATCTGAGCGCCGACAGTTCGCTGGGCAAGTTTGTCGCCGCCACCGATCGCAGCCAACCGATTTTGGCGGCCGCCGATCATCGCCATGAATACCAATCACTGCTGACGCTGCTGGGTTCGTTGTGGCAGCAAGGGCATGACATCGAGTGGTCCAGGCTGTATCGCGCAACAAGTCGTGAAGCCTTGACGCTGCCGGCCATTCAATTTTGTCGGAAAACTTATTGGCTGGCCGATGAAACGCCAACGCTGCCGCCATCTTCACATGAGGACGCTATGTCAAAACAACATCAATTACACGCCGAAATCAAAGCGATCATTGCCGGATATTTGGGGGCATCGCCCGAAGCTCTGGATGATGATCTGCCCTTCCTGGAAATGGGGGCCGACTCGCTGGTCTTGCTGGATGCGATCAATACCATCAAGGATCGCTATGGCGTGGTGATCCCGCTGAGATCGCTGTTTGAAGAGTTGAATACGCTGGATGCGGTGATCCATTACGTTGTGGAACGTGCGCAAGTGGCGGAGCCCGTCGCGGTGGCCAGTGAAAGCCGGGTTGTGACGGCAATGCCGCAAGCCGACGCTTCGGTGATACCTGTATCGGCCCCTCAGCTCGAACCGGAATGGGGAATACCGGCAACGGCCCCGGCCGAGTTGCAAGGCGTGATTGCGCGGCAATTAGAGGTCATGTCGCAACAGCTGCGTCTGTTAAGCGGCGGCCATGCTCAACCGCTTTCCGCACCCGCGCTGCTTTCGATACCGGCAAGCGCGCCGGTAGCCGCCCTTCCTGCACCGGCAGTGGCGAGTAACGCGCCGGCTACCGCTGCACCGGCCAAAGCCGGCGCGCACACTAGCTGGTTTAAAAAGGAAACCAGGAAAACCTCATTAGGGGCCGAGCGTGATAAACACATACAGCGATTGACGCAGCAGTTTGTCAGCAAAACCCCGAGCTCCAAGCACAATGCGCAGCAGTACCGCGCCGTGCTGGCGGATAACCGGGCATCGGCGGGTTTCCGTTTATCCACCAAGGAAATGCTGTATCCCCTGGTGGGCGTACGTTCACAAGGCTCCCGTATTTGGGATGCCGACGGTAACGAGTACATTGATTTCACCATGGGGTTTGGCGCCAACCTGTTGGGCCATGCGCCTGAGTGCGTGCAACAGGCCGTTGCCGCACAGCTGGCGCAAGGCATGCAAATCGGGCCGCAGAGCGCTCTGGCCGGTGAGGTTGCAACATTGATTGCAGAGCTGACGGGCCAGCACCGCGTGGCGTTTTGTAACTCCGGTTCTGAAGCCGTCATGAGCGCGGTACGCCTGGCGCGTGCCGTAACGGGCAAGAACAAAGTGGCGCTGTTCAGCGGCTCTTATCACGGCGTTTTCGATGGCATCCTGGGGCGTCAGCAGGGGGGCGAAACGCCGGAGCGGGCAGTGCCGATTGCCGCAGGGACGACGGTGTCCCTGGTCGAGGATCTGCTGGTGCTCGACTACGGCAGCGAAGAGAGCCTGGCGTTGATTGCCCAGTATGCCGATCAACTGGCCGCGGTCATTGTGGAGCCGATTCAAAGCCGCTACCCCGATCATCAGCCGCGCGACTATTTGCATGCGCTGCGTAAGCTGACGGCCGAGCGCAATATCGCCTTGATGTTCGATGAAGTGATTACCGGTTTCCGCCTGGCAGCCGGCGGCGCGCAGGCGTATTACGGTGTCCAGGCCGATATTGCCACCTACGGCAAGATTGTCGGCGGCGGCATGCCGATTGGCGTCATTGCGGGGTCGGCGCGCTTTATGGACAGCATCGACGGCGGTTTCTGGCAATACGGCGATGAATCCTGGCCGCAATCCGAACTGATTTTCTTTGCCGGGACCTTCTCCAAACACCCTCTGACCATGGCGGCCAGCAAAGCTGTGCTCGACTATATCAAGAGCCACCCCGGGCTCTACGACGACATCAACCAAAAGACGCATTACCTCGCGCAGACGCTCAACACCTGGTTTGTCACGACGGGTACGCCGATCGAGATCGTCTCGGCGGGCAGTTTGTTCCGTTTCAAATTCAGCGGTAACTACGACATTCTGTTCCACCACCTGATGCTGCGCGGCATCTTCATTTGGGAAGGCCGCAACTGCTTCGTGTCCACCGCGCACTCTTCACAAGATATAGAGCACTTTATCGCGGCGGTGAAAGAGAGCGTTAATGCCATGCGCGTTGACGGTTTCTTCGGTGATGCCGGTTTGCACCCCGAGATGCCTTACCCGGCCGCCGACAGCCAGCAGCGCTTTATGCTGCTGGCCGCCAAAGACGAAAGCGGGCTGTGCGCGGGCAACATCGGCTGCGTAGTTGAAACGGCGCGGGAAATCGAGGGTTCACTTTTGGCCGAAGCCTGGGCGCTGCTGAGCGAACGTCATGAGTCCTTGCGTATGCAGTTCAATGATGCGGGGGAGTTGCGGGTGGTTCCGGGCGGGATCACCGTCGATTTTATTGAAGAACGCAGCGAGTCGGCAGAGGTTGCCGCACGGCTGGCCGAGTTTGCCGCCAAACCCTTCGCCTTGACGGCAGCGCCGCTGGCGCGCGTCTTATTGCTGAGCCAGCCCGGCCAAATAGCCCTGGCGTTGACGGCGCACCATACGGTGGCGGATGGCTGGTCATTTATGGTGATGCTGCGTGAACTGCTGCATATCTACGATGCGCTGGCGGCAGGGTTTAGCCCTGAGCTGTCGGCGGCGCCAAGTTATTTGCGTTTTATGCGTGCGGAAAAGACCGCCAATGATATAGAGGTTGCTCAACGGCTGGCCGCTATCCCCGCGCGTCGTTTCGATCCCGCCAGTGCGCTGCCGGTGGTCCTGCAGGCCGCGCCGTATCAAGGCCAGCGTTTGAAGCAAGGGCTGGCTTACCCGAACTTGTCGGCCCAACTGCGTAAAGTGGCCGCCGAACTGCGCACGACCCGCTTTGTGATGCTGAACGCCCTGTTTGTACTGACGCTCGAGAAGTTTGTCGGCCACTCTGTGTTGCCTGTCGCGGTGCCGAATGCCGGGCGTGACTTCGAGAACAGCGAAGGGTTGGTCGGCCAATGCGTCAGCCTGATGCCGTTGTGTTTCAACAGCGCCGCGAGCGCTTCGTTGCCTGAGTTTGTGGCCAAGGTGCATCAGGCCATTCTGGCGCAGCGTGACGCGCCGGCATTGCCGTCCCGCTGTTTCCATGGCGAGCAAGCGCCACTGCCTCTGCTTGCCACGTTCAATGTTGAGCCGTCCGTTCCGTTGGCGGAAATGCGCCAGTGGCAGGCCAGCCTGTCGATGCTGCCGGTCAACGCGGTCGAGTTTCCCTTGATGATCAACGTGGTGGAAATGGCCGATGAGCTGTCGATTGAGTTGGATTATCAGGCGCGTTATTTCACCGAGCAAACCGCCTCAGCGCTGCTGGAGCCGTATCTGGCTGCGATTGCGGTTCTGGCAGAGCAAGGCGTGAGCGCCGTAAATCAGCAGTTTTATTCACCGGTTGCCGTGGAAGCATGATGAAAAAGTTGATGGGGATAGCGCTGGCCATCGCTGTGCTGGCGTATGTAATCAATCTGCTGTTTGACGCCGGCGTGTTCTACCGCGTTCAGGATATCAACCTGCGGCAATGCCAAAAAATACCGGGGATCAGCGGGGCGGAGGATATTGCGCCGCTAAAGGAGGGGGGCGCACTGCTCAGCAGCCTGAATCGCCACGATAACGCGCCGGTGGCGCTCTCTTCCTTCCAACAGGGGCAAGCGCCCCTGCGTTTACCCGGCGACTACCCGGCTGAGTTTTACCCGCACGGTATCGATGTGTGGCAAAAGGGCGCAGAGACGTGGGTTTACGCCGTGAGCCACGGCTCTCGTGGGGATCGCATTGAGACGTTCCGTTTTGAACGGGCGGCGATGCGGCTGGTTTATCAGCCTGAGCTGTCGCGCAGCGTCGGCAAGAATATCAACGACATCAGCGTCATTGATAAATCCCGCTGGCTGTTGACGCGTGACCACGCCTTTTCCGGCATGTTGGGGCGCGTTGAAGACTATCTGCGGCTGCCACTCTCGCTGGTCTTGCTGGTAGACGACGCGGGAGAGCATAGGCTGCTCGATGGGTTGCATTTTGCCAACGGCATTTACTACAACCCGCAACGGGGGCGGCTGTACGTGGCGGAAACCACCAACGGCACCCTGAGCAGTTGGGCATGGCGGCCGGGCGAGGCGTCACCCGTCTTGCTGGGGCGGTTCACCGGGTTGCACGGTGTCGACAATATCATGCCTGACGGGGATGGGCTGCTGGTGGCCGCGCATCCGCAACTGTTAAAGCTGGCCGCATTTCAAAAGGATGCGCAAGCGCGTTCGCCGTCGCTGGTCTGGCAACTGTCGCTGGGCCCACAGGGCGCGGTTGAGCGTTCGCAGATTTATTACCAGAGCCATGGCCAGGCGCTGGCGGCGATCAGCGTGGCGGCGCCGCTCGGCGGGCGGATCCTGATGGGCAGCGTATTTGACGATGGCCTGCTGACGTGCGGAGAGCAATAACATGCTGAAGAGATGGTTCTCGCGCCGCAGCACCTTTCAAGGGGCGCTGGAGGGGAAAGCCTTCACCTTGGCTGCGGGGGAAACGGTGCTGGAAAGCGCGCTGAAAGCCGGCGTGGCGTTGCCTTATAACTGCCAGGTGGGGTCTTGCAAATCCTGCCTGTGCCGGGTGGTCAGCGGTAAAGTGCGTTCGCTGGTGGATCTCGGCTATTTGCTCAGTGCCGAAGACATTGCGGCCGGCCATGTGTTGGCCTGCCAGTGCCTGCCCCAGTCTGATTTAACCCTGATGTCGGCTGCGGCAGCGACAAACTGGGTGCCGGCTCAGATAAAACGGGCGACTCCTCTCTCAAGCAGAGTGTGGCGGATCACCCTGTCGCCTGAGCAGGCTATGCCTTTCCTGCCCGGGCAATTTTTGCAGCTTTGCCACCAACCGGGCACGGATGTCCGCAGTTACTCGGTGAGTTGGCCCAGTAACGCGCGGGAGATTGTCGTGGATGTCACGCTGAGAGAGCAGGGGCACGTTTCTCCCCTTTTATGCGATCCGGGCAGCGTCGGGCGCACGCTGTGGGTGTCTGGCTGTAGCGGGCGGTTTGGGCAAGCCGATGACGGGAAAGGGCCATTGCTGGCCATAGCCAGCGGCTCAGGTTTAGGAACCACGTTGGGGCTGGTTCGTGCGGCTCTGGCGCGTAATCCCCATCGGGCGGTGATGCTGGTGCATGCCATTCGCAAGCGGCAGGACAAGTTTGACGTTGCCGAACTGCAGCGGTTGCAACAACAGCATGAAGGCTTTCATTACTTGCATGCGTTGTCGCAGGAGAATGAGGGGAAACAGCACGAACTTGTGGGGCGTTTTACATCCTGGCTGGAAGAGTGGCGCAGCCTCTATCCGTACCAAAAATACCGGCTGGAGGCTCCCGGTTGGCGGGCGATGATCTGCGGTAACCCAGGGCTGGCGCAGGCGTGCCAACGGGGGCTGCTTGCGACCGGGGTGATGGCGCGACATATCCAGACGGACTGTTTTTCTCCCGCCGGCGCCGAGGAAAAAATCTCGAACAATAAGGAGTTAGTATGTTGAGTTACCTAAGATTCGCCCTGGTGCCACTGGTGTTTTTACCGCTGACGGCGGCGGCCAACTTGCTCGGCGGCGGGTGGATACTGGCCGCCATGCTGTGCGTGTCCTTGAGTTATTTGATCTTTGATAATGTGACCCCGGTAGATACTGCCGATCACCACTATCGCTTCACCGCTCTTCTGGCGCTGATCCCCTATCTGCAACTTCCCGCTGCCCTGCTGGCGTTGTTTACGTTGATCTGGCAGGCGGCACCGGGCGATGTGCTGGGGTTTGGGGCCGGGGTCTCGGCGGCGACGGGGTGGGATGTCCCGGCCTTGCACGGTATGCGCATGCCAGAATTGCTGCTGGCCGCCGTGTCCACCGGCTATACGCTGAGTACCAACACGGTGGTGGCTCATGAGCTTATCCACAAAACCCAGAGCTGGTTGGCGATGACCGTCGGGCGCTGGTTACTGGCATTGGTTGCGGACGCGCAGTTTTCTATCTCCCATGTGTACTCGCATCACCCCAATGTGGCGACGTACGCCGATGGGGCGACGGCACGCCGTGGCGAGCATGTTTACCGTTTCTTTATCCGCTCGTCCCTGTCGCAGTACCGCGAGTCGTGGCAGGTGGAACAGCAACGGCTAAAAGGCCAGGGCAAGCGGAGTATTACGCTGGGCAATAGGGTGATTCGCAGCGTTATCATGAGCCTGACGATCCTGGCCGCCTGTTATGCGGCGGCAGGGGGGCGTGGATTACTCGCTTGCCTGGTGGCCATGCTGGTCTCCAAGTTCTTGTTTGAAACCGTCAACTATATCCAGCATTACGGCTTAATCCGGGTTCCCAATACCCGCGTTGAGCCACGCCACAGCTGGGATTGCAACAACCAGGCATCTTCTGCCGGCCTGTTGAATCTGACGCGCCACTCGGATCACCACACGAATCCACGTCGGGAGTTCTGGCGGCTGCAAGCGCACAGCTATGCGGTGGGGATCGATCATGGTTACGTGGCGCATATCCTGTATGCGTTGGTACCGCCACTGTGGTTTAAACGCATGGAAGCAAAACTGGCGTATTGGGATCGGCATGTCGCCACGGATGCGGAAAGGGCCCTTATTCGGCAGCTCGATAAGCGTCAAGCGGCGCAAGATGCGCCCGCGCAAGTCTAACGTCACCCGCGATTCTGGAGAGTACAATGAGCGAACACTTTGACCAACTTATCGAACAAGCCTACCGGCAGTATCGTGGGCCGGCGTATATGCGCTCACCGGCCGTATCCTGCATTAAAGTGGGTATCCGGTTGATGGATTTTGTGGTGCCTGGCCCAACGGCCGCCTACCTTGGCAAACGCTTTTTCACCCCACGCCGCGTCCCGACACGTGAAAGCGATAAACAGACGATGGGCATGGCGAGCAGCATTACGTACATCACCCTGAGCAACGATAAGCAGGCGGTGGTGTACCACTGGGGGCAACAGGGGCCAAAGGTGCTGTTGGCGCACGGTTGGGAGTCGCGGGCATCGCATTTCTCGCGTTTGATCCAGGTATTGGTGGAACGGGGTTTCCAGGTTGTCGGCTTTGACGCACCGGCACACGGGGATGCGGAAGGCGACCAGAGCAGCATTGTCGAGTTTATCGAAATCATTCAGCGACTGGAGCGGCAAGAGGGCGGGTTTGACGCGATTGTGGCCCACTCCTTCGGTGGCCTGTCGGCGATCAACGCAGTGAAAGCCGGGCTGCGTACCAAAGCCTTGGTGATTGTCGGCGCCCCCACGCACTTTAGCGGCCTGGTGACCAAGTATGCTTCTATCCTCAATTTACCGGCGCGTCAGCAGCAACGTTTACGGGGTTACATTGAGCGTTACTTTGGCATCGGGGATGCCGTTTGGCAGCGCTTTAACGCTTATGAAGGGTTGCGGCAGATTGAACAACCGGCGTTAATCATCCACGACAGCGCCGACGATATCGTCCTGGAAGTGGAAGCAGAATGCCTGGCCCAAGCCTGGCCCGCCGCCTGTCTGGTGAAGACCCAGGGGCTGGGGCATAACCCGTTGCGCCGCCCGGGGGAGGGCATAGATCTGGTGTTGGCGCATCTGGCTCCGCTTCAACCTTAACCGGCGCTATTCTTGCCGGGACTGCCCGATAGTCAGGGATAATGGCTATCGGGTTCCGGCGCGGGGGCAAACCCCGCGTATCTTCAGAGCCGGAACCTCGCCTTCTGTCCAGCAGCAACCCGGCGTCGTCATAATAACGGCTAGGCCAGATCTCGGCGGGATGGACGCCGACGGCTTCGGCAATCATCCATTCACCTTTGGGCCAGGGCCGCACAAGGGCGTTTGCCAGCGTTGAAGAACTCAGCCTTGCCGCCTAGCGCCGCCAGGTTAAAGCGGTGTTGGCTTATTTTGGTGATGATTGAGCTGCCATTTACCTAAGCTCGGTAATGATGATCGCCACGTCTCCACACTGTGTGGAACAACCCGGCGGAATGCGGTTATGTCTCTGCAACAGATCTCTACTAAACCCCTGGCCAGCAAGGCGCTAAAAGGTTTTGGCTACCGGCATTACGTTTATCTGATCCTGATGTTTGCCGCCGGGATCCGGTTTATTTCTTTAACCGGCAGATACCTTTGGTGTGACGAGGCCTCCAGCGTGCTGACCAGCCGTTATGACGTCTCGGCGCTGCTGTACCATGCTTCTTTTGACGTCCATCCTCCGCTTTATTATCTGCTGCTGCGTGGCTGGATGCTGCTGTTCGGCGATAGCATTTTGGCTGTCCGTTCTCTCAGCCTGCTGTTTGGCGTTATTACGGTCGCGCTGGCCATAAAGCTGACGCGCAAGGTCGCCAATGAACGGGCGGCACTGCTGGCCGGCAGCCTGATGGCGATGATGCCGATGGCGGTGCGTTACAGCCAGGAGGCGCGTATGTATGCGCTGATGGGCATGTTGACGATCGCCGCTACCCTGGCGCTGGTGATGTGGTTAAAGGCGCCCGCTAACCGTCGTTATTTGGCGGTTTATGCGTTATTGATGGCGTTGAGTTTTTATACGCATTACTTCACCATTTTTGCCTTAATGACGCACTGGATCGTGCTGTTGGCGCTGTCCTGCCGGCGTGATGAGCCCCAATGTTATCTCAAGCAACCGGCATGGTGGCTGGCCAATTTGGCTATAGGATTGGCCTATATCCCTTGGCTGCTGGTGTTGGTGAACTTGCTGGATCATATTGCGGAGCTAAAAGTGGGTGGGGATGTTGGCTGGATTCCCCAGGTTGTGTGGAGCGATCTTCCTGCCATGTATTGGCGGTTATTCACCGGGAATGATGGCAGAGGTTATCCCGCGATCATTTTTTGGCTGTTGCCGGTGTGCTTCACCGGGTTGTCATGCCTGTGGCTGATGGGACGGGGAGGGGAAAGAAAATACCTTCTGCTGTTGCTTTGCAGCGTATTTATCCCCGTTACTCTGCTGTTTATTATTTCGTTCCGAACGCCGTTATTCGTCGACCGTTATTTATTTTTCTCCTCATTAGGCATTCCGATCATCCTGGCCCTGTTAATTACTGAAAACGAAAAAAAGGCGCACAGGATTTTATTGTTGTTGCTGGTTAGCCTGCTGTTTGGCAGCGGGTTGCGCAATGATTATCCGCCGGAGAAAGATGAGTTTAAGGAGATGGTGCGCTATATCAACAGTGGCTATCAACCTGATGATGCCGTTGTCGTCAGCAATATGTTCAATTATCTGAGTTATGTTTATTACAACGAGAAAGGGCATCGCGCGTTGCTGTATACGCCGGTCAAGTCCAACGGTAATTCCGGAAAACCCAATGCCTATGGTTTTGGCACTTTTTTCCACGATCGGGCGGCGCAGACCTATGTCGATAATCTCAACGCTCTGGTGGGGGCCCATCGTCGGGTGTGGTTGGTCAGCGGCGGCGATTTTAATCAGGATTTTGGGCGGTTGCCGCCGGGATGGGCCAACACCAGCACCTTTAAAAGCGGCGGGTTCGAATCGCGGCTGTTTATCGTTAAATCAGGCAGGTGAAAGTCGAGGGCAGCGGCGGGTCTTTGATAGCCGCCAACGACACCACTCCGCGGGTGCATTGACGGGAAAAATTACTTTTCTTCTCCAGGGCGGAAATAATGCCCGCATTTAGGGCAGATCATGGTGATATTTTTGCGCACCTTGCTGCTGCTTTGCTCGGAGGCGTAAGCGCATTTTGGGCAAGTCACTTTCACGGATGTGGCGCTGAACATCTTAAGGGCATCAAAGATAGACATATCTTTCACCGGGTAGATGTAGGGGTTATCAGTATACCACCGGGTGCTCCCAATAGCCCTGAATCGATTATTTATTAATCGGTTGTGTGAGATGGGTAAGGCGCCATGCCCATCCCTGAGCGCCGGCGCCACGGTCAACATGTCACATTTCCATCCGGCGTTACATCTGCCGGAGCAACCTTACGCAGGAATGACAGTTCTATACATTGGGATTGGTAAGGTAGTCCTACCCGATGATGTTGTGTGTTAGTCCCTGTAGTGTATTACCCCATCCCTGTTAAGTTTATCCCGCCTCGTGCGGGATTTTTTTTATCTGCGTCCGACGATATTCAGGCCGCCGAACATGATGTTGCGGGTGGTCGACAGCGTCAGAAAATCATGCGGGAAGCCCAATTCAATCGCGCTGAGCGCATCCAGCCGTTGCCAGCGATCTTCCGCCAACCTGACCTCCAGCGCACCGAGGTTGTCATCCAGTTGCGTCAGCGTGCGTGCGCCTATAATCGGCGCGCTCACCGCCGGATTGCGCAGCGTCCAAGCCAACGCCACTTGAGCGGGCGTGTAACCGGCTTCGCGGGCGATATCGCTCACGGCATCGGCAATGTCGAGGTTGTGGGCGGTCAGCGTTCCCTTGGTGCGCACGACCTCGCGTCGGGTACCTGTTTCATCCCCCTCCGGTTGCAGATCCTGCCGCCGGTATTTGCCGCTCAGCACACCGCCCGCAAGCGGCGACCAGGGGATCACGCCCAGCCCCAGCTCTTGCGCCATCGGGATCAATTCGCGCTCCACCGTGCGTTCCAGCAGGCTGTATTCGATTTGCAGGCCGATAAGAGGCGACCAGCCACGCAAATCCGCCAGCATCTGCATTCTGGCGGCCTGCCAGGCCGGGAGATCCGATACCGCCAGGTACAGCACCTTGCCGGCGCGCACCAGATCGTCCATCGCGCGCATGATTTCTTCCACCGGGGTGGTGTAGTCCCAGGCGTGCAGATAGAGCAGGTCTATATAGTCGGTATTCAGGCGCCGCAGGCTATCCTCCACCGATCGCACCATGCTTTTGCGGTGATTGCCGCCGGAGTTCGGGTTATCGGGTTGCATCGGCAAGGTGTATTTGGTGGCGATCACCAGACGATCGCGGCGGCCGGTGGCAAATTCGCCGACAAAGCGTTCGGCGCTGCCTTCGGTATAGCGGTTGGCGGTATCGATAAAGTTGCCGCCGTGGTCGACATAGGCGTCGAACAGGCGGCGGGCCTCGGCCTGTTCCGCTCCCCAGCCCCAGTCGGCGCCGAAAGTCATGGTGCCGAGCGCCAGTGGCGAGACGCGCAGGCCGGAGCGGCCCAGCAGGCGGTAACTGTCCAGCGATAAGGATGTATTCATGGGCGTTCTCCTGTTGATGTTGATTTCAAGATAGACCCGGTGGGCTGTTCACGGAATACGCTATAATCTTCATGAATTATTAAGTAATGGAGGCATAATGAGAGGAAGTGAATTTGCAGAGTTACGCGCTTTTGCCGCCATTGTTGAACACGGCAACTTCGCCCGCGCCGCCGTGCACCTAGGCATGACCGCTTCAGCGCTGAGTCAGACGCTGCGCAATCTGGAAAGCCGCCTGGGGTTGCGGTTGCTGAACCGCACCACCCGCAGCGTGGCGCCCACCGACGCCGGGGCGCAGATGTTGGCGCGCCTGTTGCCGGCTATCGCCGAAATCGATGCGGCGGTGGAACAGGCGGTCAACCAACGCCAGCAGCCCACCGGGCGTTTGCGGCTCAATGTTACGCGGATCGCCGCCATGCATTTTCTGGCGCCGTTGATCGCGCCTTTTCACCGGCAGTACCCGGATATCCTCCTCGATCTCAACGTGGAAGACCGGCTGGTGGACATTGTCGCCGGCGGTTTCGATGCCGGCGTGCGTCTGCACGAGAAGCTGGAGAAGGACATGGTGGCGATCAAGCTTGGCGGAGACCTTCGGATGCGGGTAGTGGCCTCCCCGGCGTATCTGGCTCGTCATGGCCAACCGCAGGCACCGCGCGAGCTGCGCCAACATCTTTGCCTGAATTTTCGCTGGCCAACCAATGGCAATCTTTACCGCTGGGAATTCGAGCGCGACGGGGAAAAGTTGGATATCGCGGTGGAAGGGCCGGTGATCGTTGATGAACCGGAGATCCTGGTGCGGGCGGCGCTGGACGGCGTGGGCATCGCTTACCTGTTTGAGCATCAGGTGGCCGCCGCGCTGGCCGATGGCCGGCTGGTGCCGCTGTTGGATGCCTGGACGCCGCCTTTTCCCGGTTTTTACCTTTACTACCCCGCCAACCGACAAATGCCGCGCCCGCTTCGCGCATTTATTGATTTCGCTCGGCAGCAGGGCGCGCAGGCGGCTGGGGCGTAAATGCCACCCGGTTTTTTTGAATAACTCCGTCAGATAAATTGGGTATTCACCTTGAGGCCGCTTGAGTAGATTGGATCAGCGTATTTACGGGTGCCGCCGGCACCTCGATGCAACTACCTGGGAGTTCCTTATGGCGAAGACAGTGGTGATTTTTCATTCCGGCTACGGCCACACCGAGCGTTTGGCGAACATTGTTGCCGAAGGCGCAGAAGCTGAGCTGATCGCTATCGATCAAGACGGCAATATCAGCGAAGAAGCCTGGCAGAAACTGGATGAGGCCGACGCCATCATCTTTGGTTCGCCGACCTACATGGGCGGCCCGTCGTGGCAGTTCAAGAAATTTGCCGACGCCAGCTCAAAAGCCTGGTTCACTCGCAAATGGCAAGACAAGGTGTTCGGCGGTTTCACCAACAGCGCCAGCCTGAACGGCGACAAGCAGGTCACGCTGATCGCCCTGCAAACGCTGGCTTCACAGCACGGCGGCCTGTGGGTCAGCCTGGGCCTGCCACCGGCCAACAGCAAAGCGGCGCAGCGTACCGATGTGAACAATCTGGGCGGATCTGTCGGCCTGTTGGTACAGACACCTGCCGATGCCGGCGTAGATGAAATGCTGTCGGGGGATTTGGAAACCGCCAAATTGTATGGTCAGCGCGTCGCGAGCATTGCCGCCAAACTGGCGTGATCCCATTCCCCATCGCGTTCGGTGGGGATATCGCGCCGTTCATTTTTTCTGCACATTTGGCGTGTAAACTGAGAAATGTTATTAGCCTGCTTGGGCTAACACTGCATTTCGTACAAATATTCCCGGTTCCTAGACCGGGTTTTTTGTTGCTAAGGTCCGCTTAAGCTTCCGGCTATATAGTGAATAGCGGCACAGGCAGACAATGGCTGTGCCGTAACTGTCAATTTGCTGCTCTTCAAGCGAGCCCGCTCTGCGGGTTTTTTTTATGTTTCCGGTTCTAATTGCGCTTCCGGGTGACTTGCTGGAAAATAATCTCAGGCACAATAGGGTAAACGCTAAATACCCATCTTATTATTGTGGTTTTATGCTGATGCGGATCAATGGCGGCTTAGGCTATGCTGGTAGATATCGCTGAACATTTTTCTTCGGTTTTGCGTGAATGCGTTCACTCCAGGTTGCGGCGACGGGCTGTGGAGTTAAGAACGTTCTGCTAAATAAAAATGCATGTCTCTTTGTTTTTGAATCATCTGTATTTACTGGTTGAGAACGGGTTTTTTGTCCTCCTTATCATGCCGGGCGAGGGAATATGCAGATAATTGCTCTGGTTATTATGAATTTATGGGTAAGGTGATGAACGCCAGAATAAACGCCAAACATGGCTTGCCCGTTACCCTCCAGCTGATCACTCTTTTTCTGCTGGCATTTTTGCTTTCCTTGTTGGGTATATTTACTCGTCCGATAGGATCCCTTTCCCTGTTTTGGCCGGTGAATGCGATTTTACTCGGCCTGCTATTGCGCAAACCCGCCTATGCCACGCCGCTGGGCTGGCTAACCACCTACCTTGGCATGATTGCCGCCGATTTGACGACCGGCGAAGCGCTACCTTTGGTCATGTGGTTGAATGCCTGCAATATGTCGCTGATTGCCACCGGCTATGGCGTGATGCTGCTGTTGCCGCAGTCGCAGCGCAGAATGGGCAAGCCTCAGGCGATACTTTATATGTTTACCGCCAGCCTGAGTGGTGCGGCGGTGGCGTCGACCCTGTCGATACTGCGCAATGACAGCCTGTACAATAATACGGTGATCACCGCCTGGCTGGCGTGGTTCAGTGAACAGTTCTCCACCAACCTGTTGCTGTTGCCGGTGTTCCTGGCGGCACCGCGGCTGAAGCAGCTGTTGCGTATGCAGATCAACTGGCCGCTGCGTGCCGGCATGCCGCTGCTGGCGCTGCTGTTTTCCCTGATATTCAGCGTGTACATCGGTGGCCCGGGGGCGATTGCCTTCCCGATCCCGGCGCTGCTGTGGTGTGCGGTCCGCTACCAGCTGTTCACCGTGACCTTGCTGACGCTGTTGACCGGTATGACCGAAATCAGCAGCATCTCCGCCAACCTGATGCTGTATGAAACGCCGAACAACCACAACGCGTTCCTCGATACCCTGATGTCGGCCCGGTTGGGGATTGCCATGCTGGTCATGGGGCCGCTGATCCTCGCCAGTTCGATAGCCGTTAACCGTAAGCTGATGCGCCGGCTGGAGCACAGCGCCAATCACGATTTCCTGACCGGGGTGCTGGCGCGCAGTGCGCTGACGCGAAAGGCCGGTGAACTGCTGGAGCACAAATATAAGTCGAAAGAGGCGGTATCGCTGCTGCTGATTGATATCGATCATTTTAAACTCATTAACGACACTCACGGGCACGAAGTCGGCGATCAGGCACTGGCTACTTTCGCTCATATTGTCCGGCGCGAACTGCGCCACGATCAGCTGTTTGGTCGCTTGGGCGGGGAAGATTTTGCGATTATGCTGCCGCGCGCGCTGGCGGCGCAGGGGGTGGCATTGGCGGAGCATTTACGGCAGCTGGTGCAAAAAACCGACCTGTATCCCGGAGGCAAAGCGCCGCTGAAAGTGACCATCAGCGTGGGCGTCGCCAGCCTGGCGATGAACGAAGTGAAGTCGCTGGCACAGCTGATGAATATGGCGGACATCGCGCTTTATCGCGCCAAGTCGCAGGGGCGCAATCGCGTGGAGTCGTTTAACGCGGTGAGTGGCAACAGCGTTGGGCACATAGTGTTCAAATAAGCGTTTCAGTTCTGCCTGGGTTCAAACCGGGTACCGCAGTTCGGGCAGATAAGCAGAACGTTTTGCCGTAGCGTCGCGCATTTTTGGCTGGTGACGTAGGCGCATTTGGGGCAGGCGATGTTGGTGGAACGATTGATAAAGCCTTTAACGCTGCTGGAATCAGTCATATAGCACGGCCTGTGTCAGGTGAAAAACCACGCTAACACAGGTGATATAAAATTGCTTCGAATGTTTTTTATACGCACCGCCATTAGTAGGGCGCGAATATATTCGTCCCGACGAAGGCGGGCGAAGTAGATAGCGCCCCGACAAGGGGCAGGGATAGGCGTTGGGCGGTGATTACAGGCTTTTCAGCACTTTCAGCGTTTCATCCATGTCGATCTCCTGCTCGGAGAAGGTATGGGTCGCGTTCTGGAACGTGGTGATGGTCAGCATGCGCAGCGTCTGCATGGTTTGCGGTGCGTCTTCGGACTGCGGGCGGATGCGGTTCATCAGCAGGCCCACCGACAGCACGGTATTTTCTTTGTCCACGTCCGCTTTCACCGGCACTTCTTTGGTGAAAGTGTTGAAAGATTTGATGCTGGTGATCTTGATTCTTTCGTTGGCGATGATGATGTATTTGCTCGCCGCCTGCACCTTGACCGCATACGCCGAAGGGCCTTTGGTGTTGTTGGTCGGTTCGAAGGTCACCGCCGCGTTTTTCTTAATCAGCTCCGGGTTTTGCACTTTAATCACGTGAAAATAACGATTTTCCCCGTTCTCATCGGTAATAAAGCCGAAGCCTTTGTCTTCAAAAAAAGTCGTTATTTTGCCGTTCATCATCATTCTCGTTAATTCGTTCAATACAATATTTATCCCCTATGAATTTCAAGTTGCGGCTGGGCGGCCAGCTCGCTCACGCCAGGCGCTTACTTAAGTAAGTCACTGGGGTGCGAGTGCAGACCACAAGGCTGCGGCTTGAAAGGCGACGGGGATATGATAGCGCGGAATGCCTTGCAGTGACAGGTTACGCGCACCGGTTTTGATAATGCGATAACGGCATTTAGCGGGGTTCCGGACACATGCTATTTTCAAGCTGACTTTATTCAATGCGGAAAGGGAAAATCGATGGGAATTAAACGGCTTAACCACGCGGTGCTGTATGTCAGCGATGTGCAGCAAAGTGCGGAGTTTTATCATCAGGTGCTGGGGTTCAAGCTAAAACCTTCGGGCAGCCCCGACAAAGCGGTGTTTACCCAGGCGGCCGATTCGGATAACGATCACGATCTGGCGCTGTTCAGCAAAAATCTCGGACAACAGCGCGCCGGGGTATTTCGCGCCAACGGCGAACCGCCGGCGGAAAACGAACCACCGGCCGGGCTGTACCATCTGGCCTGGGAAGTCGATAGCCTGGATGAGCTCGAACGCATTCGCGATCAATTGGCGCAGCGCGGCATCCTCGGGCTGGAGGAGGATCACGGCGTGCACAAGAGCATCTATGGCCACGATCCGGACGGGCTCTTGTTTGAAGTGACCTGGTTTATCCCGCCGGCGCTGCTGACCGAGCAGGATCGCAATCAGCGCGGCATCAAGCCGCTGGATTTCGCCGCCGAAAAACGCCGCTTCGCTGCTGAGGCTTAAGATTATCGGGCGGGGCGCGGTTGCGCCCCGTGAGTCACAGAACTTTGTTGAGGAAGTTAATGGTGCGCTGGTGCTGCGGATGGTTCAGCACCTGCCGGGCGTTGCCCTGCTCGACGACCTGGCCGTCGACCATAAACACAATCTGATCCGCCGCTTCACGCGCAAAGCCAATCTCATGGGTGACCACCACCAGCGTCACGCCCAAGTCCGCCAGCCCTTTGATCACGTCCAGCACTTCGCCGACCAGCTCCGGATCGAGCGCCGAAGTGGGTTCGTCAAACAAAATGACCTTCGGGTTCAACGCCAGCGCACGCGCAATGGCAATGCGTTGCTGCTGGCCGCCGGACAGGTGGCGCGGATAAGCGTCGGCCTTGTGGCGCAGGCCGACGGTATCCAGCAGCTGATAAGCGACTTCTTTTGCCTGAGTGCGCGAATAAATCTTATGCACCACCGGCGCTTCAATGATGTTCTCCAGCACCGTCAGATGCGGGAACAGGTTAAAGTTTTGGAACACGTAGCCGACGTTGATACGCTGCTTGAGAATGGCGTTCTCTTTCAGTTCATACAGTTTGTCGCCTTTACGCCGGTAGCCGACGTAGTCGCCGTCGATGCGGATAAAGCCTTCATCGACGCGCTCCAGGTGGTTGATGGCGCGCAGCAGGGTGGATTTGCCCGAGCCGGATGGCCCGAGGATCACCGTGACCGTGCCCGGCCGCAGCGTCAGGCTGACGTCGTCGAGCGCCTTGTGCTTGCCGAAAAATTTGCTCACGTTGCTGATTTCAATCAGGCCGCGCGCCGGTACCGGAACGATGTTGCGCACCGGCGCTTCGCGCAGGGCATAGTAATCAATAGCTTCGGACATAAATCCTCCTAACGTTTTATCCAGCCGGCCAGTTTCTGCCAGGGTGACGGCGGCAACTCGCGTACTGCGCCTCGGGCAAAATAGCGTTCAATGTAGTATTGGATCACCGACAGCGCGGTGGTGATGAATAGGTACCAGACGGTCGCGACCATCAGCAGCGGTATTACCTGCTGCGTGCGGTTATAGATGACCTGAATGGTGTAAAACAGCTCCGGCAACGCCAGCACGTAAACGATCGAGGTGCCCTTTGCCAGACTGATGATCTCGTTGAAACCGGTCGGAACTATTGAGCGCAGCGCCTGCGGCAAAATGATGCGGAAAGTGCGGCGATAGCCCGGCAGACCGAGCGCCGCTGCGGCCTCATGCTGGCCGTATTCCACCCCGAGAATGCCGCCGCGGATGATTTCTGCGGTATAGGCCGATTGCACCAGGGTTAGCCCCAGGACCGCGACGGAAAACTGGCTGAGGATATCGATGGTCGGGTAGCTGGCGAACACCAGCGAGGTAAAGGGAATGCCCAGCGAGATGGAGTCATACAGGTAAGAGAAGTTATACAAGATGATCAGCACCAGAATCAGCGGCAGCGAACGGAACAGCCAGATATAGCCCCAGGCCAGCGAAGCCAACAGATAAGAGCGCGACAACCGCGCCAGCGCCAGCAAGGTGCCGAAAATAATGCTGAACAGCGTGCCGAGCAGCGTCAGCAGCAGGGTTTGCCCCAAGCCGGAAAGCACTGCCGGCGCAAAGAACCACTCGGCAAATACCCCCCATTCCCAGCGCTCGTTGACTGCCACCGACTGGACGATCGCCGCCAGAATAAACACCGAAAACAGTGCGCCCACCAGCCGCAGCGGATAGCGTGCGGGAACCACTTTTAACACTTCTTGTTTGGACATCGTATTGCTCCTGAAACAGATAAAGGGAGGGGGACCGGCCCCTAGGCAATCTTCCTTTCCTGCGCGCAACAGAGTGCGCCTGCTGTTATCAGGCTTTTGCGAAACGGCAACCGGCCGTCGTAAGGCGGGCGGCTGTAAACTTCACTGTCGACGCTGGGATCGAACTGCGGCTGATAGCCGTTGCTCAGATACAGGCCCACCGCCTCCGGCTGGCGAAAGCCGGTGGTCAGGTAGAGCTGGCGGTAACCCTGTTCTCTTGCCAGCGTTTCCAGTTGCTGCAAGACCTTTTGTGCCAACCCCTGGCGACGCAGGTCGGTTCGCGTCCAGATGCGTTTCAGCTCTGCGGTGTGCTGATCGTAGCGTTTGAACGCGCCCATGGCGATCGGCTCCCCGGCGCGCAGCAGCACGATAAACGCGCCCTGTGGCGGGGCGTACAGATCCAGCGCTTCTTGTTCCTGGTCACCAAAATAATCGCCGTAGCGTTGACGATACTCGCCGAACAGCCCTTCAATCACCGGCTCGACCAACGGGTCGTCCGGCAGTGTTTGGATAAAGACGTCGTTTGCCATCGGTATGCTCCTAGTCGCCCAGACCTTGCTGATTTTTCGCCACTTGGCGACGGGTTTTGATGGCTTTTACATGGATGCCGGAGCCGGTAAAGGTGTTTTGCATAGCGGAATATCCCTGAAAAAATATTATTGTTATTGGGTAAATTGGTTCAGCGGCTGCTTCAGGCCAAGGTGGTCGCGCAGCGTGTCGCCGCTGTAATCGCTGCGGAACAGGCCGCGTTGCTGCAGGATGGGCACAACGCGGTCAATAAAGTGGCCGAAGGAGTTCGGCGTGCCGCCGCTGATGATGAAACCGTCGGCGGCCTGGGTGTCGAACCAGTTTTGCAGACCGTCCGCTACCGCCTCCGGCGTGCCGCCGAACACCGGGCGCGGCGAGGCCGCTTCCAGCGCCACTTCACGCAGCGTCAGATTACGCTCGCGGGCGTTGCGTTTGATGGCATCGGTGGTGCTGCGGAAGCTGTTTTGCCCTAAATCGCCGATGTCCGGGAAGGGCTCATCCAGCGGATGGCGGGAAAAGTCATAATGCTCGAAATAGCGGCCAAGGTAGTTGAGCGCGTTCTCGATGCTGACCAGACGTGCGGTTTCCCAATATTGGCGTTCCACGTCTTCATTGTCGTCGCCGACGATCACGCTGACGCCCTGGAAAATTCGCAGATCGTCCGGCTCGCGGCCCTGTTCCACCAGTTGGTTTTTTACGTCCTGATAAAACGCCTGCGCCAACTGCTGGGTTTCATGGTGGGTGAAAATGGCATCGGCGTGTTTGGCCGCCAACTGCTTGCCGTCTTCCGACGCACCGGCCTGGAACAAGATCGGGCGGCCCTGCGGCGTACGGCCGATATTCAGCGGCCCTTGTACCGAGAAGAATTCCCCCTGGTGGTTCAGGGTATGCAGCTTGCCGGCGCTGAAAAATTCGCCGCTGTTTTTGTTCCGCACAAAGGCGTCACTTTCCCACGAGTCCCACAGCCCTTTGGTGACATCGAGATACTCACTGGCGATGCGATAACGCAGGCTGTGCTCCGGGTGTTCGGTGCGCGAGAAATTCTTTGCCGACCCTTCCAGCGGTGACGTCACCACGTTCCAGCCCGCCCGGCCTTTGCTCAGGTGATCCAGGCTGGCGAACTGGCGTGCGACGGTAAAGGGATCGCTGTATGAGGTGGACAACGTGCCCACCAGCCCGATTTTGTCGGTGGCGGCGGACAGGGCGGCAAGCAGGGTCAGGGGTTCAAAACGGTTAAGGAAATGCGGAATGGATTTCTCATTGATATATAAGCCGTCGGCAACAAACACGAAATCCAATTTACCCTGTTCGGCTTTTTTCGCCGTGGCAATATTAAAATCGAGATTAATGCTGGCGTCGGCGGTGGCATCCGGATGCCGCCAGGCAGACATATTTCCCGATGCACCATGCAAAATGGCGCCAAGACGCAATTGCCGTTTGTTTTTCGCATTGTTGCTCATTGCTTTCACCCTGTTAAGTGCCGCTGTGGCGCTATCTGTCGAGTTCCCACTATTGATGAGCGTCCTCAGGATGTAAAACAACAAAACAGCATATTCAAATGTTGAAATAGCAAATATCGTGGCGCGTATGGATAACGGGAAAATAATAAATCGCAGCGCAGAAGAGGCTGCGCCGCGAAATAATAATGAGGGGAGTTTTACGCCTTGCTGGTGATTTTTTCCGGCGCGGTGGCTAATTGTTGCAACGTGCGCTCAGCGAGTAGCTCGAAATATTGCGAGGCCGGGAAGATCGCCTGTTCATCCGGGTTAAATCGCGGATGGTGCAAGCCGAACTCACTGGCTGAACCGATACTGACGAAAGCGCCCGGCACGTGGTGCAGATAAAGTGCGAAATCCTCGCCGCCCATTTGCAGATCCGCTTCTTCTACCCGATAACCGGCTTCGGCGGCGACGGTTTTGCTGAAGGCCGCCCAGCGCGCGTCGTTGACCACCGCCGGTGGGCCTGGCTGCCAGCGCAGTTCCGCCTGCGCGCCAAGCGATGCGGCTACGCCGTTAATCACCTGGCGGATTTTGTCCGGGACCTGATGGCGGACTTTCTCGTTGTGGGTACGCACCGTGCCTTCCAGTTCCACGGTCTGCGGCAACACGTTCCAGGTGTTGCCACCCTCGATGCGCGTCACGCTCACCACCAGCGACTCCAGCGAGCTAAAGCTGCGGCTGGGCAGGGTTTGCAACGCGTTGACAATTTGGCTGGCGGTGACGATGGTGTCTACGCCTTGCTCCGGTTTGGCGGCATGCGCGCCCTTGCCGGTGATCAGGATCTGGAAGCGATCGACGTTGGCGTAAAATGCCCCGGCGCGGGTGGCGAAGGTGCCGGTCGGCAGCTCCGGCGCATTATGCAGGCCGAATACTGCAGCCACGTTATCCAGCGCACCGGCGTCGATCAGATGCTGGGCACCGTTAAAGGTTTCCTCTGCCGGTTGGAAGAAAATACGTACCGTGCCGGGCAGGGTGGCCTCGCGCGCTTTCAACAAATGCGCTGCGCCGAGCATCACCGAGGTATGAAAATCATGCCCGCAGGCGTGCATGACGCCGCTATTTTGCGAGCTGAAGGGAACGCCGGAGATTTCTTCTATCGGCAGGGCGTCAATATCGCCGCGCAGCGCAATGATCGGGCCTTTGCCGCTGCCGATTTCTGCGACCACGCCGGTCTTCAGCCCCAGCGGCAGAATACGGATACCCGCCTCTTCCAGCCAACGGGTGAGGCGGGCGGTAGTGGCAAACTCGTGGTTGGACAGCTCAGGGTTCTGATGCAGTTCACGGCGGTAGGCGACGATCTTCTCGGCCAGTTGGCTGGTCATAGTCTTGGCTCACAGTGGTTGATAAGCTCTAACCCTAGTGCAGCTCGGCCGGAAGCAAAAAGACTATCTGGTTATATTTCATAGCGATTATGTCTGCATCACGCTGGCAACGAACGCTGCCGGGGCTGAAACAGGCGTTCGGCCGTTGTTCGATGGAGATTAAAGAGCATTGAGCTGTCAAGACTGGTTACAACAAGCGGTGCAAGAGATTTACAGTGGGCGATACCGATTTTTTCACTCTTTATCGGTTTTATGTGATCCAGGTTGTGGACAAAATCCGGTCTAATTGCTGTACTGTACTGGACACAGGTTTAGTGTCTTACATTCACGTTAAAGGTAAGTTTGATGTCTAAGATTAAAGGTAGCGTTAAGTGGTTTAATGAATCCAAAGGCTTCGGCTTCATTACCCCGGAAGATGGTAGCAAGGACGTTTTCGTTCACTTCTCTGCCATCGCTAGCAATGGTTTCAAAACTCTTGCTGAAGGCCAGCGTGTAGAATTTGAAATCACGAACGGTGCCAAAGGGCCATCTGCTGCTAACGTTATCGCTATCTAAGCTACAGTAGCCGAAATTCTTAAAACCCGCTCTCTGAGCGGGTTTTTTATTGCCCTTTTTACGGTGCCTTACGCCTGAGGTTTACGCACCAGCAGGGTGAACAGCACAATGGCAATGGCGTAACAGCCGACAATGGTCAGTGCCATCGACACGCTGGAAGTGCCGCCCAGCCCGGTGATAGGCACGCTGCACGCGCCGAGCGCGAACATGCACACGCCGATCAACGCCGAGGCGCTGCCGGCTTTGTCGCCCTGGCTTTGCATCGCCAATGATGACGCCGTAGGGCCGACAATGCCGATCACGGCCACTGAGAAGAACAGCGGTACCATCAGCAGCGCCAGCGGTGCGTGGAGGCTACCTGCCAGCAGCAACAGCAGCGAGGCGACAGCCGCTAATGTCAAGCCGCCTTTCAGCACTAGCCTTTCCCCCCAGCGCGCGCTCAGACGGCTGGCAAGCTGCGCAGAAATAATCAAACCGACGCCGTTAACGGCAAAGCACAGGCTGAACATCTGCGGACTGAGACCATAAATCTGCTGCAATACGAAGGGAGATGCGCCGATGTAGGCGAACATCCCGGCCATGACGAACCCCTGCGTCAGGCACAGGCCCATAAACTGGCGCTGGGTCAGTAACCCGCCCAGCGACATCAGCATGGCCAAAATGCCACCCTGGCTGCGGCGTTCCACGGGCAGCGATTCACGCAGCTTAAGGCTTGAAAGGGTAAACAGCAGCACGGCAATGGCCGCCAGTACGCCGAAAATCCCGCGCCAGTCCATCAATTGCAGCATGGCGCCGCCCAGCACCGGCGCAATAATCGGCGCCAGGCCGTTAACCAGCATCAGCAGAGCGAAGAAGCGCGTCAGTTCATGTCCGGCATAGAGATCGCGCGCGATGGCACGAGAGATCACCGCACCGCCGGCACCGGCCAGCCCCTGCAACAGGCGGGCGATCAGCAACTGGTCGATATTTGGCGCCAGCGCGCACCACAGAGAGGCAGCCAGCAACAGCACCAGCGACAGCAGCAGCGGCCGCATACGGCCGAGCTTGTCGCTGAAGGGGCCAAATATCAGTTGGCCGACGCCCAGCCCAAGCAGGCCGGCAGTCAGGCTGAGCTGCGCCGTGGCGGTGGACGTATTCAACTCGCCGGCCATTTCCGGCAGGGCGGGCAGGTAGAGATCGGTGCACAGCGGCCCCAGTGCGGCCAGCAGGCCAAGCACCACCGCGTACACCAGACGTTGTCTGGATAAGTGTCTGGTCATGGGAAATTAGGGTTTCCTGAATAGGTGAGAGATAGCTTGTTGATACAGGCCGTTCAGCAAGCTGACATCGGCTTTTTGCGTGGTAAGGATGCGATAACCTGTGCCTTCGCTTAAGACGGCGACAAACTCCACCCGTGCGGCGATTTCCTGTTCGGTGAAATACGGGTACATCCGCTGCAGGTTTTGGCAGACGTGATGGAACAACCGCGTTTCCGCGTCGCTGAGCATTTTCGCCACCACCGGGTTGCGCGTGGCTTCGGCGGTGACTTCCAGCATCAGCATATGGTCAGTTTCGTTTTCACCGGGTTGTTGGAACAGCGCACGCGCCGACAGGGTACTGGCGATCAGGTTAATGTGATCGCCAAGATCCTCCAGACGCTGCATTTTACTGGCGATAATACGGTTGACGATTTCTTCGATGATCGCGTCTTTATTGGCGAAATAACGGTAGATTTGACCGACGCTGAGCTGTGAAGCCTGAGCGATTTCCGCCATGCTGGCGGCGTGAAAACCATGCCGACGAAAACAGACTTTCGCCGCCTCGACGATTTGATCGCGGCGGGCTTGCGCTTTGGCTTGCCTGCTGTCGCTGGTGGATATCATTTCCCGATCCTTTGCCAAGAGAGGGGTTCGCATTCTGGGTGCGAACGTTCATTCTCAATTGTAATGCAAGAACGGCAGCAGGGGAACTATAAAGGGAGGATCCTGCGGGGGCGAAGCCTCAGGCGAACAGATAGACCTTGATGAAAGCGGCGACAATCAGCAGGCACAGCAGGGTAGCGATCACTTCAGCGGCGGTTTTGGGCAGGCGAAACATCAGAATTCTCATCCAGTTTGGGACAGTGGATGAGATTATGCGCATGGCTGATTAAGGAAACATTAAGAGAACGAAATCAGCTACTGCCCGTTAACCCAGATGACCAGCATAAACGCCAGCAAGGTCATCGCCAGGGAGCCGGCCAGATTGAGCAGCATATTGGCCAGCGCCCAGGCAAAACGGCCATCCTGCAGCAAGTACACTACCTCCAGCGAAAACGTGGAGAAGGTGGTTAAACCGCCGCAGAAGCCGGTGGTAATCAGCAATTTCCAGGTGGGATCCAGGTGCGTCATGCGGGTAAAGGTGGCGATGGCCAACCCGATGATAAAACCGCCCACCAGGTTCACCGCCAATGTGCCCAAAGGGATATGCGCGTTAAGCGGATTCATCTTCATGCTGATAACCCAACGCAGCACGCTGCCGACACCACCGCCAATAAAGACTGCCAGTAAAGAACTCAACATGGTTGAAATACCTTTCACTAAAAGGGGAAACCAAGGCTCAGAAAGGGGCTGGCGCAACGCTACGCACCCCTTCGAGAGGTTACGTAGACATCATCAGCCTGTGAAGGCGGTTATGGAGGAATGTCATCTCCGTTGTTCGGCGCCGCTTTTTGCCGCGCAGGCTGGATCTTACACCTGGCGTCGCCTATTTTGTAGTATCTGTGACGGAGGAAACAACCGAAATGAAAGTGAGGACGGCGGTACAGGCTGATAAAGAAGCTATTGTGGCGTTAATGGCTGCGCTGGATTACGCCGGAACCGAGGCATTTATTGACGCGCGTCTGGCGCAACTATTGGCGCACCCCGATGAAGCGTTGCTGGTCGCGACCGACAATGACGATAATGAGGTGCTGGGGATTTTGTCGCTGCATTTCTTGCCGCAGTTGGCGTTGGCCGGAGATATTTGCCGTATCAGCTATTTTTGCGTTGATAGCCACGCGCGTGGCCTGGGCGTCGGTCAGTTATTGCTGGCTGAAGGCGAAGCATTGGCCCGCCGGCGCGGCTGCGATCGCCTTGAAGTGCATTGCCACAGCCGCCGTGAACGGGCCCACGCGTTCTATCAGCGGGAGGGCTTTTTTGAAGCTCCTAAATACTTTGCCAAGCTGTTAAGTTAGTTGCCGGGCACCGCCAGTTCCAGACGGTTGCGACCATTGTTTTTTGCCCGGTACAGTGCATTGTCGGCGGCTTTCAGCCAGTCCAGATAGCCGCCCATTTCACTGTGGTAATCGGCTATGCCGGCGCTGATGTTCAGCCGCAACTGCGGCGCTTCACGAAAAATAATGTCGTTCAATCGTTCCTGGATGCGCTGCAGCGCAATGCTGGCCTGTTCGGCACTGGTGTTCGGCAGTACTGCGCCAAATTCGTCTCCGCCATAACGCCCGACAATATCCACGGCACGCAGGCCGATTAACAGCTCTTCCGCCAGCACCGCCAGCGCCTCGTCACCCAGCGCATGGCCGAAGGTGTCATTGATGGTTTTAAAACGATCGACATCCATCAGGATCAGGGTCGCAGTGTGTTGGTAGCGGCGGCAACTGTCGAATTGGTGATGCAGCAAATGTTCCCAATGGCGGCGATTGTACAACCCGGTCAGGCCGTCACGCATGCTGATGCGCAGCAGCTCCTGTTTTTTCTGCGCTAATCGTTTGGCAGTGCGGTAGGTGACTAACCCCAACAGGGCCGGGTAGAGGTAGGTCATCGGCAGGCAGAGGTAGATCTGTAGCGGCGTGCTCTGTGGCTGGAAGGGAAAACCCAACAGGGCGCTGACCGTCAGGGCGCCGGCCAGCTGTGCCACCAGCCCTTTAAAGAACAGTGTCTTGCCGGCGGCGGCAATATTGTTCATGCCCATCATCGACAGAATGACCACCGACGGCAATGCATTGAAGGCCATCATCGCTGCCCACAGACCGCCAAAAAACGAATCGATCAGCAGGTTGCGGGTTTCCGCCTTGAAGGGCGTGGCAGAGCGACGCGCCCATTGGTAGGCGACATGCGGCCAAATAAAACCGTGAAAAATCAGCAGGCCCCACACCCAGGGGGCCGAAGGCTGGGAATGGAGCACCGAAAACACGCACAGAAAACCAATCCCCAGGCCGACGATGCGTGGCAGATAGGTACGTCTGGCGAAGCTGAGGCCGGATCGTCTGGTATCGATAACTGATGGTGCATACATCCTGCGGCTCCCTGATAGGTGTAACGACAGCGTACCATGCAGCGTGATAACTCAGAATAGTCTGATTAATGCGCAATGCATTTAAAAGAGGTCTCGCCGCAGGGATCTCACTCTGTTACATGTTGCTGTTGTCTTGGCTTGGCGAAAGTAGGTAAATAACCCTAGGCAAGGTTTGTTTTTCGCTGCCTCTGCAGCGCTATATGAATAAGAAGGTGAGTATGGAAGGTATCAGTATTACCAAACTTCTGGTGATTGCGGTGTTGGTTATCTTGCTGTTCGGTACCAGCAAACTGCGCACCTTGGGTGCCGATCTGGGCGCTGCGCTGAAGGGCTTTAAAAAGGCCGTGGGCGACGACACGACTCCGCCGCCGGCAAACACGGCAGAAAGCCAATCCAACCCGCAGAGCGTCGAAAAGAAAGACGTGTAATCACGTTTTCTGTTTGGCAATAAAAAACGGATGCCGCAAGGACATCCGTTTTTTGGCGTTTCCGCAAGCTCAAGCGTAACAAATTGTTACCGCATTTACTTCACTTCCATCCCTTTCGCCTGCAAATCGGCATGGTAGGAGGAACGAACAAACGGGCCACAGGCCGCATGGGTAAAGCCCATCGCCATCGCTTCTTCTTTCATTTCATCGAATTCGGCCGGGCTAACATAGCGCTGTACCGGCAGGTGATGACGGCTTGGCTGCAGGTACTGGCCCAGGGTCAACATGGTGACGCCGTGGCGACGCAGGTCGCGCATGACTTCAACGATTTCCGCATTGGTTTCCCCCAGGCCGACCATCAGACCGGATTTGGTTGGGATGTGCGGGTGCGCTTCTTTAAACCGTTCGAGCAGTTTTAGCGACCATTCGTAGTTGGCGCCCGGACGAACCTGGCGGTAGACGCGCGGCACGTTTTCCAGATTGTGGTTGAACACGTCCGGCGGCGTCTCTGTGAGAATTTCCAGCGCGCGATCCATACGGCCACGGAAATCCGGCACCAGCGTTTCAATTTTGATGGTCGGGTTTTTCACGCGAATGGCGGCGATACAGTCGGCAAAGTGCTGAGCACCGCCGTCACGCAGGTCGTCGCGGTCAACCGAAGTGATCACCACATAGCGCAGGCCCATGTCGGCGATGGTCTGAGCCAGTTTCTCCGGTTCGTTGGCATCCGGGGCCACCGGACGGCCGTGGGCCACGTCGCAGAACGGGCAACGGCGGGTACAGATAGCGCCCAGGATCATAAAGGTGGCGGTGCCGTGGTTAAAGCATTCAGACAGGTTCGGGCAGGAAGCTTCTTCGCACACTGAATGCAGACCGTTTTTACGCATGGCGGCTTTAATGCCCTGAATGCGCGTAGAGTCGGCTGGGAGTTTGATCTTCATCCACTCGGGTTTACGTAACAGCTCCTGCCGTTCGGTGACCACCGTTTTAACCGGGATCAACGCCATTTTGTCTGCATCGCGGTATTTAACGCCGCGTTCCATCTGAATTGGTTTACTCATAATCGTGCAGGTTCCAGTTACGAAGCTCGACCTTCGGGTAGCCGAGTAAATGAACAAATTCCTGTACCAGGACTGGGTGTACGTCTTCTATGCCTACGCCGGGCACCAGCGCGCTGACCTGCGCCATTTGCATACCGGCGTAACCGCAAGGGTTGATACGTTGGAAGGGGTTGAGATCCATGGCCACATTCAGCGCCAGGCCGTGAAATGAACTGCCTTTGCGGATCCGCAAACCCAACGAACAGATTTTTTGCTCCCCCACGTAAACACCGGGCGCATCCGGGCGGGCGCGCGATTCGATATGAAAGTGGGCGAGGGTATTAATAACGGTATCTTCGATAGCCGTGACCAGTTGGCGAACGCCAACCTTGTTGCGTTTCAGATCGATCATCACGTACATCACCTGCTGCCCTGGACCGTGGTAGGTCACCTGGCCGCCGCGATCGCTCTGGACCACCGGAATATCACCCGGCATTAACAGATGCTCCGCTTTACCGGCCTGGCCCTGGGTAAACACGGGCTGATGCTGAACCAACCACAGCTCATCGGGCGTGGTATCGGTTCTGCGATCGGTGAAGTTGTGCATGGCTTGGGATACAGGCTCATAGGGCTGCAACCCCAGCTGACGCAAAATGATCTTGTCTGGTTGCAAAAGAGTCATCGTCAGGTTACAGAAGTGGTAATGCCATTATACCGGGCGCTCTGGCCGGCGACCAGCATTTAGCTGACCAAAAATGCGCAACCCGGGCAGACGATCCTCTGGCCCGGGTTGGTTAGCAGGGTTTTGTGCTGGAATTACAGCACCATGCGGACAATTTCAATGTTGCCCAATTCATCATATAACGTCTCAACCTGGTCGATATGGGTGGCGTTGATGGTGATGGAAACGGAGTGGTAATTGCCTTTGCTGCTCGGTTTGACTTCAGGGTTGTAATCCCCGGGAGCATGGCGCTGCACCACTTCAACCACCTGGTCCACCAGCTCAGGTTGTGCCAGGCCCATTACCTTGTAGGTAAACGAGCAAGGGAATTCGAGCAGTTCGTTCAGTTTAGTTTTCATGTGCGCTCCAGAGTGCTGCTATCAACATAGCGAATCTATAAATTATAACTCCCGCCGGAGCGGGAGTTAATGTTAATCAGTATATGAGGGCAATTTTGCCCGTTTCAACTGTTAACCGAACCAGTGGTGGAACATCAGTTTGATATAATCCACGATGCGGCTGAAGAAACCGCCTTCTTTCACTTCGTTCATTACCACCAGAGGGCGCTGATCGATGGTTTTGCCATCCAGCTGGAAGTTGATGCTGCCGACAACCTGGTTTTTGGCCAGTGGCGCATGAATCTCCGGTGTGTTCAGCACGTAGCTGGCTTTGAGATCTTTCATCCGGCCGCGTGGGATGGTCAGGTAGACGTCTTTGTCCACGCCCAGCTCAACGCGATCCGAATCGCCGAACCAGACCGGTTCAGACGCAAACTCTTTGCCCACTTTCAGCGGTGCAACGGTTTCGAAGAAGCGGAAGCCCCAGGTCAGCAGTTTCTTGCTTTCGGTTTCACGGCCTTTATAAGTCCGACCGCCCAGTACCGCAGAGATCAGGCGCATCTGGCCTTCGGTGGCGGAAGCCACCAGGTTGTAGCCTGCCGCATCGGTATGGCCGGTTTTGATGCCGTCCACGTTCAGGCTGGTGTCCCACAACAGACCGTTACGGTTCATCTGACGGATATTGTTGAAGGTGAACTCTTTTTCTTTATAAATCGCGTATTCGTCCGGCACGTCGCGGATCAGCGCCTGGCCGATCAACGCCATATCGCGCGCCGAGCTGTACTGGCCCTGTGCGTCGAGGCCGTGTACCGTCTGGAAGTGGGTGTTTTGCAGGCCCAGCTTGCTGACGTAGGTGTTCATCAGGTTAACGAACGCGTCCTGGCTGCCGGCCACGTAATCGGCCATCGCCACGCAGGCGTCGTTACCGGATTGCAGGTTGATGCCGCGGGTCAGTTTGGATACCGGCACGCGATCGCCTGGCTTCAGGAACATCAGCGAAGAACCTTTGAATACCGGGTTGCCGGTCGCCCAGGCATCTTGTCCCACGGTAACCATGTCTTCCGGGCCGATTTTACCCGCTTTCAGCGCTTGGCCGATGACGTAGCTGGTCATCATTTTTGTCAGGCTGGCCGGATCGCGGCGCGCGTCGGCATTCATTTCCGCCAAAACTTTACCGGAGTTGTAATCAATCAGGACGTAGGCTTCCGCATCGATTTGCGGCACTCCTGGGATCATGGTTTTGATATTAACGTCATCGGCTTGCGCAACGGAAGCTGCACTCATCGCGATAACGGAGCCGAGCGCTATGCTCTTGATTAAGCGAAAAGAAGTTACTTGTTTCATGATCGAGAGGACAACATCCATGAGGGTAAAGTTAAAAACGAGCCACACTATAACAGATGAGATTCCGGCAGGCATTATCCATTCATCTGACTAATAGCGCTTTACCGGCATTTTGCTGAAAGAAAATGTTTCAGCTAGAGAAACGCTTATCAGTCGCGATCGCCCGCCGGGGCTTCATGCTTTTGACCTTTCAAGCTGCAGCAGTGTTGGCTGCAGCTTGAAATTGATCGGGTATCTTTGTTTAGGGTGCGGCAGTGACAAAAGATTGTTGTTGCGCTTCCGCAGCCAGGCGCTGTTGCAACTGTGCCGCCTGCTGGCGATCGCTGAACGGGCCTAACTGCACGCGATAGACACCGCCGCTGGCCGCAACCTTGCCTGGCACGCCAAATTGCCGGCTCAGGCTCTGTTGCCAGGTCTGTGCGCGTTCAGCGCTGCTGAGTGCACCAACCTGGACGACATAGCTCCCGGCGGAAGAGGCTCCGGCAGCAACGGCTGCGGTGGCGGCGACGGGGGCTGCAATGGCGGCGGCGGTGACGGCCGGTTCAGGTTCTGAACCTTCCAACACGCCGGCGGGAACCTGGCTTGGTGCGCCGAGGAAGCCGGTGCGGCTACTGCCGGCAGCGGCGGCTGGGGCGTTGTCACCGGTGTCCAGGCTGCTGTTATCTATTGGACGTACTGCGGCGCCGCTGGCGATGGGGGCTTCCTGCTGCACGGGAGTTCCCATGCTGCTCGAGCCAAGATCCGGGCGCGACGGCAGGGCGTAGCTTTGTTTGGCGACGATTGTCCCTATGGTGCCGGGGCCGCTCAGGGTGCCATCCGGCGCCACGTTGATGAAATCAACTTTAACCTTGGTGTTGTTGGACAGGTTCAGACGGTCGGCAACGGCTTTCGACAGATCGATAATGCGGCCATTGGTGTAAGGCCCGCGATCGTTCACGCGTACCACCAGTTGACGGCCGTTGGCGAGGTTGGTCACGCGCACGTAGCTTGGGATCGGCAACGTAGGGTGCGCGGCGGTGAGGCCGTTAGGATCGAACTGCTCGCCCAGCGCGGTGGTGTTGCCCCGGGCTTCTTCGCCATAGGAGCTGGCCAGACCGGTCTGCGAGAAATTCTGCGGGTCCTTCACGATGCGGTAAGTATCGCCATTAACCTTATAATCCTGCAGGGTGCCAGGGTTATAGGGTTCATATTGAGGCTCAACGCCGCCGATTTCCACCACCGGCCCGTTATACGGCTGCTGCGGCGGCGCCTGCTGTTCCGTGGTCGGGGAGGTACAGGCGGAAAGCAACACAGCCACTACGCCGACCCAAAGCCATTCCTTACGCATTACTCACCTCTTATAAACTTTTAGACAGCATTTTCCGATGCGTGTGGATCGACATGATAATGCCGAACCCAGCCATAAGTACGATCAGCGCCGAACCCCCGTAACTGACCAGAGGCAAAGGTACGCCAACTACCGGTAAAATGCCACTGACCATACCAATGTTAACAAACACATAAACGAACAGAATCAGCATCAGGCCGCCGACCATGACGCGGCCGAAGGTTGTCTGCGCCTTGGCGGCGATCATCAGCCCGCGGATAATCACCAGCAGGTACAGCGCCAACAGCACCAGCACCCCAATCAGCCCAAGTTCTTCGGCCAATACCGCGAAGATGAAGTCGGTATGGCGCTCCGGCAAGAACTCCAGCTGCGACTGGGTGCCGTGCAGCCAGCCCTTGCCGGACAGGCCGCCGGAACCTATGGCGATTTTCGACTGAATAATATGGTAGCCGGCACCGAGCGGATCACTTTCCGGATCGAGCAGCATCATGACGCGGTCGCGTTGATAACCGTGCATCAGGAAGAACCACAGCACGGGAATAAAGGCCGCCAGCATCACGGCGGCAACGGCGATCAGCTTCCAACTCATGCCGGACAGGAACAGCACGAACAGACCGGAGGCGGCGATAAGAATCGACGTGCCCAGGTCCGGCTGCGCAGCAACCAGCAGGGTCGGCAGGAAAATCAGCACCAGCGCAATGGCGGTATTCTTCAGCGAAGGCGGGCAGACGTCGCGGTTCATAAAGCGCGCAACCATCAGCGGAACGGCGATTTTAGCGATTTCTGACGGCTGGAAGCGCACAAAGCCGAGATCCAGCCAACGCTGAGCACCTTTACTGATCTGCCCGAACGCGTCCACCATGATCAGCAGAATCACGCAGAAAATGTACAGATAGGGCGCCCAGCTTTCATAGACCCGCGGCGGGATCTGAGCCATTACGCCCATCACGATCAGGCCCATGACGATCTGGCCGATTTTTCGTTCCATCATGCCGATATCCTGGCCGCTGGCACTCCACATCACGAATGCGCTGTAGACCAGCAGAGCCAGAATGAATAACAGGAAAGTGGGGTCGATATGGATTTTGGTCCAGATCGAGCCTTTTTGTTGGCTTTCAGTCATGTTCTACCTTAATCACCTTCTACACCAGGCGGCAGTGGAGCCTCGGAGGGTAATTGCGTATTGTTGTCGCCCAGCAGGATATGGTCGAGGATCTGACGGGTAATCGTCCCGACCGCCGGACCGGAACCGCCGTTTTCCAAAATGATGGCGACCGACACCGTTGGATTGTTGTACGGCGCAAAGGCGGTCATCAGTTTGTGGTCACGCAGATGCTCTGCGAGTTTGTGGGCGTTATAGGTTTCGTAGCCGAATACCTGTGCGGTACCCGATTTTGCCGCGGCTTTGTAGGGTGCATCCGCGAAGTACTTACGCGCCGTCCCGTTAGGGCGGTTGGCAACACCATACATGCCGTCTTTGGCAATTTCCCAGAAGCCGGAATGAATATCGCCGATCTGCGTGTTCTCTTCCTGACGGAACGGCACCAGCGCACCGTTGATTCGGGTGCTCTGCATCAGATGCGGCGTTTTGACGTTGCCGTCGTTAATCAGGGTATTCAGCGCCTTGGACATCTGGATCGGCGTTGCCGTCCAGTAGCCCTGGCCGATGCCCACCGGAATGGTGTCGCCCTGATACCAGGGTTTTTTATAGCGTTTGAATTTCCAGTCGCGGGTCGGCATCAGGCCGGAACGTTCTTCGGAAAGATCGATGCCGGTGTACTGGCCGTAGCCAAACTTGGTCAACCAGGTCGACAGGCGATCGATGCCCATGTCGTATGCTACCTGATAGAAGAAGGTATCTGCCGATTCTTCCAGCGCTTTGGTGACGTTCAGGCGGCCGTGGCCCCATTTTTTCCAGTCGCGGAAGCGTTTTTCCGAACCGGGCAACTGCCACCAACCGGGATCGAACACTATGGTGTTTTTGGTGATCACCCCGGCGCTGAGCGCCGAGACGGAAATATAGGGTTTCACCGTTGACGCAGGCGGGTAAACCCCTTGCGTGGCACGGTTGATCAGTGGCCGGTTAGGATCGTTCAACAGCCCCTGGTAATCCTTGCTGGAGATGCCGTCCACGAACAGGTTCGGGTCATAGCTGGGGTTGGAGACCATCGCCAGAATGCCGCCGGTGCGCGGATCGCTCACCACCACTGCCGCCCGGCTGCCCACCAGCAATTGCTCGATATAGCGTTGCAGGTTGAGATCCAGCGTCAGGTAAACGTCCTGGCCGGCGGAGGGCGGCTGCTCGTGCAACTGACGGATTACCCGACCGCGGTTGTTGACCTCGACCTCTTCGTAGCCGGTTTTGCCATGCAGGGTGTCTTCATAATAGCGCTCGATACCCAGCTTGCCGATATCGTGGGTGGCGGCGTAGTTCGCCAGCTTGCCGTCTTTGTCCAACCGCTCGACGTCGCGATCGTTGATCTTCGAGACGTAACCGGTGACGTGAGTGAGGGCGGAACCATAAGGATAATAGCGGCGCTGGTAGCCTTTCACTTCCACGCCGGGGAAGCGGAACTGATTGACCGCAAAGCGGGCGACCTGCACTTCGTTCAGTGCGGTTTTCACCGGGATGGAGACGAAACGGCGTGAGCGCTTGCGCTCTTTCTCGAAGTTGGTGATGTCGTCGTCGGTCAGATCGACCACCGGACGCAGCGCCTGCAGCGTCGCTTTCAGATCGTCGATCTTTTCCGGCATCAGCTCCAACTGATAGATAGTGCGGTTGAGCGCCAGCGGGGTGCCGTTACGATCGTAAATAATGCCGCGGCTGGGGGCTATGGGCACCAGCTTGATGCGGTTTTCGTTGGAACGGGTGCGGTAATCCTCAACGCGGACAATTTGCAGATTATACAGATTGGCGATCAGGGTGCCGCTCAGCACCAGAATGACCAAAAACGCCACCAGGGCGCGGCGTACAAACAGGGCAGATTCAGCCGTATAGTCGCGAAAAGGGTTACGTTCTATTTTCATCCCGCTGCTTTATTTCACTCTGTCACTGTCACCACCGGTTATTCCCGGTGGTAAGGATGATTTGTTGTAATACTCCAGGCGCGATAGAGGCTTTCAGCCACCAATACGCGCACTAAAGGATGCGGCAATGTCAATGGCGAGAGCGACCAGCTTTGTTCGGCAGCGGCTTTGCAGGCCGGTGCCAGCCCTTCAGGGCCGCCAATCAGCAGGCTGACGTTGCGGCCATCCTGCTTCCAGCGTTCGAGCTGTTGCGCCAACTGCGGCGTTTCCCACGGCGTACCGGGGATATCCAGCGTGACAATGCGGTTGCCTTTGCCCACCGCAGCCAGCATCTGCTCGCCTTCCTTTTCCAGAATGCGTTTGATGTCGGCATTCTTGCCGCGCTTGCCTGCCGGGATTTCGGTCAGCTCAAACGGCATGTCTTTCGGAAAACGATGCAGATAATCCATAAAACCGGTCTGCACCCAGTCTGGCATCTTAGTGCCGACCGCTACCAGTTGCAGTTTCACCGCTTAGCTCCAGAGTTTTTCCAGCTCATAAAGCTGACGGCTTTCTTCCTGCATGATATGTACGATCACATCGCCCAAATCGACCACGACCCAGTCGGAGGCTTCCTGACCTTTCATGCCATACAGTTCCATCCCTGCGGAGCGGGCTTCCTGCACTACGTGGTTGGCGATCGACATCACGTGGCGGGTAGAGGTCCCGGTGCAGATGATCATGCAGTCGGTGATGCTGGATTTGCCCTGTACATCCAGAGCGATAATGTCTTGGCCTTTCAGGTCATCGATTTTATCGATGACGAAATCTTGGAGCGCTTTACCTTGCAAAGGTTCCCCCTCGGGTGTGTTCTGTTTGTTCGACTGCGGCAGGCAAATGCCCGCATGCGGCCTGAATCAATGATAATGTCGGCAGGATGCCGCTGAAAGCCAGCTGATAATTGCCCGGCAGCTAAGGTTTCCGGGGTTTTCAGCGAATACCTGAAAAATAGCGGCGCAGTATATCACGCGACTCCGGCTAGCGATATAAACCCTGTAACTCGATATAGCGCTGTACCGAACGCGGCAACAGGTCGTCACAGCTGAGGCCCTGATGGCGGCGCTGGCGGATTTCCGTGGCGGAAATTTCCAACAGCGGCGTGTCGGCCAGGTAAATATGTCCCTGCGGCCGTTGGCTGAGCAGCGCGGCGTCGGTGACCCGATGACGCTCCAGCCACTGTTGCAGTTCCGGCGTATCCATTTGGTCATTGTAGCCAGGGCGGGCCAGCACCAACAGATGGCAGACATCCAGCAATGCCTGCCAGCGGTGCCACTTGTGCAGCGTCAGCAGAGAATCCTGGCCAATAATAAAGGCCAATGGCAACGCGGGGCCACGTTCTTTACGAAGGGTTTCCAGCGTCTCAATGGTATAGGACGGCGTGGTGCGGTGCAGTTCACGATCGTCAACGGCGAACAGCGGATTATTGGCGATCGCCAGCTCAACCATCTTCAGCCGCTGTTGGGCATTGGCCTCAGGCTGCGGGCGGTGCGGGGGGACGTGGTTTGGCAGCAGCGTGACCTGGTTCAGGCCGACTTCTGCGGCCAGCGCTTCCACCGGCCGCAAATGGCCGTAATGGATAGGATCAAAGGTGCCGCCGAACAGGGCATGCAGGATTGTCGCGCTTTGCGGATTAGTGGGCATCTGAAAAACTCGTGGCCAGGGGTTTGCCGCACAGCAGCATAGACAGGGTTTCCAGTTCCGGCCACACCGACTGACCGTAATCCTGCTTCAGGGTGATCTCAATTTGCGTCAGCAGATGGACCGCCTGCTGCAATTGAGCGCCGGACAGCCGCTGCAGGGCCTGCGTCACCAGGTTACGGCGGTTTTGCCAGACCTTGTATTGATCGAACAGCGTGCGCAGCGGCACGGATGCCATGCGGCGTTGCAGGTTGAGCAGTTGCAGCAGCTCGCGTTGCAGGGTGCGCAACAGGATCACCGGTTCGACATCTTCCTGCTGCATTTGCTGCAGAATGTGCCAGGCGCGTTTGCTTTTGCCCGCCAGCAGGGCGTCCAGCCAATGAAATGGCGTAAAGTGAGCGGCGTCGTTCACCGCCAGTTCAACGCGTGGCAGCGTGAGCTTACCGTCCGGATGCAACAGCGACAGCCTTTCCAGCGCCTGCGATAGCGCCAGCAGGTTGCCTTCGTAGCAATAGCACAGCAACTGGTTGGCCGCATCGTCCAGCTCGAGCTTCATGGTTTTGGCGCGCTGTGCCACCCAGCGGGGTAACTGTGCTTGTTCCGGCGTCTGGCAACTGACGTAAGCACCATTTGGGCTAAGCGCTTTGAACCAGGCGCTGTTTTCCTGCGCTTTGGTCAGGCGAGGGCCGCGCAGCATCAGCAAAATATCGTCATGCAGCAGCGCCGCCAGCTTGATCAGTTGCTCGCCGAGCGGGGCCGTCGGGCCGTTATCCGGGAAGATAAGCAGCAGGGTCTGGCGGCTGGCGAACAGGCTCATGGCCTGGCAGATGCTGAAAATGGCATCCCAGTCGGTATGGGCGTCGAGAGAAATGCTGTAGTGCTCGGTGAACTGCTGTTGTTGCGCGGCCTGCCGGATCAGATCCTGGCTTTCCTGCAGCAATAACGGCTCATTGCCACTCAATAAATAACAAGCGCGCAGCCCCTCTCGGAGCTGCGCGGCAAGTTGTTCAGGATAAATACGGATCATTGCGCTGGGAGACTTTCCGCTTTTTCACCGGCGGCGGCAGCTTTTTGCTGGGTTTGTTCTTCCGCCGCATGCACCGTCAACAGTTTGCGGACCAGTTGCTGGGCGGCCTGCTCACGCATTTCCTGGCGAATAATGTCCTGTTCGGAGTCTTTTGCCAGCGCGGTCAGCGGGTTATCGAAGAACGAACGGAAGACTTTCACGTTCAGCGGATACAGATCATGACCGGGGATCAGGACCTGCGCTTGAACGGTCAGCACCATCTGATACTCAGCGGTTTTGCCGTCCCGGAAGATCGAGGCGGTGTCCTGGCTTTCGCTGGAACCGACGAGACGCAGGGAAGGAATATCCTTACGTTTCGGATCTTTGACGATAGTCACGTCGTTCAGACGCAATTGCTCACGCACTGCGCGGGCCAGCGGACCGTAAGGATCCCCACTGTCCAGTATCAGCGTTTTCATTTCCGAGGGGACCTGCGTGGTGCCACGCAGGTGAAAACCGCAGCCGGCGGTGACCAGCACCGCCAACCCCAGCAACAGCGTCAGAATACGATGTCGCACAACTCCTCCTTGTGTTAACCCACAACCAGGTTAAGCAATTTGCCCGGAACATAGATCACTTTACGAACCGTAACCCCGTCCAGATATTTAGCGACCAGATGTTCCTCGGCGGCACGCGCACGTACCTGCTCTTCGGTTGCATCTGCTGCCACAGTGATTTTAGCGCGAACTTTGCCGTTTACCTGTACTACGACCAGCTTGGAGTCTTCGACCATCGCCTGCTCGTCAGCCTGTGGCCAATCTGCGGTATCCACATCGCCTTCGCCGCCCAACGCCTGCCACAGCGAGAAGCAAACGTGCGGGGTAAACGGATACAGCATACGAACGACGGACAGCAACGCTTCTTGCAGCAGAGCGCGATCCTGCTCGCTGTCCTGCGGTGCGCGGGCCAGTTTGTTCATCAGCTCCATCACGGCCGCAATGGCGGTGTTGAAGGTCTGACGACGGCCAATATCGTCGGTCACTTTGGCGATGGTTTTGTGCAGATCACGGCGCAGCGCTTTCTGATCTTCGTTCAGCGCCGCGACGTTCAGCGGCTGGACAGCGCCTTTCTCAAGGTGTTCGTAGGCCAGTTTCCAAACGCGTTTCAGGAAGCGGTTTGCCCCTTCCACACCGGATTCCTGCCATTCCAGCGTCATTTCTGCCGGAGAGGCGAACATCATGAACAGACGCACGGTATCCGCGCCGTATTTCTCGACCATCACCTGCGGATCGATGCCGTTGTTCTTCGACTTCGACATTTTGCTCATGCCAGCATAGACCAGTTCGCGGCCTTGTGGATCGGTGGCTTTAACAATGCGGCCTTTGTCGTCGCGTTCAACGGTGGCGTCGACCGGGGAAACCCAGACGCGCTCGCCGCTGTTACCGGTGTAATAGAAGGCATCCGCCAGCACCATACCCTGACACAGCAGGCGTTTTGCCGGCTCGTCCGAATCCACCAGGCCTGCGTCACGCAGCAGTTTGTGGAAGAAGCGGAAATACATCAGGTGCATGATGGCGTGTTCGATACCGCCGACATACTGATCGACCGGCAGCCAGTAGTTGGCGGCGGCCGGATCCAGCATGCCCTGGTCGTACTGCGGGCAGGTGTAGCGCGCGTAGTACCAGGAGGATTCCATAAAGGTGTCAAAGGTGTCGGTTTCACGCAGCGCCGGTTGGCCGTTAACGGTGGTTTTCGCCCACTCGGGATCGGCCTTGATCGGGCTGGTAATGCCGTCCATCACCACGTCTTCCGGCAGGATCACCGGCAGTTGGTCTTCCGGGGTTGGCATTACGGTGCCGTCTTCCAGCGTCACCATCGGGATCGGTGCGCCCCAGTAACGTTGACGGGACACGCCCCAGTCGCGCAGACGGTAGTTGACCTTGCGTTGGCCCACGCCCATGGCGACCAGTTTGTCGGCAATGGCGTTGAAACCGGCTTCGTGATCCAGGCCATCGAACTCGCCGGAGTTGAACAGCGTGCCTTTTTCGGTCATCGCTTCGGCGTGTACGTCCGGCTGGCTGCCGTCGAGCGCCAGCACCACCGGTTTGATCGGCAGGCCATATTTGGTGGCGAACTCCCAGTCGCGCTGGTCGTGAGCCGGAACCGCCATCACTGCGCCGGTGCCGTATTCCATCAAGACGAAGTTGGCAACCCAAACCGGCACCTTCTCGCCGGACAGCGGATGAAGGGCGAACAGGCCGGTCGGCATGCCTTTCTTCTCCATCGTCGCCATGTCGGCTTCGGCCACCTTGGTATTGCGGCACTCTTCGATAAATTCAGCCAACGCCGGGTTATTCACCGCACCCTGTTGCGCCAGCGGATGGCCCGCCGCGACGGCCACATAGGTGGCGCCCATGAAGGTATCCGGACGGGTGGTGTAAACGGTCAGCTTCTCGTCGCTGCCCGCCACGTCAAAGGTGATGTCCACCCCTTCGGAACGGCCAATCCAGTTGCGCTGCATGGTTTTCACCTGTTCTGGCCAGCTTTCCAGCGTATCCAGATCGTTGAGCAACTGATCGGCGTAGTCGGTAATTTTGATGAACCACTGCGGGATCTCTTTACGCTCGACCTTGGTGTCGCAGCGCCAGCAGCAGCCGTCGATAACCTGTTCGTTGGCCAGCACGGTCAGATCGTGCGGGCACCAGTTGACGGCGGAGGTTTTCTTGTAGACCAGGCCTTTTTCGTACAGCTTGGTGAAGAACCACTGTTCCCAACGGTAGTAATCCGGATCGCAGGTGGCGATCTCGCGATCCCAGTCATAGCCGAAGCCCAGCAGTTTCAACTGGTTCTTCATGTATTCGATGTTGTCGTAGGTCCACGGAGCCGGTGCGGTGTTGTTTTTAACCGCAGCGCCTTCCGCCGGCAGGCCGAACGCATCCCAGCCGATCGGCTGCAGCACGTTTTTGCCCAGCATGCGCTGATAGCGCGAGATCACGTCGCCGATAGTGTAGTTACGAACGTGTCCCATGTGCAGACGGCCTGATGGGTAGGGCAGCATGGATAGGCAGTAGTACTTTTCCTTGCTCGCGTCTTCGGTAACCTTGAAAGTTTGCTTCTCTTGCCAGTGAAGCTGTACGTTCGATTCTATGTCTTCTGGACGGTATTGCTCTTGCATGGCGGCTGGTGGTCCTGTAGGTGTAAAACAGCTACATCCGTAGCATTCTGTTGAGTACTTATAGATCCGCATAGCATAGCTGATAAGACCTCCCGGCAACAACACCAAGCGCCCGACTCGGCGCATTTAAAAAATCCCCGCCATGATATGACTCACATCTTGAGGAGCCGGTGCCTTGCCAAGTGACATCAGCAATTTACGACTAAAATGATAAGAGATAGTTTTGGGAGATAAGCCCTGTCACGTAAGTTCATCGAGGAGAGAATATGAACAAGGTTGCTCAGTATTACCGCGAATTGGTGGCATCTCTGACCGAACGCCTGAAAAATGGAGAGCGTGATATTGACGAATTGGTCGCCGGTGCCGAAAAACGGCTGAACGAAGCGGGTGAATTGACGCGCGGCGAAGTGGAGCAGGTGATCCAGGCGGTACGGCGCGACCTGGAAGAGTTCGCCCGCAGTTACCAGGAAAGCAAGGGCGAGTTTACCGACAGCGTCTTTATGCGGGTCATCAAGGAGAGCTTGTGGCAAGAGCTGGCGGATATTACGGACAAAACCCAGTTGGAATGGCGGGAAGTGTTTAAAGACGTCAGCCATCACGGCGTTTACCACAGCGGTGAGGTGGTAGGGTTGGGCAATCTGGTGTGCGAGCAGTGCCACCATCATTTGGCGTTTTACACGCCGGAAGTACTGCCGCTGTGCCCTAAGTGCGGCCATGACCAGTTCCAGCGTCGGCCCTTCGAACCTTGAGTGTTGCCCCCTCATCCTTCTTGCTTGGCAAATCAGGATGAGGGGAGACGATCAGCCGAAGAGCTTTTTCATCAGATTACTCAGAAAGCCGCCGCTCGCCGGGGCTTGTACCGCCGCAGGCTGGGTTGCCGGGGCCAATTGCGCCCTGGCCGGCACCTTTTGCGTCACGGCAATGCGGCTGTCTTGCGCGGCTTTTTCAGCGACTTCCGGCCCATAGGCAAAACCTTCCGCCAGCACGAACTCTACGTCGGTGATGCCGATAAACCCGAGGAACAGCTTCAGATAAGGGGTGATCAGATCGGTTGGGGTATCGGCGTGGATACCGCCGCGGCTGGAGATCACTATCGCTTTTTTCCCGGTCACCAGGCCTTCCGCGCCTTCAGAGGTGTAACGGAAGGTTTGGCCGGCGCGTGCCACTAGGTCGAAATAAATTTTCAGCTGGGTAGGAATATTGAAATTGTACATTGGGGCACCGATGATGACAGTGTCGTGCGATTTCAATTCAGCAATCAGCTCATCGGAAAGCGCCAGCGTCTCTTTTTGGTGCTGCGTCAAGGGTTTATCACCGGCGTTAAAACCGCCAACCACTTCACCATCCAGCTCGGGCAGGGTTGGGTTGGCCAGATCGCGAACGGTAAATGTGTCATTCGGATGTGCTTCACGCCACTGTTCAACAAAAAAATCGACTAATTTTCCAGACTGGGAATAATCGCCCAGAATACTTGATTTCAGGACCAGTATACGACTCATTGGGCTATCTCCAGACTTGCTCTAAGGTGTTAGTGATGCGGTGTATAAGGCATCTTAGAGGCAAGCCGTAGCCAGTGATAGCGTAAAAATTCGCTGGGTTAGATCAAAAAAATTGAATGTGCCGGGGCGCAGTAAACGCCCCGGCCAATCAGTAACGCGCTACGCGTTCAATCAGCAGTTCGATAAATCCTTCGCGATCAATACCGGTCAGCACTTCAACGTTGGCCGGTTTACCGCTCTGCTGGAAGTCATCCACCACCGTCATGCCGACGGTATATTCCCCTTTGGTTTCCACGCCGACCCAGCGTTCGATGCCGGTAAACAGCTGCGGTGCCAGCAGCCAGGCGATGGTGCAGGGATCGTGCATCGCGGCACCCGGCAACCCGCGTGGGTGGCTGAGGTACAGCGGCAGATAGAAATCGAGCATCTCTGCAACCGCCTGTGCCACCGGATTGTTAATCTGGCGGATACGTTCGATATCCTGCGGCAGCACCAGCGCCTGATGGGTGACGTTCAACCCGGCCATGGTCAGCGGCACGCCGGACTTCAGCACTATTTCTGCGGCTTCGGGATCGACAAAGATATTGAATTCCGCCACCGGCGTGGCGTTGCCGGCATTCATTCCGCCGCCCATAAATACAATACGCTCGATGTTGCCTTTCAGCTCGGCATGCTGGGCCAGTAACAGGGCGATATTGGTCATCGGGCCGGTGACCACCAGAGTGAGCGGTTGCGGGCTGGTGCGTAGCAGGCCGGCGATCAGTTCTACGGCGGTTTGCGTGACCGGTTTTATCGTTGGCGTTGGCAGATGGGTATTGCCCATACCGGTTTTGCCGTGGACATGATCGGCAATCACCAGCGGGCGCATCAGCGGTGCTGAGGCACCGGCAGCGACGGGAATATCTTCGCGTTTCATCAGCGTCAGTAGACCGAGCGCGTTATGCAGGGTTTTCTCCGGAGTCTGGTTGCCGGCGGAAGTGGTGATGGCCTTGATGTCCAGTTCCGGCGAGCGCAGCGCCATGGCAAGGGCAATGGCGTCGTCCAGGCCGGGGTCGCAATCGATAATGATAGGGCGGGGCATGTTTATCTCCTTTGTTGTTATCCAGTGAGCATCGGATCAAAACAGGGGAGAAACAAGCGCTTTTAGTGCCGGGATAGGGGCTGAGAATGCGCCCCGGGCGGGGCGCATAGTGTCAATGAATCAATGCAGGATCTTGGCCAGGAAGTCTTTTGCGCGTTCGGATTCCGGGTTGTTGAAGAAGTCGTCTTTGTTGCGGTCTTCGACAATTTTGCCTTCGTCCATAAAGATCACCCGGTGGGCCACCTTACGGGCAAAGCCCATTTCGTGGGTTACCACCATCATGGTCATGCCTTCTTGCGCCAGCTCGACCATGACGTCCAGCACTTCGTTGATCATTTCCGGATCAAGCGCGGAGGTCGGTTCATCGAACAGCATGGCGATCGGGTCCATGCACAGCGCTCGGGCGATAGCCACACGCTGCTGCTGGCCGCCGGAAAGTTGCCCAGGGAACTTGTTGGCATGGGCGGAAAGCCCCACGCGCTCCAGCAGCTTAAGGCCCTTCTCGCGTGAGGCGTCCTTGTCGCGCTTGAGGACTTTTACCTGCGCGAGCGTCAGATTGTCGATGATCGACAGATGCGGGAACAGCTCAAAGTGCTGGAATACCATGCCCACTTTGGAACGCAACTGCGCCAGGTTGGTGTTCTTGTTGTTGACGGCCGTGCCATTCACCAGGATATCGCCTTGCTGAATCGGCTCCAGACCGTTGACGGTTTTGATCAGGGTGGATTTGCCCGAGCCTGAAGGACCGCAGACTACCACCACCTCGCCTTTTTTCACTTCGGTGGTGCAATCGGTCAGAACCTGAAAGTGACCGTACCACTTAGAAACATTTTTCAGGGATATCATCAAACAGTCCTTTTCTTCAAATAGCTTACCAGCGCCGAGGCGGCGAGACTGATAACAAAATAGACAAAACCGGCGAACAGGATCATTTCAACCTGTGTGCCGTCGCGCTCGCCGATGGTTGAGGCGGTACGGAAGAAGTCGGCCAGGCTCAGCACGTAGACCAGCGATGTATCCTGGAACAGTACGATGCCCTGAGTCAGCAGCAGTGGAACCATGGCGCGGAACGCCTGCGGCAGGATCACCAGTTTCATCGACTGCCAGTGGGTCATGCCCAGCGCCAGCGCAGCGGAAGATTGGCCGCGGGAAATACTGATAATGCCGGCACGGATAATTTCCGAGTAATAGGCCGCTTCAAACAGGGAAAAGGCTACCATAGCCGAGATCAGGCGAATATCGGTTTTCGGCGATAGCCCCAGAACTTGTTGTAATAAGCTTGGAACCACCAGGTAGAACCACAGCAGCACCATCACCAGCGGAACGGAACGGAACAGGTTGACGTAGAGTGTGGCAAACCAGCTGATAGGCTTGATGGGCGACAGACGCATGACCGCCAGAATGGTGCCCCAGAGGATGCCAAAAACGATGGCGGTCACGGTGATCTTCAGCGTGATGACCAACCCTTGCAGCAGGTAAGGGAAGCTTGGGACAATAGATGCCCAGTCAAATTCGTACATTATTTACTCCCCATATTGCCAGGCAACTGCACTTTCTTCTCTACCAGACGCATAAACAGCATGATCACGGCGTTGATGCCGATATAGGCCAGCGTAATGGCGGTAAAGGATTCATAGGCATGCGCGGAGTAATCCAGCAGCTTACCGGCCTGAGCCGCCATATCCACCAGGCCAATGGTTGAAGCGATGGCGGAGTTTTTGACCAGGTTGAGCATTTCCGAGGTCATCGGCGGCACAATCACCCGGTAGGCGTTCGGTAACAGCACATAGCGATAGGTTTGCGGCAGCGTCAGGCCCATGGCCAGCCCGGCGGCGCGTTGGCCACGCGGCAGGGACTGAATCGCGGCGCGCACCTGCTCGCACACACGGGCGGCGGTAAACAGCCCGAGGCACAGCATGGAGGAGATAAAGAACTGGACGTTAGGATCGAGTTCGGTTTTGAACCACATGCCCAGATTGGCAGGCAGCAGCTCCGGCACCACCAGATACCAGGTAAAGAATTGCACAATCAGCGGCACGTTACGGAACAGTTCGACGTAGCAGGTGCCGAGAGCGGAAAGAAAACGGTTTGGCACGGTACGTAAAATACCGAACAGCGAACCGACAAAGAAAGCGATAATCCATGCACAGACGGAGAGGGCTACCGTGACCTGGAAGCCGGACCAAATCCAGCCGAGGTAGGTGGTATTCCCAAACGGGGCCTGCTGCAGGAAGATACCCCAGTTCCAATCTATTGACATAACAAACTCCGTTAAGCGGGCGCAGAGCGCCTAAAGATTGATGACTATTCAGCGCCGATCGCATCGCGGCCAGTCAGGCTGGCTTATGTGCGCGGATATCGGTTGTGAGTTCGGGGGAAAATGAGGGAGGGGAACGGCCCCCCTCATTCCTGTCTGTCCCAGCCATCAACAGGGCTGGTTTGGCCTGGCGGCCGCACCAGCTCTCTTTCTATTAGTTCAGTGCTTTATCGTTAGGCTCTTTGAACAGTTGCTTCATGTCGTCTGACAGGGCGAAGTTCATGTTGAGGTTCTTTGGTGGAATTGGCTGGTTGAACCATTTATCAAACCATTTTGCCGCTTCACCGGAGGTTTGGGCCTGAGCGATGGTGTCATCGACCAGTTTTTTGAACTCGGCGTCGTCTTTACGCAGCATACAGCCGTAAGCTTCTTTCGACTGCGGCGTGCCGAGAATTTCCCATTGATCCGGCTTCTTCGCTTTGGCACGTTCGCCCGCCAGCAGCGCGTCATCCATCATAAAGGCTACGGCGCGGCCGCTTTCCAGGGTACGGAACGAGTCACCGTGGTCTTTGGCGCTGATGATACGCATGTTCATCTTGCCGCTGTCGTTCAGTTTGTTCAGCAGCACTTCTGACGTTGTGCCGGAGGTGACCACTACCGGTTTGCCGGCCAGGTCTTTGAAGTCTTTGACGTCAGAGCCTTTTTTCACCAGCAAGCGGGTACCGACCACGAAGATGGTGTCGGAGAAGGCCGCCTGTTTTTGACGCTCAACGTTGTTGGTGGTTGAACCGCATTCAAAATCAAAGGTGCCGTTCTGCAGCAACGGGATACGGTTCTGCGAGGTGATCGGCAGCATTTTTACCTGCAGATCGGGCATGTTCAGTTTTTTCTTAACAGCATCAACGATTTGGTTGGAGTAGTCCTGGGAGTAGCCCACAACTTTCTGCTGGTTGTCGTAGTAGGAGAACGGCACTGACGATTCGCGGTGGCCGACAACGATCACGCCGTTGTCTTTGATTTTCTTCAGCGTACCGGTCAGTTCTTCCGCATGGGCTACGTTACCCGCCATACCGATCAGCAGTAACGATAACGCCAATTTACGCATTTGCATGGTCCAGCTCCTTTGCTGTTGTCGTGGTTCTGACTCAAGAGTGTCAGGTTTAAAACGGGGGATCTCTTACTCAAGATATAAAGATAGTCTTGGCACAGATAACCGTTAGAAAATAGCCGATTGTGAACACAATGAAACTAAAATGTTTCATTTTTTGAGACGCCGCGCGCACCAAATTAATGCAACAAAACCATGATGCACCCTTCTGGTGCCAGTGATGCTCTCAAGTTGTGCATAAGTGCGACAAAACGTCAGTAAAAGTAAATCGGTCTTAAATCACAGAGTGATTAAAGCAAGGAGTGTGCCAGAAAGGTTTATTTAACGGGTATTTGACGGGGACAGAGACGCGGTGCGCAGTTCAGTGAACTGCGCACCGGTTGAGATTACCTGCGACGCAGGCCGAGCATCAACGCCATGCCGCCAAGCAGCAGGGTAATGATCCACAGCGGTGTGGCGCCAAAACGGGCGTATGGCGTAATGCCGGTGGTCGGGGTGACTTTCACCTCGAGCACGCTGCGGGTGAACTGCGGGATCTCGGCAATCACCTCGCCGTTGGCGTCAACGGCGGCGGTTACGCCATTGTTGGTGCTGCGCAACAGCGGGCGTCCCAGTTCCAGCGCACGCATGCGCGCCATCTGGAAGTGCTGCCACGGGCCGATGGAATGGCCGAACCAGGCGTCATTGGAGAGGGTCAGCAGGAAATTGGTGTCCGGGCGGAAGTTATCGCGCACCTGTTGGCCGAGAACAATCTCATAACAGATCGCTGCCGTCAGGTTATAGCCCTTCACGCTCAGTTGTGGTTGGACGTAATCGCCGCGGCTGAAGGACGACATCGGCAGATCGAAGAACGGCGCCAGTGGCCGCAGCAGCGTCTCCAGCGGCACAAACTCACCGAACGGCACCAGATGATGCTTGTTATAGCGGTCTTTAGCCGGGTAGACGTACGGCGTCTGTTCACCCAATACAATGGCGCTGTTATAGATTTGCTGGCCCTGCGGGGTGGCGCGCACGTCGACAATGCCGGTGATCAGGCTGCTGTTTTTGGCGCGCATCAGGTCGTCCATCATGGTCAGGAAACCGTTCTGGCTGGCTTCGTAATCCGGGATGGCGGATTCCGGCCAGATGATGATCGGCGCCTTGCCCATGTAAGGGCGGGTTTCATCCAGATAGGTTTGCAGCGTGCTGACCAGCGCTTTCGGATCCCACTTCATCGATTGGGCGATGTTGCCTTGCACCATGGCGACATTCACCGCTTTCTCCGGTTGCGGGGTGAACCACTGCAACTGACGCAGCGGCCAGGGCAACAGCAGCAACGCGACGGCAACGGCCGCTGCGGCAACGCGGCGTTGATTGATGGCATACACCAGCAATCCGGCGATCGCCATCAGGATGAAGGTGATGGCATCAACCCCCAGCAGCGGCGCGACGCCTTTCAGCGGGCCGTTGAGCTGGCTGTAGCCGAATTGCAACCAGGGGAAACCGGTCAGCACCCAGCCGCGCAGAAACTCGGTCACTTGCCACAGCACCGGCGCGGCAATTGCCAGGCGGTACCAACTGGTGGTTGGCCACAGGCGCGCCAGCAAGCCGGCGAACAGCCCGGTATACAACGCCAGGTAGGCGGCCAGCAGGGCGACCAGGAAAATATTGACGGCAAACGGCATGCCGCCGAAGTCGGCAATGCTGACGTAAACCCAGTTGACGCCGGCGCCAAACAGGCCGAACCCCCAGCAGAAGCCGAGTAGGGCGGATTGTCTGGTGGTGCGGTTCAGGGTAACGGCCAGCAGGCCGAACAGGGAAACAATGGCCGCAGGCCAAATATCGTAAGGAGAAAACGCCAGCGCGCCGCCGGCACCAGACAACAGCGCCAGCAGGGCGCGAACCCGCTGGCGTTCAAGGAAAGAGGCTTTAGCCATGTTTGATTTAGTCTTCCAGTTTCGGTTGCGGAGAATCGTCCGGAATTTTTACATGAACCTGGATGATACGTCGACTGTCGGCCATCGCAACCTTAAACTGGTAACCTTCGATTTCAATGGTTTCCCCGCGCGCCGGCAAGTGCCCGAAGGCCTGCATCACCAGGCCGCCGATGGTGTCGACCTCGTCGTCGCTGAAGTGCGTATTAAAGGCTTCGTTGAAGTCTTCAATCGGCGCCAATGCCCGCACGGTATACATATGGCGGCTAAGCTGACGGATATCCAGATCTTCCTCGTCGTCATATTCGTCTTCGATTTCGCCGACAATCAGTTCCAGAATGTCTTCGATGGTGACCAGGCCGGAAACGCCGCCGAATTCGTCAATGACAATCGCCATGTGATAGCGCTGGGAGCGGAACTCCTTCAGCATCCGATCAACTCGCTTGCTTTCGGGCACCACCACCGCGGCGCGCAGCACCTTATCTATGCTGAACGGCTCAGACTCTGCACGCATAAACGGCAGCAGATCCTTGGCCATCAGAATGCCTTCGATGTGATCTTTATCTTCGCTGATCACCGGGAAGCGCGAGTGGGCGGATTCGATAATCACGTCCAGGCACTCTTCCAGCGTCTGGTTACGCTTGAGCGTGACCATCTGGGAACGCGGGATCATGATGTCGCGCACGCGCTGCTCGGCGATATCCATCACGCCTTCCAGCATGTCTCGGGTGTCGGGATCGATCAGGTCGTTTTGCTCGGAATCACGGATCAGCTCTACCAGATCGCCACGGTTTTTCGGTTCGCCGTGGAACAACTGGTTAAGGATGAGAGTAAAGAACCCCTTCTTGGGACTGGGGCTGTCATTGCTTTGTGAATGGTCGTCGCTCATGGCGTTTTAGTTAATATCACTCATGTAAGAGTTAGGGGCGTCAGCGACAGCCCCTTATAGGGGCTGCGGGGAGTCAGCTGACGTCAGAGGGGGTCTTTTTCCGCCAGGTACGGGTCCGGATAGCCCAGGCCGTGCATGATTTCGGTTTCCAAAGACTCCATTTCTTCGGCTTCATCGTCTTCGATGTGGTCATACCCTAGCAGATGAAGGCTGCCATGGACAACCATATGCGCCCAGTGGGCCTCCAGCGCCTTGTCTTGCTCAACCGCTTCCTGTTCAACGACCTGACGGCAGATGATCAGATCGCCGAGCAGCGGCAGCTCTATGCCCGGTGGGGCTTCGAACGGGAAGGACAGCACGTTGGTCGGTTTATCCTTCCCGCGGTAGGTCAGGTTCAGTTCGTTGCTTTCGGCTTCGTCCACCAGGCGAATGGTGACCTCGGCTTCTTCCTGAAACTGCGGCAGCACGCCTTCCAGCCAGCGCTGGAAGGTGGCTTCGTCCGGCAGGCCGTTGCTGTCTGCACAGGCAATCTGCAGATCCAAAATCACCTGGCTCATAGTGTCTCCTGCCCGGAGGCGATGATGGCCTCGTGCTTACGTTGTTCGGCAATCGCGTCTTTGCGTTTTTGTTCGGCGGCTTCCCAGGCTTCATAGGCGATAACCACGCGGGCTACCACCGGGTGGCGCACCACGTCTTCGCTATGGAAGAAGTTGAAGCTCAGTTCTTCGACATCCGACAGGACTTCTATCGCATGGCGAAGGCCGGATTTCTGGTTGCGCGGCAGGTCAATCTGCGTCACGTCACCGGTGATCACCGCCTTCGAGTTGAAGCCGATGCGCGTCAGGAACATCTTCATCTGTTCGATGGTGGTGTTCTGGCTCTCATCGAGAATGATAAATGCGTCGTTCAGGGTGCGGCCGCGCATATAGGCCAGCGGCGCGACCTCAATCACGTTGCGTTCGATCAGCTTCTCCACGCGCTCGAAGCCCAGCATTTCGAACAGGGCGTCGTACAGCGGGCGCAGGTAAGGATCGACCTTCTGGCTCAAATCCCCCGGCAGGAAGCCCAGTTTTTCACCGGCTTCAACCGCCGGGCGCGTCAGCAGAATGCGGCGAATCTCCTGGCGCTCCAGGGCGTCTACCGCAGCGGCGACGGCCAGATAGGTTTTCCCGGTACCCGCTGGCCCAATCCCGAAGGTGATGTCGTGATCGAGAATATTGGCGATGTACTGCGCCTGATTGGGCGTGCGCGGTTTCACCATGCCGCGCTTGGTTTTGATGGTCACCGCTTTGCCGTAATCCGGCACGCTGTCGGCTACCTGCTCAAGCACCCGGCTTTCTTTGATCGCCAGATGGATCTGTTCCGGGTCGATATCCGGGATCACGCCGCGAATGGGCGCGGTGTCCACGTACAGGTGGCGCAAGATATCGGCGGCGGCAACCACGCACGGGTTTTTGCCAACCAGCTTAAAACGGTTGTCACGGCGGTTGATCTCGATCCCCAACCGGCGTTCGATCTGTTTGATATTGTCATCAAATGGGCCGCACAGGCTGAGCAATCGCTTATTGTCTGCCGGCTCTAACAAAATTTCTTGTGTTGCGACGTTCAAACTATTCCTCAAGGCTCACATCGGGCCTGGTTGATTTTCGGTACGCGCATTCAGGGCAAATCCTGACGTTTCTACCTTGAATTATTCATGGTGCGCCGCACCGGCGCAAGTTTACCCATGATCTATCTGTGCGCCGGCGGCGTAATTCAAGGGCCGGGAGAGGAAAAAACGCGGCAAAAACAGCCGCGTAATTGTGTGGGGATCAGTTCTTTTTCACGAATTCGGATTTCAGCTTCATCGGGCCAAAACCATCGATTTTACAGTCAATGTTGTGGTCGCCTTCCACCAGACGAATGTTCTTCACCTTGGTGCCAATCTTCAGCATCGAGGAACTGCCTTTGACCTTCAGATCTTTTACTACGGTCACGGCATCGCCGTCGGCCAGCAGGTTGCCGTTGGCATCTTTGACAATCAAGGTATCGCTGTCCGCCGCAGGCGCGCTGTCGCTCCACTCATGGGCGCATTCAGGGCAGATAAACATCGCATTGTCCTGATAGGTGTATTCGGAGTTGCACTTCGGGCAGTGTGGGAGTTGCATGCTATGTCGCCTCTTTATAATAAAAAACAAAAAAGAACATCACCGGACGCAAGCGCCCGGCGGAGAAATAATAAGGATAAACGTTAACGTGGCGACGGGCGCCACGGCTTACGGCAATGCGGAAACGGCGTCAGGGCTGGTAAGTGCCGACACCCAGCGCATTTTCTTTGCGGGTACGGGCGATCACCGATTGCGGGGATTCATGTACGCGCAGATCCATCTGCTGCTCGGTACGCACCACTGAGCCACGCAGTGTGTTGGTCATTACCTCGGTGATTTCCACATCAACGAATTGGCCGATCATATCCGGTGTGCCTTCAAAGTTCACCATACGGTTGCATTCGGTACGACCAGCCAGCTCCATCACGCTTTTGCGTGAGGTGCCCTCAACCAGAATACGCTGCACGGTTCCGAGCATGCGGCGGCTGAACTGCAACACCTGCTGGTTGATGCGATCTTGCAGGATGTACAGGCGCTGTTTCTTTTCATCTTCGCTGACGTCGTCCACCATATCGGCCGCCGGGGTGCCCGGGCGTGACGAATAGATAAAACTGAAGCTGGCGTCGAAGTTAATCTCGGCGACAAGGTTCATGGTCTGTTCGAAGTCGGCCTGGGTTTCCCCCGGGAAGCCGATGATAAAATCAGAGCTGAGCTGTATGTTCGGCCGCGCCTTGCGCAGCTTGCGAATGATCGCTTTGTATTCCAATGCGGTGTGCGCGCGTTTCATCATGGTCAGAATGCGATCGGAGCCGCTCTGTACCGGGAGATGCAGGAAGCTGACCAGTTCAGGCGTGTCTTGATACACCGCGATGATGTCGTCGGTGAATTCAATCGGATGGCTGGTGGTGAAACGGATGCGGTCGATGCCGTCAATCGCTGCCACCAAACGCAGCAGTTCGGCAAACGAACAGATGCCGCCGTCGTAGGTGGCGCCGCGGTAGGCGTTGACGTTCTGGCCGAGCAGATTCACTTCACGCACACCCTGCGCCGCCAGTTGGGCGATCTCGAACAGTACGTCGTCGCTTGGGCGACTCACTTCTTCACCGCGGGTGTAAGGCACCACGCAGAAAGTACAGTATTTGTTGCAGCCTTCCATTATGGAGACAAAGGCGGTTGGGCCTTCGGCGCGCGGTTCCGGCAGGCGGTCGAACTTCTCGATCTCCGGGAAGCTGATGTCGACGATTGGGCTGCGGGTGCCGCGCACGTGGTTGATCATTTCCGGCAGGCGGTGCAAGGTCTGCGGGCCAAACACAACGTCGACGCAAGGTGCGCGGCTGCGAATGTGTTCGCCTTCCTGAGAAGCCACGCAGCCGCCAACGCCGATGATCAACGCCGGGTTCTTTTCTTTCAGCAGTTTCCAGCGCCCTAACATGGCGAAAACTTTTTCCTGCGCTTTTTCACGGATTGAGCAGGTATTCAGCAGCAGTACATCCGCTTCTTCAGCGTTGTCGGTCCATTCGAACCCGTGTGTGCTTCCCAGTAAGTCCGCCATTTTTGATGAATCATATTCATTCATCTGGCAGCCCCAGGTTTTGATATGCAGTTTTTTGGTCATTGACTTGCCATTACTCAGTGCGGAGCGAAAGTTGCGATACGCGACATGCAGGGGGCGTATTGTAATCATTTGGCGCCGTTGTGACCAGCGCGGGGAAAACGGTATGCGACCTGATGCGCAATTAAAAATCCGGTACACTGATGCCAAACGCCGTGCCCGTTGGGATGGCGATAATTCACTAAGAAAACATGGCCAAAATGAACACATCTCAAAAAAGGTATGACGCCGTAGTGGTAGGCGGCGGGATGGTCGGCGCGGCTGCGGCGCTGGGGTTGGCGCAGGCCGGTTGGTCGGTGGCATTGTTGGAACATCAGCCGCCGCAGGCGTTCGATGCCCAAAGCCCGCCGGATCTGCGTATTTCAGCCATCGGCTGCACTTCGGTCGGGTTGCTCAAGCAGCTTGACGTCTGGAAAGCGGTGGCGGGCATGCGCGTGGCGCCGTATCGCCGGTTGGAAACCTGGGAATGGGCGTCTTCACGCGTAGCGTTTGACGCGGCTTCGCTGGGGCTGCCTGAGCTGGGCTTTATGGTGGAGAATCGGATTTTGCAATTGGCGCTGTGGCAGCAAATGGAGCAGTGCGACAATTTGACGCTCTGTTGCCCCGCCCGGCTGCGTTCGCTGCAACGGGAAGATGACCACTGGCAATTGGAGCTGGACTCTTCTGAGAAGCTGCAGGCGCGGCTGGTGGTGGGTGCAGACGGTGCGAATTCACAGGTACGTAATCTGGCGGCCATCGGCACCAGCGGTTGGCAATATCGCCAGTCCTGCATGTTGATCACCGTCGATACCGGCGAGCCGCAACAGGATGTGACCTGGCAGCAGTTTTTCCCTTCCGGGCCGCGCGCTTTCCTGCCCCTGTATGACCAATGGGCTTCACTGGTGTGGTATGACAGCCCGCAACGCATCCGTCAGCTGCAAGCGATGCCGCCGGCGCAGCTTGAGAGGGAAATTGCTGAAGCATTTCCGGCGCGTCTGGGGGCGGTAAAAGTGCATGCCGCCGGGGCTTTCCCGCTGGCGCGCCGCCATGCACAACGCTATGTTCTGCCGGGGCTGGCGTTGCTCGGTGATGCAGCGCACACCATCAACCCGTTAGCGGGGCAGGGGGTGAACCTGGGCTATCGCGATGTGGAAGCGTTGCTGGCGGTACTGAGTGACGCCCGGGAGCAGGGCGAGGACTGGAGCAGTGAAGCGGTGCTGATGCGCTACCAGCGCCGTCGTCGCACCGATAACCTGTTGATGCAAAGTGGCATGGATCTGTTTTATACCGCGTTCAGCAATAATTTGGCGCCGCTGAACGTAGCGCGCAATATTGCGCTGATGGCGGCCCAGCGGGCGGGCAAGCTGAAGGAACATGCGCTGAAATACGCACTGGGGCTGTAGTCGAGGTGGTGTTTTCCTGGTACGGGCGCAGCAGGTTGCGCCCGCTTTAACGAGGCTTCACGAACGCAGAATAGCAAAAAGCCCGCCGAAGCGGGCTTTTCTAAATGTGGCTGGGGTGCCAGGATTCGAACCTGGGTATGCTGGTATCAGAAACCAGAGCCTTACCGCTTGGCGACACCCCAATTGTATAACAGTAAAATATGGTGGCTACGACGGGATTTGAACCTGTGACCCCATCATTATGAGTGATGTGCTCTAACCAGCTGAGCTACGTAGCCATTTTTCGATATTTTACCTTAAAAGTCAACAGTGTTGGTATGGCTGGGGTACCTGGATTCGAACCAGGGAATGCTGGTATCAAAAACCAGTGCCTTACCGCTTGGCGATACCCCATCAACACGTAAACCTTTTTTGCAGCATCCCCATCCTAAAAAAGATGGCTGGGGTACCTGGATTCGAACCAGGGAATGCCGGTATCAAAAACCGGTGCCTTACCGCTTGGCGATACCCCACCTGCTGCCTGCTCGACGATGAAAAGAAATGGTGCGGGAGGCGAGACTTGAACTCGCACACCTTGCGGCGCTAGAACCTAAATCTAGTGCGTCTACCAATTTCGCCACTCCCGCAAAAAGATGGTGGCTACGACGGGATTTGAACCTGTGACCCCATCATTATGAGTGATGTGCTCTAACCAGCTGAGCTACGTAGCCATCTTTTTCGCGCAACCTTCATCGGCGTTGCGGGGCGCATTATGCGTATATGGCCGTTTTGCGTCAACAAGTTTTTTCCCGAAAAAGCGGCTGGATGTGTTGTTTGTTTGGGTTGTGAACAGTATGGTGATAAAATCATCAATTCAGGTGATTAATGGTTGAAAACATCAATAAAAAAGCGGGCCATGAGGCCCGCCCTGGATATAAAACCCGCGTGATTACTTGTAGGCGGATTGGTGGACGCCAACGGCACGGCCAGAAGGATCGTCCATCTTTTTGAAGGATTCATCCCATTCGATGGCTTTCGCTGAAGAACAAGCCACTGACGGGCCGCCAGGTACGCATTCGGCCGCGCTTGGCAGTGGGAACAGCTCTTCGAAGATTTCGCGATACAGGTAGCCTTCTTTTGAGCTCGGCGTGTTGTACGGGAAACGGAAACGTGCGGTTTCGAGCTGTTGATCGCTGATTTGCTTCGCAGCGACTTCTTTCAGCGTGTCGATCCAGCTGTAGCCCACGCCGTCGGAGAACTGCTCTTTCTGGCGCCAGGCCACGCTGGCCGGCAGATAGGATTCAAAACACTCGCGCAGGATGTGTTTTTCCATTTTGCCGTTGCCGCACATTTTATCTTTCGGGTTGATGCGCATCGCCACGTCGAGGAATTTTTTATCCAGGAAGGGGACGCGGGCTTCCACGCCCCAGGCGGACATCGCCTTGTTGGCGCGTGCGCAGTCAAACATATGCAGCGCCAGCAGTTTACGCACGGTCTCGTCGTGGAACTCACGCGCATCCGGTGCCTTATGGAAGTACAGATAGCCGCCGAACACTTCGTCCGCACCCTCGCCGGACAGCACCATCTTGATGCCCATCGCTTTGATTTTACGCGACATCAGGTACATTGGCGTGGAGGCGCGAATGGTGGTGACGTCGTAGGTTTCGATGTGATAAATCACGTCGCGGATGGCGTCCAGGCCTTCCTGCACGGTGAAATGAATTTCATGGTGCACGGTGCCCAAATGGTTGGCCACTTCCTGCGCGGCGCGCAGATCCGGTGAACCTTCCAGGCCGACGGCAAAGGAGTGCAGCTGTGGCCACCAGGCTTCGCTGCGTTCTTGATCTTCCACACGGCGTGCGGCGTATTTTTTGGTAATGGCGGAGATTACGGAAGAATCCAGGCCGCCAGACAGCAGTACGCCGTACGGCACGTCGGACATCAGGTGGCTTTTCACCGAATCTTCCAGCGCGTTGCGCAGTGCGTTGGCATCGGTCACGTTGTCTTTGACATTGTCGTAATCGAACCAGTCGCGCTGGTAATATTCGCGGATCTCACCGTCCTGGCTCCACAGATAGCTGCCCGCCGGGAATTCTTTGATGGTGCGGCAGACCGGCACCAGCGCTTTCATTTCGGAGGCGACATACAGGTTGCCGAATTCGTCATGGCCCATGTAGAGCGGGATAATGCCCAGGTGATCGCGGCCAATCAGGTAAGCGTCTTTCTCTGAATCATAAAGGGCGAAGGCGAACATGCCCTGCAAGTCGTCGAGGAAGTCGATGCCTTTTTCCTGATACAGCGCCAGGATCACTTCACAGTCGGATGCGGTCTGGAACTCGTAGCGCTCGCCCAGTTCATGACGCAGTGCCTGGTGGTTATAGATCTCACCGTTTACGGCCAAAACGTGGGTGTGCGCAGCGTTGTACAGCGGTTGGGCGCCATTGTTGACGTCGACAATCGACAGGCGCTCATGCACCAGAATGGCTTTATCGCTGGCGTAAACGCCGGACCAGTCCGGGCCGCGGTGGCGCATCAGACGAGACAGCTCCAGCGCTTTCTTACGCAGTTCAACGGGATCGGACTTCAGATCGAGCACACCGAAAATAGAACACATATAACGACTCTCCTAACGACTTTTTTAGACTGTGATGTTGATTTGCTGTTATGGGCGGCGCGGCCGGTTCATCAGCGATGACGCGGTTTTGCTGCGTTGTGTTTATGAAAATGCGTCAAAACCGGCAGGGGATGCAAGTGTTTTAGCGTTACGCAGAAAAATAGTTGTTTGGGGGCTGTCGATTTTTAGCGGATATTCAGTTTTTATCGTTTTTAATTAGATAATGTTCAATTTTTAGGTGAATGAGTGAGTCGCCGGCCAATTTTACCGGCGACTCGTTGCCGACTATCAGGCGGTCAACTGCCACAGGGTGAAGGCGGCATCCGGTGTCCAACCGGGATTCGAGGTGTGTGCCTGGAGGCAGGTGTATTTTTTGCCTTTATAGGTCACGACATCGCCCGCCTTGTAGTTGTGATTGCTCTGCCATTCGGTCACGCCCGGTTCAGGCGGAGTACCGCCGTCTGCGGTTTTCACCGCCAGCGCACTGCTTGGCAGCGAGGTATTTCCCTGGTTGTCGGTTGCGGTGACAAAATAGCTGTATTGAGTGGATGGGGTCAGACCGCTGTCCTGCAGCGAAAGGCCGCCGGTCTGGCCGATGGCGTTGCCGTTGCGGTAAACACGGTAACTGGCGATCGGCGCGGGGCCGGTTGCGGCGCGCCAGCTCAGTGTCAGCGAGGTAGCCGCCAGTTCTGAGGCTGTCAGCGCCGTGGGCGCATCAGGCTTTCCCGGCTGCGGCGGGGTGACGCCACCCTGGATCAACGGCGCATAGCGCGTTTTGAACTCCCAGTTATAGGCAACGCCGGCGCTGCTTTTGCCGTTGTCCCAGTTGATCGACCAGGTCATCAGCCCCTTGATCGACAGCCCTTTGGCATCCAGACGTTTGAAAGCGTTGAACACCGCCTGCGGATTGATCACATAGCCGCTTCCTGCTGCGTCCACGTTGCTTGGCAGGCCGATCACAAACTTGGCCGCCGGGATCTTGGTGTAACCGCGGGTGCCGGTAACCAGGCTTTCGGTCAGGTAATAAAGAAACTCTTCTTTTTTGGCATCGTCGACCTGGGTGATCCAGGCATTGAGTTCGTCAACCCAAATGCCATCACCGCCCTGGTTATAGAACTGCGGCGCGATAAAATCATAATAGCCTTCGAGTGCGGTAATATAATCCAGATAGCTGCCGTTGGTACGCAAATAAGGGAATTCAGGCGCCATGCTGATAATGAATTTTTTGCCTTGTGCGGCATAATAATCCTTAACTTTTTTCAGCGCGGCGGGCAATACGGTTTTATTATTGGCTGCGCCAATCGCCGCTTGTTCCAGGTCAATATCCAGGCCATCAAAGCCATAGGTTTCTACCAGACGAATAATTTCATCTTTCAGCTTATCTTCATCGCCGGTTTTCAACTCGATGTGCGCGTCTGCGCCGCCCAGTGAAATCAGCACCGCCCGGCCCTGACTGTTCAGCACGCCAACCTGGCGGCGGAACTCGGCGTCGGACAGGTTGTAAGGTTTGAAGGTAGGAATGCCTTCGCCTTTCATAAAGGCGACCGCCACCACATTATATTCAGGCGGAATATCGGTCAGATCCATATTGACGAATTTGCCTTGCTTGTAACCATCGCTGGCGCCGGCGAGCCAGTTATGCCAAAAACCCATCAGGATTTTTTTACCGGTCAGGTCTGGCATCGCGGCAGCAGCGTCTGCGGCTTGTACGTTGATAATATTATTCGTGCTCATGGTGGCCTCGTTATCTTTTTGAGTAAGGGTATTTTCACTCGCCGGCAATTCAGTGATTGGCGGGGTGTAAATACATAGTGCGGATTTTTAACGAGGGCAGGCTGAAACCTTTTGCGCCCATGAATAAATTAAATTCACGCTGGCGAAGGTTTTATTATTGAGAGAATGGGGCAGAGGCGGCCATTGAGGCCGCCGCAGGAATTAAAAAATGGTGATGTCGGCTACGGAGGGGAAAATATAGCTCGGACGGAACGGCATGGTTTCGACATCGTTAAGCGTCGAGACGCCGGACAGCACCAGCACGGTTTCCAGACCCGCCTGGAAGCCCGCCAGAATGTCGGTGCGCAGGTTGTCGCCCACGATCACCGTTTCTTCCGAATGCGCCTGCATCTTGTTCAGCGCGGCGCGAATGATCCACGGGCTTGGCTTGCCGACGTAAAACGGTTTGCGGCCGGTGATCTTTTCGATAGGTGCGCACAGCGCACCACAGGCCGGGGTGAAGCCATGACCATGGCTATCCGGGTTGGTGGCGATAAAGCGCGCGCCGTTATTAACGAAGTAGGCGGCCTTGTGCATCATATCCCAGTTGTAGGAACGGGTTTCGCCGACAATCACGAAGTCCGGGTTGATGTCGGTAATGGTAAAACCGGCCTTATAGAGTTCATGAATCAACGCGCCTTCACCGACCACGTAGGCTTTTTTGCCTTCCTGGCGGCGCAGAAAATCGGCGGTGGCCATCGCGGAGGTATAAAACGCGCTCTCAGGCACTTCCAGCCCGGCGGCGGCAAAGCGGTTTGCCAGATCCTGCGCGGTCTGCGACGGGTAGTTGGTCAGCACCACCAGCGGCATGCCCTGTTCCTGAATGCGCGCCAGGAAAAGATCGGCGCCGGGAACCGGCGTGTTGTCATGCAGCAGCACGCCATCGATATCACATATAACGTTCTTGATTGTCATCGTTGCTGTTTCTCATGATTTACGGCAGGCAAAAACGCGAAGATGCACACCTGCCTGAAGCGGCGGCTCAACTTTCCAGCAATCGCTGCAATAGCACACCGTTGAGCATTGCCCGCTTGGCCAGGGCGAAAGCGCCGATCGCCGAGCGATGATTGAGTTCGGAAGTGACCACCGGCAGATTTCTGCGGAAGTCCTTCAGTACCTGAGTATTGATGCAGCTTTGGATCGCTGGCAGCAACACTTTTTCGGCTTCGGTAATTTCCCCGGCGATCACCACTTTTTGCGGATTAAACAGGTTAATGGCGATAGCCACCGCTTTGCCGAGGTAACGGCCAACGTGCTCGATCACTTCGCTGGCCAGCAGATCGCCACGGTTGGCGGCTTTGCAGATGGCGGCGATGCTGCAATCGTCGAGCGTCAGCTTGCTTGGATAACCCTGAGTCAGCAAATGGCGCACGCGGTGTTCAATCGCGGCGTTGGCGGCCACGGTTTCCAGACAGCCGAAGTTGCCGCAGTGGCAGCGTTCGCCCAAGGGATCGATCTGAATGTGGCCGATTTCGCCGACGTTGCCGTTATTGCCCAGGAAAATCTGGCCATTGACGATAATGCCGGCACCGGTACCCCGGTGCAGACGGACCAGAATAGAGTCTTCGCAGTCACGGGTGGCGCCAAAGTAATGCTCCGCCAGCGCCAGGCTGCGGATATCGTGGCCGACAAAGCTGGTGACGTTGAAACGTTGCTGCAGGTTATCTACCAACGGCCAGTGGTTGACGCTGATGTGCGGCATGTAGCGCACCACGCCCAGCGCCGGATCAACCAGACCCGGCAGGATCACCGCGATGGCGATCAGTTCGCGCAGCTTGCGCTGGTAGCTTTCGATAAACTGCGCAATGGCGTTGAACAGCGCATTTTCCAGCGTCTCTTGCGTACGTTCCGGCAGCGGGTAGTGTTCTTCACCGAGCGATTTTCCGCTCATGTCGTACAGGGTGATGGTGGCGTCGTGACGCCCAAGACGCACCGCCACGGTGTGGAAGTGCCGGGTTTCGGAGACAATGGAAATGGCGCGACGGCCGCCGGTGGAGGCTTGCTGATCGACTTCTTTGATCAGCCCGCGCTCCAACAGCTGGCGAGTAATTTTTGTGACACTGGCGGGCGCTAGCTGGCTGAGTTCGGCTATCTGAATGCGCGAGATCGGACCCTGCTGGTCGATCAGGCGGTACACTGCTGCGCCGTTGAGTTGCTTGACTAAGTCAACGTTCCCTATTTGTGCCTGTCCGCCAGTACTCATCAATAATTTTACTCGCTGTTCATTAAGTTAAACCTCGTTACCGTTAACGAGCGTTTTGGTGATATTAAAATCACGGGTAAATGCGGTCAGGTTTGCCACCTTGCCGGCTTCGATTGTGCCTAACAGGTGGTCTACGCCGATGGCGCGCGCCGGATACAAGGTCGCCATCCGCAGCGCTTCGTCCAGCGCAATGCCGACGTGCTCTACGCTATTTTTCACCGCGTCGATCATGGTCAGCGCAGAGCCGCTCAGGGTGCCGTTCTCATCCACGCACAGCCCGTCGCGATAGTATATTGTTTTACCGGCAAAAATAAATTGGTCAATCTCTGCACCCGCCGGGGCGGTGGCATCGGTGACCAGCACCAATTTATCACCTTTCATGCGCTTGGCGTTACGGATACTCGCCCAGGCCACGTGATGGCCGTCGGCAATGATGCCGGTATACACTTCAGGCGTATCGAAAATCGCCCCCATCAACCCAGGTTCGCGCCCGGTGATATACGGCATGGCGTTATACAGATGGGTCGCGAAGGTGACGCCGGCGGCAAAGCCGGTGCGGGCCTGATCGTAGGTGGCGTTCGAGTGGCCGGCGGAGACCACGATGCCCGCCGCGGTCAGCTGTTTGATAAAGTGCGGTTCCACCATCTCCGGTGCCAGCGTGACTTTGGTGATCACATCGGCGTTGGCGCACAGATAGTCGATCATCTCGCGGGTCGGTTTGCGGATAAACGCCGGGTTGTGGGTGCCTTTTTTCAGCGGGCTAAGATACGGCCCTTCCAGATGCAGGCCAAGCGCCTGATTCGGGTGTTTTTTCAGATAAGTGCGCATCACATCGATGCTGTGCTTCATAAACTCGTCGCTGCTGGTGATCAGCGTCGGCAGATAGCTGGTGCAACCGGATTTTTCGTTGGCGCGCTGCATGATCTCCAGCGTCTCTTCCGAAATGGCCTCTAGCGAATCGTTAAATTGTACGCCGCCACAGCCGTTAAGCTGCACGTCGATCAAACCGGGGGCCAGGATAGCGCCACCCAGATCGCGCGTTTCCATGCCGGCCGGCAGTTCAGCCAGCGGACAGACTCGTTCAATCAGTCCATCAGCGATGATTACCGCATGGTCGTCAAGCACGTCGTGGCCGGTGAAAATCCGGCATTGGGTTAAAGCGAACATCGTAGCCCCCTGCAAAAATTAAAGACTCTTAACGCTTTCCGCTTCTAATTCGCGGAAGTATTTAACGGTTTTGACTTTCAGTTCCATGGTGGAAGGCTCATCGCACACCACAACCGCCTTGGCGTGCAGCTGCAGGCAACTGATGGTCCACATATGGTTGATATTGCCTTCCACTGCGGCTTCCAACGCCTGTGCCTTGGCATGGCCGGTCACCAGGATCATCACTTCTTCTGCGTCGAGCAGCGTACCTACACCTACGGTCAGCGCGTATTTCGGCACCAGGCTGACATCCCCGCCGAAGAAGCGGGAGTTGGCGATACGGGTATCTTCAGTCAGCGTTTTGATGCGGGTACGCGACGCCAATGATGAAGCCGGCTCGTTAAACGCGATATGACCGTCAACGCCGACGCCGCCCATGAACAGATGGATTTTACCGTAAGATTTGATTTTTTCTTCGTACTTACGGCATTCGGCGTCAACGTCCGGCGCATTGCCATTCAGCAGGTTGATGTTTTCACTTGGAATATCAACGTGATCAAAGAAATTACGGTACATGAAGGTATGATAGCTTTCCGGGTGCTCCTGCGGCAGGCCAACGTATTCATCCATGTTGAAAGTCACAACATGCTTAAAGCTTACTTCACCTGCTTTGTGCATCGCAATCAGATGTTTGTAGGCTTCGAGCGGAGTACCGCCGGTTGGCAGGCCGAGCACAAACGGACGCTCCGCAGTGGGTTTGAATGCGTTGATGCGCTGGACGATATGGCGGGCGGCCCATTTGCCGACTTGTGCAGTATCTTTCAGTGGGATAAGTCTCATCTAACACCTCTTTGGGTAAGTAAACTAAAGCTATACTGTACGGGCCTGTATAAGAGTCTAAGCGTAATCCAACTTTATGATTCTCACGTGAAGCGTCAGTCCCGATGATTTTTCGAATGATAAAATAAGTTTTGTGTGATGGCTAGCAATGTGGCAGCTTAAGACTACTTTTTGGTGATATAAATCACAAAAAAGGAGCTTTTAATTTGCGATACGAAATAATTTTTTTACACTCCGCATGAGTGATACGTGCCATGCGTTATTTCTAAAAGGTAGTGAGAGAGTTAAATAAACTACTAATAGGGTCCGTCCGCGGACAACATAGGGGGAAAAGGTGAACATTCTTAGTTATTTGCAAAAAGTGGGCCGCGCCTTGATGGTGCCGGTTGCCACGCTGCCCGCCGCCGCGATCTTGATGGGCGTCGGGTATTGGATTGACCCTACTGGTTGGGGCGCCTCCAACGCTCTCGCTGCTTTCTTTATTAAATCCGGCTCTGCCATTATCGAACACATGTCGGTGCTGTTCGCCGTCGGTGTGGCTTACGGCATGTCCAAAGACAAGGACGGCGCCGCTGCGCTGACCGGCTTTGTCGGCTTCCTGGTACTAACCACCCTGTGTTCACCGGCCGCCGTGTCGATGATTCAGAAGATCCCTCTCGACCAGGTGCCTGCCGCGTTTGGCAAGATTGAGAACCAGTTCGTCGGTATTCTGGTGGGTATCATCTCCGCCGAAGTCTACAACCGCTTTAGCAGCGTTGAGTTGCCGAAGGCGTTGTCGTTCTTCAGCGGCCGCCGTCTGGTGCCTATCCTGATCTCTTTCCTGATGATCCTGGTGGCCTTCATCCTGATGTATATCTGGCCGATGATCTTCGGTGGCCTGGTTAACTTCGGTGAACACATTCAGAAGCTGGGCTCTGCCGGCGCCGGTATCTATGCATTCTTCAACCGTCTGCTGATCCCGGTCGGTCTGCACCATGCGCTGAACTCGGTATTCTGGTTCGACGTGGCCGGCATTAACGACATCCCTAACTTCCTCGGCGGCCAGCAGTCTATCGAATCTGGTAAAGCGGTTGTCGGCATCACCGGCCGTTACCAGGCGGGCTTCTTCCCAATCATGATGTTCGGTCTGCCGGGTGCGGCGCTGGCGATCTACCACTGCGCGCGTCCGGAAAACAAAGCCAAAGTGCTGGGTATCATGATGGCGGGCGCCTTTGCCGCCTTCTTTACCGGGATCACCGAACCGCTGGAATTCTCCTTCATGTTCGTGGCTCCCGTGTTGTATGTGATCCACGCGATACTGACCGGTATTTCGGTATACATCGCCGCCAGCATGCACTGGATTGCCGGTTTCGGTTTCAGCGCCGGTCTGGTGGATATGGTGCTGTCGTCACGTAACCCATTGGCGACCCACTGGTTCATGCTGATCCCGCAGGGCCTGGTGTTCTTCGCCATTTACTACGTGGTGTTCCGCTTCACCATCAACAAGTTCAACCTGATGACCCCAGGGCGCGAACTGGCGGTTGCCGGTGACGAAACCGACGGTTATGACGTCAACGTTGGTACCGACGGCGGTAAAGACGAAAACGAAACCACTACCCTGGCACGCCGTTACGTGGGCGCCATCGGCGGTTCTGACAACCTGACCGGCATCGACGCCTGTATCACCCGTCTGCGTCTGAACGTGAAAGACTCTGCGCTGGTGAACGACGCGGTGGCGAAACGTCTGGGCGCTTCCGGCGTGATCCGCCTGAACAAACAAAGCGTGCAAGTGATTGTCGGCACCCGTGCGGAGCTGATTGCCAGTGCCATGCGCAACGTGGTCGCCGCAGGTCCGATAGCGGCCACTGTAGCGCCGGCTGCCGCGCCTGTTGCCGAAGCCAAGCCGCAAGCAGTGCCTAATGCGCCTAAGGTGGCTTTTGAGACGCTGGTGGCACCGGTAACCGGTGAAGTGGTGTTGTTGGATCAGGTTCCTGATGAAGCCTTTGCCAGCAAAGCTGTGGGTGACGGCGTGGCTATCCGCCCGACCGACAAAACCGTGGTGGCGCCGGCGGACGGCACTATCGTGAAAATCTTCAACACCAACCATGCTTTCTGTCTGGAAACCGACAAGGGCGCGGAGATCGTGGTGCACATGGGTATCGACACCGTGGCGCTGAACGGACAGGGCTTCAAACGACTGGTAGAAGAGGGTGCTGAGGTGAAAGCCGGCCAGCCGATTCTTGAGCTGGATCTGGACTTCCTGAACGCCAATGCCCGCTCGATGATAAGCCCGGTGGTGGTCAGCAACTCTGACGACTACGCCGGTCTGGCGGCGCTGGCGACCGGTTCCGTGGTGGCCGGCCAGACCAAGCTGTTCGACATCCAGAAGTAAACTGTTTTACCTGAGTAGTACCCAGGGTGTTTAACGAGTCATGACGGAACACACCCTACCTTTGGCGGGAAGAGAGCGATCTCTTCCCGCTTTTTTATGGGCGCAATTTGCCCCGTTGTGGTGCTGTGGTCTATTGCGGTGCAGCGCGGCGCATTTTTCGTGAAACAAACGGTTGTTTCCGGGCGTGGCTTGTTGGATCATAGGCGGTTATGTGTAGCGCTTTGCATTGAGGAATAGTCAAATGAGTGAGGCTGAAGCCCGCCCAACCAATTTTATCCGTCAGATCGTCGATGAAGATCTGGCGTCAGGGAAACACGCGTCGGTACATACCCGTTTCCCGCCGGAGCCAAATGGCTATCTGCATATCGGCCATGCCAAATCCATCTGCCTGAACTTCGGCATCGCCCAGGATTATCAGGGGCAGTGCAACCTGCGTTTCGATGACACCAACCCGGTAAAAGAAGACATCGAATTCGTTGAGTCAATCAAGCACGACGTAGAGTGGCTGGGCTTTGAGTGGAGCGGCAACGTCCGTTACTCCTCGGATTACTTCGATCAATTGCACCACTATGCGGTTGAGCTGATCAACAAAGGTCTGGCCTATGTCGACGAACTGTCGCCTGAGCAGATCCGCGAATATCGCGGCAGCCTGACGGCACCTGGCAAAGACAGCCCGTATCGCGGCCGCAGCGTGGAAGAGAATCTGGCGCTGTTTGAGAAAATGCGCAAGGGCGAGTTTGCCGAAGGCGCTGCCTGCCTGCGAGCCAAAATCGACATGGCTTCACCGTTCATCGTGATGCGCGATCCGGTGCTGTACCGCATTAAATTTGCAGAACACCATCAGACCGGCAACAAGTGGTGCATCTACCCGATGTACGATTTCACCCACTGCATTTCCGATGCGCTGGAAGGGATCACCCATTCGCTGTGTACGCTGGAGTTCCAGGACAACCGCCGTCTGTATGACTGGGTGCTGGATAACATCACCATCCCTTGCCATCCGCGTCAGTACGAGTTCTCGCGCCTCAATCTTGAGTACGCCATCATGTCGAAGCGCAAGCTGAACCAGTTGGTGACCGAGAACATCGTTGAAGGCTGGGATGACCCGCGTATGCCGACCGTTTCCGGTCTGCGCCGCCGTGGTTATACCGCGGCTTCAATCCGTGAGTTCTGCCAGCGTATCGGCGTGACCAAGCAGGATAACAACGTCGAAATGGTGGCGCTGGAAGCATGCATTCGTGAGGATCTGAACGAGAACGCGCCGCGTGCGATGGCCGTGCTGGATCCGGTGAAAGTGATCATCGAGAACCGGGCGGAAGGTGTGGAAATGGTCACCATGCCAAACCACCCGAACAAGCCGGAAATGGGCAGCCGCGAAGTGCCGTTCAGCAGTGAGATTTATATCGATCGCGCCGACTTCCGCGAAGAAGCCAACAAGCAATACAAGCGTCTGGTGCTGGGCAAAGAAGTGCGTCTGCGCAATGCGTATGTGATCAAGGCTGAACGCGTTGAGAAGGATGCCGAGGGTGAGATCACCACCATCTTCTGCAGCTACGATGCGGACACGCTGAGCAAAGATCCTGCCGATGGCCGCAAGGTGAAAGGCGTGATCCACTGGGTCTCCGCTGCACATGCGCTGCCGGCGGAAATCCGCCTGTACGATCGCCTGTTCAACGTGCCGAACCCGGCGGCGGCAGAGGATTTCCTCGCCACCATCAACCCGGAGTCGCTGGTCGTCAGGCATGGCTTCGTGGAACCAAGCCTGGCTGCCGCACAGCCGGAAAAAGCCCACCAGTTCGAACGTGAAGGCTATTTCTGCGCCGACAGCCGCGACTCTTCGGCTGAGCATCTGGTGTTTAACCGCACCGTTGGCCTGCGTGACACTTGGGCGAAAATCGACGCCTGAGCGTGATACACCGCTGATGGATGAAAGCGCAACTTCGGTTGCGCTTTTTTTATGGTGTTTGCCTCTTTTCCCCTCCGATCATGCCTCATTTCATCAATCTGAATTAAAACTTTCATCACAGCGGTTAATCATCAATTTCTTGATATAAAGCATCCTTCAGTTAATATTATCTTATATATTCGTGATGCGAATTAATGTCATTTGGAGAGCGCTCTCATGGTTTCCTTTCTGGCTGACGATTTTCATTGAGCTGAAACCATTAATCGTCTCTGGTTGACCTTGTATCAGTATTTATTCTGATTTTATTGAATTTTTTATTCGACATCCTCATTGCATAGCGGCGTAACAATATCTCATCGATATGTGCTCTTTGTCATACTTTGACAAATCTCTCTCATTTTTCATTTGATAATTCGCGTCGCGAAAAATAGTCTGTCTGTAGCAATAAGTGCTGTGGGGATTTCACCCCGCCGCAATATTTTTTACCCGATTGGGTTTTTTATTGGCAGTCGTGCAGGGCAGTGGTGAACACGGGCGGCTGCAACTTTTAAAGTTAAGTCAAAGAGGAATTTCATTATGGGTACGCACGGTGCTCAGCGTAAAACGCTGGCGCTCGCTATAGCGGGTGCGCTGTTGGGAACAGGGTTTGCCATGGCCCCTGAGGCAAAAGCCGCAGGGTTTGTCGATGATTCCACGCTGACCGGCGGTATTTATTACTGGCAACGTGAGCGCGACCGTAAAGATCTCAATCCGACCAGTGACGATTACAATAAATACACCACCAACCTGTCGCACTCGACGGCTAACCTGAGCCTGGATTTCGCTTCGGGCTATGCCTGGGATATGTTCGGTCTGGACGTGGGCGCATTCACCGCCATTGAGCTGGCCGAGTCCAGTGCCAGTGGCCACCCGAACGAAATCGCATTCTCCTCGAAAAACCGTACCTATGATGAAGACTACAGCGGCGACAAAGGCGGCATCAGCCTGTATAAAGCGGCCGGTAAGTTCAAATACGGCCCGCTTTGGGCGCGTGCCGGTTATATCCAGCCAAGCGGTCAGACGCTGCTGGCGCCGCACTGGAGTTTTATGCCTGGCACCTATCAGGGGGCCGAGGCCGGCGCCAAGTTTGACTACGGCGATGCCGGCGCGTTGAGCTTCTCCTACATGTGGACCAACAAATACAAGGCGCCATGGCATATCGAGATGGACGACTTCCGCCAAAACGATAAAAAAACCGGCGTGTCTTACCTGCACTCATTAGGCGCCAAGTACGACTTCAAAAATGATTTGGTGCTTGAAGCGGCGTTCGGTCAGGCCCAGGGCTATGTAAACCAATACTTCACCAAGGCGTCTTATAAGTTCGATCTGTTGGGCAACCCGTTAACCACCAGCTACCAGTTCTACGGTGCGGAAGACCGCATCAGCGACAAAAACGATGCTAACAGCATTTACGACGGCCTGGCCTGGCTGCAGGCGTTGACCTTCGGCTACACCACCGGTCAGTTCAACTGGCGGCTGGAAGGCACCATGGTGAAAGCCGAAGGCAATCAGGGCTTCTTCCTGCAGCGTATGACGCCAACCTACGCCTCCTCCAACGGCCGCCTCGACGTGTGGTGGGATAACCGCTCCGACTTCAACGCCAACGGCGAGAAAGCCGTTTATGCCGGCGTGATGTACGACCTGAGCAACTGGAATCTTCCGGGCATGGCAGTGGGCGGTTCTTACGTGTATGCCTGGGATGCCAAACCAAGCACCAACCCGATCTACGATCAGAGTCAGCGCCTGAAAGAGAGCGCCTGGAGTCTGGACGCCATGTACACCGTTCAGGAAGGCCGTGCCAAAGGCACCTTGCTGAAACTGCATTACACCCAGTACGACAATCATACCAATATCCCAAGCTGGAGCGGCGGCTACGGCAACATCTTCCAGGATGAGAAAGACGTCAAATTCATGGTTATCGCGCCATTCACCATCTTCTGATGCCTTCCCCGGCGGTGACGCCGGGGATGCTTAAAAGGGAATATAACGATGAAAAAAATGATGCTGACGTTGGCCGCCGTGGTCACGTTGAATGCCTGTGTGCAGCCCGCCGCACCGCCGGAAGATACCAAATTGAAACAGGCGTACAGCGCCTGCATTAACACTGCGGAAGGTTCGCCGGAAAAACTGCAGTCGTGCCAGGCGGTGCTGAATGTGCTGCGGCAAGAAAAGCAGCACCAACAGTTTGCCGCGCAGGAAACGGTGCGCGTGATGGATTATCAAAGCTGCATTCAGGCAGCCCACAGCGGTAACGGCCAGGCCTACGACGCCAAATGCGGCAAGATTTGGAAAGAGATCCGCGAAAATAACAATTAATTAAGGATGATGTTAACGATGAACAAATTTAAATTGAACGCGCTTGCTGCCCTGACGGCGACCGTTGGATTGTTTGGCGGCGTGGGGAACGCAATGGCCGATCAACAGCTGGTGGATCAACTGAGCCAGTTAAAACTGAATTTAAAGATGGTGGACAACCGCGCGGCCGACAGCGGCCTGGATTGTGGCAAGCTGGGTGCCGACTGGGCGGCCTGCAATAAAGTCGTGATCAGCCTGACCAACGATAATCAGGACATTAAAGGCCAAGACTGGGCGATTTATTTTCACAGTGCCCGCCAGACCATGAGAGTGGATAACGACCAGTTTAGGGTCTCTCATTTGACCGGGGATCTGTACAAACTGGAACCGACCGATAAATTTACCGGGTTCCCGGCCGGTAAAGCGGTGGAAATTCCGATTATTGCGGAATACTGGCAGCTGTTTAAAACCGACTTCGTGCCGCGCTGGTACGCGACCTCCGGCGATGCCAAGCCAAAAGTTCTGGTTAATACCGATACCGAAGATCTGAATCAGTTCGTTGCGCCCTTTAGTGGCGACCAGTGGAAGCGCACCAAGGATGACAACAATATCCTGATGACGCCGGCCTCTCGCTTCACTAAAAACGCCGAATTGAAAACCTTACCGGCAGCGTCGCTGCGTGGCCAAATCGTGCCGACGCCGCTGGAAGTGAAAGTGCACCCGCAGGATGTGGATCTGAGCAAAGGCGTGGCGCTTGAACTGAGCGCGTTGAGCAAGCCCGCTGCCGACGCGGCGGCTGAACGCTTTGCGCTGCTGGGGGTGGCCGATAACGCGGGCGGCTACCCAATCAAAACCGATATCCAGCCGGGTAAATTTAAAGGTGAGCTGGCGGTGTCGGGCGCTTATGAGCTGAAGATTGGCAACAAGGAAGCGCGGGTCATCGGCTTCGATCAGGCCGGGGTGTTCTATGGCCTGCAGTCTATTTTGTCGCTTGTCCCGACAGACGGCAGCGCCAATATTGCCACGCTGGACGCTAAAGATGCGCCGCGCTTCCAGTATCGCGGCATTTTCCTCGACGTCGCGCGCAACTTCCACCAGAAGGATGCGGTGCTGCGTTTGCTCGATCAGATGGCGGCTTACAAACTCAATAAATTCCACTTCCACCTGAGCGATGACGAAGGCTGGCGCATCGAGATCCCGGGCCTGCCGGAGTTGACCGAAGTAGGGGGACAACGTTGTCACGACCTGAGCGAAACCACCTGCCTGCTGCCGCAATACGGTCAGGGGCCCGACGTGTATGGTGGGTTCTTCTCGCGCCAGGATTACATCGACATTATCAAATACGCCCAGGCGCGCCAGATTGAGGTGATCCCGGAAATCGATATGCCGGCGCATGCCCGTGCGGCGGTGGTTTCGATGGAGGCGCGCTACAAAAAGCTGCATGCCGCCGGGAAAGAGAAAGAGGCCGACGAGTTCCGTTTGGTGGACCCGACCGATACCTCGAACACCACTTCGGTGCAGTACTTTAACCGACAGAGCTACCTGAATCCGTGCCTGGACTCATCCAAGCGCTTTGTCGACAAGGTGATCGGCGAGATTGCCCAGATGCACAAAGAGGCCGGGCAGCCGCTGCGCACCTGGCACTTTGGCGGCGATGAGGCGAAAAACATTCGCTTGGGCGCGGGCTATACCAATCTGACCAAGCCGGAGGCGGGCAAAGGCATCATCGATCAGAGCAAGGAAGACAAACCTTGGGCGAAATCTCAGGTGTGCCAAGCGATGATTAAAGAAGGCAAAGTGGCCGATATGGAGCACCTGCCAAGCTACTTCGGGCTGGAAGTCAGCCAACAGGTGAAGGCGCGCGGCATTGACAGAATGCAGGCCTGGCAGGATGGCCTGAAAGATGCGAAAGACGCCAAGGCATTCGCTACCCAACGCGTTGGGGTGAACTTCTGGGATACCCTGTATTGGGGCGGTTTCGATAGCGCGAACGATTGGGCGAACAAAGGTTACGAAGTTATCCTTTCCAACCCGGATTACGTCTACATGGACTTCCCGTATGAGGTGAACCCGGACGAACGCGGCTACTACTGGGGGACTCGCTTCAGCGACGAACGGAAAATGTTCAGCTTCGCGCCGAACAACCTGCCGCAGAATGCCGAAACCTCGGTTGACCGCGACGGCAATCACTTTACCGCCAAGAGCGACAAGCCGTGGCCGGGCGCTTACGGCATCTCCGCGCAGATGTGGAGTGAAACCCAACGCACCGATCCGCAAATGGAATATATGATTTTCCCTCGCTCACTGTCGGTGGCCGAACGCGCATGGCACCGTGCCGGTTGGGAACGAGATTACCGGGCGGGGCGTGAGTATAAAGGCGGGGAAACTCATTTTGTCGACGGCAAGCAATTGGATCGGGACTGGCTGCGTTTTGCCAATATCCTGGGGCAGCGCGAGTTGGCGAAGTTGGACAAGGGTGGGGTGAGCTATCGCTTGCCGGTGCCGGGCGCCCGTGTGGTGGGCGGCAAGCTGGAAGCCAATATCTCGCTGCCGGGCCTGGGCATTGAGTATTCCATCGATGGCGGCAAACAGTGGCAGCGTTATGACGCCAAAGCCAAACCTGCGGTAGCCGGCGAAGTGCAGATTCGGGCGGTAAGCCCGGATGGCAAGCGTTATAGCCGTGCAGAGAAAGTGTAAGCCTTAACCGTGGCCCGTCTGATTGCAGGCGGGCCATTTTTTTCAACGGTAACGTTCGGCGGTAATCAATCATGAATTCGATACGGCTGACGTTTCTGGTAGTCGCTTTTTGCTCCGGTATTGCCGGCGCACTGCAAATACCGACGCTGAGCCTGTTTCTTACTACTGAAGTGCAGGTCACGTCGTTATGGGTCGGGCTTTTTTACGCGGTTAACGCCGGCACGGGCATTGTGGTCAGTTTCTTGCTGGCAAAAAAATCAGATTGCCTGCGTGATCGGCGCAATCTGATTTTAATCTGTTATTTATTGGCTGCGGGCAACTGCCTGCTGTTTGCGTTTAACCGCAATTATTTGACGTTAATTACGGCAGGTGTGTTGTTAACCGCTATCGCCAATACGGCGATACCGCAATTATTTGCCCTGGCGCGTGAATATGGAGAGAAAACGTCGCATAACGTGGCGATGTTCAGCGCAATGATGCGCGCCCAGCTTTCGCTTGCCTGGGTCTTTGGTCCGCCATTGGCTTTTATGCTGGTGGTGAATTACGGCTTTACGGCCATGTTTATGTTTGCCGCTGGGATATTCCTGTTGGTCACGCTGCTGGCCTGGCGGATATTGCCCGGGGTGGTGCTAGCCGAAGAGGGCTGCGTCGGTATTGATCCGCCGCTGCGGCAAAAAGGGGCCTTCGATAAAGACGTTGGCCTGTTGTTTTGCGCCTCGGTATTGATGTGGACCTGCAGCGCCATGTATTTGATCGACGTGCCGCTGTATATCACAGCCGGACTGGGCTTACCGCATAGCCTGACCGGTTGGATCATGGGGGTTGCCGCCGCAGTCGAGATCCCGATCATGATTCTGGCCGGGCGTTATGTGAACACAATAGGCAAACGCCCGATGATGGCGGGTGCCATGGTGGCCGGCATTGTGTTTTACGCCGGCATGTTGTGGTTTACCTCGGCCGGCGGATTACTGGCTTTACAGGTGTTTAACGCGATATTTATCGGCATTATCGCCACCGTCGGCATGTTGTATTTTCAGGATCTGATGCCGGATCGTGCGGGAATGGCCACCACGTTGTTTACCAACAGTATTTCAACCGGCGTGATCCTGGCCGGAATATTACAAGGGTTTCTGACCGAATATGGGCCGCACTTCTCCGTTTATTTGTTAGCCGTAGTACTGCTTTTAATTGCTTTGCCCGTGGGGGGGAAAGTCCGGGAAGTTTAGTAGTTTCTGAGTGAGTCGTTTATTTTTAAACACAAACAAGGATACATGATGGCTATATTAGTGACGGGTGGTGCCGGTTATATCGGTTCGCATACGGTATTGGCATTGCTGGAAAGGGGAGAGGAGGTTGTCGTGTTGGACAATTTGTCCAACAGTTCGCCGGAGTCGCTGTTTCGGGTAGAGAGGCTGACCGGTAAAAAAGTGATTTTCTATCAAGGGGATATTCAAGAGCACCATTTACTGGATCACCTCTTTCGCCAGCATGATATTCAGGCGGTTATTCATCTCGCCGGGTTGAAGTCGGTTCGAGAATCTACCGAGGAGCCGCTGAAATATTATCAAAATAACATTTCCGGCTCGCTGATCGTGCTGGACAGAATGCGCCATGCCGGTGTTCGGAAATTTATTTTCAGCTCTTCCGCCACCGTTTACGGACCGGCGGAATATACCCCGCTCACGGAGAGTTGCCGCGTCGGGCAGACGACGAATCCTTATGGCACCTCCAAGTTTATTGTGGAACAGATTTTGGCGGAGTTTGCCAGAACCGCACCGCAGATGGCGATCACCGCGCTACGTTATTTTAACCCGGCCGGGGCGCACGAGTCTGGTTTGATCGGTGAAGATCCCGCAGGCATTCCCAATAATCTTCTGGCTTATCTGGCACAGGTGGCTATTGGCAAACTTGCGGTGTTGCCGGTGTATGGCAACGACTATCCCACCAGCGATGGCACCGGGGTACGTGATTATATTCACGTTATGGATCTGGCCGAAGGGCATTTGAAAGCGCTGGATAATCTGCGACCGGGTTTTAACGTGTATAACCTGGGCACCGGCAAAGGCTATTCGGTGCTGGAGATTATCCAGGCATTCGAACGCGCCTGCGGATTTAAAATCGCCTATCAAATTAACCCGCGCCGTGCAGGAGATATTGCCGAGTGTTGGTCTGATCCGACGCTGGCGGCGGAAAAATTAGGCTGGAAAGCCAAAAGAAGCCTGGAAAAAATGGTTCGCGACGCCTGGCATTGGCAGAGCAAGAATCCACAGGGATACGGCCATTGCACACCGCTGGTGGGAGGCTGACGATGAAGCTTGATGACGAGCATTTGGGATTGATGCAGCATGAGCTGTTTCGTGCCGACTATGAGGCCTGGATTAATAACCTGAAGTTAGCGTTCGTGAAATTTCAGCGCCAGCGTTCCCCGGCGTTGCTGGAACAGTACCGGCGTGGGGTCAGCCAGCTGCGGGCGTGGCTGGTTGAGCAAGGGCGTTTATTCGATGCCGCGCAGTGCTCCTCGTTGTTCTGCGTTCCTACTCGTCCGCTGGCCGCGCAGGAAAAATTGCTGCACCGCATTTGGCTGGGCGGTGCGATTCCCGACGATGCCAGAGAGGTTATTTCCCAATGGGGAGATGCGCAGCAGGCTGTTCGCAACACAACCGCCGACGAATGGGTCGGGATGTTGTGGGTATGGGATGCGCGGCAACTCAAAAATGAGGCGTACTTTTCCCCTGCTTCGGAAGTGAAAGGCGGTCTGCTGGGGGAGTTCGATGCCGGCAACCACCGGTTGCAGGTGCATTCGCTGAGCGAACTGGCGCAAAAAAGGGTCGGCGGCAACCTGGATTTTATCCACGCGCTCCATGATAAGCGCTATTACGCCACGCTTTCTGACTACTTTCGCTTTTTGATCCTGATTGAAATGGGCGGGATGTATATGGATATCGACACTCTTCCGCACCGCTCGGCGACGTTTTTCCTGCTGAAACCCGAAGTGCCGGATTACCTTCAGTTTCTGCCCAATGGCGAGGTCAGCCACGTCAGCGGGTTGAATTTGTTTCTGGATGAAACCGGGATGATCATTGGCCGCAGCGGCGATAGATCGCTGTGCAAAATATTGGCGGGTCTGGATCAGATCTATGCGGCGCAAAGCGGTGACGTGCCGGATAAAAACCCTCTTTATGAAAGAAGACTGTTCGACGCGTTTTATCTGTTGTGGTGCCGCCACATCGGCAGGACTGTCCTTAGCCACGATAGTTTCTGCAAGGATCATGGGGTTCATTATGACGCTGTTCCGCAAGCGGTGACCTGTGGTATCCGCGGCATGCGCCTGTTGGAGGATGTGCTAACCAATGAGACGTTGCCGCTCGGGGAGGAGGAACTGCGCAGCTATCGACAGTGTATAAGCCGACTGGAGCAGGTGGATTGGCAGCTTGAGCAACCGACGGATTTGGCGCGCCATGCGGAAATATTTACCGTCGATGAAGTGCCGCGCATGGCCTACCCGGCGCAGATAAGGTCCGATATCGATCACTACCATTACTATTCGGTGCTGTCCCATGACCGCGCGCTGGATCGGGTGAACCAGTTTTTTGGCGAGTATTTGATAGCCGATAACCGGCGGCAGATCGACGAGGGCAATTACTGGCGGTTAACCGTCGGAGCGGGCGATGCGGCATTGCCGCTAGCGCAGGACGGGCTGCATTTTCTGCCGGGGCGGCAAGCTGGCGAAGCGGACAGGATCCGCATGGCGAAGCTGCTTTTTGCCACCAGCTACCTGGAATACTGCTCTGCCGGCAACCCGGCCGGGATGGATCTGGTATCGCTGCAGCAGGCGCAAAATATCGACCCCTATCTGGACCTGATTACCCTGGCTTACGATCGGTGCGGGGCGTTTATCGGATTTTTCACTGCGGCGAGTCTCGACGAGTTGTATGGCGTTGAGGCGAGCTATCTATATCGCGATGAAATAAAGCCGCTTGATGAGGCCTACGACGATTTTGTGCACAGCCAGTGCGGTGCGGACGATTACTTTGTCTGCAGCCTGGCCATTGAGAGCCGATTCCGCGGACAGGGCCATTTTAACCCCCTGTTTGCCCTGATTAAGCAGCAGGCGCAGCAGCGCCGGGCGAAACATATTGTGCTGTGCGTATGGCAAAGCAGCGATGCCTGCCAAATCTACCTGAATAAAGGGTTCCGCGTTCGCGGCGTTTTCGACTATGCCTGGCCGATTTTCTTCGATCGGCTGCTGTTTCTTGAATATGTATTGTGACGAGTTTGCCCATCCGCGTGTCGGCGGGTGAGTTGACGGTGACGTGAGCGTCAGTGGGAAGTGAGAGAAGTACCGTGGAGAAGTGCCGCTGCAATTGTTGTCTTTCTGATGTGATTTTCCCCGGGCCTGTCCGGGGATTTTTTTGCCCTCATCTGGAGGCATAAAAAAACCGCCGTTAAGGCGGTTCTCAATGCCGGTCAGGGCATTATTTTTTGTCGTGCAAGGTGTCGTCTTCACGACAATCACCGATTTCACAGTGACCATACAGGTAGAGGCTATGGTTGGTGAGCTTGATGCCGTGCTGCTTGGCGATATCACGCTGACGCACTTCGATAGACTCATCGCTGAATTCGATCACTTTGCCGCAATCCAGGCAAATCAGGTGATCGTGGTGATGCTGTTGGGTCAATTCGAACACGGACTTGCCGCCTTCGAAGTTGTGACGGGTCACAATCCCGGCATCATCAAACTGGTTCAGTACGCGGTAAACCGTCGCCAGGCCAATTTCTTCGCCCATGTCGATCAGTTTTTTGTACAAATCTTCCGCACTGACGTGATGGCATTCCGGATTTTGCAGTACTTCCAGGATTTTGAGTCGCGGAAGCGTGACTTTTAGGCCGGCCTTCTTCAATGCGGTGTTGTTGTCAGTCATGCGGATTCAGTCCTGTTACTATGCTAATCAAGTTGAGGCATTCTTGCCTGTGGCATCGGTCGGCACAAAGAGTTAATTGCGTGTCATTATAGAACCGGTTGCCCTAAATGGAAACCGCCGGTTGTTAACAAAGATATCATGGCACAATTGCATGTTACACACGCAACGTCTTGATGGATGGGATAAACCGATATCTCAGTCTACCTTGACGATGTGGGAAGTTACAAACATGTAGCTTCTATTGCAGAAATCCGTGCTGCCGATGAACGGCCCTGCTGGCAACACTATGCACTTTGCAGGGCTTTTGTTCAACCTTTGAGGGTTAGCCGACGATATCGGCCAGGCTCAGTTCTTCGCTGATCTGCTTCACCCAGGCTGCGACGCGTTCGTTGGTCAATTCCGGTTGACGATCTTCGTCAATTGCCAGGCCGATGAAGAAATTGTCATCCGCCAAACCTTTCGATGCTTCGAAGTGGTAACCCTTGGTCGGCCAGTGGCCTACAATCGCGGCGCCGCGTGGCTCGATGATGTCGCGGATGGTGCCCATCGCATCACAGAAATATTCCGCATAGTCTTCCTGATCGCCACAGCCGAACAGCGCAACCAGCTTGCCGTTGAAATCGATTTCTTCCAGCGTTGGGAAGAAGTCATCCCAATCGCACTGGGCTTCGCCGTAGTACCAGGTAGGAATACCCAACAGCAGAATGTCGAAAGCTTCCAGATCCTCTTTGCTGCTTTTGGCGATGTCGCGGATTTCCGACACCTCTTTGCCAAACTGCTGCTGAAGAATTTTCTGGATCATCTTGGCAATGTTTTCGGTATTGCCAGTGTCGCTGCCAAAGAAAATGCCTACATTAGCCATATCGCGTATAACCTTTAAATTCAATTAATTGCATTGCACGATGTTAGCGTTGAACGCGATAACACCGATTAAAATGATGACATGGCAAGAATCTGCCTCTTACCGGTAAGTGCGTATCATGCCAGAGATTTACCCCGGGGTTTTATCGCGTTTATGCGATGCCGGGAGGAATAAAACGGTGTTGATCGGTGTCATCCATAACACCGCGCCGCATGTGCGGCTGCAAAGATCAATGTTCCGGCTGTTCATCCGCCAGTTGTGCCAGCAGCATTTGCTCAATAAGCTCGCTGCGGCTGATATTGCGCTGTTCCGCCAGTTTGTTCAGGGCGTCCACCGCATCCGCGTTGATTTTCAGTTCCACACGCCGTAAGCCACGGACTTTATCGCGTCGAAGCTGATTACGCTTATTGATTCTAAGCTGTTCATCTCGGGATAGCGGGTTGGTTTTCGGGCGCCCCGGACGGCGTTCATCTGCGAACAGATCCAGCGTCGTGCGATCCGTTTGTTCTTTTGCCATAGGTAGCGGTACTGCAAGGGAGTTTGCATCAAAAAGCGTATACGCTTCCGGACGGTTCGGTTAACACACTTCGGGCCAATAAACCCTAACCCAAATTTACCCCCAGCCTGGCGTTACTGAACACGCTGAGCAGGGCGGCAAAATTATAGCGCGCCATATTACCCCAGCAGATAGAGCAACGACAATGTTTAACTGAGCCGAAAACGCGCTAAGCCGTTATCTTTAGCGCGTTTTTTCGCCAGAGGGCAGTTTTTATTCAGGCTTCGTCGAGAAAACGGTGGATGGCGCGCAGTACCGCCTCCGGTTTTTCCGCGTGAACCCAGTGGCCTGTGCCGGCAACCACGTGCGCTCGCGCCTGCGGGAACTGACGCGCGATATCTTCACGGTAGCTGTCCTGCACATAGGGCGACAGGCCGCCGCGGATAAACAGCGTCGGGTGCGGCCATGCGGGGACGTCCTGCCAGCCGGTGACGTTTTCGTATTGGTCTATCAGTACCGGCAGGTTAAAGCGCCACTCGCCCTGATGAAAGGATTTCAACAGGAACTGGATCACGCCTTCTTCTTGCAGGTAGCTGCGCATCAACGCCGCGGCCTGCTGGCGTTGGGTGATGCCGGCCGCACTCACTGCTTTTAAGGCGGCGAAAATCTCGTCGTGGCGACGAGTGCGGTAATCCACTGGCGCCACGTCGATAACAATGAGCTTTTCAACCCGTTCTGGGGCGATCGCCGTCAGCGCCATTGCCGCTTTGCCGCCCATAGAGTGGCCGATCACAATCGCCTTCTCCAACTGCAACTCATCGAGCAGCGCCAGCAGGTCCTGCGCCATTTCCGGATAGGTCATTACCGCAGAGCGCGGCGAAAGGCCGTGGTTACGCAGATCGACTTTAATCACGCTGTGCTGTTGATTCAGATCGCGCGCCAGCACGCCCAGGTTGTCCAGATTGCCGAACAACCCGTGGATCAGCACGACCGGCAGGGCGGCGGAGTCGGTGGCCAGCAGTTGATAATGTAATTTCATGGCGAAGTTCATACTGAGAGAGATTCAGATTAGGGTATCATGATTAAAACACACGACGAATATACCCGTCGCCTTTCAGGCAGCAGCGTGGTTAGCGGAAACTTGAAATCCATAGGGGATAACACGGATTTTTCTCGTTTCGGGCTTGGCAGCGCCGGCTATAGGTATTAGTCTGCTTTTTCCGCCCGCAGGCACATAGTTGTGTTCGCCCTTGCGCTTTTAACCTTATAATCCCATGGCTTGAATGCAGGATCTGGCTTCAGGTTCTAAGTAGAAAAAAACAGTACTGGATAAAGATGAAAACTATTGAAGTCGACGAAGAGCTTTACCGTTATATTGCCAGCCACACGCAACATATTGGTGAGAGCGCGTCCGATATTTTGCGCCGTATGTTGAAGTTTACCGCAGGCCAGCCATTGCGCGCCGCGCCTGCCGCCAGTGCTCAGAGCGCCGAGCAGGAAAAAGTCGTCGCCGCGCAGCGTCCTCGCGATCGTGTGCGCGCGGTACGCGAGCTGCTGCTGTCGGACGAATATGCCGAGCAGAGCAGAGCTGTGAATCGTTTCATGCTGGTTCTTTCGACCCTGTATACCCTCGATGCGGCGGGCTTTGCCACAGCTACCGATGCATTGCATGGTCGTACCCGCACCTATTTTGCCGGCGATCAACAAACCCTGCTGGCGAACGGAACGCATACCAAGCCAAAGCACGTTCCGGGAACGCCTTACTGGGTGATCACCAATACCAACACCGGTCGTAAACGCAGCATGGTTGAACACATCATGCAGGCTATGCAGTTCCCTGCGGAACTGACAGATAAAGTTTGCGGCACTATCTAATTTAGCGAACAGCCCGTCATGGTGGCCGTGAGCGACATATTGCCCGGTTGCCGGACAGGGAATAGGGAGATATGTCGATGGCGAATAACCCACGTGCCGGGCAGCCGGCTCAGCAAAGCGATTTGATCAACGTGGCCCAGCTGACGTCGCAGTACTATGTACTGCAGCCGGAAGCGGGCAACGCCGCACACGCGGTGAAGTTCGGTACTTCAGGGCATCGCGGCAGCGCCCTGCGCCACAGCTTCAATGAAGCCCATATCCTCGCTATCGCTCAGGCGATTGCCGAAGTGCGTCGCCAGCAAGGGGTTACCGGCCCTTGCTACGTCGGTAAAGACACCCACGCGCTGTCGGAACCGGCCTTTATTTCTGTGCTGGAAGTCCTGACCGCCAATGGCGTAGACGTGATCGTGCAGGAAAATAACGGCTTTACGCCAACCCCTGCGATATCTCATGCCATTTTGTGCCACAACCGCAACGGCGGGGCGCTGGCCGACGGCATCGTCATTACCCCTTCGCACAACCCGCCTGAAGACGGCGGCATCAAGTATAACCCGACCAACGGCGGCCCGGCCGACACCAACCTGACCTCGGTGATTGAAAAGCGCGCCAACGAGCTGCTGGCGCAACAGCTGAAAGGCGTTCAGCGCCAGTCGCTGGACAAAGCCTGGAACAGCGGTCATCTGCACGCGCAGGATTTGGTACAACCTTATGTGGAAGGGCTGGTGGACGTGGTTGACATGCCCGCCATTCAGCGTGCCGGCCTGAAGCTGGGGGTTGATCCGCTGGGCGGCTCCGGCATTGCCTACTGGCAGCGCATTGCCGAGCACTACAAGCTGGATCTGACGTTGGTCAACGACTCTATCGATCAGACCTTCCGCTTTATGCACCTGGACCACGACGGCATTATCCGCATGGACTGCTCGTCGGAATCTGCGATGGCCGGCCTGCTGGCGTTGCGCGACAAGTTCGATCTGGCGTTCGCCAATGACCCGGACTACGATCGCCACGGCATCGTCACGCCTAAAGGCCTGATGAACCCGAACCACTATCTGGCCGTTGCCATCAACTACCTGTTCCAGCATCGCCCGCAGTGGGGCGCGGATGTGGCCGTGGGTAAAACGCTGGTTTCCAGCGCGATGATTGACCGCGTAGTGGCCGATCTGGGCCGCAAACTGGTGGAAGTGCCGGTCGGTTTCAAATGGTTTGTTGACGGTCTGTTCGACGGCAGCTTCGGTTTTGGCGGCGAAGAGAGCGCCGGGGCTTCGTTCCTGCGTTTCAATGGCACCCCGTGGTCGACCGACAAAGACGGCATCATCATGTGCCTGCTGGCGGCGGAAATCACCGCAGTGACTGGCGAAAACCCACAGAATCATTACGAAGATCTGGCCAAGCGTTTCGGCGCACCGAGCTATAACCGTATTCAGGCACCGGCTACCCATGCGCAAAAAGCCGCATTGGCCAAGCTGTCGCCGGAAATGGTCAAGGCCAACACGTTAGCGGGTGACCCGATCACCGCTCGTCTGACGGCAGCTCCGGGCAACGGTGCCTCCATCGGCGGCCTGAAAGTGATGACCGACAACGGCTGGTTTGCCGCACGTCCTTCAGGTACCGAAGAAGCCTACAAAATCTATTGCGAAAGCTTCCTGGGTGCCGAGCACCGCGAAAAGATCGAGCATGAAGCGGTAGAGATCGTCAGCGAAGTGCTGGCCTCCGCCAAATAATCTCTTCTTTTTCCTGATGAAAAGCGCTGTTTTTACAGCGCTTTTTTTATGCCTGCAATTTAGATATATCTATTTACAAAGACCCGTTGCACATTTCGATATATCGATCTAGATTAGATATATCGAAGTGAGTTAGATATATCTAAATCACCTCGTCAACTGACTATTCATTGAGAGGTAAAACCCTATGTTCCATCGATTAGGTTTACACCGCCGGCACGGCTGCCACCATGACGGCGAAGAAGGGCACGAACATCGTCGTCGCGGCGGGCGCCACCACTTTGGCGGCGAGCACGGCGAAGAACACGGACGTGGTGGGCGCGGCGGCCGTGGTGGGCGTCACCGCATGTTTGAACATGGCGATTTGCGGTTGGTATTGCTGGCGCTGGTGGCGCGCAAGCCGAGCCACGGCTATGAGCTGATCAAGGCGATCGACGAGGCTTCCTCAGGTTTGTACGTGCCAAGTCCAGGCGTTATTTATCCGACCCTGACGCTGTTGGAAGAGCAGGACTTCCTCGAGCCGATAACCACCGGTAACGGCCGCAAAAGCTACCAAATCACCGCGTTGGGACAGAGCGAACTGCAAAAGCACCAGGCCGCCGTCGATCTGATCCTTGCCCGTTTGGCCGGGGCCGGCCGCAGTCATCATCATCACGGTAATCTGGCGGAAGGTATCTCAGAAGCCATGAACCGTCTGCGCAGTTTGCTGCGCGGCAACGTAATGCGCGCCGATCTCTCGCCGCAGCAGGTTGAACGTATCAATCAGGCGTTGCTCACTGCAGTAACGGCGATCGAAAGCGAAATGAACATTAACACGACAACGCAGGAGAACGACTGATGCCAGGCCACCGTTTCCGTATCACCGTTGAAGCCCTTAACGATCGCAAAGGCGATCCGGTCGATAAAGCGCCGTTGAGTTTTGAAGTGGAAAATCACGACGATATTCTCGGCATCGTCGAGCGAATCAAATCGCGTGAAGATCTGAATTTTGGCGAAGATAAAAGTGCGGCCTTCGCCGTCGGCCTGAAGCTGTTTTCGGAGGTGATGATCGAGAACCGCAAGCATCCGGTGTTCGCACCGCTGCGCGAGGCGTTCAAGGAGTTCATGGTGGGGTTGAAGAAGGGCCCACAACAGTAGGGGAGCCGCATGCGGCCCCCGTCAACCTCAAGGCATAAACCGGTACCCGACGCCGGTTTCGGTCAGCAGGTGTTTCGGCCGGGCCGGGTCGGCTTCCAGCTTTTGCCGCAGGTGCCCCATATAAATGCGCAGATAGTGGCTGTGTTCGACGTAGTTCGGCCCCCAGACGTGGCTCAGTAACTGACGTTGGGTGATCACTTTGCCTGAGTTGGCCAGCAATTCGGCCAGCAGGCGAAACTCTATTGGCGTCAGGTGCAGATCTTCGCCATTGCGCAGCACCCGGCGGTTGATCAGATCGACGGTGATTTCGGAAAAACTGACCAGCGGGCTTTCTTGTTGGCTGCCGGAGTGGCGGCGCAAGGCAACCCGCACCCGCGCCAGCAATTCGCCGATGCCAAAGGGCTTGCTGAGATAGTCGTCCGCCCCGGCGTCCAGTGCGGCGATTTTGTCCTCTTCGGCATTGCGCGCCGAGAGAACGATCACCGGAATGGCGCTCCACTGCCGCAGATCGCGGATATAGCTCAACCCGTCGCCGTCCGGCAACCCTAAATCGAGAATAATCAGATCCGGTTTACGCGTGCCGGCTTCAATCAGCCCACGCTGTAGCGTCTCGCTTTCAAACACCCGCAGACCTTCGCTTTCCAATGCGATGCGCACGAAACGCCGGATCTCTTTTTCATCTTCGACAATCAGAATGTTGGTTGGCGTGCTGCTCACAGTGCTCCCAGGGGGTGATTACAGATCAAAGGATTCGCCGTCAATTTCGGGCGGTTTCTCCAGCGGAAGAACAAAACGGAAACTGGCGCCGCCGTTGGCGCCGTTTTCCGCCCAGATGCGGCCGCCGTGCACTTCAATAATGGCACGGCAAATCGCTAACCCCAACCCCACGCCGGGGATTGCCGACTCTTTATTGCCGCGGGCGAATTTATCGAAAATCAGCTGTTTTTTCCCTTCGGGAATGCCGGGGCCATTGTCCCAGACTTCGACTTCCAGCCACTCAGGCAGAGTATGGGCGCGAATGCCGATAATAGCATCGATGCCGGCGTATTTATTGGCGTTTTCCAACAGGTTAGTGAAGACGCGTTCCAGCAGGCTGCCGTCGCAATTGACCAGCACCAGCTCAGGCGGTAGCTCGACCTTGATCTGGTGTTGGGTCAGCAGCGGCTCCAGCATATGCAGCGATGCGCCGACGATCTCTTCCAGCGATTGCCACTCTTTTCGCAGGTTAAAGCCGCCGGACTGAATGCGCGCCATATCCAGCAGGTTATTCACCAGCCGGGTGGTGCTCAGCACCTGCTGGCGGATCTGGCTGGCCTGCGGCGCATGACTGGAGCCTTCGGCCGCCAGATCGAGCGTCAAAATCTCTGCCTGGCCGAACAGCACCGTCAGCGGGGTGCGCAAATCGTGGGACAGCGCCGCCAACAGAGAGTTGCGCAGCTGTTCGCGCTCGGCGTCCAGCTTGGCCTCTTCGGCGCTGCGCGCCAGGTGCAGCCGCTCCAGCGCGCTGGCGATCAGCACCGCAAAGGTTTGCAGCAGCCGCTGCTGCTCCGGCACCATTAACTGGCGCAGGTTGCCGGGTTCGATAGCCAACAGGCCGAAGGTCTGCTTCGAGGCGGTTAACGGCAGCAGTTGATAAGGCACACCGGGCAGGGTGTCGGTGCCTGCGCCGGCCGGCATCCCCTTGTCAAAGCTCCAGCGGGCAATGGCTTCATCCACCGACAACAAGCCTCCGGCCTCGCCGACCATCTGTTGCAGCTTGCCGTCCTCTTGTGGCAGCAGCAGCACGGTTTTGGCCTGGAAACTGCTGGAGAGGAAATGGCGGCTGGTTTTGGCGATATCTTCGGGGGTCAGCGCCTGGCTCAGACCGCGTGAAATCTCATACAGGTGGCGGGCTCGTTGTTCGCGGTAGCGGGCGACGCGAGCCTGATAGCGCACCCCGGCGGTCAGGTTGCCGATGGTAATGCCGACGATCAACATAACGCCGAAGGTCAGCAGATACTGCATATCGCTGACGGCAAACGACCATTCGGGCTGGACGAAAAACAGATCGAAACTGGCGACGTTGATCACTGCGGCCAGTACAGACGGCCAGCGGCCGAAGAACAACGCGACGATCGCCACGCCGAGCAGATACACCATCACCAGGTTAGCCTGGTCAAAGCCCGGCAGCAGCCACTGGGAGAGCAGGGTAATCAGGGCGCACAAGGCTACGGCGACGGCGCAGCCGCGCAATTGCATGCGCCACTTTTCGGTGAAGTTACGGTTGTCGTGCTCTTTGCCGGGCGGCGGGAAGCTGTCGTTTTCCAGTGCGACAATCACCAAATCGAGATCCGGCCCCAGGCGGCCAAGACGATCGGCGAAGCTGCCGCGCAGTTTCCAACGCTGTTCGCCACGCCGGCCGATAATGATTTTGCCCAGGTTATGCTCGCGGGCGTAGCGCAGCACCGCACGTTCTTCGGAAGGATCGGACAGAGTGGCGGTTTCGGCACCCAGCTCCTGTGCCAGTCGCAATGCCCGCAGGATCGCCCGGCGCCGGTTTTCCGGCAGCCGGTGCAGCTTCGGCGTTTCCACATACACCGCATGCCAGTGGCAGCCCAGACGCGCCGCCAGCCGGGCGGCGATGCGCACCAGCTTTTCGTTGCCGCTGTTGTGGCCGACGCACAGCAAAATGCTGTCGCGGGTGTGCCACACTTTTTCTCGGCCCTGGGTATCGCGAAAGGCGCGCATTTGGTCATCGACCCGATCGGCGGTGCGGCGTAGCGCCAGCTCGCGCAGGGCGATCAGGTTGCCCTTGCGGAAGAAGTGCTCGATGGCGCGTTCGGCCTGGCCGGGGATATACACCTTGCCTTCATTGAGCCGCTGGCGCAGATCGTCCGGCGGCAGATCGACCAGCACCACTTCGGTCGCTTCGTCGAATACGTGATCGGGCACGGTCTCGCGTACCCGCACCCCGGTTACGCCGCCGACCACGTCGTTCAGGCTCTCCAGATGCTGCACGTTCACGGTGGTGAGCACGTCGATACCGGCGTCCAGCAACTCTTCTACATCCTGCCAGCGTTTCGGGTGACGCGAACCCTGGGCGTTGCTGTGCGCCAGTTCGTCCATCAGCACCAGCGCAGGATGGCGCGCCAGTGCGGCATCGAGATCAAACTCCTGCACCAGCCTGCCGCGATACTGGATACGCTTTTTCGCCAGCACGTCCAGCCCGGTCAACAGCGCGGCGGTTTCGCTGCGCCCGTGGGTTTCGACTACGCCAACCAGCACGTCCAGCCCCTGGCCGCGCAGGCGCTGCGCTTCTTGCAGCATGGCGTAAGTTTTACCCACCCCGGCGCAGGCACCGAAGAACACCTTCAGCCGGCCGCGCGGTTTTTCATTGGCTACCGCGAGCAGGCTGTCAGGATCGGGGCGCTGCTGTTCTTCTTCGACCATTACAATTCCTTGCGTAACAAAGCAAAAATGGGTTCGGCAAGCCGAACCCTCTCACTATGCTGAATGCGGCGTATTACCGCAATGCGTCGAGCGCCAGGTTCAGTTTCAGCACGTTAACCACCGATTCACCCATAAAGTTGGGGGTTGCCTGATCGGTGCTTTCTTCAATCAGCTTGGCGATCTGCTCCTGCGGCAGTTGGCGCGCTGCGGCAACCCTGGCCAGTTGATATTGCGCCGCAGCGATGGAAATCTGCGGATCCAGCCCGCTGCCGGAGGCGGTCAGCAAATCGACCGGGATCGGGCCTTTCGCCGCCGGGTTGGCTTGACGCAACTGTGCCGCACGTTCGGCGATGGCTTTATCCAGCGCCGGGTTGGTGGCGGCCAGATTGCTGCCGGCGGACGCCATGGCATTATAGGCTGAATCACCGGTGGCTGAAGGGCGACCCCAGAAATACTCCGGTTTGGTAAAGTTTTGGCCGATCAGTGCCGACCCCACCACCTTGTCGCCCTGATACAACAGCGAGCCGTTGGCTGCGCCGGAAAACAGCAACTGCGACAGCCCGGTGGTCAACAACGGATAGGCAATGCCGGTAATCAACGTCAGCAGAATCAGCATCACCAGCGAAGGACGTAAATATGACATGTTCATTTCCTCTTAATTCTTAACCGGCGATATGCAAGGCGACCAGAACCAGATCGATCAGTTTGATGCCGACAAAGGGCACCAGTAGGCCACCCACACCGTACATCCACAGGTTACGGCGCAGCAGCGCTGCGGCGCTCATTGGCTTATAGCTCACCCCTTTCAGCGCCAGCGGGATCAGGAACACGATCACCAGAGCGTTGAAAATGACCGCCGACATAATGGCGGAAGCGGGGGAGTGCAGGTGCATCACATTCAGCGCGTTCAACTGCGGATAGGTTGCCGCGAACGCCGCCGGGATAATGGCGAAATACTTCGCCACGTCGTTGGCGATACTGAAGGTGGTCAGCGAGCCGCGCGTCATCAGCATCTGTTTACCGATATGCACCACTTCAATCAGTTTGGTCGGGTTGGAGTCCAGATCGACCATGTTGCCCGCCTCTTTGGCGGCCTGGGTGCCCGAGTTCATCGCTACCGCCACGTCGGCCTGCGCCAGCGCCGGGGCATCGTTGGTGCCGTCGCCGGTCATCGCCACCAGCCGGCCTTCCGCCTGGTACTGGCGGATCAGCGCCAGTTTGGCTTCCGGCGTGGCTTCCGACAGGAAGTCATCCACACCGGCTTCGGCAGCGATCGCCGCAGCGGTCAAGGGGTTATCGCCGGTGATCATCACCGTTTTGATGCCCATTTTACGCAGCTCGGCGAAGCGCTCTTTAATACCGCCCTTGACGATATCTTTCAGCGCCACCACGCCCAACACCCGTGGCCCTTCGGCCACCACCAGCGGCGTACCGCCGGTGCGTGCGACGCTAGCCACCAGATCGTCCACCGCCTGCGGGAAGTGGCCCTGATTGGATTCCACATGGCGGCGAATGGCATCCACCGCCCCTTTACGGATCATGCGGTCCTGCACGTTGACGCCGCTCATGCGCGTCTGAGCGGAGAAGGGCACGAAAGTGGCGTTCAGTGCCTGCAGGTCGCGCTCGCGCAGGTTAAAGCGCTGTTTGGCCAGCACCACAATGCTGCGGCCTTCCGGCGTTTCATCGGCCAGTGAGGACAACTGCGCCGCATCGGCCAGATCCTGTTCCTTCACGCCAGGTGCAGGCAGAAACTCGGAGGCCTGACGGTTACCCAGCGTGATGGTGCCGGTTTTGTCCAGCAGCAGCACGTCAACGTCGCCGGCCGCCTCCACCGCACGGCCGCTGGTGGCGATCACGTTTGCACCCAGCATCCGGCTCATCCCCGCCACGCCGATGGCAGACAGCAGGCCACCGATAGTCGTTGGGATCAGGCAGACCAGCAGCGCCACCAGCACGGTGATGCTGACGACTGACCCGCCTTTGGCGGCATCCACGCTGTATTGCGAGAACGGGAACAGCGTAGCGGTCGCCAACACGAACACGATGGTCAGCGCCACCAGCAGAATGGTCAGTGCCACCTCATTCGGGGTTTTACGCCGCTTGGCGCCTTCCACCATGGCGATCATCCGATCGAGGAAGGTTTCGCCCGGGTTGACGCTGCACTGCACCACCAGCCAGTCGGACAGCACGCGGGTGCCTCCGGTCACTGACGAGAAGTCGCCGCCGGATTCGCGGATCACCGGCGCAGACTCACCGGTAATGGCGCTTTCATCTACTGACGCGCCGCCTTCCAGCACCTCACCGTCACAAGGGATGGTATCGCCGGCTTCTACCAGCACCACGTCACCCTTGCGCAGGCTCTCGGCGGACACTTTCTCGGTGGCACCGTCACGGCGCGGCGCGGCCAGTTTCTTCGCCCAACTGGTTTTCTTGGTGCCCCTCAGGCTTTCTGCCTGCGCTTTGCTGCGCCCCTCGGCCAGCGCTTCGGCAAAGTTGGCGAACAGCACGGTGAACCACAACCACAGGGCGATACTGCCGGTAAAGGCGGCGCTGCCGTCGGTCTGTTTGGCCAGGATCGCCAGCCAGATGACGGTAGTCAAAATGCTGCCGATATACACCACGAACATCACCGGGTTACGCCATTGGGTGCGCGGATCCAATTTTTTCACCGCATCGATCAGCGCGGTACGGACCAATGCCGGTTCAAACAGTGCGCGTTGTTTGCGAGTCATTTCTTTATTCTCTCTCTATGACGTCTGTTAGTTTGCCAACCAGAGCTGCAGGTGCTCGGCCACCGGTCCCAGCGCCAACGCCGGTACGAAGGTTAATGCGCCTACCAGCAGCACGGTGCCGATCAGCAAGCCGATAAACAGCGGTCCGTAGGTCGGCAGGGTACCGTTGCCCGCAGGCTGACGTTTTTTCGCGCACAGCGAACCGGCAATGGCCAGCACCGGCAGGATGACCCCGAAGCGGCCGACGAACATGGCGCATGCCAGCAGCAGGTTGTAGAACGGCGTGTTGACGCTCAAGCCGGCAAAGGCGCTGCCGTTGTTGTTGGCGGCGGAAGACAGGGCATACAGCACTTCGCTGAAGCCATGCGCGCCTGGGTTAAGGATGCCTGCACGGCCTGCGTCGGTGGCGATGGCCAGCGCCGTGCCCAGCAACACCAGGGTCGGCGTGACCAGGATCGCCAGCGCGGTCATTTTCATGTCATAGACGTCGATCTTTTTGCCCAGGTACTCCGGCGTGCGGCCGATCATCAGCCCGGCGATAAACACCGTCAGCAGCACGAACAGCAGCATGCCGTACAGGCCGGAGCCCACGCCGCCGAATACCACCTCGCCAATCTGCATCAGCCACATCGGCACCATGCCGCCCAACGCGGTGAAGGAGTCGTGCATCGCATTGACCGCACCGCAGGAGGCTGCGGTGGTCACTACCGAGAACAGGCTGGTGGCGAGAATGCCAAAGCGAGACTCCTTACCTTCCATATTGATGTTGCTGTCGGCGCCCAGCGCGCTCAGATGCGGGTTACCGGCCAATTCGGCGAACATCACCACGATCACCGCCACCACGAAGATCAGCGCCATCGCCCAGATCAGCGCGTGTCCCTGACGGTTCTCACCGGCAACCTGACCGAAGGCAAAGCACAGCGCGCACGGGATCAGGAAGATCGCCAGCATCTGTACAAAGTTGGTCAGAACGGTCGGGTTCTCGAACGGATGCGCCGAGTTGGCGCCAAAGAAGCCGCCGCCGTTGGTGCCGAGCATCTTGATCGCTTCCTGCGAGGCTACCGGCCCCATCGGCAGCGTCTGCTGCGCGCCTTCCAGCGTAGTGGTGTGCAGATAAGGCAGGAAGTTTTGCAGCGTGCCTTGGCTGACGAAGAACAGCGCGATCAGCAGCGAAATCGGCAGCAATACGTACAGCGTCACGCGGAAAATGTCGATCCAGGCGTTACCTATGGTGGCGCTGGAACGGCGAGTGAAGGCACGGATCAGCGCGAAGGCCACTGCGATGCCGGTGGCGGCGGACAAGAAGTTTTGCACGGCCAGCCCGGCCATCTGGCTGAGGTAACTGAGGGCGCTTTCGCCGCTGTAAGCCTGCCAGTTGGTATTGGTGACAAAGCTGACGGCGGTATTGAACGCCAGATCCCACGACAACCCAGGGAAACCCTGCGGGTTAAGCGGCAGCGAGCCCTGGCCCATTAGCAGTGCGAACAGCAGTGCCAGACCAAGCAGGTTGAACCACAGGATCGCCAGCGCGTATTGCCACCAGTTCATCTCGGCGGTGTCATTGCCGCAGCAGCGCCAGACGGTGGCTTCCACCTGGCGCAGGGCGGGCAGCGGTTCGCCTTCGATCAGGCGTGCCAAAAAGCTGCCCAAAGGCCGGGCCAGCAGCACAAGCACCAGCAAGAAGCTGGCAATCAGTAAAAAGGCTGAAGCTGCCATCAGAAATCCTCCGCGTTGAACAGGGCATAAACCAGATAGCCCAACAGCAGCAGAACCAACAGCGCACCACCAATAACGCTGATACTCACAGGACACCTCCAGAGGTGTAGTTTTTGATACTGCGAGTGTAGGGAGGGTGGTAAAAAGAAGATGAAAAAATAGCGCTGGGCAGTGTAAAAAAAGTATAAAAATGGCTGAAATTACAGCGAAAAATGGCTTTTTAACGGCGGCTTTGTGAGCGGGTGGCGCGTTTCAGCCTGTGTTCTGCGCTGCCTGGGGAAGCGGTGGGCGTAAACAGGCTGTAAATAACCATAATATAACCAATGGTTAGTTAGTTATTAACCTGGGTGTAACAAAATTACGGAATGGCGGATTTTTTTGCGATTTTTTGTACAATTTAGTGGTCGGATGAGTAGTAAACTTTCATCAGTTGCGCTAAAATTTTGTTCAGTTACCAAATTGTCGCATTTACATTGTCTACGCCAGCGCTGTTTTCAGAAAATCAACGGCCGGGCGTTTTTGAGGAGGTTCGCATGTCTACTTATCACGCTTATTCATTGCATCGGATTCTCCTGCGCCGCAGCGCAGTGATCCTGGCAGGGACTTTGGCTTTACCGGTTATGCTGTTCCACAGCGACCGGGCGCGTTTTTACAGCTATCTGCACCGCGTCTGGTCTAAAACCAGCGATAAGCCGGTCTGGCTGCAACAGGCGGAGCTGGCGTCCTGCGATTTCTACTGATCGCCGCCAGAGTTCCCTGAAACCCTCGCCTCGCGGCGGGGGTTTTTTTATGGGCGCAGCCTGCTCATTACGCAGCTAACTGTCGTTTCCCCGCGTGAATTCCTCTACACTTTTAGCATCGTCCAGGACTGTGGGAGCACATCATGAGTGACAAAATTCCGGTCGGGATCAGCGCCTGCCTGTTGGGCGAGGCGGTGCGTTTTGATGGCGGCCATAAACGCCTGGCCTTTGCGGTGGAGCAACTGGCGCCCTATGTGCGCTTTGAGTCGGTGTGCCCGGAAATGGCGATCGGTTTGCCCACTCCACGCCCGGCACTGCGGTTGAGCAAACAACAACATCCGTCGCCGGTGATGCGCTACAGCAACGACGACAACGTCGACGTGACCGACAAAATGCAGCGGTTCTCCGAGCAACGCGTCGCGGAACTGGGGCATCTGTGCGGCTATATCGTCTGCGCCAAGTCCCCGAGCTGCGGTATGGAGCGAGTGCGGGTTTACAGCGAAAACGGAAAAGAGTCGCGCAAAAACGGCGTCGGGCTATTCACGGCCGAACTGCTGCGCCAGATGCCCTGGCTGCCGGTAGAAGAAGACGGGCGGCTGAATGATGCCACCCTGCGGGAAAATTTTGTCGAGCGGGTTTACGCGCTGTATGAACTGAATATGTTGTGGCGCAAGGGGTTGACCCGTGGCGGACTGATCGCTTTCCACAGCCGTTATAAGCTTTCGCTGCTGGCGCATTCGCAGCCGGAATACCGCGAACT